>JAEAMF010000004.1_pt1 | contig 582839 bp, 548 predicted proteins | sample 8958721 | NCBI WGS metagenome assembly JAEAMF01 (sample SAMN16933255, study PRJNA681124) | bioreactor sludge metagenome | isolation source: anaerobic bioreactor treating anionic surfactant - SDBS | place: India: Bengaluru | collected 2019-02-28 | reverse complement strand
TATATTTAAGTAATAACAAAGTAATAGTCACGGATTACAAATCCGCGACATCGGGTTACAAAACATCCAGTAAAATCCAGTAAAATAATAGTAGTCACGGATTACAAATCCGCGACATCGAGGTTACAAATCCCAGACATCGGGCTTCGGCAGGCTCAGCCACCGGGGAAGAAAATTGGAAAGAAAAATTCTTTACCCAACCCTGACTTCGACTACGCTCAGTCACCAAGGTGGAAAATTATTTTTCATTATATTTAAGTAATAACAAAGTAATAGTCACGGATTACAAATCCGCGACATCGGGAACTAATGAGCAAAGTTTACCCTATAAATTTTTAATAAAAAATGGAAAACAGTATTTTATAATTCATTGATTTTATTAACTTTGTATAAAACTAATAAACAAAACTTAAAATCTATAACATAATTACATTAAAATTTTACGTCACAGGATATGTGGTTTATAACCACAGATGGAAATCTGCAAAATCCAACGAACGGAAGTAAACTTCCTTCTCGGGACTTCGCAAATCCGCCGAACCGTTAGGCGATCGCATTAAACAAAAGCACCAATAAAAAACAATTTTTTCTATGGGAGAAAAATCAAAACTTATCGGAGAATATGGAGAAAAGTCTGTTGAAAATTTTCTCAAATTAATTGGTTGGGGAGAAACACCTCGAAACATTGAATTTGCTTGCACAAAAGAAGTTCATGAAAAAAGAACTCACGGTATTGACTTTTACTATGCATATCTTTCACCCTTAACTGATGGAATTTTGAAACGAATTTCAATCTCTGTGAAATTTTCTGACAAAGCATATCCTAATAGTCCTAATTCTAAATTTAAAGAGTATTTTGATGATTTGGCTCAAGCTATTGATTGTTTCAAATACAGTAGCGAATTGAAAGAGTTAAATACAATCAGAGGATATAGTAAAGTAGAAAATATAGGTTTGTTATTTTGGCTTTCTAATGAAGAAAATGAAACAGGAGATATACTTTCTAAACTTGAAAATATTCAATTAAACTCAGACTATAGTTTTGATAGTCTTTATGTAGTTGATAACAAAAGAATTGATTTTATTTTTTCATCAATTCTATATACAAGAAATAAGTTTAAAAACTCGGACATTTCATTTTTCTATCCTGACACTGGTAAAAACTTAAACCCAACAACCAAAAGAAATAATGGAAAAGTATTACCAATTGAATATATCAATTCAACTATTATTCCATTAAGAGTTGAAGATGTACAAACTAAAAAAACTACGTTAGTTCTTATTACAAATGATAATTTTGAACTTAATGATTTAAAGAGACTTATTGGTCTAAGTAAAGAACTTTCTAAATCTTGGCCAAGTGAAATTGTTATTTGTTTTCCAGATTACAATGAACTTCGACATTCAAAAGATGTAAGAAATGCTAAAACTACTTTTGAAGATGAAACTTTTACCCAGAATATCATTGTAGAGAACTTTAATACTAACTTCAAATCCTTGCAACAATAGTTATGAAAATTCAACACCAAGATATTGATAAGTTTTTACCGTTTGGAGAGCTCATTCGTGGGTTTGCAAATCAATCCTATTTAAGCAAATCTGATTTAAAAAGGTTTCTTAGAAAACGAGGTATATTTTTCACAAATGCTGAAAAAGAAACATTAGTTCCTTGTATTTCAACACTACTTTTAAGCCCATCAGAATTTGATGATTTGCGAATTTGTCAAAATACAAGAGAAGATAATACAAAAAAGAACACAAGTCGACTTGAATGGAATTCAGAAAAACCAATAATTGAAACTCTTTCCAATTTTTCTTTTGAAAATATAATACCTTCAGAGGGAACAAATTTTTGGTTTAGTGCAGAACCCTATGTGTCAGTTATAAATAAAAACCCAAACTTAATTGCAATTGATTTTGAGATTGAAAGGCAAGATTTAAATAAAAGTTGGTATGAAGCGAAAAATATATTTAAAGGAAGAATTGTTATTGAGAAGGTTGACGATAAGGAAATTAAATTTGTAAAGTCATACACTTCTTCTGAAAGTAATTTTGTTGCAGAAAATATACAGCGAGAACTTGTTAAGCATTTCAAAGCGACGAAGATTGTTCATGAAGATAAAGAATTAAAAAAAATTCTTTTTGGAGATTTTACTAATGAAGATAGAATTGTTTTTTTCTATCGTTTGTCATCTTATATGGAAAGCATATACTTTACATTTAAGGACATTATTAATATGGAATTTAAACCTGATGAAAGCACATCGTTACCCGAAGCAATTGATTGGATGGAGAACAAGAGTGCATTAAAACTAAAGGGAAATCAAATTCATGACACGTTTTTTATTAAAGAAAAAGAGTATCATCAAAATTTACAATTTTGGGAAATGGAATCATCATTTGGATTCACTTACAACCAACATAAAGGTTCTTGTAATGTAGTATTCTCTTTTAAAGACTTTCCAACTAAAGGCAATAATGCCGAATTTGAAATTAATATTTCAAATTTTAGCTTGATAAATGGCAATGAATATTCGACACAAGACAAAACCCAAATTAAAAACGCCTTACTTGATTTATTTGAATCTCGGAAAGACGAGACTTACAGAAATTTTATAAAATACATAGAAAGCAAAAATGCCATCGCCTAACAAGGTATTTTGCCAAAAGCGGGGCTAAATGGCTTCGATTGGACATATGTGCAAGTTTCGACTTTTGTACTTCGATTGAACTTTAGTGCTAAGAACTCCCGCCTTCACCAATACCCAAACAGTTAGGCGCAATGCAATGAACAACTTAAATATTTACAAATGGAAAATCAATTAGAAGAAAAAATTAGAAATTTTATAGCTGGAAAAAATCCTTTAGAAGCAAAGATTTGGACCAACATTTCCTTTTCTTTGACAGTTGTAGATGACTCTGTGAAAAGATTTTCCAGTCAAATCGACCCTATTTTGTCAGCAGGCGCTGGAAAGTTAATTGTCATGGAACTTTGGACAATAAAAGAACTGCTGGAAACTTTGAATCATTCAACAGCTGAACTAGATGCTATTGCTCCAGATCTCAAGGGTTTACGTGATGCATATGCTCATATCAAAGAAAGACTCAAAGGTTATGAAAAACCATTTAGGCAACCTCAAGCGCCTTTACAAAAAGAAAAAAGTTCTCTTGCTAACGGAGCACTTACATCAAAGGATGGAAAACATTGGGAAGTGACTGGTATGCTTCAAACTATGTTTAATTTATCCTTTGATTCAGATGGACTGTCGACAGTATTTGGAATCATGAATGATTTTCTTATTTGCAGTTCAGCAGGAAATATGTTAGAGCTTCAGATAAATCAGAAACTTTTAGATGATGTATATTCTTTTATTGACGGACATCTATAAATCAACAATAGTATTAAACATTGTAAAACACTGCGCACAACAGTGGTAACTGTTGCACAACTCCATTTTTTAGAAAATAGTTTTTAAAAACATATATTTTGACGTCGTTTATTCTTCGATAAACTCAGAAACCAGATTTAAAGTAGGTTTGTTTTTTTTGATTAAAAATACAAAAATGGAGGGAGGTTTTAAAGTTGTAAAGTATGGTTTTTATACCAGTTTTTGTATATTTGAGTTGTGCAATATGCATATAGGTTTTGCAAAATACCTTTTTTTGAAAACAAAGCTTCCCGAAAGAGAACTTCTCAAATCATCAGAACCGTTATGTGCAATTTTAGACAATCTTGCGTTAAAAATATATGAGTTAAATTTGCAAGAATGAAACGAAGTAATAATTTAGATTTGACCAAAATTTTTAGTCCAGTTTTTATGGATAATATTGCAAATGGTGATTTTGAAAAAATCTCTAAAATAATTAACATCTTAAAAAATGATGGAAAGAAATATGAAAATAAAAGTATCGCACAGATATTCAATAAATCATATTTGGAATTAAAAAAAAATTATAGAAATGAGTATTACTATAAAAACACTTTATTTAATAGTATAATTCTTAAGAATCATAATCTAAATAACTGCCTCACTCTAACTGAGTTCCCCACATCTAAATCAGTGGTGGATATTGCTGTTTTCAATGGGACAACAACTGCCTATGAAATTAAGTCAGAAAAAGATAGTCCTAAACGATTACAACAACAGCTAAATGATTATATAAAAAGTTTTGAATTTGTTTATTTAGTTTCTTATCAGAACTTTGTAGAAAAAGTTATAAATGAATTACCACAAACAATAGGTCTCTTAGTTTTATCAGAAGATAAGAATAGTTTTGAAATATTGAGAAAAGCGGAATCAAATTTCAAAACATTTGAATATCAATCCTTTTTCAATAGTCTTAGAGTTGGAGAAATAAAAAATATTATAAATGAAAAGTTCGGATATTGTCCCGAAGTTCCAAATACTTTGATTTATAAAGAATGTTATAAATTATTTTGTAATATTCCTATTGAAGAATTACATATTTTGTATATTCGTGAAATAAGAAAGAGAGATATGAGTGAAAATCAAAAAAAACTCATAAAATCCTTTCCAAAATCAATTAAAGTTTCAACTATATCGAAAAGATACAATGAAATTCAATGTGAGAATCTAATTCAATCATTGGAAATGATTTTGTAATTCAAAAAAACAAATAACCAAATAACAATTTTATGTATTTACCTTATTTAAGATGTAAAAGCGAGGAAATAAATTGTCTTTTAGAAGTTCCTCCTACTGTTTTCAAAAACACTTTACCAGTACTAGAGCCCACAGGCATCAGCAAAATGAATTTAAATAAATTCAAAAAACTTAAACATGCTGGTATACCTTTTATTTTGATAATAAATCCTCAAGTGAATAATTTATCAATCTCAAGAGTAGTTGAAGAATATATAAATGGAATCCTATCCGATTATAATAATTATTCTTTAGCATATATAGTGCACAATAATAGTAATCAAAATCAAATAGATTATTTCAAATCTATTCCAAATCTAGAAAAAAGTATAATTCATAAATATGAATCAACAAATTTAGAATTTTCAGATTTTGATTACAAATTCCATATTTTTCAAGATAATAAAGTTTCAAGTAGTTTTATTGAAGCATTTCAGACAAATAATAAAGTAATTCTTAGTGATGGTTTCCAAAAAGAAGTAAGAAACGCTGATTATCAAAACAAAAGTTTTTTTACAGATAAACATCATAATTACTCACAATATTTTATTGGAGTAGGAGATTTTCTGATTCAAGGAGATAACTTCTCAGAAAGTGGTGGTCCTGCGGCTGCTGTTGCTATACATATTACAGAAGTTAACAATAATGCAACTTATTTAAAGCATTTTATTTCTGACAATACGGTAGGTCAAAGTAGAATTCCTGAAAAATTCATGGAAGCATTAAATCATTTGATAAGATATGCAAACAATGATGAAAATTCATTATTAAGAACTACTGCATTAGATTTTTACTACGATCTACACGAGAAACGTCATTTTCCTGGATTAGGAATGAATAAACGCTTAGCCTTAATGCACCATTTAGAAACTATTTCAGCTTCCATTTAAAACAGTACATAAAATTGGAGAGACCGATGCGCAACTCCCATTTTTTTTTAAAATAGTCATTAAAAAAAGATAAAACAAGACTTCTTTAGAAGGAATTTAGAGAGATTTATTTTTAGTCAAGATTTAGTGTGCTTGCAGTGGCGGTTTTAAAGTTATAAAATATGATTTTATAAAAGTTTTTGTATATTTGAGTTGTACAATATGCACATAGATTTTGCAAAATATCTTTTCTTTGGAAGAAAAGTTTCCCGAAAGGGAAATTCACAAAGTTACCGAGTCTTTATGCTACATTATAAAAAAGACATGCTTTAATAAAAAAAAATTATAAAATTTCGTTTAGATTTTTTTGATAAAGTGCTTATTTATAGCGGAATGTACAATATGTCTTCTTTTCCTTATTTGCTTCATAAAATCATCCGCTTCAAAAATATCACAGCACCTTTTTACATAAGAAAAATAGTTTGACTCTTTTCTACATTTCACTGGATAGTGTAAAAATTCGTAAAAGTCCCGCTCGTTTTTCACTAATGAATATCTCTTTCTATCTTGTTTTACCAATTCCTTACTTTCTGAATCATTTATTTTTAAAGGTTTATTATAGAGCTTTTTTATTTGGTTAATAAAAATTGCTCGTGGTGTTTCAGGATTTAAATTCATCAATTTCCTCGCTCTTTTAGCTCTACGTTTAGTAATAGAGATAATTTTTCTATAATATCTGGCTAAATTAGCAGATTTAATTACAGCTTTATATCCCCTAAATTCAAAACCTAAATATAATAGTGGAGTTTCAATTTCTCTTTTGGTTTCTTTCTCTATTTTATAACAAGTTAATCTTTTATCATCACTTTTAGGAGAATATTTAACCTTTCGAAAAATAAATCTCTCAGTTTTATCAGCACTTATTTCAACTTTACTTTCATCAACCAATTTATACACAAAATCTTCGACCAATTCTGCCTCTGTAGGCTTACAAATCATGATTATATCATCAGAATATCTTCTATAATAAATACCTTTCTCTTTAACTAATTCATTGACAATTTTTAAATCAAAATCGAATAGATATAAATTTGCTAAAAATGCACTAATTGGTAACCCCTGTGGAATACCAATATTTTTTCTATCCCTAGAATAAAAAGGATTATTATAAATTCTGAGTTGTCCGCTTTTTATATTATCTCGTAACTCTGCATTACTAGAAAAAAAACATTTAAAACCATTATCCTTCCTTATTTTAGCAAGTTTAGACTCATCAAAACCACGTTTTCTTCCTGATTTAATTTTTTTTGGCATTCTCAGATCATCTAATAACACATATTTAAATTTTGTGCATGCCTTAAAAACATTATAGTGATCTTTTGGTAACTCATCAACTTCTAAAAGCCATTTCCATTTCTCTTTCAGATATTGGTGATTAAGACTTGGAAAAAAACTTTTCAAATCAAAAGTCAAAACACAAACATCACGCTGCTCACCTAATCTTTTAATCTCATCAAAAGCCTCCTTTGCAAAATGTATAGTACTCTTACCTTTTAAACTGTCTTCAGAAATTTTAATTTTACGATATGCATTAACTGAATGATTTAGTAAAGGTTCTTTTTCCAATTTTTTTTCATATAATTCACTTAAAATTTCTTTGTAATAACCAAATATTAGAGCATCCATATGACTTGCATAATGTAGCGGTCTCAACTTATGCATCTTTTCTGCTTGATTAGTATCTATGTTAAAATGACAATGTCTCCTATTAATATCTTTATGTTTTTTAGGATTTCCTTTTTTATATTTTCTATCTTTTATTACCGTGTGAATCAATGGATAGAATGCATAATTTTCCACATATTTACTATTGGTCACATTTCTATAATATGACATCCAATTATCTTTCAGTTTTAAAGAAGGTGAAAGATGAAGGTATCCCTTTTCTTTAATCCAATTTGGTTTTTCTCTCATAAAAAAATGCCTGCAAAAAGTCAATAACACCCTTCAAATCACATACGCGTAAACGCCAGATAAGCACCCAATTACTGAGTCATTGATATTTCCGTATTAAATGAAATAGCTTATGATATTGTTCAAAGTTTAATAGTTGAATATATAATTAAATACATACATCAAATGAAACAAACCTTAATAAAATTATTTAGCAATTTGGATTGCATTGAAATAATCATTAATTTAGCTATAACTTTATGCTTATGCTACTCCTACCCTAGTTTGGGAGGAAATGCATTGCAATTTCTAAACCTCATAATCCAATTATTATGAGTTTGTCAAAAATGACATATTATCTTAAATCTAGATGTGATTTAGCTCCTTTTTGCAAGCCTACCAAAAATACATATTATTTATTATATTTGAAAATATATTAAATATACTATGGCGAATATAACTATCGGAGATTTTGTAACACTTAAAAATCATCCATATCATAATGATTTTACTTTTATTAAAATTGCTGCACTTTCAGAATTAACACCACCTGTTATGATTGTTACTGAATATGTAAATAAGGAAGAATATAATGAGACGACTGGTGAAAATTCTGAAAGACAATTTAAATGTATTTATTATTCACACAAAGACGGAAAATTTCATGATAAATGGTTTAAGGACAATTCTTTAAAAAAATTAATACTGAAACATTCTAATCTCATAATTGATAAATTAGAAGACATTGAAAAATTTGATTTACAATATTTAAAGAAAGAATTTATAAACTCTTTAGTTTGTTTAAAAAATGTTGACTTTGAATTAAATAAAAAGAAAGTTTTTATTGACAGTTCCGATGGAAAAAGGATAAATAAAGAAAATAATCATTTAGATTTTTTACCACCAGTTATGACAATAATTGATGTTGTAAAGAATAAAGAAGAAAGAAGGTATTCCAAAAACAAACCAAATACTATTGAAAAAGATTGCACTAAATATCAATTTAAATGTAAATGGTTCAACCCTATTAGTTCAACTTTTTCAGAAGATTATTTCTCAACAAATGTACTTGGAATTGTAAATTTTGACAGTGATTTTATAAGTCATGTTGATGAAATAATAAAAGAAAACGATTATATTTTATATGATTTAGAGAAAGAAATTTCGCTTGAGGATTCTATTATCACAATAAAAAAATCATTAATGACAATCAATGATTTAGTGTTAAATCATTATTATTATAATTTGGCTTTTTATGATAAATTATTTCATAGAAGTGGAATTACAAAAAGTAATAAAATTTTTATTGAAGGAAACATAAACAGATATAAAGAAAATGAAATTTTCGACAAAATTTTACCAGAAATTATAGATAATACATTGAAATCAATTACTTCAAAATCTTTTATCAAAAACGAATATTATTTGATAAGATATATAAATCGATTTGATAAAATTACAGATAGAGTAATAAAAGCAAGAGGAAATATCAAAATTATTAATGGTGAATCTTACACTACAATTCTACTACAAGCTAATTGCTTGTTACGAAATGGATTCCTGCGAAATTTTAATATTGAGAGAATTATTAGTTCTAAACATATTAAAGACGGGATCAAATTATTTGAATAATAGAATTTTGAGCTCAATATAACTTCGCTTAACATATTCTATGTCAAAAAAAAAATCCCAATTTCTTAGGACTTTCTTTTATTTTGGTTTTTAAATTTTATCTTCTTTTACTTCAAAGTCAAAAAAATCTTTTAAAGAAATTTCAAGGAGGTCACAAAATTTTGCAATAGTATAAATAGTCAATCCCCTTTTATTATTTTTACTTTCCCAACGATTTAATATTTGCCTATCGATTTCGTATTTTTTAGCAAATTCAGATTGTGTTAAACCAGTATTAGCTCTTAGAAACTTAATCCTATCAGCAATTCTATTTTTAAGCAAAATATCTTCCTCGTTGAGTTTAGCCATAACGCAATTTTGCAAAAAATAACAACTTTTAAGTAATCCATTTGGATTACATTTATAATTTTACTATATTTGCAAATAACATTTTGCAATTATTCAAATAGAATCAAAATATTGAAGCAATTGCTTAGAATCTCGCATTAGAAAACTGGTAATTTTATGTGTACGAGAAGATAAGTAAATTTGCTCACGACCGCGGCGTGGGCTCTCTTATCGTACACGGGTATACCAGTACCTCTAATGCAGTAAGTTGAGTTCCACGCCTTTTCTATTGGGCAAAATGTAGTAAGTGTGTATGAAAGTGCTAAGAATTCATCTTCATGATCGAAGCAGTTTCTTCCCCCTAAAACACACTGCTTATGAAAAGTACAAATTCTTTGCCCCGAACCCTGAACAACCATCAGCTTTATTCACTGTTGAAAAAAGGCGACCCCCATTCTTTAGCACCTATTTATGCACGCTACCAAAGACTTCTCTTCTGGCATGGGAAACAAATGCTAGAGGATGATTTTGTCGTGGAAACGCTAGTGCAGGATGTTTTTCTTAAACTTTGGTTGCATCGTGATGCTATAGAAAGTCCGGGTCATATTTTGGGTTTTCTACGCTTTGTTTTGAAAAGAGAGTGCCTCTCCTATTACAGGTCTCCCAGAAATAAATTCGCAAAGCTTATCAATTCCTTAGAACGCTACGAGAACTATCAGGATTATCTGGCGGGTTACGACCCTGCACACGATAAAGAACATCTCCATCAACAAGAAGTGGAACAAAAAAGACTGGATGAAGTGAAGAAGGTATTGAACGTTCTAGATTCTAAAAGAAAACACCTCTTAGAACTGTGTTTGGAGTATGGTTTTCAGTATAAACCCATCGCCGAGGTTATGGGAAGCAGTGTAACCCAAATTAGCAATGAGGTGAACAATGCCATCCAAGACCTTAGAAAGATTATTAAAGGCAGTGGTCTTGAACCGCCAAAGGAAAAAGTATCTGATCAGGAACAGACAACAGATAAAGTGAGTCCTCAACAGCTAGATATTTTAAAAAGAAGGTTTGAACAGAAAGCCTCTTTCTCGGTCATTGCCCAAGAGCTTCAACTGTCTGAAAAGGAAGTCCATCGTGAATTTCTATGTGCGTATCAATATCTACAACATCAGAACAACAGTGTAATGCCTCTTTAACATGGAAAAATCTACCCTTATCCTTACCCGAAGAATTCAGTTGGTTCTGGATGTTCCCAGCGATGAGAGAAATGAGATGTGGGAAAAACTCTACCGCTATCAGAACCGATGTTATAGGGCGGCAAATTTTATTGTTTCTCATCTTTATGTTCAGGAAATGATGAAGGATTTCTTTTATTTCACGGAAGAGATTCAATATAAGTTGGCGGATGTCAACAAGGATGAAATGGGACTCTTTAACCGTTCGAAGACCAACACTACAGCACGCATGGTGTTTGACAAATTCAAAGGGGAAATCCCTACTGATATACTGGGAAGCCTGAACAATACGATACAGTCTGTTTTTTCTAAAGAAAAATCTGATTATTGGCAGGGATTGAAATCTTTGAGGAATTATAGAAAAGACATCCCTATTCCACTTCCTGTGAAATGTATCAGCAAAATGAGGTATGACCATGAAAAGAAAGCGTTTTGTTTTAATGCTTTTGCCATTCCTGTGAAAACGTATCTGGGAAAAGACTATACGGATAAGCGATTGATTATGGAAAGGCTTTTAAAGGGTGAAATAAAACTGTGTACCTCGCAGATACAATTGAAAGACCAAAAAATGTATTGGCTAGCGGTATTTGAATTTGAAAAAGAGGAACATTCTTTGAAACCTGAAATTATAGCTGAAGCTTTTTTGTCTCTAGAATATCCTATTGTAGCGAAAGTCCATCAAGCGCGCATTACTATAGGCAGTAAGGAGGAGTTTCTCTACCGCAGGTTGGCTATACAGGCTAGTCAGAAAAGGCTTCAAGCGGGCATTGCCTCTGCCCGTTCTGGAAAAGGAGCTAAACGCAAGCAAAAGGCTCTTTTTAATCGAGAGCATTTGGAAAGTCGGTTTGTTAACCATAGACTTCATGTCTACAGCAGACGGCTTATTGATTTTTGTATTCAGCAACAGGCAGGCACACTTATTCTTAAAAATCAGGAAGACAAGATTGGCATTGCCCAAGAACAGGAATTTGTGCTTCGCAATTGGAGTTACTATGAATTGCAGTCTATGATAAAATACAAAGCTGAAAAAGTGGGTATTGAATTGATTATTGGATAGTTGAAAATACAACGAGGGTGCTTGTACACCCGTAAGGTGAGGTCTTGAACACTCACTAAATACTTGAGGGTATATACAACGGCGTGGGTTCTTTTTTTATAATACTTGGGGATCATAAAGATTACTCGAAAGAATTTGTGCTGTAGTTTTTTATTGTATGTTCTTTTGGCTTGAACCAAAAGAACCAAAAATTCAAGTCTGGAAATCCTCAGCTAAAAATGTATAGCCTTTTCTAAAAACTCTGAAACTCACTCGGCAGAATGCCGAGCTTAAACAGCAGACTTTTTTTAACGAAAAGGCTATTCATTTTCTTAACGCTTTCGGTTTCCTAGGACGTCAAATTCAACTCGATTTGTAATAAACAGAAGATTTTATGCTCTTTCAATATCTTAAATATTTAATGAGTCGTGAAGACGTAAGTTGTGAGTTATGAATTATGAGTTATGAGTGCGGGGTGCGGGGTGCGGGGCGGCGGGGTGAAATCGTAAAGTCGTAAAGTCGTTGAGTTGTGAAGGAGTAAGTGGTGAGTTATGAGTGTGGGGTGCGGGGTGCGGGGTGCGGGTTGAGGGATGAGGGATGCGGGGTGTAGTTGGTGAAGATTTGATTAAAAAGGAGGTTGATTGAAGGGAAAAAAGATTATTTTTGGATAAACTATCAAAATGAAATTACCCATAAAACATCACGGAGCCGAAATCACTATCTTTTCTGAAATGACGGCACTTGCTTACCATTTTGGAGCGGTGAATCTGTCTCAAGGTTTTCCTGATGATGACATCGATGAAGCTTTGAAGAAGTTTCTTGCGGAAGGAACAAATAAAAATTTTAATCAATACGCTCCTAGTTTTGGATTTCCTGCGTTGATTGAAAATCTCATCACGTTTAATCATGCCAGAAAAAATCCGATAGATTTTTCTTCTTCGGAAATTACGATTACACCAGGAGCGAGTTATGGAATTTATACGGCTCTTTCTGCTATTTTAGAAATTGGCGATGAAGTGATTGTGCTGGAACCAGCTTATGATAGCTACATTCCATCGATTGAAATGAATGGGGCAAAGCCTGTTTTGGTTTCTTTGAATGAAGATTTTTTACCCGATTTTGAGAGAATAAAAGCAGCAATTACTGAAAAAACAAAGGCTATCCTCATCAATTCCCCGCATAATCCTACTGGAAAAATTTGGAGAAAAGAAGACTTTGAAAGGCTCTATCAACTCATTAAAGGCACCGAGATTATCGTTATCTCTGATGAAGTGTATGATTTGATTACCTTTGATAACGCTGAATTTTATAGTATTTTTCATCATGCGGAACTTAGACATAGGAGTTTTGCGATTTTTTCATTTGGGAAAATGTTTCATCTCACGGGTTGGAAAGTTGGGTATGTTTTGGCTTGTGAAGAATTGACCAAAGCTTTTAGAAAAGTGCATCAGTACATCAGTTTTAGTGTGAATACTCCTGCACAATATGCTTTGGCGAAATATTTAGAGGTTTTTAATCCTGAAAAAAATCAACAATATTTGCAGGAAAAAAGAGATTTCTTTTTGGCTCAATTTGAAGATTTGCCTTTTACTTTTAAGGAAAAATCAGAGGGAAGTTATTTCCAGATTGCCAGTTATGAGAACATTTCTGACTTATCTGACAAGGAATTCTGCATTTGGCTCACGAAAGAGTACCAAGTTGCCACAATACCGCTTTGTTCGTTTTACCAAGACCAAAGAAACACGGGAATGATTAGATTCTGCTTTAGTAAAAAGCCTGAAACGATTTTGAAAGCTGTAGAGCATTTGAGGAAGTTGGTGTGATGAGGGATGTAGGGGTGAAATCGTAAAGTTGATGAGTTATGAGTTATGAGTTATGAGTGCGGGATGTGGAATGAGGGATGCGAGATGCGGGGTAAAGTCGTAAAGTTGAGGAGTTGTGAAGTCGTAAAGTTGAAATATTTTTCTTTATGAAGAGATTCTTCACTACTCTACGCTTCGTTCAGAATGACAGGGTTCTGTTTTTTGCTCACGATTAGAAATCTGTTTCAGTGGGAGAATTATTTTTGAAACGCAAAGATTTTTTATTATTCCTATGTTTTTAAGGAAGCAAAGTAGGAATTCGCTAGCGAATTGATGAGGCGTGTGTTTTAAAATGTTTTTTTCGAACGTATTTATTTGTGGTGTGGCTTCGACTACGCTCAGCCACCGTGTATGAAAATTATTTTTATGCTCTTTTGTTTTATTTTTTAAACGCAAAGGTTTTTATTATTGAATTGCTTATTTAAGTGAGCTAAGTTGGCGAAATTCATTCGCTCTGAAGCGAGGTGGAAATTGTATATATTCTATCACAAAGTTCACGGAGATGTGGTGAAATGATGGCGTTTTTGAGGGCTCTGAGGAACATTGGAGACTTTGCGCAGCAATGTGTTTTTAAAATTGAGTTATTGATGCTTTGAAAGTATAATATTTCTACAAGTTTTAGTATATTTGAGTGGTGCAACTTGCACTCTGAATTTGCAAAATCCCAAGAACGGAAGTAAAATTCCTTATCGGGACTTCGCAAATCCGCCGAACCGTTAGCAGAAAGTTTATCCAAACAAATCGCAAAAATGAAATCCGAAATTAAATATATTGAATTAAAATCAAATTTTAATCACAATGGACCTGCTTGGATTGGGCTCATTTCATACTCAAAAAGTGGAAAAACTTTATACTTTGATGGCAAAGCATTTCAAAGAATAGGTTCTGACAGAATGAGAGGGAATTATTATGATATCGAATCTGGAGAAGAATATTGGATTTCTGGAGTTAAGAAAAATCAAAATGACAGACATACTTTTGGAGGAGGAAAAGTTTATGTTGAAAAGAGAATTTTAGGAGAATACTTAACAATCATAAATCAACAAATTCTTAATTCAAAACTGTATGAAATCATAGAAGTTAACGAAGAAATTCCAATCTCAAAAATTAATGATTTAGAAAATCAAAAATTTGAATACGACTCTCAAATTAATGATGACAAAAGATTTCTAAAACCAAATGAAATGGATGATAATGAATTAGATTATTTTATTGACTATTATTTTGAAAATTCAGTTAACGGAAAACATCTAAAAGGTAGAAAATACTCACGAAGTAAAATGCAAGAACTGATTACGGAAAAAGAAAAGAGAAAGCAAAAAACCTTCTGCTAACAGTGGTGCCTGTTGTACAACTCCTTTTTTTTAGAAAATAATCATTAAATAGGATAATATCCCAATATCACTTTCTATAACAAAAACAAAATCCTCAAATTGAAATCAATTTGAGGATTTTTTAAACAACGTAATAAAGCTATTTATTTGAAAACACTTACATTTCCTTGCTTGTCTGTCAGTCTTCCCGAATTTCCATCATCAGACAGTTCCCAAGCATAAAAACCATCTGTAAAAATAGGTTCGCCTTTTGGATTTGTTCCTTTTGCCAGCAATTTGTGTTCTTCTTCATCATTCTTTTTAAGGGTCATTGCTAAATCGATTCCTTCGGCAAAATAGGTTACCACTATGGTTTCTCCTTTATCATTGGTCAATGTTTTTGCCTCTTGTTTTAAAGAAACTTCTTTAGAATTTTTATCACTTATCACCGGCGAATTTTCTGTGGTCGATGATTCTTTGTTACAAGAAATCAAGAAAGCGAACATTGCTAAGATTATCCAATTATTTTTCATATTGATTCAATACTATTTTTTTGAAAGAAATGAGTCCACTATAAGAGCAGTCATTATTTTTAAAAATAATCACAAAAATGCTCTTCTGTTTTACAGGTGCAAATTTGCTAATAAATGTCATGTTTATTTTATGACTCAAGTCATAAATCCCAACTGTTAAACAACGTTAAATTTGTTATCAAATTAATATTAAAAATAAAAATATATGAAAAATTTGAAATTTCTAGTTCTTCCTATGATGGCTTTCGCGATGGTTTCTTGTGGTAATGACAAGCCTGCAGACGCTTCTGCATCTACCTCATCTACAGAAACATCTGCTACTACTACGGAAACTAGTGCATCATCTGAATCAGGACAATACGATCCGAAAAGAGGTTTAGGTAAATATGACGAAAGCAACGTAGATGTTAGCAAATTTGACGCTGCTATGGCTGCTGAAGGTAAGAAAGTAGCAGAGGTAAAATGTACTTCTTGTCATAAACCTACAGAAGAAAAATTAGTAGGACCAGGATGGAAAGGAGTGACTACAAGACAAACTCCCCATTGGATTATGAACTTCATCAGCAATCCAGATCCTATGATTAGTGTAGACCCAGAATTACAAAAACAATTAGAGATTTGTTTAGTGAGAATGCCAAACCAAGGGCTTAATGAAACTGAAGCAAGACAAATTCTAGAGTACATGAGAGAAATCGACGGTGCAAAATAATTTAGATAGACTATAAAAATAAATATATGAAAATTATTCAGTTATTTGGTATTTCGGCCTTTGCTTCATTAGCATTTTTAGGCAGTTGTAAACCCAAAGGTACAGAAACCGCTGTAAGTGGTGACGCCGCAGAAAAAGTATATGTAGCTCCTGGAAAATATGATGAGGTATACAATTTCGTGAGTGGTGGTTTTAACGGACAAATGAACGTTTATGGTTTACCGAGCGGAAGATTATTGAAAGTAGTTCCTATTTTCTCTGTAAATCCAGAAAATGGGTATGGTTTCAGCGAAGAAACTAAGCCAATGTTAGAAACTTCACACGGTTTTATTCCTTGGGATGACCAACACCACTTAGAATTATCTCAAACGAATGGTGAACAAGACGGAAGATGGATTTTTGCGAATGCGAATAACACTCCACGTGTTGCAAGAGTAAACCTTAAAACCTTCAGAACAGAGGAAATTATAGAATTGCCGAACTCTGCTGGTAACCACTCTTCTCCATTTATTACTGAAAATACAGAATATGTAGTGGCAGGTACTCGTTTTGCTGTTCCTACTGATGACATGAACGGAGATGTTCCTATTAATTCTTTCAAAGAAAACTTCAAAGGAGTAATTTCTTTTATCGGAGTTAATAAAGAAACTGGTGATATGAATTTATCTTTCCAAATTGAAGCTCCTGGTGTAAACTTTGACCTTTCTCACGCTGGTAAAGGAAAATCTCACGGTTGGTTCTTCTTCTCTTGCTATAATTCAGAACAAGCGAATACTTTATTAGAAGTTAATGCTTCTCAAAATGATAAAGACTTTATCATGGCGGTAAACTGGAAAAAAGCTGAAGAATATCTAAAAGCTGGTAAAGGTAGAAAAGTAAAAACGCAGTATGCTCACAATAAATTTGATGAAAAAACTCAAACTGCTACCTCTAAAATGGAGCAAGAAGTGACTGTACTTTCTGCAAAAGAATTAAAAGATATTTGCTATTTCATGCCAACTCCTAAATCACCTCACGGTTGTGACGTAGACCCAACTGGTGAATACATTGTAGGTTCTGGTAAATTAGCTGCTCTTATCCCAGTACACAGCTTTAGCAAAATGCTTAAAGCCATTGAAAACAAAGAATTTGCAGGTGAATATGATGGAATCCCAATCTTAAAATATGAATCTACCCTTTATGGTGAAGTTCAAAAACCAGGTTTAGGGCCATTACACACAGAATTTGATGGAAAAGGAAATGCTTATACTTCATTCTTCGTTTCTTCTGAAGTGGTGAAATGGGATATTAAAACATTAAAAGTTCTAGACAGACAACCAACTTTCTACTCTGTAGGTCACTTAATGGTAGTAGGTGGTGATACTAAAAAACCTTACGGTAAATATCTCGTTGCTTACAATAAAATTACGAAAGACAGATTCTTACCAACAGGTCCAGAATTAACCCAATCTGCACAGTTGTATGACATTAGTGGAGATAAGATGAAACTCTTATTAGACTTCCCTACTTTTGGTGAGCCACATTATGCACAAGCTGTTCCCGCTTCTCTTATCAAAGACCAACAGGTGAAGTTCTACAATATTGCAGACAACAAACACCCTTATGCAACCAAAGGTGAAGCAGAGTCTAAAGTGGTAAGACAAGGCAATAAAGTACACGTTTACATGACTTCTATCCGTTCACACTTTGCTCCAGATAATATAGAGGGAATCAAAGTAGGTGATGAAGTGTACTTCCACGTGACCAACTTAGAACAAGACTGGGATGTACCGCATGGTTTCGCTATCAAAGGCAATCAGAATGCAGAATTATTGATTATGCCAGGTGAAACTTCTACCCTAAAATGGGTTCCTAAAAAAGCAGGAATGTACCCAATGTATTGTACAGACTTCTGTTCTGCATTACACCAAGAAATGCAAGGATACGTAAGAGTTTCTCCAGCAGGAAGCAATGTTCCTCTTACTTACAGCCTCAATAATAAAGCGGATAACGCTAAAAGCCCTGTGAAAACAGCAGTAACAAAATAAATTTCTAAAAGGGCAGTTTCTACTGCCCTTTTTTACTTCTGTAACAAAAGTTACACTCTATAAGAACTTCTTATTACAATCTAAAAACAATGAAAAATAATTCATTATCCAAACTCTCTAAAATTTTGCTTATTACAAGCGGAATTGGATTAATCATCAGCATCTTCGTTCCTTTATGGGCCATTTATCTAGAAGCTCCACAATATCCAGAAGGATTGGGCATGTTTCTTCATGCCAACAAAATCACAGGAGACTACGAAATTATCAATGGACTGAACCATTACATCGGGATGAAAGAAATACATCAGGAAGATTTTTGGGAATTTAAAATTTTACCTTATGCGTTAGGATTCTTTGCAGCATTGGCATTTCTCACCGTATTCCTCAACAATAAGAAATGGCTTTATTTCTTTGCGGCTTTATTTCTTATATTTGGAGTAGCTTTCATGGTAGATTTCTATCTTTGGGAGTACGATTATGGTCATAATCTTAATCCCAATGCAGCGATTGTAGTTCCGGGCATGAGTTACCAACCACCACTTTTCGGTTTTAAACAACTTCTGAATTTCGGTGCGTATTCTTATCCTGATATAGGAGGCTGGATTATGTTTGGTGTAGGAATTATCCTTGTTGTTTTGTCTTATTTAGAAATAAAATCTTCCAAAAAAGTAATATAAAATGAAAAATTTATTTAACATTCTAGGAATCATCTCTTTAGGTATATTTTTTTCTTGTTCACCAAAAGGTCCAGAAAAAATAAACTTCGGGAAAGACCAGTGTGAACTTTGCAAAATGGGAATAGAAGACCCTAAATTCGCCACAGAGCTTATTACAGAAAAAGGCAGAATCTATAAATTCGATGATCTGAACTGTATGCAAAGTTATGCCACTGAAAATGCAGAGCAAGTAGGTCAAGCCAAACTATATGTGCCAGATTTTCTTACCCATGAATTGTTCCCACTAGAAAAAGCAACTCTTATCACAGGTGGTGCCATAAAAAGCCCTATGAATGGTAATGTAGCTGCATTTATCGACAAAACCAAAGCCCAAGAAGAAGCTCAAAAATTAGGAGCGAGCTTCCTAGAACAATAAATTTCACTTTAACTTATAGCTTTTAGGCTTTGTGAGAAACATTATTTTCTATTGTAATTCATTATAAAAATGATTAATTTTTATGTTTTTGAAACGCAAAGTTTTTTATTAAAAATATAAAAACATTAAGCAAGCAAAGTTGGTATTCGCTAGCGAATTGATAAAGCGAACGCTTTAAACGAATGTATTCGTAAACTTTGCTCACTATAATAATAATAATATTGATATTATATTGCTTTGCGTTTAAAAAAAATCAATACCAATAGTTCATTTTAGTATTTTTAGCAAAGCCTATTTTTTTGAAACATTTTGAAAAATTTATCCAAAATATTATCATTTTTCTTCCTCCTGAATTTTGTTTATCATTCAGCGAAAACGCTGATAGTGGGGAAAAATCAGGCTTATAAAACCATTAACTCTGCCATTGCTCAAGCTCAAAATGGCGATACGATTTTGGTTCAAAAAGGACATTACAGAGAAGGAAACATCAATATCCAAAAATCTATTGCCCTGATTGGAATCGGCAGACCTGTTTTGGACGGTCAAATGAAGTACGAAATTGTTTCTCTAAGAGCCAATAAAATTCTTTTGCAAGGTTTTAAAATCATCAATTCTGGAGAAGATGAAGTGAAAAACATAGGAGCTGTTCGTTTATATGACAGTCAGTTTTCTACTATTAAAAATAATATTTTCGAGAACAATTACTTCGGGATAACCATTCAGAGAGGGTATCAATGTTTGATTCAAAACAATAAAATCACCACCAATAGAGGGAAATCACAAGAATTAATCGGTGATGGCGTTCACGTTTGGTCCAGTGCAGAAATCTGGATCAAAAACAATTATATTTCTGGTCACAAAGACGGCATTTACTTAGAAAAAGCCAACAACACCTTTGTTTTTAGAAATATTTCCGAAAAAAATAAACGTTATGGGTTGCACTTCATGTTCGCGCATAACAATGTTTACACTGGAAATATTTTTAAGAATAATGACGCTGGAGTTGCTGTAATGTACAGCCGAAATGTAGGCATGTACAAAAATAAATTCCTCGATAACTGGGGAGATGGCGTTTATGGACTCTTGCTCAAAGACCTTACGTTCAGTAAAATCAAGCACAATATTTTCAACAACAACACGGCTGCCATTTTTATGGATGGCACTTCTAAAGTTGACCTTTACAACAATCAGTTTTCTAACAACGGTTGGGGTATAAAACTCAATGCCAATTGCATGGAAAACCGTCTCATGAAGAATAATTTCGAAAATAATACTTTCGATGTGAGCACAAGTGGAAGCCTTGTGATGAATATTTTCAAAAATAATCACTGGGACAAATACGAAGGTTATGATCTAGACAAAGACCAAATTGGCGATGTTCCGTTTCATCCCTTGAGTTTATACTCCGTGCTTTCTGAGCAAAATCCTATGATTATGTTGTTGTACCGAGCTTTTTTCGTGGAGATATTAGATCGTTCCGAACGCTTAATTCCAAGTCTTACTCCTGAGAATTTTGTAGATGAGAAACCGGAGATGAGGAAGAATGAGGTGATGGAGTGATGAAGTTATGGAGTGATGAAGTTGTAAAGTTGTGAAGTTGTGAAGTCGTGAAGTTGTGATGGAGTGATGAAGTGATGGATGATGGATGATGTGATGATGGATGATGGATGATGGAGTGATGAGGTGATGGAGTGATGGATGATGGATGATGGAGTGATGAGGTGATGGAGTGATGGAGTGATGTGATGATGGATGAAGGATGAAGGATGAAGGATGAATGGTGAATTGGTGCATCGTTTTGTGATTTTAAAAATTATTTTTATAAAAAGTTATGATTGAAATAAAAAATTTAACCAAAAAATTCAATAAGTTCACTGCGCTTAATCAGGTGAATATCCGCTTTAATGATGGGCATTCAGTTGCGCTCATTGGTCCCAATGGTTGCGGAAAAACTACCCTTATTAAATGTATTCTCGGATTAAATGTAGTAGAAGATGGCGATATTTTGGTCAATAATGAAAGCGTAAAAGAACATTATCTCTACCGAAAAAATATTGGTTACATGCCTCAAATTGGTCGATATCCTGAAAATATGACCATCGCGCAAACCATTCAGATGATTAAAGATACCCGAAAAGTCTCTGAAAACGAATTGGATACTGAACTTTTAGAAGCTTTCGAACTGAAGAGTATTTTTGACAAAAAAATGCGAACCCTTTCTGGTGGAACCACCCAAAAAGTAAGTGCTGTTTTGGCTTTTTTATTCAATCCTGGGATTATAATTTTGGATGAACCTACGGCTGGTTTAGACCCACTTGCTTCTGAAATTTTAAAAAATAAAATCATCAAAGAAAAAAACAAAGGAAAACTCATCATTATCACCTCTCACCTCTTAAGCGAATTGGATGATATCGTGAGTGAAATTGTTTTTATGAATGAAGGAAAAGTCATTGTTCACCAATCTGTAGAAGAATTAATGACCGAAAGAAAAACCGAGAAAATCTCAGAAAGTATCATCAGTATTTTAAAGGAAATGAAGCCATGAACAATATCGCAAAATTCATCTTTTTCGACATTTTAAAGAATAAAATCGTCTTGTTGTATACCCTACTCCTCTTTGTTATTTCATGGTCAGTATTGGGATTAGACAGCAATTATACCAAAGCTACGTTGAGTTTGCTCAATATTGTTTTATTGGTGGTTCCACTTGTGAGCATTATTTTTTCTACGATTTATGTGTATAACAGCAGTCAGTTTATAGAATTATTGCTCAGTCAACCCATTGCAAGAGGCAAAATTTGGTTGAATATTTTTATCGGACTTTCCTCCGCATTGATTTTGGCGTATTTACTTGGTTGTGGCGTTCCTATTTTACTTTATTCTTCTCTAGAAACTGGGTTTTCGCTTATTATCATTGGAGTAATGCTTTCGGTTATTTTCACGGCATTTGCTATGTTGTCTTCGATTGGAAGTAGAGACCGAGCCAAAGGAATAGGCATTTCGATTTTTGTATGGTTGTTTTTTGCTATTATTTATGACGGCATTTTATTGGTTCTCATGTTCCAATTTTCGGATTATCCCATAGAAGGAATTATGGCGACTTTGGCAGCGATAAATCCTATTGGTCTTGCTCGAATTTTCGTGCTCTTGCAACTCAATATTTCAGCGATGCTCGGCTATTCTGGAGCAGTTTTTAAAGATATTTTTGGTTCAGGTGGCGGAATGGGAATTTCTATGGTGATTCTCTTTATTTGGATTGCGGTCCCTTTTCTGCTCTCTTATATCAAATTTAATAAGAAAGATTTATAATTTTCATCATTTGTGTTTTTTTGTAGATCTTCCCTCTTTGGGAAGATTTTTTTTTAAAATATCAATTTAGCTCTTTTTCCAATTCTCTGATAAATCTCACGTTTTCAAGCCTTTATTTTATGATTACAATCATAAAAGCATGACTGGGTTTGCTCGTAATTTTATTTAAAATTTTATAAAAATATGAAAAAGACATTTCTAATCCTTTCTTGTGTTGCTTTAGGACTTATCTCTTGCAACAAAACCGAGGCTACCACTGAAACCTCAAACTCTACAGAAGCTGTAGCTGGTGGTCAAGAAGCTGTAATAGACGAAGATTCTGCTCCTACCATTGTAAAATTAGCAGCAGGAAATAAAGATCTTTCTACCCTCGTTACTGCAGTAGAAGCAGCGGGACTCACTACTTCACTGAGTAATGCAGGTCCATTTACTGTTTTTGCGCCTGTAAATGCTGCTTTTGATAAATTACCTGCTGGAACAGTTGATGATTTATTAAAACCTGAAAACAACAGTAAATTGGGTGACATTTTAGGACATCACACTTATGTAGGGGTGATTAAAACAGAACAAATGACTGACGGTCAATCATTAGGCATGGTAGACGGTAAAAATATTACTATTAAAATGGTGAATGGCAAACCAACTATCAATGGAACCGTTAATATTATTGCAACTGTTCCTGCCTCTAACGGAATTGTACATGTGGTAGATGGCGTTATTTTACCACAATAATTATTACATAGGTTTTTCACAACAAAAGGCTTACTGATTTTTAGTAAGTCTTTTTTTGTATAGCATCTTTTGCAATTTTTTTAAACGCAAAGATTTTTTATTATTCCTATATTATTAAGGAAGCAAAGTTGGCGAAATTCATTCGCTATGAAGCTTTGTGGAAATTGTATATTTTCTATCACAAAGTTCTCGGAGATGGGGTGAAATGATTGCGTTTTTGAGCACACTGAGGAACATCAGAGATGTTCTGGATGAGGGATGAAGGATGAGGGGTAAAGTCGTGAAGTTGATGAGTCGTGAAGGGGTGCGAGATGCAAGATGGAGTTTATGCATATAGGAAAGAACCTTTTCCATTATGAAGAGATTCTTCACTATGCTGCGCTTCGTTAAGAATGACAAGGTTATGTTTTTTACTTACGATTAGGAATCTGAATTATTTTTGAAACGCAAAGATTTTTTATTATTCCTATATTTTTAAGGAAGCAAAGTGGGAATTCGCAAGCTAATTGATAAAGCGTGTGTTTTAAAATGTTTTTTCCGAACGGATTTATTTGTGTTGTAGCTTCGACAGGCTCAGCCACCGAGATAAAAATTACGGTTTTCCTTTATTTTATTATCTGCTTTTTGTTTATATTTGTTAAAACTAATAAGCTGAAAATCAAATAACGAACTAAACAAATTCTTACCATTATTTACAAACGAATAACTTTTGAGTATAAGTATGAATTAGTTGAAATTTGTTATTTGAATATTATTTATAATTTAAAAAAATCAAAATGAAGTTTTCAGAAAGAATCGGAAAATCGCAAGTAAAAAATATTATACAAATAGAAGATATTGATATCGAGCTTAAAAATGCACTTTGGAACTCTATAACAATTTTTTACTGGAATACTATAGAAAAACCGGTTTATATAAGTTTAATGCCTCAACACCATAGATCTTTACTTACAAAAATTTGGATTTATTTTTTTAAAAATCAATTGGATGAATTCCCAAATAATTTTGGCACAATTAAATCTTATATAAAAAAATTCTTCTTTCAATCAGAGTGGTACAAAATATACGATTTTATTGAATTTTTACCCAATAATTATGTTCCACCTATTGACGACGAACTAAACAATTGCTTTATAGACTTTTGTAACTCTACATTAAAAGATGAACTTTCTGGCTATCGATTCGTAGGGAAAAAATTAACCCCAATTAGTAATGAACAAGAATTAGAAGCAATAAAAAACGCTGTTGAAAATACAAATAAATTTAGCTCGGTTCAATTACACTTAGCTAGAGCTGTTGAATTATTTTCAGATAGAAGTAATCCAGACTATAGAAATTCCATTAAGGAATCAATAAGCGCTGTTGAATCATTTTGCTCAATCATAACAGATGATAAAAATGCATCTTTAGGACAAGCTTTAAAAAAATTAGAGAACAAAATTAATCTACATGAAGCATTAAAAAAAGCTTTTTCAAATTTATATGGATATACAAGCAATGCAGATGGAATTAGGCATGCACTTTTAGATGAGCACAACTTAGCCCAAGAAGATGCAAAATTCATGTTAGTTTCTTGCAGTGCCTTTGTGAATTATTTACATGAAAAAAATATAAAAGCAACTAATATAGGTAAGGCAAAATAAGAGATTTAAATAAGAATATAATTATATACTCTCCGAAATCCTAAAATTTAGGAGTATTTATGTTGTGGATTCGTGAACTTCGTTCGCAGACCTTTGGTCTGTACTCAGCCACCGAAAGTGGAAAATTATTTTTATTATATGTTCTTTTGGCTTGAACCAAAAGAACCAAAAGTTCAAGTCTGGAAATCCTCAGCTAAAAATGCATAGCCTTTTCTAAAAACTCTGAAACTCACTCGGCAGAATGCCGAGCTTAAACAGCAGACTTTTTTTAACGAAAAGGCTATACATTTTTTTAACGCTTGCGGTTTCCTAGGACATCAAATTCAACTCGATTTGTAATATACAGGAGATTTTCTAACCTTTCGTTCTATTTTATATTTAAAACGTTTCAACAGAATGATTGGTGGAAATAATTTTCTTTTTCCCGACCCTGACTTCGGCTACGCTCAGCCACCAAGGTGGAAAATTATTTTAGATTTTAATATTGAAAAGTCTATTTTTCTCTACTGTGGCTTCGACAGGCTCAGCCACCGAATTGAGATAAAAATTACGGTTTTCCTTAGTTTTGTTTATATTTGTTTTAGATTACTCTATAAGAATAGATGACACCAAAAAAAACAATAACTGATTAAATTGAAAATATGAAATTCATTTACAACCAATTACTTTTCATCATCATTGCACTTGCAAGTTGTTCAAACGTATCTCAACCCGCCGACCCCATTCCAGAATACGAAACCTTTAAAATTCAATCCAAAAAAGTGGGTGAAGAAAGAATAATTAATGTTTGGACACCTCCAAACTACAAGAATGATAAGGATTCATTAGCCGTGATGTATATGGCAGATGGTGGGATAAAAGAAGACTTTCCTCACATTGCTAATACATTGGCCAAACTTATAAAAGAAAAGAAAATAAAACCTTTAATTCTAGTAGGAATTGAAAATACTGAAAGAAGAAGGGATTTAACAGGTTTTACAGAAATTGAAAAAGACAAAGAAATCGCAGCAGTTGTTGGTGGTTCAGAAAAATTTAGAGCATTTATTAATGATGAACTTTTTCCTGAAATTAACAAACGATATAGAACTACAAATGAAAAAAGCATCATTGGAGAATCTGCATCAGGTTTATTTGTAATGGAAACCTTCTTTTTAACACCTCAAATGTTTGACCATTATATTGCTTTTGATCCTTCATTATGGTGGAATAATCATTATTTAGTAAGAACAGCAAAAGAACATTTATCTAAATTTCCATCAAACGAAAAACGAGTTTGGTTTGCTGGTTCAAATGCAAAAGACATTTCGCCTTTCACAAAAGAATTAGCAAACATCTTAAAAAAAGAAAATAAAACTAATCTAAAATGGAAATTTTCTGATGAACCAAAAGAAAAACATACTACTATTTTCAGAGCTACAAAAGAAAAAGCAATTATTTGGACATTAAATAAAACAGAGTAAAAAGCTATAGAAGCAATATTAATAATTATTTCACAATCTTTTCTTTATTTTTTAAAAAGATGTAAAACTCCGAAGATTGAAACTTCGGAGTTTTTTACACTGTAGCTTTGACAAGCTCAGCCACCGAGGAAAAAATTACGGTTTTCCTTTATTTTATTTTCTGCTTTTTGTTTATATTTGTTAGGAACTAATAAACTGAAATTCAAAACACGAACTAAACAAAATCTTACCATTATTTACCAACCTATAAATTATTGAAATGAAGCGTTTTGTAATTTGATTTCGTTTATTTGAGTATTAGCTAGTGTTAAAAAAAAATGTTCAAAAATGAAGAAAATTTCAAGTTTACTAACATTATTGATTTTTACTCTAAATTTTTCACAATTAATTTCGGGAAAAATATTAAAAGAAGACAGAAATCCAATTCAAAGTGCAAGAGTTGGAATTGAAAACACTGGAATTGGTGATTTGACAGATCAAAATGGGAATTTTAAAATTGACTTTTCAGGTATTGACAAAAATGCCAAGCTAAAGGTTTATGTTAGTGAATTTATACCATATGAAATCAAAGTAAATGAGTTTATAAAATCAAACGGAGAAATTATTTTGAAAGAAAAAATAATAAACATTGAACCCGTAAACATTAACCCAAAGAAATATAAATATAAAAATTTTGGAACTTCAAATGCCAAAACCAATTATTGTGGTTATAATTCAGAAAAAAAAGATAGATTATTTAATGAATATGCAATAAAGGTAGAAAACAAAAAACACTTAAAAATAAAGTCAATCAATCTAAGTATAGTAAATTTTGACGTTAAGGATTCTGCAACTTTAATATTTGATATCCAAAATGCGTCAAATGGATTTCCTGACGACAAAAAATCCTTGACAAATGAAACATTAAAACTAACAATAAGTAAAAACGATATTATAAATAACAAAGTTTCATTTGATGTAAATGAAAAAAATATTTGGACAAATGAAGATTTCTTTGTACTTGTGCGAGTTGATGAAAGTTTAAATGGTAAACTCTACTTTGGCGGTAATATATTTGCTTTCTCAAAAGATACTTACTATCGTACTTATTTTGGAGAATGGAAAAAATTTTCCACAGGTGAACCTTCAATAAATGTTGATGTTCAAATAGAAAAATAAGCAAAAAGGCTTACTGAAATTCAGCAAGCCTTTTTTGGATTTATAAAAAAGTAAGGGGTTTAAATGTTTTTTTCCTTTAAGGTGTTGAAGATGATTAGAATGGAGATTAAAATGAGTACAGAGATTCCAAATAAAAATTCATTGGCAAAAGGAATCGCTACATATTTTATCGAGAAAATACCCATTAATCCCAGTAAAAATTCATTCAGAAAAACGCTCAACAAAAAATATTTTAATCCAACATTTAATCTTGGGCTAGTTTTAAAATTTTGAATCACTTGACTCAATAAAAAAGTCGCAACGCACATCAGTAAAATCAAGTGTAAATAGGCAATCACTACGTTTCTAAAACCGAACGCAAACTGAGAAACCGCAGGAATTACAGAACCCAACTGCAAGAAAATTTTCACTGCAAAAGCAAAGCCTACATAAAGGAAAACAAATCTCTGTAAAGCATTGGTAGTGGTTTTTATCTTTGGCCATTGATTTTTCATCCATTTAAAAAAAAGAAAAGCGCCATAAGTTTGAGCAAGTGTTGCCAAAACAATTACCAAATAAATCCAAACAGGCAGTTTCAACCATAAAACCGATAAACCGAAGCCTATGAAACAACCTATGAACAACAACCAAAATATCATTTTGTTTTCTGTTGAACTGATTAGAATTCCTTTTTGTTTCAGGTGATAAAAGAGCAATCCTAGACATGAAAAAATAAAAAATCCGTTGTACTGAAAATGCAGATAAAAATAGGTAGACGCTAAATATAATTCCTGTACCACGTTTTTACTCGCCATCATATAACTCAATGTAAAAACGCCTAATGATGACAATACGGCAAAGAAAAAAGCTGCTAAAAACCAAATTTTGGAAGTTTCTTGAAGGTTTTTAAGGTCTTTTATTAAGAAAAAATAGTACACAAAACTATTCAGTAAAGCGATGGTGGAAAAAATGATGGACAGCCAAAAATATCCTGCATAGAGAAAACTCAACAGCATTCCGTAAGAAGCTAGAAAATTAACACCAATCAATATTTGGTATTTTTTCATCTGAATTCCTTCTACCGTTTTGCTTAGATATTGCGCTACTAAAATGTAAATGCAAGAAGTGATGAAGCCGTAAAAAGCAAAATGAGAATGCGCTTCTTGCAGATGTTTTTGCTCTACAAAAGGCAAAGAAAACGCAATTTTATAGCGCATTAATACGCCTAAAATCGCAACGATTACAAAACTGAAAACTGAAAACTTAAGTAAGAATGCTTGATTTTTCATGCCCTAAAATTAGAGCATTTAAACTACTTATTCTATGACTGTAATCACAGCGACTAGAAATAAATTTTACCATTTCTGATTTCTAACTTACCATCTCTTTCCATTTTTTTCACGGTTCTGATGATAGTTTCGGTTCTGAGACCCGTCATATTCGAAAGTTCTTTTCGGGTAATGTCTATCAGGATTTTTTCTTCGCCACAGCTTTTTTGCTTTTTGTAATCGCAGAGTTGGCTGAAAATTCTGTTCTCAGGATTCAGGAACACAATATTTTTAATAGAATTGCTTTTGCTGATGGATTTTTCGGCAATAGACTTGGTAAATTCTATGAGTAAATCGGGTTTTTGTTTGAGATAATTGAGGAAATTATCTTTGTTGATTTTGTAAACTTCTGCACATTCTGAAGTCACCACTACATTTCCCGGAAAAGGCCTCCCTAAAAGAACAGCTGGCTCCCCGAAGAAACTTTGGTCAAACACTTTGTGTTGCAAAAATTCTTTTCCTTCTTCGGTAAAGTGAAAGACAGAAAGTTCTCCTTTTACCAAATAATAAAACGAATGCGAATGACTTCCTTCACTGTGAATAAGGTCGTCTTTTTTGTATTTTTTTAACTCAGCATTTGTGTTAAAACTAAATTCTTGATCTATAATAAAACTCATCTCAAACCATTTTAACTTTCTGCAATTTACAAAATATAAATTACCTTTACTAAAGAATTTTAAAAAGACCGTAACAGTCTTATTCCGAGATAAAAAAGCGCTCAATTCTTAAAATTGAACGCCTTTTTAACAAAAATTTCAAAACAATTTCTTATCTCCAACCGCCACCTAAAGCGCGGTATAATTCTACTCCTGCTTGTAATTTGGTATATTGAGCATTGGCAATATTGATTTCGGCATTCAATTTATTCACGTTGGCATTCAGCACTTCTAAATAATTTGCCATTCCGTAATTCACCAATTCCTGAGAAAACTCTACGGATTTATCATACGCTGATAATTCTTTTTTCTTAAAAGCGATGAATTGGTCTTGCGCATTGTACATTTTTAACGCATCTGAAACTTCATTTCCTGCATTCAGAATCGTTTTTCTAAAATTCAGATAAGCTCTTTCCTGATTGGCCAAACTTACTTCGTAATTGGTTCTGATTTGTCTTTTGTTCAAAATCGGTTGAGCCAATCCTACCAAAACATTGGCAAAAACAGAATTGGCACTGAATAACTTGTCAATATCTACCGATTGCACTCCAGTACTTCCTGTAATTTTAAGACTAGGGTAAAACTGTGCTTTTGCAGCATTGGTCAGTTCAAAAGCATTGATGAGGTTAAATTCTGCCTGTTTTACATCTGGACGATTCGCCAAAAGTGCACTTGGATAACCTACATCTGTATTGAGCGCAAAATTCTGTGTACTGAGTGAAGTTCTTTCGATTTCGTGAGCAGGTTCACCCATTAACAAAGAAATGGTATTTTCTAACATCTGAATTTGAACGTCTAAAGTCACCAAAGAAGCCTCTGCGTTATAAACCAATGCTTCGCTTTGTTGAACCGCCACTTCCGAAACTATTCCCGCATCTTTTAATGCTTTGGTGGTTTCTAAATTCTTTTTGCGAATTTCTATGGTATTGCTGAAAATTTTCTTCTGTTCATCAAAAGCTAAGAGTTGATAATACGCTGTTGCAATAGAAGCCACCAAATTGCTTTTTACATTTTGATGCGCTGCAACAGAACTCAGATATGCTGCATATTGCGCTTTTTCTTGCCCTTTTAGTTTCCCCCAAAGGTCAAGTTCCCAACCAAGATTTGCAGTAATATCAAATTGATTAATGTATCTTCTTTCTCCCACAATTTGTCCGAACTGTGTATTGAGCGAAGAAGTATTAAAAGAATAATCAGGTCCTACAGAAATGGTGGGTTGATACGCTGCTTTTGACTGTTTTAGATAGGCTTCTGCACTCGCAATATTTTGCAAAGCGATTCTGATGTCTAGATTATTCTCTAAAGCTTTGGCGATGTGTTTTTGCAAAACAGCATCGGTAAAAATTTCTTTCCAAGAGAGATTTGCCATGCTTAGACTATCTTTTGGCAAAGCATCTGTTCTGAAAAGCTTTTCGTCTACCACATCGTTAGCTCTTTGGTAATTCTGTCTGGTGTGACAAGAGACCACCAAAAAACTTACGAAAAATATAAGAATGATTTTATGGATTGTTATTTTCATAAACTTCGTTTTTAAATTATTCAGACAGATTAATTTCTAGTTTTTTAGGCGGCGTGATTTTTTCTTGTAAATATTGGAAAATCACGAATAATACAGGAATTACCACCAATCCTAAAAATGTACCTATCAATAAACCTACTGCAGCACCCGTTGCAATCGAACGGTTTCCTACCGCACCAATTCCTGTTGCGAAAATCAGAGGTAATAAACCAAAAATAAACGCAAAAGAAGTCATTAAAATCGGTCTTAATCTCGCTTTAGCTGCATTGATAGCAGACATGACTAAGGTTTCACCGTGATGACGTCTTTGAACGGCAAATTCTACAATTAGAATGGCATTTTTCGCCAATAAACCTACCAACATGATTAAGGCAATCTGGAAGTAAATGTTGTTTTCTAAGCCTGCTAATTTTTGACCTAAAAACGCACCCATCACTCCTAATGGAAGGGAAATAATCACAATTAGTGGTAAGATATAACTTTCATATTGTGCGGCTAAAATGAAATATACAAATACTAAACTCAAGAGGAATATCAACAGCGTTTGAGAGCCAGAAGCTAATTCTTCTCTTGACAAACCTGTAAATTCTACTTCGTAGTTTTGGTTGAGTGCTCCATCTGCCACTTCTTGTACTGCTCTAATTGCGTCTCCGGTACTGTAACCCGGTGCATTAGACCCAGTAATTTTCACGGAAGTGAATAAGTTGTAACGGCTTACAGATTGTGGACCATAGGTTTTTTCTAAGGTTACAAACTGAGAAATCGGCGCCATTACTCCAGATTTGGTTTTCACATATAAGGCATTTAAACTTTCAGGAGATTTTCTAGCATCTGGTAAAGCTTGCACCATTACTCTAAACTGTTTTCCATATTTGGTAAAATCTGCTGCATAAATTCCACCGATGTAACCTTGCATGGTATTTAAAATATCCGTCACCGAAACGCCAGATTGCTCTGCAACGGGAACATTAATCGACATTTGATACTGAGGATATTTGGTATTAAAAGAAGTCTGCGCAAATTCAATTTCGGGTCTTTCTATGAGTTTTCCGATGAATTCTTGCGTTACTTTATCCAAATCTGCATAATCACCACCCGATTTATCCAGTAAAACCGCTTCAAAACCTGCACTGCTTCCAAAACCTGGAACAGAAGGCGGTTGGAAGAATACTACTTTCGCATCTGGAACGGTAGCTGCCATTCCGAAGAGTTTTTTGGTGATGTTTTCTATTTTTTCGTCGTCACCAGTTCTTTCTTCAAAAGGTTTTAGTCTGATGAACGCCAAACCATTATTGCTTCCGTTTCCTGATAAGAAACCTCTTCCCGTAGAAATGGTTACGTTTTTCACTCCCGGAATTTGTAGTGCTTTTTGTTGAATTGCCTTCAATGCGTTATACGTTCTTTCCATGGAAGCTCCAGCAGGAAGTTGAACATCTGTAAAGATGATTCCACGGTCTTCATTCGGAACGAAACCTTTTTTCATGGAAGCATTTGCCCACCATAAAATTCCCATGGTAATGGCAAAAATAATAACGGTCACTTTCTTGTGTCTGATGAGATATACAAAAGCTTTTCCATAACGGTCTGTAGATGCTTTGAAGCCTGCATTAAATCTGTGGAAGAATTTTCCCATGGTGGTTTTTTCTTCGTATTCTTTATCATGATGTTGAGGTTTCAAAAATAAAGAACACAACACTGGACTCAATGTTAATGCGTTGATTGCTGAGATTAAAATCGCCACGATTAAGGTAATCCCAAACTGTTTATAGAACACACCTGTAGGTCCTTCAATAAAAGTCACGGGAATGAAAACAGCAGCCATTACCAAAGTAATCGAGATAATTGCCCCTGTAATTTCGTGCATGGCTTCTATGGTTGCTTTTTTGGCATCGCTGATGCCGTGTTCCATTTTGGCATGTACTGCTTCTACTACTACGATGGCATCATCTACCACAATACCAATCGCCAAAACCAAGGCAAAAAGCGTCAATAAATTCAAGGAATATCCTAGAAGATTCAGGAAGAAAAACGCTCCAATAATCGATACGGGAACTGCAATTGCCGGAATCAATGTAGAACGGAAATCTTGCAAGAAAATAAATACTACGATGAATACCAAGATAAACGCTTCAATTAAAGTATGGACTACTTTTTCGATAGAGGCATCCAGAAATTCATTGGTGTCAAAGTTTACGGTGTAGTGAATCCCTTCTGGGAAGTCGGTTTCGGCTGTTTTAAGGTAAGCTTTGATATCGTTGATGATGTCTTGTGCATTAGAACCCGGCGTTTGAAAAATCCCCATACTGATGGCTGGAGAATTTCCGTTTTCTCCTCTTCCTGTATAAGATTGTGCGGCCAATTCTACTTTAGCCACATCTTTCAGCATTAGGTTTTGTCCGTTTCCTAAAGATTTAATGATGATGTTATCATACTGTTCTTTGCTGTTGTATTTCCCAACGTATTTGATGATGTATTCAAAAGAACTTCCACTGTTTTGTCCGATAGAACCTGCTGCCGCTTCTCTACTCTGTTCGTTTATCGCTGCGGTAACATCTGTAGGATTCAGTCCATAAGCTGCTAGTTTATTTGGGTCTAGCCAAATTCTCATGGAATAATTCTTCCCACCCATTACGTTGGCATCACCTACTCCATTAATCCTTTTGATGTTTGGAATAACGTTTATATTCAAATAATTTTGAAGATAAACATCATCTATTTTTTTATTTTCTGAGTAAAAAGAGAGGTACATCAGCGCACTGGTCTGTTGTTTTTGTGTTACCACTCCAGAACGCGTTACTTCACTTGGCAAAAGTGGTGTAGCTCTGGCTACTCTATTCTGCACGTTTACCGCAGCAATATCTGGGTTTACTCCTTGTTTAAAAAATATCTGAATGTTCGCCGAACCATCATTTCCCGCAGAAGAAGTAATATAGCTCATTCCTTCTACCCCGTTGATTTGTTCTTCTAACGGCACTACTACACTTTTCATCACCGTTTCTGCATTGGCTCCTGTATAATTTGCCGATACGCTTACTGTAGGCGGTGCGATATCTGGATATTGAGTCACGGGTAAAGCCATCAATCCCAGCACCCCTAAAATAACGATGAGAATAGAAATTACGGTTGATAAAACCGGTCTGTTGATGAAATTCTTTATCATTAGAAAAGCGGTTTTATAGATTGTACAATGCTATCAAATTTTGCAGGTTTTGGAATAATTGCCGTTCCTGGTTTTAGTCCGCCAATTCCTGCAGCTACTACTTTGTCACCTTTGTTTACACCAGATTTAATGATGACCATGTTATTAATTCTGTCCTGTACTTCAATCACTGTGTTTTTAGCGGTATCTTTTTCTACTTTGAATAGGTAAACCATGCCTTGTTGCTCATAGGTAGCACTTTCTGGAACCACTAAAGTATTGTCATAGAATTTAGGAAATCTGATGGCTCCACTGTTTCCGTTGGTGAGTAATTTAGAAGGATTAGGGAAACCTACTCTGAACTGAATGGTTCCTGTAGCTGGGTCAATCTGACCTGTTACCACTTCTATTCTTCCTTTTTCTGGATACAGACTTCCGTTGGCTAATTCCAGTTCTACGTTGGGTAAATTTTTGATTTTCTCAGGAACAGTAGCTCCGTAAGATTTTTCTAAGAAATCTAAATATTCTTTTTCATTCATTGAGAAATATGCGTATACAGAACGGGTATCTGAAATGGTAGTGAGCGGTGTAGCATCAGAAGGGCCAACTAAACTTCCAACTTTCAGTGGAAGTTTTCCTACAATTCCTGAAATAGGCGCTCTGATGATGGAATAATTGATATTCGCCTGTACTGATTTATAATTGGCAGATGCTTGTTGCTGAGAAGCCACTGCTTGTGACAATTGTGCTTGTGCTCTTGCTAAATTTGCTAAAGCCGTTTGCAATTGTACGTTGCTGATGATATTTTTTTCAACGAGAGGTTTTAATTTATTTACTTCTACTTGCGCAGCATTTACAGCTGCTCTCGCCGCAGAGACATTGGCTTGTGCCGCAGTAATTCCAGATTTTGCAGCATCTGCATTTTCGCTTAGCATGTTGGTTTCTAGTCTGAAGAGCGGTTGACCAGCGGTTACATATTGACCTTCATCTACTAAAACCTGAGTAATATATCCTTGAATTTTTGCACGAACATCATTATTTACTACTCCTTTTATCGCAGCCGGATAGACGTCATATCCTGTTACGTTTCTGGTTTCTACACTGATTACGGGATAAGGTTTTGGCCCGTCTTTTTTCTCTTCTTGTTTTTTACAAGAAATGACCGATAGGAGTGATAAGACGAGGAGCAAAAAAATATTTTTCATGTGATTTAAATTTTTCATGATTTATAATTTGTCTAATGTTTCTTGAATATTGGCAATGTTTTTTTCTAACAGTGATTTATAAAGTGAGTATCGTTTATCGTACTCGGTATTATTGACCTGAGTTTTTCTAAACTCACTTAATTGGTCTAAAATTTTGATTTCTCGTTTCATGCGCAAGACAATTTCTTCGAATCTGATATTGATAAATCCTTCATTAATGAGGAAATACCGTTTTCTTTCATCGATTTTATTGAGTGATTTGATGAGTTCTGCATTGAGCAAAAAATTAATGCTAGCAGAGATTGAACTTTTGCTCGCACAGAAAGTTTCTACCAATTCATCAAAGCATAAACCCTTTCTTTCGAAGTCGAAAGCAAGGTATGCGTAAATTTTAGCAGAAAGTGGTGGCATATCAAAGAGTTGACCATAGAAATCTACTAATTCTTGATATACTTGAGGTTCTATTTGTAGGCTATTTTTCATTTAGAAATGAATTTTGGCGCTAATTTACCAATTAGTTCGGAACAAAGCGAACTAAAGTAGATAGATTTTGTCGATTTTATCATTTGTAAATGTTAAGTAATGGATATGATATTACACGCAGAATTGAAACAGTATTTAAATCTTTATAACAAAAAACGCTAACCTTTTTACAGTTAGCGTTTTCACTTATTACTGGTCACGGATTACAAATCCACGAGATCGGGTTATAAATTTATTTTTGATATTAAAAAAATACAAAATGTTCAATCATTGAAATGGCTTTGTATAAGCAGTTTCAAGAGAGAAAGGTGAGTACTTTGGTGATTTTTTGATACTCACCTAATTACACCCTTACAGATTGAATTATTTTAGTTATTTATGATATTACATAAAACAAAAAACCCTTTAAAACTTACATTTTAAAGGGTTTTGGTAAAATTTATATTTTACTTTGCGGAGAGTGAGGGATTCGAACCCCCGGACCTGTTACAGTCAACAGTTTTCAAGACTGCCGCAATCGACCACTCTGCCAACTCTCCAGAAACGATTATCTCGTTTTCAGTGGTGCAAATATAGAACCTTTTTAAATTCTGACAAAATTATTTTTTTAGATTTTTCTACATTTTTTATAACGCATTAATTTTCAACATCAAAAATTAATTGCCTGCAGCCTGAAAACCTAATATTACTGCTATAATTCCTAAGATTATGCTCAATAAAACATAAGAAATAAGCACGATATAATTTTGATTTTGTAATAAAGAATAGTTTTCTGCTGCGAAAGTAGAAAACGTAGTAAAACCGCCACAAAAACCTGTAATCAATAAAAATTTAAGGGAATTGTCTACTTTAATAAAATAAGACGAAAAAAGACCTATTAAAAAGCAGCCGATGAGGTTTACCAAGAATGTTCCGAGAGGAAAACTCCCAATAGAAAGGAATTTGGAAGTGTAAAACGATACCAAATACCGCATTACACTCCCTAATCCGCCTCCTAAAAATATGTAAACTAAGGTTTTCAAAAGAATTATTCTAATTCTGATAAATAACGTTCAGCATCTATGGCTGCCATACAACCAGAACCTGCTGCTGTAATCGCTTGTCTGTAGATATGGTCTTGTACATCTCCTGCTGCGAAAACACCCGGTAAATTGGTTTTAGAAGATTTTCCTTCGGTGATGATGTAACCGTTTTCGTCTAAGGTAATTTGACCTGCAAAAACATCAGTATTCGGTTTGTGACCAATCGCGATGAAAATACCGTGAACGTCAATCTTAGACGTTTCTTGCGTTTGGTTATTGATGACCACTGCTCTTTCTACTAAGCTATTTTCGCCTTCGATAGCAATTAATTCATGATTGAATTTCACTTCGATATTTGGCGTATTGTTTACCTTGTGAATCATCGCTTTAGAAGCTCTGAAATGGTCTTTTCTTACCAACATGGTTACTTTGTTACACAATTTAGAAAGATAAGTCGCCTCTTCTGCTGCAGTATCTCCAGCTCCTACTACGATTACGTCTTTGCCTCTATAGAAAAATCCGTCACAAGTAGCACAAGCAGAAACTCCACCTCCAGAATATTTTTTCTCATCTTCTAAACCTAAATATTTTGCAGTAGCTCCTGTAGAAATAATCACTGTTTTTGCTAAAATTTCCTTTTCGCCTGCCCAAAGTTTATGAACACCCCCTACTTCTTTAGAAAATTCTACTTTCGTAATCATTTCATAGTGTACTTTGGTTTCAAATCTTTCGGCTTGTTTTTGCAAATCCATCATCATTTCAGGACCTGTAATTCCGTTTGGATAACCTGGGAAGTTTTCTACTTCGGTGGTAGTGGTCAACTGACCTCCTGGCTCTAAACCAGTGTATAATTCAGGTTTTAAATCTGCTCTGGCTGCATATATAGCAGCAGTATAACCAGATGGTCCAGAACCTACAATCACGCAATCTAATATATTATTTTCCATAGAATATAAGGGTTGTTATTTTTTGAGTTGCAAATTTCGTGAAATTTATTGTTTTGATGATGATTTGCTGATGAATTTTTTCAATGAAAGCAATTTTTGATTTGGCATTTCCATTTTTGAAAATTTTTATATGAAAACTTGAAATTAATGTTTCAATGGTCTTTTCTTAATCATTCCACCTTTGGTATCTTTTACCGTGTGCATCACCACGAATGCGGTAGGTGCAATTTTCTCTAATTCCGTGGTCAGTTTGCTCACTTCTAAACGAGTAATAACAGTAAAAATAATATCGCTATCTTCTTTCAATCCTCTTTTTCCAAAACCTTTTTTACCATTATAAACGGTAACTCCTCTTCCTAATTTATTGTAAATCATTTCTTTAATCTCATCACATTTTGAAGAAACAATGGTTACTCCGATGTATTCTTCAATTCCTTCTACAATAAAATCGAGTGTTTTAGAAGCCGATAAATACGTAATCATGGAATACAACGCGATTTCTACGCCTAAAAAGTACGCTGCAGCAGAGAAAATCATCACATTGATAATGATGATAACGTCTCCAATAGTCGTCCCTAATTTTTTACTTAAATATAATGCTAAAACTTCAGCTCCGTCAATTACAGCACCTCCTCTAATAGACAAACCGATTCCTGCTCCTAAAAAGAAACCACCAAATACTGCCACTAGAATATTATCATTGGTTACATTCGGGAAGTCTACATTCGCTAAAACCAAAGCCAATCCACCAATTGCGAGCGCCGTTTTTACCGCAAAATTGATTCCCACCGTTTTGTGCCCCATAATAATGAAAGGCAAGTTGATGAGCGGAATTAAGTAATAAATCGGAATTTCTGTCAACGCAGAAACCAACAACGAAATCCCAGTTGCGCCACCATCTATAAATTTATTGGTCAAAAGAAATCCTTTGAAACCGAAACCTGCAGAAAATACACCGATGGTGATGAGTAAAAAATTTTTGAATTCGTTTCTTAGGGAAACCAAAATATTATTTTTGGTTTTAATGACTTTGTACCGACTGGTATCTGCTTCGCCTTGTAAACGAAGAATGAGTAAAATGATTTGTTTCCAGATATTTTTAATCATTTTTAGCTTTTGATTTTATCAATGTTTACAATTTTGTAGACCATTTCTTTTAAGAGTTCACTTTCCTCCATATTTACCGCTCCTAAACCTTTTGATTTTAAATCAATTTCTCTCAAAACGGAGATAATCCTGGTCGAAAATTTCAACGGATAATTTCTCGCCGCTTCTGCATAATCTTTCACAAAATAAGGATTCACACCCAATGCCGAAGCAATAAGACTTTGCCCTTGATTCGCTACGGTATGATACATCACCACATTGCTGAAAAAATTATAGAGATTTCCTATGGTCATGACAATAGGATTGGTTTTGGGATTTTTCCCCATGTAATACGCAATTTTGAAGGCTTGATTGCTGTCTTTTTTTCCGAGTGCTTTTTGCAATTCAAAAACATTAAATTCCTTAGAAATTCCAATGTGCGTTTCTACGAGTTTACCGTCTAGAACTTCTCCTTCTTTCAGCACCAATTTCATTTTATTGAGCTCATTGGAAATTCTGGAAAGGTCATTTCCCAAGTAATCTGCCAATAGTTGAGCAATTCCTGGCGCTAATTTTATTTGAAGGTTTTTAGATTCATCTTCTATCCATTTCGCCAAGTTATAATCTTTTACAGGTTCGCTGTGAAAGAGCATATTTGCTTTGTCTAGAACTTTGAACACTTTTTTTCGGCTGTCTACTTTTTTATGCTTGTGTGCAAAGACCAGAATGGTAGATTCCACAGGATTTGTGGCGTAGTTTTCTAAAATTCTAGATTCGTCTTCGTTTAATTTTAAGTCTTGTGCTTCTTTTACGATGATGAGTTGCTTGTCTCCCATCATAGGATACTGTCTAGAAAGTGCCAAAATATCATTATAATTGGTATCTTTGCCATAGACTACCGTTTGGTTAAAAGCTTTTTCGTCTTCTGTAAGCACATCATTTTCTAATGCTTTTACAGCTGCGTCTATAAAAAAAGCTTCTTCGCCATGGAAAAAGTAGATGGGTAAAAATTCCCTATTTTTAATATGTTTGAAAATCTGTTCTAATTCTTTCATCTGAATGCAGCTGCCGAAATTAAATTTTAAAGAAGATTTTGTTTTTGATATCAAGCGAGACAAAGATACGTTTTTTATTTATGATATGGTAAGGAAATCTTGGTTGGTTCTCACTCCTGAAGAGTGGGTAAGACAGCATTTCGTACACTATTTCACTCAAGTAAAAAAGTATGCAAAATCTGCATTAATTCTCGAAAAAAAACTAGAATTAAACGGAACGATTAAGAGGATAGACCTCTTGATTACCGAAAAAACAGCACCTAAAATTTTGGTAGAACTCAAAGCACCACATATCAACCTTACCGAACAAACTTTTGAACAAATTGCAAGATACAATTCGGTGATTGGTGCTGAAAAAATTATTTTGAGCAATGGTTTACAGCATATTGCTGCGAGATTTGAAAATGGAAACTATCATTTCGAAAATGTAGAATTTTAAAATAAGAAAAACATGAATATCAAAAATATCATCTTTGATTTTGGCGGTGTGGTTATGGATTGGGACCCGCGTTATTTTTTCAGAGATTATTTCAATGACGACGAAAAAATGGAATATTTCTTGGGAAATATCGCTACCAATGAATGGAATGCGGAACAAGACCGAGGCAGAAGCGTAGCTGAAGCCAATGCTTTGCTCATTTCTAAGCATCCAGAATGGGAAAAAGAGATATTGGCGTATTATGAAAACTGGCACATCATGTTGCGTTCAGACATTCCAGAAAACGTGAGTGTTTTGCAAAAATTAAAAGGAAAATATGAACTTTTCGGGCTTACGAATTGGTCTGCAGAGTTTTTTCCTTACGCTTTGGCTAATTATGAATTTTTCAATGTTTTTGAAGGAAAAATTGTAGTTTCTGGCGAAGAAAAACTCATCAAACCGAATCCTAAAATTTGGGAAGTTCTCCTCGACCGTTATCAAATAAAAGCCGAAGAATCTGTTTTTATTGACGATAATTTCCACAACATCGAAACGGCAAAAAGTTTAGATTTCATCACAGTTCATGTGAATGAAAACATGAATTTAGAAACTGAACTTAAAAATTTGGGTTTAGATTTTTAAATTCTGTAAAAACATATTCTACCAAAAAAAAGTCACGTCGTGATGATGTGACTTTCTATCTTTTATTTTAAAAATTTTACAAGAAAATTTTGGTTTCTTCTTTTACCGTACACAGTACAATACTGCTGTGATAATCGCCGATGTGTGGATAATTGGTAAATGTTTTTTCTACAAAATCGTTGTATTCTTTGATGTTTTTGGTTACAATTTTAATCATGTAATCATACACACCAGAAACGCTCACTACTTCTACTATCTCAGGACATTTATTGAGTTTCTCCTCGAAATCTCTCAAAATTTCTACTGATTTATTTTTGATGGTTACGTTGCAATATGCCACCAATTCGTACCCTACTTTTTCTCTATCTACGATGGCTACATATTTTTTGATGATTCCATTGTTTTTGAGAGATTTTACTCTTTCGTAAGTGGGTGTGAAAGATAAACCAATTCTTTCTGCCAAATCTTTGATGGCAATCGTGTTATCTTCTTGCAGAATATTGAGAATTTTGTAATCTAATTTATCGAGTGACTTCATAAATTTTATCTAAAAACAAAGTCAAAAATAAGAATTATTTTTAAAATAACCTCTATTTTGGAAGTTTGACCATAAAAAAAATCTACAAAATTGATTTTGTAGATTTATTATTTAATAATGTGATGACTTGTGATATCTGTTGAGTGATGGATGGATTTAAGATCTCTTGAGTGATTCTAAAAATCGAATCACCTTGCTGTTAAAAACGTGTGGAGCATCTACATTGACTACATGACCGCAGTTTTCTATCACCAATAAACTCGATGATTTTTCGTGGCTTTTTACCACTTCTTTCACCGAAGGCAAAAACATATAATCCTCTTCTCCCATTACATAAAAAGTGGGAATATTTAGTTCCTTTTGTCTGAACCAACGCAGAACTGGATTGATTTCTGTGGTCAATTTAAACCACTTGATGAATTCTTTTTGGTATAATTTCTTTGCTTCATTGATGAAGAGATTTCGAGAAGATTTATGATTTTTCTTCGGCATAATAATGAAGGCAAAAAGACGATATAAAACCAAATATGGTAAAATGTATTTAAAAATATTGCCAATTTTCATTAAAATCTGCGAACGGAAATTCATTTTAAGAATAGCTCCTCCCATTACCATTGATTTCACTCGTTCTGGGCGCATTTCTGCCAACTGACGAATCACGATAGACCCTAGAGAAATCCCCACAAAATGAGAACTTTTGATTTTAAGATGGTCTATGACTTCTAAAATATCATGTGCAATGGATTGAAAGGTGTATTTTTTCGCCTTTAATTTATTAGAACTTCCGTGACCTCTTAAATCGAGCAATAAGACATTAAATTTCTTCTGAAATTCGCGGATTTGTTTGAACCAAATGGTAGAGCTTCCTCCCGCTCCATGAACAAAGGTCACCCATTCTGCACTTTCAGAATTTTGATAAATGGTATATGAAATCAATGATTCTTTTTTTTTAATTCAGCATTACTTGATAAGCCTTAGTAGTTCCTGCTAACACCTCAGAAAACACTTCATCTGAACTACATTCTTTCTGTAAAATTTGTAAAAAACTTTTCCATCTTTCTGCAATTAAGTCTTTGTACATCCCAAAATATAAAAATTGATGGTTTGCAAAATTTTCGTTTTTTGCCAATTGCTTCACAATAACGTTTCCTCCTAAAGTAGAACCTTCTATAGTGTAGAGCGCTCCTAAAGCTTCAAATTTATTTTTTAAAATTATCCTTTGAACTTCTATATCTTGAACACTCACATCTAGTGACTCTATTTCTTTTTCAAGTACTCTTTTCTTAAGTCTTTGATTTTTTTCTAGTTCTTTAATAAGGTTTTCATCTAATAAATCATAAGCGAGTTCTTCAATTGCTGCAATTAATTTATAGTTCCCTATTAAAAGTTTAATGTACTGAGATTTTGAAAAACTTTTATCAAAAATTTGTTTAGATTCGAAATAATTTTCTACTTGAAGATGTAGACTTGCGGTTTCATTTTTCAGGAATTCATTAATGTTCATTCATTAAATTTTTGATTTTTTGAATTTCTAGCTTTAACATTTCATTATTCTTAAGAGTATCATTATCCATAATATTCTCTAGATTACTTAAGAAATCATTCATGTTCTTGTTATTTTCTCTGATGGTTTTGAGCAATTCATTTTCAGCAGAAAGAGTTAGAAATTTACGCGTAAGTTTTTTAATCATTTCCACTTCATCATTTGTCCAAAATATGGATGTACCTTTACTTGTCTCTTTAAATAATTCAAAAGATTTACGAGGGGAGACTTTGGTGATGTTATCTTGGTCTATAAAATGGTTTTTTTGAGGATTACCTGCCCAATTTATCTCTTGGGAAAATTCTTTCCTAAACCACACCATTTTATTTTTCTCACATTGATTAAAGTTAGAAACCAAAATTCCGGCAGAAGAATTATCTAGTGAGAGCTCTACTCCATTTGTTCTTAAAAAATCATTGCTTACAAACACACTTTCTGTTAAATGAGTATCTGTCCAGCTTTTAATATTCTGTATGACTGCCAAAGATGGCACCTCTCCATATGTATAGATTTGATTTTTATGATAAATGACTAAACCGTCTGAATCTATGATGTTTTTAAGAGTTTCTATATGATTCTCGAATAAATACGACAGACTATTTTTCTCTACTATTTCAGATATTACAGAAATTTTCTCTTCAGCACGTTTTTGTTCTTTAATTTGGTTTTCAAAGATAAAGTTCATGTAAGAATTAGCTGCTAAAATTGTAAGTATCTCTGCTTTTCTCCTAATACCTAAATCTATGTGTTTATGAACGGTATTATGACAAGTAACCAATCCCCATAGTTTATTATTTACAATAATAGAAATGCTAAAACTAGAACTCACTCCTGAGTTTCTTACATACTCACAGTGTATAGGAGACATCGCTCTAATATTAGAAAAAGTAAGATCCAGCTCGTGAGAAACACCAACAACATTTACTGGATTAGAATTTGCATTACTTAAGATTCTTTTTTTATTAATTAAATAAAGAGCTCTGGCTTGTCTAGGAATGTCATTTTCGGGATAATGTAACCCTAAAAAACTTTCTAATTTTTCATTTTTAAATTCTGCAATTACTTTTCCTGATTCATCTTCTAAAAATTGATAAACCATCACACGGTCAAAATCAATAAGATTGGCAATATTTTTAACTAAATTTTCCCAAATATCACTGCTTTTATTAATCTCTATAATTTCTCCAAAATGAATGAAATTCTTTTTGCTTGTAGTGTTGTCTACACATTTTTCTAATTCTAAAAATAATAAATCTTGATACGTGTATAACACCAAGTAATAATTAACTCCAAAAATTTTTATTTTCTCAATATTTTTAAAACCATCTTCTAACTTTAAAATATAGCTGTAAAAAATCTTAGAATTTAAAATTGGGCTGAATAAATCATAAAATATTTCAATATCAGCATTCAAAAGAGACTCATCCTCTCCTATTTTAAAAAGAGAAATAATATTTTCACTATAATATTTTATTGTTTTTTTTCTTTTATCTAAAACTATTAAATAACCGAAATCTTGAATTTTGCCTGGTATATGTATTTTTTCTTCGTGGCAATCTTGAAAACTCATCATCTTATATTTTGAACAAATATAAATATATTAAAAACATAAAAAAATGTTTTATGTTTAAAGATTTTATAAATCCTCTTCCCTATTCACTAAATCCATAGAAAAAGCAGGCAGACAAATGGCTAAATATTCGCATTCTTCTTCAAAAGGGTTGCTGTAACGAATTCTAGCGCCTTTTTGGATTAAAATGCTTTGTCCAGCTTCTAAAACCACTAATTCCCCATCTATTTCAAACTGTTTTTTTCCTCTCATAATGATGGTGAATTCATCGAACTCTGGCGTTTGATGCGGTTCGCTCCAATGTGGTGGCGCAACCATGTGTGCAATAGAAATCTGAGCATTTCCTGTAGAATTTCCCCAATGTTCTTGAATTAATTTACCATCTGTAGTAGGAACTACAAAAGGATTTTTCTGAATTTTATATTTCTTTTCCATTACAATTATTATTAAAAAACCTTTATCAAAATTAAAGATAAAGGTTTGAATTTTATATTACTTTGCAGTCAATTTTTTGTGTTTGTAATAAGCACCTAGACCTAATGCCGTCATCACTCCAACACTGATATACACCCAAGCTGGAACCGGAATAGGATCTCCTGCTGCATAAGAATGCAATCCTGAAAGGTAATAATTCACTCCAAAATAAGTCATTACCATACTACAAAATGCGAACATGGTCATTAAGTGGAAGGCATATTTCCCTCTCAAACCTGGAACCAATCTCATGTGCAACACAAATGCGTACACAATGATAGAAATGAACGCCCAAGTTTCTTTCGGGTCCCAGCTCCAATATCTACCCCAAGATTCATTAGCCCAAATACCCCCTAGGAAATTTCCAACGGTTAATGCAAATAAACCAATGGTTAAGGACATTTCTGAAACGATGGTTAATTCTTTAATCGTAGAATGGTCATGTTTATCAAATGTATTTTTACTTGAAATAATATAGAAAAATAATGAAATCACTGCAATAATCATTGACAAAGCGAAGAAACCATAACTGCTGGTAATAATCGCAACGTGAATGATTAACCAATATGATTTCAATACTGGTACTAATGGTGTGATTTGAGGGTCTAATTGAGAACCTCCATGCGCAAATCCCATCATGATTACCGCTACCATAAATCCTGCAGCTGGAATGAGTGCATTGGCATTTCTGTACAGCATTAAACCTGCTGAAATTCCCACCCAAGAAATAAATACAATGGCTTCGTAACCATTACTCCAAGGAGCGTGACCAGAAATATACCATCTTCCGATTAATCCTAAGAAGTGAAGGAAATATCCTACTACTCCAATGTAAATGATAGATTTGATTACTTTGTGTAATATTTTGTTTGGCTTGAAAAGTTCTATAAATCCTAAAACAATTAATAAACCACCAATGATGGTATAGAAAATCAATAACCAGAAGTTAAGATTTGCTTTATTCATGAAGACTTCAAGGCTCACTTTGCTCTCATCTGGAAGTACATTTTTGCCCCAAGTTTTTTGATATTCTTGAATTTTTGTTAGCGCTTCGTCTGCTTTTGTCCAATCTCCGTTTCTAGAAGCATCTACTACGCTGATGAAATAAGGCGCAATCACATTTTGTGCTTGTGGATCTGCTTTTTGCTCTGCATCTAGCCAAGAGTTCCAAGTATGATTAGGGTCGTTTTGAATAGGAACTACTCTAAAATATTGTCCAGAAAGCAATCCGTAAAATACTTGCACTCTTTCGTTTACAGAAATCACTTCTTTATCATAATTGCTTTGCTCTGCTGGTTTTTTTCTAAAAGCCGTATTGAAATCTTCTTCTAAAATGAATTTCGGCATTCCCATCGCATCGGTTACGAAAAGATTCATCATAGAAGTATATCCTTCGTCATCGGCTTTGGTTTTTTTCTTCAATTCTTCGCCACCTTTTGTTCCGATTTTGATGATTTTATCATTCATCCAAGCCATCGGATTGATGTTAATCGATAGGAACCACTGGTTCGCATTGAGCTCTCCCCATTTTTCTTTTTTGGTTAATTTTCTCAAAACATCTAATGCTTGAGTATTCATCGGTTCAATTCTTCCGTCGAAACCTTGCACGAGAAGATACCCGAATTTATCAGCATGTTCTTTAGAAATTTCAGCGTGAACCATTTGTTGAGGCACACTTTGCGGTTGAGCAGTTGGCGCAGCTTCAGCATGTACCTCTCCTTCTTTATGTTGATGCTCTTGAGCATTTAATCCCACCATTGAGAATAATAAAAGGAAAATTGCAACTTTCTTTTTCGCCATGTCTTTTAGAGATTGGTTCAGTTTCCAGAAGTGTGTTCCTTTCCAGAAAAGTGCTACAAATAATCCTAAAAACAAGAATGCATAGCCAATATATGTTACCAAAGTTCCCCAGAAATCGTGATTTACTGAAAGTACAGTTCCTTGTCTGTCTGGGTCAAAACTCGCTTGGAAGAATCTGTATCCTTTGTGATTTAAAACGTGGTTCATATAAATTTTATAAGGCGTTTGTTTGCCTTCGTCTACAATTTGAACGTGAGATTCATACGCAGATGGAGAATCACTTCCTGGGTAAGTTTCCATGACGAAATCATCTAATTTCAAAGCAAATGGAGTTTGATACACTTTCGGACCGAAACCAAGAATGATGTTTAATCCGTCAATTGTTATTTGTTTAAATGCGTTAGGATTTCCCTTTTCTACTGACAAATCAATAGTTTGTTCAGTTTTAGGACCTTTCACCAATACTTTTAACATATCAGGAACATTTTGGTCTCTTTTTTTATCTCCAGAATACGCAATAAGGTTTCCTTTTTTCAAAGGTTCTGGAACTACCAATTTTAAATTTTCGATGGTATAAAGACTTCTCAAAGCCAATGGTTGGAATTCATCTTTTTTAGTCACACCAGTCGCTTGAGTTGCCATGGTCATATAATTGGCTTCTACAGGTGTTTTGATGAATAGGTTTCCGTTTTCCTGCTTGAATTCTACTGCTCCTTCTATTCCTTTGTTGAAAGAAACTAAGAATCCATTGATGCTTTTTACATCACCAGAACCTAAATAAATATCTTCTCTTCCATTATCATTGGTTGAAACCAAGTGAAGATATTCTTTTCCTGAATCGCTGACTACTAAACTGTCTTTTTTTCTCTGAATATATTCTAATTGTTCTACCTGAACAAGTTCCCCATTAAAATCATACTTTGCCTTAAATCTGTGTGGAATAATTTTCGCAATGAGTGGTTCTTGAGAAGCCATCATGTAAGGAATTTCAGCATAGCTTAGACGGTCGCCACCTCTTTCAATTTGAATTTTAAAGAAATTTTTATCGGTAATGATTTCATTAGAAGTTTCTCCTTCTCTGATGTGCATTTGCCCTTCGTAACTGATGTAACGAGTGATTGCTCCCCCAATAAAAATAAAGACAAAAGCCAAGTGAAACACCAATAACGGCCATTTTTCTCTTTTCCAAAGTCTGTATCTATTAATATTACCAATAAAGTTGAGGATAAGTAAAATCATTACTACTTCGAACCATTTTGCTTCATAGATTAAAGCTTTGGCAGTAGGTGTTCCGAAGTCGTTTTCTACAAAAGTAGCATAAGCCATTGCAAAAGCATAAACGAACAATAAAACAGCCATTGTTCTCGTAGAAATCAGAATATTAATCAGTTTTTTCATTATAGATTTTTAAACTGCACAAAAATACATTCTATAAATTGAATTAGCGAATTTTGATAGTTGGATTTTATCTATAACTGTGTTAAAATTTTTATAAAATTTTGCTTTTTTTTACTTCTTTGGTGCATTGAACCATTTGATTTCTCTGTATAAAAATTCAATCGCTTAAAAGACAAATGATCATTTTGTATTTGAAGACCTCAAAATCAGAAAATTAAATGCTATTTCTAGCTAAAAAGTTACTATTTTTAGAATTAAAAACGATTTCAAATGTTTTCATTTTTCATATAAAATATTACCTTTGCGTGTTATCACATTATGGCAAAATTAGCATCTAACAATAGACAAGAGGTAGAAGAAAGCAAGACGCTCTCTAAACCCAGAATTTTTTTCGGACTTTTATTTTTGTTTTTATCGGTAGTTTTTGCACTATCTTTCGCATCTTACTTACTGAATTGGAAGGCTAACCAAAGTCAGACTGGTGCAATGTTGGATAAAAGCATTAAATCTTCTAATATTTTTGGAAAAGTGGGAGACTGGCTCGGGAATATTTTTATTTTCGACAGTATCGGGATTGCTGCTTTCATTGTGGCTTTTTTGATGATGGTTTTAGGTTTCCAAATCCTGAAGAAAAACTATTTTAAAATCTGGAAAACCCTTTCCCACTCTCTCTTTTTTCTTTGTTGGCTCCCTATTCTTATGGGCGCCATCACCAAAGGAAACGGAACGTTAAGTGGCGTTTTCGGGAATGAAATTCAAGAATATTTGGCTTCTATTATTGGTGATTTCGGATTGTGGATGACCCTTTTAGCGGCGATTATCCTGTATTTTGTTTTGGAATTTAATCTCAGACCGAGTTCTATTAAAAATCAAATCGATTCTATTAAAGATAAATTTGCCCCAGATTATGATGCAGATGAAGATTTCGAAGCAGACAAAGAACTGAAAGAAGAACCTCATTTTGAAAACCTAAAAGTCACTTCGGAAGTTGAAGTTCCAAAAACAGAAACTTTTGAGACCATTAAAACACCTAATCAGACAGGCTTGGAAGTTCCAGTTATTGCTGAAACTCCCATTAACATTCCAGTTAAAAAAGATTTAGAACCTACAGGTTTTAGTTTTCAAAAAGAAGAAACGCTTGCAAAACCTGCAGACAATATTGCTTTCAGCATTGAAGAAGCAAAGGAAGATTTAGACGATTCTGAAAGAAAAGCTAAGGATTTGGTAGACAAACACGGTTTGTATGACCATAAATTGGATTTGGCGAATTTCCAAATGCCAAAGATTGAGTTGCTCAAAGAATATGGCAACGAAGAAATCGCCATCAATAAAGACGAACTCGAAGAAAATAAAAATAAAATCGTTGGCTTACTGAAAAACTTCAACGTAGGTATTGCAGAAATTAAAGCAACCATCGGTCCTACTGTTACGCTTTACGAAATCGTTCCAGAAGCGGGAATCAGAGTAGCAGCCATCAAAAAATTACAAGATGACATCGCCTTGAATTTATCTGCTCTTGGAATCAGAATTATCGCACCAATGCCCGGAAAAGGAACGATAGGAATAGAAGTTCCACGCAAAAATCCTTCGATGGTTTCTATGCGAAGTGTTATTTCTTCACCTAAATTCCAAAATGCAGATATGGATTTGCCCGTAGTTTTCGGGAAAACGATTTCTAATGAAGTTTTCGTAGCAGATTTAGCCAAAATGCCTCACTTATTGATGGCTGGAGCAACTGGACAAGGAAAATCTGTTGGGATTAATGCCATTCTTACTTCCCTACTTTACAAAAAGCATCCATCAGAATTAAAATTTGTGATGGTAGACCCTAAAAAAGTAGAACTTTCATTGTATTCTAAAATTGAAAGACATTATTTGGCAAAACTTCCAGATGGTGAAGACGCTATTATTACGGATACGCATAAAGTGATTAACACGCTGAACTCTCTTTGTATAGAGATGGATACGCGTTATGATTTGCTGAAAAATGCTTTTTGTAAAAATATTAAGGAATACAATAAGAAATTCACAGAACGCAAATTGAATCCTGAAAACGGACACCGTTATATGCCTTACATCGTACTTGTAGTAGACGAATTTGCAGACCTTATCATGACGGCAGGAAAAGAAGTAGAACTCCCAATTGCCAGATTAGCTCAATTGGCAAGAGCAGTAGGAATTCACTTGATTGTAGCGACTCAAAGACCGTCTGTAAACGTCATTACAGGGATGATTAAAGCCAATTTCCCAGCGAGAGCAGCCTTCAGAGTTATTTCTTCTGTAGATTCCAGAACGATTTTAGATTCTACAGGTGCAGAACAATTGATAGGAAAAGGTGACATGTTGTATTTTAACGGAAATGACTTATTGAGATTGCAATGTGCATTTGTAGACACTCCAGAAGTGGAAAAAATTGCAGAATACATTGGCGAACAAAAAGGTTACGCTTCTGCATTTATGTTGCCGGAATATTCAGGTGAAGAAACCACTTCTACAGTGGGAAGTTTTGATCCGAATGAAAAAGACCAGCTCTTCGAAGAAGCCGCTAGAATTATTGTTTCTACGCAACAAGGTTCTACTTCTATGCTTCAGAGACAATTAAAATTGGGCTACAACAGAGCCGGAAGAATTATGGACCAGTTAGAAGCTGCAGGAATTGTAGGCGGTTTCAACGGTGCTAAAGCAAGAGAAGTCATGATTTCTGATTTAAATTCTTTGGAAAGTTTCTTGGAAGAATTGAGGAAGTAATTTTGCTGGAAGTGGGATGATGGATGCAAGATGTTAGATTTTAGATTTTAGAAGTTTAAAAAATGAAAAATGAGTTCTATTGATAGATATGATTGGCATTTGAATGAAAATTTTCCTTCGAATCTACCAAAAGAAAATTCGGCAACTCATATAGGTTTTTTTGTTCATTGGATTATAGAAAACAATCTTATAAATGATGAACATAAGAATGATTTAACGGATGGTCTTCAAAATGTTTTAAACAGAAAAATAACAGGTAGAGATTTTCTTTTTAATTTTTTAGATGGTAAATTATGGTTTTCTGATTTAAACAATGAAGGAAAACTTTTTGCAGAATATTATTACCTTTCAAATCAATATTTTGATGATTATGTTAAAACTTTAGACAATAATCAAAACTCTATTTTCGAATATGAAAATTCATTTTCAAATTATGAAAAAGTCAAAAAAGCAATAGATAAAAATTATTTCCATTGGAAAAAACTGAAAAACTTTTAAGTTTTTCTTTCAAAACATTTAACACTCTTTAAAACTTCTTGGCTCGCTTTTTGAAATAATGACCAAGAATCATTAAAAATAAAGACATGAAATATTTTAACAAGATTATACTAGCAAGTGCTTTGGTTGGAAGTTTTACCTTTTCGTTCGCGCAAAAAGTAGATGCTAAAGCCAAAACTATTTTAGAAACCGTTTCTAAAAATTACAAAGCCAAAAAAAATACGTACTTCAAGTTTTCTTACGGAACGGGAACGGGAAAAGTGAGCAAAACCGAAACGGGAATCTTCTACTCTACTCCTACTCAGTATAAACTGAATATCATGGGAAATGAGCAGATTTTTGACGGGAAAAAAGTGTACAACATTTCTAAAGAAGACCAAGAAGTGACAATTGCTCAACCGAATGGTTCAGAAAAAGCGCTTTCCCCTATCAATTATCTTGATGAATATAAAACAGGCTACACGGTTACCTATGCAGGAAAAAGTGGGGTTCTTGATCTCATCAAAATGGTTCCTGTAAAAGATAATGGGGTAAAAAGTGTAGTACTATATATCAATACTCCTAAAAAGCAGATTGCTAAAATTGTACAGACTTCATCAGGTAATGATTTGGCCGTGATTACCGTAAATCAATACAAAGAAAACCAGAAATTAAGTGCTTCTACGTTCAGCTTTGATAAAAACAAGTACAAGAATTACCTCATTACAGAATTATAACGTTAATCCTTCTCATTTTGAGAAGGATTTTTCTATGACATAGAATGCGGAGGCGTTAAAAATAATTGAAATCTAGGCGTTAAAAAATTCCTGCTGTTTGAAGTCGAAGCAAAGCGAAGACAAGTTTCAGGGATTTTAGAATAGATTTCAATTATTTAGCCGAGCATTCAAGTCTTGAACTTTTGGTTCTTTTGTTTCAAGACAAAAGAATTAAAACCAAAATAATTCTAACTTTTTTCATAATTTTGGCAAATGTTAAAGAAACTCGATCAATATATTATAAAAACCTTTTTCGGGCCCTTTTTATTTATTTTCAGCGTGCTGTTTTTCATCTTTATGGTGAATATTGTATGGATTCAGCTTTCGCAGTTTACAGGAAAAGGCTTAAGCAATTGGGAAATTGTAAAATTCTTGTTTTATCTGAGTGTAAACGTTGTCAAAATGGTATTACCACTCACGATTCTTTTGGCTTCCATTATGACTTTTGGAGATTTCGGGGAGCGCTATGAACTCGCCGCCATGAAATCTGCGGGAATTTCCCTCACCAGAATTATGATGCCTCTGTTTGTAGTAGTTTCTTTACTTTCCATCATGCTTTTTGTGTTTTCAAATAATGTCATTCCAGATTTTCAGAGGAAGGCCAAAAACATGATGTACAATATTGCCGCCACCAAACCCGCCATCAACTTTACCGCAGGACAATTCATCAACTCATTGCCTGGAGCAACGGTAAAATTTGACAAAATTTATGGAGAAAACGGCGAACATTTAGAAGGCGTTTTTGTGCACAAAGTGGCCAATGCTTATGAAGACCAAAGAACTATTATCGCTAAAAAAGGTGAATTTACACCTGCTGCCAACAGAAATTATTTGAAGTTGGTTTTATATGATGGCTATATTTTCGAAGATAATATTCAAGATAAAAATTATTTAGAACGACTGAAACAGCCTGGTCAATCGGTAAAATTTGATTCTCTGGTTCAGCATTTTGATGTGAGTGATGTCATTAACAAAGCCATAGAAGACGAAAAAATTACAGACGATTACCGTTTTCAAAATTATAAAGAGATTAATAAAACGATTGTAAAGGTTAAGAAAGAAAACGACTTTAGTTTTAACTCTATTAACTCTGAAATGGTAGGACAAACCAATAATTATGTGACTTACATCGACAAAATTAAAAATCCTGCCAAACCTACAGAACCTTTTGCAATAGAAAAATTAAAAGAAGATAAAAGGTTAGAAGTCCTCTATCAAGCGTATACTAAAATTTCTTTTTTACAAAACGAAAAAAAGAATAAGGACACCCAAATCTTAGATATTGTAAAGTATTACAACAAGATTATCATGTATCAGCAAGGGATTATTGCTTATTCCGTGACTTGTCTTATTTTCTTTATGATTGGCGCAAGTTTAGGTTCTATCATCAGAAAAGGAGGTGTAGGTTTACCTGTGGTGATTGCAATTATCATTTTTATTGTCTTCTATGTGATGAACTTGACCGTAGAAAATATTACTTGGAAGGGAAAACTCAATCCTTATTTCGGAGCTTGGCTTTCTAATTTGGTTTTATTTCCTTTTGGTGTTTGGCTCACGTATAAAGCGCTTACCGATTCTCAAGTTTTCGATGTAGAAAAATATAAAGCCTTGACCAAGCCTCTTTGGAGCAAGTTTGTGAAAGAAAGAGAGCATGAAAGGTATCAATAGGTCTAGATTCTAGATGTGAGATGCAAGATTTTATAATAAAAAAACTCCAGAACATTCATTCTGGAGTTTTTTGTTTTGTTATGTTTATAGCATTAGATTTTGAAAATATCAGTTTCTTTTGCTTTAAGATGTTCGTCTGCTAATTTCACATACTTGTCTGTCAGTTCTTGGATTTTAGCTTCTGTATCTTTGATGATGTCTTCAGAAACGCCATCTAATTTTTTAAGTTCTTTCATACCATCATGTCTAGCATTTCTGATGGTTACTTTGGTTTGTTCGGTTTCCGCTTTCGCTTGTTTTGCTAAATCTCTACGTCTTTCTTCAGTTAATGGCGGAACATTAAGAATAATTGTATCTCCATTATTAGAAGGCGCAAAACCAAGGTTAGAATTGATAATCGCTTTTTCAATGGCGTTAATCGCTGATCTATCCCATGGTTGAATAGAAATCGTCATCGCATCTGGAACAGATACATTCGCAACTTGATTGATTGGCGACATTGCTCCGTAATATTCTACCACAACATCTTGAACCATAGATGTAGAAGCTCTACCTGCTCTAATTTTTTGGAAAGCGTGATCAAGGTGCTTAATTGCAGCATCCATTTCTTGCTTTACCATATCCATAATCATGTTTAATTCTTCCATTGTATATTGAAAATTTGATAAGTTACACATTATATATTCACAAGAGTTCCTACTTCTTCGCCTAAGACTACTTTTAATAAATTCCCATCTTTATTCATATCAAAAACAATGATTGGTAAATTATTTTCTTTACTTAGGGTAAATGCAGTCATGTCCATTACTTTTAAATCTTTCTCAAAAACTTCGTCATAAGAAAGCGAATTGAATTTCACTGCATCTGCATTTTTTTCTGGGTCAGAATCGTAGATTCCATCTACTCTAGTTCCTTTCAAAATAACATCAGCGCCTATTTCAATTGCTCTAAGCGTAGCAGCAGTATCTGTTGTAAAATATGGATTACCTGTTCCTGCTCCAAAAATTACCACTCTTCCTTTTTCCAAGTGTCTTACTGCTCTTCTTTTGATGAAAGGCTCTGCTACTTTGTCCATTTCGATGGCAGACTGTAATCTGGTTTTAATGCCTTGATCTTCTAATGCGCCTTGTAACGCCATTCCATTAATTACGGTAGCCAACATTCCCATATAATCACCTTGCACTCTATCCATACCTTTGGCTGCTCCAGCTACTCCACGGAAAATATTTCCTCCACCTATTACTATTGCTAATTCTACGCCTGCATCCACTACTTTTTTAATTTCTTTAGCATATTCTACCAATCGATCATTATCAATTCCGTATTGTCTGCTACCCATTAAAGCTTCTCCGCTTAATTTTAAAAGAACTCTTTTGTATTTCATTGTTATATTTTTATCAAAAATGGTGTCTCAAAAAGTATAGATTTGAGGCAAAAAATAAATTTACTGCAAATATAATGAATCGTAAAGAATTTCGTTAATAGAATTATGTTTTCACATTTAATTTTTGTTAAAGTGTAAAATAAATTATTTTTGCAAAGTTATAATTGAAATTTTGAAGAAACTATTTACCACATCTTTCTGTTTATTCGCATTATGGTCTTCTGCACAAACCGGAACCAAGGTCTATCCTTTTCTCAATGTTCCCGTTTCTGCCAGACAAGCTGTTTTAGGTGGTGATGCGGTTTCTGTACGTGATTATGACGTGAATTTTGCTGCCATCAATCCTGCTCTCATGAATCTAGATATGGACAACAGAATCGGGATTAATTACGGTTCTTACATTGCGGGTTCTAATTTAGGAAGCATTAATTACGTGAAAGATTTAACGGCAGGACATTTCATTTCCGTCAATGCTAGAGTTTTGGACTTCGGAAAAACACCTAGAACTGATGAATTTGGGAATGTAAATGGCGAATTTTCTGCAATGGATGCTTCATTTGGTGTAGGTTATGCCTATCAGTTTGATGATGATTTCACGATTGGCGCCAATGTGAATTACCTGACTTCTAAAATCGACAATTATACTTCTTCGGCCATTTCTGCGAATGCTGGAGTGACTTATCACAATGAACAATCCAAAGAAACGGTGGCTCTTGTTTTCAGAAATTTTGGCTATCAAATCAAATCTTATAACGGAACCAAAGAACAATTGCCTTTCCGAGCAGATATAGGTTACACCAGAATTTTACCAGATTTCCCACTGGCTTATACCATTACTTATCATGATTTGCAACAATTCAATATTTCTCAATCGTATGATATTAATGGCAAAGAAGTTGGTTTTGGCAGAAAATTGATGGATCATCTTTCTGGTGGCATAGAATTGTTTCCTGAACAAGCCTTCAACATTAGAATGGGTTATAATGTAAAACGAGGAAACGAACTCGCGGTTCTGGACCAAAGAAATTTCTCTGGATTGAGTTTCGGCTTTGGAATCAAAATCTCTTCTTTTAGGTTTGATTATTCCCATGTTCGCTATCACAACGCCGACAATGTGAATCAAATTGGCTTAATGCTGGATTTGGTAGAACTTTCTGGAAATAGACGTTGATGATTTTAGATTTTAGATTTTAGATTCTAGATTTTAGAAAACTAATCGAAAGAAATCTTTTGTATATTTGGATAAATAACTTTTCATACCGCAAAACGTTATCTGCAATTGTATAAAACATCACTCTGCATTTAAACGTTTTTCCAAGTCATTAAAAACACCATTTAGGGTGCTAATAATTTTTGATAAATCCAATTTTTCAAGGAATTTATGAGTATAAGATCCCTTTTGATAAATTTTATTACTCATCTTAAATAACTCTTTCAAAACTTTCAATCCTTCTTGGGAAACTTTTTTAGGTTTCTTAACTTTCAAAAATTCACAAATTCCATCTAGATCCTTTATAAACCAATCTTCAATCATTTTTTCAGATTTTATTTCATAAAAAGATTTTATCCCTAACCCCTTAACTCCCTTTCTTACTTTAGTCCAATTTGTTGGTGGCTTTTTTGCTAATTCAAATACATCTGTATCGTAACAACAAAAAACGCTTATTTCTAAACCTTTATATTTTTTACCTTTTAAAATCTCATTTTTTAATTTTGAAATAACTCTAGCCTCAAATCTTCCTATACCTTTAAGGTTTATTATTTTCACCTCAGGAAAAGGATTATTTGATTTTTCTCTATAATAATTAATCAATAATTTATAGAATTCAGCTTCAGTATCACCTTCAACAAACAGAACAACTAACTTAGATCGGTCTTTCATTAGCTACACATTTCGTTAAAAAAATCATTTTCAGATGATTGACATTCAATCATTTTTTCAAAAATCAAATCTCCTACAGAAATATTTTCATCTTCTGCTAATAAAAGTAATTTATTGAACTTTGTCTTTCTTAATTGTTTAAATATCGCTAAACCTTTTTCATTCGGAGTTCCTATTTTAATATTAGAAAAATCTAAATATTGAATTAAGTAAGGTGAATGGCTACTTAAAAGAATTTTTGAATGTTCTAATAAATTATCCAAAATAATAAGGAGTTTTTGTAATAAACCTGGATGAATAGAATTTTCTAATTCTTCATATGTTATTAAAGGAACTTTATTGATTTCTGCTGCTATTGCTACAGATACTACATAAAATATTTTTTGCGAACCCGAAGATAAGCTTGTAATACTTGTCTGCTGATTATTATTTTTCTCTTTTACTCTTATATCATAAATTTTCTCTGGAAAATCTAATGGTAACTTTAATTTTTCATCATCGTTATTAAAAGAGAACTTTTCTTTTAAATCAATTTCAACTGGTTCAAAATCTTCTAAAGAAGGGAGTAAAGTCATTACCGCATCTTTAAAAAGCTCAAAATACTGTGGTTTTTTCTTTGAAAGTCCATAAATAAAATATGCTGAATTTGCAGCTTCATTCATAGATAATGAATAATCATTTTTTACAATTAAATTTTCATTATTTTGAATCCTAATTTTTTTAAATAAATCATCAGGGTTTTGTAACGTATCAACTGATGCTATAGTTAACTCGTTGATAACTTTTATAAGTGGGTAATAAAATAAGTCATCAAAACTTTCTAATTTATTAATAACCAATTCATCTTTATCAATTTTTATTTCTCTATCGCATCTCCCTGTCTTTGATGGTAAATAAGTTGCTTTATTTAAACCCCTTTTTATAAAAGTAGAATATTTTAAATCAATATTTAAATCTTTAACCTTCAAAGACTCTTCTAATATCCTTTTGCCTTTTTCTTTATCGTTCTTTATCCAATCAAATGAATATGAATAAATAATTGAAAATTTTGAAGATTCACTTATTTCAATTTCAAATTTAAAAGGTCTATCGTCAATATTCTTATTATAGGGTATAAAAGGTTTAAAAGCCATCATTTTAGCTTTAGTTTTTGATTGATTTTTTATAAAGTCAATTCCAAATTGAATACCTTTAATAATATTTGATTTTCCATAATTATTTAAAGCAACAAGAGTATTGATTTTGTTAAAGTCCAACTCTACATTTTCAACATTGGAAAAACCTCCAAATTTCACCCTAACTATTTCCATAATACGAAATGTTTTATTTCATTTAAAATGCAAAAATAGTAAAATATATTTAAAAAATAAAACAAAACGAAACAAAAAACAACTTAATAGAATACAACCACAACCATTCCACCTCTCATTTTTCAAAAAATAATTTTCTAAAACACAAATCCCAACTCTTTTAATCTCCCAAAAACTCAGCAACCACAAAAAGGTTTTTCTTTTGGTTATTTTCAAATTCAAAAAACTTTAACGAAATTTGTAGCATGAACAAAAAACCAGTTATTGCTATTGACGGATTTTCTTCTACCGGAAAAAGTTCAATTTCTAAAGTGATTGCCCAAAAACTTGACCTCATCCATATTGATACAGGTGCACTCTACCGTGGAATTACGTATTTCGCTTTAGAAAACTGCCTTAATGACAGCCAAGAAATTGACATAAAGTCACTCTTTGAAAAATTTGACCAAATTCATTTGGAATTTATTTTAAATAATGGCGTTTTAGAGCTTTTCCTCAATGGTAAAAACATCGATAAAGAAATTCGTGAACCTAGAGTTTCTGACCATGTAAGCCTTATTGCAAAACAGGCAGAAGTAAGAGCTTTTTTACTTGATTTTCAACGAAATTTAGCCCAAAAAGGTGGCGTAATCATGGACGGAAGAGACATAGGAACCGTTATTTTGCCAAATGCAGATTATAAATTTTTCATCACCGCCAGTCCAAAAGAAAGAGCCAAAAGAAGGCATCTAGAACTGCAAAATTCTGGCGTAGACATTTCTAGAGAAGAAGTTTACGAAAACCTAAAAACCAGAGATAAAATCGATAGCGAAAGAGCGGTAGCTCCGCTGAAAAAAGCAGATGATGCCATCTTGATAGACAATACTTTACTGAACAAAGAAGAAACCATAGCATTGATTCTATCACATATTTCGAAATAAAAAATAGAATCTATTCATACAATTTTAACATAAATTTGTGAAAATTTTCCTTATATTTGGTATAGAAGTTGTGCGAATGAAGAGGTAAACGAAAATAAATTATTAACACTAAATTATTACAAAATGGGAAAAGGTAAAAATACAGCAGGAATTATTGCAGGTCTTCTAGCAGGTGCTGCAGTAGGTGTAGTTTTAGGAATGCTTTACGCTCCAGAAGAAGGTAAAGAAACCAGAAAAAAACTAAAAGCTAAAGCGAATGATTTAAAAGATCAAGCATTAGATGAATATGATAAAGTATCTGAAAAAGTAAAGTCGGAATACGGAAATCTATCAGACAAGGCAAAAGAAAATTTAGATAAAGTAGTTTCTAGCGTAAAAGATAGCTACGAAAAATACAAACATACCGCAGCCAATAAAGCTTCGGAAGTAGTAAAAGAAGTAGAAACAGAGCTAGATGCTTTAAAATAATCTATAAAGTTTTTATAAAATTTTATAAAGGAACTTATCATAAAAGTTCCTTTTTTTGTACCTTTAAACAAAGAAATTTGCCATGATAGACCTCATCAAAGATTACGCGGAAAAAAAAATAGAACTCGTAAAGCTAGATGCTACCGAGAAATCTCTTAAAATCATTGGAGTTTCAGTACCTGTAATGATTATCTCTGTTCTTGCCATTTTCTTTATCTTTTTGTTAAACGTGAGTTTAGGTTTATTCTTAGGAAATTGGCTCCAAAACTTTGCTTATGGCTTCCTCATTCTTGCAGGATTCTATTTATTGCTCATTTTATTGGTCTTTTTAATGAGAAATTACATTAAAAAAATCATCACCAACAAGGCCATAGAAATGCTGTTTAACGATTAAAATTCATGACATGAAAAACTTAGAAGACTTAAGAAAACGCAAGGAAACTTTAAGAAAAGAAATTGCCGAGTTAGAAGATATCGCAGCATTTAAAAATCCTAAAGAAAGTTTAAGTGCCATCACTCATGGATTCACTGACCAATTTTTAGTCGATAAGACAGACGAAAAAGGAGAACACCGATTAAAACTAAAACCCGCAGAAATTCTAAGTTTTGCAACTGGTGGCGCTTCCGAAAATTATATCAAAACCAAAATCAATCAATACGGCGAAGAAAAAATAGGCATCAATACTCAAAACGTAGTAGGAAGCATCGCCGAAAATGCCATCAAAATAGGATTGGCAGCCGTAGTGACCAATTTTGCGAAGAAAAACCTCTATCATACCAGTTGGAAGAAAAAAATAATTGGCATTGCACTTATTTATTTGGCTCCCTTTGTTTTAAAATTTTTAAGAGAAAAATTAGAAGAATACGAAGAACGTGAAGTTTTAAAAAGCCTAGAAGAAATTTTATAATATGGAAAAGGAATTTGTAGATTTCAGTAGTACAATACAACATTCATGGGAAAATTTCCTAAGTCAATTGCCTGCAATTTTGTTGGCAATTTTGGTTTTTATTGCCGGGATTTTCGCCATTAAACTTTTTTCAAAAGTTGTTACCAAATTCATAGACGAAAAATCAAAAGATTCTATCGTTACAGATTTCTTGGTGAATATCGTTTCTTTTATCCTCACCATTTTTTTGGTTATCGTTTGTTTGGGAATTTTGGGCTACGGAAACATTACCGATAAAATTCTGGCAGGAACTGCGCTCACCACTTTTATTGTAGGTTTTGCTTTAAAAGATATTGGCGAAAATTTCTTGGCAGGAATTCTTATGGCGTTTAGAAGACCTTTTAGAATAGGCGATTTAATCGAAGTACAAGGAATGAGAGGTCGAGTTAAAAAAATGTCGCTCAGAGAAACCAATATTAAAACTCTTGACGGAAAAGATGTTTTCATTCCCAATTCTATTATTCTTAAAAATCCACTTGAAAATTTCACGTACAATCAACTTTTGAGAAGTGAATTCTTCATTAATGTAGATTATTCCGAAGATTTAGAAAAAGTGATGAAGGATATTTTGCACATCATCAATTCGTTTGAAGAAGTTGAAAAAAATCCACATGCAAGTGTTTATGTACAGGAAATAGATGGCGAAAAAATAAAATTGCGTGGCGCTTATTGGTTCAAAACGACTGATGTAAACGCTCCCGGAAACAGTTTAAAATCTGAAATTTTGTTCAAAGTTATTCATTACATCAAAAAACAAGACATTCAAATCGAGGAAAACTCTCCAAGTTCTGATGATGAACGAAAAACGGTAAAAGAATAATTTTTTACATCAAAAAACGCAATTTTTCTTGGAGACAAGTAAATTTTACCGGTGCATAACCGATGAATTCTCCGTCCATATCAATGGTTAAAGCCAAACCATCTGCATTTTCGATGTAAACTTCTTGAGCCGAAGTATAAGAAACTTGTGGATGATTGATTTTTTTGCATTTTTTTGCCGTTCCAATATTTCTAAAGTAATCTAACAAGCTGATGTCTCCCACATTGGTAATGGCAAATTCGCCATCAGAAATCTCTGCATGAGGCGCAATTCCTATAGCATTCCCAAAATATTTGGCATTGGCTACTACATAATTCAGCACTTTTCCTTGCCACGTAAAATCTTTGGCAGTAACCTTGATGGTTTTCTTTTTGTACATCAAAAAAGTAGAAAGAATGGCAATGAAATAATTTACTTCGCCAGGAAAAACCAAAGGCAATCTTTCTTTACTGATGACTACTTCTCCCCCAATTCCTACATCTGAAACATTGATGAAAAAACGCTCTGCTTTTTGTTTTTCTCGGTTCAGAAATTCCGCAAAACCTACATCTACAAGTTCTGAAGAATCTTTTGTAATGAGCGATTGCAATTCGTCTATGGTTGAATAACCTAAATTTTTGATAAAATCATTACCACTTCCTGAAGGTAAAATCCCAATTTTTATTTGAGAAATCCTTTCCCAATCATAGCCATTTTCTGTACGAAATGCTTCTATTAAGCCATTCACAATTTCATTCAGCGTTCCATCTCCACCTACTGCAATAAAATGGGTAAAACCTTCTTCCACCGCACGTTTTGGCAAGGTTAAAAAATGCCCAGAATATTCTGAAATAAAAAACTGATAATCTTGATTGAGAAAATGATGCTGAATGTCAATTTCAATTTTCTTGAAATGTCTAATCGTAGGATTGATGAAAAAGGCGATTTTTGGCATTGAAAGAGATAAAGGTAAAGGTTGAGGCTAAGGTTAAGGTTAAGGTTAAGGTTAAGGTTGAGGTAAAGGTTGAGGTAAAGGTTGATATAAAAATTAGCTTTTAAAGATAAACATTTTTCTCAAAACTAAATCCTAATCCCTAAATCCTAATCCCTAAATTTTAGAAAAAATCTGCCCTAGAATGATTCCTGTCGCCATCGAAACATTGAGGCTTTCTGTAGATTGTTTTTGTCCGAATCGAGGAATGGTAATATTTTGGGAAACCAATTTTTCAACTTCTGGTCGCATTCCGTTTCCTTCATTACCCAAAATAAGATTGAATTTCTCTGGAAAATCAAAATGATAAATATTTTCACCAACCATGTCTGTTCCTATGTTTACAGCGTCTGTTTTCGCCAAATATTCTGTTAAATCGGTATACACCACATTGATTCTGGCAAAAGAACCTTTGGTCGACTGAATCACTTTTGGATTGTACACATCTACAGTGTCTTGACTGCAAATTACCTGCTCAATTCCGAACCAATCTGCCAATCTGATGATGGTTCCCAGATTTCCCGGGTCTTGAATTCCGTCTAAAATAATCTGTATTTTCTGTTGCTCTAGCATTTCAGGAGAAGGCAATTCTACTACCGCTACAGAATCTTTTGGTGTTTGCAGAAAACTAATTTTCTTCAGTTCACGTTCAGTAATAGGATGAATATTTGTTTCGGGGAAGGATAAATCTTCGGGTTGAATAGAAAAAATTTCTTGAATTTTGTAAGAAGAATGTTTCAACTCTTGGATTATTTTGTTACCTTCAACCAAAAACAAATTGTATTTTTGTCTGAACTTCTTTTTGTCTAAAGACTGAAAAACTTTTATTTTATGAGCAGTAAGCATTTTTTTAAATATTTTCAAAAATACCACATATTTTTATCTTTTGCAATCCTCGTTTGGTTTCTTTACGCTTGTAACAGTACCAAGAAAGTTCCGAATGGTGAGTATTTATTGACCAAAAATAATTTTGAATATGTAGACCGAAAAGATTTCGATGAAGAAATCCCGAATTTTGTCAGCCAAAAACCCAATAAAAAAGACCTCTATTTGTTCCCTACTCGTTTATGGATTTATAACATGGCGAATGCGAAATATGACAGCATTCTAAACGAGTATCAAACATTTCCGAGACAAATGAGAAATCAAAAACTAAGAGATTCTCTTTATGTGAAATACAATCATCCAGAATTGAAGGGCAATAGTTTGTTTTGGAATAGAGTTTGGCATTCTTTAGGGAAACCTCCTATTATTTTAGAGCAAGGAAAAACCGAAACCAGTGCCAATTCCATTAAAAAATTCTTGGTGTATAAAGGATTTTGGGACGCTCATGTCGATTTTTCTCACAAACTCGATTCTGCGGCAAAAAAAGCGCAAGCCAATTACAAAATCACGTACAAAGATCCTACTTATATCAACGGATATTACTACAATATTCCCTACGAAAACATCCGAAATATTTACGAACAGAAAATTACAGAATCTAAAGTAAAATCAGGAGCTGTTCTAGACCAAGAAAAATTAGAAGACGAGGTCAAAAGAATTACCGAACTCATGCAAGAAAAAGGTTATTATAGCTTCAATAGAGATGGTGGCGAAATTTATTTTACGGCAGACACTTTGCAAAGCAGAAAGCAAGTTCCACTCACCATGGATATTTTGAAAGACACGCTGAAAACACCTTACAAACAATACACCATTGGTAACGTAGAAATTCAATATTTAGAAAAACTCACCGACACTGCCAATGTAGACGTAAAAGAATACGAAAATGCCATCATCAAAAGAATAGATGACCAATACAAGGTTAAAGCACTTTGGAGACCTATTACGTTGAAAAAAGGTGAAATTTACAACCAAAAAAATCTTGATCTTACCAAAAGAAATTTCTTAGCGCTTAATAATTTCAGCATTGCCAGTTATAAAGCTTCTCCAGACAAATACAGCAATCCGAATGATACAATTATCAATGTAAAATACAAGCTTATTCCGTTACCTAAATACAATTTTAAAACGGCGCTCGATTTACATTATTCTCAAATATTGAACTTCGGGTTTTCTCCTTCTGCAGAATTGACGGCAAGAAATATTTTTGGTGGCGCCGAAAACTTTACGGGAAGTGTTTCTGGAACCTTTGGTACGGTTTACGATGAAAAAAATCCAAACGCGTTGTTTAATGCTTCTGAATATTCCCTACAATTTGGGTTGAATTTCCCAAGATTGCTCTTGCCATTTAACACCGAAAAATTTGTTCCCAATAAATATTCTCCTGTTTCTACAGTGAATTTAGGTGCTTCGGTACAGAATAATATTGGGATGGACAGAATCAACGTGAATGCAGGTTTGAATTATTTCATCACGGTGAATGAAGTGATTTCTCATCGATTATCTGTTTTTAACACGCAGTTTTCATTTACCCGAAATAAGAATAAATATTATGAGTTATTCAAAACGGAAGGAGATATTAAAGACGGAATTTTTAATCTTTATGATATCTATAATCCAGGTGCTATCAATTTAGACACCGAAGCCAAATCTAGATTATTGCTCAATGATACAGGTTTTGCGAATAGTCTTTCGCCAACTGGTTTAGATTTATTGCTCAATTTCAGACAGTCTACCATTAAAAAAGACCGATTAACTCAAGACGTTCTCATCAATTCTTTGGCTTACAATTATATCTATAATGAAATCGGGAAAAAAGGCTATCAAAACCCATTCTTTTTAGATGCTAAAGTAGAATTGGCTGGAAATTTATTGAGTATTTTCAGTAAAAACAATACGGAATCTGGGGTTTTGACCAACAGCAAAACGATTTTCGGGATTCCTATTTCACAGTTTGTGAAATTTGATATTGATGCTAGAAAATATTTCACCTTCAAAAACAAATCACAGTTTATTGTAAGACAATTTATTGGTGTAGGAATTCCTTATGGAAATTCTAGCAACATGCCATTTATCCGTTCATATTTCAATGGCGGAAGTAATGACATCAGAGCTTGGATTGCTTTTGGTGGATTAGGTCCTGCCGATACGCAAATCGACCAAAAAGTGAGAGCTTATATGATGGATAACGTAAAATTGACCACCAACATAGAATACCGATATCCATTTAATGAAATGTTTGAAGGTGCCGTTTTTGCAGATGCTGGAAACATTTGGAGCACCAAAGATTCAGGAATTGGCGATGAATTTAAGTTCAATAAATTTATTTCTCAAATGGGATTGGGTTCTGGTTTCGGACTGAGAATGCATGTAGCCTACATTACCGTAAGAATAGATTTAGCCTACAAATTACACGACCCAAATCAGCCAAAAGGCGAAAGATGGGTTTTTGACAAAATAAAACCATTTAAACCAACTTTCAACTTCTCGATTGGTTATCCTTTCTAAAAAAGCGCATATGAAGAAAAATGTAATCGTTCTTGCACTGCTTAACAGTGTTTTCTTATTTTCACAAGAAAGAAATCTTAGAAATATTCAGCAACTGACTGATGGTGGAGATAATGCCGAAGCGTATTTCTCTCCCAATGGAAAATTCCTGACGATGCAAGTCACCAATAAAAATTTGGGAGCAGAATGTGACCAGATTTTCGCCTATGATTTATCGAAGGATTATTCTAAAAAATCTGACAATTTAAAATTAATTTCTACAGGAAAAGGAAGAACCACTTGCTCTTTCTTTATGCCAGATAACCAACATATTCTCTACGCTTCTACACACGAAGCGAGCAGTGCTTGTCCAGCTCCGCCTATTTCTAAAGATGGAAAATATCTTTGGGCAATTTATCCAGAATTTGACATTTATATGGCAGATTTAAGTGGTAAAATTGTCAAAAAATTAACAGATGTTCCTGGTTATGATGCAGAAGCGGTGGTTTCTCCAGACGGTAAAAAAATTATTTTCACTTCTACCAGAACTGGCGATTTAGAACTCTGGACAATGGATATTGACGGAAAAAATCTGAAACAACTTACCTTCGGTTTAGGATATGATGGTGGTGCGTTTTTCTCTCATGATTCTAAAAAAATTGTATTCCGTGCTTCTCGACCAAAAACAGATGCGGAAATCAAAGAATACAAAGATTATTTGGCTCAAAATTTAGTTGCTCCTACCAATATGGAAATCTACACCATCAATGCTGATGGAACAGATTTAAAACAAATTACGCACCTTGGAAAAGCGAATTGGGCGCCATATTTCACTCCAAATGACAAGAAAATTATTTTCTCAAGTAATCATCATTCTACCAGAGGTTATGATTTCCAGTTGTACACCATTGATTTAGAAGGAAAAAATCTGAAACAAATCACCTACGAAAGTGAATTCAATGCGTTTCCGATGTTTTCCAAAGACGGGAAAAAATTGGTTTTCAGCAGCAATAGAAATCAGTCGAAGCCGAGAGAAACCAATGTTTTCATTGCAGATTGGGTAGATACTGACGAAGTAGAGAATGTAAACGAAACTCAACTTAAAAATCATCTTAGTTATCTTGCCAGTGACGAATTACAAGGCAGATTAGCAGGAAGTGAAGGCGAGCAAAAAGCAGCAAATTATATTCAGAAATATTTTAAAAAATTAGGACTTAAAACCCATTTACAGCCTTTTGAATATTCCATTAAACTCAATCCACACGATGAAAATTCTTCTACGCCAAGTAAAGGAACTAACGTGATAGGATATTTAGACAATAAAGCCTCTAAAACGATTGTCATTGGTGCCCATTACGACCATTTAGGATTAAACCAACATCATCAATCAACGCTGATGAATTCTGACGGACAAATTCACAATGGTGCAGATGATAATGCTTCTGGCGTTTCGGCAGTGATGGAATTGGCGAGAATTTTTGCTAAAAATAAGACTCAGGAAAAAGTAAATTACGTTTTTGCACTTTTCTCAGCGGAAGAAGACGGACTGATTGGCTCTAAAAAATTCGCAGAAAATGTAAAATCTCAATATCCTAATGTAGTCACCATGATTAACATGGATATGGTAGGAAGATTAGACAAAGATAAAAACCTTACGGTAGGAGGTGTAGGTTCCTCTCCTATTTTCCCAGATTTGGTAAAAAAAGTAAAACCTGCAGGTTATAATATTACTCTTGATGAATCTGGAGTTGGTCCTTCTGATCATACCAGCTTCTATCTGAAAGATATTCCTGTTTTATTCTTGTTTACGGGAACGCATGCTGATTATCACAAACCAAGTGATGATAGTGATAAAATAAATTTCGATGGCGTAAAAACCATCACCCAATATGTTTTTGGCGTTGCGAACGAAGTTTCTCTGAAATCTGAAATTCCGTTTACGAAGACCAAAACCACTTCTACCAAGTCTGTCCCAAAATACAAAGTAACATTGGGAATTATGCCAAGTTATGCAGATTCTAAAAATGGTTTGCACATTGACGGAGTTACTGATAACAGACCTGCTGCAGTTGCTGGAATTCAGTCTGGAGATATTCTTACCCAAATTGGAGATTGCAAAATCACCGAAGTCTATTCTTATATGGATTGTCTATCAAAACTTAATGCTGGAGACGAAAAAGAAGTTACCGTGATTAGAAATGGGGAAACGAAAGTTTTTAAGGTGAAGTTCTAATCATAATTCAAAATACCATTAAATTCATCACTTTAATATATCAATTGGAACGGGCTTTAGCCCTTTTTTTTAATCCAATACAAGATTGGCTTTAGCCAAATTTTATCTAAGTTTTGGCTAAAGCCATTTATTTTTTTGACTTTTTCATCGGACTAAAGCCCGACGCAATTGATAAGATTGTAAATTTAGAATATTAATATTGTACAAATAGAACAACTATTAAATTTCGTTTTTAGGTTAAAGAAAATTTGATAACAAAAAACTCGTTCCGAAATTTTGGAACGAGTTTTTTTATTTATACAATCTCAGAAGTAAGACCTCTGGAAATTAATTTTTCATGCATGGGTTTCAGAAGTTCCATACTACCAGTTTTCACGGTGCATTTGCTTTTATAATGTACCAAAATGGTGCATTGTTCGGCTTGTTCTAGCGTATGTTTACAAATTTCGATTAAACACTCTATTACGAAATCAAAAGTGTTTACATCATCATTATGCAGCACTAATTTATAGACTTCGTCTTCCTGTTCTAGAAGCGCTACTTCTTCTTGATATTCTCTTTGAGGATTATCGTAAAATTTCATTTTGATTGAAGTTAACTTTGAGGTAAAGGTAAAAGTTGAAATTAATTAGATTTCGCTAATTTCTTCGGTTAAGTCATCTACAATATCTTTTGGTTCATACACCAATTCTACCAATTCCACCGACTTATTATTCATTTTCAAAATTTTGAAATGATAATCATCGATATCGAACTCTTGATTTTCTTCTGGAATATCTTCTAATTGATGCAGGATAAATCCAGCTAAAGTATTGTATTCACCAACTTCTGATAACTCTTTCGGCAAACACTCGTTAATTTCTTCTAAAGGTTGAGTTGCTTTTACCCAGAAAACGTTTTCGCCAACTTGGTCTACAATTTTATCTTCATCATCCTCTTCATCTTGGATTTCGCCTACCAATTCTTCTAAAATATCTTCTAAAGTAAGAATACCTTCAGTACCTCCAAACTCATCGATAACGATGGCTAAATGCTGTTTCTTTTGTTGGAAAACATTCAACAAGTCTGAAATTTTTTTACTACCAACCACGAAGAATGCTTCTCTCAAAAACTCTTTTAAATCAAGGTCTTTGTTTTTGATGTATTCTCTCATGATTTCCTTGGTGTAGAAAAGTCCGATAATGTTATCAATCGAGTTTTCAAACACTGGAATTCTAGAATATCCACAATCGATGATTTGTTTTAGAATTTCTTCTTTATCATCTTCTATATCAATAGAAATAATGTTTTGACGAGGCACCATCACTTGTTTTGCAGTGTGGTCTGTAAAATCAAAAGCATTTTTAATGATTTCGTAGTTTTCTTCCTCTATTTCTCCACTATCAGCTGATTGTTTTACCAACAATTGAAGTTCTTCTGTAGAGTGAATATCATGTTCGGAAGCAGGATGGATTCCTATTAATTTCAAAAAAGCATTTGAGAATAAATTCATTAACCAAATAAATGGTTTGAAAATATTGTAGAATAATCTTAATGGTGCAGAAATGAATAATGTAGTGGCTTCTGATTTTCTAATGGCAATAGATTTAGGCACTAACTCCCCAAAAACAATATGCATTACCGTAATGATTAAAAAACTGGTTACTACAGAAATTGTCGTAATCATAGTAGGTGCAATATTGATATTGAAATAAGAGAATACCCCATGGAAAACATGTTCCAGAGCGCTTTCTCCTACCCAACCTAATGCTAATGAAGCTAAGGTAATCCCTAATTGTGTAGCAGATAAATAAGCATCTAAATGTTTGATGATGTGTTCGGCTTGTTTCGCCATTTTGTTTCCTTCGGCAGCCTTGATTTGAATCTGAGAATAACGAACCTTAACGATGGAGAATTCCGCCGCTACGAAAAAACCGTTTAATAATACAAGTAATAATGCAATAAGAAGTTTGACGACACTATCGTAATCCATTTATAAAAAATTGTGAATTGATTAATCTATGCAAATATATGATTATTTTTAATATGAAAGTTTAATAAAAAAGAGTGCGTAAACGCACCCTTTTTTTGGTCTAAAAATCGAAATATGAAGAAAATTACTACTTCCTGTTGTAAAAAAAAATTTCTACTGCAGTTTACATAATAACCTTAATTTTACTGCAGTAGAAAATTTATCATCATTTGTGTTTTTGGCTATTACGGTGCAAATTTAAAACGATTTATTTTATGTTTCAATTACACTTTTGTGTAACCTTTTCTTTAAATCTACAGTTCAAAAGTACAGTTAAACACCATGACGGACAATACGCTTAATTACGTATTTTAATTTTTTTATTCCAAAGTTTTAGTCACTTTTCCTATCAGAACTGTATTGGTAGGCATTTGTTCGTATACTTCCATAATGTAATCTCCTCTAGAAAAATCTTCATTATCCCATACAAACTCTAGTTTTGGGCTTTGACCTTTTTCGTAATTAAAAGTAGTTTTATCAGAGTAAAGTATTTTTCTGTTGTTAAAGTTAAACGTTCCAGAAGCTCTATTGCTAAACGTCACAATTTCACCAGAAGGTTTTTTGATGAGCATGTAGATTAGCTTTTGACCACTTTTCGCCAAGATATTGTCATTAATATCAAAACTGAATTTTATGCGGTCTATTCTGGATGCTTTATCTGTTTCTACTTCTTTTCCACTGTTTCTGACTTTAAAACTTCTCAGCATAAAATTAGAAAGTGATAATTTAGAAGCATAATTAATGAGTTCATCTTTCTTTTTAGAAATGATTTTCTCACTTTCTATTTTACGGTCAAGTTCTGATACTTTATCTTTTAGCACCACTACTTCTGTGGTTACTTTTTCGTTTTCTTCTTTAAGTTTTTGTTTTTCTGTATCCAGCGTAGTTACTTGATTATTCAGAATGATTACTTTGTTCTGATAATTCTTAATGAAAGTTTGAGAAATATTTCTCATAATTCTTTTCGCTTCCATTAATTCTTCTTGAGAGATGTTATTTTTTTTGAGTAAAGTTTCTATTCTTTTCTTCTGAGCAATTATTTCTTTGTTGCTAAAATTGACATCATTTACTGCTACTTCTAAGTCTTTTTGGATAAATTCATAATCTGATTTCAGGTCAGAGAATTGCTCCTGAATTTCTGCTTGAGACAGTTCATTATTTAAACTATCGTAGAGCATAAATCCTGATAAACTTAATACCAGTACTGATAAAACAACTATTAACTTCGATTTCATTTGTGTATTTTATTAATATTTTTTCAAAAATTCTATAAAAAAGGTGGTTCCTTCATCTTCTATAGATTCAAACCAAATTTTTCCTTCGTAATCTTCTATAATTTTCTTTACCATGAATAATCCCAGTCCCATTCCTGTAGACTTGGTGGTAAATTTTTTCTCGAAGACTTTATCTTTATTTTCTTCAGAAATTCCGCTTCCATTATCTTGAATTTTGATGAAGAAACGGTCTTGTAGGTTTTCTATTTCTACTTTTACCTTTTTGTCTTGATGATGAATGGCTTGAATACCATTTTTCACTACATTGGTAATTACTCTGGTAAGGTAAATATTATCTATTTTATAATAAATCTCTTCTGCATTAGTCGAAAATTCTATGATATGATCTGGGAAAATATCTACTGCATATTTCACCGTTTTTACCACATCTATGAGGGAATCATTATTTACAGGCATTTTGGCAAAATCAGAAAAAGCTTTGGTAATAGAAGAAATAATATCAATTTGATTAACGACTACTTGCGTAAGATTTCTTACTTTTTCTTCATTATTTTCGTCTTCTGGATTGTATTTTCTCTGAAAATTCTGAACAGAAAGTTTCAGTGGAGTCAAAGGATTATTGATTTCATGGGCAATTTGTCTCGCCATATCTCTCCATGCTTCTTCTCTCTCCGTTCTGGCTAGAATGCTGGTTTGCTCTTGCAATTTCTCGAGCATTATATTATAAGAATCTACCAAAGGTTTTATCTCGTCTCTATCGCTGTATTCTATGGGTGTTTCTAGATATTCTACATTGGTTTTCTGTAACGTTTTAGAAATATGGGCAATTTTTTTGGTAATCCCTTTCGAAATGTACCAAGCTGCATAACCACTAAGAATCAATAGGAAAATAATCGCTAAAAAATGCTGTTTCACCAATATTTTAAAGTGATAATACCATGAAGATTTATTAGCAGTAGTTTCTGTACTGATGATGGCAATTGGCTTATTTTGGTAGTTTAAATAACTCCAAGAAGAATATAAAATACTGTTTTTAGGAGTAGCGGTTTCTTGTTCCTTGACAATGCTTTTAGTTTTTAATAATTTTTGTAAAAAAGCAGAAGATAAATTTTCTTTTTGAGGCCTAGAAGAGGTGATGATTTTTCCTTGCAAATCGTATAGCGTGATGGCTACATTATTTACATTGGCGAGTTCAAAAATTTTATTGCTGATGGTCTCTTTCACCTTAGCATCCTGAAAATCAGAACTGCCGTGATTTTCTTTAAGGATGTAACGATACGTTTCTTTGACTTTGTTTTCTGTTTGAACGAGTTCCTGCTTTTTTAGAATTCTCATCCTCAAACCATCTCTGTAAAAATTAAATGCCGCCATAAAGGTCATAAACAATAAGTTTAAAACCACTATCGCAATAAAAATCTTGTCCCGAAGAGAAGTAATTTTAGAAAACATATTTAAAAAAAATCATGCAAAATTAGTCATAATAAATTGAACGGCATTCATGAAAGTGAACTCATAAAATGAACTTATCATTTTACCATCATCAAAAAAGGGCATCAACCTGAGTTGACGCCCTTTCATTTATCGTATAAAAGAAATATTTCTTAGCTATTTTTAAGTGCTTCTGCACCAGAAACGATTTCTAAAATTTCATTGGTAATCGCAGCTTGACGTGCTTTGTTATAGAAAATTACCAAATCATTTTTAAGTGCTTGTGCATTGTCAGTCGCTTTGTGCATCGCTGTCATTCTCGCTCCATGTTCAGATGCGATAGAATCTAGCACTGCTTTGTACACTTGTGTTTTAATAGATTTAGGAATTAGGCTATCTAAAATCTCGTTTCTGTTAGGTTCAAAAATATAATCACTGTTTGCATTACCATCAGTTTCCGGCATTGATATTGGTAACAGCTGTTCAGTTTTTACCTCTTGATTAGCAGCATTTAAAAATTTATTATAAATTAGATGTACTTCATCAAATTTTCCTTGGCTGAAATCCTTCATCACAGCAGTAGTCACTTTTGATACTTTTTCAAAACTCATATGATCAAAGATGGCACTTTGGTTATCATATACCGTTCTGTTTTTCTTTACAGCATCAAAAACTTTTTTCCCTATGGTTAACACTTCTACTTCTACAGCAGAATTAGAAATTCTGTGGTTTAATTCTTTGATAATAGATGAGTTAAAAGCACCTGCTAAACCTCTATTAGAAGTAATAGCGATGTATAGTACTTTTTTCACCTCTCTCTTTTGTGCAAAAGCAGAAACGTTATCAGAATCAGAGCTTGCGCTTACATTCTGAATGATTTCTTGAAGTTTTTCAGAATAAGGTCTTAACATTACAATGGCATCTTGTGCTTTTTTCAGTTTCGCAGCCGAAACCATTTTCATCGCACTTGTAATCTGCATTGTAGATGAAATAGAAGTTATTCTTCCTCTAATTTCTTTTAAATTTGCCATATTTAGTTTAGTTGTTGGTTGTCGGTTGTTGGTTGCTAGTCTTAGAAAATTCCGTCAACTATCAACCAAAAACCATCAACTAATTTTAGTTATATTTAGAAGCTAAATCTGTAGCTACTTGCTTAAGAACACCTGTTAAACTGTCATCAATCTTACCAGATTTAAGAGCAGCCATTACTTCTGGGTGTTTGTTTTTTAAGAAGTCTACGTATTCTACTTGGAATTCTCTTACTTTTCTTACAGGAACGTTTCTTAATAAGTTTTCAGTTCCTGCGTAAATCATCGCTACTTGTGATTCTACAGGTAGTGGAGAGTTTACTGGTTGTTTAAGAATTTCTACGTTTCTTTCTCCTTTTGCGATAACTGCCATAGTAGCCGCATCTAAGTCAGAACCAAATTTAGCAAAAGCTTCTAATTCTTTGTACTGCGCTTGGTCAAGTTTCAAGGTACCAGAAACTTTTTTCATAGACTTAATCTGAGCGTTACCTCCTACTCTCGATACAGAAATCCCTACGTTAATTGCTGGTCTCACCCCAGAGTTGAATAAATCTGACTCTAAGAAGATCTGTCCGTCTGTAATAGAAATTACGTTGGTAGGAATATATGCTGATACGTCACCTGCTTGAGTTTCGATGATTGGAAGAGCCGTTAATGAACCACCTCCTTTTACCATTGGTTTTAATGATTCTGGTAAATCGTTCATTTGAGAAGCAATGGTATCATCTTTAATTACTTTAGCAGCTCTTTCTAATAATCTTGAGTGAAGGTAGAAAACATCTCCAGGATATGCTTCACGACCTGGTGGTCTTCTTAATAATAGAGAAAGTTCACGGTAAGCTACTGCTTGTTTCGATAAATCATCATAAACGATTAATGCTGGTCTACCAGTGTCTCTGAAATATTCTCCGATTGCAGCTCCAGCCATTGGTGCATACACCTGCATTGGAGAAGGGTCTGAAGCGTTTGCTGCTACCACAACGGTATAAGCTAAAGCTCCTTTATCTTCTAAAGTTTTTACGATTTGTGCTACAGTAGAACCTTTTTGACCTACAGCAACGTAGATACAAAATACAGGCTCACCAGCATCATAAAATTCTTTTTGGTTCAAAATAGTGTCGATAGCAACGGTAGTTTTACCTGTTTGTCTATCTCCAATGATCAACTCTCTTTGTCCTCTTCCGATTGGAATCATAGAGTCAATCGCTACGATACCTGTCTGAAGTGGTTCATTTACCGGTTGACGGAAAATTACTCCTGGAGCTTTTCTTTCTAGTGGCATTTCATAAAGGTCACCAGTGATAGGACCTTTACCATCGATAGGATTTCCTAGAGTATCTACTACTCTTCCTAAAAGACCTTCTCCTACTTTAATAGAAGAGATTCTTTCGGTTCTTCTTACTGTATCTCCTTCTTTTACTCTTTTAGATTCTCCAAGAAGTGCAACACCTACATTGTCTTCTGCAAGGTTTAATACAATACCTTCAATTCCTGATTCGAATTTTACCAATTCACCGTATTGTACGTTTTCTAAACCGTAAACTAGAGCGATACCGTCTCCAATTTGTAATACTGTACCTACTTCTTCTACATTTGTTTGTGTATCAAAGTTGGCTAACTGTTGTTTTAAAATTGCTGAAACTTCAGCCGGATTTATTTCTGCCATTTTATGGTTTTTTAACTTAATTTAATTGAAATTCTTTTTTCACTTGGCTAAGCTTTGTTCTTACTGAAGTATCTACCTGTTGATCTCCTACTCTTAAGATATAACCGCCAATAATTTCAGGGTTTACTACCACTTTTAGGTCGTAGTTTTTAGTATGGTCTACTAAAGATGAAGATTTTACAATGTCTTCTACATTTTTCTGAGAAAGTTCAGAAGCTACGGTTAAGGTAACTCTCTGTACGCCTTGTAAGTCTTCTACTTTATTGATAAACTCTTGCGCTATATCTTGCAGATGACTTTCTCTACCTTGTTTAATCACCAAAGTAATGAGATTCTTACTTACTGGTGAAAACTGAGCAAAGATTTCTAAGGCTGCTTTGGTTTTCTTTTTAGCGTCTATGATTGGCGAAGCAAAGAAGTTCTTTAATTCTTTAGAATCATTAAAAATCTTTACTACATCTTTCATTTCCGAAAAAATAGAAGCCGTGTTCCCAGACTCTTGAGTAAAGTCTAGTAAACCTTGTGCATATCTTTTCGCTACTTTAGAGGTTAGCATATTAATTTAAGTTAGATTTATTAATGATTTTTTCAACTAATGCGTTGTGGGCATCAGCATTATCTAATTTTTGTTTTAGAATGGTTTCTGCAATTTCTACAGAAAGAGAACCAATTTGATTTTTGATATCAGCCATTGCTGCATTTTTCTCAGCATTGATTGATTGTTTTGCTTGTTCAATCATTTTGTCTCCTTCAGATTTTGCAAGGTCTTTTGCTTCACCTACGATTTTGTCTTTTAACTCTCTCGCTTCTTTTAAGATGGCATCACGTTCAGCTTTAGCTTCGCGGATGATTCTCTCATTGTCTGCTTTAAGATTTGCAACTTCTTCTTTAGCCAATTTAGCTTGGTTAATAGCGTCTTGAATAGAAACTTCTCTCTCATTTAAAGCAGTAAGGATAGGTTTCCATGCAAATTTTCCTAACACGAAAAGAAGTATCAAGAAAATAACTGACTGAATGATGAACAAACCTGACGAAAAATTCTCTAATAATCCCATAAGATTTTTATATATTTTTTTTATTTAATTTTTAAAAACACTTCCCGTAACCAACCGTTACGGGTGAGTGCTATTTTTTTGAGTCTTAGTTTACAGCAAATAATGCAGCAAATGCAAGACCTTCAACTAGTGCAGCAGCAATAAGCATTGCAGTTTGTAATTTACCAGCTTGTTCTGGCTGACGAGCCATACCTTCTAAAGCAGCAGCACCGATTTTACCGATACCTAAACCTGCTCCGATTACTACTAAACCTGCACCTACTAGTTTTGGAATTTCCATAATATATAATTTTAAAAATTAGTTTCTACTTTTATGTTTTGAGTTTCGAGTTACGAGTTACAAGTTCAAAATGATAACTTTCTACTTGGCTCTTGGCTCTTTAAACTTGGTTCTTATATTAGTGATGAGCTTCTTCGTGGTGGTGTTCTTCATTTGCCATTCCGAAGTAAACCGCAGAAAGCATGGTGAAGATATACGCTTGTAAGAATGCTACTAATATCTCTAATAAATACAATACAAATGTTAAGAATGGGAATGCAACGCCTGCAATTACATTTTGGAAGTAATAAATCATTGCAATTAATGACATAATTACGATGTGACCTGCTGACATGTTTGCAAAGAGACGTATTAACAATGCAAACGGTTTAATGATCATCCCGATTAATTCGATAGGAATCATTACCAATTTCATTAAGAACGGTAAACCTGGCATCCAGAAGATGTGTTGCCAATAGTTTCTGTTTGCCGTAAACTGTGTAATGATGAAGGTAAAAATTGCTAAAGCAGCTGTAATGGCTAAATTCCCTGTCACATTAATCCCGAAAGGTAATAAACCAAATACGTTCAGGAATAAAATGAAGAAGAAAATAGTCAATAAATAAGAAATATATTTGTGATATTTCGGTCCGATGTTTGGAATCGCAATCTCATCTCTAATGAAGATTACCAGTGGTTCGAATAATTTACCTGCACCTGTAGGAATTGGTGATTTCTTATAATTTCTAGCCATAGAACCGAAAATTACAATCATCAATAACGATGCGCATAAAATCATTAAAACACTTTTTGTGATAGATAAGTCTAAAACTTTTGCATTGGTAGCGTGACCGTGGTCATCTAAAGTAATGGCACCAGAAGCATCTGTTTTCACAATTTTTTCGTGGTAAAGAGCGTAGTTTGCACCTTTGCTTTCTACTACATTATATTTTTTGCCATGAGCATCTTTCAATTCTTTACCGTGGTGAAATTTTGAACTCATGAATGCGTGAAGACCGTTTGCTTCATCATAGAAAATAACAGGAAGTGGAAAACCGATGTGGTGTTCTGTACCGTCTGCTTTCTTTTCCACCATAATATCAAAGCTGTGAGCATCTAACAAGTGATGGTCTATAAACTCCTTATTTTCTTTCTTTATTTGTTCTTTTTCTGCTTCTTCGGCACTTACCACTTTGGTTTCTGTAGCAGGTTTAGTTTCTGCTGCAGCTTCGTGATGTTGCGCTAAAGAAAGTGAAAATGTAGATAAAAAACCGATTAATAAAACTCCTCTTTTCAGCATTGATTTATGTTATTTTAAAAGTTTTGCAAAAATATGATAAAAAAACAAATTAACAAAGTATGAATTAGTTATTTTTTTGTTCTTTCAATAAACCGATGGCGAACAGTGTTTCTAACAGTAGAGAAACCAAGTAAGGCGGTATAAAATGATACTTGTGATATGGCACTTCGGATAAGTGTAATTTATTCATAACCAAGAACATAACACTCAACTTAAAGAGCATGAGTCCCATAAAAGTAAAACCGATATACTCGGGATAAATCTTTTTGACAATAGACATAATGGTGATGACCATCATAAATAAAATGGTTAAGAAAAGATAATAGCGAATAAATATCACTTGAAAGTCATTTACATAAAGTTGCCATATCGCAAAATGTAAAAAAAAGACCAGAATAAAAAGAACAATGTATAACCAAGAGGTGGACTGTTTCATGCGTGTTATTTGTTTATATTTTCTAATTGTTTTAAGGTACTGTACAAGGCTAATCCTAATCCTGATAAACCGATGGCAACGGTTAATAAATCATTGGGCAATTCTAGATAATCATTAATTTTCTTCCCGCCCCAAAATCCTAAAGCAATGATGGCCAACATCTGAAACACGATGGAAGAATAAATTCCGTACAATCGCATGGGATTTTTTTTGTACTCTTCTTTCTGTTCTTCAGGAGTTTTCGGAGTATTTTGGTCTTGTAAAGCCATTGTTTTTAATTTGGTGTAAAACTATATAAATCTGAGCGGAATGACAAAAAATATGACAAATGTCATGTTTTAGAATTTAGTTGATGTTATTAGGTGATGAAGTGATGAAGTGATGAAGTGATGAAGTGATGAAGTTATGAGGTTATGAGGTTATGAGGTTATGAAGTTTTTGATTAGATTTGGAAGGAATCCGTTATGATGTATAAAAATAGCTCATCAGCAGAAATAATTTTATGAAATTTTTGCTTCTTTTCCTTATATTTGTTCAAAACTAAACCATTGAAACTCGAAAAAATTGAAATCACTACTCTCTCCTTTGTTTCATAAAATTCATTATCAAATATTTATCAAACGATTAGATGATAATCTTTTCGCGTTCTCTCTTATGTCGTTATCACTTATCATTATTAAAATCTATACACCATGAAATTTACTACAATGCTTTGCGCATTATTGCTGTCGGTTAATGCTTTATTGGCTCAAAATTCAAATGCAGAAACCAACAAATCCATTCAAATTATTGAAAAATCTATTCAAGCTCAAGGCGGAAGAAAACTCCTAGAAAACATCAAAACCCTTTATTCTAAATCTGAAACCGTAATGGAAGGCAGAAATGTATATTGGATTACCAAAGAAATGGCTCCCAATAAAGGAAGTTTCGAAATAGAATACCAAGGAAGAGTGGTCTATAAGTCTTTTTATGACGGAAAAATAGGATATGACGTAATAAATGGTCAAAAAACCATTGCAGACCCAGCGCAATTCAAAGATAAAAACTACCGTCGCCACATCATTAATAGTTTAGATTACTTAGACCCAAGTCTTTACACTCTAGAATATTTAGGCGAAGAAAAAGTGAATCAAAAAGATTGTGACAAAATAAAAGCTACTCTAGTAAATGGAAAAGTGAGTTATTTGTACTACGACAAAAACACTCATCTTTTAGCAAAATCAGAAGTGGTAGAAAATCCAGAGAAAAACACTTTTTCGGTGGTTTATTTTGAAGATTACCAAAAATTTGGCGATTTGATTTATGAAACCAAGCAGATTTTTGTTTCAGAAAACGGAAACCAAGTTGCTAAAACGGTAGATTTATACTACAATAAAAATATCAGCAATAGCGATTTCCAATAATTTAATTTACACATTACTCTTTTATGAAAAAACTTATCCTTTTAGCATTTGCTTTCTTGCTTATTTTTCAGAATGCGTATGCTCAAAATTCAGACAATCGCTATTACAGTAAAGATTTTAAATGGTCTATTGAAATTCCAAAAGATTATGTAAAAGTAAGTGAGGAAGAATGGGCAAAATCTCAAGAAAAAGGTGAAAAAGCCATAGAGAAAACCACTGGCCAAAACATCATCAATGAATCTAAAACTTTATTCGTTTATAAAGCAGATGACATGCATTTTATAGAAGCGAATTATCAACCCTATGATACAGCGATTGATGGAGACTACTTAGAAAACACGAAGCAGGTGAATAATACTCTTTATCAAACATTTAAAGAAAATATTCCTAATGCTAAAATAGATACAGAAACTTCTTCAGAAACAATAAATGGTCTACTCTTTCATACTTTTGAAATAAAAATTCATTTGCCCAATAATCTTACTCTTTATGCCATTATGTACAGCAGATTGTTTGACAAAAAAGAATTTACTGTGAATATTATGTATTTAAACCCAGAACGTGGAGAGGAAATGATAAACGCTTGGAAAAACTCTACTTTTGAAAAATAATTTCATGAAATTATTGTAAAAAAAGCAAAAGGAAAATGGACAGTTGCCAAACTCTTAGAAAAGGAAATTAAATATACTTTTAAATTGCCATTAACTTTGATGCTGTAAGAGATTAAAAAGAAGACGTTTAAGATTTGTGGTGAGTTTAAAACATATACTTTTTTACAAAACTTTTGTAAATTTGAGTGTTATCTGTAATACTACGACAAAGATTCCGCAAAATTTTATGAATAGAATAATTTCATTTATAAATTCAAGAAAAATAGCTTTTCTAATTTCATTCTTTTATGTTGGAATTGGAACTTTAGCGATATGTAATTCATATGGAAGTGACGCCTTTTATGGAGATTGGACAATTTATGCGATTTTTTTTACTTTTCCAGTAACATTTATTAGTTTTATATACAGATTTGCAGAATCAGGTAGTTTGATTCCTGTTTATATAATTCAATTTTTTATGTTTATTTTGACTTTTGGAATTTTATCGATATTCATAAAGAAATAATATAACAGAAATACCCAACCGATGTGGCAAAATCCCACGAACGGAAGTAAACTTTCTTCGTGATACATCACAAAATCAGCGAACCAATGTGCGACATTTTATGAGAGCCTTTCTGCAAATATTGATTATCCTAATTCCACTAAATATTTTTAGTCAGACTGAAAATATAAACAGCGGAAAATATTATCCTGCCAAAGAAGTTTTTGAAAATAATTATAAGAAAATGACTTTCCAAAAATTTCATCCTTCACAAATCAAAATTTATAATAACAAAGTAACTTTTAATCTTGTCAAATCATTTGAATTTAGTGAGAAAAGTAATAATGTTACAAAATTGATATTGTGTAGTGGATTGCTTGACCCTTATCAAATAAATGGAAGTAATAATCTTAAAATCTCCATAATTGACGAATTACCACTGTTAAATCCTAATCCGCAAACAAAAAGATTTAAGTTTTGGATTTGGTATTCTGCTTCAGAAAATCCGCTTTTAAATGTTGCAAATCCTCACGAATATTATTTTGAACTACAAAATAAAAATGCAGATGAAAAAACAAGTATGGAAGATTTTATAAAAAGTGCAGAATTAACTTTTCTGACTTTTGGAACAATAATTATATAAAAAAACTTATGCACAACAGCAGTAACTATTCCACATCTCCCAATTAAAAATTTTCAAAACAACAACCTCAACACATAAAAAAGCCAACTTATCGTTGGCTTTTCTTTTTACAATGTTTTTTTTAGCATTTATGGAATCAATGTAGAATTTTTCACTTCAAAAGTCGCTTTTGTGGTGTACGTTTTTCCGTAACGGTCTTTGGCTCTTACTTCTACTTCGTGGGTTCCCAATTCTAATTTTCTAGAAAAAGGAGCCGACCAAATGTGTTTAGAAGCTTCTGGATTGCTCGGTCTTCTTCCAGTGAACAGTTCTTGTGTGGTATCCCATTTCAATACATCATTGGTGTAATCTGGGTCTATAGATTCTGTATAATCCATTTCTTTCCATTCGCCATTATCTATTCTGTATTCTACCTTATCCTGTTTGCTACCCATAAAGAAATTGGCTACAATTCTTGCTGCATTTTTCGTTTTGAAAGGAATCACTTTCGGTACCCAAAGATTAATTTGATAATCTTCTGGTTTTCCTGCCACTTTATACGTGATTTCGTACTGATTATCATTGAAACTCACAAAAGAATATCCTCTCTCTGTTCCGTCTCTCATCACCGATTTTGGTACGCCTAATTCATCTACTGTTCCTGAATACCAGTCTCCAGAAGTGGTTCCTGCATTGAACTCATGAATCGGTTTGATGCCTTCCCAACCTTCTTTTTTTCCGTAGAACAATTGAGTTTGCTTGTGTGTATGTGCAGACATCATCAATACATTTTGGAAAGGTTTTAAAATCTCGAACAGTCTTTTTCTGTCTTCCATTCTAAAGTGTTTGTCACCATCATTTTCTGGCGTCAACTGAATATGGAATGAAAATACTATCAACTGATTAGGATTTACATTTTTCAAGTCGTTTTCTACAAAATCCAACTGGTCTTTTCTGAAACCTCCCCAGTAACTTTTTCCATCTCTTGGGTCTGGATACAAAATATCATCCAAAACAATGAAGTGTACATTTCCGTAATTGAAAGCGTAATTGTTGGGACCAAAATTCGCTTCGAAAGTTTCATCAGACAGTTTATCCTCTTTCGCTTCGTAATTCATGTCGTGGTTTCCCATCACATTGTACCAAGGCAAACCGATTTCTTTAACCACATCTATGTATAGCGGGTGTAAACTCAAATCATCTCCTACCAAATCTCCTAAACTGATGCCAAAAACAGCGTCTTTTTTATTATTTTTGACTTCATTGACAATTCCTCTTCTGAAATAATCGATTTCTTTTTCATCATACGGTTGAGGATCACCAAACACCAGTACTTTGAACTGTGTGTTTTCCTTTTGTGCATATAATGGAAAGTTGATTTCTTTTGGCAATTTTCCTGTAGGTTTTACGCCAGCATATTTCATGTCTTTTGGCGAACCTTCAGGTTTATGAATGTAATAAAATTGTGGCAATTGCGTATTGCTTTTCGGCGTAGCATAATTGGATGGTTTGATGACGAAAATAATATTGTCATTTTCTACAGGCAAAGCATATTTTCCCGTTTCATCTGTTTTTACCACTTCTACTCCATTGGAAACAGAAACGTTGGCAATTCCTTTTTCTTTACGGTCTTTGATTCCGTTTTTGTTGGCGTCTTCGAAGACATAACCTGTTGCTTGTTGCTGTGCAAAAGAAAATGCAGCACACAAGAAAAGCATTAAAAATGATTGTTTCATTTATTGATTTGTAATTTTATGAGAGCATATTCAATAGTTATGAAGCTATTCTCTGGATTTATTGATATTTAAAAATACATCTGGTGTATTGGTGGTTACGAATTGAACACCAGCGTCATACAATTTTTTATAAATTTCTGGGTCATTTACCGTCCATACATTCGTAATAACGCCCAAATTTTTGGCTTGTTGTAACCAATCTTGGTGCTTTTCTAAGAATACATTATAATGATAATCTACGCCATCAATTCCTAAATTTTTAATCTCTTGTGGCGAAAGATCACCCGCAAGATATTGCACCAATGCTTTAGGATTTTTCTTTTTTAATTCTTTGGCAATATGCAGACTAAATGAGATGTACTCGGTCTGATTTTGCAAGTGGAATTTTTCTACCATTGCCAGCGTTTTTTCTACCATTTCGGTTTCCAATTCTGGAGTTTTGGCGGGTTTAATCTCAAGGATAAGTTTTACCTCAGATTTTTTGCCTTGCTTCAAATACTTTTCTAAAGTAGATAGATTTTCGCCGTTTGAGAGTTTCTGTTTCTTCAAACTTTTAAAATCTGAAGTGGCAATTTCAACTCCATTGATATGCTCATCATGGTTGATGACCAGAACGCCATCTTTAGTCATTCTCACATCGAACTCACTGCCGTACACTTTTAAAAGCTGAGCATTTTTAAGCGCTGCAATAGAATTTTCAGCAGTTGTAGGATTAGTTTTCCAGAAACCTCTGTGCGCAATCACTTGAGTCTGTGCGTGGTAAAAATTAGCGCTCACTAAAGTGGCCAAAAGAATTAATTTTTTCATATTGAATATCGTTACAAATCTTCTACAAAGCTAATCATCGCTTGTAAAAAATGTATTCTTTTTTTATTTTTTTATTGATTCCACCAATCTTTAACGTTGATATTATCTCCTCCTAAAGATTGAACTGCTGCGTTATAATTGGCACTGTTCAAAATTTTTGGTTGCGTAGGATATAATAATCTCTGAGGCATTTTACCGTCATTTAATAATCCGCCATTGTTTGGCAATATTGGGTAACCTGTTCTCTTTTGTTCAAACCACTGTTGCTGGTCTACAAAGAATAGCGCAACATATTTTTGCAACATAATTCTTTCTAAAGTACCATCATAAGCAACTTTCGGATTGGCAAAATAATTGGCTGGAACTACAGCTCCCCATTGTTCGATGGCTGCTTTTACCCCGTTTTCATAATACGTTTGAGCATTTCCTGTAATGATTCCTCTGAATGCTAATTCCGAAAGAATGAACTGCAATTCTGCATACGGTAAAATCAAGACTTTAAGCGGAGCTTTAGCTAAATTCTGGTTAAAGTTTGAAGGCTGATAAGTAAACGTAGTTCCGTTCATATAAGCAACTGGAGCACCTTTGTACCCTATATTTTGGTTATTGCTTAAGTTTTTGGCTTGGGTAAAAAACTGAGCCATTCTCGGGTCTTTGTTGTCATTTAATGTATTCACAAAAAACTCGCCTACCGCTCTATAAGAAGTAAAATCTTGAGGTCTTGCCAATGGCGGAAGCATAGGCGCTACGCCTGTAACGTTCATCAAGGCACTTTCAGCATTGCTCTGAAAGATGGGGTAAACGGTAGGATTGTTTACTATTTCTTGAATTCTTGCATAGACATCTATTTCCCCATTTTTCTTTAAAATTCTAGTTAATAATCTTAAAGATAAAGTATTACAGAATTTTTTCCAATACGTGATTCCATTCACATCATTATTCGCATTGTAGAATAAATCTTGTCCTGCTAAAGTGGTATTGGTTACAAAAAGAGAGTTTGCAGTTTTTAAATCATCTAATAATTTAACGTAAATGTCTTTTTGCTTATCGAATTTCGGCTGAGTGATGCCTTCTTCCACTCTAGAAGCTTCAGAGAACGGAATATCTCCAAAAGTATCGGTAAGGTTAGAATATAACCAAGCGTTCATCACCATCGAAATCGCCTGATAGTTTTTATTGTTTTGCTGAACCGCCAAGTCTTGCATTTGTTTTACTTGCATCAGCCATTTATAAGAAGTATTCCAATAGGAGTTTCCTGTAGATTCGGTTACGTAATATCTTGAAATATTATTCCCTTCTCCCGGGAAATCTATTGCTATCTGCATGATATCAAAAGTGAAATCATTGGCTCTCAAATAGGCATTAGCAGCCATATTGTATTGAATTGGAGCCAATAAACTGGCAGGTGTAGGTTCTATAATCTTGCTGGTATCGGTATTGATTTCTTCAAAAGACCTGCTACAAGAATTAGCGGCTAGAGAAATTACGCAGAACACAACTGCTTTTATCCATATATTTTTCATAGTTGTCGATTAGAATTTAGCATTAAGTTGAATTCCTACAGTACGGGCAGTAGGAAGTTGCCCTATTTCTACTCCTGGAGTAATTGATGAATCGTTCAATGTAGCTGCTTCTGGGTCAAATAATGGGAATTTCGTCCACATCCATAAGTTTTTACCAAATAAGGATAAACTTAAGTCTGACATGTTCAGCGACTGCACGATTGGTTTAGGGAAATAGAATGTGATATTGGCTTCTCTTAGTTTAATATAAGACGCATCAAATGAGTTGGTTTCCACATTAGCTCTTCTGTAATAATCTGCATAATAAGAAGTAAGGGTTACTGCTTTGGTATTTGGCGAATAAGAGCCATCAGCGTTTTGTACTACTCCAACTCCTACAATCGTTCCGTTTGGATTATCTCTACCCACCAAAGTATGGGTAAGTTTTCCCTGCTCAGACATTTTATGGTGAGACTGTGAGTAAACTCTACCTCCGTATTGCCCGTCAAAAGAGAAACTTAAAGAAAAGTTTTTGTATTTAAAAGCGTTTTGTAAACCTCCTCTCCATTTCGCATAGGCATTACCTACGTATTCTATTTCTGTAGATTTGGCAGTAAGACCATCGCTACCAAAAATCACCTGTCCATCTGGAGCGTACTGTAATTTATATCCGTACATATCTCCTAGAGAACCTCCAACTACTGCATTAAAGAATACTACTCCTCCTACACTTCCCATGGTATATGGTTCTCCTTGGAATTCTGCCGGTAAAGACATGATTCTGTTTTTATTCATAGACCAGTTTGCGGTAACATTCCATTGGAAATTTTTATTTTTCACTGGGAAGGCATTCAAAGTCATTTCTATCCCTCTATTTCTTACTTCACCAGCATTAATGGTACGTGTAGAATATCCTGTTTCAATAAGAGACGGTACGTTTACAATTTGGTCTTTGGTACTGTTTTGATAAACGGTTACGTTATACGTTAATCTATTTTTGAAGAAACTGAAATCCATCCCTGCTTCTATGTTCTGGTTCATTTCAGGTTTCAGATTAGGATTCTGGAAATTGGCAATATTTTCTGCCGACCCTACAAAATCACTCGTGTTATAGAACTGCTGTAATTTGTACGGTTGTGTATCGTTTCCTACTTGAGACCAAGAAGCTCTCAACTTCCAATAATTCCAGCTTTTCGACTTCATTTTCAAAACATCTGAAAGAATTAAAGAGGTAGCAACCGAAGGATAGAAATAAGAACGATTGGCTTTTGGTAAAGTACTGCTCCAGTCGTTTCTTGCTGTAAAATCTACAAACCAAAGGTTATCATAATTGAATGACGCTAAACCGTAAACACTATTAGTTTCTTTATCATTGGGTTGAGCAATTCTTGTATTTAGAGAAATTGCATTGGTTAATTGATAAATCCCAGGAACTCTAAGCCCGATGGCTCTGTAATCATTCAGCACATATTCATTTGCTCTGATGTTTCCTCCTGCTGAAGCAGAAACGCCCCATTTTCCGAAATTATTTTTATAGGTAAAAAGTAAGTCTGTATTATACTCAGAATTTTTAATGTATTGTTCGCGATAGTATCCTTGAAGGTAATTGGCAGAACTGTAAGGTCTTTTGGTTGTTCTTTCTTCGTCTGTGATTTCAATACCAGACCTTAGCATCATTTCAAAATTATTATTGAAATTATAAGTAGCAGTAATGTTTCCAGTGATTAATTTTTTGTCTACTCCATTCAGCATTTCATAAGCGATAAGATAAGGGTTATCTATAAAGGTACTGAAAGGGTGAATCTGGTCTACCTGATACTTATCTTTCTTCCAAATCGGTTCATACCAAGCCAAATCAACGTTTGGATTTTGGAAAATCATGAAATAAGAAATCGATTGGTTATTGTATCCTGTAGAAGGTAAGTTATCACTCTTGGTATAATTGTAGGCAAATTTAGAAACCACCCTCAATTTTTTAGTTACCTTGTGGTCAAAAGACAAAGCATAATTGAATCTGTCAAAACCCGTATTAGGCATCATCCACGTATTGTTTACGGCGCTTAATGAAGTACGGAAAGAAGTTTTATCATTAGAACTTTCTATACTGATGCTATTAGAATAGGTAGTTCCCATTTGCCAAAAACCTTTAACATTGTCTTTGTAAGGTCTCCACAATTGTCTTTCTAAACTTTGTCCTTCTACGGTTGGGTCATATTGAAAATAATATTGCCCATCAAATTTAGGTCCGAATGCACTACTGGTTCCGCCTGTACTCACTCCATCAGCTGAAGCGCCATAAGAATAGTAAAACTGACCTGCTGAATTTTTCGCCAATGTTCCTTGACCGTATTCATATTGCCAATCTGGCCATTTCAAAACCGTATCAAAACTTGTAGAAGAATTAAGGGTTACTCTTATTTTTCCATTCTTTTGTTTGCCTGATTTTGTGGTAATCATGATGGCTCCATTTGCACCTCTAGAACCATATAATGCAGAAGCGGTAGCACCTTTTAGAATCGTAACATTCTCGATGTCATCTGGATTAATACTGTTAAAATTGTTCCCGTAATCTACAGGCAAATCACCTCCAGAACCCGCTCCATACGCTGCATTTCCAGTACCTGTATTGGTTCCACCCAATGGAACTCCGTCTACTACGATAAGCGCTTCATTGTTATCCAAATTCATGGAAATACTTCCTCTCAAGGTGATTTTAGCACTTCCTAGAGGACCTGCACCTGCTGTTTGGATTTTAAGCCCCGCCACTTTACCTTCTAACGCTTGTGCCCAGTTGTTGTTTTGTGTTTTTTCAAACTCTTCTGAAGACACTTTTTCTGCTACATAGCCTAGGGATTTGTCTTGTCTTTTGATTCCCAAAGCAGTTACTACTACCTCGTCTATGTTTCTTACGGAATCTAATTTTGCTTTCTTAGATTGCGCCTGTAAATGGGTTACACTTACCAGACCTAGAGCAGCTAATAAAATAATCTGCTGTGTTCGTTTTTGCATTTTACTTTTTTTTAAGCTCAAAAGTATTCTAATGCGACCGTTAAGTATTTTAACAAGCTTTTAACATTCTTTAAATTATTCGTCAACCAAATTTTAATCAAAAATGAATGCTATTTTGCCAAAACATTAAAAGTAAAAGAGTGAAAACATCTAAAACTCTCATCTTTGGGAGATTGAGGATTTAACATTGAAAGAAGCTTTTTAAGAAAAGTTAATAAGAGAATTTGAAAATTTGAAAATGAGGGAATTTAAGGAAGGTTATAAAGGTTATAAAAATTACGGTGGTTATGAGGGTTATGAGGGTTATGAGGGTTATGAGGGTTATGGTGGTTTTAAATTTTGCTTTTTGCGATTTTGTTTGCGAGGGCGCTTACATAGAACAATTGGAAACTGTGGTAAATCATAATCGGCAATAGGAAAAGAACTTTTTGTTCTTCGGGAATTCCTAGTATCATCACAAATAAACTGCCATGAACCAAAGATTTTTTGGAGCCACAAAATGCAGTGGTAATCACATCTTCTCTGCTGAAACCCAATCGGTGCGAAATGCGTTTTAAAATCTCATAAACGATAAAAAATAACGCTACTGCCGCTAGAGTAATCACTACAAAAACCAGAGAAGGAACGGTAGAAAAAATATTCTCGATAAATGCTTTAGAAAAACTTTCGTAAACGATGAGTAAAATAATGAGACGGTCAAATTCTGCAATGATTTTACTGTATTTCGTTACCCAATTTTTGAAAATCGGATTGAGCAGAATTCCCAAGATAATCGGCAAAAGAACTTTGAGCAAGAGTTGTTGGATTATTTCAGACTGATGACTTTCGGCAGCTTGAGCATTTAAGAAAAACCCCATCAACAAAGGCGTCATCACAATGCCAATAAGTCCAGAAATAGATGCATTAAAAATAGCCGAAGTCACATTTCCTTTGGCAATAGAAACCATCACCACCGATGAAGAAACGGTAGAAGGCAAACACGCTAAAAAATATACGGAAAGCCAACTTTGGAAGTATGGCGAATCTTTAAAAATTGGATAAAAAACCAATACCAATGCAGGAAAAAGAATGAAAGTTCCCGCTTGAACCAATAGATGCAAATTCCAATTGGAGACATCTTTCAGGACTTCTTTCAAGTTGAGTTTTAACCCATACAAAAGGAAAATCCCCGCAATTCCCCAATCGATGAATTGTTCTAAGTTAAATATTTGATTATAAGATTCTTGGTAAGGAATGAGTTTTCCCGCCAAAACCATTACCAGCAATAAAAATAAAAAGATGTTTTGTTTATCGGCTAATTTTCTAAGATTCAATTTCTGTATTTTCTACAAAGATACAGCAGATCAGGTTGGTGGGGAAATTATATTATGAAATATTAATGGTTGATTTGATAGAGATTCTGAATATTTTTAAGTTTCCTTCCCAATAATTTTTCGGCTGCTAATTCTCTACTTTCAATTTGATTTTTAGTCAGTTCGTTTTCTATTTTTTTGAGTTCATCTATAGCTTCTTGTTGAATCATAATAGACATATCTCCCTTTGATTCATTAAAAATAATATACCATAAATAACTATGATACAAATCTTTAGGAAAATAAATTCCATCTCTATAATATCTTGCCAATTCTAATCTTGCCGAAGTAATTTTACCGCTTTGATAGAGATTTGCTGGATTATCTAACTTTACTAATTTTAATAACCATTCTTTAAAGAGCGTTTCATTTTTATCTACACCAATTCCAGAAAAATAACAATTGGCAACATTCCAAATACAAGTTGCGTCATTATTATTGGCACATTTCATCGCAAATTCAAAAGCTAAAGTAGTGTTTTGCTCTACTCCTTCTCCATTTCCATAAGCCATCATCAGTGCATAATGACTATCATTAAAATTCTGAAGAGACGATTTTTTATACCATTCTATTGCTTCTGCTTCATTTCGAGATATTCCCACTCCATTTTGTAAAAAATAAGCCAAATTATATTGCGCCTCTGGATTTCCTAATTCCGCAGCTTGCTTTAATATAGGCATTGCTTTATCGTATTGATTTTTTTGCAATAGTTCTTTTGATTGCTGATTAAGTTCCACTGCGTTTTGTGAAAAAACAGTGATTACACTCCAAAAAGTAAAAAGAAAGAAAAGATTTTTTCTCATGGTATAGTTTTCAATTTTTATGCAATATAGTTTGATTTTATGAGTCCAAAAAATCTTTTTAAATTTTTGACTTTTTCCACTTTCCTTCGAGTCTTGTTCGAATCAAGTTCGAATCAGCTTCGGAAAAACGGTACTTTTTCCGAACAAAACTGCACTTTGACTGCCACTTGATTCAACCCAAACCCTAATCACAGTGAAATCCTCCCCCAAAAACTCATCATTAGGTCACGTCATTTATTTAGTGTACCTTTGTAGAATAATTTATAAAATAGGTTACTGCCTTTGCTATCTGTTACAGTTTAGAATATTTTTTTATTTCTTTTTCAGTTTTTGCTTTTTCAGCGTCCCTTTTTAGAATAACACCTCACAGATGCACATAACCCTGAAAGCAAAACAAGGCAAAATAACCTGGACGAAGTTCCCCTGATCCTTATGATATAAGCGCTCTGTTTATTAACAAAGCAGATTTCTTATAGCACGCAATACACCAATATTCATTGGTTTCATCATTCATTAAAAAACAAACAGAACATTATTTATGGCAGATTCTTTCTCAAAAAAAGAAAACTTTAAGAAAAAAATTCAAAAACAAAAAGAAAAAGCACAACGCCGTGAAGAGCGTAAAGCGAACAACAACAAAGGAAAAGAACTAGAAGATATGTTTTCCTATGTAGATGAGTTCGGAAGAATTACAACTACTCCGCCAGAAAAAAGACAAGAAGTTTCTCTAGACGATATTCAATTAGGAGCTGCTCCTATTCCTGAAGAAGAAACTAGAAAGTCTGGAATTATCACTTTCTTAAGCGAAAAAGGTTACGGTTTTATCACCGAAGACCGCTCAAAAGAAAATGTGTTTTTCCACCAAAATAATGCAAGAGAAATCCTGAAAAAAGGACACAAAGTATCTTTCGAGAAAGAAAGATCTGCTAAAGGATTTTCGGCAATCAACATTGAATTGGTCAAATAACGAGAAATCATCTTTGAAATACTGTTTCAAAACTATTTCTCTTTACTCCATACATTGCGCAAAAGCGCTATTACCCATTAAGAAATAAGAAACTTAGGTTTATTGCTTCTTAATCCATTAACCAAGACATTGTAAAAAATGTCTATTTAAAACCCATTACTATGCAAGAAGGCACCGTAAAATTTTACAACGAAACAAAAGGTTTCGGATTTATTACTCCCAACAACGGAGGAGATGACATTTTTGTACATTCTTCTGGTTTAAGCACTAGAACAATTAAAGAAAATGACAAAGTTGTGTACCAAGTAACACAAGGACAAAAAGGTTTAAACGCTATTCAAGTTAAATTGGCGTAATCTCTTTTTGGTATTCTATATACACGAAAGCGACTTCTTAGGAAGTCGCTTTTTTTTTGTTTTTCTTTAAAAAAACGTATTTCTCTTAATTTAGATTTTTCAAAAGGTAAAAATCAATAAATTTTATTCTATTGGTTTACAAATCTTTTAAGACATAGAGAAACAAGTCAACAAAATTCCTTATTTTTGCACATCTTAAAAAATCATTCACTATGTTTAATAGTCTTCAGGACAAGCTAGATAAAGCCTTACAAAACATTCAAGGCCGCGGAAAAATTACAGAAATTAACGTAGCAGAGACGGTAAAAGAAATTCGCCGTGCTCTAGTAGATGCCGATGTTAATTACAAAGTAGCCAAAGACCTTACCAAAAGAGTTCAAGACAAAGCACTGGGACAAAACGTGCTTACCTCTATTACTCCAGGGCAATTGATGACCAAGATTGTACATGATGAATTGGTAGAATTGATGGGTACTACTCAGGAAGGCATCAATCTTTCTGACAAACCTACCATTATTTTAATTGCTGGGTTACAAGGTTCTGGTAAAACTACTTTTTCTGGAAAACTCGCCAACTATTTAAAACAAAAAAGAAGCAAAAACCCTTTATTGGTTGCGTGTGACGTTTACAGACCTGCTGCAATAGACCAGTTAACGGTTCTTGCAGACCAAGTAGGCGTAACCATTTACAAAGAAATCGAAAATAAAAATCCTGTAGAAATTTCTCAAAACGCTATTCAGTTTGCTAAAGACAATAAGCATGATGTAGTGATTATAGATACTGCAGGTCGACTTGCAATAGATGAAGCTATGATGAACGAAATCAGAAACGTTCACCAAGCCGTAAAACCTACAGAAACCCTTTTCGTAGTAGATGCCATGACGGGACAAGATGCGGTAAATACAGCTCTTGCATTTAACCACGTCTTAGATTATAACGGTGTAGTTCTTACCAAATTAGATGGCGATACCAGAGGTGGTGCTGCGCTTACTGTTCGTTCTGTGGTTCATAAGCCAATTAAGTTTATTTCTACAGGCGAAAAAATGGAAGCTCTAGACCTGTTCTACCCAGAAAGAATGGCAGACAGAATTCTAGGAATGGGAGACGTAGTTTCCTTAGTAGAAAGAGCTCAAGAACAATTTGACGAAGAAGAAGCTAAAAAACTTCATAAAAAAATCGCCAAAAATGAATTTGGTTTTGATGATTTCTTAACGCAGATTAACCAAATCAAAAAAATGGGTAACATGAAAGACTTAATGGGAATGTTACCAGGCGTAGGAAAAGCCATAAAAGATGTAGACATTAATGATGACGCTTTCAAACACATAGAAGCCATTATTTATTCTATGACTCCAGAAGAAAGGAGAAGACCTTCTGTGATTGATATGAACCGTAAAAAAAGAATTGCTAAAGGTGCTGGTAGAAAATTAGAAGATGTAAATGCACTGATGAAACAATTCGAACAGATGGGCAAAATGATGAAGATGATGCAAGGTCCTCAAGGAAAACAACTCATGCAGATGATGAGTAAAGGAATGCCTAATATGCCAGGAATGGGCGGCAACCTTTTCGGAAAATAGTCTTAGTCTTAAAATATTTATATAAAAAAACGCTCCAAAAATTTCGGAGCGTTTTGTATTTTTTTTATTTTTAGAAAAATAAAGAAAAACCGATTAAGCCTTGAAAAGAACTTGGAGCTTTTTGATCATCTAATGTAATATTATATCTCAATTTTGGGGTAAGAGCAACATTAGGAGCAACGAACCAAGCATAACCACCTTCAACACCAAAATAGTTTATGCTTTCATCTCCAGTACTGGCACCTGTAAAATCCGCAGCAAGAGGAAATTTACTATTAACATAATACTGAACTCCTACTCTATAAGTTGTAAGATTATCCCCACCAAAATCACCTAAACCTAAACCAGCCTTTACAGCAAGATTATCAGCAACAAAATAACCTCCTTCTGCTCCTACATTCCAAATTGTCTCTCCATCTACAGATGTCAAACTAAAAGCAGTACTCCCACCTAAATAATGTAAAGGTGACCCTGCATTAGTTTCTATAACCCATTTTCCTTTAGAAGTTGCTTCTGATGATTTTTGAGCATTCATAGCTCCGAAAAGTGCTAATGCACCTACTAAAAATAATTTTTTCATGATCTATTAGTATATAATTAACAGAAACAAAATTAGAAAAAATAACCTAAACCATCAAGAATTTTATGAATTATTTTCACTTTTTAGAAAAATTAATAAAAAAAAGCGAATTAAAATTCGCTTTTCTATCTATATTTTTTCTGTAAATATTTGTTATTCTTCTCTTTGTCTTTTTTCTTCGGCGTTGTAAGCCAAGATAATTTTCTTCACTACAGGGTGTCTTACCACATCTTCTTCGGTAAGATGTACAAAACCTATTTCATGAACTCCTTTTAGAATTCTCATCGCTTCTTTTAGCCCAGAATGTTGTTTTGGCGGTAAATCTACCTGACTTGGATCTCCAGTGATAATGAATTTAGCATTCATGCCCATTCTCGTCAGAAACATTTTCATTTGAGAATGTGTGGTATTCTGTGCTTCATCTAGAATGACAAAAGCTTCATCTAAAGTTCTTCCTCTCATAAAAGCTAGTGGAGCCACTTCTATCACTTTGCGCTCGATAAAACCTTCTAATTTTTCATGAGGAATCATATCTCTCAATGCATCATACAACGGTTGTAAATAAGGATCGAGTTTTTCTTTCAAGTCGCCTGGTAAAAATCCTAAACTCTCCCCTGCTTCTACTGCAGGTCTGGTTAAAATAATTCTTTTGACTTCTTTATCTCTCAATGCTCTCACTGCCAATGCTACACTGGTATAGGTTTTCCCTGTTCCTGCAGGACCGATGGCAAAAACCATGTCTTTCTTTTCGCTTTCTTTGACCAATTTTTTAAGATTGGTGGTTTTCGCTTTGATGACTTTACCATTTACCCCTTTTACAATGATATCTTGGTCAAAAACCAATTGTTTCTCCTCCTCACTTTTTATTTTGAGAATGTTTTCTAAATCTTTTAGTCCAATAGAATTATTGGTGGAAATATAACTCAAAATATCATCTAATTTTTGCTTGAGCACATCTAGCGTTTCTTGATTTCCCATTGCAAAAATAAAATTGTCTCTCCCAGTGATTTTCAGCGTAGGAAAAGAAGATTTCAATAAATTAAAATATTGATTGTTAACACCATAAAACGTTTTAGTGTCTATTCCTGTGAGTTCGTAAGTGATTTCGTACAAATTGTTTATATTTTTAAAAATTTTATCTTACCAAAAATAAGCAATATCTTTGTTTTTTCAAATTTTTACTATTAAAAATGCCAATAATTACCCTTACATCAGATTATGGAAATCTAGACCACAGAGTTTCAGCCATTAAAGGCAGCATTCTCCAGCTTAATCCCGATGCTAGAATTATTGATATTACCCATGAAATTGGGGCGTATAATCTCATCCAAACCGCTTATATTCTTAGAAATGCTTATGCGCATTTTCCTAAAGAGAGTGTGCACATTGTTTCCGTGGACAGTTTTTTTCACAAAGACCGTAAAAATCTTTTGATAAAAATGGATGGGCATTATTTCATTACAGCGGACAATGGATTGATGAGTCTCACTTTTTTTGACCAAAAACCAGAAGCCATTTATGAAATCACCATCAATAATCGTTTTGACGACGAAGTAAAATTTGCCAGTGTAGATATTTTCGTTCCTGTAGCGGCACATTTGACCAAAGGTGGTTTGCCAGAACTTATCGGTAGAAAAATTAAGGAATACAAGTGTACTACTTTTGCAAAACCTTATTTTAATGAACCTGAGAAAATGCTGATTGGCGAGGTGATGTACATCGATAATTTCGGGAATTGCGTAACCAATATCAGCAAATTAATTTTTGATAAAACGATGGTGAATTTTAACAATTTTGAGATTAACATTCGAAATATTTTACTGAAAAACATCAACCGTAAATACACAGACATCGTCACAGATTGGGAAAAAGAAAACGAATATCATGGCAAAGCTTCTGCTCTTTTTAATGGTCAAGATTTATTAGAAATCACCATTTATAAAGGAACAAAAAACAATGGTGCCAATTCGCTTTTTGGCTTAAAAGTGGGTGACAAAGTGTATATACAGTTTGAATGATGGATGTTAGATGTTGGATGTTAGATGTTAGATGTTAGATGTTAGATGTTGGATGTTAGATATTGGATGTTAGCTGTTAGAAAAATTATAAATCGTAAATCATAAATTGTAAATCGTAAATTACCATGACTTATTTAATCATAAAAGCGCTGCATATCATCTTTATGGTGAGTTATTTTGCGGGAATTTTTTATCTCGTAAGAATTTTTGTGTATTACAAAGACACTGATGCTTTCGAAAGTCCTAAAAAAGAAATTTTACGTGAGCAATATGTTTTTATGGCAAGAAGATTATGGAACATTATCACGGTTCCTGCGTTTGTTTTGATGACCATTTTTGGAACAATTTTAATTTTAATGAACCCTACACTTTTACAAATGTCTTGGTTTCAGTTGAAAATAGCCTTTCTCATAGGACTTTTCATCTACCATTATTGGTCTTGGAAAAAAGTATTAGAAATAAAAAACCTACAAAACGGTGAACTAAAAACCGCCAATCTCAAATTAAGACAAGCCAATGAAATTGCAACATTTCTTCTATTTTTAGTGGTTTTCACAGTAATTTTAAAATCTTTGACCATTGAAAATTGGTGGCAATTAATTACAGGATTTTTCGTTATTGTGTTTGTGATTATGATGACGGTAAAATTGGTGAATAAGAAAAAATAAATATTGTTGGATGCTGGAAGTTTGATGCAGGGTGAAATACCTGGAAAGCAACTAACACCCAACATCTAACACCCAACAACATATGATAGCTATACTAAAAAAAGAACTTTGGAGTTATTTCGGGAATTGGAGTGCATGGATTATCATCGGTGCATTTTCTTTGATTTCTGCCTTATTTTTATTTTTTTTCGAGAATGATTTCAATATTTTAGAAATCGGAACTGCCAGTTTACAGAGCTTTTTCACGCTTTCTCCGTGGTTGTTTTTGTTCATTATTCCTGCATTAGCCATGAAATCTTTTGCTGAAGAACAACAAAACGGAACATTGCAATGGCTTTTTTCTCAACCATTAAGCATTTCAGAAATCGTTTCCGGGAAATTTTTAGCAGTATTTTTGGTAGGGATTTTATGTTTACTTCCTTCATTGGTTTACCTCTACTCTGTTTACGTTTTAGGCGTTCCCGCAGGAAATTTAGACCTCGGAGCAACGTTAGGAAGCTATTTCGGAATTATTCTTCTCATCGCAGCATTTTCTGCGGTTGGAATTTTGGCAAGTTCGCTTTCTTCTAACCAGATTATGGCTTATTTATTGGGCGTTTTCTTGAATTTCATCTTATACTTCGGCATAGAACAATTGGCCAATTTCAAATTATTGGGAGGTGCAGATTATTTGCTTCAAAATCTTGGTTTTTATCATCATTTTATCGCTTTTACAAGAGGTTTGATTGATACCCAAGATGTATTTTACTTCCTGTTGGTGATTGGATTGAGTTTGTTTTTGGCAAAGATTTTTGTGGAGAAGAAGAAATAGTTATTTAACCGCAAAAGCAACCAAAGAATTGATTGAAAAATAAAGCAAGCCAAAAGTAAAAAAGTAACAAAAACTTTTGTCTCTTTTGTGGTTTAAAATTTAATATAAAAAATGAAACAAAATTTAAAATATATTAATCTAGCCATTATCCTTTTATTAGGGATTTTCGGGGTGTTTTCTCATCGTTTTGATTTGACTAAAGAAAAACGTTACACCCTTTCTGATGCTACGGTAGAAACGCTGAAATCTGTAAAAGAACCACTGACTGTAGAAGTTTATCTGGAAGGCGATTTTCCTGCAAGTTTTAAGCAATTGCGGAATGAAACGCAGTTTCTTTTGGAAGAATTCAGAAAAATCAATCCAAAAATTGATTACAAATTCATCGATCCTATTGCGACTAAAATGTCTCAAGACACGCTTCAAGCGATGGGAATGCAACCTTCTATGTTGCCCGATATGAAAGACGGGAAAGTTTCTCAAATTGTGCTTTTTCCTTATGCAGCGCTTAAATATAAAGGTTACGGAACTTCTATTTCACTCATTACCAATCAAATGGGAATAGATGCAGCGGAACAGTTAACCAAATCCATTGAAAATCTGGAATTTAACTTCGCTTCTACCATTAAATCTTTGGTAGCAGACCAAAAGAAAAACGTAGGTGTTTTGGTGAATCAAGATGAATTAAGAGTAGATGAATTCCGTAGTTTTATGGACATGACGCTCGAAAATTACAATGCTGGTCCCGTTATTCCTGTAAACAAAAAAGAGTTGACTCTAGAAGATCTTCCGAATTTAGAAAGAATGGATGCTTTGGTGATTGCAAAGCCTAGAAAAGCCTTTACTGACGGAGAAAAAGTGATTCTAGACCAATACATTATGAACGGTGGAAAAACACTTTGGATGATTGACGCCGTGAATGCAGAAATGGATACTTTGATGACCAAGAAAAAACTCATGGCCTATCCTATCGACATCAATATGACTGATTTTTTCTTTAATTATGGCGTGAGAATCAATGCGCCTTTGATTAAAGATTTTCAAAAATCTGCTTTGATTAGACTGCAAGTTGGCGAAGTAGCGGGAAACCCTCAATACACCAATTTAATTTGGCCTTATTTTCCATTGGGAATTAATGGAAACAACAATCCGATTACCAAAAATATCAATCCTGTAAAATTTGAATTTCCAACTGCAATTGATACTTTAGGAAGAAAAAATATCAAAACTCAAGTGCTTTACGAATCGAGTGAAAGAACCACTGCTAAGTCGGTTCCTAATTATGTAGAGCTCTCAGAAATGGCGAATCTTGACAGTCTTTCTGTAATGGAAAAACCTACAACTCCTAAGATTTTTGCGGTGAGTTTAGAAGGTAAATTTACTTCTGCTTATGCGAATAGAAGTGAGAAAAACGGTTTCCCTAATTTCAAAAATGAAGTTGCTGGAAAAAATAAAATGATTGTTATTTCTGATGGTGATGTTGGCCGAAATCAAATGATGAAAGGTCAAAACTTACCTTTAGGAGCAGATTTATTAACCGACCAACTCTACGGAAACGAACAATTTTTGAGAAACTGCTTAGATTGGCTTCTCGATGATTCTAATTTAATTGAATTAAGAAACAGAAATATAGAATCTCGATTGCTTGACAGAAGAAGAATAGACGAAGAAAAAACCAACTGGCAATGGTTTAATTTATTGACACCTTTGGCTATTTTAGGACTTTTGGGTGGAATTTTCTTCTGGTCGAGAAAGAAGAAATTTGGGCAATAGTTCTCACAGATTACACAGATTTTCACAGCATTTTTTCACGAAAAGTCGCAAAGATTTTTACGCAAAGAACACAAAGTTTTTTTGAGATAAAACAAGACGCTTCGTTTAAAAAACGAAGCGTCTTTATATACTTTAAAAACTTAAAAACCATGTGAATACTTTGGGTACTTTCGCTTGGCTCTTTTTACTTTTTACTTGATTCTTTTACACATCTTTTATAAACTCCTCATATTCATAATACACCATTTCAAAAGCGGTCATTTTTTCGACAAAGAATTCGAAAATTTCTCGCCAAGTGTTTTTATTGTAGATGGAAACGCCATGTTTTTCTACCCAAAATCTAGAAATCACTTTTCCATTTTCTAAGGTGTAGAATTCGTCTTTATACACCTCGCATTTCAGTTCATCTTCTAAAATTCCTTCGAGAGACCAAAGCTTCTCATAATAAGCATTTCGGAAGATTTCATCTTTCATTTCTATGTCTACAGAAACCTCAGCTTTTTTGTTGTCACAATAGAATTTAAAGGCAAAATCTTTGATTTTAGTATCATACAAAATCCATTTTCTCGGAAACGACTTCCCGAAACTGGTCCAAAATTCCTTTTTTATTTTAGCAGCTTCTTCTTTGCTGAACATTTTTATTAAGTTATAAGTGATGAAGTATGAGTTATGAGTTGGCGAAAATAGGGAAATTCTATTCAAATATTATTTTATTTCGTTAAAAAATATTAGTTTTGAGGAAAGTTATACCATGAAAAACCTCATCATTATTGCCTTATTTTTCAGTTCTTTGCTTCCCGCTCAAAGTTTTTACAAGAAAATTTCAGATAAAAACATCAATACAGAAAGACAAACCATTGCCAAAAATTTCATTCAAGAGTTTCTCAATAAATGTGAGAATAAGAACTATACTTCTTTTGAGAGATTTAATGTTGCGAAGAAATTTGAGATGTTTTTAGATGATAAGTTAAGTTATATCTGTCAAAAAAACGAAACCGATTTAGGAAAAATAGAATTGCAAGATTTTAATTCTGCTTATATCCATAAAACTTCATTGACAACAGATCCTGTGGAATTATATGTTTTCAACACAAAAACGGAAAAGAATCCTGACATTCAATTTTTAAGCGTTTGGATTTATCAAGACCGAAACTATATTAGTGGATTGGTCATTACCAAAGTAAAACCATTTAATTTGAATAAAAGAGACTAAAAAAGCGGACTAAAGTCCGCTTTCATTTTATCAAAAACAGGACAAGTCACGACTTGTCCTTACTGGTATTTTAAGAAATTACGCCTAATTCTTTTCCTACTTTTGTAAAAGCAGCAATTGCTTTATCCAAATGTTCACGAGAATGTCCCGCAGAAAGCTGAACTCTAATTCTGGCTTTTCCTTTCGGAACTACTGGGTAGAAGAAACCGATGACATAAACGCCGTTTTCCATCATTTTTTCTGCAAAAGTTTGGGCTAATTTCGCATCGTACAACATTACCGGAACAATGGCAGCATCACCATCAGGAATATCAAAACCTTTGGCTTTCATTTCCGTACGGAAATATTCTGCGTTTTCCATGACTTTATCACGAAGTGAAGTGTTTTTAGAAAGCATTTCTAGAACTTTCAAAGCTGCTCCTACAATTCCTGGAGCCAGAGAATTTGAAAATAAATACGGACGAGAACGCTGTCTCAGCATATCGATAATTTCTTTTTTACCAGAAGTAAAACCTCCTAGAGCTCCTCCCAAAGCTTTTCCTAAAGTAGAAGTAATAATATCTACTCTTCCCATTACTTCATTGGCTTCATGCGTTCCACGACCTGTTTTACCAATGAAACCTGTTGCGTGAGAATCGTCAACCATTACCAACGCATCATATTTCTCTGCTAAATCGCAAACACCTTTTAAATCTGCTACGATTCCGTCCATTGAGAAAACTCCATCTGTTACGATAATTTTGAAACGGTGATTTTGTTTAGAAGCTTCAATAAGTTGTGCTTCTAAATCTTCCATGTTATTATTTTTATATCTATATCTCGCTGCTTTACAAAGACGAACTCCATCAATAATAGAAGCGTGATTCAACTCGTCTGAAATAATGGCATCTTCTTCTGTGAAAAGCGGTTCAAATACCCCACCATTTGCATCAAAAGCTGCTGCGTACAAAATGGTATCTTCGGTTCCTAAAAATTCAGAAATTTTCGCTTCTAATTCTTTATGAATATCCTGAGTTCCGCAGATAAAACGCACCGATGACATTCCGTAACCGTGAGATGCAATCATGTCTTGAGATGCTTTCATCACTTCTGGATGGTTAGAAAGTCCTAAATAATTATTGGCACAGAAATTCAATAATGATTTTCCATTGGCTACAATTTCTGCAGACTGCTGAGACGTAATGATTCTTTCACGCTTGTACAATCCGTCATTTTCGATATTTTCTAGCTCGTTTTGTAAGTGTTTAAGGTATTTTTCTGAAATCATTTTTTAGATTTTTTGATTTTCACAAATGTAATAAAAAAAGCCCTCATAAAAGAAGGCTTTGTCGATATATTCTAAGTATTGGTTTCCTTGAAATTATAAGATTTTTCATTTCATCAAAATCCTAAAGGATGTGAAAAATCTTCTTATTTTTTTACAAATCTATCACAGGTTCTAGCAATTGTTCCATTCTGGCTTTTATTTGGTCTACTGAACCTAAATAACCATTGATTAACAAAGAAAAAGAAAGAATTCTTCCGTCTCTTGTTTTAATGTAACCTGCCAAACATTTTACCCCATTGAGTGTTCCTGTTTTGGCGAAAATTTGACCGTAATTATTACCCGATTTAAACATTCTTCTCAGTGTTCCTGTTTCTCCTGCAATCGGCAAAGATTTAAGGAAATCGTCATAATATTTCTCTTTCATTACCTCTGCCAAAAACTTCACCTGAGAAATCGGTTTTACTTTATTTGCTCTTGACAAACCACTTCCATCCGCTAAAACTAATCCATCAAAATCATATCTTTTTTCTTCTAAATGTCTCACGATGGTTTCTCGTCCCGATTCTAAAGAAACATTTCCTGTTTTGTAAAAACCTACCGTTTTCAACAGAGATTCTGCTAAAGCATTATCACTTTTTTGGTTGGTAAAATAAATAATATCCACCATTGTAGGCGAAGAATATTTCGCTAAAAACTGTCTTTCTTCAGGATTTGGGTCAGTCACTCTATTGATGACTTTTCCAGAAATAGGGATTCTATTTTTAATCAAACTTGCTCTAAGATTATTGGCCAATAACGCTGGAGCTGCAGGAATTGTGGTAATTAAATTATTGGCTTCAAATTTTTCGGTGAAAGCCATTTTGTGCATGTAAGGAGAAACGTAAAAATATCTTTTTGAAGTGTCAAAAACCGATTTTGCTTTTACTGCAATTCTCTCGTTTTTTGGGTTGATGTTATTGGTATTTCCTACAGGAAGATAGTAATTGTTATGCTCTAACCAAACTATTTTTTCGGGTAATTCTAATCTTACATCTTGAAAAACAGCTGTTTGCACTACAATATCTCCATTGATTTTCTTAATTCCTGCTTCAGAAATTTTAGCTAAATAATCGCTGATAATTTGAGAATAAGACCACGCTCCTGCTTTTCCTGTTCCCATAGAAGGATCACCACTGCCAATCACGAAAAGATTTCCGTTAAGCGTTCCCGTTTCGTCAATGGTTCCAGAATATTCTAATTGAGTAATCCATTTGAATCTTCCTCCCAAAAGTGACATGGAAGCATCGGTAGAAAGCAATTTGGTGGTAGAAGCCGGAATCAAAGGTTTGTCTTCATTATAACCGGTGATGACTTCTTTCTTTTTGGTATCGTAGACTACAAAACCCCAAGTTGCATTGCGCAAAAGAGGGTCTTTTTTCATTTTTTCAATATTTTCTTCTAACTGTTCTTTGGGAGAAAGCACAGGTTTTTCTATTCCAGCACTTCCTATTCCACTTTTTTCTGTATATATATTAGAAGAAACTGATGAAGTTTGGGCAATAACTGCTGTTTGCATAAGCACAGTTGCAACTATAGCTATTCTTTTCAATTCTCTCATTTTAGACTTTATAATAATCAGATTTTCAATATTCTAACGGGGCAAATTTATAAATTATTGCCTTTTCCTATTCTTCTTGTATAGCTAAAACTGTCCCAAGAATTGTTAAAATTTGTTAAAAATCAACAAACGTATCTATTTTTATGCTTTTATAAGCAGTAATTTCTTCGAATTCTTCTAGAGATTTCAGCACGTAGTCTTTGTATTCCTGATACTTTTTGCCTCTTGGTAATTTGAGCAAAATCTGATATTGATACAAGAGATTTATTTTACCAATCGGTGCTTTTTCTGGCCCTAAAATACATGGCAAAGGCAAATATTTTTGCAAAACCGAACTTAAAAACTGAGAAGCTCTCTGTAATTTTTCTTCTTTTCGGTGTTTGAGTTCAATTAGAACCAATTTCACAAAGGGTGGATACAAAAATTGCTCTCTTTCTTTGAGGAAATGCTCATAAATTTTGGCAGAATTTTCTTCTTTAATCAGTTCAAAAAGCGGATGATGAGGATTATAAGTTTGGATATAAATTTTACCTTTTCCAGAGTTTCTTCCCGCTCTTCCCGAAACCTGCGTAATCAATTGATAAGCTCTTTCTTCTGCTCTGAAATCCTGAATATACAACAGTGCATCTGCTTTAGGAATCGCCACTAATTCTATATTATCAAAATCCAAACCTTTAGAAATCATTTGCGTTCCTACCACAATTTCGGCTTCTCCAGATTCTATTTTTTCGTAGAGTTTTTCGTAGGCAAATTTCTTACGCATGCTGTCTACATCCATTCTCTCTACTTGTGCTTCCTTAAAAATTTTCTGTGTTTCTTCTTCTATCTGTTCAATGCCAATTCCACGAGTATTGAGATTTGTACTTTGACATTTCGGACAGATTTTAGGTTTTTGCGCTTTGTGACCACAATAATGGCATTTCAACTCGTTGGTAGATTTATGATAGGTCATCACCACGTCACAATTGCTGCAATAGGTAACATGACCACAACTTTCGCATTCTACCACGTTTGCGTAACCTCTTCTGTTGTGCAGAATGATGGTTTGCTTTTTATGTTCTAAATTTTCAGAAATTCTATCGATTAAATGCTGAGAAAAATGACCTACTGAAAGCTTCGATTCTTGCGCTTCTTTGAAATTGATGATTTCATATTTTGGCAAAGCCACTTCGCCAAATCTTTCTCCTAAGAAAACATATTTTAACTTACCATTTTTGGCAGCGTAATAACTTTCTACGGATGGCGTTGCAGAACCCAAAATTGCTTTTGCTTGATAATAATTTGCCAAAACCAAAGCCGCATCTTTTGCATTAAAAAACGGTTTTACTTCACGAGGTTTGTAAGCAGCATCATGTTCTTCATCGATGATGATTAAGCCTAAATTCTGAAACGGAAGAAACAACGAACTTCTGGTTCCTATTAGAATTTTAATTTCGTTTTTCTTTATTTTTTTCCAAACCTCAACTTTCTCAAAATCAGACATTTTCTGATGATAAAAGCCCAATGATTTTCCGTATTTTTTCTCTAATCTTTGGGTAATTTGTTTGGTTAAAGCAATCTCGGGAAGCAAGAACAATACATTTTTGCCAAAACTAACTGTTTCTTCTATTTTTTCGAGGTACAAGTGCGTCTTCCCAGAACTGGTAACACCGTGAAGCAAAACGTTTTTGTTTTCTTTGAAACCTTCATTAATTTCTGCTAAAGCTTTTTTTTGTGTTTCAGAAAGCTCTTCTATTTCTTCTATTTCTCCTTCATACGTTTCGATTCTATCTTTCTGAAGGTAATATTCCTGCACTAAGTTTTTCTCTACCAAACCTCTTAAATGCGAAGCTTTGAAAACTCCATTTTCAAAAAATTGAGACTTTCGCAGCGGTTGATTTTGTGTTTGTTGAGCCTCCAAAATCGTTAAAAACAAATCTTTTTGTTTTTTGGCTTTGGTTAAACTTTGCAGAATTTCTGAAAGATTGCCGAGAATATTTTCATCAATTTTAAGATAAGCTACTTCTTTGGCTTTGTATTTTTCGTAGATTTTTTCATCTATTAAAATCAGCTGTTCGTCGATGAGCGCTTTTACCGTTTTCACGATTTCTTTTTTAGGAATAAAAGCTTCTATTTCAGACAAACTAACGAGGCTTTTCACTTCCAGAGCCTGCAACAAGTAGGTTTCATTGGCGTCTAGAACTTCCCAGTCTATTTCTTTATTCGGATTTCGTTTCAGATAGGTTTCACTTTCTAATTTTAAAGAACTTGGAAACGCAAAACGGTAGATTTCGCCAATATTACAGAGATAATATTCCGAAAGCCAATTCCAGAATTTCAATTGCTGTTTGGGAACAATAGGTTCTGCATCTAGCAATGAATGAATGTCTTTTGGCAAAAAAGTTTCAGGTTCATTCTGATGAATTTCGGCAACAATTCCTGTATAGATTTTCTTCCCACCAAAAGGAACCAAAACACGCATTCCTACTTCGATTTTCGACAAAAATTCTTCTGAAACTTTGTAGGTAAAAGTTCCTTTGAGATTAAGTGGTAGAATAATTTGTGCGAAAGTCAATGCGGCGATGTGTTGATTTGACGATTTGATGATGATTTTTACAAAAATACGGATTTTAGAATTGATTTTTCACGCAAAAACGCAAAGTTTTTACCCAAAGAGCGCGAAGTTTCTTTTAATTTAAATTTAATAAATGAATTAAAAGAATTAAGTTTTGGCTAAAGCCGATAACCAAATTCATAAAAAAGCGGACTACTTTTCGACTACGCTCAAAGTGACATCCGCTTGTATTGATATTTTGAAAAATTTCTGAAAAATTTACTTTTCTTTTCTTCTTCTTTCTAACTCTTTTTGGATTAATGAAAGTTCACGACCTGTTTGTCCTGCAACAGAAGTGTTTTCCTGTGCTCTTCTGGTAAGATAAGGCACTACATCTTTTACTGGACCGTAAGGTAAATACTTGGTTACATTGTATTTTTTCTCCCCAAGGTAATAAGTAATGTTATCACTCATTCCGTATAACTGCCCGAAATGGATATTTTCGTGGTCATGAGGTAAACCTTTGGCTTGCATTTTATCCATCGCCAATTCTGTAGACTTCTCGTTATGCGTTCCAAAAAATGCTGCTACTCTGTCTAAATTTTCTAAAACAAAATCTACTGCTGCATTATAATTATTATCGGTAGCTTCTTTGGTTGGCTGAATTGGGTCTGGGTAATTTTTTTCGGCAGCGCGTTCTCTTTCTTTTTCCATGTATGCACCACGAACAAATTTATATCCCAAGAAATAGTTTTTAGATTTTGCACGCTCTAAATCTTGAGCCATATATTCTAATCTTCCCGTTCTATACATTTGGATTGTATTCCAGATATAGGCTTTCTCTTTGTTGTATTTCTCCATCATCTCGTTTACCAAATGGTCGACTGCATCTTGCATCCAAGACTCTTCTGCATCAATCATCAGAATTACCTTATTGTCATACGCCATTTTGCAAACCTCTTCATAACGATTTCTTACACGTTGCCATTCTTCTTTTTCAGAACTGGTTAATTCTTTTCCTGCTGAAACATCTGCATAAAGATCTAATCTACCGAAACCTGTTGGTTTAAAAACCACAAATGGAATGGCAGGATTACCTATCGCAAATTTTATATTTTCTTTAATTTCTTCACAAGTTGTATCAAAAGCCGCTTCTTCTTCTTTTCCTTCGATGGCATAATCAAAAATGCTTCCTACATGATGCGTAAACATTTTGTCTACCACTTTCATGCTCTGTTCACGAGTTTCGCCACCACAGAATTGTTCAAACAGTGTAGTTTTCACTAAATCTGTTACCAAAGGAAAATTGTTTTTAATGGTGAAATTTAAAACGTTAATTCCCACATTAGTAAGGCTAGGATATTTAATAGCGGTAAACATCCACTTGGCTTTTTCTAGTTGCGCTGTTGACTTTTCAGCAAAAGCAATTTTAGTATCGTTGAAAATTGACATATATAATTATTTGACGCCCAAATTTAATGATTGTTATGCAATTACTAAAATATAAATTTCATGATTTTTATAGGTCTAATAATTAAACATTTGTATAGAATAATTTTGTTATACAAGACAAAAATCACGGCACACCAAAATTTTGGTGTGCTTTTTATTGTTATTTTTGCAAAAATTTTTAGCATGCTTTCTATTTTAGACTCAGAATTTTCAGCACTTAACACTTATATAGAAGATAAAAATCCAAGTCAGATTTTTATATTGGTAGACGAAAACACTCATCAACATTGCCTTCCTACACTTTTAGGAAATCTAGATACCGATATTCACTTTGAAATTATAGAAATAGAATCAGGAGAAGATGCTAAAAATATTTCTACGGTGGTACAACTTTGGGAGATTTTATCAGATTTTGAAGCAGACAGGAAATCATTACTTCTCAATTTAGGAGGTGGCGTGATTACCGATTTGGGCGGTTTCGTAGCTTCTACTTATAAGAGAGGAATTTCTTTCATCAATATTCCCACTACTCTTCTAGCAATGTGTGATGCTTCTATTGGAGGAAAAACAGGAATAGACCACCAATATCTTAAAAATATTGTAGGAACTTTTGCAGAAGCAGAGCATATTTTGGTTTATCCAGAATTTTTAAAAACGCTGGACTTTGTAGAGTTAAGAAGTGGTTTTGCAGAAATGCTGAAACATGGATTAATTGCGGATGTTTCTCACTGGAATGATCTCATTACCATAGAAGAACTTACGCCCGAAAATATTGCTCCGCATATCGAAAATTCTATGATGATTAAAGAAAATGTGGTGGTGAAAGATTACAAAGAAAAAAGTCTTAGAAAAATATTAAATTTTGGTCATACTATTGGTCACGCTGTAGAAAGTCTTTGCCTAAAAACACACCACGTCATTCCACATGGTGAAGCAGTAGCGCTGGGAATGATTATCGAAACTAAAATTTCGGAGTTAGAAAGTCTTATTTCGCCAGAAAAAGCACAACACATTATTGAAAATATTCAAAAATACTATCCATATATTTCGATTTCTGCATTTAGCAATGAAGAGATTATCTCACTGATGCTCAATGACAAAAAGAATGACCATGGAAAGATTAATTTCTCTATTCTAGAAGGTTTAGGCAAATGCAACTATGACTACAAAGTAAGTCAAGAGCACATAGAACAAGCTTTAGACTACTACAGAAATATTAATGCATAGCATAATAAAAACCCTTTAACCAAAGGTTTTTTGGCAACATATTTGAAAGTTTGGCTTTGGCCAAACTTTTTTTTATGGAATTCTGTAAAAAACAATGAAAATTTTGTAAAATAAAATTTTAAAAAATGCTACAACTTTGCCTTAGAAATATGAACAACTTTTCATTTTTAATAAAGCTTACAAGTATGGAGCAAAAATTTTGAAACAATTGTTTAAAATTTTATAACAAGAAGCTTTTACAAAAATTGAAACTTTGCAAAGACAAAAAACATAAAACTTAAAAATTAGAAATTAATAAGAACAAAAAATTTAAAATTATGAAAAAATTATTTTTAACCGCTGCAGTAGCAGTAAGCTCATTAACATTTGCACAGCAATTCGGAGCAAAAGCAGGTATGAACGTTTCAACTATTTCAGACGAAGGATTTGATGACACTAAATCAAAAGTAGGTTACTACGCAGGTGTATTCATGAACGTTCCAGTATCAGAATCATTCAGCATTCAACCAGAAGTTTTATATAACAATTTAGGCTCTAAAGTATCTTCTACCGTATTAGGAACTACTTATTCTTCTACCCTTAACCTAGATTACGTAGCAGTTCCAGTGATGTTCCAATACAAAGCTACTCCACAGTTTTACTTAGAAGCAGGTCCAGAATTTGGATTTTTAGTGAATGCTAAACAAAAATTTGATGACGGTTCTTCTTCAACAGTAACAGAATTGGATAAAGAAGACTTCAATAGCTTCAACATGGGAGTTGGTTTAGGTTTAGGATTTGACATTTCTAAAAATGTAGGACTTAACGCAAGATATGTAGCTGGTTTCAGTGATATCACTAAAGAATCAGGACCTTCAACTGACGCGAAAAACAAAAACAATGCTTTTCAAGTTGGTTTAAATATAAAGTTCTAATGAAAGAACACTTGATGAAAAAAAATAAAAGCCGAAGATCATTCTTCGGCTTTTTTAGCGCTGTAAATCAGACACTTGATAATTCGGTTGCATTTTTGGCATGCTCTTTGGAAATATGAAAACATTAAACAATTATTTAATTTAGAAAAATAAAAAGATTATGAAAAAAATATTTTTGGGATTAACCGTTTTAGCAAGTTCACTTTCTTTTGCTCAACAATTTGGAGTAAAAGCAGGTCTTAACTTATCAGACATTTCTAATACTTCTACCGCTGTAGACACGAAAATGAAAACTGGATTATATGCAGGTGTAACTGCTACTTTCCCGATTACAGAATCTTACAGCATTAAACCTGAATTGGTGTACAACCAAATGGGCGCAAAAACCGATTTATATGATTTTGGAGGAATTATCGGTCAAGTTTCTACAACTACTCAACTAGATTACCTTTCATTACCGATTATGTTACAGTATAATTTGCCAAGTAATTTATATTTAGAAGTTGGACCAGAATTCAGCTACATGCTTTCGGCAAACCAAAGTTTAAACACCATTATCACACCTTCTACCAACATCAATATGGATTATTTAAACCGATTTAATGTAGGAGCTGGAGTTGGCGCTGGACTTAAAATTAATGAAAATTTAGGCATCAATGCTCGTTATACATTCGGTTTAACAGGAATTGGAAAAGATGGAAATGTAACCGATTATTTCTTAAGCAATTCTAAGAACAATAACTTGCAAGTAGGTCTTGATTTCAACTTTTAGAACACTAACACTTTCATACATACAACCTATCATTACCAAAAAAACTCGAGAAATTCTCGAGTTTTTCTATTTATTTAAATTTAAAACTAATCAAACAAATGCGTTTCTTTTGGCTTGCTTACAGGATATTTTTCTGTAAAACAACCGAAACAATGGTCAGAAGAACCTAAAATCACTTTTAAATTATCAATACTCAAAAATTCTAAACTGTCTACTCCCAAATAATCTTTTAATTCTTCCACAGACATATTTGCGGCGATTAAATCGTCTTTTTTCGGCGTATCAATTCCTAAAAAACATGGCGCAATAATCGGTGGAGAAACACTTCTGAAATGAATTTCTTTCGCTCCACTGTCTCTTAAAATTTTCACCAATCGTTTAGAAGTTGTTCCTCTTACAATAGAATCATCAATAATGACCACTGACTTGCCTTTGATTTCAGCAACAATAGGATTCAGTTTCAAGTTCACTACTCTTTCTCTCATTTCCTGAGACGGAACAATGAAACTTCTTGCGATGTATCTGTTTTTAATTAAAACGGGTCTAAATGGTATCCCAGAAGCTTTAGAATAGCCAATTGCAGCAGGAACTCCTGAATCTGGAACCCCAATTACTACATCTGCTTTTACAGGAGCTTGTTCCCAAATTTTTTCACCAGACTTTTCTCGGATTTCATGTACATTAATTCCTTCTAAAGTGGTATCAGGCCTTGCAAAATAAATATATTCAAAAGCACAGATTCTTCTTTCGCAATTTTCTTTAACCAAGAAACTCTGTAAACCTTCGTGATGCTCAGAAGTATAAACGATTTCACCAGGAAGAATATCTCTTACATACTGCGCTCCAACTGCATCTAATGCACAAGTTTCCGAAGCACAAGCGAAAGTTTTTTCATCTATCGCTCCTAAAACCAAAGGACGAATTCCGTGAAAATCTCTGAACGCAAAAAATTTATTTCTGGTCATTCCTACAACTGAATAAGCGCCTTCTATTTTTTCCATGGTTGCTTTTATCGCACCACGTAATCCTAAATCCAGATTCTTCTGAATCAATCTCAATATCACCTCAGAATCTGAAGTTGCTTTAAAAACTACACCTTCCGCTTCTAATTCTGCTTTGAGTTCTTGCGCATTGGTCAAATTACCATTATGAGCAATCGACAAAATAATTTGGTCGTACTCATTTTTTGCAAAAAATGGCTGAAAATTATAGGTTTTTTTATCTCCAGCTGTGGTATAACGAGTATGACCAATCACCGCATTTCCCAATAATGCTTCAGGATTTGGAATGGTTTTAAAAACATCCAACACCAAACCTTCATCTTTTACCGTAATAATTTTACCTTGAGAAGAAACAGAAATACCGCAAGCTTCTTGTCCGCGATGCTGCAAAGCAAACAACCCGAACTGAGAAAGCGAGAATGTATCTACTTCATTATCAGAATACAAACCAAAAATACCGCATTCTTCTTCCATTTTATCAAATGGGTAATTGGTATTTGGTATTTGGTATTTGGTATTTTGAAAATCATTATAACGATTTTCAAAAGCATATTTGGATAAAGTTGAATAATTTTGAAATTCTAATTTCATTACAACGTTTTTTGGAGATTATGATTCATTTTCATAATTGAATCTAATTCTTTAGAAATGGTCTCTAGTTCTTCTTCTGAAATATATTCTAATTCTTTTGAAATAATTAATTGAGTTTCTACTTCAAAACAAGAACCAATTGAAATTTGTAAAAAATTCTTAAACTGAGCGTTTGAATTCCTACCCGCACCTTCAGCAATATTAGAAGGAATTGAAATTGCAGCTCTTCTTAATTGTTGAGTCAAAACAAACATTTCTTCCTTCGGAAATTTTCTGGTTAAATTATATATATTTTTCACAAGAGAAATTGATGAAATCCATACATTCAGTTTTTTATAATTGTGCATAAAATTTATTTTTTAAAATTTAATACTAAATACCAATTACTAGATACCAATTACTAAATACTAGATACCAATTACTTTCCTAGAGCTATTTTCAATCTTTCATAGATTTCTACATACGCTTCAGTAACTTCGCCCAAATCACGTCTGAATCTATCTTTATCGAGTTTTTTCATGGTATCTTTATCCCAAAGTCTGCAAGTATCAGGAGAAATCTCGTCTGCGAGAATAATTTTACCATCAGATGTTTTTCCTAATTCGATTTTGAAATCTACCAAAATAATATTCATCTTGTCAAATAATTCTTTCAGTAACTCATTAATTTTGTTAGTTAAAGCATACATTTCGTCCAACTCTTCTTTGGTAGCAGCTCCCAGGAAAATGGCGTGATAATCATTAATCAAAGGATCGCCCAATTCGTCTTTTTTGTAGCAAATATCAAAAATAGTCACTGGAGATTTAATACCTTCTTCTACTCCTAACCTTTGCGCCATACTTCCTGCTGCGTAGTTTCTCACCACCATTTCTAGAGGAATAATGCTCACTTTTCTTACCAATTGTTCTCTTTCATTCAATTGTTTGATGAAATGAGTTGGGATTCCTTTTTCTTGTAAATATTCAAAAATAAGTGTCGTAATAGCGTTATTCATTTCGCCTTTCAAATCGAAACTTCCACGTTTTTGTGCATTAAATGCCGTTGCATCGTCTTTGAATTTTACGATTACTTCTTCTGGATTTTCTGTTGCGAAAACTTGTTTTGCTTTTCCTTCGTAAAGCATTTCACCTTTATTCATATCTAACTTTTTATTTAGGATTTATTTAAAATATTCTACTCCGTTTCTGAAAATATTATGATAATTTGCAGTAGGAATGTTTTTGAACAAACCTTCAGCAAAACGTTCAGGATGCCCCATTCTTCCAAAAATCTTACCACTTTCACTTGTAATTCCTTCAATTCCGAAAAGCGATTGATTAGGATTAAAAGGCATTCCGTGTGCTACATTTCCATCTGTGTCGATGTATTGTGTAGCAATCTGACCTTTTTTGTACAAATCCAGCAATACTTCTTCCGAAGCCATAAATCTACCTTCACCGTGAGAAATCGGGATAGTATAAACCTCGCCTTTCATTCCCTTTAACCAAGGAGAATCATCATTGATGACTTTTACATCTACCATCTGAGAAATATGTCTTCCGATAGCATTGTGCGCTAAAGTTGGAGATGTTTCATCTAAATCTCTGATTTCACCGTAAGGAAGCAAACCAGATTTTACCAAAGCCTGAAAACCGTTACAAATTCCCAAAATCATTCCGTCTCTGGAAAGCAATTCGTGAACCGCATTTTTCATTTTTTCATTCTTCAAAACATTCACAATAAACTTTGCAGAACCATCTGGTTCATCACCCGCTGAAAAGCCTCCTGAGAATACTAAAATTTGCGACTGTTTAATTTTTTCTACCCAAGCTTCTATACTTTCATCAAGCAATTGATGAGTTAAATTTTTCAGCGGTAAACTCTCTACTAATGCACCTTCTTTTCTGAAAGCATTTTGCGTTTCGTATTCGCAATTGGTTCCTGGGAAAATAGGAGCAAAAACTCTCGGCGTTCCTATTTTATGAGAAATGATATTTATAGATTTTTTCTCTGTTCCGTTTAGATTTTCATCAAAATTAATTTGAATCCTTTCCTTTTCTTTAGTTGGAAATAGATTTTCAAACGTTCCAGAATTAACTTCAAGTAATTTTTTGACTTCAAAATCTAAATTATTGATTTTGAGTGATTCTAATTTTTTAACTTCACCTATTTGTTGAAGCAAATCATTATCTAATTTTTCTGTAGATTCTATGATTAATCCACCGATATTTTTTTCGAGTAATAATTTTTCAACGATAGAAATTTCTGCACCGAGAAGATTTCCAAAACTCATTTTTGCAACCGCTACTGCAACTCCACCATCTTTAATGGTTTTCACAGAAACGATTTTTTTGTCCTGAATCCCTTGATGAATATAGTCAAAAACTTCGATTAAATTTTCGTAATTTGGCAATCCATTTTCTTGAGTTTTGTGATGGAAATGATAAATGAAGTTTCCAGCCTTTTTAAACTCAGGAGAAATCGTGTTTAATTTTTTTCCATCAGCACAAGCGAATGAAATTAAGGTTGGCGGAACGTTGATATCTTGGTACGTTCCACTCATAGAATCCTTACCACCAATTGCCGCTAAACCAAGGTTCATTTGTGCATCATAAGCACCTAAAAGTGATGCTAAAGGTTTCCCCCATTTTTCTGGATTATTGCCTAATTTTTCAAAATATTCCTGAAAACTCAGTCTGATATTTCTAAAATCCCCGCCCATTGCTACGATTTTAGCCACCGATTCTACCACTGCTAAACTTGCTCCAATCATAGAATTTTGCTTGGAAATTTCGGCATCAAAACCCCAACTTGCATAAGAAACCGTTTCTATGTTTTCAGCATTGAGAATAGGTAATGTTTGCACACATCCTTCGGTTTCTGTAGTTTGATATTTTCCACCAAAAGGAAGCGCAACTGTAGTCGCACCCACTGTAGAATCGAACATTTCAACCAATCCTTTTTGAGATGCCGTATTTTTATCTGCTAAAATTTTATAGAAATTCTCTTCGTTAAACTCAATAGAATTTGAGTTAACTTCTTGTAAATGAGTAACTTTAGCATCTTGTTTCTTTGCGCAACCACTTGTATCGAGAAAGGCTCTACTGAGATCCACAATTTTTTGTCCGTTCCAGAACATTTGCATTCTTCCAGAATCGGTAACTTTTGCAACTTCAACGGCTTTTATGTTTTCTGATTCACAGAATTTAATGAATTTTTCTTTTTCGTGGGCTTCAATTACCACTGCCATTCTTTCTTGAGATTCCGAAATCGCAAGTTCAGTTCCATTTAAACCTTCATATTTCAAAGGTAAAACATCGAGGTTAATTTCCAGTGAATCAGCAATTTCGCCAATCGCAACTGAAACTCCGCCCGCTCCAAAATCGTTTGATTTTTTAATCAACTTCGTTACTTCTGGATTCCTAAACAACCTTTGAATTTTGCGTTCTTCCACTGCGTTTCCTTTCTGTACTTCCGAACTCATGGTATGAATTGAAGTTTCGTCTTGTTCTTTAGAACTACCAGTTGCACCGCCAACTCCGTCTCTTCCAGTTGCTCCTCCTAAAACAATTACCACATCTCCAACAACTGGTTTTTCTCTGCGAACCCATGATTTTGGAACCGCACCGGCAACAAAACCAACTTCCATTCGTTTTGCTTTGTAGCCTTCGTCATAAATTTCAGAAACGTGAGTCGTTGCCAATCCAATCTGATTTCCGTAAGAAGAATAACCATTTGCTGCTTGTTTAGAAATGGTTCTTTGTGGCAATTTCCCTGGCAAAGTCTCAGAAATTGGCTCTAAAACATCTGCAGCGCCTGTTAAACGCATCGCTTGGAACACAAAAGCTCTACCAGATAATGGATCTCTGATTGCGCCACCCAAACAAGTAGAAGCACCACCAAAAGGCTCAATTTCTGTAGGATGATTGTGTGTTTCGTTTTTGAATAACAAATACCAAGGTTCTTTTTTGCCGTCAAATTCGGCTTCAATTTCTATGGTACAAGCATTGATTTCATCAGAAACCACCAAGTTTTCTAGCTTGCCTGTTTTATGGAAATATTTGGCACAAACCGTAGCTAAATCCATCAAAGAAATAGGTTTTGCTTCTCTGCCCAAGAATTTTCTTTTTTCTAAATAATCATTGAAGATTTTTTCTAAAGTCTCCTTAAACTTTCCTTCAAACTGAATATCAGTAAGTTCTGTTTCAAAAGTAGTATGACGACAATGATCGCTCCAATAGGTATCCAGAACTTTTAGTTCTGTTTCGGTAGGATTTCTGTTTTCTGATTTAAAATAGTCTTGAATGAACTGTAAATCATCAAAACCAAAGGCGAAACCGTGATTGTTGTAAAAATCGTTAAGTTGTTGAGTTGTTAAATCATTAAAATCATCGTAGATTTTGATTTGAACTGGAGTTTCTTCCGCAGGAATTTCTAAAATTTCAAGATTTTTTTCTTGAGATTCTACTTTATTGATAAGCAAATTTTTGATTTTAGTCAAATCAGCATCATTGATTCCTTGTAATTCAATCAATTTACCACTTCTTACGGTAGATTTCTCATTTCCAGTGAGTAAGGCGATGCATTGCTGTGCAGAATCTGCTCTTTGATCATATTGCCCAGGAAGAAATTCTGTTGCAAAATAAATGGATTTTGCAGGATTTTCATGATGCAAAATATCCACTACTGGATCTACAAAAGTATTGTTGACTACTTTTTCAAACTCCAATTCGTCTAAGCCAAAAATATCATAGACATTAAAGACTTTCACCGATTGAATATTTGGCAAAATAGATTTAATTTCATTTAAAACTTTAGGACTTTCTACATCGAAAATTCCTCTTTTTTCTACGAAAATTCTTTTTTTATGAGACATTAGATGTCAGATTTAAATATTAGATTTATTACTTTTCAAACAAAAAGTGCAGCGACAACGCTGCACAAATTTATACTTTTAGTTCTGATTCTAAGCCAATTAAGTCGGCGTATTTTTCCAAAACAGGTTGAATTTCTTGCTGAACAAATTCCTCGGTTTGGATAGGTGCGAAGCCGATGAAATTTTTAGGGTCTAGAACCTCTTTCAATTTCGACTTGTCTAATTTCAGGGAGTCGTCATTCATAATCCTTTCGATTAAGTCATTTTCTTTGCCCTCCATTTTAACCTTTTTCGAGGCTTCCATGGAATGAACGCGTATCACTTCGTGAATTTCCTGTCGGTCACCACCCGCTTTTACTTCCTCCATGATGATGTATTCTGTCGCCATAAACGGAAGTTCTTCCATAATATGTTTATGAATTCTGTTTTCGTACACTACGATTCCATTCATAATGTTATTCCAAATCAATAAAATAGCATCTACAGCCAAAAACGCTTGAGGAATCGTTAATCTTTTATTCGCAGAATCATCTAAAGTTCTTTCGAACCATTGTGTAGCGGCTACCATTGCAGATGAATTTTGCAATGACATCACATATTTTGCTAATGCAGAAATTCTTTCAGAACGCATAGGATTACGTTTGTAAGCCATCGCAGATGAACCGATTTGATTTTTCTCAAAAGGTTCTTCTATTTCTTTTAAATTCTGTAAAAGTCTTAAATCGTTGGTGAATTTATGAGCAGATTGTGCAATATTTGACAATAAAGCCAAAACTTTTGCATCAATTTTTCTGTCGTAAGTTTGACCAGAAACTCCGAAAACTTTTTCAAAACCAAAACGTTTTGACAATTCTTTGTCTAAGTGTTTCACTTTAGAATAATCTCCGTTAAAAAGCTCTAAAAAGCTTGCTGCGGTTCCTGTAGTTCCTTTTACACCTCTAAATCTTAGGGTTTCAAGGAAAAATTCTAATTCTTCTAAATCCAGAAGCAATGACTGTAACCAAAGCGTAGCACGTTTTCCTACAGTAGTTAACTGCGCTGGTTGAAAGTGTGTGAAACCAAGCGTTGGCAAGTCTTTATATTGAAGTGAAAAATCAGAAAGGTTTTTAATCACATTCACCAATTGTTTTCTGATAATTTGCAGTCCGTCTCTAATTTGAATAAGGTCTGTATTATCTCCTACAAATGCCGAAGTTGCACCTAAATGAATGATTGGTTTAGCTAATGGAGCAACATCTCCGTAGGTATGAACATGCGCCATCACATCATGACGAAACTTCTTTTCGTAGTGTGCTGCTTTTTCGAAATCTATGTTTTCTGAATGTTCTTTGAGCTGAGCAATTTGCTCATCGGTAATGTCTAAACCGAGGTCTTTTTCTATTTCTGCGAGCGCAATCCACAGTTTTCTCCAAGTTCTAAATTTCTGATTAGGTGAGAAATTGAAGAGCATTTCTTCACTAGAATAGCGCTCTTCTAATGGATTTTTGTAAGAATTCATCGAAGGTCTTTTTTTACTTTTTTTAGATGCTCAAAAATACAATAATAATACTTTTGACACCAATTTATTTAAAGAAAATTAACATTTAATTAACTTTCAACAAAAAACGTAGGAAAATTCCCTGCGTTTCATATTTATTTTCTACCTGTAAAATCCTTCATGGTATCATAAATTCCAAAGACGTTTTTCATCACCCAATCAAAGGCTGGAATTGGTAAAATTCCTTGTGAAAAACGGATAAACCAATAAGGAAGTGGCATTGCCAAAATCTTGGTTCCTTTTTCTATGGCTTTGATAATTCTTTCCGAAGTAGGTTCTGGTTCTAGAATCGGAAGTAATTTAGATTTCACTCCGTCAAACATTCCTGTATTAATATAAAAAGGCATAATTGTAGTAATAGAAACGTTTTTATCGAGCTGCTCCATTTCGAGACGAAGAGAATCACTCCAACCGTTTACTGCCCATTTTGAAGCAGCGTAAACAGACATTTTAGGATTGGAAATCAATCCTGCTGAAGAAGCGATATTACAAATTGCTCCAGCATTTTCTTTCATCATTTCTGGTAAAAACTCTAGTGCGATGTGCATTAAAGCGTTTGCATTAATCAATAACGATTTCTGAATTTGTTCGTGGGTATGTTCATGAAAATATTTCCCTACTACAATTCCTGCATTATTGATGAGAATATCAACTTTTCCTACTTCTGTTCTTACTCTTTGAGCAGCGATTTTGATTTCATCTAAGTTAGAGACATCTACTTTATACGTAGAAATTTCTTTCCCAAATTTTGCAAATTCTCCTTTGGTTTTGGCTAGTCCTTCTTCATTAATATCCCAAATAATCAAATTGGAGGCTCCTCTTTCCAAAGATTTTCTTGCCATGATTTTTCCAATTCCAGAGCAACCACCTGTAATCAGTACTTTTTTATTTTTAAACTCCATATCAATTAATTTTTTTTTATTCAACGCAGTAAGATACTTCAGAAAAACATTCGTTTTCTTTAAAATTCTAAAAACTATTATTTTTCACATAAAGTCTTTTGAAAACTGAGAAAATATTGCATCAAAAATCTACAGTTTATTTTATCTTTGTGAAAATCAATGTCTAAAATAATGAATTACGCTGATATTTTACAACAACAGAAAACTTTTTTTAACAGTCACGCTACCAAAGATTTAGATTTCAGAAAAGCCCAATTGCAAAAACTGAAAAAAGTAGTAAAAAGCAATGAAAAATTACTGTATGATGCAATTTATCAAGATTTCGGGAAGTCTGAATTTGAAACTTTCGGCACCGAAATTTCTTTTATTTATAAAGACATCGATTATTATTTAAAAAATTTAAAATCTTTTGCCAAGCCCAAAAATGTTCTCACCAATATTGTGAACCAAATGGGAAGCAGCAAAATCGTGTTTGAACCGCTTGGAAACTGTTTGGTTATCGGTGCGTGGAATTATCCTTACCAATTGACTTTAACGCCTGTAATTGCTGCCATTGCTGCTGGAAACACTTGTATGATTAAACCCAGCGAACTGCCTGAAAACACAATGAAAGCCATGGCAAAACTCATCAATGAAAACTTTGATGCTCAATTTTTATACGTAGTAGAAGGTGGTGTAGAAGAAACCACAGCGATTTTAAAACTAAGATTTGACAAAATATTTTTCACGGGAAGTCCGCGAGTTGGAAAAATCGTTTACAAAGCTGCCGCAGAACATTTAACGCCAGTAACTTTAGAATTAGGAGGAAAATCTCCAGCTTTTGTGACCGAAAAAGCTGATTTAAACATTGTAGCGAGAAGAATAGTCTGGGGAAAATTCATCAACGCGGGACAAACTTGCGTAGCTCCTGATTATCTGTACGTTGCAGAAAATATTAAAGCGAAATTTTTAAAAGTTCTCATCGAAGAAATTAAAAAAAGAAACTATACTGATAACGTAGACCATTATTGTAAAATCATCAACGAGAGGAATTTTGACCGATTAGAAAAGATGATTGACCGCGAAAAAATGGTTTTCGGAGGCGAAACAAACCGTGAAAAAAGATACATCTCTCCTACTGTTTTAGACAACGTAACTTGGGAGGATTTAGTAATGCAAGAAGAAATTTTCGGGCCAATTTTACCGATTTTGACTTATAAAAATCTAGAAACTGCCATGCAAACCGTAGTGGAAGGTGAAAAGCCTCTTTCTGCTTATTTATTCAGCAATGATGCTAAAGAACAAGAACTTTTCACCGAGAAATTAAGTTTTGGAGGTGGCTGTATCAATGATACTTTGATGCATTTGAGCAATGACAGACTTCCATTTGGAGGTGTAGGAAATTCTGGAATTGGCAATTATCACGGGAAATTTGGTTTTGAAGCATTTTCTCATCAAAAAGCAATCCTCAAAAAATCTAATTATTTGGAACCAGAATTGAAATATCCTCCTTATTCTGATGCTAAACTCAATATTTTGAAAAAGTTATTGTAAGAATTTTCTCGCTGATTGGGCAGATTAAGCAGATTTTATTAATAAAAAGCGTACAGTAAAATTTTCTTTTCAGAACGGTCAATATAATTTGCTGTAATTTTAAAAAATTGAGGAGATAACATAGGACAACCTAAACTTAAACATGCAGGATTCTGAGTTTCTGTATCTGGTATACAATGGTAAGAATGCAAAACGATAGCTCTTTTTAAAGCATTGCTATTGGTTTTATCCAATCCTTTTAAACGATAAGATTTACCAAAAGTTCCCACATAAGAATTCATGATGACATATTTACCTAAAGAAGATTGATAAGAGTTTTCTATGTTGCTAAATTTAAGTTCTTTAGAACCTTTAATCACTGAACCAGAACCATGAGAAACAATGGCCTTATCTAAAACCTTATTATTTTAAGATCATAAATGAAAAATCTAAATCGATTAGAAGGAATTCTAAAATTGATAAAAATAGCTAAATCCTGATTATAATTCTTTCCTTTAATGTAGTTTTTAACTTGCGAAATTCTGTAATTTGGTAAATCATTATTGGCTTTAGAATTTTGTTGAGATTTTGTCTCACAAGAAAACAATATAAACAAAAAGAGGAAAAGAATGTTTTTCATGGGTTTAGTTTATGTAGTAACTTTTTTAAAACAAAAATATTGTTTTTTTTCATAAAAAAGAGTTGAAAAAATTCAACTCTTTTTTATTATTTTTTAGGTTTCCAAGCTTCGAAGAATGCTTTTACTTTGTCTAAGCTGTAGCCTTTTCCTTCTTCCAACGAACCGCTTTCTTGTGTATGAATTTGCTTTCCATTTTTATCTAAGACAATAAAAACAGGATAGCCATATTTCTCACCTGGATTTCCGTATTGTGCAAAAATTTTCTCGTTTTTATTTTTCGGAGAATAATTGAGGTGATAATAAATGTAGTTTTCATCTACCAATTTCTTTAATTCTGGTGTAGTTTGCACGAAATTATTAAATCTCAAACACCAAATACACCAATTTCCTCCTGCTTGTAGCATGATGTTTTTATTCTCTTTTTTGGCTTTTTTTACCAATTCTGCAATTTTCTTTTCGGCATTTTCGGCATCATTATAAGGTTTTGCATAAGAAGCTTTTTCTGCCTCAGCTTTTTTCTTGGCTTCTAATTTTGCAGCATCTACTTCAGATGTAGTTTGCGCATTAGAAATAACAGGCAAAAACAGTCCCAAAAAAGCTAAATTTAATAATATTTTCTTCATATTTTACTTTTTTATTCATTAACTTAAATTGATTTTGTAAATTTGCAAATTAATTTTGAATTTTGAACCAAATATTATTCCAAATAATTTTCCTTTTATCCAAACTACCCTTTAAAATCTTGTATTTTATATCAGATTTTATATTCTTCATTATCTATTATGTTATAAGATACAGAAAAAAAGTAGTACTAGAAAACCTGAAAAATTCTTTCCCCGAAAAATCAGATCAAGAAATAAAAAAAATCTCAAAAAAATTCTATCATAATTTTTCTGATTACATTGTAGAAACTCTAAAAGCATTTACAATTTCTGATGAATCTTTACACCAAAGAGTTCAACATATAAACTTAGAAGTTTTTTCTGAATCTCAAAAAAAACAAAAAAATGTGATGATGCTTTCTGGTCATGTTTTCAATTGGGAATGGTTTAATTCTTTGGCAACAATTATTCCTCAAGAAAAATGCTTCCCTATTTACAGAAAAATGCAAAATCCTTTTTGGGAAGAAAAAATAAAAAAAATTAGAAGCAGATATGGTAATGAAGCTCTAGAAGCGGATGATGTAATGAAACATATTCTTAGAAATCCTAACGACGGAAATTCTGCCTATATGTTTGTAGCAGACCAAACGCCACATATTTCTATGGTAAATTTCGGATTGAAATTTCTAAATCAAAAAACACCTGTTTTTGTAGGTTACGACAGACTTTCTGGTAGAATGAATGTAACGTTTGTGTATTGTGAGATGGAGAAGATTAAAAGAGGGCACTATAGAGTTACTTACCACGAAATTACCCCTACTAATCAAAAATTTGAACCTTATGAAGTGGTGAAAAAATTTCATCAAAATTTAGAAAAAACCATTAATAAAAATCCAGACAATTGGCTCTGGAGTCACAGAAAATGGAAATACAAAGATGCAATTAAGCATTTTGATGAATAAATACTAAAAATATGCCATTAGTAGCCATCGCTATACTCAATTGGAACGGAAAAAAATGGTTAGAAAAATTCTTGCCAAATGTGTTAGAATATTCTGACGAAGCTACGGTTTATGTAATAGACAACGCTTCTACAGATGATTCCGTTGCTTTTGTAGAAAAATATTTCCCTACCGTAAAAATCATCATCAATGCTAAAAACTCTGGTTTTGCAGGTGGTTACAACGAAGGTTTACAACATATAAATGAAGAAATCTATTGTTTGCTGAATTCTGATGTAGAAGTTACCGAAAACTGGATTAAGCCCATTCTAGAACTTTTCAATAAAAACAAAGAAATTGCAGCAATTCAACCAAAAATAAGAGCTTTTGAAAACTCTAATTATTTTGAATTTGCAGGAGCTGCAGGTGGAATGATTGATCATCTTGGTTATCCGTATTGTAGAGGGAGAGTTTTCGAAACGATAGAAGAAGATTTGGGACAATATGATGATGAAACAGAGATTTTTTGGGCAACTGGTTGTGCCTTGTTCATTAGAAGAGAAGATTTCTGGAAGATGAACGGTTTTGACGAAAGATTTTTTGCCCATCAAGAAGAAATAGACTTATGTTGGCGTCTCAAAAATGCGGGAAGAAAAATTTATTATTGCGGAAAATCTACCGTTTTTCATGTTGGGGGAGGAACACTTAATAAGCAATCTCCACAAAAAACGTTTCTAAATTTTAGAAACAATTTAACCATGCTTCTTAAAAATTTACCTACTTCTAGTCTTTTTTGGATTATTCCGTTAAGATTGGTTTTAGACGGAATTGCAGGCGTTTATTTCGGGATGAAAGATGGATTTCCTCACTTAATTGCAGTACTAAAAGCGCATTTTGGTTTTTATGGAATGTTTGCCGAAAGTTTAAAATTAAGAAGCAAAAATCAAATTAAAGACTATTACCAAAGTAAATGGTTGATTTTTAAGCATTTTCTTTAACATCATTTCAAAAAAAACATTCATGAATTTTGTTGCATTAGATTTCGAAACGGCTACTCACGAGAGAAACTCTGCGTGTGAATTGGGAATCTGCGTGGTAGAAAATTCTGAAATTGTAGAAACCAAAACTTGGCTCATTAAACCGCCGAGTTTTCCTTATTTCAATCCACATAATATCAATGTTCATGGGATTTATCCAAAAGATGTAGCTAATGCTCCTACTTTTGACGAAATTTGGTACGAAATAGAAGATTTGCTCTACGGAAATCTTATGATTGCCCACAATGCTTCTTTTGACGCGGGAGTTTTGCGCAGTTGTCTTGATTATTATGGAATTTTCAAGCCTAAAACAGAATATTTGTGCAGCATACAGATTGCCAAAAAATCTTGGAAAAATCTGACAAGCTATGGTTTAAAAAACCTCGCCAATTGTCATGATATACAATTTACGCATCACAGAGCTGGAGCTGATGCAGAAGTATGTGCGAAGCTTTCTTTATTGGCTTTTGAAAGACTTTTGATTTCCGAAAACGAAGAATTATCAGCGCTTTTTAGTAAGAATTTGAAGGTTCTATAATTTCTAAAATAAAAAAGTCAGAACACTAGCTCCGACTTCTTTACGTGAATTTTTATTTTAAAACTAATTGCAAAGGACTTCTGAAACCAAGTTAAATTTAGGAATATCAGACTCAAAAGTTTCTAAAGTTTCTAAATTTTTAAAAATGTAGTTTCCCTGCATATTTCCTACTCCAGAGCGTAAAATTACATTAGAAAAGTAGCTGAAAGACTCTCCAGGTTGTAATTCTGGAGTCATACCGATTACGCCATCTCCCATTACTTCTGTAAAACCAAAACTTACATCATAAATCAGCCATCTTCTTTTCATGAGTTTTACTGCATCATTTCCTAGATTTTCTATGACGATATTGTATCTGAAAACAAAACGATTGTCTGCAGGAAAAGAATTTTTTACATCATATTCTGGGATTACAGAAACTTTGATGTTTTGAGTAATTGAAGAATACATTTTTAAAATTTTATGATGAAATAAAGATAACAAAAATCCCGCCGAAAAATCAGCGGGAGTTATTTATTTCATAAATAGTTAATATTTATGACTTTATTTACTAAGAAATTAAAGTTCTAGTGCTTTTCTTTCGTCGCCACCCATTAGAATTTCTACTGGATTGTCTAGCGCTTCTTTTACTGCAACTAAGAACCCTACAGATTCTCTACCATCAATAATTCTGTGGTCATAAGAAACCGCTAAATACATCATTGGTCTGATTTCTACTTGACCTTTTACCGCAACTGGTCTTTCGATAATGTTGTGCATCCCTAAAATTGCAGATTGAGGTGGATTGATAATAGGTGTAGAAAGCATAGAACCGAAAACACCACCATTGGTAATGGTAAATGTACCGCCTGTCATTTCTTCGATGGTGATTTTACCGTCTCTTACTTTGGTTGCTAGTTCTTTAATACTTGCTTCTACTCCTCTTAAAGTAAGGTTTTCTGCATTTCTTAATACAGGAACCATTAAACCTTTAGGACCAGAAACCGCGATAGAAATATCACAGAATTCGTTGTTGATTTTATAATCTCCATCAATCATAGCATTTACATCTGGATACATCTGTAAAGCTCTGGTTACCGCTTTGGTAAAGAAAGACATAAATCCAAGACCTACTCCGTGTTTTGCAGCGAATTCTTCTTTGTATTGTTTTCTGATTCTGAAAATTTCAGACATGTCAACTTCATTGAAGGTAGTTAACATCGCTGTTTCATTTTTCACAGAAACCAATCTTGCTGCCAATTTTCTTCTTAAAACTGAAAGTTTAGTAGTGGTTTGAGCTCTGTTACCAGAAGAAACACCCATTGCTGGTACACCAGGAGTTGCATTCAATGCATCTTCCTTGGTAATTCTTCCGTCTCTACCTGTTCCTGAAACTGCAGCAGTATCAATTCCTTTTTCGTCAAGAATTTTTTTAGCCGCTGGAGATGGCGAATTGGTAGCATAAGTAGCAGCTGGAGCAGCAGCAGGTTTTGGAGCCTCTACTTTTGGAGCTTCTTCCGCTTTTGGAGCTTCTGCAACTGGTGCAGCTGTACCTTCTGGTTTAGCTCCGCTCATATCAATTAAACAAACGACTTGACCAACTTTTACTACTTCTCCTTCTTCCGCTTTTAGGGTAATGATCCCTGCTTGTTCTGCTGGAAGCTCTAGTGTAGCTTTGTCTGAATCTACTTCAGCAATTGCTTGATCTTTTTCTACATAATCTCCGTCTTTTACCAACCAAGTTGCTATTTCTACTTCTGTGATTGATTCTCCTGGAGAAGGAACTTTCATTTCTAGTATTGACATTGTATGTATTTTTTTATTTTAAATCAGTGAGTATTTCTTCTGGAAGAAATTGTTTTAAGAGTTCTACTTGTTGTTTTTCGGCTACTGTAAATTTCCAATTTTTACCTTCATTAGAATTGGCAACTGCCATTTTGTATGACATGACCTCAAATTGATTGTTTTTTTCATTGAAAACTACATTTCCATCACCAAATTGTGATTTAAAAGCACCTAAATAAAGATTGATATTCTTTTGTTTTTCTTCGGCATCTTTTGCATTTACCACATCTGCTAATTCTACACTCATTTTTTGAGAGTAAAAAACTTTAGCATAAGATATATTTTGTATTTTCTGAGGATATTCTTCCACTTTTAAAATGGTAGGAACTTCCAATGAAAATTTCATGTTAGGATCATTAAACATCTTATCAAAAATAAGCACCATGGTTTCTTTGGGTACAAATTTTAGAAATCCTTCATGAGCATATTGGTCTAATGCTTTAGAAAAATCTTTTTTTACAATCAATTGATTATAATCTAAGAACTGATTTTCTATTACTTTTACATTTGATTGTGCAAAAGTAACGATGGACCAACTCAATAATAAGATGTAAATAATTTTTTTCATGATTTAGTCATTTACCGTGGTAATAGGTCTTACCAAATCTACATTTTCTTCTGCTACTCCGAAAACTCTATTGATAACTCCTTTTTGGTTTTTCTCAAATTTCTTATGAGTACCAGGAGCTGGAGTTCCACTTGCAACAGGAGCGATTACCTGAATGTTTTCGTTACGGAAATTACGCAACATATACGTCCACGCTCCCATGTTTTCTGGCTCTTCTTGTGCCCAAACAAATTCTTTTCTGTTAGAATATTTATCGAAAATACCTTGAATAATTTCTGGATTCAATGGATATAATTGTTCAATTCTTACCAAAGCAACTTTATCATCATTTAATTCTTCTTTCTTCGCCAATAACTCATAGTATAGTTTACCAGAGCAGAACACTAATTTTTCTACTTTTTCTGGTTGAGCTGTAGCATCATCAATTACCGGTTGGAAACTTCCGTTTGCTAATTCTTCTACCGTAGAAATTACTCTTGGATGACGAAGCAATGATTTAGGTGTCATTACCACTAAAGGCTTTCTGAACGGGAATTTTTGTTGGCGTCTTAACAAGTGGAAATAATTCGCAGGTGTAGTACAATTCGCTACAATAATGTTTCCGTTTGCACATAAGTTCAGGAATCTTTCTAATCTTGCTGAAGAGTGTTCTGCACCTTGTCCTTCGAAACCGTGAGGTAAAAGCATCACCAAACCGTTCTGAATTTTCCATTTTTCTTCTGCAGCAACTAAATATTGGTCAATAACAATTTGAGCACCATTTACGAAATCTCCAAATTGCGCTTCCCAAATCGTTAAAGTATTAGGAGAAGCCATCGCATAACCATAGTCAAAACCTAAAACACCGTATTCTGAAAGGTGAGAGTTGTAAATATCAAATTTGTTATCAGAAACTTGTTTTAATGGAACATATTCTTCTTCATTATCCTCTGTTTTTACAACAGCATGTCTATGAGAGAAAGTACCTCTTTCTACGTCTTCCCCAGAAATTCTTATGGTGCTGCCTTCTGTAAGAAGTGTTCCATACGCTAATAATTCACCCATTGCCCAATCTAGAGCATTATTTTCTACCATTTTTACTCTGGCTTCGAATAATCTAGAAATTTTATTGATGAATTTTTTATCTGCTGGTAATGTAGAAATTTTAACGGCTAATTCTCTTAGCTTTTCTACATCATAAGTCGTATTATAATTTTCTAAAACTTGCTGAAGTTTTCCTAGTGAAGCATAATTTTTCCAGTCATCTTCCATGAAAATCGCCATGGTATTTCTTTCGATTTCCTTAGCTTCATCAAAGTTTTGGTCTAGTAAATTTTTAAATTCTTTTTCCATTTCAGACATTACAGCATCTGAAACCACTCCTTCTTCTACGAGTTTTTTCTTGTAAATCTCTCTTGGATTAGGGTGTTTAGAAATGGTTTTATATAAACTAGGTTGGGTAAATCTTGGTTCATCACCTTCGTTATGACCATATTTTCTATAACCTAATAAATCTATGTATACATCTTTACCAAACTCTGCTCTGTAATCTGCTGCAAATCTAATGGCGTGAACTACTGCTTCTACATCATCTGCATTTACATGCATTACTGGAGAATCAGTCACTTTAGCAATATCGGTACAGTAAATAGAAGAACGAGCATCTAAATAATTGGTAGTAAAACCAACTTGGTTATTCACAACAATGTGAACCGTTCCACCAGTTTTGTAACCTTCTAGCGTCATCATTTGTGCTACTTCGTATACAATTCCTTGTCCTGCGATTGCAGCATCACCATGGATAACAATTGGCAATACTTTTTTAGCATTTCCTTGGTAAGTATGGTCTATTTTAGCTCTAGAAATTCCGCCAACCAAAGAAGCTACGGTTTCTAAGTGAGATGGGTTAGGAACTAAGTTAATTCTTACTTCTTCACCAGCTGCTGTAGTTATTTTTTTAGATGAACCCAAGTGATATTTTACATCACCAGAGAATACATCTTCTTCAAATTCTTTTCCTTCGAATTCTGAGAAAATCTGCTTGTAAGATTTCTGGAAAATATTGGTTAAAACATTTAATCTACCTCTGTGAGCCATCCCAAGAATTACCTCATCTACTCCATGAATAGAAGAACGAGAAATTAATTGGTCTAGCGCAGGAATTAATGATTCCCCACCTTCTAGAGAGAAACGTTTTTGACCTACGAATTTCGTGTGTAAGTAGTTTTCGAAAGCTACTGCTTGATTTAATTTGTGTAAAATCTCTTTTTTCTCAGCTGCAGAAAGAGTTGGGTGATTTTCATTCACATTAATCCATTCTCTGATGAATTTTTTCTCTTCTACACTTTGAATGTGCATATATTCTACCCCGATAGAATCACAATATCCTTTTTCTAGATGATTGATGATTTCTTGAAGTGTAGCTGCACCACTTAGTCCAGCTTCTGTAGCAGAATTAAATTTGGTCTGTAAATCTGCTTGAGATAAACCAAAATTCTCTATCGATAAATCTGGAGAATACGTTCTACGTTCACGTACTGGATTGGTCTTGGTAAACAAGTGACCACGTCTTCTGTAATCATTAATTAAATTGATTACCTTGAATTCTTTTTCAATATTTTCTGGAATATTCCCAGTAGCGACTACATTAGAAGCCAATTGGGTAATAGAAACCTCATCATCACTATAATTTGCTAGTGCAAAATCAAAACCTTGGAAAAATGATTTCCACGAAGGTTCTATAGAATCTGGGTACTTTAAATATTGCTGATATAAATCTTCAATAAATTGAGAATGTGCTGCATTTAGAAATGAAAATCTGTCCATTTTCCGCCTTTTTCTTTGTTAGAAGTATAGTTTAGGCAAAATTACTAAAAAAAAGCGAATTGAGGAACTTAAAAAGATGGTAAAAAGGTATAGCTTACATAATAAAAATCTATGCAATCTAAAAAATCGTTAAATAAAATTAAAATTTGTTAAAAAGTAGTTAAAAATTAGAATTTTGAACTATCTATAAACCGGCAAAGAAATTTTTATGGTCACTTCTTTTTTGGCATTCGGAGCTTCTATGAAAGTTTCTTGTAGCTGACCATTTCTCATGCTGTCTTTTTGAGCTTTTTGCAGGAGTTGAGCAATCACTTTTATTCTATTTTCATATCTTCCTTTGTAATACATAATATAATTTTCCGAAGCATTCAAAGTGCGGAAATTGAAATTATTATCAGAAAGTCCTTCTCTTTTTTTCACGGGAACTCCATAGAAATAAGAAACCTCTTTGTCTTTATAACTTCCTGGTTCTGTAATTAAAACCGGAACTCCAAATTCATCTTCCTTTTTACCTAAATCTTTGGTTACCAAACTGATGACTTTATTGTGATTCAGTTCTATATTTTTAATTAAATCTCCTTTTTTATTCACACTCGAAACATTGATTCCCAAAAGCAACTGGCCGTCTTGTTTTTCGACCATGAGTGTATCATATTTGATTTTAGAAAGTAAAATTTCTTTATCTACTTTTCCACTCAAGAGTTGAGATAGATTTACCATAGATTGGTCTATATTTCCTGCTACGAAATCTTCTGAAAGCAGATTAAGCGAACGTTTCAAAAATGGCAATCTAGGCGTGTGAACAAACCAAATGACTTTGGTTTTATTTCCTTGCGGTACAAATTTTACATTAATACTGTATGGATTAACGTTTTTCCCTTCGAACAATTGATATTTTAGCGTAGAAAAAGGATTCTCATAACGAATGAAAAAATCTCCATAATCAGATTCATTTTTCTTATTCTGATAATTCAAAGAAGAGCCTTGTCCTTCGTAAGGCGTATAATATGCGAAAGTGTAATCTTCTTTTGAAACAAAAAATTCATTCCATTGGGTAAAATTCTGCAAATTATTGAACTGAGGAAAAACCTTATCAATAGGATAATTGATTTCTTTTTCAATGGTAAAACTTTTGCTTTCTTCTACAAAAAGCATAGAAACGGCATACACCGAAAACAAAAAGATACTTATATAAATTACAAATTTATACCAACGCATAATATAGGTTAAAAAATAATGAGTAACCAGCAAATTGTATCTTTTGCAGATTACTCATTACATATAATTATAGATTAATGTTCGTGCTCGTCTTCTGCTTTGCAAAGACCTACAATCGTGTGAAACGTATCATGAAGAGCCATAAAATCATTTTTAAGGGCTTCATCTGATGCTCCAGACTTAATTTTTTTATTGAAAGCTTTCGTTTCTTTCACTAATTTTTTCAAAGATTTTTTAATGGCATCTTTATTTCCAAAATCTGCTGGAATTTCTGAGTTTTTGAAAGCAACTGCTTTGGTTTCCATTTCATCTATTCTGCTTTTAATCGGTGCAAAATTTCCTTCTTCTGCAGGGTGAAATGTTTGGCTCATCACTTTATGAAATTCTGTTTTTTCTTTCCATTCGCTGGTTTGCGCAGAAACAACTTGGCTCATAAAGAACACAGCCATTACGGTGAATAAAAATTTGATTTTTTTCATTTGTTTAATTTTTAGTTGAGCAAATTTAGAATTAAAAATCGGGCTTGCAAAAAAATTACAAGCCCGATTTCCTAAAAATAAAAAAACTCTATGGTATCACTGTTCCATCTTTTATGATGGCATCTTTTTTCACAACGATTATTCCGTCTTTTATAGAATGGGTTTTGAAATCTCCATCTGGTAAATGTTTGCTGCCTATAATCCTTACATTGTTCCCAATATGACAATTTTTATCTAAAATAGCATTTTCTATATAACAGAATTTACCAACCCCAATGTTTGGAATTCCTTTAGCATCATTTTCTGCCATGTCTTCAGTATTTTGATAGTAATCTGCTCCCATGATGTAAGAACGAATGACGGTACTTCCTTTTTCTATTCTGGTTCTGTTCCCAATGAGTGAATGCTCTATTTTATCCGCCATAATAATACATCCGTCTGCAAAAATGGCTTTATTCACGAAAGAACCATTGATTTTAGATGGCGGCAACATTCTAGGTCTTGTATAAATAGGTGAATTGCTAAACATATTGAATTTTGGCAATTCATTGGTTAAATCCATATTCGCTTCGAAGAAAGAACCGATGGTTCCTATATCCGTCCAATAACCTTCGTATTGGTAACTTAGCGTATTATATCCGTTATTGATTGCATTTGGAATGAGGTCTTTGCCAAAGTCATCACCTTTGTCTTCCTCAAACATTTTTCTCAAAACTTTTTTATTGAAGACATAAATTCCCATAGAAGCGAGGTAATCTCTACCTTGTTGTTTCATATCATCAGAAACTTCAGAAGTCCAATCTGGCAATAAATCTGCAGATGGTTTTTCTATGAAAGAAGTGATTTGGTTTTCGTCATTGGCTTTTAAAATTCCAAAACCAGTAGCATCTTTACTGTTTACAGGAATGGTAGCAATGGTAATGTCTCCGCCTTTTTCGATGTGGAAATCTAACATTTCTTTGAAATCCATTTGGTACAATTGGTCACCAGAAAGAATGAGAATATAGTCATAATCATATTTGTCTAAATGACGCATAGATTGTCTTACTGCATCTGCTGTTCCTTGATACCAATTTTCGTTATCTGTGCTTTGTTCAGCTGCCAAAATATCCACAAAACCTTTGCTAAAAATATCAAAGTGATAGGTGTTTTTGATATGAGAATTAAGCGATGCCGAATTAAACTGAGTAAGTACCATAATTCTATTAAAGCCAGAATTAAGGCAATTAGAAATAGGAATGTCTACTAATCTGTATTTCCCTGCGATGGGAACTGCGGGCTTGGAACGCTTATCTGTAAGTGGAAATAGCCTACTACCTCTACCTCCTCCTAAAACAATAGAAATAACACTTGGTTTCATATATTTTGTAGTTTTATTTTGAAATTTTATAAAAAGCGAAAATAGACTTCCTAAAAAGAAACTCTATTTAATTTTTACGATATAAATTTACATAATTTTCAGCAGATTTCTGCCAAGAAAAGTCCAAATTCATTATTGTTTTTCGTAAATTTTGCATTTCTTCTTTATCATCATATAAATACAGCGCTCTTTTGATGGCATGTACAGCATCATCAGTTCCCGGGAAGGTATAGTTTAAGCCATAACCTCCTGAAGAAATATCTGTTACGGTATCTTTTAACCCACCTGTATACCGTACAATTGGGATAGTTCCGTATCTCATGGCATACATTTGATTCAATCCACAAGGTTCTACTCGAGAAGGCATCAATAAGAAATCTGCACCTGCGTAAATCTTGTGTGACAAAGCTTCTTTGTATCCTAAATCCATCGCGAAATTCACATGAAATTCCTCTTGAAGTTGTTTCAGTGTATTTTCTATTTGCGGATTTCCAGAACCTAAGATGAGAATATTTAAAGCGCCTTCGGTTTCAGAAATGCTTCTTCTTACAATATCTGGCAACATATCTGCTCCTTTTTCACCAGCAAACCTTCCAATAAAAGCAAAAAGCGGAAGTTCTGGATTCAAACCATATTCTTCACAAAGCCATTTTTTATTTTTTTCTTTTCCTTCTTCAAAGTTCTCTCTAGAATAATGATCGTTAAGCATTATATCCGTCATAGGATTCCATACTTCTGTATCTATTCCATTGATGATTCCATGTGCTTTTCTGTGTTCTTGTCTGATTAAATCTTGTAATCCTTGCGCATCTTCAAACAATTCATGCATATAACCTTGAGAAACCGCAGTAAATTCATGACAACATTTAATCATAGTTGCTAAAGGATTAATTCTTCCGTTCCAATCGAGCAGTCCCCATTTCCAAGCGTCAAAACGTGGCATATAATTAGACATTTGCCAATCCATCGTTCCTTGATATTCCCCATTATGAATGGTTCCTACAGTTTTTACACCTTTTAAAAAGTCAAAATCCTGACAATATTCTACCATAAACGGAACTAAACCTGTATGATAATCATGACAATGCAAGACATCTGGACGAATTTCCATTGCAGAAAGCCAATGCAAAACCGCATGCTGAAATGCGATAAACTGTTGACTTTCATCAAAATAACCATAGACTTGATCTCTATCTAATAATCCTGGAATTTTCACCAAATACAATTCGTATCCTAAAACATTATGTTTTTCTTTCATGACCAAAACTTGGTACATGTGATGAATCTGATGAATAAAACCATCAAAAACTACTTCGAATTCGTTTTCGTTTACAAATGGTTTATTATACCAAGGCATTACTACTTTGGCATCAATTCCCATTTTGGTTTGGTATTTAGGAAGCGCTCCTACTACATCTGCTAAACCGCCTACTTTAGCTACCGGAAAACATTCTACGCTTAAATGGAAAACTTTCATCTTAAGTTTGAGTTATGAGTTATAAATTATAAGTTATTATTTGCTTTTTGCTTGGTTCTTTTTAGTTTTCTCCGTTTGCTTTAAAATAATTCCTGAAAGCGGAGGCAAAGTAACAATCATAGAATTGGGTTTATTATTCCATGGAGTTTCTTCGTACCATTTAATTTCTGGAACTACTCCACTTCCTCCAAATTCTGGAGCATCTGAATTGAGAATCACTTCCCATTTTGTTCCTTCTTCTATTCCAATTTTATAATCGAAAGTTCTAGGAGTAAGATTTAAAACAGACATGAGCACCTCATCTTCAGATTTTCCTTTTCTTAGAAAAACATAGATAGAATTATCTGCATCATCGGCTTCAATCCATTCAAAACCGTATGGATTAAAATTATTCTCGTAAAGTGCTTTTTCTGACTTGAAAACCGTATTCAAATTTTTCACAAAATTCTGCAATCCTTGATGTATAGGATATTGTAGAAGATGCCAATCTAAACTTTGGCTAAAATCCCATTCGTGAGTTTGCCCGAATTCACCACCCATGAAAAGCAATTTATTACCTGGATGCGTGTACATATACGTGTACAACGCTCTTAAATTGGCATGTTTCTGCCATTCGTCACCTTGCATTTTAAAAATCAAACTGCTTTTTCCGTGTACTACTTCGTCATGAGATAATGGCAACATGTAGTTTTCATTATTCATGTACATGGTACTGAAAGTAAGTTTGTGATGATGATATTTTCTAGCAATAGGATCTTCTTCGAAATAATCTAAAGTATCATGCATCCAACCCATCATCCATTTCATTCCGAAACCTAATCCGTCATCATAAATAGGTTTGGTAACCTTAGGAAAATCACTGCTATCTTCTGCAATTGTTTGTATATCTGGAAATTCTCTGTACACAATAGTATTCATCTCTTTGATGAAATCTATCGCTTCCAGATTTCTATTGTCTCCATATTTATTTGGCTCCCATTCTCCATCTGCTCTAGAATAATCTAACTCAAGCATAGAACGAACTGCATCTACACGTAAACCATCGGCATGATATCTATCGAGCCAAAAACAAGCATTAGAAATCAGGAAAGATTTTACTTCGTTTCTTCCGTAGTTGAAAATATGGGATTTCCAATCTGGGTGAAATCCTTTTCTTGGGTCTTCGTGTTCGTAGAGGAAACTTCCATCAAAATAATGTAAACCATTCGCATCTCCCGGAAAATGGGAAGGAACCCAATCGAGAATTACGCCAATTTCATTTTTGTGCAATTCTTCTATTAAATACATTAAATCTTGTGGCGTTCCAAAACGAGAACTCGCTGCGTAGAAACCAGTAATTTGGTAACCCCAACTTGGATCGAAAGGATATTCCATCACGGGCATAAATTCTACATGTGTAAAATTCATTTCCTTCACATAAGGAACGAGTCTTTCTGCAATTTCTCTGTACGTGAAAAAACGATTAGGGTCATCTGTTCCTCTCATCCAAGAAGCCAAATGAACTTCGTAAACCGAAATTGGAGATTCCAAAGAATTTTTTTGATGGCGATTTTTCATCCATTCTTGGTCTTTCCATTCGTAGAAAGTAGTATCTACAATAGAAGCAGCTTGAATGGTTTGTTGCCACTTTAAAGCATAAGGATCGCCTTTTTCTAAATAAGCACCGCTATATGTTTGAATGCCATATTTGTAAATCACACCAAAATCTAACCCTTCTATAAAGCCTTCCCAAATCCCAGAACCATCCCAACGGATTTTAAGTTCAGAAACTCTAGAATCCCAATTATTGAAATCTCCAATTACGGAAACTTGTTTAGCATTAGGAGCCCAAACCGCAAAATAGATTCCTGTTTTACCGTCTATTTCTAGTTTATGAGAACCCATTTTTTCGTAGAGTTTAAAGTGTTTTCCTTCACGGAAAAGATGGATATCAAATTCAGAAAAAAGAGAATGAGGCACTACTTGGTAAGTCATGGTGATTTTAGTGTTTTTAGGAATGTTAAATAAACACACTAATTTACTGCAAGTAAACGAGAGTACAAAGTTTTAGGAGGTTAAATGTTTCTTAAATTTAGTAAAAAGAGAAGCCGCATAGAAAATTCTACGCGGCTTATCATTGTTAATTATAAATATTGTTATGAAGTTTTCACATATTTTTTATCTTCGATTGCAGCTTGTGCAGCAGCTAATCTAGCGATAGGAACTCTAAATGGAGAACAACTTACATAATTCATACCGATAGAATGACAGAATTTCACTGATTCTGCATCACCACCGTGCTCACCACAAATACCTACTTTAAGGTTTGGTTTTGTTTTTCTACCTCTTTCTACCCCGATTTTGATTAATTCACCAACACCAGATTGGTCAATAGATACGAATGGGTCACCTGGTAACAATTTAAGGTCTAAATATTTAGGTAAGAATCCACCGATATCATCTCTAGAGAAACCGAAAGACATTTGAGTTAAGTCATTAGTACCAAAACTGAAGAAGTCTGCTACCATTGCCATAGAATCTGCTTTAAGTGCTGCTCTAGGAATTTCAATCATGGTTCCGTACATGTAAGGAATTTTTTTAACTCCTAATTTCTCTAAAGTTTCATCGTAAACTTTATCTACGATTGCTTTTTGGTGAGAAAGTTCGTGTCTACCGCAAGTTACAGGAATCATAATTTCTGGGAACGCTTTTACACCTTCTTTTTGTAATTCTGCAGCTGCTTCGAAGATTGCTCTTACTTGCATTTCGGTAATTTCTGGATAAGAAACTCCTAAACGTACACCTCTGTGACCAAGCATTGGGTTGTTTTCGTGTAATGCAAGGATTCTTCTGTTTAAGATGCTCATGCTTACACCTAACTCTTTAGAAAGCTCTTGTAATTTTGCTTTATCGTGAGGTACGAATTCGTGTAATGGTGGGTCTAGTAATCTAATGGTTACTGGATTTCCTTTCATTACTTCTAATGTAGCTTTAATATCTCTCTTCACGAAAGTGAATAATTCATTAAGTGCTGACTTACGTTCTTGTTCGGTGTCACTCATGATCATTTTTCTTAATAAGAATAATGGTTTATCACTACCTTCACCATAGAACATGTGTTCAGTTCTGAAAAGACCAACACCTTCTGCTCCAAAATAAGTTGCTTGTTCTACATCTTTAGGTGTATCAGCATTGGTTCTTACACCCATTGTTTTGTATTTATCTACTAAAGTCATCAATTGTTTGTAAGATTGATTTTTATTTAAATCTACATCAATTAATGGTAAAGAACCTTCGTAAACAGTTCCTTTACTACCGTTTAGAGATACCCAATCTCCTTCTTTTATTTTTTTACCGTCTTTGGTTACAAAATATTTTTCTTTATCGTGGATAGAGATTTCGCTACATCCTACGATACAACATTTACCCCAACCTCTAGCTACTAAAGCTGCGTGAGAAGTCATACCACCTTTTGTAGTAAGAATTGCTTCAGATTTATGCATACCATCTACATCTTCTGGTGAAGTTTCTTCTCTTACTAGGATTACTTTTTCTCCTTTAGAAGCCCATTCTACAGCATCTTCTGAAGAGAATACTACTCTACCTACAGCACCACCTGGACCAGCTGGTAAACCTTTAGCAACTACTTTATGAGTTTTTTCGATATCTGGGTCGAACATTGGTAATAATAATTCTACCAACTGATTAGGATTTACTCTAAGGATTGCAGTTTCTGCATCAATCATTCCTTCTTTGTACATATCAGCAGCCATTTTTACTGCAGATACACCATTTCTTTTACCCACTCTACATTGTAGCATGTATAGTTTACCTTTTTCGATGGTAAACTCTATATCTTGCATGTCTTTGTAGTGTTTTTCTAATCTTTGTTGAATTTCATCAAGCTCTTTGTATTGCTCTGGCATGAATTTCTCTAGAGTAGTTAAATTTTTACTGTGGTCATTTTTAGAATATTGATTGATAGGAGCTGGAGTTCTGATACCTGCTACAACGTCTTCTCCTTGAGCATTTACTAAATATTCTCCATAGAATTTATTTTCACCGTTTCCTGGGTTTCTCGTGAAAGCTACACCTGTACAAGAATCATTACCCATGTTACCGAATACCATTGCTTGTACGTTTACAGCAGTTCCCCATTCATCTGGAATTCTTTCGATTCTTCTGTACTCAATTGCACGTTTTCCGTTCCAAGAAGCGAATACAGCACCTACACCTCCCATTAATTGATCCCAAGGAGTTTCAGGGAAGTCTTGTTTTAGGTGTTTTTTAGTTAAAGCTTTGAATTCTTTTACTAATTTTTTAAGATCATCAGCAGAAAGATCAGTATCTAATTCTACACCTTTTTCTTTTTTAACTTCTTCTAATCTTTCGTCCATGATTTTACGGATACCAATACCTTTTGCTGGTTCCATACCACCTGCTTTTTCGATTACTACGTCTGCATACATCATTACTAATCTTCTGTAAGCATCGTAAGCAAATCTTTCGTCACCGCTTTCTGCGATAAGACCTTGAATAGTTTCGTCGTTAAGACCAATATTAAGAACGGTATCCATCATTCCTGGCATAGATTTTCTAGCACCAGAACGTACAGACATTAATAAAGGATTTTTAACGTCTCCGAATTTTTTGCCCATTAATTTTTCAACTTGAGCAAGTGCATCTTTTATTTGCTTTTCTAATGTAGAAGGATATTGTCTTTTATTATCGTAGAAATATGTACATACTTCTGTAGTGATGGTAAAACCAGGAGGAACAGGTAGTTTAAGATCTTTATGACCTGCCATTTCTGCTAAGTTAGCACCTTTTCCACCAAGTAGATTCTTCATTGACTCATTTCCATCGGCTTTACCACCACCGAAGGAATACACATACTTTTCATTTTTTGCTGTTGTAGCCATAATATATTAATTTGTTATTTTTCTCTTATAATTTCTGGAACAAAATTACAAACTACCTTATAATAAATTCCTTTATTATTTGCTGACATTTATCAATTTTGATAAATATCATATAAAATTAATAAAAAGAGGGTAATTATTTTTCGATTTTGTCACTTTAGTTACAAAAAAAACCTTTCAGAAAATACTGAAAGGTCTTAATTATCATTGATAAATCAAATTAATATCTGAAAAGTACACTTCCCCAAGTGAAACCACTTCCGAAAGCTGAAAGAAGAACCAAATCTCCTTTTTTAATTTTTCCTTGGTCTAAAGCTTCACATAATGCTATAGGAATAGACGCAGCTGTAGTATTACCGTATTTCTGAATATTATTGAATATTTTTTCGTCTGGCAAACCAAATCTTTGTTGAACAAACTGAGCAATTCTCAAATTCGCTTGATGTGGAATGAACATATCTAAATCCTCTGGAGCTTTTCCAGCTTTAGTTAAGGCTTCCATCATGGTTTCTGGGAATCTGGTTACCGCATGTTTAAACACAAAGTTCCCATTCATCACAGGATACATATCTTGTCTAGTAACTGCTTCAGGTTCATAAAGCGCTCTATCCATCCATCCTAATTTGGTTCCTGGGAATTTCACAGCTAACTCTTCTGCATATTTTCCTTCTGAGTGCATATTTACTGCTAAAACACCTTCTTCGTTTTCGTCTTCACTTGCAGAAAGAATAATCGCTCCTGCTCCATCTCCGAAAATTACAGAAACACCTCTACCATCATCAGTAAAATCTAAACCAAAAGAATGAACTTCTGCTCCTACAACTAATATATTTTTATAAGTTCCCGCTTTGATAAAGGCATCTGCAACACTCATAGAATAAACAAATCCTGAGCATTGGTTTCTTACATCTAATGCACCGATGGTATCACAACCTAGCATTTCTTGTAAAACAACACCACTTCCTGGGAAGAAATAATCTGGACTTAAAGTTGCAAAAACGATGAAATCTAAATCTTTAGCCGTTAGATTTGCTTTTTCTAGAGCCTTTTCAGCTGCTTTTTTTGCTAAAAACGCTGTCGTTTCTTCGCTGTCATTTCTATTTTTTCTATGACGGCGCTCTTTGATGCCTGTTCTCTCTGTTATCCACTCATCATTAGTAGTCATCAACTTAGACAAATCGTCATTAGTTACCACATTCTCAGGAACATAATAACCATATCCTTTTATTACACTCTTAATCATAAAGTTTTTAAAATTTGTGGGGTACAAAAGTAAGATTTTATTTTTAACATATAATTAACATTACCAATAAATATTATGTATTAAAATGTGTTATAAATAATTATATACTCATGTGTCTTTATAGATTTATAAAAATTTATACATTTGATAAAATTAACGCAATTAGACCATGATAGAGAGTACACTTCACAAAACCATAGAATATGAATGGATAGATATTTTAGAAATGAAGCAAGAAGACATTGCCGAAATTTCTAAAAAATATGATATCAATCACTATTGGTTAGAAGACTGTATAGACCCGAATCACTTGCCAAAATTCGAAGACAATGGCAATCTAAAATTTTTCCTGACCAGATTAAATACTTCTACCGAAAGACTCATCCTCAATACCATAAGTGATGTAAGTACCAAATTGGGAATTTTCTTAAAAGACAATCTCATTCTTACGGTACATAGAATAGAAAACGATGCGATAAAATCTCTATTGAAAGAAATAGCAATTCACCCAGAAAATTTCAAAACTCCTTACCAATTAGCGCTTCATTTAGGACAAAAAATATTTATTTCCTTTGAACATGAAAACGAGGTTCTTCTCGACCAATTAGATAAAATGGAAAATGAAGTTTTTCTAAAAAACGTTTCTAATTCTGCACAACTAAAAAGACTTTATCGTTTCAAAAGAAAAGTAGGACTCAATCTGAAAGTGCTGAATCTTTCATCAGATTGGGTGAGTTCTTTTGAAAAACTTCCTCTAGATTCAGTAGAAATAAAGGACTTGAAAGACAGTTATAAAGATGCCATTAGTGATTTCGACCATTTGCATTTGCAAACCAATAACTTAATGAGCATGTTTCTGGCACTCTCTGACCAAAAAGCCAATCAGGTAATGAAAATGCTCGCCATTTATTCGGTTTATTTCTTGCCTATTACTTTTATTGCGGGAGTTTACGGAATGAATTTCGAGTATATGCCAGAAATCACAAAACCTTATGGTTACTTTGCAACATTAGGTTTGATGGGACTCATTGTTATTATCACCTTTATATATGTAAGAAGAAAAAAATGGTGATTTTTAAATCACTTTATTAAAATATTATCAAATTTTACTAATATTGCATAAAATTCAACAAAATAATTTCTAAAAATATGAAAAGAATCATCGCCGTATTAGCCATATCAGTATTTACATTAGGAATGGCTCAAGAAACACCGAAAAAATCTTGTTGCGCAGCAAAAGATAAAAAAGAATGTAGCGCAAAAGAAAAGAAAGAATGCGCTTCTAAAGACAAAAAAGACTGTAAAGCTGAAGCTAACAAAGACAAAAAATCTTGTTGTGCTGCTAAAAAAGAAAAAGCAGCTTAGTAAAAATAAAATCCCGAAAATTTCGGGATTTTTTTATGCACTTCTGTGAATGTATCTAGTTAATTTTATGCCTAAATCTGTCCAAACAATTTTGGCATTTGCATTTCTGTAAAGATGCAAATCAGCATCGGAGATTTCTTCTAAAATATCTACAATATTGGCGCCATGAATAAAATTGGTAAACGCTTCCCAGTTGAATCCGTTTTTAGATAAACGTTTGTAAACCAAATGTTCTGCATCATAATTTTGCAATAATGCTAATCTGAACATCTCAGAACAAAAATCTAAGAAATTTTTCTGTTTTTCTCGGTTCCAAGAAGCGATATTTCTTCCCCACAGAACGATATTTCTCAAAACTTCTGGTTTCTTTTTCGCCATGAAAGCGTTTCTCACCCAATCGATAAAAAGTTCTTCAAATTCTTCATTCGCAGAATCATTTTGAAGCAATTGTAGCGCGGTATTGTAATTTCCTTGCGCTTGATGAATGACTTCTTTTATTTTTTCTTCGGAAATATCAAATTGATTTCTGATTCCTTGTTCTAAGCTTTCATCATCTATTCTTGGAACTTCTATCGCTTGACATCTTGATAAAATAGTTGGTAAAATGGTGTCTATTTTTTCTGCAAGAAGCAAAATAATGGTCTTTTTAGGTGGCTCTTCTAGAAATTTTAAAAATTTATTGGCTGCTGTCACATTCATTTTATCGGCTCGCCAAACAATGAGAATTTTAGTTCCACCTTCGAAACTTTTTAGCGCAAACTTCTGATTCAGAGCATCTACTTCATCAGCAGAAATAAACAATTGCTTGTTTTGAGCGTCTAACACTTCATTCCATTCATTGATGGAAGCGTAAGGATTTTCTAAAATCATGGTTCTAAAATCCTCAAACAATCTTTGACTCAGAGAATTGCTTTTTTCTGTAAAAACCGGAAAACTAAAATGTAAATCTAAGTGATTGAGATGCTCTACTTTAGAAGCAGCATGTTCATTTTCTCTTTTGAGAATTTCTTTGGCATAAGCCAGAGCCAATGGTAAAACGCCGAAACCTTCTTCGCCAATAAATAACTGAGCATGTCCTACTCTTTCTTTATCTATGGCATCTTTAAGTGTTTCTACAACTTTTTTTTGTCCTACAATTTCTTCCCAATTCATAGTTTCAAAGATAAGAATTTGGTGGAAAGTGAAAAGACAGATGCTACAAGTTTTTTCAATTTTGAGTTAAATTCAATGAATTTTCTGATAAATTCGTCTTTAATCCTATGAAATTTAACGCTTATTAACTTTCACGTTTCAGTAATAATTAAGATATTTGCGCATTAATTAAAAAAGATAATGATAAAAAGAATTTTTCTTTTACCTTTCATTGCTGTTGGTTTAAGTGTAGAAGCGCAAAGTTTAGGTAATTCTCCTTATGCAGCATTTGGTATCGGCGAAGTAAAATATGATAACTCTGTAGAAACCAGTTCAATGGGCGGCATAAACACTGCTTACATTTGGGATTTCAACAACAGTTTTAATTTTAAAAACCCAGCTGCAAACACTAATCTAGAGCTTACTTCTTTCAGGGTTCAAATGACCAATGAGAACCAATCTTTAAAATCTGATTTTAATGGATTAAGCGCTAATAAACATTCTAATTATCTTTCTAACATCTCTATAGCTTTCCCTATTTCTAAAAAATTGAAATTTGGATTTGGTTATCAACCGTATAGTTCTAAAAGATATGACATTATCACTTCTAAAATCCTTGCAGACAGTACTGTAAAAGCAAATCGCTTTTATGGTGAAGGTACATTAAGTACTATTCAAGCAGCTTTCGGTTATCAAGTAAACAAAGAATTTGCAGTAGGTTTAAGAAGTAATTTCTACTTCGGAAAATTATCAGATGTTGAAGAATTGGCTTATTCTAATGCTGAACTGATTAATGGTTTTGAAACTTCTAATAAAATTAAAACTTTCAACTTTACCTTAGGTTCTACGTATCAGAAAAAATTTAAAAACGATAAAAAACTTACTTTAGGTGCAACTTATACTTTTGGAACCACTGGTAATGTAAAAACTCAGTTCTTAAACAGTACTTATTACTATTATCTAGACCAAAAATTAAACGTTACCGAAATAGAAAAGAAAACCAGCGAAGACAAAAATCTTATTCCTACAGAAGCTTCTTTAGGGATTGGTTATGGTCATGATGCAAAATGGTTTGCTTCTGCTCAAATCGATTATAAGAAAGGTTCTACTACCATGTTTTTAGGTCAGCCTTTCTCTTACCAAGATTCTTATAGAATTTCTGCAGGTGGTTGGTATTTACCAAATTATAATGACTTCAGAAGCTATTTTAACCGTGTAGTTTACAGATATGGTGCTTTCTATGAAAAAGGAAATCTGAGCGTAAACGGAACCAATATTAACCAATACGGAATCACTGCTGGAGTTACTTTACCTTTCGAAAAATCAAATGCGGTAAGAATGAGCGGGATAGATTTAGGATTAGAATTTGGTAGAAGAGGAACGTTAGAAAACAATCTTATCCAACAGAATTTCTTCAACGTAAAAGTTGGAATTAATTTTGCTGATAAATGGTTCCAGAAAAGAGTTTACGAATAAACCGAACAATTTATTTATTCATAAATTTTATAGTTAAATCTATAAAAATGCAGAAAAAATTCTCAAGAATATTATTTAAAAATATAGTCACCTTTACAGGTTTGGCTATATTTTTTGCTTTGACTTCTTGCGAAGAAGATTTGGCTAAAGTAAACGATAAAAAAAGCACCAATTTCGCTTCTAGAATCATCTACAATGCAGATATTGTAAAAAAAGATTCTGGAATGGTAAAAGTGCGTTTCAAAGCGCCATTGCTAGAAGAATATGAATTTGTAGACACTCCTTATGTAGTGGTAAGAAAAGGATTATATTTAGAATTTTATGATTCTAAAAAACCCAAAACTCCAGGAAAACTTTGGGCAAAATATGCCAAAATGATTGACAAAAAACAATTCTACGAAGCCAGAGGAAATGTAAAAGTTATCAATAACGAAGGACAAACTTTTGCCATGCAATCTATATATTGGGACAAAGCAAAACAAAGAATGTACACTAAAGATACCGTTTTCATAACAGATAAAGACGGTTCAATTTTCGTGGCGGCAAACGGAATGAATGCAAAAGATGATTTTTCTGAATATACTTTCTACAACAATTCTGGAGACTTCAATGTGAAGAAAATGCCGAATTCTGGAAATTGAGATTGAGGTAAAGGTTGAGGCAAAGGTTGAGGCAAAGGTAAAGGTAAAGGTAAAGGTAAAGGTAGAGATTTAGGATTTTGATTTACTTTTTTTACTTTTGAATAAATTTTCCTTGGATATCTTTTGTATCTTTTGTGGTTTATTAATTCTAGTTCATGAAAACATATTTCGCCATTGGTTTAATGTCTGGAACCAGCCTTGATGGTTTAGACATTTGCTATGCAAAATTCCAAAATATTACCAATTGGGAATTTGAAATTCTAAAAACCGAAACCATTCCTTACTCTCCAGAATGGAAAAATCGATTGCAGAATGCTATTCAACTTTCGGCTGAAGATTTATTGGCGTTAGACAAAGAATATGGCTTCTATCTCGGCAAAAAAACACAAGAATTTATCTCAAAAAATAATATTGTTGATTTAGATTTTATTGCTTCTCACGGTCATACCGTTTTTCATCAACCGCAACGAAAATTCACTTTACAAATCGGAGATGGAAGAGCCATAAAATTAATCACCAAAAAGCCTATAATCTACGATTTCAGAAGTCAAGATGTTTTAATGGGCGGAAATGGCGCTCCATTAGTTCCCATCGGTGATGAACTTTTATTTTCACAATATGATGCTTGTCTCAATTTGGGCGGATTTTCTAATATTTCTTTACAGAAAAACCATCAAAGAATTGCTTTTGATATTTCACCAGTGAATGTAGTTTTAAATTATTTTGCTGAAAAATTAGGCAAAAACTATGATGAAAACGGTGATTTTGCTAGAAATGGCGCTATTAATTTCAAAATTTTAGAGCAATTGAATGCTTTAACCTTTTATCAAAAATCAGCTCCAAAATCTTTAGGAGTAGAATTTGTAAATTCTGAAATTTTTCCTTTGTTAAAAGATGAAACTCCTGAAAATATTATCGCTACTTTTACCGAACATATTGCCGAACAAATTGCCAAAGTTTTTAATGACAATCAACTCAAAACTGTTTTGGTAACTGGTGGCGGAACTTTCAATACTTATTTATTAGAAAAAATTAGAGAAAAATCACAGACAGAAATCATTGTTCCAAACGAAAATATAATCAACTTCAAAGAAGCTTTAATCTTTGCTTTTATGGGCGTTTTAAGACTCAGAAATGAGGTAAATGTACTTTGTTCAGCAACAGGAAGTTCAGAGAATCATTGTAGCGGAATTTTAGTATAAAAAAAGGTTTCAGAAGAATTCTAAAACCTTTTATTTATCGTTTAAACGCTATTAAAGTTGCTCTAACTTGTCTGTAAGTGCATTTAAGAAGTTTTGTAATGGTTTTTCTACCATCATTTTGATGAATGGATTAAAATTTCCATCGAATAATAACTGAACTTCTGTTTGGTTTTCGTTTACTGGAGAGATGTTTCCTGTAAGTGAAAAGTCTAATGAAGAACTTGCAGATTTCAAAACTACTTTTTGACCTTCTACCAATTCAGCGATTTTAAGGGCAACTTCTGGCATTCCTTTTAAGCCAAATTTAAAGCCATCTTCTCTATGTTCGAAACTGGTTAAACTATCTGGCATTAAGTGTTTGTAATCTTCAGGATTTTTAAGCATTTGAAAAAGTTGCTCAGAAGATTTATTTACTATAACTTTTCTTCCTTCTAAATTCATTTTTTTAATATTTTTGTAAAAATTAATATAATTACAAATGTATAAAGTTTTTGTCAATGAAAAAAGATTAAGCATCAGTAAATCTCCAATTCCCATTGAGAAGAACTTGCCTTATGAAGAAACCACCACCTTGGAAATCGCCATAGATTTGCTCGAAAATACTTCTACCTCAGAAATTAACATTTACGGTGAGAATTTAGAGCAAATTTGGGAAGAATTGACGGGTATGTTACGAGTTGTGGAAGCAGCAGGTGGAATTGTTTTCAACCAAGAAAATAAAATCCTTTTCATTCACAGATTAGGAAGATGGGACTTGCCGAAAGGTAAAATAGAGCCAGAAGAATCTCTAGAAAATGCTGCGCTAAGAGAATTAGAAGAAGAAACTGGACTTGCAGAGCTTATTTTAGAAGAATTTGTAAATACTACTTTCCATATTTACAAAGAAAAAAAACAAGGAAAAGAGGAAAGAATTCTGAAAGCTACGCATTGGTTTAAAATGACTTATGTAGGTCAAAAAGAACCGATTCCTCAAACTGAAGAAGGAATTACAAAAGTAGAATGGAAAACGCAAACCGAAATTAACGACGAAGTTTTGCCCAATACTTTTAAAAACATCAAACTGATTTTGAGCGAGGTTTTTGCAATATAAAAAAGGTGGAAATTAAAATTTCCACCTTTTCTTTTTATTTAATGAATTCTAATGCTTTTTCTAGCGCGATTCCTCGTGAAGCTTTCAGCAATATGTTCTGCGAATGAATATCATTTTCGGTTAAATAACTGATTAAATCTTCAGTGGTTAAAAATGCCACTCCAGAAACATTTACTTCTTTAAAATGTGGACCAACTGTAATGATTTCATCAAAACTGAGTGATTTTGCCAATTCTAAAATTTGAGAATGTTCTGTTGCGCTTTCTTCGCCCAATTCTAGCATGTCACCAATGATGATGGTCTTTGTTCCAATAAAATCATTGAAATTTTCCAGGGAAACTTTCATAGAACTAGGATTCGCGTTGTAAGTGTCTAAAACCAAAGTTTTATCTCCTTTTTTCACGATTTGCGAACGCATGTTGGTTGGAGTGTATTCTTCAATGGCTTTTTTGATTAAATGAAAATCAATCCCAAAATACAAACCTAAACTGGTAGCCGCACAAAGATTAGTAAAATTGTAATCTCCTGTAAGTTTTGAAAGTGCTTCTACATCATTATAAATAATTCCTACACAATTATTTTCTGTGAATTTCTCGAAATAAAATTCAGAATCTCTTCTTCCGAAAGGAATCACCAAATCATATCCTTCTGTTTTTTCAACTTGAATAGGATCATTTTCATTCACTACCACAAATTGATTATTCGATTTAAGGTAATCATACAATTCAGATTTTCCTTTGATTACACCTTCTACTCCACCGAAACCTTCTAAATGTGCCTTCCCGAAATTGGTAATATATCCAAAATTAGGTTGAGCAATGGTACATAAAAACTCTATTTCTTTTTGATGATTAGCACCCATTTCTACCACCGCCATTTCGTGCTCTGGTTTTATGGAAAGAATGGTTAAAGGAACACCAATATGATTATTGAGATTACCAAAAGTATATTGGGTATTATATTTCTGCGAAAGAACAGCGTGAATGATTTCCTTAGTTGTAGTTTTCCCATTACTTCCTGTTAAGGCAATAATAGGAATGTTCAACTGTGCTCTGTGATGTTTTGCTAAATCCTGTAAAAACTCTAGACTAGATTTTACATAAAATATATTTCTAGCAGTATTTTCAAAATTTTTATCTTCTACTATTACTGCAAGAGCGCCATTATCCACGGCTGTTTCAGCTAAAGTAGCCGCATTGAAATTCTCACCAGAAAAAGCGAAAAATATATCATTTTTTTCAATTTTTCTGCTGTCTATGGTTACTTTATTGGCTTGTAAATAAAGCGCATAAAAATCTGTAATATTCATGTGGTAAAAATAAAAAAATCCTTTCCAAAAAAGGAAAGGATTTTAAATTATTTAAAAGAAATTTTATCTCTTCGTTCTCTTATTGTTGGTATCTCTAGCATCTTGTGCTACACGGAAACCAATCCATCCGAAAGATTTAGATTCTTCTTTGAATCTTCTTTGTCCTGGGTCTAACCAATATGCAGTATCCATCCAAGAACCACCTTTTACAACTCTTACAGTATTAGAAACTTTAGTTGTTCTAGGCTTATTATCTTTTTGCAAGATTACTCTACCTTTATCATCTACGATGAATTGAGTTTTAGGTGAGTTATACATATTGTATTCTGCCATAGAACTGTCTACTTCTTTACCATAACCAGCTTCTAATGAAGACATGAAATCACCATCTCTATAATTTCTTTGATCTTCTACAGTTTTTCTTTCATAAGTTCCAGGTAAGCCTTTGTAGATTTCTCTACCATCCGCTAATCTTTCGAACTTCATATCTTTTGGATCTACTTTTTTATAAGTTCCATCAGCATTTTTCACGGTTTGCTGTGGCATATTTCCTCTGTAGTAATTGAAATCGCTCGCTTCTTCATCTATGATTGGTCTGTAAACGTCTGCAGTCCATTCTGCTACGTTTCCGTACATTCCATAAATTCCTAAATCATTAGAAGGATATTGTCTCACGTCAGCTGTTGTAGGAGAACCGTCATTATTCCAACCACCAACACCAGAATAGTCACCTCTACCTTGTTTAAAGTTTTCTAGGTACATTCCTCTATTTCTACCTTTTTTACCTCTTAATTTTTCAATTTCAGGTTCTTTTCCTAGGTAGTTATTGTATTCTCTATTTTTTTGTAAACCAAGCGCTGCATATTCCCATTCTACTTCTGTAGGAAGACGGAATTTAGTAACTAAACCTGCGGTTGCGTTTCTATTTGCTGCTTGAATTCTAGCGTTAGAAGTTTTGATACCAGATTTTTGTTGTAATTTTTGCTTATTAACATAAGCTTCTAATTCTGGATCATTAGCTTTATATTTATCTAAGTTAAATGCATTAGCACCTTGATTAAATGAATCATTAGAATAGTAATCATTTTTATTAATAATTCCTTGCTTCATAAGCTCCACTTCATTTGCTCTATCGGTTAACCAATCACAATATCTAGCTGCTTGTTGCCAAGAAACTCCTACTACAGGATAGTAATCGTATTCTGGAGCACGAAAATAAGTTTCCGCATAATCGTTTCTAGATAATTTATTATTCCAAACTAATGTATCTGGTAAAGCTCCTGTATAAATATTTTTAAAACTTGGATCAGAAGGAGGAAATACAAATTTAAGCCAAGTTACATAAGATCTATAATCGGCATTTGTAATTTCTGCTTCACCAATAAAAAATGCACTTACTTGCATTCTTCTTGGGGTATTGTTCCAATCATGCATTACATCGTCTTTTACCAACCCCATGGTAAAAGTACCTCCATCTACATAGACCATATTAGGCCATCCTTTTGGTTTTTGTTGTTTTCCAGAAAAGAACCATCCTTTCGGATCATTGGCTTTCCAACCGTTCATTCCTGTCTTATTTTTAGAACCGCCTCCACTTTTTACGTTACCACCTCCACCACAGCTGGTTAGAAGCAATGTTGCGCCTAGTGCAAGCAATGAAATAAACTTTAGTTTTTTCATAATTGTTTTAGATAATTTCGAGCTACAAAGAAAAATAATTTATTTTATTAATCAAACATCAAAAGTAAGATTTTTTATGTTTTTTTTAACGTATTAAAATTTATTTTATTGTTTGATATGAAAATTTTGTTTTTTTCGTTTATTTTGTAGCGCAATTTTAGACTATGAAAAAAAATTTATTACTACTTCTTCTTGTAGTTTTTACAGGCCATTTATTTGGTCAAAAAACTACGATAGAATGGGAAGGAAACAAAATAATGGATTATGGAACCTTCCAATACAATCTTCCATTTTTTAAAAACGAAAATTATTCTGTAATTAATGGAGTTCCTTATCTCACTTTTTCTAAAAAAGAAAAGGAATCTTCTCAATATGATATTAAAAATTTAGTTTGGGAAAAAATTCCAGCTAAAGAAGTATTTGGTTTACTTTCGGATAATGTTTCCACTAAAGAAATTGCATACTCTAATAGTCAAAAACAAACCATCAACGGACAATTTCTCACCAATGTAGTCATTGCAACCATTAAAAAAGATAAAAATACACTTTATAGATTAACCTCTTTTGAACTGGTAAAAAAAACGGTTAACAACCAGAGAACTTCTAGAACTTCTGATTTAATTGGCACTACCGAAAATCCTTTGAAATCTGGAAATTTCTATAAAATTAAAGTCGACAAGTCTGGAATTTTCAAAATCACAACAAAATTCCTTAGAGATAACGGCATCAACCCATCGAGCATTAATCCTAAAAATTTCAGAATTTATGGAAATGGAGGATTAATGTTGCCAGAATTCAATCAGGATTTCAGATATGCCGCTTTACAAGAAAACGCGATACAAGTTATTGGTGAAGAAGATGGAAAATGGGACGAAAATGACTATGCACTTTTCTACGCTCAAGGTCCACATGGTTATAATCTTTACAATGTAAATAACGGAAGTGGTTACAAACGTAACGAAACCAGACTCACTCACATTAGCGATAACAGTGTAAACATCTATGAAAATTTCTCTTATTACTTCATTAATTTTGACAAAGGAGAAGGAAAAAGAGTAACTCTTTCGGATATTGCGCCATCTTCCAAAGTTTATACTCGTTATGACGATTATCAATTCCTCAATGAAGAAAAAACCAATTTCTTGAATATTGGTAGACTTTGGGTGGGAGATGCTTTTAACGCCAATAAATCGGTTTCTTTTACTACCAAAACCGCTATTAAACCTACGGATACTGTAAAAATAAAATCTTCGGTTTATGTGAAGAATGCTGCCAATGACAAAATTACCTTCAGCATCAACGGACAAAACAGCAGCAGTTTTACGGTTAGCAATTCCCCAGAAATTAAAATCAAAGAAATTCCTTGGGAAACTTCTGCGTCAAATCTAAGCGGAACTACACTTAAAATAGACCACACTTTAGAGTCTTCTAATCCTTTGGTTGCTTATTATCTGGATTATGTGGAAGTGCAATACAAACAAGACCTTGTATACAATGATGCACAAATGAATTTCAGAGTTTTTGAAATTCCTACAGGTTTTGGAGAGACTTTCGGATTTACGGTAGAAAACGCCACAAACGTAGAGCAAATTTGGGATGTTTCAGACATTACAAACGCTAAAAAAATAGTCAATAAATCTTCAGGAGCGCAATTTTCATTTGGATATACTACAAATTCTCCATATTTCAACAATGAATTTGTAGCTTTTAAAAATTCCGCTTCTTTTGAGCCTCTTTTTGTTGAAAAAGTGGACAATCAAGACTTATCTGGCTTGAGAAATGTAGACTACCTCATCGTTACCACTCGTGATTTCACTCCACAAGCCGAAAGAATTGCCAATTACTACAGAACTCAAAAAAATTATCATGTAGAAATAGCTGATGTGAAGAAAATTTACAATGAATTTTCTTCTGGCGGACAAGATTTAACAGCGATTAGAGATTTTATTACCAAACTAAACACTCCAGCTGGAACGTTAAAATATGTACTTATCTTAGGAGATACTACTTTTGATTATAGAAATATTACCACCAATAATAAAAATTATATCCCAAGTTATCAAAGTGATTACAGTGAAAACTACGAAGCTTCATTTGTAACCGATGATTATTTCGGGATGACTTCTCCACAAAACACAACTTATATTTATGCTATTTTACCAGATATTCCAGTAGGAAGACTTCCTGCAGAAAATATTGCTGAAGCAAAAAATTTAGTTGATAAAACGCTTTCTTATTACAATGCTGTTCCGGGACAATCTTCGCCTTTTGGAGATTGGAGACTAAAAATGAATTTCGTGGTAGATGATGACCAAGACAGCCGAGTAGATACCAGTACAAATCCTTATCTCAAAGGAACTTTCCATGATGTGATGAACTTGGTTTTAGCCAATAATTTTGAAGGAAACACAGACAAACCAGAATATAATATCAAAAAATTATACTTAGATGCTTTCCCTGGTCAAAGTACAGCAGGTGGACAAAGATTCCCACAAGTAAACCAAGCCATTACGAATGCAATGAGCAACAGTTTATATTTGTATTATTTCGGACATGGAGGAATTAACGGTTGGGCGCAAGAAAGAGTTTTGACCACTCAAGAAATTGCAGCTTTTAATAATTACAATAACGCTTACAGCAGATTTCCTTTCATCAGTACCATTACTTGTGAATTTACACTTTGGGATGACCACAATACTTCATCTGCAGGAGAACAATTGATGAAATTACCACAAGGTGGAGCCAATTCCATGATTACTTCTTCTAGAGCAATTGCTACAGTTTATGGAAGATTATTTACAGAAACTTTTACCCGAAATCTCTTTAAACTATACAACAATGACTTTTTATCAGTAGGAGATGCTTTCATCGCAGCAAAAACTGAATACGGAACAGATTCTAACCACTTGAAAGTAAATCTTCTTGGTGATCCCGCTCTTAAACTCAGCAGACCGAAAAATCTTATCAGCATAGACAATATAGATTCACCAGTTGTTGGTCAACTAAGAGCGTTAGATTTTGTAAAAATTACGGGGCATGTTAATAACCAATCAGGAGCGATAGACAATACTTTTAATGGTAAAGTAGTCATCAATATTTTTGATAAAAAATTAGCCAAGAAAACCCTTAACAATGATGGAAACTTAACTCCAGTTCTTAATTATTTCGAAGAAGGAAGCCCGATTGTGAAAGCTTCTGGAACGGTTACCAATGGAACTTTCACCGTAGAATTCTATATGCCAAAAGACATCAATTATACTGTGGGAGACGGTAGAATATTGGCTTATGCAGATAATAATGTTTTTGATGTTTTCAATAACAAAACACAAAAAGTTGGAGATATTAATCCAAACGGAATTAATGATAATGAAGTTCCAAAGGTTCAATTGTACTTAAACAACACCAATTTTGTAGATGGAGGAATTACAGACTCTAACCCTAATCTTTTGGCTTGTGTAACAGATAATACAGGAATTAACTCTACAGGTTCAGGAATTGGTCATGACATTACCGTAGTTCTTGACGGTGAAGTGATCAATACCACTGTTCTGAACGATTTTTATACTCCGGGAACAGGAAATGGCTGTATTAACGCTTCTTTCTTAGACTATCAGAAAGGCTCTGTACTCTATCCTTTCCAGAATTTAAAACCTGGAAATCACCAATTGACCTTTAAAGTTTGGGACATTAACAATAATTCGACTACTCAAACGTTAAACTTTGTAGTAAGAGACCCAGAAGCCGAAAATTTAGTTGTTAAAAAATTACTAAATTGGCCGAATCCTTTTACCAATAAAACGTATATACAGTTTGAACACAATTGTGATGATGTTTTAGATGTAAATGTTCAAGTCTATACCATCACAGGAAAATTAGTACGAACATTCAGTACCACAGTGACTTCTACTCCATTTTTAGAAGGATATAGAACACACAGAACTGCTATAGAATGGGACGGAAATGATGATTTTGGCGCTCCAGTTGGTAAAGGAACTTACATTTACAAAGTTTTAGTAAAGAGTCAAAATCAAGAAAAATGTAAAGGAACTGCCTCTTTAGTAGAAAAATTAGTGATTTTAAAATAGAAAAAACAAATATGAAATTAACAAAAAAACTCTTTTTAGGACTAAGTATTGGAATCGGAAGTTTGGCGATGGCACAAAATACTTATCCTGTGCTTACAGGAGCTCCTTTTTTAAGGATTTCTCCAGATGCTAGAGCGGGAGGTTTAGGAGACCAAGGTGTAGCAACAAGCGCAGATGCTTTTTCACAATTTTGGAATGCATCTAAGTTTCCATTTAGTAGAAATACCTCTTCTGCTGCCGTAAGTTATACTCCATGGATGGGAAAACTCACCAACGATGTATTTTTACTATATCTAGGCTTTAATACCATGTTAGGAGAAGAAGATCGTTCTTCACTTTCTGCAAGTATTTATTATTTCAATATGGGTTCTGTAGACCTTACCAGATTAGTAGGAAGCGAAGTGGTAAATGAAGGAACCGCAAAACCTAATGAATTTGCAATAGATGTAGCTTATGCTTTAAAATTATCAGACACCTACTCTATGGCAGTAACAGGCAAGTTCATCCGTTCTGATTTATCTGGTGGAATAGGTTCTGAAAGCACACTTAAACCAGCCAATTCATTTGCTGTAGACGTTTCTGGATATTTACAAACTTATAAACACACCAGTTTTGGTGATTATGAGGGAAGAGTAAGAGCTGGTTGGGCAATTCAAAATTTAGGTCCAAGATTAGATTACACTGGTGACGAAAATTCACGTTCATATTTACCTACCACTTTCAGATTAGGAGCTGGTTATGATTTGTTTTTAGACGAAGTCAACAAAGTAGGTTTAACTTTAGAAGCTTCTAAATTACTCGTTCCTGGTCCAGACGAAACAGGAAACGTTCCAAATGTGGGCGTAATCGAAGGAATTGGTAAGTCTTTCAGCAATAAAGAAAGTATTATGTACAGTGGCTCTTTAGAATATTCTTATGACAATGCTTTTTCTGTGAGAACAGGTTATTTCAGAGAGAGTGAAATTCAAGGAGCAAGACAATACGCTACTGTAGGTGTAGGTCTTAATTACAACTCTTTTGGTCTAGATTTATCTTACCTCATCAATACTTCTAAAGTAAATACTGCTCTTGATAATACTTTAAGATTCGGACTTACTTGGAACATTGGCGAAGAATCATACAACAACGAAGATTATTAAAATTAATTTTAAAATTTTCCTCCAGATTAAAGGAAAAATTTTAACCAAATAAACAAACTTCTTAAATATTTTAAAAAAATCTCAATTTTGTATTGAGATTTTTTTATTTTTCTTTAACTTTGAAATTAACTAAATTTCAAAAAATTATGGGAAAATTTGTAATTAGAACCACTGCAACTGGTTTTAAATTTGATCTAAAAGCTGGAAACGGACAAGTAATTTTAACCAGCGAAGTTTATACCACGAAAGCTGCTTGCGAAAACGGTGTAGAATCTGTGAAAAAGAACGCTTCTGATGATGCAAAATATGAACGAAAAGAAAGTAGTAATGGGAAGCCAATGTTCAACTTGAAAGCTGGAAATGGGCAAATCATTGGAACAAGTGAACTTTACGAATCTGAAGCAGCAAGAGATAACGGAATAGAATCTGTAAAGAAAAATGCACCAGATGCAGAAGTAGTAGAAGAATAAAATATTTTTTTCACCGCGCCGAATTTTCAATTCGGCGCGGTTTTTTTTACAAAAATTCAGAGTTTAGTAATATTCCAGAATCTCAGACTTACGAGACAATTGCTATCTTTGCAAAATGAATTATGCTTCGGAACTTAAAAAATTTATTACCAGTCAATATATTTACTCAGGAACTAGAATTGCTTTAGCAGTTGTAATCCCGAGTATTATTTTGGCGTATTTAGGTTTGCTGAAAGAATTTTTCTTATTTCCACTCGGAACCCTTTTCCTAGCACTTACGGATTCTACAGGTCCTTTTCACCGAAGAAGAAACGCACTGATAGTTGCATCTGGATTTTATTTCTTTGTCTCGCTGATTGCAGGACTGCTGAAAGATTTCCCACCGCTTATTTTTTTAGAAATTATCATTTTCGGGATGTTTTTTACCATGTTAGGCGTTTACGGACAACGTTTAGCAGCAGTAGGTTCCCTCACATTAGTCGTTTTAGCCATTTTTATAGATGGCGCTCCTGGTGGTCATTCTGCGTTTTATAATGCATTGGTTTTTACTTTAGGTGGAATTTGGTTCATCTTGGTTTTCATGCTGGTAACGGTTATCAAACCTTATAAACTGGCAGAACAAATGATTGGCGAAAATTATATAGAACTCGGTAATTATTTGAAATTAAAAGCTCATTTTTACCATTCTAAGCCAGATTTCGATGTTTTGTACAAGCAAATTTTTGCATTACAAGTCAGAATCAAAGAACATCAAGAAGCGACAAGAGAAGTAGTTTTCAAAACCAGACAAATCGTAAGAGAATCTACTTCTACCAGTAGATTACTGATGCAGCTTTTCCTCAATTCACTTGACCTTTACGAAATTTTATTAACCTCAACCAACGACTACCGAAAACTGCAAAATACTTTTGGCAATAAAAATATTTTAGAAAAAATCCACAATTACCTCAATTTATTATCTAATGAATTGGTTCACATCGGGATTTCTATTCAAGGTGGATTAAAAACTGCTCCAATTAATGATATTTCTGCAGAACTTCATGCCTTACACGAAGAATACTACCAACTCAGAAATCAACACCTGAACGCTGAAACGCTTGAGGATTTCATGATTTTGAGACAAATCATGCACAGAATTTCTGCCATTTCAGAAGAAACTCAAAAAATATATCTTTTAAAATCTCAAGATATTAAATTGGCAAAAAGCCTTTCTACAGGCTTAGATTTAGAAAAATTTGTACAAAAAGATGAAAAACTTAACTCAAAAGTTTTCCTAGAAAATTTCTCTATCAAATCGAATCATTTCAGACACGCTGTAAGAATTACTACCGCATTATTAGTAGGTTACGCCATTTCTAAAATTGAAATTTTTCATATTCAAAAAACGTTTTGGATTCTTATTACGATTTTAGCAATTATGAGACCTGCCTACAGCATTACCAAACATCGAAACATCCTCAGATTATACGGAACAATTGGTGGTGCTGCAGCTGGATTGTTTGTGATTTATTTCATCACCAATCCTCCTACACAATTTGTGATTTTCCTAATCTGTTTGGTACTCACTTTCAGTTTGCTCAAAGATAAATATGCATGGTCTGTTTTCTTTATGACGATTTATATTTTCTTGATGTTCAACTTCCTAAAACCAGGAGATTTCTCAGAACTTTTTATGGAAAGATTGATTGACACAGCAATTGCTGGAGTTATTGTATTTCTGGTTTCTTACTTGGTTTTACCCGTTTGGGAACATCAGAAAAATAGAACTTTTATGCTGAATTACATCCTTGCCAATCATAAATATTTAAATAATATCATTGAGATTCTTCAGCAAAAAAACATTCCTATTCAAGACTATAAAATCAGCCGAAAACACGCTGTGGTAAGTTTGGCCAATCTTTCAGATAATTTCCAGAAAATGCTTTCTGACCCAAAAGGTCAACAGAAAAATCTAGAAAACGTTCACCAATTTGTGACTACTTCTCACCTTTTTACCGCTTACAGCGCATCTCTTTCTCAGTACGCACAAAAAAATACGGTTTATCGTGAAATAGACTTCGAAAATTGGAAAAATAAGATTAATGCTGAACTTTCTCGTACTATCGCAATTTTGCAAAGACAAGAAATTAAAAAAGATGATTTTGCAGAAAGCAAGCTCACGCCAGAAGATTTGGTGAATGAACTTTTAGAAAAAAGAAAAGAAGAAATCACCGAAAATGAATTCTATGACAGACGAGATCCTAAAAATATTTCTCATCTTACTGAGCTCAAAAACATCAGAGAATTACTGGAACTGATTTATAATCAAGCTCGTGACCAAAGAAAAATTGCAGAAAAAGTAACTGATTAATCTTCTAAATCGCGGTTTTCTTCTACAATGGCAAAGTAAAAATCTTCTATCTTAAAAACTTTTGCAGTGAAATCATGACTGAAAAAATCATCAAAAACTCTGCATTTTATTTCAGAAAGGTTATTGACATCAAAAGGAAATACCTGATAATGAGTTTTTAACGACCAATATTTAGACAAGTGAACTTTGTAAAGACTTTCTTTGATGACCCAAATAATCGTCAATAAATCTACTTCATTTTCTCTGTTTTGAGTCCAAATATGTTCCGATTCGTGTAAAAATTTATCCTTGATTCTTAGAATTTTAGAACTTATTTTCTCTAAATCTATTCCTACTCTATTCTTAGAAACCGCTAGAGAAGCAAATGGAAAAGAATGCGTGATAGAAATGTGTGCGGAATCTGGCCAGAGATAAGGTTCGCCGATGGTTTTATAGAGAATTTTGTGCTCTGGAAGTAGCATTTTGAACATTTTTCTTACCATCAAATGTTCTAATAACTTTTTGGGATGGTAATCTTTGGCTTTTTCCAGATTTTCGGGTTCTATGAGTTCTTCTGCGTTAAATTCGTCGTCATCACTATACTTCCAGTAAAGAATTACAGCATTTTCATCAGAATAATCATGATAGAAAGGCATATATTTATTTTACGGTAAAATTACTAAATAATTTCAATTCTATTATTTTTTAAAACGTTTAATTTAAAAGTTTAAGAATGTTAATTTTTGTTAATCATGATTTAACTATTCAATATAATAGTAATTTTGTCCCTTTAAAAAATACTACGTGAAGACTTGGACTAAATTTTTTATTACCAATATTCTCCTGCTTTTATTAGTAGGAGGAAAACTTCATGTATCTCCTAAAAGTTTTTCTGCTGAGAAAATTTCTTCACACAAAAACATAGAAAAACATTCAGCAGACAATAATTTCATCAGCATTTCAGATGAATTACAAGATTTAGATAATGTAATTTTTGAACTAGATGAAGAAGAACTTTCACATACTGGAAGTTTCTCTGATTTTTCTCTAACGGATAATCTTTATCATCTTAATTTTAATATTCCAAATGATTTTATTTGGAAGAAAATAGAATTAAGAAACAAAATCTTACTCACTCTACAATCTAAAATTTACATTCTGGTTCGTAATCTGCGAATTTGATTTCTCCATTTTTCTCTTCTTAAAATTTCTCTTCTTTAAGAGAAAAATTCTTTACACACAAGTCATTAATCATTGACTATGTGCATTTTATCATTTTAAATTTCATAAATTTCCAAATCATATGATGATCAAAAAAATCACATCATTAGCAAGTCTAATGGTATTATTTCTGGCATTAAGCTGTTCAGAAAAAAAAGAAGAAAAAGTAGAAAATTCCATTTATCCAGCTACTATTCCTTTAAAAACAAATACAGATATTACTAAAGAATATGTAGCCAAAATTCAATCTGCTAAAAACATTGAAATTCGTGCTCAGGAAAAAGGATTTCTACAAAAAATATACGTAGATGAAGGTCAATATGTACATGCAGGCCAACCCATGTTTCAAATTATGCCTCAAATTCTACAGGCAGAAGTGATGAAAGCAAAAGCCGAAGTAGACCAATCTATAATAGAATTAGAAAATGCAACTAAACTATCGGTAAATAATGTAGTTTCTAGAAACGAACAAAGAATGGCAAAAGCAAAACTAGATGCAGCCAGAGCAGAATTAAGACTGGCACAAACCAAATTATCTTTTACCACTATTAGAGCTCCATTTTCGGGAATTATCAATAGAATTCCTTTAAAATTAGGAAGTTTGGTAGATGAAGGAGATTTACTTACTTCATTATCAGACAATTCTGGCATTTACGCATACTTCAATCTCTCTGAACCAGAGTATCTTAACTATCAAATGCATGCTGCTGAAAGAGGTGACAAAGGAGTGAATCTGGTCATGGCAAACGGAGAACTTTTCCCAGAAAAGGGATTTATTCAAAACATAGAAGGTGAATTCGATAGTGAGACAGGAAATATAGCTTTCCGTGCTAAGTTCCCTAACCCTAATCAATTACTAAGAAACGGAGAAACAGGAAAAATAAAAATGTCATTGCCTCTGGAGAATATTCTAGAGATTCCACAAAAAGCAACTTACGAAATTCAAGACAAAACATATGTCTTTGTAGTGGACCAAAACGGAAAAATAAAGTCTAGAGAAATAACGATTGCTCATGAACTACCAGATATTTACGTGGTTTCAAACGGACTTCAAGAAAATGAAAAATTCTTGCTAGAAGGCGTACAAAAAGTAAAAGACAATCAACAAGTACAAATAAAATTTGTAAACCCACAAGAAGTTTTTAAATCTTTAAAAATAAAAGCGAATTAATTTCTTAAATCCTTTGAAAAATTATGTTTAATAAATATATAAGAAGACCCGTTCTCTCTATAGTCATTTCATTGATTGTAGTGTTTCTTGGTGCGCTTGCTCTCATAGAATTGCCAGTGACGCAGTTTCCATCTATTTCGCCACCCAAAGTAAATATTACGGTAGAATATCCTGGTTCTAATAATGAATTAATGGTAAAATCGGTAATCATTCCATTAGAACAATCTCTGAATGGAATTCCCGGTTTAAAATACATGACTTCTGATGCTGGAAATGACGGAGAAGGCTCTATACAATTGGTTTTTAACCTAGGAACAGACCCTAATATTGCTGCAGTAAATGTACAGAACAGAGTTTCGTCTGCAGTTAATAAACTTCCGCCAATCGTAGTAAGAGAAGGGGTGAAAATCACCAGAGAAGAACCCAACATGTTGATGTATGTAAACCTTTATAGTAATGACAAGAAAGCAGACCAAAAATTCTTGTTCAACTATGCTGACATCAATATTCTTCCAGAACTCAAAAGAATAGATGGTGTAGGTTTTGCTGATATTTTAGGAGACCGACAGTACGCCATGAGAATTTGGTTAAAGCCAGATAGAATGACTGCTTACAACATCTCTGCTGACGAAGTAATGGAAGCCTTAAACGAACAAAGTTTAGAAGCTTCTCCAGGAAGAACTGGCGAAAGTTCTGGTAAAGTCTCACAAAGTTTTGAATACGTCATCAAATATCCGGGTAGATTTACCAAAGAAGAAGAATACAAAAACATTATTATAAAAGCGAATTCTAATGGTGAATTTGTAAGATTAAAAGACATAGCAGATGTAGAATTTGGAAGCATGATGTACGACATCTACTCTACCTTAAACGGGAAACCTTCTGCTGCAATTACCATTAAGCAATCTTATGGCTCTAATGCGAGTCAAGTAATTAAAGATGTAAAAGAACTTTTGGCCAAATTAGAAAAAAAAGATTTCCCAAAAGGGATGCATTATGAAATAAGTTATGATGTTTCTAGATTTTTAGATGCTTCTATGGAAAAAGTAGTTCATACTCTTTTCGAGGCGTTTATTCTGGTATCAATTGTTGTATTTTTATTCTTAGGAGATTTACGCTCCACCATTATTCCTACACTTGCCGTACCCGTTTCATTAATTGGAGCTTTCGCGGTAATGTCTGCATTTGGGATTACCTTAAATCTTATTTCATTATTTGCATTAGTGATGGCAATTGGGGTAGTAGTAGACGACGCCATAGTAGTAATAGAAGCAGTACATGCCAAGATGGAAGAAAAAAATCTCTCTCCTTTAAAAGCTACTGAAGAAGCCATGCACGAAATAAGCGGTGCAATCATTGCCATCACTTTGGTAATGGCATCTGTATTTATCCCTATTGCTTTTATGTCTGGACCTGTAGGTGTTTTTTATAGACAATTTTCCATTACTATGGTTTCTGCCATTATTCTATCTGGGTTAGTTGCTCTTACTTTAACCCCTGCTCTATGTGCTTTAATTCTTAAAAATAATCACGGAAAACAAAGAAAGAAAACACCTGTCAATAATTTTCTAGATCGATTTAATAACTTCTTCAACAGAGGTGCAAATAAATACGAAGGATTACTTCAAAAATTTGTGACTAAGAAAATGTTTACTCTTCCAATATTATTGATTTTTTGTTTGGGAACATTTTTCTTGAGTAACAAAGTTCCTTCTGGATTCATCCCTGGAGAAGACCAAGGAATGATTTACGCCATAGTACAAACTCCGCCAGGCTCTACCTTAGAGAGAACTCATAAAATTGCTTTAGACCTGCAGAAAAAAACGGAAAAGATAGAAGGTGTACAGTCTGTGTCTTCATTAGCTGGGTACGAAATCCTTACCGAAGGAACAGGTTCTAATACTGGGACTTGTTTAATTAATCTTAAAAATTGGAGTGATAGAAAACATTCTGCTACAGAAATCATAGAACAGTTAGAAGAGATTGCCAAAGAAATTCCAGGAGCTAATATTGAGTTTTTTCAGCCACCTTCTATCCCAGGTTATGGAGCAGCAGGAGGTTTTGAACTTCGTTTATTAGATAAAGCTGGCAGTGGTGATTATCATAAAATGGAAGAAGTGAGCAAACAATTCGTAGAAGATCTTAAAAAAAGACCAGAACTTGGTAATGCCTTTTCTTTTTATTCCGCAAGTTTCCCTCAATATATGATGAGAGTAGATAATGATATGGCAGAACAAAAAGGAGTAAGTGTAGGAAAAGCCATGGATAATCTCTCTACACTTATTGGATCTAATTACGAAACAGGTTTTATAAGATTTGACAGACCTTACAAGGTGATTGTTCAAGCTGGGCCACAATATCGTGCATTGCCGCAAGATTTACTCAAATTGTACACTAAAAATGATAAAGACCAAATGGTTCCTTATTCAGATTTTATGCACTTAGAAAAAGTATATGGAATGTCTGAAATTACTCGTCATAATCTTTACAATTCTTCTGAGGTAAGTGGTAATCCCGCTGAAGGATACAGTAGTGGTGAAGCGATTAATGCCATAAAAGAAGTGGCCGAAAAAACTTTACCTAGAGGTTTTGACATTGATTGGGCAGGTATTTCTAAAGATGAAGTAAGCCGAGGAAATGAAGCCGTTTATATTTTCTTAGTTTGTTTAGGATTTGTATACCTCATCTTATCCGCACAATACGAAAGCTTTGTTTTACCATTACCAATTATTTTATCCTTACCAATTGGGATTTTCGGAGCGTTTTTGTGCTTAGAATTATTTGGTTTAGAAAATAATATTTATGCACAGATTGCCATGATTATGCTCATAGGTTTATTGGGGAAAAACGCAGTACTAATTGTAGAATTTGCTGTACAAAGAAGAGCTGCTGGCGAAGAAATTGCCAAAGCAGCTATCCAAGCCGCTACTTTACGTTTTAGACCTATTTTGATGACTTCATTTGCATTTATTGCTGGGCTTATTCCACTAGCCATAGCAACTGGACCAGGAGCTATAGGAAATAGAACCATAGGAACAGCCGCTGCTGGAGGAATGCTGATAGGAACCGTTTTTGGACTTATCATTATTCCAGGTTTATATTACCTTTTCGGAGTGATTTCAGATAAACTTAGAATGGCAGAACACGAAGACGAAAATCCTTTAACCGAAGAAATTGACAATAATGAACCGATTTTATAAAAACATAAGCCTTTCTTTTTTCACTATATTATTAATAGGTTGTAAAGCACCTATGCCTACCGTGATTAAAGATGAAACAAAAGAAAATCTCCCTAAAAATTTCGCTCAATCTACCAATGATGAAACGAAAAACATAGGAAATACTCCTTGGAAAGAATTTTTCACCGACCTAAATCTTCAAAAATTGATAGAAACAGCTCTTGTTAATAACCAAGAACTGATGAAAACATATCAAGAAATAGAAATGGCCAAAAGCAATGTTCTTTATCAAAAAGGGAAACTCTCTCCTTTTGTAAATGCAGGTGGCTCTATTGGTGTAAAAAAAGCAGGAAGATACACCAGTGAAGGCGCTGGTGATGCAAGCACCAATATGGAAGGAGACCACCCTATTCCAGACCCATTATTTAATTATGAAGGCGGATTAAATGCAAGTTGGGAAATAGACATCTGGAAAAAGTTAAGAGACGAAAAAGATGCTGCTGTAGCTCATTATCTGTCTACTGTAGAAGGGAAAAATTTCATTCTCTCCAATTTAATTGCAGAAATTGCAAACAATTACTATGAACTTATTGCTCTTGACCGCCAGTTAGATATTATTCATCAATATATTCAAATTAATGAAAAAGCACTAGAAATAGCAAAAATTCAAAAAGAAGCAGCGGCAACTACCGAACTAGCGGTCAAAAAATTTGAGGCAGAATTAGCAAAATCAAAAGCCCAAGAATATATCATCAAACAAGACATTACCGAAAAAGAAAACATAATTAATGCTTTAACGGGAAGATTTCCGCAAAATATTGAACGTTCTACCGAAAATATGATGCCACCACTTCCTGAACAAATTTTTACAGGGATTCCTTCTCAATTGCTAGAAAATCGACCAGACATTAGACAAGCAGAATATGAACTTACCGCTTCAAAATTAGATGTAGAAGTGGCTCGTAAAGAATTCTACCCTTCTTTGGGAATATCAGCTTCGCTAGGATTAGAAGCTTTTAAACCAAGTTATTTGGTAAAATTTCCAGAATCAGTTGCCTATCACCTTGCTGGTGAATTAGCAGGACCAATGATTAATAAATCTGCAATTAAAGCCAATTTTCAGTATGCCAATGCTAAACAACTAGAAGCATTGTATGAATATGATAAAACCATACTGAACGCTTACCTAGAGGTTTCAACCAAAATGTCAAAAATCGAAAACCTTAATCAATACTATGAATTGAAAAATCAAGAAAGTAAAGCATTAGAAAAATCTATAGACATTGCTCAACTTCTTTTCAAAAATTCTAGAGCAGACTATCTAGAAGTATTGATGAATAATAGAGATTTATTAGATGCTAAAATAGAACTTGTAGAAGCACAGAAAAACCAACTCACCTCTGTAGTCGAAATTTATAAAAGTTTAGGCGGAGGTTGGAAATAATATATTGTTTTTTCTATCAACCGAAACTCTGCTATGGATTTTTCTGTAGTGGAGTTTTTAATGGATGATTATGATAGATTTTAACTGTAATTATTTCAATTTTTTTAAAAAAATATATTGTATTTTTGCAAAAATTTTTTCAATTAATGGAAACTAAAACTCAATATTTACCTTACAAAGTTAAGGATATTTCCCTAGCAGAATGGGGACGCAAAGAAATTCAATTGGCTGAAGCAGAAATGCCAGGTTTAATGGCGTTAAGAGAAGAATATGGTCCTTCTCAACCATTAAAAGGGGCTAGAATTGCAGGTTGTCTTCACATGACTATTCAAACTGCTGTTCTCATCGAAACTTTGGTTCACCTTGGTGCAGAAGTAACTTGGTCTTCTTGTAATATTTTCTCTACCCAAGATCACGCTGCTGCTGCTATTGCTGCTGCTGGAATCCCAGTTTACGCATGGAAAGGAATGAATGCAGAAGAATTCGATTGGTGTATTGAACAAACCATTTTCTTTGGAGAAGACAGAAAACCATTAAACATGATTTTAGATGATGGTGGCGACTTAACCAATATGGTTTTTGACAAATTCCCAGAATTAACTGCTGGAATCAAAGGTCTTTCTGAAGAAACAACTACTGGTGTTCACAGATTATACGAAAGAATGGCAAACGGAACTCTAGTAATGCCTGCAATTAACGTAAACGATTCTGTTACTAAATCTAAATTCGACAACAAATACGGTTGTAGAGAATCTGCTGTAGATGCAATCAGAAGAGCGACAGACGTAATGCTAGCTGGTAAAAGAGTGGTAGTTTGTGGTTTCGGAGATGTAGGTAAAGGTACTGCTGCTTCATTTAGAGGAGCTGGTTCTATCGTTACTGTTACAGAAATTGACCCAATCTGTGCTTTACAAGCAGCTATGGAAGGTTATGAAGTGAAAAAACTAGACACTGTAATCGAAAATGCTGATATTGTAATTACTACTACTGGTAACTTTAATATTGTTAGAGCTGAACATTTCAAAAAAATGAAAGATAAGACCATCGTTTGTAATATTGGTCACTTTGATAACGAAATTGATATGGCTTGGTTAAACGAAAACTATGGTAATACCAAAACTGAAGTAAAACCACAAGTAGATATTTACAATGTAGATGGTAAAGAAATCATCATATTAGCAGAAGGTAGATTGGTAAACCTTGGTTGTGCAACTGGTCACCCAAGTTTTGTAATGTCTAACTCATTTACCAACCAAACTCTAGCTCAAATCGAACTTTGGACAAATTCTGAAGCATACGAAAACAAAGTGTACATGCTACCAAAACATTTAGATGAAAAAGTAGCAGCACTTCACCTTAAAAAATTAGGCGTAGAGTTAGAAACACTTTCTCCAGAACAAGCTAAATATATTGGTGTAGAAGTAGAAGGTCCTTTCAAACCAGAATACTACAGATACTAAAAAGTTGGAAGTCAGAAATCGGAAGATGGAAGACTGAAAATTAATTTATACTACAACTCCTCAGAATTTCTGAGGAGTTTTTTTATGTATCTGCAAAATATTTTGAATTTTATTAAAATATTCTTTGTAATTTCAGACTATGAAAATCTTATCTTTTCTTTTTCTGATTTTTTCTTTATCCATCAATGCTCAAGATGGCTTTCAGATATTAGAGGATAAGAAAAAGGTAAACATTCCTTTTCGGCAAATCAACAATTTAGTTTTTCTGGATTTAAAAGTCAATAATGTAGACCTTACTTTTTTGTTAGACACTGGCGTTTCCGAAACTTTACTTTTTAGCTTAGAAAACAAAGAAGTAGTTTTCGAAAATGTAGAAAAAATAAAATTTACAGGACTTGGCGGAAGCAATTATATAGAAGGCATAAAATCTACTAAAAATAAAGTAGAAGTCAATAAAACTTTAGTGGATTTCAGTCACGAAATTTATATTATCTTAGACGAAGACTTCAATTTCTCTTCTCACGTAGGAATTCCTGTTAATGGCATTATCGGTTATCATTTTTTTAAAAACAATCCTCTAAAAATAGATTTCGAAAGGCATCTAATAACGGTTTACAATAGAAAATATTATTCTGAGAAAACTTTCAGAAAATTTGAGAAACTACCTATAAGTGTAGAATCCCAAAAACCGTATCACAATGCCGAAGTACAGCAAACCAAGGAGTTTTTCCCCGCAAAAATGCTCATTGACTTAGGAAATAGTGATGCAATGTGGCTTTTCCCAAATAGAATTCCAAATTTCAACTATAATAGACCTAATATAGATGATTTTCTCGGAAGAGGATTTAATGGAGACATCTATGGAAAACGCAGTAGAATCCACGCGCTGAAACTTGGAAATAATATTTTAAATGAACCTATCGTAGCAATGCCGAGCGAAGAATCGGTAAAATCTATGAATTTCGTAAAAGAAAGAATTGGTTCTATCGGCGCAGATGTTTTAAAAAGATTTACTATTGGTTTCGACTATAAAAATGGCTTATTTTTCATCAAAAAAACCAAATCTATCAAAGAACCTTTCAGATTTAACATGAGCGGTTTAGATATCAAACATGATGGCATGAAATGGGAAAAAGATTTGGTAAAAGTTGAACTTCCAAAACTTCCAGAATCTACAAATAACGACAGAGGAACCACAATAAGAATTCAAGACGCGAGTGAATTTCAATACAAATTTGTGTTGAAACCAGAATATTCTGTAGCTGGAGTTAGAGAAAATTCACCGGGATTTTTAGCAGATATCAAAAAAGGAGATAAACTTATAGAAATCAATGGTAAAAAGACTTCTGACATGACGCTACAAGAAATCAACGAAGCTTTTATTACAGAAGAAAATAGAGTGATAAAAATTAAATTAATCAGAAATTCTGAAACATTAATCAAAGAATTTGTCCTAAAAGACCCTATTCCTTATCAAGAAAATTAATGGATAAAAAACTCAATACCATAAGAACCAGACCTCGATTCAAATTAGAAACTGATTTGAGTAAAGAGGATTTTGAATTGAATTTAAAAACCGAACTTCAAAAAAATACTGAAATCCAAGGAAATATCAATAAAGAAGTGGCTTCTATTTGGGTAAAAACCGCTCATAATGAATTTTGGAAACCTTATCTTTCACTCAGAGCAGAAAACGAAGATGAAAAAACCTTTATCAGAGGAATTTTTGGACCAAGTGCAGCCGTTTGGACATTTTTTATGTTCCTTTACTTCATTTTTTCTATTATTTTCATGGTTTTTATTACCATTTGGTTTGTTACAAAACAAATTAATAGCCAAGATTTTCCTTGGGCAATTTATCTTGCTATCTTTGCATTGGTTTTATTATTGCTTACTTTTTTGGCCACAAAAATCGGGCAGAAAAAAGCAAAAACCGAAATGGAACAACTCAAAAATTTTGCAGAAAATTCCATTCTTAAATGACAGAAAAACCTAGCATTAATTTCATTTTAAAATGTCTATCAAAACGCTTGCTTACGGAGAAAAAAACTATAATTATTACAGTGCTTACCTCAGAGAAAAATATAACGGAAAGCGCGTGTACAAAGTCATTGTAGACGGTGGTTTTACTTGTCCGAATAGAGATGGCTCCAAAGGTTATGGCGGTTGTACCTATTGCAATACAGATTCTTTTACTCCCGCTTCTAGAAATCTAGATTCTATTCGTGAACAGGTTTTACACGGCATGGAAAACGCTACTCAAAATTATAAAGCAGAAAAATTTATCATTTATTTCCAGCCTAATTCTAATACTTATGCGCCAGTTGATGAACTCAAATTAATGTACGATGAAGCATTAAAAATTAATTCAGAAAACATTGTAGGATTATCTGTAGGAACACGCCCCGATTGTTTAGATGCAGAGATTGTAACACTTCTAGAAAGTTACAAAAACAAAGGGTTAGAAGTAGATATAGAACTGGGAATAGAATCTATTTACAACGAAACCTTGCAAAATCTTAATCGTGGTTGTACTCATGAAGATTTCATTTCTGCTATGAAACTTTTAGAAAATTCTTCGTTAGATGTTTGCGTTCACACCATTTTGGGATTACCTGGCGAAACCCGAGAAATGATTGTAAAATATGCCGATGAAATCAACAAGTTTGAGAAAATTAATTTCGTGAAATTTCATCACTTACACATCGTGAAAGGTTCTATAATGGGCGTGAAATACAAAAGAGAACCTTTCCCACTCTTTACTTTAGAAGAATATACTGACATTCTCTGTGAAATTCTGCCAAAATTAAGGCCAGACATCGTCATTCAGAGACTTTTTGCTTTATCTGATGTAGAAATGCTCATCGCACCAAAATGGGGCTTAAAAAAGTCTCAAATTCAAAATTACATCGATGCAGAGTTAGAGAGAAGAAATATCATTCAAGGAAGTGAGTATAGAGGAGAAATGAGCGTTTAGAAATTTCTAAATTTTTTCTAACCAATCCTCTGGAACTCTTCTAATTTTTAAATTCTGACTATCCATCAGAATCCAAAGCGTTCTAGAATCTACTACCAATTCTTCACCTCTGTAAAACTCTACTTTTCTTGGCTGTCTTATTCCTTCTGGTTTTTCGGGATATGTTTTCAGTGTAAGCACTTCATCTTTAAAGACTTGCTTCTTATACTGAATATGATGGTCAGAAAGCACCCAAAAATCATCTGAATAAGGCGTACTATTTTTTAAAATATCCCAATGTTCTTTTGCCATTTCTTCTACCCAATGTACATACTGAACATTATTCACATGATTGTTTTGGTCTAAATGTTCATCGTTTACTACAATTTCTTTGATATGAACCAGTTTCATTTTAAAATTTTTATAAAATTACCAACTTAATTTTCATAAAAAGACAAACTAAACATACTTTTTTAGAATAATGCGGTAGATACAAAAACTCCAAAATTATTCTGGTTAAACTTTTGTGAGCCAAAATATTCAAAATTACTGGCTAAACCAAAAGAAATATCGTTGTAATTAACGCCAGCTCTTAATCTAAGATAGCTTCTCGTGTGAGGATTACCTTCATTGGTAATTGCAGCATACATCGCCTGAATTTTAGAATAAAATCTCCAATTTTCTGAAAGTTTTGGTTTATACTCTCCCATTAAAAAAGCCTCCATTTCTCCGTTATCATCTATATAGTAACGCGGATTAAATACAATTACATAATCTGGAGAGCCTTTAGAATAAATCACTCCTACTGCTGGTCTGATATCTACACCTGTAGCCATGTGAAAACCTCCCATTAAATTTAAATTTTTGGCAAATTCATAGGTAATATTCCCTTGTACCATAAAACCGTCAGTATCGTCTTTATCCCAAGTTCCGATAATGTCACTTACTGCAAATATTCCAAATTTTGGAGCAGTTGTCAATTTTTTCTGAAAATTAGTTTGAAATCCTAAAGCTTTGTCTCCAAAAACAGTTTCTACAATTACAGGAGGCTTTTTCACCTCTACAGTAGTAGTTTCTTGAGCTTTTAAAATTGAAATTGATGTAAATAAAGAAGCTATAGATAAAAATAGTTTAGTGGTCATGATAAAAATTAAATTTTTCTAGTCTGATTTTAGTATTGTAATCACTTAGATTAAAAAAAATATAAGTCTTAAAAAAACAAAAAACCCTTTAGATCTAAAGATTTAAAGGGTTTTGTTGCAAATTGCATTTTTAAATGCGATCCGGACGGGACTCGAACCCGCGACCTCCGCCGTGACAGGGCGGCATTCTAACCAACTGAACTACCGGATCAATTTTTTGAAAAGTAATTGATAAACTTTTTGCGATCCGGACGGGACTCGAACCCGCGACCTCCGCCGTGACAGGGCGGCATTCTAACCAACTGAACTACCGGATCTTTTAATTAAAGAACATTGCTCTTTTTTCGTGATGGCAAAATTACAACTTTTATTGAATACTGCAAATATTTTTATAAAAAAAATGCTCTCCAAAACGGAAAGCATTCATTTTCAATTATATTATTTTTACAAGTATGCATTTAATTTCTCTGCAATAGCCGCTTTAGGAGCTACTCCAACGAATTTATCTACTACTTCTCCGTTCTTAAAAATCAAAACAGTAGGGATATTTCTGATTCCGTAATCCATAGATACTTGTTGATTATTATCTACATCTACTTTTCCTACGATTGCTTTTCCTTGGAAATCATCATGAAGTTCTTCAATGATTGGTCCAAGCATTCTACATGGTCCACACCAAGCTGCCCAAAAATCTACTAATACTGGTTTATCTGAATTTAATACCAATTCTTGAAAGTTGCTGTCTGTTAATTCTACTGCCATAATTCTTTAATATTTGTTTCTAATTATTTATTGATTTCAGGTTACAAATTTACAATATTCTTGCCAAATTTTTAAAAGTATTATCTATGCGAACCATTATCTTTTTCTATAATCGCAAGATTTCTACCAATGCATTAACTAAAGCATCTATTTCTTCTTTTGTGGTTTTATGAGAAAAAGATATTCTAAGCGGAGTGGTGTTTTGCTGGGTTTCTTCACTTAAAATTTTAGAAAGTACAGATGATGGTTTTGCTGCTCCAGAACTACATGCACTTCCTTGTGAAACTGCAATTCCTTTCATATCTAGCTGTAAACCAATCAAAGGATTTTGTGAAGGCAGAGACACACTTAAAACCGTGTAAAGACTCTTATCCCTTTCTGCACTTCTTCCATTAAAAAGAATTCCCGGAATTTTTTCTGAAAGTCTTTGGATGGCGTAATCCTTGATTTCTTGAATATAAGAAGAGAATTTTTCTAAATTCTCAGTCGCAATTTCAAATGCTTTTCCTAATCCTGCAATCCCTACCACGTTTTCTGTTCCGGCTCTTACATTTCTCTCTTGAGTTCCACCATGAATTTGAGCTTTTAAGTGCGTAGATTTTCTGATGAAAGCAAAACCTGCACCTTTTGGTCCATGGAATTTGTGCGCACTACAACTGGCAAAATCTACCAAAGTTTTAGAAAAATCCAAAGGCAAATGTGCCATCGTTTGTACCGTATCAGAATGGAAATACGCTCCGTTTTCTTTGCAAATATTTGCGACTTTATCTAAGTCTAAAAGATTACCAATTTCATTATTGGCGTGCATTAAACTTACTAAAGTCTTTTTATCTGAAGACTTCAAAAGCTGCTGTAATTTCTCTATATCTACATCTCCTTTTTCATTGACATTGAGGTAAATTACTTCTACGTTTTTAGAATTTTTGAGATTTTCCACCGATTCTGCTACACATTTATGCTCTAATTCTGTGGTAATGATTCTTTCGATTTTTAAATCTTCTACCGCAGATTTCAGAATTAAATTATTAGCTTCCGTCCCGCAAGAAGTGTAAATGATTTCTGCGGGGGAAACATGGAGTTCATGTGCAATTTTTCTACGGGTTTCTTCTAGAATTGTTTTGGCTTCTTGACCAAGGGTATGTGTAGAAGAAGGATTCCCGAAATTATTTTTCATTACCACTACCATCGCATCTATCACTTCGTCTAAAAGTGGTGTAGTAGCGGCATTATCTAAATATATCTGTGTCATTTTTAGGAAATATTTGTGAGCATTAAGACAGAAAATCTTAATTTCTCCATTTTAGAATTTTACGCGACGAAATTAATGAAAAAATCTGTAATGAGATTCGTGAGCGAGAGAAAGCATAGGCAAATCTCCAGAAGTATCCCCAAAAGCGATGATTTTATCGTACTTTTTGCCTTCTATTTCTTTTTTAATTCGGTTTACTTTTTCTTTACCATTGTTATTTCTGGTTTTGAAATGCCCAGTGAAAATTCCGTTTTCGAAACGGGCTTCTGTTGCCAAAAATTTCATTCCCATTTTTTCGGCAAAAGGTTTCACCCAAATATCAAGAGAAGCAGTTATTAAGTAACTTTCTGTGTTTTCTTTGTCAATATTTTCTATAAATTCTAAAGCATTTTCTCTGATGATTTTCGGATAAAATTTATCGATAAAATCTTGAGAAACTCTATTGATTTTTTCTTCTCTTTCCCCTTTTAGAATAGAACTGATGAAACTTTTCTTCACTTTTTCTGCATTCGCCAAATGCAATTTTACCAAAATAAATAGCGGAATATGTTTCAAAAAATTCCAGAAATATTTTTTTTCATTATAAAAATGCAAGTACAAAAACATGGTGTCTTTGTACGTAAGTGTTCCATCAAAATCAAATAAATATAGTTTTTTCATTAGTAAAAAGACAGGATATGAATAGAAAATTACAGTTTCAATTTCTTAAAAATAAATTCAGGAATATGAATGATGATGAGCATGATTAGTCTCCAAATTGGCAAAACATAAACGATATTTTTTTGTTTTTTATAAGCTTTATAAATGCATTCTGCCGCTTGTTTTGGTGTTGCGGTAAGTTTTGGATTCAGTGGTAAACCTTCGGTCATTTTGGTTTCCATAAAACCTGGTTTTACCGTCATCACATGAACTTTTTTAGAAAAAAGATAATTTCTCAATCCACTTAAATAGGCGGTAAAAGCAGCTTTTGCACTTCCGTAGATAAAATTACTCTGTCTACCTCTATCTCCTGCCACAGATGAAAGCGCGATGATGTTTCCGCTTCTTTTGCTTTCCATTTTTTTAGCAAAATAATTGATTACAGGAACCAATTTTGCGTAATTAATGTCGATGATTTTCTCAGTGTTTTTATCATCATACAAACCATCTTCGGTTCCCAAACCTAAATAACCAGTGGCACAGAAAAGCAAATCTGAGTCTACATTTTCAAAAACAGAATAATTGATTTCTTGAGTCAAATCCAATTCTATGATTTCTGATGGCTGCAGAAATTTCACATCAATATGTTGAGCAAAACGTTCTGTCGTTTCTCGGCTAGAAGTAACCAGATAAATTTTAGGAAATTTTTCACCAGCAATTAATGCTTTTTCTACAAATGCTTGTGCAACTTCTGATGTGGAACCAAGAATAATCATATGTAATGAATTAGTTATGAATGATTTAGTTTTTTATTAAGAACCTCTTTTTATTCTTTTGCTTTGCAGCGAAACAAATTTAGAACTGTCTACATTTTTCAGATAATTGGTGAGTGAAGATTTACTCATGCTGTCTTTGGTCAAATAAATTCTCCCGCCAAATTCTTCTACAATTTTATCTAAATTATCTACCAATTGTCTTAATTCTCTGTTGATTTTAAAGTCTAAAGCTAGCGTGTATCCTTCAAAAGGGAAAGAATTATACGCTTCTGGATTTCCTTTGCCAAAAAGTTTAAGAACTGCTAAAAAAGAACCTTGTCCACTTCTACCAATGGTTTCTAGGATTTTTTTCATGCCTTCTTTTCCTTTTTCTTTTGGAATTACCATTTGGTATTGAATAAAACCACCTTTTCCATAGATTTTATTCCAGTCGTTAATGGCATCTAGAGGATAGAAAAAAGTTTCGTAGTCTATGAAATTTTTAACTACTTTCTGTCTTTGTTTATTGAAATACAAAAAGTTAAAAGCTCTTACAGAAAAACTATTCAATACAAAACTTGGAAAATAAAAAGGAATAGTAGGGCTGAATTTTTTCTTTAATCTCAACGGATTTTCTTGCCATTTTTGGGGCAACTCTGCTCTAAGCGCAAACTCACCTCTCATTAGAATACTTCTGCCGATGTTTTTACCTTTTTGCAAGCAATCTATCCAAGCTACGGTATAAGTCCAATCTTCTGATTCTTCGAAAAGTTGGAAGATTTCGTCTAGATTTTCAGCTTTTATTGACTCTTGACGAATATAAGCCGATTCTATATTTTTAAGTTTAATTTTTGCAGAAAGAATAATTCCGGTAAGTCCCATTGCTCCGAAAGTAGCCCAAAATTTCTCTGCATTTTTTTCTCTAGAACACGTGATAATTTCGCCATCTTCTACCATCATTTTAAACTCAATCACGCATTCCGAAAACGCTCCTTCTGCGTGGTGATTTTTCCCATGAATGTTTGATGCAATCGCTCCACCCAATGTAATAAACTTAGTTCCCGGCGTGATGGCTAAAAAGTAACCTTGAGGTACTGTAATTTCTAAAATTTCAGAAAGCAATACTCCAGATTCGCATTCCAAAATGCCATTTAAACGATCAAAACTGATGAATTTATTTAATTTCTTTGTAGAAAACATGGCTTCAGCCAAGGCTGCATCGCCATAGCATCTGCCATTTCCATACGCAATTACTTCGTTATTTTGTCTTACAAATTCTCTGATTTTACTGTAGTCTTCTTCGGCTTTGAACAGTTTGTTTACTATGGGATGATTGCCCCAAGTAGAAACTTTTTTTACGAAATCTGGTTTCATTTTTTTAAATATATTAATAACAAAAATGCTATTAACCAAATGAGAATGGTTATTTGTATATATCTGTCTTTGTAGACAATTTTAGTAGGAGATTCGGTTTTATTATACACCAAAGTTTGCTGTAAATACCTTAAAAAAGCAAAAACTACAAACAAAACGGTATAAAAAACTCTCACCCCAAATTTTTCTTGAACTTCAGGAGTTAAGGTAAACATAAGATAACAAACAATTGCCAATGTTACCGAAATAGAAAGGGCAATATCTGCAAATTGTACATTATAGCCATCAAGTGCTTTTCTGGTTTTCCCAGAAATTTCGGCGTTTATTAACTCTCCTCTTCTTTTACCAATTGCTAGAACCAATGCTAAGACAAAAGTTAGTAAAATAGCCCATTGTGAAACGACAATTCCTGTAGCATAACCTCCCGCTAAAACTCTGAGCACAAATCCTAATGCAATAATGCAAACATCTATAATGGCAACATGTTTTAGCTTAAAAGTATAAGCAATATTCATAAAGAAATAAGAGGCAATGATGATAGAAAATTTGGTAAAATTTCTCTGGAAATAATCTCCACCAAAAAAAACCAATAAAACAACAGATAAAATTAGAAGTACAAAAATAATTTTAGCAGCGGTTTTAGAAATGGCACCACTTGCTAATGGTCTTTTACATTTTTCAGGATGTTTTTTATCTGATTCTATGTCTGTATAATCGTTTAATATATAAATAGAACTAGCTGTAAATGAAAAAACTAAAAAAGCGAAAATACTTTTTAGCGTTAAATCCACATGTGTAACATTCCCCGAAAAGAAAAGTGGTGTAAAAACAAAAAGGTTTTTTACCCATTGTTCTACACGTAAAAGTTTTAAAAATTTTCTCATCAAAAGTTATTATACTATACAAATTTAAGAATAAAAAAATAAAAAATCGCCTTGCAAACAAGGCGATTTAAGTGGATTATGATTTATGTATGTTATTTGGCTTCTTGTTGAGCATCTTTAATCATTTCTTCATTTGCAGTAATGGCAAATTCTACTCTACGGTTTTTAGCTCTACCAGCATCTGTACTGTTGTCTGCTATTGGTTCTTTTTCACCAACTCCCATTGCAAATAATCTAGATTTTGCAACACCAAGAGAAACTAAATAATTCACTACTGCATTTGCTCTTCTTTCAGACAAATTTTGGTTATATGAGTCAGTTCCTTTAGAATCGGTATGTCCATAAATATTGATATTGGTATCAGGATTGTTTTTAAGGACTTCTGCTAATTTATTAAGGTTGGTCTTAGCAACTGAAGTAAGATTAGATGAGTCAAAATCAAAGTTTACCGTATTTTCTGATAAGGTTACTTTAATCCCTTCATTTACTCTCACCACTTCTGCTCCTGGCAAAGCTTCTTTAATTTCTTTGGCTTGTTTATCCATTTTATTACCGATTACTCCACCAACTACTCCACCAACTACACCGCCTAAAACGGCACCTTGAGGAGCGTTACCGCCTTTTCCTACATTATTCCCGATTACAGCGCCTAAAACAGCACCTGCAGCAGTACCAATTACGGCACCTTTTTGAGTATTATTAGCATTCTGAATCGCTTCACAACTAGTTAACACCATTGCTGATGATAAAAATAATGCTGCTACGCTTGATTTATTGATTAGTTTCATAATTTTTTTAAATTTTAAAAAGTTATTTTTGTTCCATTCCTGTTCTTACAAAATTGTAATATACTTTAATTACATTTCCTTCAAAAGGAACGCTTTGAACTAAGGTAAAGTTGTCTGTGTCTTGTTTTTCAATTTGTAAAATATAACCAGCAGTTACATTTTTAGCTTTAGTATCTGCTACTAATTTCTTGAATTTAAATTCATTATCTTTGGTTACTTCAAATTTAATAGGTTGAGTTACCGTAGGACAATTCCCACCACCTTTTATGGTATACGCTCCAGAATAATTATTAGGGATAAGTCTCCAATGACTTCCTACAAAACACTGAGCATCTGCTCCTTCGTCAAAAGGCTTTATTTGAAATCCTTTCTCATAATTTACACTGGTAATTTCCCAATCACCTTTCATTTTTAAAAATTCTGCTCTAGAAGTTTGAGCACTTTCTGCTTTTTTCACAGAAGAGCAAGAAACGGCAAATAATGAGCCGAAAGCTAGAGTCAATAGTACTTTTTTCATCTTTTACTTAAATTTGGTTGTTATTTATGAATGTAAAGTTATGAAGTTAATTGTAAAAACTGTGCCAATATGATAATCTTATAAACTTTTCTTAAAATTCAACAAATAAAAAAGGCTGTAAAAACAGCCTTTCAATTGATTAGTATGATTAATTATTTTTTTCTTACTACTTTTTTCTTTTTAAGCACCGCCTTTTTCACTGGTTTTGCAGAAGCCGCTTTGTAGAAATGTGTATAAGCGTATTGTGCCGCTTTGTATAAATCAATCACCCCTCCAGATTCTGAAATTAAATCAAATCTATTATTGGTATTGGTAGGCAACATTGCATTTACCTCAGACTTATTCACCGATTTTACTAGAGACTCTATTACTTGCTCTGGTTTCAAATTAGGCATGTAAGCCAATAAAACTGCAGAAGCTCCCGCTACAACTGGAGAAGCCATAGAAGTTCCTTGTAAATATTCATATTTACCATCTGGAACGGTAGAATAAATTTTATCACCAGGCGCAAAAACATTCACCATTTTTTGGTTAAAATTAGAGAATCCAGCTCTTAAAAATTCATTATTATTGGTACTTGCACCTACTACAATCATATTGTTAATGAAAGGTTTTTCGTCTTTAGTAGATTTAAAGTTTGTTGGAAAATAAGGATTTTCTTGAATATCTTCGTTTTCGTTTCCGGCAGCTTTTACCAATAGAACGCCTTTGTCTTTAGCATATTGAAACGCTTCCCAAACCAATTCTTTTTCAGGAGAAACAGGCTTTCCAAAACTCATATTAATGACTTTAGCACCATTATCTACCGCATAACGAATAGAATTTGCGATGTCTTTATCACGTTCATCACCGTTTGGAACCGCTCTTACCGTCATAATTTTTGCTACTTTATAGGCAACTCCGTATTGCACTTCTTTACCTTGAGGATAACCTGCGATAATTCCCGCAACGTGAGTTCCGTGTTGTGCATCTGGACCTTCGTAATGGTTATTTCCGTAGAATTTCTCTTTTTTGTCCTGATAATTATCTCCTACAATTGCTCTAGGATCAAAATCTAAGTTATACTGTTTTGTAGCTTGAGGTTCGAAATATTCTAAAGCTCCTTTGATTTCTTTGTTTAAGAATTCTTCTACTTCTGCTTGAGACTTCCCAACCATAGCAGGATCATTTACTACTTGACTTAAAATCGAAAGATTTCTCGCTTCTTCTTGTGTAGTTGGTTTGATAGCATCTAAATTTTCTTTAGTCAAAGTTTTCCCTTTTAAAGTAGCTGCTACACTAGGAATCACTTTTGCAAATTCTGAATAAAACTGAAACTGCTGTTTAGCTTCTACACTTTTTTTATTGTACATATCCTTTGCGCGAAGATACATCTCAAATTCCACAGGCATTTTTGCTTGATTAGCTTTGTTCACTTCTGAACTCGCCCCTTCAAAAACAGGTTTGTATTGTTTTACAACTCTCGTTATTTCTAAATTGTCAATTTCTACATCTCCATTTTTACCCCCGATAAAATTCCAGCCGTAAACATCATCTACATAACCGTTCCCATCATCATCTTTACCATTATTAGGAACTTCGTTTACGTTCTTCCACATATTTTTTATTAAACCAGGATGTTCTACTTCTATCCCACTGTCTATTACGCCTACCACTACTGTTTTAGGTTTTAGACCTTTTGATTCAAAAAATTTATATGCGTTTTTTGTATTGACTCCGTAAACATTTGTTGTAGAAAAATCTTTGTGATACCAAGTCATCAAATCTTTATCATCAGTTTTGGCCTCTTGCGAAAACCCAAAATTAAATCCTGCTAAAAATGCAGCTGCAATGATTATTCTTTTCATTATGATATATTTTGTATGGATTGAGTTACTTTTTTAATATACGTAGCAGATTCTGGGCCAATGTTACAAACCACGTCTAGTATTGATAAATCTTTGATAAATCCTAATTTATCACTAAACGTTTGGTAATATTCTGGCAAATGATACTCTGACTCTTTTTTGGCTGAAAAACGCTCTCTTAAATCTACTGCATCTGGTGTTTTCTCGAATTCCGTGGTGAGAGAATATTCTTTTTCAACTTTTAAAATTTGAAGAATGATTTTCAAAGTATTGAGATTAAATTCAATAAGAGATGTAGGCTGTACCGAGAAAATCTGCTTCAACTTATCTTCATAATACTCGAAATAAGGCGAACTTTGGTAAGCGATTTTAACGGATTTCCAGTGCAGTTTTTGCCAATCTTCAGCATAAGAAAGCTCTAAATCTTTCATCGCGCGTTTTCCGTTATGATGAATTGGCAAAATGAGCGCCAATTTACCATTTGCACCGTAAATATTGCATCTGCTTCTGTAGGTTTGTTTCGGGAAATTCTCATGTTGCTCCAGAAGAATTTCGTTTTCTTCTTTTAAAAATTCTGCAAACCAAGAAACTGGTGGCAAATAAAATATAGGTAATACCGTTTTCATTTTCATTCTAAAATTGAGTGTCCAAAGTTAAAAAAATAAATGTGATTATATCAAAAAACCCTTTCTGCGTTTTGAACGCAAAAAGGGTATATCAATATTTCAAATTTCTATAAAATTCTACTCTTCTTCTTTATTTTTCCCTTTGAAAAGTTTTACAAAAAATTCCCAACCGAAGAATAAGATTAAAATTGCTGCAGCAATCCACCAATAAGAAGTTTTATCTTTTTCACCAGTGTTAGTTGCTTTAAACATACGTTCCCATCTTACTTTTTTAGGCCCTTCGTCAAAAGTTCCTTGTAAACTAAGCCAGGTAAACATCGGACTTCCTACAATATGCGTCTCTGGAACAAAACCGAAAAAACGAGCGTCTAGAGAAGCATCTCTATTATCTCCCATCATAAAATAGTAGTCTTGTTTTACGGTATATTTATCGGTTTGAGCACCATTGATGTAAAACTTCCCTCCTTTGAATTCTAAAATATTTCCTTCAAATTCTGTGATCAGTTTTTTATATTCTGGTAAATTTTCTTGAGTAATAGTAATCACATCTCCTTTTTTAGGAATAGTGAGAGGTCCGTACCAATCTTGGTTCCAAGGTTTATTAATCGGGAAAATCGATTGAGAAATATCTACTTTTTTAGACATCAAAGCGTGACCTGTTCCATCGTTTACATATTGACCGTTTTCGTCTAAAACAGGATAGTAAGAAACAGCTCCTTTTCCTTTTTCGCCTAAAACTTCTTCAGCTTTTACAAATTCAGGAATGGCTTTAATCTGAGCCAATAAATCTTTAGTCAACCCTTGAAATTGATAATAATGCAATCCGTCTTTGGTTTCACCTTCATCTGTAATCGGTAAATAGGCAAGATTTTTCCATAAATAATCGATGTCTATTTCTGAACGTGTATAAATGGTGTAAGAACGCTGAACTTCGGCATCTGCCATTTGAACTTCTGGTTGACCATTGATGTATAAATTCCCAGCTCTCATTTCTACCACATCACCACCTACCGCTACACAACGTTTTACATAAGGATCTTTTCTATCTATCGCTGTATGCACGGAATCTCCAGGATAATTGAAAACTACAATATCATTTTTCTTAGGCTTTTTAAATTCACCAATTCTAAAATATGGTAATTTAATAGCATCTACATAAGATTTTGGGTCGTTTTTAGGATTTCCATCTTTCTGAGTATCCATAATGGTTCCCTGCAAAAATGGCAAAGCAACTGGTCTCATTGGCATTCTGTAACCATAACTCCATTTATTTACAAATAAGAAATCTCCTACCAATAAAGTTCTTTCCATAGAACCTGTAGGAATGGCAAATGGTTGGGTAACAAAAGCGTGAATAATCGTAGCAAAAACTACTGCAAAAGTGATAGAACCTAAGAAAGATTCCTTTTTAGCTTTCGGATCATCTACCGCAAATCTGTCTACTTTATTCAACTGAAAATAAGACGAATACGCCAAATAAATAAAAGGAAGCAACGCAGTAAGAATTTGTTCCAGCGCTGAAGTTCTTCCAAATTTCTTCATCAAAAATAAGTGAAAAACAGTCATCATAATAGGTCCTACAATTGGCAAATAAGCCAAGATAACCCACCATTTTGGTTCTCCTACTTCTTTCTGAATGATGTAGTAATTATAAAAAGGAACAAAAGCTTCCCAGCCTTTGTAACCCATTTTTTGATATAATTTAAAAGACGAAAGTCCTAGTAAAACTGATAAAATCAGTATAAAAATAGAATATTGTAAGATGTAATCCATTTTCTATGATTAATATGTGATGTGTAATTAGTAATGTAATTCGTGATTTGTTACATTAAGTTTCAGAATTCAAGGTTTTTACTCAGATTAAAGTCCTAAAACTTCTTTCATCCCAAAATTTCCTACTTTTCCCGGCAACCATTCTGCAGCAATTACTGCACCTAATGCAAAACCATTTCTATTAAAAGCAGTATGTTTTATTTCGATTTCGTCTACTTCCGAACGATAATAAACACTGTGTGTTCCCGGAACTTCTCCTTCTCTAATTGCCTCAATTCCTAGAGATGTTCCCTCGGTTTCATCTAATTTCCAAGAATTATAGTCAGAATGTTTGAAGATTCCTTCTGCAATAGAAATTGCAGTTCCACTTGGTGCATCTTTTTTATGAACGTGGTGAATTTCTTCGAGCTGACAAGTATAATCATCACTGAATTTCTGCATCATTTCGGCTAAATTTTCATTTAAAGCAAAGAAAAGATTCACACCTAAACTAAAATTAGAACCATATAAAAATCCAGTCTCGTTTTCTAAAGCTATTTTTTCGATGGCTGGTTTTTGTTCTAGCCAACCTGTAGTTCCACAAACTACTGGAATTTTATTTTCTAAACAGGTCTTTATATTGCTAAAAGCTACTTCTGGCTGAGAAAATTCTATCACTACATCTGGATTGTTCAGATTTTCTTTGGTAGGCGTTTCATTTAATCTTGCTACAACTTCATGCCCTCTTTTTGTGGCAATTTCATCAATGATTTTGCCCATTTTTCCGTAACCTACTAATGCTATTTTCATTTTTTTAATTTTTAAAATCTAAAACTCAAAGACAATCCAGCTTTACCATTTGCTACCCCTAAATCATCGTAAATAATGGTAGGTTTAATCGCTAAATCTGGGTCTTTCTTTTGGTCGTATAAATGTGCATCTACTACCGCATCTACAATATTTAAAATATATAAAACTCCGGTAATGGCGATGGCATAATCTCTTTGTCTTTTGGCTCTGTCTTGTGTATTTCCTAGAACCGTAGCGTCTACATAAGGTAAATCATCAAACTCGTGAGGTTGACCATTTAACTCTGCTAAAAACGCAGTTCTATAACGGCGATATTGCTTATCATTATACACAATAATCCCTACTCCAGTTCCTACAGCTCCCCAAACAATTGGGATTTTCCAATATTTCTTGTTGTAATATTGACCAAGCCCTGGAAAAACAGCAGAATACAACCCTGCTTTTGTAGGATTGTATTTTTGAATGGTGCTCACGTTGGCTTTTTCTATTTCCTCAACTACCTTTTTTTCGGTTTTGATGGTGTCGAAAGGTTTAATTTCTTGAGAAAAAAACAACCCAAAGAACAACAATAATATGATGGAGTAAACTGCTCTCATTAATTAAAATGTGAAAGGATTTTGTTCAGTTCATCTTCGTTATTGAAATCAAGGATGATTTTCCCTTTTTTTCCTTTGCCTGAAGATTTTATTTCTACCCCAACTTCTAAAACATCAGCTAATGATTTTTCTACTTTTCTTAGATGATTCGGAAGTTCTTTTTCAGTTTTTTGGATAGATTTTTTAGGATTTTTAAGTTCCGAAGCTGCTTTTTCGGCTTGTCTTACGTTTAATCCTTCTTTAATAATTTTTTTGAAAAGTTCTTGTTGAAGTTCAGCATCTTCTACACTGATGATTGCTCTACCATGACCTGCAGAAATCTCGCCGCTTCTTATCGCATTTTGTATTTCTGGACTTAACCTCAACAAACGAATAGAATTGGTAATCGTACTTCTTTCTTTACCTACTCTAGAACTTAAATTTTCTTGAGTAAGACCTATTTCTTCTAATAATCTTTGATAAGTAAGCGCTACTTCTATGGCATCTAAATCTTCGCGCTGAATATTTTCTACCAAAGCCATTTCTAGCAATTCTTGGTCATTTACCAATCTTATGTAAGCAGGAATAGAAGTAAGACCAGCAATTTTAGAAGCTCTGTAACGTCTTTCCCCAGAGATAATTTCAAATTTATCACCATCTTTTCTTAAAGTGATAGGCTGAATTACTCCAAGATTTTTTATCGATTGAGCCAATTCATTAAGGGCAGTTTCATCAAAATAAGTCCTAGGCTGAGTTGCATTAGGATAAATATCTTCTAATGCTACTTCTACCATGTTTCCTACTAATTTTTCGGCTCCTGTATCTGTTGCAGAATTAATGTTACTTTTGCTTTCGGCACTTAAAATAGCACCCAAACCACGTCCCATTGCTCTTTTTTTGTCTTTCATATTGTATGATAAGTCATTAGTCATGAGAACAAACAAAATTTCTTCTCAATTCTAAAAATATTATGCTTTTTGTAATTTTTCGTTTTTCAGAAGTACTTCTTCTGCGAGTTGAATGTATTGAATTGCCCCTTTGCTTTCGGCATCGTACATCAAGATACTTTCTCCGAAACTTGGCGCTTCAGAAAGTCTTACATTTCTAGAAATTACCGTTTCGAAAACCATTTCTGGGAAATGCGTATTCACTTCTTCTACCACTTGGTTAGAAAGTCTTAATCTAGAATCGTACATCGTAAGTAATAAACCTTCGATGTCTAAATCATAATTGTGAATTTTCTGAACATTTTTCACGGTGTTCAATAATTTGCCTAAACCTTCCAAGGCGAAATATTCGCACTGAATTGGGATGATTACAGAATCTGCAGCAGTAAGTGCATTTACCGTAATAAGACCTAAACTTGGAGCACAATCGATGATGATGTAGTCATACTCAGATTTCACCTCTTCTAATGCTTTTTTAAGCATATATTCTCTCTTGTCACGGTCTACTAACTCAATTTCTGCTGCTACCAAATCAATATGAGAAGGTACAAGGTCTAAATTTGGAGATGAAGTTTTCTGGATACAATCTTTCACATCTGCACTGTGTTCCAATAAATTATAGGTAGAAAAATTTACTTCTTCTATTCCTAAACCAGAGGTAGCATTAGCCTGTGGATCTGCATCGATTAATAAAACTTTTTTCTCTAAAACGCCAAGCGCAGCTGCTAAATTCACTGCAGTAGTGGTTTTACCTACGCCTCCTTTCTGATTGGCAACTCCAATAATTTTTCCCATAAAAATGAATTAGTTTCCAAAAATACAATAAATAGTCATTCGGTTGAATGTTAATAACTGTCAAAAATATTAAACTATTGTGAATTAAAGGGTTAAAGCACAAAAAAATTATCCACAATTTTTAGAAAATGTGGATAATTAAATGAATTACTATAGATGAAGACAATGTTGAAATTAAATATTCTAAATGATTATTCGAACTGCATAGAGATAGGAAATCTAAAATAAGAACGAACGTTTTCGCCTTGAAATTTTGCAGGATTCCATTTTCCTTTAATTCCTTTTATTGTTTTTTCTGCTTCTTTATTAAAATCTGTATTTGCTCCAGAAACTTTAATATTAGAAATCGTTCCGTCTCTTTCTACTACGAAAGTTACCACTGCTTTTACCACTTCACCTGTTTCATTTTCAACAACACTAGAATCAAAATTTTGTAAAACTTTTGTTCTAAAAGCATTAACTCCACCGATGAAATCTGCTTCTACATCTACATCTCTTATGATGTCATTTGGATTAGGTTTAGTAGTTTCTTTTACAATTTCTTTTCCGCTTTCTGTTCCAGCAGTTACATGTTGATTAGGATTGGTAACGGCAACTCCTGGAGTTGTAGTCGTAGAAATTACGGCATCATCTACTTTTTGGTTAATGGTTTCCTCTTTTACAGCGTCTCTGGTTGGAGTTGGCGGAGTTAAACTCTGCGTTTTTACCTGAACAGGAGCTTTCGGAGGAATAACTCTAGGTTCTGGCTTTTCTATTCTATCGTCTGGTCTATCTACATTTTTTAGATTGATAGGTACAAATACAGGAGTTTTTGCGGCTTTAGGTTTTAGCGTATTAATAAGTAATGGCGTCATTGCTAAAAGACCAAATAATCCAACTCCTATAAATAAAGCCTTTTTTAGAAAGACATTAGCTTCGTTTCGTAGAGCATACGCTCCATATTCTTTGTTTCTCTTCTCGAAAACAACTTCGTTCAGCGCTTGATGCGGGTCATAAGTAAAGAAATTTTTGCTCATTGTGTGATTTTTTAGATTAAACAAATTTCAAACACGATTATTAATTTTTTATCTTTTTGCAAAAAGTAATTAGAGTAATTCAATTACCTTGCCAAAAAATTATTTAAAATTCAATGTTTTATTTGTTTTCAATGAAAATAACACAATTTTAAAATGAAAAATCACGCCAAAAGCGTGATTTTCAATATTTTATATAAATTATGATTAGAATAATTCTTTTCTAATAATGTTTTGACTTCTTTCTGGACCTACTGAAACCAAGTAAACATTAATTCCTAGGTATTCTTCTATAAAACCAATGTATTTCTTAGCGTTTTCTGGCAATTCATCAAAAGTTCTAGCCGTGGTAATATCTTCTGTCCAACCCGGTAAATCGGTATAAATAGCTTCGTAATCGTATAATTTCGTAGTAGAAGAAGTGAAATAATCAATAATTTTTCCGTCTTCAGTTTTATAATGCGTAGCAATTTTCAAAGTATCAATTCCTGTAAGAACATCTAATTTAGTAATCACCAAATTATTGATACCATTAATCATACAAGCGTGTTTCAGCGCTACTAAATCTAACCAACCCGTTCTTCTTGGTCTTCCTGTAGTCGCTCCGTATTCATGACCAACTTTTCTGATGTGCTCACCTAAATCATTGTCTAATTCTGTAGGAAAAGGACCGTGACCAACTCTAGTAGTATACGCTTTTGAAACACCAATTAAATTCTGTAAAGAAGTTGGCGGAACTCCAGCTCCTGTACAAACTCCACCTGTAGAAGGCGATGAAGAAGTGACGTAAGGATAAGTACCGAAATCTATATCAAGCATTAATGCTTGTGCTCCTTCGAAAAGGATATTTTTATTGTCACGAATCGCTTCGTTTAATTCTAATTCTGTATCTACAATTCTGTCTTGAAGTTGCTTTCCAATTTCTAAAAATTCATTGTAAATTTCATCAAAACTCATTGCTGGTTTTCCAAAATATTTCTCGAAAAGATTGTTTTTAATTTTAAGATTTTTCTCAATTTTTTCTTTCAAGACTTCTGGATTCAAGAGGTCAATCATCCTGATTCCTACTCTTGCAATTTTGTCTTCATAACAAGGTCCAATTCCTTTCTTGGTAGTCCCAATTTGCGTTCCGCCCAATTCTTCTTCTCTGTAAGTATCGAGCATGATGTGATAAGGCATAATTACATGCGCTCTTCTGCTGATGAAGACATGGTCAGTTTTATAACCTTTAGCTTCTAATTGTCCTATTTCTCGTAAAAAAGCTTTAGGATTTACCACTACTCCATTCGCAATAATACATTTTCCTTTGCACTGTAAAACTCCAGAAGGAAGCAAGTGTAGCACAAACTTATCTTCGCCTACATAAACAGTGTGACCAGCATTGTCACCGCCTTGAAAACGAACTACATAATCTGATTTAGCTGAAAGAACATCGGTAATTTTTCCTTTACCTTCATCTCCAAATTGAAGACCAACAACAACGTAAGTTGACATAAATTTTTAGAATTTTTATTAGATTTTTACAAAGGTAATTGTAAAAAACCGTATCGCCAAATTAAGTTTTCACGAATTTACAACCTGAAAAATTTCATTCCTTTTGATAGCCGCTTTCCGTGAATATTCCTTAAATTTATGCCGCCATTTTTTTGAGTTAAAGAAATTTAGCTCTAAAATTGCTTTCATTTCAAATAATAAGATTCTTTATGAAAAAAATAGTTTTAGCTTCCGCGTTAGCTTTTTTAGCAAGTTGCGCATCACAAAATACCACAACTCCATCATCGTTTGATTGGAAAGGAGCCAATGTATATTTCGCAGTAACTGACAGGTTCAACAATGGAAATCCTGACAATGATATTAATTTCAATAGAACCGAAAAAGCAGCCGTTTTAAGAGGTTTCGAAGGTGGTGATATAAGAGGCGTTATTCAAAAAATAGACGAAGGTTATTTCAACAAATTAGGAATTAACGCGATTTGGCTTACTCCAATTGTAGAACAAATTCACGGAGCTACAGACGAAGGAACAGGTCTTACTTATGCTTTTCATGGATATTGGACAAAAGATTGGACCGCTCTTGACCCAAACTTTGGAACTGAGGAAGATTTAAAAGAATTAGTAGAAAAAGCACACCAAAACGGAATAAGAATCGTATTAGACGCCGTGATTAATCACACTGGTCCCGTTACTTATGCAGACCCAGAATATCCTAACAAATGGGTAAGAACAGAACCACAATGTACTTACAATTCTTATGAAATGACTACCGCTTGTACTTTGGTTAAAAATTTACCAGATGTACTTACAGAAAGTGATGAAAATGTAGGACTTCCGCCAATGTTAGAACAAAAATGGAGAAAAGAAGGCCGTTACGAAAAAGAAATGTCTGAACTGAATGTATTTTTCGTGAAAACTGGATTTCCGAGAGCGCCGAAATATTACATAATGAAATGGCTTGCTGATTATATCGTAAAATATGGAATTGATGGTTACAGAATAGACACGCTGAAACACACCAATGAAGACGTTTGGAAAGATTTCAAAAAAGTTTGCGACCTTGCTTTTGCTGAATATAAATTAAACAATCCTAAAAAAATCATAGACAACTCACCATTCTTCACCATTGGAGAACTTTATGGTTACGGAATTTCTCAGAAAAGATTGTATGATTTTGGAGATAAAAAAGTCAATTATTACCAAAACGGATTGAATTCTTTAATTAATTTCGATTTCAAAGGAGATGCCAATAAATCTTATGAAGAAATCTTCAGCAATTATGATCAAATTTTGCATTCAGACCTTTCTGGAAACACCGTAATGAACTACATTTCTTCTCACGATGACGGCGGTCCTTTTGACAAAGAAAGAAAAAGAAATTACGAAGCGGGAACAAAACTTCTACTCGCTCCAGGAATTTCGCAAGTTTATTACGGCGACGAAACCGCTAGAAAATTAATCGTGGAAGGCGCAACTGGTGATGCCAACCTAAGAAGCAATATGAATTGGGACGAGGTGAAAAACAATCCTGAAACCCAAAAAGTATTAACACACTGGCAAAAACTAGGTCAGTTCCGTAGAAATCACGCAGCAGTAGGTGCTGGAAAACATCAGATGGTTTCTAATTCTCCGTATTGGTTTACCAGAACTTATAAAGACGACAAAGTTTTAGTCGGTTTGGACTTAAATCCTGGCGTAAAAGAAATTTCTGTAGCAAGAATTTTCGAGAACGGAACAAGGTTAAGAGACGCTTATAGCAGAAAAACTACAAAAGTTACCAACGGAAAAGTTTCCATAGATTCAGAATTTGGCATAGTTTTGTATGAAAAATTATAAATAAAATTCTGTTTTTAAAAAATATGAAAAAGTTTATCCTATTGTTTGCGCTTCTTATCTTTGGTTGGGGAGTCTCGCAACAAGTTCCAAAGGTTTTGAAAACCAAGTTTTCTAAAGAAGCTTTGGCTCAAAAAGTAACAGATATCAATGGTAAAACCATCAGTATTTCTAATATTTTAGAACAAAATAAAGGAAAAATTGTGGTACTCGATTTATGGGCAAGTTGGTGCAGAGATTGCCTAAAAGCAATGCCAAAAGCTAAAGAATTAGAAGACAAAAATCCGAATGTGAAGTTTATTTTCCTTTCTCTAGACCGAAACGAAGAAGCTTGGAAAAAGGGATTAGAAAAACATGAAATGACTCAAAAAGAAAATTATTGGTTTCATGTAGGTTGGAAAAATGATTTTAATAACTATATAGACCTCAACTGGATTCCGAGATACTTGGTAGTCAATCAAAAATCTGGAATTGCTAAATATTACGCGATTTCTCCAGATGATCCAGAGATTCAGAAAACGATAGACGATTTATCAAAATAAAAAAAAGTCAGAGTAATTACACTCTGACTTTTTTTATTTAAAAGGCGTTTGTAAAAAATCATTGAGCGGTTTCATGGCTTTGAAAATTTTGGTAAAGTTTAATTATTCTTAATTAGCTTTCCTTCCTTACTGAATAAAAGACAAGGAAAAATCAATCCATTACCTTCTCTTAAATTTAAATCGTTCCTACTAAAACCTAGAACTCTTTCATTATCCATTATATAAAGTAAGAACGAATTATCTGGTAACAAAAACCAAATTGAACTGTTTTTCTCATCATCTTTAATCTCAAAGAAAATTGCCCTTTCTACAAAATCTTTCTTAAATCTATAATTACATCCACAATCAAGAAATTTAGAAGTTTCAATTGCTTTTTCTAAATCAAAAGTATCTTTTGATGGAGAAGTTTCATGCCATTTCCTCAAATTCTTTTCATACGCATCAAATTTCTCCCAAGATTTTTCATCTTGATTAATACTCTTTATATTATAATTATTAATTCCTTTATCATCAAAATAATAGACTTTAAGTTTTGACTTTTCATTCTTTGTAATGTAATCAGAAATAAAGTTATCGTTTTGAAACCTTTCTAATATATCTTTATAATCTTTTTTCAAAGAATCTGAAGGAAATAATTTTTTGTTTTGAACTGAAGCATAATAACGAATGGTAACATTGGGAAACATTAAATTATTTTTTAAAGAAATTGCAATGAGAGGCAAATTATCACCATTGTATCTACCAATTGTATATATTTCTTCGAATTCTAAAATTTCAAAATCAGTTTTAAGTTCATTTATTTCTTCAATGTATTTGTATGGAGCAAGTTTATATAGTTCATTGATATTACTTTCTACAATATTATTTGCTAAATATTTCAACAAATCATTTCCCGTTAATAATTTTTTTGCTTTCCCTTTATTTTTAAAAATTTTGTCTAAAACCCTATCAACTTCTATATTATAGCTTAAATTTTCACCATCAGAATAGGGAAACTTAAATCCATAAACTGTTTTCCTTGAATTAAAAGTTTTTTCTAGAACTTTATCTTTATAAAATTCAAAATTATATTGATATTTATAAGAATTGTGCATCGAATAAAAGTCTCCTTCTCTCAAATAATCATTTAATTTTTCTTTAAAATTTTTTGTACTTGAAAGTTTTGGTAAAATATATTCAACTTGCTTGTCAATCCATTCTACTTTTGGTCTTTTTGTATCAACCATTTTCAGAATTTCATTTGGATTATTTTTAACTTTTAAAGTGTCAATTCCAAAATCGGCAAGTAAATTTTGGGGGTTATTAAATTTTGTAATCTGCTCAAAAATATTTTGAATTTCCCTTCTATTGCGAATAGTTACACTTTCTTTACTAAAATCCTTTTCAGAAACATCATTCAAAAACGCAGAACCAATGTATGTGTTCTTTGTAATAATCAGTTTATCAAAAGTATTTTGCGCTTTTCCAAAAGTTGAAAAAACTACAATAAAGCTTATATAAAAAAAACGAGTTAACAATTTCAAAATTCTATTCAAAAGGCGTTTGTAAAAAATCATTGAGCGGTTTCATGGCTTTGAAAATTTTAGCGAATTCTTTAACCGCATTTTCACTAAGTAATTGTTCATCAGAGACAGGATGTGTTACGATAAAATGCTTGAGTTTCAAATATTCTGCCATTTTATCGTCTTTTTCAAAACCTTGAGGCACTTTTTTCAATTTATCTTCTACACTTAATCCTCGGAAATAATTTCTAAACTCATCTTGTTCTAAAATCGCTTTGAACTCGTCACCAAAAGCAGAAATTTCTTGTCTTATCGTTTTTAAAACTGATGGTTCTGGCTTATAAACACCACCTGCTAAAAAAGATTTCCCGGGTTCTATATGCAAATAATATCCTGAAATTTTATTGCCTTTTCCCATTCCTAAACCAGCTCCGAAATTGGTTTTATAAGGTGTTTTATCTTTAGAAAACCTAGTGTCTCTATAAATTCTAAAAACAGATTTTTTAGCCTCTAGTTTTCCCATTTCTTCATCAAAATCAACCATTTCTTCTATTAATTTCTCCACAAAAGAAATCACATCTTGTTGCGCTTCTTGATAAAGCGTTTTATTATCATTAAACCATTCTCTATTGTTATTCTTTTCTAAATTTCTAAGAAATTGAAGGGTGGATGATTGCATACTGTAATTTATTTATTCAAAATTAATGAATTTCTCAGAAACCTTTCGCTCCTACGGAGCTCAATTTAACAACAAATCATTTTTTTACAAACCTTTTGCTCTTAAAGAGCAAAAATTTTAATTTCTATCAACACTCTTCCTCTTCCATCATCCATCACCCAACATTCAAAGCACATTAAAAAATCCCCAATAAAACCCTATTTTTTTTATTAAAAATAAAATCACTATCTTTGCCGCTTAATTATTATAGACGATCTTTAAATGAATTTATTTACGGAATCCAATTTAAGTCCTGATTTATTGAAGGCAATTGGCGAACTCGGCTACGAACAGCCGACAGAAATCCAGAAACAGACTATTCCTTTTATCCTTTCGGATACTCGCGATCTCATCGCACTTGCGGCAACAGGAACAGGCAAAACAGCAGCATTTTCGCTTCCGATTCTGGATATGATAGACGACGCAAGTCGTAAAATCCAGTTATTAGTGCTTTGCCCTACTCGTGAACTTTGCCTTCAGATTACCAAAGACATTAAAAACTATACAAAGTACCTTCCTAACCTAAAAACTACCGCAGTTTATGGAGGAAGCAGTATTACAGACCAAATTCGTTCACTTCGTGAGAAACCACAAATTATTGTAGGAACTCCAGGACGTGTAATTGATTTAATTGGTAGAAAAGCTTTAGATTTTTCAGAAATCCATTGGCTCGTTTTAGACGAAGCTGATGAAATGCTTTCTATGGGTTTCAAAGATGATTTGGAAACTATTTTAAACGAAACTCCTTCTGAAAAACAAACGTTACTTTTCTCTGCTACGATGAGCAAAGAGGTAGAACGTATTACCAAAAATTATCTAACCAATCCACACAGAATTTCTGTAGGTTCTATTAACGAAGTTAAGAAAAACATTAAGCACGAATATTATGTGGTAGGTTACAGACAAAAGAAAGAAGCCCTAAAAAGATTATTGGATGCAAATCCTAATCAGTATTCTATTATTTTCTGTAGAACAAGAATGGAAACTCAGGAAGTTGCAGATTTCTTGATGCAAAATGCTTATGCAGCAGATGCACTTCACGGTGATTTATCTCAAGCACAAAGAGATACGGTAATGAAAAAATTCCGTTTGAAAAACATTGATATTTTGGTTGCAACAGACGTAGCAGCTAGAGGTTTAGATGTAAATTCTCTTACGCACGTTATTCACTACTCGCTTCCAGATGATCCAGAAGTTTTCGTACACAGAAGTGGTAGAACTGGTAGAGCTGGTAAAGATGGTATTTCTATGTCTTTAATTAAACCTGAAGAATCTAGAAAACTAAAACAAATCAAACTTTCTACAAAAATTGAAATTGTAGAGAAAAAAATCCCAACGGGTGAAGAAATCATCAAAGCTCAAGTAGAAGGTGTTTTCGAAAAACTGTTTACAGAACACGAAGAGCTTTTCACTTTTGACGACAGCCTTATCCCTGATTTATCTGCATTCTCTAAAGAAGAATTGGTTCACCAGTTGCTTCAACTTCAGCTAAGAGATTTAGCGCTTTTCTATAAGGACAAACAAGACTTGGCAGACCAAAAATTATCTAATGACAGAGATGACAGAGGTAGCAGAAGAGATCGTGACCGTGATAGAGGAAGAGATAGAGGAAGAGACAGAGGAGATAGAAGCGAAAGACGTTCGGACAGAGACGGAGGAAGAGAAAGAGGTGGAAAACCAAAACGCAGAAACGAAAACATGACCAGATTTTTCTTTAACCTTGGTAAAAGAGATAATCTAAAGAAAATGGACATGCTAGAAATCATCAATAAAGCTACGGCTAAATCTAAGAAACGTGCAGACATCGGTGATATAGAAATTCTAGAAAAATTCTCATTCTTCGAAGTTGAAAAATCTTTTAAAGACGAAGTTCTAAAAGGTTTACAAACACAGAAATTCAAAGGAAAAGATATGCGCGCCGAAGTGGCCAACTAATTTTTTCTTACATAACATAAAAACGCTACTTTTTCGGTAGCGTTTTTTTATTTTGTGTACATTTGTATAGAGATAAAACTTTTAAAGTTATGGTAAACATTTATTTTACATGTTAATTTAACATTACCGTAACATTAATTTTCTTTATTATGATTAGCTTCGCACCACTCAAAAAAAGCATTCTAATGATACGCAAATTTTGCATTATCTTCATTTTTACTTTTGCTATTTTCGCAAAATCTCAAACCAATAGTTCAGAACATCTTTCTGGTTTTGCAGTAGTTTCACTCAATTACAAACATAGTCCAAAATGGAATGCTTACTTAGAATTACAAGAACGTTCGATAGAAGATTTTAGCAAACCCGATTATTATGAAATCAAAGGAGGAATAGGTTATAATCTTAATAAAAGCAACCAATTTTTCGTGGGTTTAGGAAGATATGCAACCTACAAAGAAAGCAGAATTGCCAATGAAGAATTCAGAATTTGGTTACAACACACTTATTCCATTAATGTAGATAAATTAAAGATTGACAATAGAATCCGTCTCGAAAAACGTTTCTTTCATAACGCAATAACAGACGTAAACACCAATGACGAAAGATACAGATTCAGAACTGCATTAACACTGCCTCTTAACAGTGATAAAATGGCTCCTAAAACCATTTTTGCGAATGCTTTTGACGAGCTTTTCATTGGTCCAAATGGAGATTTATTCAAGAGAAATAGAATTTTCGGAGGTGTAGGATATGTATTGAACTCAAGCGTTTCTACCAATTTAGGCTATATGTGGCAAAGAGAACTTTATCCTAACCTTAGAAGCTTACATTTCTTGTATTTAGCATTTAATTTTACCTTAGACAGAGCTAAACTCGGGCATCACGAACCTTACAACGTAGCAGATTAAGTTAATGTTAATAAAACTTAACAAAACTATAACCATCACACCACATTTTTTTCAGAAATTTGCAACAAATTATAATTAAATATAAAACAATGGGAATTGGAAACATTTTCAGAGCATTTCAACCAAAAGACAAAATTTTCTTTGTATTGTTTGAACAAGTAGCAGAAAAATTGATAGACATGTCAAAAGAATTTCACGAAGGAATTACAGATTTTGACATCAATGATGATACTTTGTTAAAAAAAATGAGTGATTACGAGCATCAAATGGATGACCTTACTCACGAAATTTTTGTGCAATTAGGTGAAAACTTCATCACTCCTTTTGACAGAGAAGATATTAATTATCTTGCAGCTGGTTTAGATGACATCGCAGATTATTTATTTGCTTCAGCTAAATACATCTATTTATACAAGAGCCCAGAAGTAAAACAATATTCAGAGCTTTCTTTATTGATTTACAAATCTTGTGTAGAAATTCAAAACGCGATTAAAAACTTAAAAGAGTTTGCGAATCCTAAAGAAGTTAAAGAATCTTGCATCAAAATTAATTCTTTCGAAAACATTGCAGATGATGTACTAAGCCAAGGAATTGTAGATGTTTTTGAAAGCAATGACCCTATCAAAATCATTAAAGTAAAATCAGTTTTAGAATATCTAGAAATCGTAACTGATAAAGCGGAAGACGTAGCCAATACTATTGAAAGCATTGTTATTAAATACGCATAAATCTATTTTCATTAACCTTAAAAATTTATAGAGAATGGATTTTCCCATACTATTAATCATCATTATTGCACTTGCTTTAATTTTTGATTTTATCAACGGTTTCCACGATGCCGCGAATTCTATTGCAACCATAGTTTCTACTAAAGTACTATCGCCGTTTCAGGCAGTATTATGGGCTGCATTTTGGAATTTTGTTGCATTTTTCTTTGCAGCATACGTCATCGGAGAATTTAAAATCGGTAATACCATCGCCAAAACAGTAAATGAAAATTACATTACCTTAGAAGTAATTTTTTCAGGATTGATTGCGGCTATCGCTTGGAATCTATTAACCTGGTGGTTTGGTATTCCTTCATCATCATCACACACACTTATCGGTGGTTTCTTAGGTGCTGCTCTTATGCATGCTTTAGTTTTAGATTACAATGCAGTAGCTCTTGCTCATCCAGACTTTACCATCATTGAAAAATTAAAACTTGCTTTTTCGGAACTTTTTACACAGAATGTGGTTAAATATGAAAAGGTAATTCCTATCTTTTTATTCATCTTCTTAGCACCAATTATCGGGATGATTGTTTCAGTAATCATTACTTTAATCATTGTGTATTTTTCTAAAAAATCTAATCCACACAAAGCTGATCAACAATTTAAAAAATGGCAGTTGTTTTCTTCTGCACTTTTCAGTTTAGGTCACGGATTAAATGATGCTCAAAAAGTAATGGGAATCATAGGTGCTGCTGTTATTTACTACCATGTAAATATGATTGGTGGTACAGATGTATATGCCACTATGGAAAGTGCTGATCGTTTTAATCACTTCACCACAGATTACATTTGGGTACCATTCGTATCATTCTTAGCCATCGGTTTAGGAACAATGAGCGGTGGTTGGAAAATTGTAAAAACCATGGGTACTAGAATTACTAAAGTTACACCATTAGAAGGTGTAAGTGCTGAAACAGCTGGTGCTATTACCTTATTCCTTACCGATCACCTTGGTATTCCTGTATCTACTACACACACCATTACAGGTTCTATTATTGGTGTAGGACTTACCAAAAGAGTTTCTGCAGTAAGATGGGGAGTTACCATCAGTTTACTTTGGGCATGGGTAATTACTATTCCTATTAGTGCAGTTATTGCAGCATTATGCTATCTTGGTGTAATCGCTTTATAAAAAATAATATTTTTTAAATAATATTGAAACTACTTGTCTTTACAAGTAGTTTTTCTTTTTTTTAAACCTTAAGAATTGTATTTTTGTAAAAATTAACATGTATGGAATTCATAGACAGATATCAAGAAATAGTTGCCAAAGCAATTGAAAAACACTCCTTCAAAAATAAGCCAACCGAACTTTACGAACCCATGAATTACATCATTTCTCATGGCGGAAAAAGATTAAGACCTATCATGGTTCTCATGGCTAATGAACTTTTTGGTGGAGACATAGAAAAAGCAATGAAACCAGCTCTTGCCATAGAGTTTTTCCATAATTTTACACTCATTCATGATGATATTATGGATGAAGCACCACTCAGAAGAGGAAAACCTACCATTCATACATTACATGGAATTAATATCGGTATACTTTCCGGGGATGCATTACTGATAAAAGCTTACCAATTTTTTGAAGATTTAGAACCAGAACTTTTCAAAGAATGTATTAAAATTTTCTCTGAAACAGGTGCTGTTCTTTGTGAAGGTCAACAAATGGATGTGAACTTCGAAACGATGGAAAACGTAACCTATGATGATTACATAGAAATGATTACCAACAAAACAGGAGTTCTAAGTGCCGCTTCATTCCAAATTGGAGCACTCATTGCTGGTGCCAAAAAAGAAGATGCAGAACTTCTTTATAATTTCGGAAAACACATTGGTATTGCCTTCCAAATTATGGATGATTATTTAGATGTTTTCGGTAATGTAGAACAATTCGGTAAAAAACACGCTGGTGATATTTATGAAAACAAAAAAACAGTGCTTTATCTACTTGCGATGGAACATGCCAATGAAGCAGAGAAAAAAGAACTCGATTTTTGGTATTCTAAAAAAACTGAAAATGTAGACAAAATCTACAGCGTAGAGAAAATTTTCAGAAGAAATAAAGTAGACGAAAAAGTACTTAGACTCATTCAAAAACACAACGAAATAGGTCACGATTTCTTAAAACAAATAGACGCACCAGAAGAAAAGAAAAAACCTTTCATGGAATTGGCTAATTATTTATTAAGAAGAAACTCTTAAAATGAAATTCAGAACAGAAGTTAATATTCCTATTTCTGAAAAGAAAATCCTTTTAACCGACAGCATTTTTTCTGTCGGTTCTTGCTTTGCTGCAGAAATGTCTCAGTTGCTCAAAAACGGGCAAATGCAGACACTTTGCAATCCTTTCGGAACGATTTTTAACCCATTTTCGTTGAATATCGCCATCCAAAATCTACACTATTGCAAAAAGTACAAGGAAGAAGATTTAATCCTCTATAATCAAGAGTACATTTCGCTGAATCATCACACTTCTTTCAACAGTTTTTATGCACATAAAACCCTAGAAAGAATCAATCAAAACATAGAAACGGGAAACCAATTTCTACAAAAAACCAATTGGGTGATTATCACCTACGGAACTTCATTTATCTACGAATTTTTGCCTAAAAATCAATTGGTTGCCAATTGTCATAAAATTCCGCAAAAGTTTTTCAGCAAAAGACTTTTAACAGATGAGGAATTGAAAAATTCCATCACAGAAACCATAGAAAATCTAAAAGATATTTGCGAAAATGACGTTCAGATTCTATTTACGGTTTCTCCAGTTCGTCACACCAAAGATGGAATGACCGAAAATCAATTGAGTAAATCTAAGTTGATTTGTGCGCTTCATGAAACACTTCCCCATTTCAAAAACTGTCATTATTTACCGATTTATGAAATCATGATGGACGATTTGCGGGATTACAGATTTTACAAAGAAGACTTAATTCATCCTAATAATCAAGCGATTCAGTACATTTGGGAAAAATTCGGGAATGCTTATTTTTCAGAAGAAGTAAAAGATTTCATTACCGAAAACTACAAAATAAAAGCAGCCCTAGAACACCGTCCTAATGATGAAAAATCTCCAAAATATTTGGAATTTTTAGAAAAATTAAAAGAAAAAATAGCCCTTCAACAACAGAAAGTGAAGCATAAAATTTTCTAAAACTTCCAACTTAAATAAAAAAATAACCATCTTTAAAATAAATATTTATTATGAAAAATTTATTGTCCATCATCGCTTTATGTATTGTTTCGTTTGTATTTTCTCAAACTAAAAATTTCATAGACCAACCTTATTTAGAAACTTCTGCAGAAGCGGATACTTTAGTAATCCCAGATAGAATTTATCTTAAAATTACTATTTCTGAAAACGACACTAAAAATAAAAAATCTGTTGAAGAACTAGAAAACATCATGGTTCAAAAACTTAAAAATTTAGGAATCGAAACCAATAAACAATTGTTAATGAATGACTTAGGAAGCAGTTATAAAAAATATGTTTTGAAAACTACTGATGTAATGAAAACCAAATCTTATGATTTATTAGTTTTTGATGGATTAACAGCAGGTAAAGTAATTAAAGAACTTGAAAATGAAGATATTTCTAACATACAACTTCTTAAAACTCAACATTCTCAAGAGGAAAAAATTTTAGCTGACCTCAAAAGAAGAGCGATTATTAAAGCAAAGAAAAATGCTAATAATATCGCCAATGCAATTGGACAAAAAGTGGGTAATGCCATTTTTATCAAAACTTTAGAAATACCTCAAGCAAATAATCAATTAATGTTAAGAGGCATAAATACTTTAGGCTATAGTAATAAAACACAACAAGAATTTGAACCTGCTGATTTGAATTTCAGAAAAATAGGATTTTCAGCAAGTTTATCTGTAACTTTTAAATTAGAATAAGTAATCAATAGGAACGGGCTTTAGCCCGTTTTTAAAATAGCAAATTTCATTTGGCTTTAGCCAAAACCTAAAATATGAAAATCAGAAAAATCAATATTGATGATTTAGAAGCGCTTAGAAATCTCAGTATTCAAACCTTCAAAGAAACCTTTGAAGAAGTGAATACCAAAGAAGATATGCAGAAATATCTTGATGAAAATCTGAGCATTGAAAAGCTAAAATCTGAGTTAGAAAATCCAAATTCAGAGTTTTATTTCGCTGAAAACAATGATGAAATCTTGGGTTACTTGAAACTGAATTTCAAAGATGCTCAAACCGAAAAATTAGCAGAAAACCACTTCGAAATTGAAAGAATTTATGTTTTAAAAACGTTTTTAGGTCAAAAAATCGGACAAATTCTCTTTGACAAAGCAATAGAAATCGGAAGAGAAAAGAATTTAGAATATGTTTGGCTTGGCGTTTGGGAAGAAAACCACAGAGCCATTCGTTTTTACGAAAAAAATGGTTTTGAAATATTCGGAAAACATGATTTTGTTCTCGGAAAAGATGTACAAACAGACTTACTCATGAAAATGAAAATATAAATTTCCTGTTTGTCATTCTGAATAGAGCATAGCGAAATGAAGAATCTATTCACAAGAGATTCTTCACTCTATTTTATTTCGTTCAGAATGACAAAATACAAATAAATTTGTAAAAAATGATTGACACACATACACACTTATATTCAGAAGAATTTGATGAAGACAGAGCAGAAATGATTCATCGCGCCATTAACAAGGGCGTTACCGAATTTTATCTACCTGCCATTGATTCAGAATCTCACGAAAAAATGCTTCAATTAGAAGCTGAATTTCCCAATCAGATTTTCGCAATGATGGGATTGCATCCTTGTTATGTGAAGCCAGAAACTTGGGAAAAAGAATTAGACATCGTAGAAAATTATTTGAATCAAAGAAGTTTCCCAGCCATTGGTGAAATCGGAATTGATTTGTATTGGGACAAAACTACGCTTGACATTCAAATAAAGGCCTTTGAAAAACAAATAGATATGGCTATAATGTATGATGTGCCAATTGTAATCCATACCAGAGAAAGTTTTGATGAAACTTTTGAGGTCTTAGAAAGTAAAAAACACCCGAAATTGCGAGGAATTTTCCATTGTTTTTCTGGAAATCTAGAACAGGCAAAACATGCGATAGATTTGAATTTCCTTCTCGGAATTGGCGGCGTTGTTACTTTTAAAAATGGTAAAATCGACCAATTTTTACATGAAATTCCTTTAGAAAAAATTGTTCTGGAAACAGATTCGCCTTATTTGGCACCAGTTCCGCACCGTGGAAAAAGAAATGAAAGTTCTTACCTGGATTTGGTCGTTGGAAAACTCGTCAATATTTACAACAAAGATTTTGCAGAAATTGATAGAATCACTACCGAAAACGCACATCGAATTTTCGGGAAGTAATTTCACGCAAAGACTCATAAGAAAAGCAAAGACCGCAATGAATTTCATTACGGTCTTTTTTATAAATAATCTTTGCGCACATTGCGAAAAATCTTCGCGTCATTGCGTGAAAACCTATTTCTTTCTATAGAAAACCTTCTTTTTCGGTTTTTTAAAGTTAATGTCTTCTTTTTTCTGAGGCTTAGGTTTAGGAACAAAAGGTTTGTTATTAGAATCTCTTTTTTGCTCAACTAATTTTTCAGGATGAAAAGGGTGATCTTTCACCACAGGAATTTTCTTCCCGATGAGTTTTTCAGTATTTCTCAAGTTTACTAAATCAAGACCGTCTACAAACGAAATAGAAGTACCTTCTGCTCCCGCTCTTCCCGTTCTACCAATTCGGTGAACATAAGTCTCAGAAACGTCTGAAAGCTCAAAATTAATCACGTATTTTAAATCGTCAATATCAATTCCTCTTGCTGCAATATCTGTTGCCACCAAAACTCTTGTTTTCTTATTTTTAAAATTACTAAGAGCCGTTTGTCTGGCATTTTGAGATTTATTTCCGTGAATGGCTTCAGCAGAAATATTACTTTTATGAAGTTTTCTAGCGATTTTATCAGAACCGTGTTTTGTTCTGGCAAAAACCAATACTTGGTCTAACTTTTCGTCTTGAAGAATGTGTGTCAACAAATCTAATTTATCGTCTTTTTCCACAAAATAAATCGATTGATTAATCGTGTCAGCAGTTGAAGAAACAGGAGCAACTTCTACTTTTACAGGATTTCTGAGCATAGAATTCGCCAATTCTTGAATTTCTTTAGGAAAAGTCGCTGAGAAAAACAAAGTTTGTCTTTTCGGCGGAAGTAACTTCACTACTCTTTTCACATCGTGAACAAAACCCATATCGAGCATTCTATCTGCTTCATCGAGAACAAAAATTTCTAAATTCCTGAGCGAAACGATGCCTTGATTGATAAAATCGAGCAATCTTCCTGGAGTAGCTACCAAAATATCAACCCCTTTTTTCAGCGCTTGTTCTTGAGCACCTTGTTTTACGCCTCCAAAAATCACCAAAGTTTTCAGCGGCAAATGTCTTCCGTAAGCTTTGAAGCTTTCTTCAATTTGAATCGCTAATTCTCTGGTTGGCGTAAGAATTAAAGCCTTAATTTGATGGTTTTTGGTGTTTTTATGATAAAGATTTTGCAAAATAGGAATAGCAAAAGCTGCGGTTTTTCCAGTTCCTGTTTGAGCAGTTCCTAGTAAGTCTTTGCCTTCTAATAAATGTGGAATCGCTTGTGATTGAATAGGTGTTGGTTTTTCATAACCTTCTTGGGTAAGCGCATCAAGGATGGGCTTAATCAATTGTAAATCTGTAAATAACAAATGTTTAAATTTTAAAAATGTGTGCGGACGAAGTATTTTACTTCAACATTTTTTGCTCAAAAAATCTGTGAATATTTACAGATATTTGAAAAAGTATCTTCTACTTTGGCTAAAGAATGCCGCGAATAATGAGACAAAGATAGTCTTTTAGAAATAAATGAAAAAAGCGCTCAAAAATGAACGCTTTTTATATTTTTTATCCGTGTAATTTTTTCCAGATAACATCTTTCAGTTCTACCAAACCTTCTTGCGTAACTCCTGAAAAGAAAAGCGGTTTCAGTTTTTCTGGAAACTCTGCGGTGATTTCTTTTTTCAATTCATCATCTAGCAAATCTGATTTAGAAATAGAAACGATAATGTCTTTATCTATCAATTCTGGATTATATTCTTCTAATTCTTTGTGTAGAATTTGATATTCTTTGTAATGATCTTCAGAATCAGCAGGAATCATAAAAAGCAAGATAGAGTTTCGCTCAATATGTCTTAAAAATCTATGACCAAGGCCTTTTCCTTCTGCAGCTCCTTCAATAATTCCGGGAATATCTGCCATTACAAAAGACTTGAAATTTCTGTATTCTACAATTCCTAAATTGGGTGTCAATGTAGTAAAAGCGTAATCTGCAATTTTTGGTTTTGCCGCAGAAACAGCAGCTAAAAGTGTAGATTTCCCAGCATTTGGAAAACCAACTAATCCTACATCTGCTAAAATTTTGAGTTCAAAAACCACGTAACCTTCTTCACCGGGCATTCCTGGCTGTGCATATCTCGGAGTTTGATTGGTAGAAGATTTGAAATGCTCGTTTCCTAGACCACCCATTCCTCCTTTCATAATGATGATTTCTTGACCGTCTTCCATGATTTCTCCAATAATTTCTCCATCTTCATTTTTGGCAATGGTACCAATAGGAACATTAATGTAAACATCTGCTCCATAAGCTCCAGTCAATTGGTTTTTGCCACCATTTTCGCCGCGTTCTGCTTTAACATGACGAGTATAACGAAGCGGAAGCAATGTCCATTCCTGAGCATTTCCTCTCATAATAACATGTCCTCCTCTTCCTCCATCGCCACCATCAGGTCCACCTTTGGGAATATATTTTTCTCTACGAAGATGCGCAGAACCTGCACCACCGTGACCAGATTTACAATGTATTTTTACGTAATCTACAAAATTGCTCATGTTTTATAAGAATTTAGGGTTTAGGATTTAGGATTTAGTTTTTTTGAAATTTCAATGCTATTTCCTAAATCCTATTACCTAAAAATCTATTTTATTTTTTCTACTTCGGCAAAAAGTTTTTCAGAGATTTCAGATATTTCTCCTACTCCATTAATTTCTACATATTTGCCTTGTTGTTTATACAGTTCTGCTACTTCAGCAGTTTTAGCATAATATTCTTCTATTCTGTGTCTGATGATTCCTTCTTCACTATCATCTACTCTGCCTGAAGTTTCGCCTCTTTTTACTAATCTTTGCACTAAGATTTCGTCTTCTACAATAAGTGAAAGACATACAGAAATTTCTGAATGTAATTGTTCTTTTACAATTTGGTCTAAAACTTCAGTTTGGTAAGAAGTTCTTGGGAAACCATCGAAAATAAAACCATTAGTATCTGTAGGTTTTTTAAGCTCATCTACTAACATATCAATGGTTACTTGATCTGGAACCAATTCTCCTTTGTCAATATAATATTTAGCCAATTTTCCTAATTCCGTATCATTTTTCATGTTAAAACGGAACAAATCTCCTGTGGAAATTTGCTTAAGGTTAAATTTTTCAATTAGGTTTTGTGCTTGGGTTCCTTTACCACTTCCTGGAGGACCGAATAGAACGATGTTTATCATTTTTATAGATTTGAGATTTAAGATTTGAAATTTGAGATTTTATAAATTTTCAAATTCAAATGTTAAACAAATATTATGGGGTTGTTTTCTATTAGTGATTTATTCTACCATCTTCTAATTGGTACAAATCTGGTAAGTTTCTTCCTAATTCATCATAATCTAATCCATAACCCAACACGAATTTATTAGGAATTTCTTTGGCTACATAATGTATTTTGAAATCTTTTTTATAGACTTCTGGTTTCAATAAAAGTGTTGCCACTTTTAGAGATTTTGGTCTCTGTGTATTTTCGAAATAATTGTATAAACTTTCGATGGTATTTCCTGTATCTACAATATCTTCCATTAAGATAATGTGTCTTCCTTCTACTTCTTTGGTCAAGTCCATTTTTTTGTAAACAATCCCTGTAGATTGCGTTCCAGCATAAGAAGACATTTGGATAAATGCCAATTCGCATTTCCCTGGATAATACTTTAGAAAATCAGAAAAAAACATGATTACACCATTCAAAACCCCGATAAAAACGGGCGTTTCATCTTTATAATCTTCGTAAACTTTTTCTGCAAGATTTTTTACGATTTCTTGAAGTTCGTCGTGCTTAAGGTAAGGCACGAAAGATTTGTCGTGAATTTGTATGCTTTCCATAACTTGTTGTAAGTCGCAAATTTACAGAAATTTTAGGAATTTTGGAGGGTAAATTTGGTTAAAAGGTATATATTTCTGCAATAGGGATAGAAGTGAAAATCCTTTTATTTTTCTTTGACAAATGGAAAAATAAAAGATTGTAACGAATAGCCCGACTTTTTCTTGCTTTGGCAAAAGTAAAGGCAGAAAAAGATTGCCCTGAATATTTACGATTTTAGATTTGGGATTTGGGATTTTAGATTTGGCGTTTTTTAAAACTTAAAAAGTGACTTTAGAAAATCTTTGGTTAAAAATTTATCTAAAGGATAAATTCTCATAAAGTGATTGCCCACAAAGAAAATAATCAATACCAAAGTTGGTTTGTATACCAAATTCAAAAAACTATTAGAAAAATTAGGCAAAACAATCGCCAAAGAAATGGCTAAAGTTGCTAAAATCACGCTGTATAACATTTCTATTGTAAAAGGAGAAACCTTGAATTGATAGTAGTTGAACGCAATTTTGGTCAAGTTGAAAATCGTCAATGAAACGGCATAAGAAATGGAAATTCCCAGAATTCCTAAACTGGTATTATTAATGAAATAAAAGTTGAGACTCGTGGTAAGAACCGCCAAAAACAACATCACGTAAATATTAAATCGATAATATTTTGACATGGAAATAATGTGACTGTTAAAACCTGTTGCCAATTCGAACAATAGTGCAAAACCAATTACCCAAACCAACGGTTGCGCTTCCAGTAATAATTTTCCAGATTTTGGCATAAAATCCGTGAGGTAAGGATAACCAACTGCAATACAAGAAAATAACACCAAACCTAGAAAAAACAAACTCAGTGAGGTTTTTTTATAGTAAACATCGAGTTCTTTAATGGTGTCATCAGCAAAATGTTTGCTGATAATAGGCGCAGAAATATTATACAATCCCATCGAAGGAATGCTGATGAGCTGTACCACCGAAAAAACAGTGCTGTAAATTCCGTTTTCTTCGAAAGAAAGCTTTTCACCAATCATGTAATTGGAAATATTCAGTGCCAAGAAACTTCCTAAATTTCCTAAAAATCCATAGAAACTATAATTCAGGATTTCTTTCCAAAGTTTGTCTTTTTTGACAAAATCTGTACTGAAATCTGGAGCTATTTTTTCTAATTTATTGGTATACAAAACATAACCAATCAATCCCAGCACAAAAACGCCTAAGAAAAATCCGTAAGATATTTTTTCTGAAGTTCCTAAGAAAAAGAACAGACAAAACGCTCCAAGATTGGCTAGTTTTGGGAAAATATTTTCAAAAATATTCGGAACAACGATTCTTTTGAAATTAGAAATATATCGGTTAAAAACTGCGGAAAGCGACATCACCAAAACCATTGGTAGAATCAATCGCTTCATATCCCACAATTCAGAATCTTCCTGAAATGAGGAAAAAATATAGAAAAATGCGAAAAATCCGAGTAAAAAAATCAAGAAATTAATCCCAACACCAACTAAAGAAAGGCTAAAAAGATTTTGATGTTTCCCTTCTTCTTTAGCTTTCCCAAAAAAGTAAACATTAGAATAACTCAACCCGAAAACCACAAAAGGAACCAGCATTAAGGTAGCCGATAAAACGAAACGCAGTTTTCCGTAGAAAACCATATCAAACGGAAATATGAAAATAGCAGAAACAGTTCCTAGTAAAAAACCGAGGTATCCTATGATAGAATATTTAAAACTTTGTCTGGCTACTACGCTCATAAATCAGGTTAAGGCAAAGGTTAAGATTGAGGAATAAAAATAATATTGTTAACGTAATTTTCGTAATCTTTTACAAAGATAGCATTTTGAGATTTGATAAACTCTTCTGTCAGTCTTTTCAATTCAAAAGTATTTCTTTCTAAATAATGCGCTTCGAAACCCCAATTTTCCACTTCTGAAATTAAGTTCCAAACAGGTTCTTGGTGATGGCGCTGTTCTATTTCTACCATTACCGTTGGTTTAAATTTCAAAATGGTTTCCTTCGCTCCGAAAAGCGTTTTCATCTCGTTTCCTTCTACATCTATTTTGATGAAATCTACTTTTTCTAATTTTTGAATTGGGTTAAAATCATCTAGTTTTACCACTTTTACCTTTTGAATAATGGTTTTTTCTTCGTTTTCTTCTCTGAAATCGGTTTGTAAAGTTCCTCTGGAATTCACTTTTTCACCTTTCAAAACTGGAATTTTAAATTCTGCAACCGTATTTTCGTCTGACAAAGCCACCGAAAACAATTTAACCTTCGGAAATAGCCTTTTCAATCTTCTGTTCAAAGATTTATTCGGTTCAAAAGCATAAATATTTTGAGGAAAAAGATGATATTCTAATTGATAAATAAAATGTCCCACATTTGCGCCAACATCTATAAAAACTGCATCTTTAGGAAGAAATTCGGTCAACCAAAGCAATTCTGGTTCTACTTTTCTGGAAATAATATTTTCGCGGGAAAGTTGATTTTGTTTCTTAAAAAACCTCTGTTTATACAACTGAGGAATGATATATTGTGACGCTTCTGTGAGAAGTTGATAGAATTTCATGAATCAATTATAAGACTGCAAAAATAGTTTTTTCTAGTTCTTGTAAGATTTTTTCTTTGCTAAATTCTGAAAAATCTACATCTTTTTTGGTAAATAGAAAATCTCCTAGACTTCCTTTTTCTGGAATAATAAACGAATAATTCGAAGGATAATTTTCTGGAAAAACTGCCAATTTTCCGAATTTAACAGCATCGCCAATGTTTCCACTCATTTTGGTAAAGCCGTAAATTTCTTTTTGACTGAAAAATTCCGTTTCTTGTTGAATTGGGCACCACAAAACATCTGCTTTTTGCATATAATCATCAAAAACATCTTGTGGAACTTTTTCTGTGAAATATTTTATGGAAATATTTTCAAATAATTGTTCTTCAACATCGTTTAATAAAAATAGTTCTTTGCCTTTCGCTTTTCCTAATAAAATCAAATTTATATTTATTTCTAAATGTTGATTAAATAATTTTTCTATTACTTTAAAATAATCTCTCCTTCTCTGGGAAACTGCTCCTGGAATGACTATTGTGAATATTGGATTATCAGAATTTTCAGAAAATTTGGTGTAAAAAATTGGTAAGAATTTATATTTGTCAGGCTGAGCATAAACTAAAGGTTTACGAACGAAGTTCTCGAAGCCTCGGTCTAAAACCAAAAGATTTTTCGCTTTTTGGTAAACATTCGATTTCCTCAACAAACCTTCTTTCAACAATAATTTCAAACGATACTTAAAATCTTCTTTGAAAATAGAACTCAACAAATCAAAGTTTGAAGCCTTCACAAAATTCAAATTATGACAAATAATCGAAGTATTAAATTTCTCCGCAACTTCCTCAAAAACATTGAAATAACGGTGAACTGTTCCGATGATAATGAGTTGATAGTTGTCGGTTGATAGTTGTTGGATAAGATTTTCTGGAGTTGCCTTTTTGATATTTTCAGGCAATTTGTCATTCTGAGCGAAGCCGAAGAATCTCAGAATTTTTTCGCTGAAATAATAATCCACAGAAAATGCTTTGGAATCATTCATTAATTCCATAAAATTCAACGCAATTTCTGCGTGAGTATCGAGTTCTATGTATGCGATTTTTTTCAATTCAGGAATTTATTTATTTCGCTTTAGCTTCAATAATATCTAAACTTACAGCTCTGCCAGACAATTTCTTGGCTAAATCGTCGAAATACTTTTGATTATAATAGGTTTTCGTTCCATCAACCCAAGTTTCCAAAACATTCGTTTTCAAAATATCTTTCTCATCAATATTCATTAAATCTTGATTCAAAATAATAAAATCTGCTTTTTTTCCTACTTCTAAACTTCCTCTTTCTTTCTCTTGAAAAACCGATTTTGCAGCCCAAATTGTCATTCCGCGCAATGTTTGTTCTCTGGTTAGAGCATTCTCCTTTTGGAAACCATTTTCAGGATAATTCTGCGAATCTTTTCTGGCAACCGAAGCCAAAAATGTTTTAAACGGATTGATGTCTTCCACAGGAAAATCTGTTCCCAATGCAACCCAACCGTTTTGTTTCAACAAATCTTGATAAGCATACGCTGTTTTGATGCGTTCACTTCCCAATCTTTCTTCCGCCCAATACATATCAGAAGTAGCATGAGTTGGCTGAACAGATGGAACAATATTATATTTTCCAAAATATTGAAAATCAGCAGGATTTACAATTTGTGCATGTTCTATTCTCCATCTTTTATCGTTTTTACCTTTCAGAACATCTGCATAAATTTTTAAAACTTCTCGGTTGGCAGAATCACCAATCGCGTGAGTACACATTTGCAAGTCACTCTTAACCAATTTTTTAGCTAAATTTTCAAAATGTGATTTTTCGCTCAATAAAAAACCTCTCCATTTCGGTTTATCGTGATAATCGCTTAGTAAACAAGCACCTCTACTTCCCAAAGCTCCATCTGCATAAACTTTAAAACCACCAACAGTGATTTTTCCGTTCGTGTAGCGACCTTTTTTAGTCCATTTTTCGTAATAATCAGGATTGTCACTTAAAAGTGCAAAAACATTCATTTTCAACACTTTTTGCTGTTGAGATTTTTCTAAAAGCGACAAAGTATGCTCAGAAATTCCGCAATCATGAAGCGAAGTTAAACCGAAAGCAAAGCATTCTTTTTGCAACTCCCCGAAATATTTGATGGCCAAATCATCTTCAATCTCTGGAATCACTTTTTCTACCAAATCCATGGCATTATCAACTAAAATCCCGGTTAATTTTCCGTTTTTCTGTTCAATATCTCCACCCAAAATTTTAGTTTCGGTTGTAATTTTAGCCAAATCCAAGGCTTTTTGATTAGCGATTGCAGCGTGACCATCCACTCTTTTTAGATAAACCGGACGATTAGGAAACAATTCATCTAGTTTTTCTTTGGTTGGATATTCTTTTACTGCCCAATCATTTTGATCCCAACCTCTTCCATATAACCAAAATTTAGGAGCTGTTTGACTGTATTTTTTGATTTTTTCTACAATTTCTTCCCAAGATTTAGTGCCAACCAAATCACTTTTCCAACGATCTGTTGCATAACCTGTAAAATGGCAATGCGCATCTATAAAACCCGGATAAACGGGCTTTCCTTGAGCATCAATTTTTTGAGTAGCAGTATAATTTTTTAGAATTTCTTTTCCGCCAATTGCTACAATTTTTCCTTTGGAAATCGCCATGACTTCAGCAACATCAAAATTTTGATTTACCGTATAAATTTGTGCATTGTAAACAATTAAATCTGCTTTTTTTTGTGCGGAAAGCAATCCGAAGAATAGTAAAAAGAGTATTTGTAGATTTTTCATATTTTATGATTTCATAATTTTTTAAACATTTCATTCCATCTCAAGTTTCTGATAAACGCAATTTCTTCTTGGCTTAAAACTCTAGGATTTTTCTGTTTCAAAAATGATTTCATGGTGATAAAAAACTCAGAAATCGATTTATTTTTCAAAGCAGATTTTGCCGAAGAAATAGCAGCCAAAGGAAAATTAAGTCCAATATTATAGAAATATTCTCCCAATTTCTGGGCTTTTTGAGATTTGTATTTATAGGCAGTTGGACGAAGATGTTTCACCCAAAGTTCTTTAATCGTCACCGTTTCAAAACCGTGCATTTTACACAACATCACATCAATATTATCCCAACCGAGAACCGCTTTCAAACCATTCATTTTCTGGAAAACTTCTTTTCGGTAAGATTTTATCGGGCCACGAACGTGATTTTTAGAAGACAGATTTTCAAAAATCCAGTCATTTTGATTGGTAAAATTGTGAAGTTGTGAAGTTGTAAAGTCTTTTTTGTCAGGCTGAGCGGAGTCGAAGCCTTTTTGGATGTAAACCAACCCAGAAACCATTCCTGCGTTTGGATTTTTCTCGTAAACTTCGTTGATTTTTTCTAAATAATTTTCAGGGAAAATAATATCTGCATCAAATTTACAAACCACATCATATTCTTGTAAATTTTCTGTTTCCAAACCTTTATTGAAAGTTCTCACGACTTTTGCGCCGGGTTGATGTTCGGATTTTTCTAAATTTAAAACCTTGAAACTTAACGCTTCGACTCCGCTCAGCGTGACACTTTTAATGAAATCTTCTACAATTTCTTGAGTTTTATCGGTAGAACCGTCGTTCACAATGACGCATTTAAAATCCTGAAACGTCTGATTTTTCAGAGATTCTAAACACGGAAGTATATTTTCTTCTTCGTTGTGAGCAGGAATAATGATGAGAAATTTCATAGATTACATCAATTCATCGTGCCATTCTTTGATGGTCACTTTCGACACCAAGCCTGTGGTAACAAAGGGATCTCCTTTTACAAATTCTTCGGCAGATTCTTTGTCTGTAAAAATCGCCATTGCTCCATCACCTGGAATTGCGAATGGACCAATTCCCAAGATTTTTCCTGCTTTTACAAATTTTTCTTCATTTTCTTGATGCGCTGGGAAAACTTCCATCATTTTTTCCATGGTAGTTTCTGGCGCGGTTTCGTATAGGACTACTGTTTTCATATTTTTTGTAGTTAGTAATTAATATATTGGTATTTGGCATTTTAAATTTTGGCTAAAGCCAATTGAATTTTATTTATTTTGAAAACGGGCTAAAGCCCGCTCCTATTGATTTTTATTATCGTTTGGAATAAATTCCAAATCTAAAAAATCTGTCGTTCCTGCGGAACTCCCTTTCAAAATCTGCATTTTTTCTACAAACCTTTTGCTTCTAAGAAGCAATTTTCAAAAATTAATTTTAATTTCTTAAAAAAGCAACCTCAACAATACTCCAACTCTCCAACTCTACCATTCTCCAATTCTCCCATTCTCAAACTCTCCCACTCAAAATCAATGCGCTTCCAGCCAATTTTCACCCACGCCAACTTCCACCAATAAAGGAACTTCAGTTTTGTAGGCGTTTTCCATATTTTCTTTAATGAGTTTTTTGGCGGTTTCTACTTCGTTTTCTGGCGCTTCAAAAACCAATTCGTCATGCACTTGTAAGAGCATTTTGGTTTTCAGATGTTCCTGTTCCAGAACTTCCTGAATTTTAATCATCGCCAATTTGATAATATCTGCAGCAGAACCTTGAATCGGTGCGTTTACGGCATTTCTTTCGGCGTGACCTTTTACCACAAAATTATTAGAATTGATGTCTTGTAAATGGCGTTTTCTGCCCAAAATCGTTTCTACATACCCTAATTTTCTGGCTTTGGCAACTTGTTCTGCCATAAATTCTTTCAATTTCGGATACGTTTCGTAGTAAGAATCGATGAGTTGTTTTGCTTCCGTTCGTGAAAGTCCAGTTTGCTCTGCCAAAGCAAAAGCACCTTGACCATAAATAATTCCAAAATTAACGGTTTTGGCTTGTGAACGCTGCGTTTTTGTTACTTCTTCAATCGGAATTTTAAATAATTTTGCCGCAGTAGAAGCGTGAATATCTTCGCCATTTTGGAAAGCTTTAATCATATTTTCTTCGCCAGAAATTTCTGCAATCAAGCGCAATTCTATCTGAGAATAATCGGCAGAAATAAGTTTATTTCCTTCATCTGCTACGAAAGCTCCACGAATTTGTTGACCACGCAAAGTTCTAATCGGAATGTTCTGTAAATTTGGGTTTAGAGAAGCCAATCTTCCTGTAGCAGCTGTAGTTTGCGAGAAATTGGTATGTACTCTTTTCGTGTCTTTGTCAATCTGATTCGGCAATGCGTCTACATACGTTGATTTCAATTTTTGGTAGGTTCTGTATTCTAAAATGTATTGTATAATCTCATGTTTAGAAGCCAATTTCTGCAAAATATCTTCCGAAGTAGCGTATTGACCAGTTTTGGTCTTTTTCGCTTTCGGGTCTAATTTTAACTTTTCGAATAAAATTTCGCCGAGTTGTTTAGGAGAATTCATGTTAAATTCTTCGCCGCAGAGTTCAAAAATTTTGGTTTCAAGGTTTTTCAAGTCGTTTTCTAAATCCTTGCTTTCCTGAATCAACCAATTTTCGTCTAAAGAAATTCCCGCAAATTCCATTTTTGCTAAAACGCGCATTAATGGCATTTCGATGTGATAAAACAAATCTTCTACTCCTTCTTTTTTCAGTTGAGGCGCAAAAATTTCATAGAGTTGAAACGTTACATCTGCATCTTCGGCAGCGTAATTGGTTTGTTCTTCCAGTGAAACATCACGCAATGTTCCTTGGTTCTTGCCTTTTTTGCCAATTAAACTTTCAATAGAAACAGGCTTATAATTGAGGTAAATCTCTGAAAGATAATCCATTCCGTGTCTTCCATCTGGATTTAGAAGATAATGGGCAATCATCGTGTCAAAAATCGCTCCTTCTACTTCCACACCGTAATGTTTCAGAACTTTATAATCGAATTTAAGATTGTGAGCTATTTTTAAAATCTCTTTTTTCTCAAAAAACGGACGGAAAATTTCTAACGTTTTCTTCGCTTCTTCTTGGTTTTCAGAAATCGGAATGTAATACGCCAATCCTTTTCTGTAACAGAAACTCATCCCGATGAGTTCGGTTTCCATTTCATTAAGCGAAGTCGTTTCTGTATCAAAACAAACTACTTTTTGTGTCAAAAGATTTTTGATTAAAATTTTCTGAGCTTTTTCGGTATCAATGTATTGATAAATTTTATCCGTAGTTTCGATATTGAGCGTAGTAGAAGTAGATTGTTCTAACGCTTCGAAATCTGCGAAAAGGTCTAATTGTAGAGCATTCTGCTTTCCGCTTTCCGCATTCTGCGAGACTGGTTTTGAATCACTTTCATTCGCTGATTGCTGATTGCTGATTTCTGATTGCTCATGAAAAGCCCTATACAAATTCTCATACAACCTTCTGAATTCTATTTCATCAAAAATCTCACGAACTTTTTCAAAATCTGGAATATCTAAATCGTATTGCTCTTGGTGAAATTCTACGGGAACGTCACAAATAATCGTTGCCAATTTTTTTGACAAAATCCCTCTTTCTGCAGAGTTTTCTACTTTTTCTTTCAGTTTTCCTTTCAGTTGAGAAGTGTTTGCCAAAAGATTTTCGATGCTGCCAAATTCTTTCAAAAATTTCATGGCTGTTTTCTCACCCACTCCTTCTAATCCTGGAATATTATCCACCGCATCTCCCATCATTGCTAGAAAATCGATGACTTGTTTTGGGTCTTCAATTTCGTATTTGGCTTTTACTTCTTCCACGCCTAAAATTTCTACATCGCCACCTTTTAAACCCGGTTTGTAGATTTTAATTTTATCAGTAACCAACTGCGCAAAATCCTTATCTGGCGTTACCATAAACGTGGTGTACCCTTCTTTTTCGGCTTTATTGGCAATGGTTCCTATCACGTCATCTGCTTCATAACCTTCTACTCCCAAAATTGGAATATGCATGGCTTCTAAAATTCTGTGAATATAGGGAACTGCATTTTTAATCGCTTCTGGAGTGTCACTTCTGTTGGCTTTGTATTCTGTAAAATCTGCGGTTCTCACATTTTCTTTTCCTACATCAAAAACCACAGCCAAATGTGTAGGTTTTTCTCTTCTAATCAACTCAATTAATGAATTGGTAAATCCAAAAATAGCAGACGTATCAAAACCTTTAGAAGTTAATCTAGGATTTCTAATCAGAGCGTAATAACCGCGGAAAATCATCGCATAAGCATCGATGAGAAAAAGTCTTTTGTCAGAATTTGTCATAAAAACAAAGATAGGGAAAAGTCAGAAGTCGGAAGTCAGAAGTTGGAAGAATTTTTTGTGAAGTTAAGAGTTGAAGATTTTCTTTCAAAATAAATATTTGAATCAAGTATTTTACTTATTTTTAATATATGAAAATTAAGCCATTTTTTACTTTCTTATTTCTTATTTTTATTGTTTTTCAATCTTGTAAAAAAGATGAAATCACCGATGATGAATATGAAATAATTAATCTTTTGACTTCTAAAATAAGTAAGCCAATTCCACCTCCTCCACCTTTACCACATTCAATTACCATGAAAATGGGAGAAAAAGAATATGAAAAATTTCTTGAAAATGAAATGAGAAAAGATTCAATTGAAAATTCTAAAAAAACATTTCATATCTATTTTAAAGATTCATTAACAGGAATTGAAAAAGATTTTAAATACAAAATTTTTGAAAAAATAAGAGGTTTTGAAGATTTTTATTTGAAAGAAATTGACGAAGACTTAATGAAGTCAAAAAAAATTGATTTGACTAAAATTCATTTTCCTAAAAATATAATTTTAGATAAAAATTACATTGGAGATTTCACTAAATGGAATGATGATTTCATAAGCAACTATTCTATTTCTAGAATTATTTTCAACAAAAATAAAGATAAAGCAGTAGTTGAATTTAATTCGTCAAATGGAGGAAGTAAAATTTACCTTTCAAAAGTTAAAGGAAAATGGAAGATAATTGAAGTTTTTGGATCTTGGGTTTCATAATATTTATTCTTTTGTACTTTTGCATCAATGAAAGACTTAAACTTAAGGAACGTTACGGTAATGCGTTACATTCTTCCGCTGCGTGAAGGTGGAAGTTTGCCTGCATTAGCAGAAGCGGATGATGATTTTAAATACGTTTTGAAATTCCGAGGCGCTGGTCACGGTGTTAAAATGTTAATTTCTGAACTTTTGGGCGGAAAAATCGCTGAAATTCTAGGTTTGAAAATTCCAGAATTGGTTTTTGCGAATCTGGATATAGATTTCGGGAGAACCGAAGCCGATGAAGAAATTCAGGATTTACTGAAATTTTCAGAAGGTCTTAACTTAGGTTTGCATTATCTTTCTGGAGCTATTGCATACGATCCAAGCATGAAAATCGATACGCTTTTGGCTTCAAAAATTGTTTGGCTCGATGCGTTTATTACCAATATTGACCGTACTTTCAAGAATACCAATTTGCTTTGGTGGCACAAAGAACTTTGGGTGATTGATAATGGAGCTTCCTTCTACTTCCATCACTCTTGGCAAAATTTTGATACCGCTGCGAAAACACCTTTCAAATATGTAAAAGACCACGTTTTGCTTCCTCAAGCCAGCAAATTAGACGAAGCTGATGCCTTTGCAAAATCGGTTTTAAATGATGATATTTTCAGAACGATTGTGAATTTAATTCCTGAAGATTGGTTGCAATGGAATGATGCCGATGAATCACCAGAAGAAATACGAGAAATTTATTTTAATTTCTTGAAAACCAGATTAGAACATTCAGAAATCTTTTTAAACGAAGCCAAAAATGCAAGAGGATAAAATTTACGAATACGCAGTCATAAGATTGGTTCCTAAGGTTGAAAGAGAAGAATTTTTCAACATAGGATTGGTAATGTTTTCTAAGAAAGAAAAATACATAAGAGTAGAATTTTATCTCTGTAAAGATAAATTCCAACTAATGCACAGCAAATTAGACTACGATGAAGTTTTTAAAAATCTGGAAAATTTCCAAAAAGTTGCCAAAGGTGAAAAAGAAGGCGGACCAATTGCTTTGCTAGATATTCCTGAACGTTTTCGTTGGCTCACTGCAGTAAGAAGCGCAGTCATTCAAACCTCAAGACCTCATCCTGGAAAATCTAAAGATTTGGACAAAACTTTTGAACGATTATTTGAAGAATTGGTGAAATAAAAATTTATTTCACTTCTACTTCTTTCAGTTTTTCTATTCTTTTTATTTCTTTTAAAAGCAATGGAAATGCTGGTTCTGCCATTCCGCCATGGTCGAAACCTTGCAATTCATACAAGGTAGTTTGTTGATGACCAGCTAGTTTCATCATTCTTTGCATATAAGCGTTTTCTTCGTATCTACCGAATAATTCTAATTCTCTATCGCCAGTAATTAACAACATCGGTGGTGCATCTGCTCTTACAAAATACAGCGGTGCAAATTCATCAATCAGCGGTTTATATTCTGGAAAACCTTTTTCTTTTCTGATGGTAAAATGTGTGATAGTATGTCCGCTAAAAGGAATAATTCCTGCCAATCGATTCGCATCTAGATTGTAGTTTGCAAGGTAATCTTTGTTAAGCGCAACCATGCTCGCCAAATAACCACCTGCAGAATGTCCTGAGATAAAAATTAAATTTTCATCACCACCATAATTTTTAATATTTTTAAAAACCCAAGCAGTTGCCGCTGCTGCATCTTCAATAGCTTTCGCTGCATTTACCTGAGGTGAAAGTCTGTAATTCACGCCTATAACCGCAATTCCTTTCTCCTGCAAATATTTAGGAATTTCTTTGTTTCCACCAGTTAATCCACCTCCGTGAAACCAAATCACTGTAGAAAAATTCTTCACATTTTTAGGAATATAAACATCTAAGACACAACGTTCATTGATGTAAACATCTGATTTATTAATAGATTCATTGTAATAATGAATATTCGTAATGGTTTGATAATCTTTATTTTGCGCAAATAATTGCATTGAAATAAAGATAAAAAATAAAAATGCCCATAACTTTTTCATAGTAGAAATTGAATTTGGTTAAAAAAATAAAAAACGTGCTTATTTGCACGTTTTATCGTTTATATTTTCGTCAATTTTGCAAATTTTAGGATTAGATTTTTTTCTCCTTCTGTTACAAATTTCACTTTAGCTTTAATATTTTCTGGGTCAGTTCCATCAAGAAAAACTACTTCTCCTACTCCAAATCTATCATGACGAACTCTGTCTCCTACTTCAATATCTTGAGAAGAATTCCCGCTCGGATTGATGATTTTTGCAGAAGCAACCGGTTTTAATTTTTTAGGTAAAGGCAATGATTCAGGTTCAGAAGAAGAAATTTTCTTCTTTTCAATTTTTTTGAAAGTTCTCTGTTCAAAAGAATTATCGCCAAAAATATCTGAACTTAATCCAGATTTATTTACAAATCTGCTTTCTACGGCTGGATTTAAGAATTCTATATATTCTTCGTCTACTTCGCTTAAGAATCTGGAAGGTTCTGCATCTGTAATTTTCCCCCATTGAAATCTGGAAACGGCGTAAGAAAAGAACACCTGTTTTTCGGCTCTGGTTAAAGCTACGTAGAACAATCTTCGCTCTTCTTCCAACTCTTCACGCGTGGAAGAACTCATAAAACTTGGGAACAAATTTTCTTCTAAACCTACCAAATGAACTACTGGAAACTCCAATCCTTTTGACAAGTGAATCGTCATCAAAGAAACTTGGTCTTCGTTTTCAGATTTCTTGTCTTGGTCGGTAGAAAGTGCGATGTTTTCTAGAAAACTCGACAAACTTGGGTCTCCGTCTTCCAATTGTTGCTGCTCCTCTATGAAACCTTGCATAGAGTTCATGAGTTCTTGCACGTTTTCTACTCTAGAAATTCCTTCAGGAGTTTGGTCGTCTTTCAAAAACTTGATTAAACCACTTCTTTGGGCAACTTCCATTGCAACGGTGTACACATTTTCGGTTTTTAGCATCACTTGGAATGCTTTAATCATGCTCCAGAAATCTGCCAACTTAGAAATCACGCCATTGTTAAAACCCAAATGTGGTGCATAAATTCCTAAATTATCTAGAACGTTTGCCAAACTCACATTTTGTGAATCGGCAAAAACAATCAATTTATTTTGAGTGGTTTCCCCAATTCCACGAGTAGGATAATTGATGACTCTAAGCAAAGCTTCGCTGTCATTTTCATTGACCAAAAGCCTTAAATACGCCACCAAATCTTTAATTTCTTTTCTTTGGTAGAAACTTAAACCGCCATAAACTCTGTACGGAATATTTTTACGTCTCAGCGCATCTTCGAAAGCTCTGGTCTGGGAATTAGTTCTGTATAAAATGGCAAAATCTGTAAATTTTCTTTGGTTAGCGTTGTGCTGTTCCCAAATGTTATTCGCCACAAAATTGGCTTCATCTGCATCTGAAAGCGCTCTGAAAACCTTTATTTTATCGCCTACTTCATTATCACTGAATACATTTTTCTTGAACTGTTCTTTGTTTCTGGCAATGACCACATTCGCAGCGTTCACAATATTCTGCGTAGAACGGTAGTTTTGCTCCAAAGAAACCGTTTTGGCATCTGGATAATCTTTCTTGAAGTTCAAAATATTATAAATATTTGCACCACGGAAAGAATAGATAGATTGCGCATCATCTCCTACCACACAAATATTTTCAAATTTTGAAGAAAGTGCTTTTACAATTAAATATTGAGAATGGTTGGTATCTTGATACTCATCTACCAAAATATATCTGAATCTATCTTGATATTTGGCTAAAACTTCTGGAAATCTCGTTAATAATTCATTGGTTCTCAAGAGTAAATCATCAAAATCCATCGCACCATTTCTGAAACACTGCTCTACATATTTCTCGTAGATTTTGCCAATGTATTTCATGTTTGCACGTTCATCTGCCTCGATTAATTCAGGATTATTATTGTACGCACGAACCGTGATGAGATTATTCTTATAAGTAGAAATTCTAGACTGAACTTTTTTAGGCTTGTATAATTCTTGGTCAATATTGAGGTCTTTCAAGACTTTTTTGAGAACATTGAGAGAATCTTGCGTGTCATAAATGGTAAAATTGGAAGGAAAGCCGAGATAATGCGCTTCGCTTCTCAGAATTCTGGCAAAAACCGAGTGGAAAGTTCCCATCCAAAGAGATTTGGCATTTCCTTCTCCTACTACTTTTGCAATACGGAGTTTCATTTCTTTGGCGGCTTTGTTGGTAAAAGTAAGCGCCAAAATATTAAAAGGATCAATTCCATTGGTAATTAAATGTGCAATTCTCATCGTAAGAACTCTCGTTTTACCAGAACCTGCCCCTGCCAAAACCATGAGTGGTCCGTGCAAAGTGGTAACTGCTTCATACTGAGGTTCGTTTAATCCTTTCAAATAATCCATATTTTACTGCAAATTTTTCTGCTGCGAATTTATGAAAATTTGTTGGGAGTTGGAAGGTGAAGTTCGGAAGATGGGAGTTGGAAATTATTTTAATAGAATGAGGAATTGATTAAAGTAATGGTCATGGAATAGAAATCTGAGACAACTAGTAAATTTTAAGGATTATTGTATGTATAAATAACTTTTGTATATTTGAGTGTTACGTGCCATTAAAACAAAAATGAGAGAAAATACAGGACAATTAATTGATGAAAGAAATATTCAGTTGTGGAATACATTGAATAAGAAATATAATATTCTAATTCTTGAAAGTTTTGAATCAAATTATATGTCATGTATAAAGAAGAAAAAATTATTTAGAAAGCAAAAAGCAATTATTTACATTTTAAGAAATAATCTTTGTTCGGCTTCATTTACGCATGAATTATTACACATCTATTTAGCTAGTCAAAAAGTTTTTATAGGTGATGATTTAATCAAATTAATTTTTGCAAATAACAATCTCTACAAAATCTTCTCCCGAAATTTAAGAGATCACGTTTGTAATTGTTTGGAACATGCAAAAATGTTACCTATATATTCTGAGCTCGGTTATGAAAATGAGAATTTCATTAGTGATTTTCATAAACCTAAAATAACAATTGAGGAAATTGAATTACTTCAAATTAAATTTTCTGATAAGTCAAAGTATTATCAAGAAGCAATTGATTTTTATATTGGTAAATTTTTCGCAATGAAAGCCTGCAATAATAATTCATTCAATTATGAAAATTACTATTGTATTTTTAAAAAACTAGATTCACAATTATTTGATATTTTAGATAACTTTTGGTCTTCTTGGATTTATTACGATATCAAAAAAGAAGATAATAATTATATCCCAATCCTTAGAAAATTTGAAAACGAACTAAATAATTGGATAACAGAAAAAACGATAATATTTAACGGCACATAAAAGCGGTAACTGTTGCACAACTCCTCTCAAAATGTAAAATTATAAATTCTGATAAAAAATAACCTCATTAAAAGCAATTTTAGAGAGGTTTATTTTTTGAATGTAGTTCAAAATGCTAAACAATTAACACTACTCCCAATAGAATTTCTAAATTTTAAATCTAAATTTTACTTAGATTTACCACAAAAAGTTATCCAATTAATATTAACATTTTGGTTTAAATAAAAATATGAAAAAAATATCTTTAGTTCTAATAGCGTTCGGTTTGGTTTCTTGTCAGAAAAAAAATGAAACTCCTGAAACCCTTTCTCCTGAATTGGCTTCTTATGAGCAAAAAAGTGCTTCTGAGTCATCAAATGTGACAAATGCACAGAATTCTGCGCCTATCATAATGAACAACTCTGCGCCTGTTGCTCCACAAAGTAATACAGTTTCAGTCAATCAGCCACAACAAACTGCACCGGGAATGAATCCACCTCATGGACAACCGAACCACAGATGTGACATCCCAGTTGGCGCTCCATTAAATTCTAAAAAAACCGAAGCTAAAACGTTAAAAACCACTGATAATCAAACCACTAACGCTGCTCCAATTGCTGTACCACAAAACAATACCTCTTCTACAAGTGTAGCAGCTGGTATGAATCCTGCACACGGACAGCCCGGTCACAGATGTGATATTCCAGTTGGCGCACCTTTACCAACAAATTAATTTATAATATTTTACAAATTTTATAAAAATAATCACTACATTTGCAACTCAAAAATTTTAATATAAGATGAGTACTATATTTAGTCTTTTCATGGTGTTAATCATCATAGCTTGTGTTTTATTAGTTATTATTGTAATGGCACAAAACCCAAAAGGTGGAGGTTTATCTGCTACGTTTGGCGGTTCTTCTGCACAATTCGGCGTACAGAGAACGAATGATTTTATGGAAAAAGCAACTTGGGTATTAGCGATTATCATTGTTTCATTGATTTTCTTAAGCGTAGTGCTTACTGCAAAACCAAGCGTACAAATTAAAGACGTAAATGCACCAGAGAAAAAAGAAGCTAAAGCTCCTGCTCAATCAGCTCCACAAGCTCCGGTTCAAAAACCAACTGCTAGGAAATAATTTATTATTTACAATATTTAAAAAGCGATTCAGAAATTCTGAATCGCTTTTTTATTTGAGTTGAAGTTTTGCAATAAAGTGTCGAACTTTCAGTCCAAATTTTAAAAACTGATATTGCAACGGTGATTGTTTCTTGTAATATTTTTCAATGAAAATCTGCATGGCTCCGTAAAAATTAGAAAGGTATTTTTCATCTTTTACCGTGCTTTCCCCTTTGATGTGCAAAATAGAATGTTTGCCGTAATACCAATTCTGATAACCTTTTTTCAACAAGGTGTAGCACAGATCTATATCTTCTCCGTACATAAAATACGATTCATCTAAACCGCCAATTTCCAGATATAATTCTCTTTTCATCAATAAAAAAGCACCTGTAATCACTTCGACTGGGGCAATTTCTGTTTCTGCAATGTCGTTTCGGTAATAGTTTTTCTTGGAAGATTGTTTCGACTGGAATGGAGAAAATAATTTTTCAAAGGAATTAAATACATCAGGAACAGAACGCTTGCATTCTGGTAAAAAATTACCATGCAAATCATGAAATCTCACGCCAAGACAACCCAAATTTTCTTGAGCTTCTGCAAAATCCAAAATTTCACGCATGTAGTTTCCTTCTAATTCTGTATCTGGATTGAGCAATAAAATATATTCGCCTTTGGCAGTTTTTACGGCTTTATTATTGGCTTTGGCAAAACCTTCATTGGATGAATTTTCTATAAAATTAACTGTAGGAAACTCCATTATTAAATCTTTCCATGAAGAATCAGGCGATTGATTATCAATCATAATTACCTCATAATCAATATTATGTACATGTTCTTCAATGGATAAAAGACAACTTCTTAACCATTGCGTAACGTTGTAATTTAATATGATGATGGAAAGCTTCATTATATTCTCGCTCTTATAATTCTGATGATGTATTTTAACTTGAAAAACAAATAAAAAAAGAAATATTCTATTGTCGAAATTCTTTTTTGATGAAGCATTTCTTTAAGATTTTTCTGAAAACCTTTTTCCATTGCTGGAAGATTTCCCGAAAGTCCAGATTCACCGAAAGATTTCTTTCCTGAACCCGTAATCACCAACGTTTCTCCTAAAACGAACATTTTATTTTTTTCAGAAATTCTAAGCCAATAATTCGCATCTTCTGCAAACCTTTGATTTTCATCAAAATAGCCTGTATTTCCTAATACTTTTCTTCTGAAAATTGCGGTAGAAGTTTGACCAATATACCTAATAAGAAATTTTCTTAACGTAATTTCTGTAAGGTTTTGATTGTTATATCGATAAGGAAATCCTATAAATTCATTATTTCTGAACGAAGCTAGAAAATCTATTTCAGGGTTTTTTGCTATAACCTTCATCTTCACTTTGGTTTTATGAGACAACCAAACGTCATCCGAATCTAAAAATGCAATCCATTCTCCTTTTGCTAATCTTAAACCTGCATTTCTAGCCGAAGAAACGCCTTTGTTTTCCTGATGAATTAATTGAATATTTAACTGAGGATTTTCGGCAATAAATTGTTGAACTTTTTCAGCGCTTTTATCTGTAGAACCGTCATTGATTACCAAAATTTCAAAATCAAAATCCCCTTCTTGATTTTTCACCGAATCTAGTGCAGCTAGAATGGTATTTTCGGCGTTGTAAAGAGGAATAATTACAGAAATCATGCAGTGAAATTTTTATAAAAATTACATTTTTTCGTTGTAAGGCAAACGGTTCACAATACTTCTTCCAAGCGAAATTTCATCTGCATATTCCAGTTCATCACCCACGGAAATTCCACGAGCAATGGTAGAAAAAGTCACCGGAAATCCTTTGAATTTTTTGTATAAATAATACGCTGTAGTGTCTCCTTCCATGGTTGCAGAAAGCGCAAAAATCAATTCTTTTACTTTTCCTTCATTCAGTTTTCTTTCAATAGAAGAAATATTCAATTGATGCGGCCCAATTCCTTCCATAGGAGAAATCTTACCGCCCAAAACCAAATATTTACCATTAAATTTTGCGGTATTTTCTATCGCCATTACATCTCTTACATCTTCTACGATGCACAAAACCTCATCATTTCTCTTATGATTACTGCAAATTTCGCAAATATCTTCATCTGAAAAATTATGACATTCCTGACAATATTTAATGTCCGTTACCAATTTCTGAATGGCTTTACCTAGTGCCATTCCTTGAGATTCTGGAACGCGAAGCAAATGCAAAGCAAGTCTCAATGCAGATTTTTTACCAATTCCGGGCAAACTAGAAATTTCTTCTACGGCTTTTTCTAAAACTTTACTGGGAAAATTCATTATACAAATGTACTTTTTAATTTGAAAATCTGAAAATTTGAAAATTTAAAATTATCTTTATCAAAAATAAATTTCTATGCAAAATCTTCAGTATCCGCTATTTTTAAAATTCAAAATTTCTACATTGGCGAGTGATTTCAATATTTCTGACAAAAACGGAAATTCTTTGGCTTATGTTCGTCAAAAATTATTCAAACTCAAAGAAGATGTAGTTGTTTACAATAACGAAAGCAGAACGCAGGAAAATTTCAGAATAAGAGCTAATCAATGGATAGATTTTAACGCAAGTTATGCCATAACAGACCACACTGGAAAGAATTTAGGAAAAATTGCCAGAAAAGGAATGCGCTCTATTTGGAAGGCTACTTATTTTGTAATGGATGCTTTTGACAACCAAAAATATAAAGTTCAGGAAGAAAATGCTTGGGTGAAAATTATAGACGGATTCTTTACCGAAATTCCAATTTTGGGAATTTTTACAGGTTATTTTTTCAATCCTACTTATATCATTCATGATAATAACGGGAAGGAAATTTACCGTTTGAAGAAAATGCCTTCATTTTTTGGTAGAAAATTTCAGTTAGACCAAATCAATGAAATTGCAGATGAAGATGAAACTCTGGTAGTTTTAAGCCTAATGATGATGGTTTTATTAGAAAGAGCAAAAGGTTAACATCAAATCAAAAAATATTTATTATCTTTGATAAAATCCAAAAAATTATGAAAAAGCTAATATTACTTTCCGCAATACTTTTTTCTGCACTTTCTTTTGCGCAACAAAATTCTTCTAACAATGTAAAAAGAGATAGCGATAATTATCAAAGCTATTTTACCATGAATGACGCTTCATTTAAAAACAATGAAGCAGATTTAGAAATTAGCAAATATTATTTTGACATCAGAAAATACATTAAATCAAAGAAAGCAGAACTTTCTTCAGAAGATTATCAAACGCTAATGAAGCAAAACGAAAAAGACTTTACTACCATTAACAAAGCAGTTTATGGAATGAGCGCTCGATTATTTTTAGAAAAATACGGCGAAGAATTAGAACAATACAAGAAAAAAATTTACGAACAAGTAGATTTACTTGCTAAAAAATAAAAGAAAAGCCTGCATTTTGCAGGTTTTTTTTATGTTTACATTTTCACGATTCATTATCTTTGTAAGAAATCATTTTATATGTCAATTACCCATTTAGAACCACAAAATATTTGGAAAAACTTTGCGGCGCTTAATGCTGTTCCACGTCCTTCTAAAAAGGAAGAAAGAGTAATCGCTTTTATTAAAAATTTTGGCGAAAATCTTGGTTTACCCAATTCTGTAGACGAAGTAGGAAACGTTATCATTAAAAAACCAGCAACCGCAGGAATGGAAAACCGTCAAACCGTGGTTTTACAATCTCACCTAGACATGGTTTGTCAGAAAAATAATGATGTAGATTTCGATTTTGACACGCAAGGAATCGAAATGTATGTAGATGGAGATTGGGTAAAAGCAAAAGGAACCACTTTAGGTGCAGACAATGGACTGGGAGTTGCAGCAATTATGAGTATTTTAGAAAGTACAGATATAGCTCATCCTTCTATTGAAGCGCTTTTTACCATAGATGAAGAAACGGGAATGACGGGTGCGCTTGGTTTAAAACCTGGTCAATTAACGGGCGAAATTTTATTAAATCTAGATACAGAAGAAGATGACGAAATAGATATAGGTTGTGCTGGTGGAATTGATGTAACGGCTTCTGCAAACTATACTCTGACTTCTACTTCTTCAAATTTTGTAAAAATTGAAATCAAAGGTTTACAAGGCGGTCACTCTGGAATGGATATCCATAAAGGTTTTGGTAACTCTAATGTAATCTTGGGAAGATTGCTTTACGCAGGAATTTCAAACGAAATTCAATTGATTTCTATAGACGGAGGCGGATTGAGAAACGCTATTCCTAGAGAAGCTCACGCTTTGGTTGCTGTAAATAACGCTTCTGAATATTTACAGAAATTAGAAACTCTTAAATCTGATATTTTAGAAGAATTTGCTTCGGTTGAAAAAGATTTAGAAATCAATTTCGCTACCGCTGAAAATACAGAGAACGGACTTTCTGTAGAAGACTCTAAAAAAATTATTTTAGCTTTAAAATCTGCTCACAATGGTGTGTACAGAATGTCTCCAGACGTTGCAGATTTAGTAGAAGCTTCTAACAATATTGCAAGAGTAGAATTGAAAAACGGTGGTTTAAAAATCTTAAACTTAACTCGTTCTTCAGTAGAATCTACTAAAATGGCTGTTGCAGAACAACTGAAATCTGTTTTTGAACTGGCAGGAATGCAAGTTGACTTTTCGGGATCATATCCGGGTTGGAAACCAAAACCAGGTGCAGAAATTATTAAAATCATGACAGAAATTTATGAAAAGGACTTCGGAGCAAAACCTCACGTTGTTGCTTGTCATGCTGGTTTAGAATGTGGAATTATTGGAGCGAATTATCCTAAAATGGAAATGGTAAGTTTCGGACCTACGATTAGAGGAGCGCATTCTCCAGACGAAAGAGCAAATATTCCTTCTGCTCAGAAATTCTGGAAATATTTACAAGAAATCTTGAAGAATATTCCTTTGAAGAATTAGAAATAAAAAAACTCTCAATATTGAGAGTTTTTTTTATTGTATAAAGTAAACTTTGATAATCTTATCATTTTTAACTTCATAAATTGCGATGGCTTCTAATTTCTGCGAACCAAAACCTGTTACTACTTCATGATCAATTATAGTATTCCCTAGAATAGTTCTGTTTTTTATTTCGCAATGTAGATTCGTGACATTTTTAAACATTTCACTATACTGTTTTCGCATCAAATCTTTACCTTTTCCTATTAATTTATCAGGAAAAGCATAAAGTTCCACATCATCGGAATACGGAGATAAAAAAGCATCTATATCTCTAGCATTATAGGCAACTAACTGCTGATTAACTAAACTTTCAGGAGTTAATTTTTCAAATTTTTGAGAAAAAGATTTTGAAAAACAACTAAAAATAATAATGAGAATAAAATACTTTTTCATAATTAAATTCTTAAAACTCAAAGATAACTTAATTTTTGAAAACAAAAAGACGCAACTGAGTTGCGTCTTTTTATTTTTGATGAACAAGTCATAACTTGTCTCTACTTTATTTTTTCAATTTCCTTATTCATAAGGAGCCAATTCTACTTCTAGTCCTTCTAAATCTTCTGTAATGTGAATTTGACAACCTAATCTGGAATTTTCTTTCACATTATAAGCTTCAGAAAGCATCGCTTCTTCTTCATCTGATTTTTCAGGAAGCGGAGTGTCACTTTTTACATAGCATTGACAAGAAGCGCACATTGCCATTCCTCCACAAACGCCAATGGTTCCTTCTTCTGCTAATTCATAGAGTTTCACGATTTCCATCAAGTTCATCGCCATATCTGTAGGCGCTGCCACTTCATGGGTAACTCCGTTTCTATCTGTAATTTTTATGTTTACGTCTAACATTTTAGTAGTTGTATTTTGGTAATTGGTAGTTGGTAATTAGTAATTGGTAAAAAGTCTAGCTACCAAATACTAAAAATTTAGTCTATCTTCTTCACTACTGCTTTTTCGGCTTCTTTTCTGGTTCCGTCAAAACCATCTACTCCACTTACAGTCGTATATTTCAAGACATATTTTCTGCCAGGATTCATTCTATTGTAGACACTTTGACACATCAAAGTTGCTTCGTGGAAACCACACAAAATTAATTTTAATTTTCCTGGATAAGTATTCACGTCGCCAATTGCATAAACGCCTTCAATATTGGTTTGATAATCCAAAGCGTTATTTACCACAATCGCATTTTTCTCAATTTCTAATCCCCAATTTGCAATATCACCTAATTTAGGAGTTAATCCAAAAAGCGGAATAAAATAATCGGTTGCCAAATCGTAAACTTCACCTTCTTTATCTACTGTAATAGCTTCTATATGACCATCACCTTTTAGACCAATTACTTCTGCTGGTGTAATTAAGTTAATTTTACCTGCATTTTTAAGTTCTTGTACCTTTTCTACGGAGTCAAGAGCCCCTCTAAACTCATTTCTACGGTGAATAAGCGTAACAGATTTTGCCACATTAGACAAGAAAATACTCCAGTCCAGTGCAGAATCACCGCCACCAGCAATTACAATGTTTTTATCTCTGAAATGTTCAGGATTTTTCACAAAATATTCTACTCCTTTTTCTTCGTAGTCTGCAATATTGTCAATCAAAGGTTTTCTCGGCTCGAAAGTTCCTAAACCACCAGCAATTGCCACAGCTTTTGCACGGTGAACAGTACCTTTATTGGTAATCACTTCGAACGTCCCATCTTCTAATTTATTAAGAGTAGTTGCAGTTTCTGCCAAAGTAAATCCAGGCTCAAATTGTTTAATTTGTTCCATTAAATTATCTACCAATTCCCCAGCTAACACTGATGGATAACCAGGAATATCAAAAATTGGTTTCTTAGGATAAAGTTCTGCCAATTGCCCGCCTGGTTGTGGCAATGCATCTATGATGTGACATTTAATTTTAAGTAAACCTGCCTCAAAAACAGCAAAAAGACCGGTTGGTCCGGCTCCGATAATCAATAAATCTGTATTTATCATTTATATATTTTTTATTGTAAATTTGAATTACGAATAAAAACTTTTCATTTTTTGCAAATATAGCAAATTTTGTGGTTTGGCCTATGTAACTTTTATGACATTTGTCAATACTGATTATGCGTAAAATTGCCACTTTAAAATTTTGGCAAAGAATTTGCGAAGAAATAAATATTTAAAAATCGATCATGAAAAAAATATTCAATTTTATATTTTTATTAATTTCAATCACTGTTTTTTCACAAATTGACAATATTAAAAGTGGGGAAAAACTTTCGTATAGGTTACATTATGGTTTCTTAAATGCAGGAACTGCTACATTGACCACCAACCAAATTACTTATAAAGGAAAACCTCATTACAGAGTGACAGGAGTTGGGAGAAGTACAGGTGCGGTAAGAGCTTTTTTCAAAGTAGATGATGTGTATGAAAGTTACATCAATATTGCTACTGGCTTGCCAAGTTATTATGTAAGAAACGTTTCGGAAGGTGGTTACAGAAGACATTACGAAACCGAATTCAATCATGACAATCAATCTCTTACCCTAACCAATAAATTAGACCAAACTTCTAAAAATTTTAAAACCATGAGAGGAATTCAAGATATGCTTTCTTCTTTTTACAACCTTAGAAGTATGGACAAATCTAAATTTAAAGTTGGAAGTAATATTAAAATGAATGTTTGGATTGATGATGAATCTTATCCTTTTATGTTAAAAGTGGTTGCTGTAGAAAACAAAACAACCAAATTTGGAGATATTTCTTGCCTTAAAATTAAACCTTATGTAATGAGTGGTAGAATTTTTAAATCTCAAGAAGGCGTTACGATGTGGGTAACCAATGACGAAAACCACGTTCCCGTAGAAATTAGAGCAGAACTTTTAGTAGGTTCTCTCAAAGCAAGTTTAGACGGATATGCCAACGTAAAATATCCTTTGAATTTTTCTAAATAAAATTTCTCAAAATATAAAATCCGACAATTTTTGTCGGATTTTTTTGTGCTTAATGTAATAAAACTAAAAGATTAGTTGTTCTAATTGAAACAAATGAAAATTTTTTGCAACTAATTTCTTTAAATAAAAAATACATGAAAGTCCAAATCATCATCTTGTTCACTTTTCTTTTTGTCGGTTTTTCCTCGGCACAAGAAGAAAAAACCGAAAACATTACCCGGAAAACCATTAACGCGGTAAGATTAGAAAAAGCGCCAAAGATTGATGGAATTTTAGATGATGAAATTTGGAAAAACGCACCTATTGCCAATGATTTTATAGAACTAAGACCTAATAATGGCAAAGCGGAAAATCCAGACTTCAAAACAGAAGTAAAAGTCGCTTATGACGATACCGGGATTTATGTTTCTGCGATGATGTATGACAAAGAACCTTCTAAAATCGGGAAAGAACTTACCGAAAGAGACAATATAGGAAATGATGATTTCTTCGTACTTTTTGTTAATGGATACAATGATAAACAGCAGAGTTTGGAGTTTTTTGTAACTGCTGCAGGTGTACAAGCAGATAGCAAAATCACCAATCAAAATGGTGAAGATTTTTCATGGAACGGAATTTGGTATTCTGGCGTGAAAATTTTAGAAAACGGTTGGTCTGTAGAAATGAAAATTCCTTATTTCGAGATGAGATTTCCTAAAAGCGAAAAACAACAGTGGGGAATTAATTTTTTTAGACAAATCAATAGATTGCGAACCGCTTATACATGGAATCATGTGAATAATCAAAAAGGAAGCTTCTTATTATATGACGGAATTCTAAACGGCGTAGAAAATATACAAACGCCTACCAGATTATCTTTCCTTCCTTATTTTTCGAGTTATGTAAATTATTTTGACGGAAAAACCACTACCAACGTCAATGGCGGAATGGACGTGAAATATGGAATTAATGACGCTTTTACACTAGACACGACTTTGATTCCAGATTTTGGACAAACCAATTTTGATGCTACTGTTTTAAATTTGGGACCATTTGAACAACAATTCAGTGAACAGCGTTCGTTTTTCAATGAAGGAACAGAGCTTTTCAACAAAGGAAATATGTTTTATTCCAGAAGAATTGGTGGTTTCCCAAGTAAGTTTCCTCAACTTGCAGCCGATGAAGAATTTGCAGAAAATCCAGAAAAAGTAAAACTTTTTAACGCTACTAAAATTTCAGGAAGAACAAAAAAAGGCTTAGGAATTGGATTTTTCAATGCCATTACTGAAAAAACGGAAGCTTCCATCAGAAATATCAACACTGGCGAAATCAGAAAAGAAGTAACAGAACCTTTGGCGAATTACAATGTCTTTGTTTTAGACCAAAGATTTCGTGAAAATTCTTCGGTTTCCTTCATCAATACAAGTGTGATGAGAAGCGGAGATTTCAGAGATGCTAATGCAACTGGGCTTTTCCTAGATTTAACCAATAAGAAAAATACATTTTCTGTTTTCGGTTCTACAGAGGGAAGTTGGGTTTTCGAAAATCAAAAACAAAAATTTGGTTTTGAAGGAAATGCTGGTTTTAACCAAATTATTAAAGGGCATCAATTCGGCGCAGAAGTTTTCTTGAGAGATAAAAATTATGATATTAACGATCTTGGATTTACTGGACAAACCAATTATGTGAATTATAGCGCCAATTATAATTACCGTTATTTGCAACCAAAAGGCAATATCAATCAATTGAATTACAGCCTTAGAGTAAATAATAACAGAAGATTAGAAACTGATTTATTTGCAGATTTCGTGATTCACCAAAATTTACAAATTACCAATAAAAAGTTTTTCAATTTCGGAGGTGGATTGATGGTAAAACCACTTGGGACCAATGACATTTACGAACCGAGAACCTTCGGAAAATATCTTTTCATTCCGGCAATGTATAATCCATGGATCTTTGCCAATACAGACGAAAGGAAAAAATTCAAAATCGGTGGTTATGTAGAATTTTATAAATACAATGAAGACAAGAGAATTACGTACATGTCAGAAATCAATACCCGATATCGATTTAATGACCATTTCTCTATTTTTCACACTTTAAATTATGCTAATTTCAATAATGAAACTGGATTTGTAGGAAAAGATGCCACGAACATTTTCATTGGCCGAAGATTAAGAAATTCTGTAGAAAACAGTGTTTCTTCTCAATATACTTTTAATGAAAAAATGGCGATTAATCTTACTTTCCGTCATTATTTTTCGGAAGTTGCTTACAGACAATTTTACACGTTAAAAGATAATGGAGAACTCAATCCAGACACTAGTTTCGCAGAAAACAAAGATGGAACCTTCAATTCATGGAACTTGGATTTACGTTACAGTTGGTGGTTTGCACCAGGTTCACAGCTCACTTTACTGTACAGAAATCAAGCTCAAAATTTCTTAGATGTAGCCAGATTAAGCATGAGAGATAATTTTGACCGATTGTTTAATGAACCTATGATTAACAATCTTTCGCTCAGAATTACTTATTTCTTAGACTACAACAGAACAAAAAATTGGTTCAAAAAATCTTAAAAATAAAAAAGCGTTCAAAAAATTTTGAACGCTTTCTTTTTATCATTTCTGAAAATTTCAATAATAAATTCTAATTTATAAATGCCCGAATTGCTCTAGCATTCTCTTATCATTTTCGAAGAACATTCTGATGTCTCCCAATTGATAAAGCAACATTACGATTCTCTCGATTCCCATTCCGAATGCGTAACCAGAGTATTTATCCGCATCGATATTTACATTTTTAAGAACGGCAGGATCTACCATTCCACAACCCATAATTTCTAACCAACCGGTTCCTTTGGTAATTCTGTAATCGGTTTCAGAATTCAATCCCCAATAAACATCTACTTCTGCACTTGGTTCTGTAAAAGGGAAATAAGAAGGTCTCATTCTGATTTTTGATTTTCCGAAAAGTTCTGTAGTGAAAAACTGTAAAGTTTGTTTCAAATCTGCAAAACTCACGTTTTCATCAATATATAAACCTTCTATTTGGTGGAAAATACAGTGTGAACGAGAAGAAATCGCTTCGTTACGGAAAACTCTTCCCGGAGAAAGAATTCTAATTGGCGGCTGATTTTCTTCCATGTGACGAATTTGCACCGATGAAGTATGCGTTCTTAATAAAACATCTGGATTTTGCTCAATAAAGAATGTATCTTGCATATCTCTTGCAGGATGATATTCTGGTAAATTAAGCGCAGTAAAATTGTGCCAATCATCTTCTATTTCTGGTCCATCAGAAACTGCAAAACCAATAGATTTAAAAATCTCAATAATTCTGCCTTTTACTAAATTAATAGGATGACGAGAACCCAATTCCAACGGAAAAGCAGGTTTCGTAAGGTCTTCTTTTTCGATAATAATTTGGCTAGAAGTAGCTTCTTTCAACTCTTCTAACTTAGTATTCACGGCTTGTTTGAGTGTATTGATTTTTTGACCAAATTCTTTTTTCTGTTCATTCGGAACTTCTTTAAATTTTTCGAAAAAATCATTTAAAATTCCCTTTTTCCCATTGAATTTAATACGAAATTGTTCAATTTCGTCTTTGTTAGTAGAAGTAAAACCTTGCACTTCTTTCAATAACTCATCTATCTTATCTAACATCGGTTTGCTTTATAGAATTGCAAAAATACGATTTTAATTTTTAACCACAAAAACCATCACAGAATAATCCAGAACTTAAGTCATAAAAAAGAACTCACAAAACTGCGAGTTCCTATTTTTTACTTGGCTCTTTTTACTTGGCTCTTGAGAATTACTTGCTTTCTAAAGCTTTTACCAAAATCTGAAGATTAATTTCTTTGTTCAGCAAACCATTTTCTAGAGGAAGCTCAAATTTCAACCCGAAATCTTCTCTGTTAATATCTGTTGGTTCACTTGCAATGCTTACATTTCCGTCAGCTACCGTTACATTTGCTTTAAACTGAACTGGTTTTGTGATGCCTTTAATCGTAAGATTTCCTTCTAAAAGCGTGTTGTAATCTCCAGCTGTATTTTCGGTTACTTTGGTAATTTCATAAGAAGCGGTAGGAAATTTTTCTACCTCGAAAAAATCTCCACTTTTTAGATGACCTTCTAATTTGGCTTTCATTTCTTGGTCATCTTTTAAATCTATATTTTCTAGTGTGGTAATATCTGCCACGAATTTTCCTGATTGCAGTTTACCATCTTTTACGGTAACATCTCCACTTTCAAATTTTATCTCTCCAAAATGTGTGGTTTGATCAGACTTTAGCACTTTATAACCTTTCCACTCTATTCTACTGTTCATGGTGTCTACTTTGTAGAGCACACCATCAGTTTCGGTTAAAACTTCATTCGCTTCGCTGGTTACAGGTTTATCTTTACCACAAGAAATCACTAAAAAAGAGAGCGCTAAAATCCCTAAAACTCTATATAAATTCTTTTTCATTTTTAACTATTTTTTATCATTTTACTTCTGCTAAAGTAAGAAATTTCTCTTCAAATTTTCAAAAATTCTTTTATTATGCTTATTTTTGTATATGCTTTTGAATGTTAGAAACTTATATTTCGGTTACAAACCCGGAACTTTACTTTTCAGAAATATCAATCTTTCTGTAGAAAAAGGTAAAATTATTGCTTTGGCTGGCGAATCTGGCTGTGGAAAATCTACTCTTCTTAATATTATTTACGGTTTGTTTGATTGGCAAAGCGGCGAAATTTATTTGGAAGACGAAAGACTTTTCGGACCGAAAGGAAACATTGTTCCAGGAGAACTCGGTATGAAGTTAGTTTCTCAAAATTATGATTTAATGCCCTATCTTACTGTGACCGAAAATATTGGGAAATTTATTTCTAACACCAATCTTTCGGAGAAAAAGCAAAAAATTCAGGAGCTTTTACAAGTAGTTGGACTAGAAGATTACGCTCATGTTTTGCCAAAAAATTTAAGTGGTGGTCAGCAACAGCGAGTTGCGATTGCCAGAGCACTTTCTGTAATGCCAAAACTGCTTTTATTAGACGAACCTTTCAGTAATTTGGATTATTCCAGAAAAATGGAATTGAGAGAGCGTTTGTTTAACTATGCTAAAGAACATGAACTTTCTGTGATGATTTCTACTCACGAAATTCAAGAAATTCTTCCTTGGACTGACCAAATAATTGTGCTACAAGAAGGAAGATTGATTCAAAATGACAACGCTGAAGAAACTTTCAGAAATCCTTATAATGCTTATGTAGCAAAACTTCTAGGCGAAGTAAATACCATTTCCGAAGAAGAAAAATCTATACTCAACGTTTCTAAAAATTATTTCTTTCCGCATCAAGTAAAACTCACCGAAAATGGTTTAGATGCTCAAATTGTAGAGAGCAGATTTGCAGGAAACCATTATTGGAACAAGATTTTAGTTCATAATATTCCGCTTGTTATGTATTCAGAAAACAAATTGGAGGGGAATATTAAGGTTGAGATTAAGGATTAGGCAAAGGCAAAGGTAAAGGTAAAGGTAAAGGTAAAGGTAAAGGTAAAGGTTGAGTTTAAAATTCATCATTTAGAACATCCAACTAAAATTTCATTTTATTTCTAGAAAATTTATTAATTTTGTCTTCCCTGAAAAACGTAAGGAAATTTTTGGTTAATTCTCTTTCTGCCTTGATGGACTGAAATTAGATTCGTTTCGTGCGAACAATCAAAGTCTTAGAAAAGAACCCTGCCAAATCTTTCCTTTTTTTTTAGAAATTGTGCTAATTTCCTCGAATTATACAAATTTTGCCAAATCAATAATTTGAGTAATTCGAGAAAATTTGTGCAAATTAAAATGTTCTTAAGCTTTCTTCACAAATTCAGACTTCAATGCCATTGCTCCGAAACCATCTATTTTACAATCGATATTATGATCTGAGCCCGGTCTTAATCTAATGTTTTTCACCTTAGTTCCCGCTTTTACAGGTTTTGGTGCGCCTTTCACTGGTAAATCTTTAATAACTACCACAGAATCACCATTTTGCAATTCATTTCCGTTGCTATCGAAAATCTTATCTTCTACACCTACTTCTGCAGGATCAAACTCATGGAAACATTGGCTACAAACCAAAAGATTGTCTTGTTCGTAGGTAAATTCGCTGCCACATTTTGGGCAAGGCATTAATTCACTCATTTTTTAATTTTTTGCAAAGATACTTTAAAATCTGTAACCTAAAGAAATCCCCGCTCTTAAACCAGCCCAAGGTCCGTCTACTTTTAGATTGGCACCATTTGCATTTACAGTAGCTTTGTATTTCACCACTGGAATATCTAAGTTGTCTAATTCATCCTGAACTTGCTGTTGCTCAACTGAAGTTAATGTTCTATCTGTAATACCATCTAGATCTCCGGTTGATGTTCCATAATGAGCACCTAAAAACCATGCATCTAAAACGAAATTATCTTTTTTGCCTAAAAACCATTGCGCACCGATTAACAAACCTGCACTGTGAGCTGTAGAATTTCCTTTGAAAGTAACGTCTACGGTATCATACACTACTCCATTGGTTTCCATATCGATGGTTTCTGTAAAATTTGAAACTTTGAAGGTAGAATATCTATAATAAGGAGCTAAATAAAAACCATGACCATAACCTTTTTTTCCTAAATAAAATCTGGTTTCTAAAGTAGCATTGCTTCCACCGAGTTCTACTTCTTCTAAATTCACCTCACTATCATTGGGTAAAAGTGAAGAAAATGGCAATTTACCTTCTGGTATCATACCATAACTTATAGACAGTGAGAATGTTTTGGTAAAAACTCTTTCATAATTCAATTGAAAATTCTTAAATACAAAAGCAGTAACATTGGTTTTGATAATGTTCTTTCTTTGCGTGTCATTTTCCTGAGCATTCATACTTAAACTCAGTAAAAATAATGTTCCTAAAAGTAGTTTTCTCATTTATTTTGATTTTCCGCAAATATAATTTTTTAAACATAACGAAAACACTCTTTTATTGATTTTTTCCTTCTATATTACTATTTATTAACATAAAAAAAACATTTTTTAAAGCCTAGAATGAAAAATCAGAAACCAATTAATGCTAAAAGTAAAAAATCTCCAAAATTGAAATGATCAAATAATTCCGTATTTTTGCAAAAATTTTAGGTTTAAAATCTAAAATTCATAATTTAATATTCGTATGCAACTTATTCACAGAAATCTACTCATCGGTATTCACGATGCACTACAAGAAACTTTTTTCGAAAAAAATAAATACGCAGATAAAGTTATAGAAAGACTTTTGAAAGCTCATAAAAAATGGGGAAGCGATGACAGAAAGGTAGTTTCTGAAATTTTCTACAACATTATCCGTTGGAAAAAACGCCTAGAATATTACATTGGAGAAGGCGCAAAACCTAATAACATTTACAGACTTATCCTAGCTTATTTGCTTTGGAGCGAAACAGAATATAAAAAATTTGAAGAATTTCAAGGGATTAAAGTTGCGGATATTATTACCAAATTAAAGAAAGGAACCGTTCCTACTAAAGCTTTTGAACATTCTATTCCTGATTGGTTGGTAGAAACTTTAGAAAAAGAACTCGGTGAGAACTGGGAAAAAGAAATGATTGCGCTCAATGAACAAGCGCCAACTATCTTGCGTGCCAATTCTTTGAAAACCTCAACAAAACACTTAATCGAAGAACTGAAACACGAAAATGTAGAAAGTTTTCAAGTTCCGGGCTTCGAAAATGCAGTTCAATTAGAAGAAAAGAAAAATGTGTTCTTAACTTCGGCTTTTAAAGATGGTCTTTTTGAAGTACAAGATGCTGGTTCACAAAAAATTGGAGAATTTCTAGATGTAAAACCAGGAATGCGTGTAGTAGATGCTTGTGCAGGAGCTGGCGGAAAAACGCTTCACCTTGCTGCTTTGATGGAAAACAAAGGTCAAATCATTGCCATGGATATTCACGGTTGGAAATTAGCCGAACTGAAACGTAGAGCAAAAAGAGCGGGAGCTCACAATATAGAAACCAGAGAAATTACAGATAATAAAGTCATCAAAAGACTTCACGAAAAGGCAGACAGACTTTTGATAGACGCACCGTGTTCTGGTTTAGGAGTTTTGAAAAGAAACCCAGATTCTAAATGGAAAATAGACCAAGATTTCATCGATAGAATTAGAAAAGAGCAAGAAACCATTCTTCAAGATTATTCTAAAATCATTAAAAAAGGTGGAAAAATGGTTTACGCCACTTGTTCTATATTACCAAGTGAAAACAATGAACAGGTAGAAAATTTCTTGAAAAACAATTCTGATTTCAAATTAATAAAAGAAGAAAAAGTAATGCCAAGTACAGGTTTTGACGGATTTTATATGGCGCTGATTGAAAGAGTTTAAAACTTGAAAAACATATAATAAAAAGCCATTTCAACTATTTGAAATGGCTTTTCGTTTATGAAAGATTAGAATTAATTCTTAATAAACTTAGAATTTACAATTCCTTTTTCAGTGTACAATTTTATAAAATAAGTTCCTTTTGATAAAGCATTGACATTAATTTTTTTATCAATTACAGTCATCTCTAAAAGTAATTTTCCTGTAAAATCATAAATTTCTGCTTTCGAAATTTTTTCTTGAGATTGAATACTTAGAACTTCTGAAGTTGGATTAGGATACAATGTTATGACAAAAGTTTTAGACTCTTGAGTTCCCAAAGTTCCTGTCTGCGTAACAATAATTGTACTTGATGAAACGCCAGAATCACCAGCTACCAAAACATTCGCTGTTCTGCTTAAACCTGTGTTATTGGCTTCTGCTGTCATGGTGATTTTAGAATCTCCAGTTCCGTTGATTAATGTTGAAGAATTTGTTCTTTGACTTAACTTTTGAAAGCCTAAATTGAGCCATGATTGATCACTCTCTACCGTCCAATTTACATTATTAATCAAGTCAAAAGAGAATTTATTATCATTATTGGGATTATTAGATATTGACAAATTAGACAATGACAAATAGTTCTTCTGAGGTGATAAATATTTAGAATCTAAATTACCAAAAGTGGCGATGTAAAGTTTATTTGGAGCGCTATTTGTAAGAGGATAATCTTGAAAATAATTTTGCACTGTAAAACTTGAGCAGTTTATTTTATCATTTCCTATAACATCAATAACCGAATTATAACCTTGATTAATTCCTAAATCTGCAGAATTAAAATAAATTACATTACCATTATTATCAAATTTCGATAAGACTTTATTTCCTTTGGCTGAATCAAATTGGTATTCATTATTATTAAAGAAAATTTTATCCTTAAAATTAAAGTAGCCATAAATATTTCCTAATTCATCTAAATCAATATTTGTGTATGTTGTATTTAATGCAGTTGTATCTTCAATATATTTTTGCCATTTTATATTTCCACTAATATCAATTTTAGCAATTAACCCAGCATAGATAGAATTTGAATAGTATTTCACTAAACTTGTTCCATCCAGACCAAGAAAATTATTATTTTTATCTGCCCAAAAGTTTCCTGAAACAATAATATCTGTCCCATCAAAAATGGCATCATTTATCCAACTATAAGAAAATAGACTATTCGTAGCATGAAAATTTTTACCCCAAACAACATTTCCATTTGTGTCGAACTTCAGCATTAAATTATCCATTTGATTTGTGTTAGTAGGAATTATTACTCCATCAAAATTATAATCAGTTCCTAAATTATTAATCGGTTCCGTAAAAACATATAAATTATTTTGAGAATCAAATACAGGAATAAATTGATAGGCACCAATATTATTATAAGATTTGGTATAAATGATATTTCCAGTTAAGCTATTTAATTTTACAATGTAAATACTCCCAAGAGATATGTCATCAATTGAAGAACCATTTAAGCCCAAAATATACACATCACCATTTCTATCAGTTATAACACTTGCTCCTTGACTTCCCACAATTTCCTTATGCCAAATCAATTTTCCATTTTTATCAATTTTTAATAAAATTTTCAAATTAGATAAACCACCTTGAAAATTAAATACTTTTCCAGAGGAATCTGTAAAGTTTGAGGTTAGTTGTTTTGTATCACAAAATATTAAGAAATTATCATCTTTATCAACACACGCAAAATCTTGAGAAATATTTAGCCTAGTAAAATTAGAATCATTTCTATCTCCATCAAATTTAGCAATCCACTTTGGGATTCCATCTTCCCCTAATCTTGTTATAATTCTACTATAATCAACCCCAGTATAATTAATATTATAATAACTAGAACTACCATCAGCTACAAAAGAAAAAAAAGTTTCATTCTTTAAAGAATTCAAATGTTTTATGAAAGTCTGATTGTAAAAACCTTGCGATTGAGTTGGTTGAAACAACCTAGTATTAAGAGGTGTACTGATTTGCGAAAAACTGTAATTAGATATTAAAATAAAGAGAATAAAGAAATTTGAGAAAACTCTCAAAAGATAATAGTTTTTTTTCATGGATTATTTTTTTTTCAAAGATAAAATAAAAACTTATTTTTCTAAATTTATATACAATGATTTTTTTTCAACTTAAAAAAATTCGCATCCTTGTTTCAAAACAAACGTTTAAATTAAAATATTTCTAAAATAAATTTAATTAGTTAAAATAATTAATCAATTTTAATATTTTATTTTTATTTATAAACATTAAATCTATTTTTGCATACGAAACGTAAACATTTAATCAACTTTTAAAATATTTATATAAGATATGTGCGGAATTGTATGCTTGTTTGATGCGAAACAAAAAACAGACGCTCTGCGTCCTCAGATATTAGAAATGTCTAAAAAAATTAGACACCGCGGTCCAGATTGGAGCGGAATTTTCCAATCAGAAAAAACAGTTTTTTCTCACGAAAGACTAGCAATTGTAGACCCAACTTCAGGGAAACAACCTTTATTTACCAAAGACGGAAAAGTAGTTCTTGCTGTGAATGGCGAAATCTACAACCATCAAGAACTCAGAAAAGAATTCCCAGATTATGAATTTCTTACTCAGTCTGACTGTGAAGTTATATTGGCACTTTATAGAAAATACGGCAAAGATTTTATTGAAAAACTTAACGGGATTTTTGCATTTTCACTTTATGATATCGAAAACGATATTTATTTAATCGCAAGAGATCACATGGGAATTTGTCCGCTTTATCAAGGTTGGAACAAACACGGAAATTATTATGTAGCTTCTGAACTGAAAGCTTTAGAAGGCGTTTGCAATAAGATAGAGACTTTTTTACCAGGGCATTTTGTATACAGCAAAGATGGACAAGAATTGCAACAATGGTACAAAAGAGATTGGGAAGATTTTGAAAATGTAAAAGACAATGAAACCAGCATTGCTGCTATTAGAAAAGGTTTAGAAGACGCGGTACATAGACAAATGATGAGTGATGTTCCTTATGGAGTTTTACTCTCTGGCGGACTTGATTCTTCTATTATTTCTGCTGTTGCGGCAAAATATGCCAAAAAAAGAATCGAAAGTGGAGACGAACAAGAAGCTTGGTATCCTAGATTGCACAGTTTTGCGGTAGGTTTAGAAGGTTCACCGGATTTAGCGGCTGCACAAAAAGCAGCAGAACACATCGGTTCTGTTCACCACGAAATTCACTTTACCGTTCAAGAAGGTTTAGACGCAGTAAAAGATGTAATTTATCACCTCGAAACGTATGATGTAACCACAGTAAGAGCTTCTACACCGATGTATTTAATGGCGAGAGTGATTAAATCCATGGGAATTAAAATGGTACTTTCTGGAGAAGGAAGCGATGAACTTTTTGGTGGATATTTATATTTTCACAAAGCTCCCAATGCTAAAGAATTCCATGATGAAACGGTAAGAAAATTAGGAAAATTACACTTATACGATTGTTTGAGAGCCAACAAAGCATTGATGAGTTGGGGAATTGAAGGAAGAGTTCCTTTCTTGGATAAAGAATTTATGGATATTGCCATGACCGTAAATCCTGCGGATAAAATGGTTACTGCTCACGAACCCAAAATTGAAAAATGGTTATTGAGAAAAGCATTTGAAGATTTGTTACCAGAATCAATTGCTTGGAGACAAAAAGAACAGTTTTCTGACGGTGTAGGTTATAGCTGGATTGACACTTTAAAGGAAGTTGCCGAAAAAGAAGTGACTGATGAAATGATGGCGAATGCAAAATTCCGTTTTCCTCAAAACACTCCACAAAACAAAGAAGAATACAGATACAGAACGATTTTTGAAGAGCATTTCCCAAGTGAAACCGCTGCTTTAACAGTTCCATCTGTTCCTTCAGTAGCTTGTTCTACGCCAATTGCTTTGGAATGGGACGAAGCTTTCAAAAAAATGAACGATCCGAGCGGAAGAGCCGTAATTTCCGTTCATGAAGATTCTTATTAGAAATTGTTATTCAAAATTTGATATGAAGAGAAGTCTGTTCTAAAATTAGGGCAGGCTTTTTTGTAATTTGTAAGACTAAAAACTACAATTTGATTAAGCATTAAAAAAATCATATTTTTGCATAGAATTTGTATCAAAATAGAAATTTAAAAATTCCAAAAAATGTCAAAAGTAAAAGTAGGCACAGTGCAAATGACCTGTGTAAAAGATAAAAACGAAAATCTGCAAAAAGCCATCGAAAAAGTAAGAGAAGCTGCTGCAAAAGGTGCTCAAATTGTTTGTTTACAAGAACTTTTTACATCGCTTTATTTTTGTGATGTAGAAGATTATGACAATTTTGATTTGGCAGAAGCCATTCCTGGACCTTCTACCAATGCTTTGAGTGAAGTTGCCAAAGAATTAGGCGTGGTAATTATTGCTTCCCTTTTCGAGAAAAGAGCGCAAGGTTTGTACCACAACACCACTGCAATTTTAGATGCAGACGGAACTTATCTTGGAAAATACCGCAAAATGCACATTCCAGATGATCCTGCTTTTTACGAAAAATTCTATTTCACGCCAGGAGATTTAGGTTATAAAGTTTTTCAAACCAAATTTGCAAAAATTGGGGTATTAATTTGTTGGGATCAATGGTATCCAGAAGCTTCTAGAATCACTGCATTGATGGGAGCTGATATCCTCTTTTACCCTACCGCAATTGGTTGGGCAACAGACCAAGACGAAGAAACCAACCAAGACCAATACAACGCTTGGCAAACCATCCAAAGAAGTCATGCTGTTGCAAATGGAGTTCCTGTAGTTTCTGTAAACCGAGTTGGTTTTGAGCAAGATGGCGCTATGAAATTCTGGGGAGGAAGTTTCGTTGCTAATGCTCAAGGTAAATTATTGTATCTCGCATCTCACGACCAAGAAGAAGTAGTAGTTACTGAATTAGATTTATCTCAAACTGATTATTTCCGTAAACACTGGCCTTTCCTGAGAGACAGAAGAATAGATTCTTATCAACCTATTGTTAAAAGATTTATTGACGAAGACTAATGATTGATCTAACAAAAACCCCGAAATCACAAGGCTACGTTTTCCCAGCAGAATGGGAAGAACATGAAGCAACTTGGCTTTCTTGGCCTCACAAAGAAGAATCTTGGCCAGGTAAATTAGAAGAAATTTATCCTTATTACTGTCAATTTATCAAAATTCTTTCCGAAGACGAATTCGTGAGAATTAATGTAAAAGACGAGGAAATGAGAAAATTTGCGATGGATTGTATCATGCAAGCTGGTGCAAATCTTGAAAATATTGAATTCTATTTCCACGAAACCAACGATGCATGGTGCAGAGATCACGGTCCCGCTTTTTTGATTAATAAAAATGGTAACGAACCAGAAAAAGCAATCGTAGATTGGGGTTATAATGCTTGGGGAAATAAATATCCTCCGTTTGATTTAGATGATGTAATTCCTACAAAAATCGGGAAAGAATTTGATATTCCTGTTTTTCATCCAGGAATCGTAATGGAAGGTGGAAGCGTAGAATTTAACGGGAAAGGCACTATTTTGACATCAAAATCTTGTCTTTTGAATAAAAATAGAAATCCTCATCTTTCAAAAGAAGAAATTGAAGAATATCTGAAAAATTATTACGGACAAGAGCAAGTTCTTTGGGTAAGTGACGGAATTATTGGTGATGACACTGATGGACATATTGATGATACCGTTCGTTTTGTGAATGAAAATACTGTTTTAACCGTTGTAGAAGATAATCCTGAAGACGAAAACTACGAAATCTTGCAAACCAACCTCAGAGAATTGCAAGAAATGAAACTTTTAGATGGCTCTCCTTTAAATATTATTGAATTGCCAATGCCAGATCCTGTAATTTGGGAAGACCAAAGATTGCCAGCTTCTTATGCTAATTTTTACATCTCGAACAAGCACGTTATTGTACCAACTTATAGATGTAGCAAAGACGAAATAGCTTTAGAAATCATCCAAAAATGTTTCCCAGAAAGAAAAGTGGTAGGTATAGATTCCACAGAAATTATTTGGGGATTAGGCAGTTTTCATTGTTTAAGCCAACAAGAACCATTAGTATAAACTATCAAAACCTGCAAATTAGCAGGTTTTATTTTTTGTAAATTTGATGTAATGAAACCACAGATTGAAAATATAGAAACCACCAAAAAAATTCTTCCATTAATATTGGCTACTGCTATTTTCATGCAAATGCTAGATTCTACAATTCTCAATACTTCTCTCCCATCCATTGCAAAAGATTTAAACGAGTCACCGCTCAATATGCAAAATGCCATTATTAGTTATGTTTTGACATTGGCTTTATTTATGCCTGTAAGTGGTTTTTTGGCAGATAAATTCGGGACGAAAAAAGTATTTATTATTTCTTTAATCCTATTCAGTTTAGGTTCTCTTTTGTGTTCACTTTCCCCAAACTTAACTTTTTTGGTGATTGCGAGGGTAATACAAGGAATTGGAGGAAGTTTAATGACACCAGTTGGTAAATTAGCACTTATCAAAACTTTTGACAAAAGTGAATTACTGAAAGCGATGAATTTTGCTATTATCCCCGCTTTAATTGGCCCAGTTCTCGGCCCATTAATTGGAGGTTATATGGTAGATTATCTTTCTTGGCATTGGATATTTTTAATAAATCTACCAATTGGAGTTTTAGGAATTGTGCTGAGTGTAAAATATATGCCAAATTATTTTTCAAAAATCATAGATTTTGATTTTAAAGGTTTTCTATTTTTTGCAGCAGCGTCATTGTTGCTTTCCATTTCTCTAGAATGGATGGGTAATGCTAAAAATATAACTCCTGTTCTATTGGTATTTTTAATGGGTTTTATTTTCATTTATCTCTATTATAAACACGCCAAAAAAGAAGAAAATCCTATTTTTCCTTTAGAATTATTCATGGTAAGAACCTTCAGAGTGGGATTTTTAGGAAATTTAGCGACGAGATTAGGCATAAGCTCAATTCCGTTATTAATTCCTTTGATGATTCAAATTGCTTACGGACAATCTGCTGTAGTCTCTGGCTGGATTGTAGCTCCGATGGCGATTACCGCCATGTTTGGAAAATCTGCTGTTATAAAAATCCTGAATCGTTTTGGCTACAGAAAAACATTGATGTTCAATACTTTTCTTATTGGCACACTCATTTGTTTAATGGCAATCCCAGAAATTAATACGTCTATTTATTGGTTTATACCCTTAATTTTGGTTTTAGGATTTTTCAATTCTATTCAATTTACCTCTATGAATACTATTTCCATTTCGGATTTGAGAGACAGTCACACCAGCAGTGGAAATTCTTTAATTTCTGTAAATCAACAAATTGCTATAGGATTTGGAATTGCATTTGGTTTAATCATTTTAAAACTTTTCGAAGGTGATACGCAACTTATCAAAGGAAACATTCACAATGCATTTCGATACACTTTTTTGGTGATGGGAATTCTCACTATTTTATCAGGCTTTGTCTTTAGAAGACTCCATTTCAGAGATGGTGATAATATGAAATCTTAAAATCTTTCCTTGAAATAACTTTCTGAAAACGCTAAAAAAACTATATTTGCTCAACTTAAAATCAAATCAATGAATCCAGTTTTTGTAGGAGTAATTTTATCCGTTTATTTTCTAGCGCTACTTGGCGTTTCTTACTACACTTCTAGAAATGCAAATAACCAAACATTTTTTATAGGAAATAAAAATTCTAACTGGCTTTTAGTAGCTTTCGGAATGATTGGCACTTCCCTTTCTGGAGTAACATTTGTGTCGGTTCCTGGAACGGTAGGAACAGGAGGTTTTACTTATTTCCAAGTAGTTTTAGGTTATTTTTTAGGATATTTTGTGGTGGCATTTGTCTTACTTCCTTTGTATTACAAACTGAAACTCACTTCTATTTACACTTACCTCAACGAAAGATTTGGGTTTAATTCTTACCAAACTGGCGCTATCTTTTTCATTATTTCTAGAACTTTAGGCGCCACTGCTCGTTTATATTTGGTTATCAACATTTTAGACTTGCTTATTTTCCATAATGACATTACTAAAGCTACCAATATTTCTTGGAGTTTTGTTGCCATTTCTGTCGCTATTTTATTAATGATTTTAGCTTATACTTTTAAAGGTGGTGTAAAAACTATTGTTTGGACAGATACTTTGCAGACCGTTTTCATGTTAGGAGCATTGCTTATTACTGTAGGTTATATCCTTACCAAAATGAATTTAGGAATTGGCGAAACGTGGTCTCAATTTCAAGGTTTAGGTTATGATAATATGTTTGTTTTAGATATTAATTCTAAAGATTTCTTCTTAAAATCAATTCTCGGAGGAATGTTCATTACCATTTCTATGACAGGTCTTGACCAAGAAATGATGCAAAAAAATATTTCCATCGAAAAATTAGGAAATTCACAGAAAAACATGTTCACTTTTTCGGTGGTTATGGTGGTTGTAAATTTCATTTTCCTTTTTATGGGCGGACTTCTTTATATGTACGCTGCTCAAATTGGTGTAGATGCAAAAGGAGACGATTTATATCCTATTTTAGCGTTCCAAAAAATGTCGCCCATTATTGGCGTGGTTTTCATTATTGGACTTATTTCTGCGCTATTTCCTTCTGCAGATGGTGCAATTACAGCACTTACTTCTTCTTTTTGTATTGATATTTTAGGCATCAACAGAAATCAAAAATCAGAACTTGAAAATTCTAAAACTAGAAAAATAGTTCACCTAACGTTTACTTTAATTTTCTTGGTTTTGGTTATTATTTTTAAAGTTATCAATGACAAATCCATTATAGGCTTAATTCTAAAAATCGCAGGATATACTTATGGTCCACTTCTTGGCTTATTCGCATTTGGAATTCTGACTAAACATCAGATTAAAGATAAATTGACACTTTGGGTTTGTTTAGCGGCGCCCATTATCACTTATGCACTCAGCACTTTTCTAGAAAAAGCAGAATACGCCTACCAAATAGGAATAGAAGTCTTAATCATTAACGGCATCATCACCTTTTTGGGACTTTGGCTCATCAGAAAGAAATAAATTTTAAAAAATTCGGTAAATCATTGCCGAATTTTTTATTTCAAAAAGTAAGAAATCTTTTCATTTTTAATTCTTTCATGCCCCCTAAATTTAGTAAATTTGCAAAACTTATTTTATAAATCATGAGTAAATCTATTGAAGAGTTAAAAGCTCAGTCAACACAAATCAGAAGAGACATTTTAAGAATGGTTCACGCCGTAAATTCAGGACACCCAGGTGGAAGTCTTGGCTGTGTAGAATACTTCACAGCGCTTTATGGCAAAGTGATGAACTACAAACTCCCTTTCTCTATGGAAGGAAAAGGCGAAGATCATTTCTACCTTTCTAACGGTCACATTTCTCCCGTTTTCTATTCTACATTAGCAAGAAACGGATTTTTCCCAATTTCTGAACTTTCTACTTTTAGAAAATTAAATTCTAGATTGCAAGGTCACCCAACTACACACGAACATTTAGAAGGCATCAGAATGAGTTCTGGTTCTCTTGGTCAAGGTTTATCGGTAGGAATAGGAGTAGCTTTAGCTAAAAAATTAGACGGAGATTCATCTTTAGTGTATACACTTCACGGAGACGGAGAATTACAAGAAGGACAAATCTGGGAAGCATTAATGTTTGCTGCTGCTAAAAAAGTAGACAACTTAATTTCTACAATAGATTATAACGGAAGACAAATCGATGGTGATACAGATGATGTATTATCTCTAGGAGATTTAAATGCTAAATTAAGAGCTTTCGGCTGGGAAGTTTTAGAAGAGAAAAACGGCAACGATTTAGAAGCAGTGATTGCAGTTTTAGAACATGCAAAATCTAAAACAGGAAACGGAAAACCAGTGGCCATCATTCTTCATACAGAAATGGGACAAGGTGTAGATTTTATGATGGGATCTCACTCTTGGCACGGAAAAGCTCCGAATGATGCACAGTTAGAAAGCGCACTTTCTCAACTTTATGTAGAAACCGAAGCAGATTATTAATTCTTCTAAATTTAATACACATGAAATTTACATACACAGAAAAAAAAGATACAAGAAGCGGTTTTGGAGCAGGTTTAGCTGAGTTAGCAGACAAAAATCCAAATGTAGTAGCACTTTGTGCAGACTTAATCGGTTCTCTAAAAATGGAGAAATTCATAGAAAAAGCTCCAGAAAGATTTGTACAAACAGGTATTGCAGAAGCAAATATGATGGGTATTGCTGCTGGTTTAGCTACTGCTGGTAAAATTCCTTTCGCAGGAACATTTGCTAACTTTGCTACTTCTAGAGTTTTAGACCAAGTTCGTCAATCTATCGCTTATTCTAATAAAAATGTGAAAATCGCTGCTTCTCACGCTGGTTTAACTTTAGGAGAAGACGGTGCAACTCACCAAGTTTTAGAAGATATCGGTCAAATGAAAATGTTACCAGGAATGGTTGTAATTAATCCTTGTGATTATAACCAAACCAAACAAGCTACTCTAGCTGCGGCTGAATATGAAGGTCCAGTTTATTTAAGATTTGGTAGACCTGTAGTTCCTGTTTTCATTCCAGAAGATATGCCTTTCGAAATTGGTAAAGGAATTTTACTTCAAGAAGGAAAAGATGTTACGATTGTAGCAACCGGACATTTAGTTTGGGAATCTCTTCTAGCTGCTGAAGAATTAGAAAAAGAAGGTATTTCTTGTGAAGTGATTAATATTCACACCATTAAACCTTTAGACGAAGAAATCATTCTAAAATCTGTAGAAAAAACGGGTAAAATTGTTACTGCAGAAGAGCACAATTACTTAGGTGGTTTAGGTGAATCTGTAGCAGGAGTTTTAGCTAGAAAAAGACCAACTCCACAAGAGTTTGTTGCCGTAAATGATACTTTCGGAGAAAGTGGAACTCCAGCTGAATTAATGCATAAATACGAAATAGATGCAGAAGCTGTAGTAAAAGCGGTAAAAAGAGTTTTAGCAAGATAATTTAACTTATCACAGCATATAAAATAACCCTAGAAGTTTTTCTAGGGTTATTTTTTGAAAAAACAATTAAAGTGAATTTAATTTTGCAATTCTTTTTGCAATTCAATTGCTTTTGGAAACAGAATATTATTCTCTAGATGGATATGAGTATGTAAATTTTCTTCGAATTCCTGAAGCATTTTATAAGTAACTTGATGCGTGTTACAAGCATCTGAAGGTGGTGTATATTGATTTAAAAGTTGGGCAATTTTTTCGAAACGATCTCCTTCATTTTCGTGTTCATGTTTCATCATCTCAATTGGATTTTCTACTGCTCCAAAATGTGGTTTTGGTAAATCTACGCCTCTTCTTTTTGCTTCTACCATGTTTCTGATGAACGGAAATAACACCAATTCTTCTTTTTTCATGTGAGCTCCTAAATCTTCGGCAGATTGTTTAAACAATTCGTGTACTTCAATTAACTCTGGATATCTATCGCCTTTTACTCTTCTTAATTTATCTAAAAACTGAAGCAGATAAATGGTTTTTTCTTCTACATAACGGTGGTGCGTTTTCTCGATATAATCTGACAATAAATCTAAATCCCAAGCTTTAAAATCGATGTTCTGAGTTGCATTTTGCGTTACTCTTTCTAAATCTGCATAAATATCTTCTGGATTTTTCTTTTTCACTGCACAAACTTCTTCTATACTTCTATTTCCTTTGCAACAAAAATCGATTCCGTATTTTTTAAATACAGCTGCTGTTCTAAAATCTTCGGCTACAATTCCGCCTATTGTTTTGTCTTTTATTTCCATATTTTTTTCTTTTTTGACAAGACAAAAATACAAAAATATTTTAATAGGACAAATTTATCCGAATTAAATTTAAGAAATAAAAAAAGAACTATCTCTAGTTCTTTAAGAAGGCAATGCCTTGTTCTGTTTTAAGCGCCATATCATAGACTGATATTTCACTGAGAGAATCTCTTAATTCTTCCCTTATTCCTTTGAATTTATCATGAAAAGGACAAGGCTTCTCTGAAGTACATTTTTCTAAACCAAATGCACATCTCGTTAGAATATCTGGACCATCTGTTGCGAGTACAATTTCTATGAGTTTAATCTTATCAATCTTGTCTAATTCTACCGAAAAACCACCTTGTTTTCCTTTATTAGACGTCAATATACCCTTCTTAGAAAGAGGTTGTAGAATTTTTGCAACAAAAGCTTCTGGAGCATTTGTAGCTTCAGCGATTTGTTTTACATTGGTTTTTTTACCAGCAAGAGCTTCTTGTGCTATATAAATTACCGATTTTATAGCGTATTCGCAAGCTTTAGAAAACATTTTTAATCATTTTAATCATCATTACTACATCAAAGTTAAGCAATTTATTCGGATTTTTTTATCTTATTTGAAAAAATTCCATTTTGGTATGATAGCCAATAAACCTAATGCTACATAAGAAAACAGCGTAAACAAATCTGAATACAGCATAGTAGAAAGATAAAACTCATGCAAATAAAAATGAAACAGAATTGCTACTGGAAATAAGATTACACCTATTTTTCTATAAAAATAAATCCCTACAATTGATAAAAGTCCGATAATATCTACTGCGAAAATCAAATAAAAGTACCAACTAGGAATATTAATATCCGTTTTCTGAGAATACTCGGTAAGATCTACTCCTATTCCTAAAAAATATAATGCTACCATAAAGAAAATGGCAACATAAAAAAAAGTGGTTTTTTGAGGATTTTTGTCAAAATAATTATCTTCCATTCTTAATAAATTTATAAAAAAAGCTTTTGAAAATTCAAAAGCTTCATACTTTGCGAAAATAATAAATTATTAAACAGAAATAGCATTAATTAATCTATTTTTATCACTTAGAAACTCTTCCATAGAAATCATAGATTCAGTTCTCATAACATCTTGAATGTCATCTATTTGATAAATGATTCTTTTAGCGTCTTCAGTATTTTTAGCTCTTACCTTGCAGAAGATGTTATACTTACCAGAAATTACGCTTGCTTCTACCACATTTGGAATAGACGCTAATTCTTTAAGAACTTCTTGAGTTCTGTTAGATTTGGTTAATAAAATTCCAATAAATGCAGTAAAATGATAATCTAATTTACCATAATCTATATTTAAAGAAGAACCAAGGATAATTCCTGCATCTTCCATTTTCTTTACTCTTACGTGAATAGTACCTGCAGACACATCCATCTGTTTAGCGATTTCTGTGAAAGGCATTCTTGTATTTTCTACTAGAAAATCTAAGATTTTTTTGTCTATTTCATCTAATTGATAATTCATACCAGTATTTTTAGATTATTAAATTTATAAAAATTGCTATCTTTTTTTGCAAATTTAGGAAATTTAATTGAAATGATAAAATATTATTTTGACAAAAAAACATTGATTTTTATCAGAAAATTTCTAAAAATCTATTACTTAGCAGAATCAATTTTAATGGTTTCGGGTTTATTTTTATTAGAATTCTTTAAAGAATCTTTCACTTTATTTTTCTTTTTGAAAAGATTATTAAAGCTTTTACTATACACTACACCCGCTCCATAAGTTTGGTTGGCTGTAGAATTTAGCGTGGTTCCTAAACCTAAGTTAGAAGGCTTAGAATAAGCTCTTAGGATTAATGAACCATCATTTTTCTTAGACACATCATATTCTATAATTCCTTCACCAGAAAGATAATTTCCGTAGGTATTTTCGGTTTTCGCAACAGGAATTCCAAAACCAGTTTTCAGTGTAACTCTTGGCGAAAGAATAAAATTACCACCAATATTGGCTCTATCTGCAGTATTAGAAGCTTGGTCACCTTTGATGTAATTCAAGTCAATTTGGAACTGCTCACTAATCGTATTGATTACGTTGCCCAATTGTTTTAAAACCAAATTATAACCCAAATCAGAACCTACATTCCCGATATTGATATTTCCAAATCCACCTGTACTAGAAGTATTGAAATTATTGAGAAGCAATACAGAACCAAATTGTAGCGTTTTTTCGTCGTTATTGCTCATTCTTACCGTCAAAGCTTCTTTTACCTGAGAAGAAACATCTGGAGCTTGAACATCAAACTCAATTTTAGGATTTCTAAGATTTTGGGTAATTTTCGTTTGAAGCATTACATTAATCGGCGGCAAATTACCTACGCCTAAATATTCTGTAGCATTAGAAACTGTTCTGTAATAATTTGCAGTGATATTCAATGCTGGATTAAATGGATCTCCATCCCAAGAAATGCTACTAAATTTATCAATTTGGAAGGTTTTTTCAAGAATTGCTTTAGAAATATACGTTCCATTTTCCACAGAATATGTTCCATCAAGAGAAATTCTTCCATTTGGTTTCATGACAAATTTTAATTTATCTGAATCTCCTCTCACCACAATATCTCCAATATCATCTCCCACCAAAACACTTACGGTAGAACCTTTGTCAACACTCAAAAGAAGGTTAAGATCCATATTTACCCCTTTTTTCGTTCCTTCGTCAATACTTACAACACCCGTTTTGTCTTCTTTTAAGAATCGAAGCATTTTAAACTCATCGACAGAAGAGGTGGTATTACTATTAAGAGTGAAAATACTGTTATTCAAAATTTGGAAAGGCTCTGAATCTGATGGTGTATCTTTACCCGCATTAATACTGAGCTTCCCATTATCAAAACCTACATACAAGTCGCCTTTTCCATAAATTTTACCCCAGAATAAATCAAAATCGCTTTGTTTGGTATCTAAAAGCATTAAATTATCCGAAGTAATTAAGACGTTGGCTCCAATATTAGAAAGATTACTCAAATTAATCTGCGCCAATGAAAGCGTTCCCGAAGAATTATTTCTTCCGTCTCTAATTTTCACAGGTTCAGTAACTAAGATGTTTCCATTTTGCAACAATACGGTAGCATCAGCAAAAGTATAATCTACTCCGTTAAAATTAACTTTCAGTCCAAAATCCTTTAAAGCAATATCTCCACCGTAATTAATATCATTCAGCGGACCGTTAATCGCTACAACTCCAGTTGCTTTCCCACGGAAATTAGAGAAAATATTGGTCACAAAAGCCTGCACAAAGCCAAGATTAAACTCTTGTAAATCTGCAGTTAAATCTAAAGTAGGAGAAGTGGTATTATTATCTACAGTTCCTTTTACTTCTAATTGATTTTTTCCTAAAAATTCAGAAGAAAGAATTTTTGCATTGATATCAAAAATATTAGGTTGAGCACTATTTTTCGCAGAAATCACCATATCTCCCAATTGTTTTCCACTTAAGAAAATATCTTTAACTTCTAAATCAACCACAGGTTCGAAGCTGGTTTTGCTCATCTTCAACTGTATGTTTCCATTGGCAATTCCTTTTAGGTCAAGATTTCCTTTTTGGCTCGGCAATAAATCTAAAATTTTAGAAATTTCTACATTTTTTACATCTATATCTGCGGTGAAATCTTTGGCATCTTTATAAGTCGCTTCCTTTACAAATAATTCGCTTTCCTCAGAATACAATCGAAGATTTTTAATGAGAAAATCTCCCGTTTTCTTACGATAAGTTATGCTATGATTGAGTTCTGGAGAGGTGTCTACATTCCAAGTAAAATTGTTCAGTTTCAGCTCTGTTGGATTAAATTTCACCACATAATCTCCATTTGCATCTACACTTTGATTGAGATTAATGGCATAAGATTTCATGGCATCATTTTGCTCATCTTCTAGCGTTCCAAGTTTAAAATTAGCAATCAAATGCAATCTTTCATCATTCTCATTTTCCCCAAAAAGTGTTACATCTTTTAATACATTTTTGCTGTATTCTACCCTACCAATATTAGCGAAAATTTGTTCAGAAGGATTTGCTGTATTGATTCTGATGGTGATATTATTAATCATCGCAGAATCTTTGGTCACCTTATTTTCGTCTAGTTTATATTCTGGATTTGCTTGCGCCAAAAGTCTGTCTGCTTGAGAAATCTCTTGTTTTTTAGTCAAAATATATTTTAGTGAAGTCGAATTAAGATTCAGCACTAAATCATTGGTGTTTCCGTTATACGAACCGTCAATTTTCGCACCTTCTGGAATTTTTAAATTCGGTTCAAAATAATTCACCAGTTTTTGACTTACATCAAAATTATAGGTAAACTGTTGACCTTTGTACAATCTTCTTTGTGGATTTCCGACCAAAATTTTATCAAAACCATTTTGGAACATTTTTCCTAAATCTCCCAAATTATATTTTCCAGAAATGTTTCCTTTTACCACATTCGGAATATCTGCATCTACAATTCTGTTTCCGTTTTCGAAGTAGGCTTTTACACTACCATTCGGTACGTCTATTTTTTGGTCACCTGCATAGAAAATCACATTGTTGAGTTGAGCATCAAGATTCATATCATTCAAATCCTTGAATGCTAATTTCCCATCAACATTTCCACTAAAAACCGATTTTCCTTTACCTTGAACTCCAAAATAACTCAAATTAAGATAATCTATATTTCCTTTGATATCCGCAAAAAGTCTTGGCGTAGAAAAGTCAATTTTTCCAGTTATTTTTCCTTTTGCTTCTTCATCATTAATGGTGATAATTCCGTTATATTGTTTTTGATTAAGTGTTCCGTCTAGATAAAGATTATTAATGGTTTTTCCTGTGATATCAATTTTAGAAATATTAGATTTAGTTATTAAAGTCAACGTATTGACATCAAAACCTCTTCCATCTACATTAAATTTCCCCGAAATTAAACCTACCGCATTGTTTTTAGTAATCGCAGAAGTATTGAAATCTTTCACGTCTAAAACACCTACATATCGAGGATTTTGCTGGTCAATATCAGACAAAACAATATCTGCATTGGCTCTACCAATAGTTGTAATAGCATTTCCTTTGGCAATTACTCTTTTTGGCGTAACATCTACCGCACCTTCGTATTGAATTCTTCCGAAAGGATCTGCGAAATTCTTCATTTTATTGGCTACGAAACTCGGAACCATCGCTCGAAGCGCAGGATAAGTAAAATTGGTAGAAATATTATTGGTTACAATATTAAAATTCCCTTTCAATAAATCTTTAAACTTAGTATTGGGTGTGTAAATATTTACATTTTCGCCAGTTAAAAGAAAGTCATTGAGCCTGAAATTATTCAGCGGTCCGTACATCTCTCCTGAAAGATTGATGGCAGAATAATTGTCCCATTTTGTAGCAAAATAGGAAATATCATAGCCTGAAACAGCACTTCCGCGCTTCATTTTCATTTCCCACTTCACTTTATTATTGAAATCTTGCCACTTGGTTTCTTTATCTAAATGAAAAGTAAGGTCACCTTGTAAAAGCGAATGATCGGTATAAAGTGTTAAATCCTTTAAACTCAAAAATTCTTTAGACATCGAGAAATCTGTAGAAAAAGTATCTAAAGTGTGTACTTTTCCCCATCTTTTGGTCTTAAAACTAAGATTATTAATTCTAGCAGAAATATCTGGTCCAGAAATATTAAGATGTGGTGCAATAAGATTTACATTTTCTGCTTGCAACCATTTCCCTTCGTCTCCATCGTGATTTTGGTTAATGATAGAAATTTTAGAATTTAAAATAACCACTCTAGAATTGAGTTTGAAAGGTGGTTTTTTAGGATCACTTGGTTTTCCACTATCAAATTTGGTAATAAATCTGTTGAAATTATCAATAGAATCACCTTTATAAGTCACCACTTTTACATCTGCCTCAGAAAGCGTCAACGTAGAGAAATCCAGTTGTCTAGATTTTCCAATTTTCAAGATTGATAACCAGTCAGAATCTGCTCTAAATTGCTTGGCAAAGATTAAATCATTATTTCTGTCGTCCTTTATTCTAAGACCATGAATAATAACATCTCCCAGAATGTTCACTTCTACTTTTTCTTTGGAAATTTTCACTCCAAAATCATCTTCCAAAAATCCTAAAGCATAATTTGCAGCACGATCCTTAGTTGCAGGAAGATTGATAATAATTAAAAAAGTAAGAAATAAAAAAGACGCAATTGCGGCAAACCAAAGAAACAATTTGGCCCACCAAGAAAACTTTTGCACATCTTCTACAGCCTGAGCTACAGTTTCTTTGGCCGCTTCTACAGGATGTTCTATAGTGTGTTTTACGCCTTCTGCAACATCAGTTATTTTTTCACCAACTTTTTCTGAAATTGGTTTGTTGTTTTCGGAGTTATTATTTTCTAAATTTGCCATTAATTATGAATGAACCAATTATTTTAGGAATAGAATCTTCTTGTGATGATACTTCTGCTGCCATTATTAACGGAAATAAAATCCTTTCTAATATAGCGGCGAATCAAACGGTACACCAAGAATATGGTGGCGTAGTTCCAGAATTGGCTTCTAGAGCCCACCAACAAAACATTATTCCCGTAGTGGAAAAATCCTTCACTAAAGCAAATATACAACAAAAAGATATTTCTGCCATAGGATTTACTCGCGGACCTGGACTTTTAGGCTCTTTGCTTGTAGGAACGTCTTTTGCCAAATCTTTAGCGATGAGTTTAGATGTTCCATTGATTGAAGTTAACCATCTTCAGGCGCATATTCTTTGCCATTTTATCGAAGATGCAAATCCGATGCCACCTAAATTTCCATTTCTATGTCTTACCGTTTCTGGAGGACACACCATGATTGTTTTGGTGAAAGATTATTTTGATATGGAAATCATTGGAAAAACCATAGATGATGCTGCTGGTGAAGCTTTTGACAAAATCGGAAAAATCATGGGATTAGATTATCCTGCAGGTCCAATTATCGATAAACTCGCTAAATTAGGAAATCCTGATGCTTTTATTTTTGGAAAACCTAAACTCGAAAACTACGATTATTCATTCAGCGGAATTAAAACTTCGGTTTTATATTTCCTTCAAAAACAATTGAAAGAAAACCCAAATTTTATTCAAGAAAATGTAGAAAATCTTTGTGCTTCTGTTCAAAAAACCATTATTGATGTTCTCATGAAAAAATTAGAAAAGGCTGCCAAAGATTACGATGTAAAAGAAGTAGCGATTGCAGGTGGCGTTTCTGCAAATTCTGGTTTGAGAGAAGCTATGCAGAATAATGTAGAAAAATTAGGATGGAACGTTTACATCCCGAAATTTGAATACACTACAGACAATGCAGCAATGATTGCCATGGTTGCAAAACTGAAATTCGAACGTGGAGAATTTACAGATTTAAGAACCAGCGCAACTGCAAGATACGATATGTAAGGATGTTGGATGATCAAAAATAATAATATATCGTAACTTTAAATTTTTAAACAAACTCATAACTTTTAACTCATAACTAAACACTTATGGCTTCAGGCTTTTTTGCAATTTTAGATGATATCGCTGCATTGATGGACGATGTAGCTGTTGCTAGTAAACTGGCAACCAAAAAAACCGCAGGAATTTTAGGAGACGACTTGGCTGTAAACGCCGAAAAAGCGACAGGCTTCCTTTCTTCTAGAGAATTACCTGTACTTTGGGCAATTACCAAAGGTTCATTCCTTAACAAATTGATTATTTTACCCATTATTTTTGGGTTAAACTGGTTATTTCCAGCAGCCATCAAAATCATTTTGGTGATTGGTGGTTTATATCTGGCTTATGAAGGTGCCGAAAAAATTATAGAATTTTTCTTTCATAAAAATGACCACAAAACAGAACACGAAGAAGCTTTAGATGTAATGGATGATCCTATCGCTGCAGAAAAAGCAAAAGTAAAATCAGCTATCACTACTGATTTTATTTTGTCTTTAGAAATTGTAATTATTGCTTTAGGTTCTGTATTAGACCAACCGCTTCTTAACCAAATTCTAACCGTTACAGTCGTTTCAATCATCGCTACAGTAGGTGTTTACGGAATTGTAGCTTTAATTGTAAGAATGGATGACGCTGGATATAAACTGCAAAAAAAATCTAAAAAAGAAGGCGGAATTTTATTTAACATTGGTCAATTGCTTATCAATATGTTGCCTTGGGTAATTAAAATTTTAGGAGTAGTGGGTACTATTGCTTTAATTCTAGTAGCTGGAGGAATTTTCCTACACAATGTAGAATATTTACATCATTTGGTTGAAGATTTACCTACTCCTGCTATTGTCAATGAATTTGGCGCTGGAATTTTAGGTGGTGTCATCATGGTATTGGTGATTACTTTAGTAAAAAAAATCATTTCACTGTTCAAAAAATAAAAAAATGAAACTTTTCTTTGGCGAAATTATCCCCGATGTAAAAATTAATGACGAAGAGCAACAGCACATCGTGAAAGTTCTTCGTATGAAAGAAGGCGAAGAAATCTTCGTGACAGACGGAAAAGGAAATCTCGCCAAAGGAAATCTCATTTTTGAAGGAAAAAAAGTCAATCTGAACGTTACGGAAGTTCAAGAATATTTCCCGAATCTTACCAGACAATTGCATATTGCAATTGCACCTACCAAAAACATTGACCGAATTGAATTTTTTGTTGAAAAAGCAACAGAAATGGGCATTTCTGAGATTACTATTCTAAATACTGAAAAAACAGAACGTAAAAATCTGAACATCGACAAACTCAGAAAACAAGCTGTTGCAGCTTCTAAACAAAGTTTAAGATTCTTCTTTCCAAAAATTAATGATGTTACAAAACTTTCAGATTTTATTAAAAATGTAAATCCGGAAATGACTTTTGTGGCGCATTGCGATGTTGCTTTTGAACGCATCAACCTCAGTGAAATTCCAGAATTGCCCAATCCTACTTTCCTTATTGGTCCAGAAGGTGATTTTTCTGAAAAAGAAATTAAAATGTTAGCCGAAAAAGGTATAAAAGCAGTTTCTTTAGGACACCAGAGATTAAGAACAGAAACCGCAGGAATTTTCGTGGCTGCGTGGAATTACTATAAGTCAATAAGTGAATAGTCAATTTTTTCCTTCGGAAAAAGTGAATTAATTTTTATTTATAATTTCAAATTTCTTCTTATTGAGATTATAAATTGGTATAGTTATTCCTACATTCAATTTATTAACAGGCACAAAATCACTTTTTGATAATTGTATTGGAAAACTTACAAATAATTTAGAACCATAAAATCCCATTCCTACAAAAGGAATAAATCGTGGTTTAATTTCTTTAAAATTAGTATAAAAACTTAATTCAGAACCAAAACTCAAAGCATTGCCACTTATATTAAAACCCATTTTTGGACCAATAATAAATTGATTAAAATTTAAAACAAAGTCATTTCCGAAATAATAACTTAAAGATGCAGGATGTATTCCTCCTCTATCATAAATTTTAGAATAATTTACCTCCAAAATATGAACAGTCTTTAATCTTTTAAAATCATTTTCATCATCTTTCGGATCAAAAGATGCTTGATATCCTACTAAAATAACATCAGATTTTGAAGGTTTTGGAAATCTTAAACTATCGTTTTGAGAATATAAAAACACAGGAAACAAAAGAAAAATAAGAAATCTCATAGAAAAATTTAAATTTCAGAATGCAAAAATCTCTCCAAAATCTGCTCCGAAGATTTTATAGAATTTTTCGCCCATCTAATTTTCAGTTCCAATAGTTTTTCGTTAGAAAGTTTGTAGTTAAGATTAGATTTCATAAGCTTTTGCTTCAATTCGTACATACAAATTGCTGCGGCTACAGAAACATTAAAACTCTTGGTAAAACCATACATGGGAATCGCCAAAGTTTCGTCTGCAAAATCTAAAATCTCATCAGAAACACCTTCCAATTCAGTCCCAAAAACCAATGCAATCGGCTCTTTTACTTCGTAATCAGGCAACATGGTTGCGTTATTTTCTGGAGAAACCGCCAAAATTTTATAACCTCTGTTTTTGATTTCCTTCAAAGAATCTAAATTATTAGGCATTTTTTCTACTTTTACCCAAGTTTCTGCACCTTTCGTCACCTTCAAATTTGGGTTGAAAACATTTTCTTCTTCCAAAGCAACCACGTGATGAAAACCGCAGGCTTCAACACTTCTTACAATCGCTGCTGCATTACGGAACTGATACACATCTTCCATCACGGGAAGCACAAAATCTGAACTTTCCTGAGAAAAATGCTCTATTTTGCTCAATCTTTCATCAGTAAGAAATTGTTTTAGATAATCAAAAGTTTCTTGAAGTCTGTTTTTAGGAATCATTTGGCAAAATTGCAAAATATTTTAGAAATTAACTTTAAATTTTTAACTTTAAAGTCTGAAAAATTCTACAAAAAAGAAAATTTTACATGAAAAGAAAAGTCCTCATCATATACACAGGCGGAACCATCGGAATGGAGAAAGATTATGAAACCAATAGTCTTCGCGCTTTTGATTTCAATCATATTTTCAATAAAATTCCAGAGATGAATCTGCTGGAATGCGAAGTAAGCGTTCATCAGTTTTCAGAACCTTTGGATTCATCAGATGTAGGACCAGAAGAATGGAAGGAAATCGCTCAAATGATTGAGGAAAATTACCAAAATTTTGATGGATTTTTGATTCTCCACGGTACAGATACGATGGCTTACACGGCTTCTGCACTGAGTTTCATGCTCAAAAATTTAAGAAAACCTGTGATTTTGACGGGCTCGCAATTACCAATCGGGGATTTAAGAACTGACGCCAAAGAAAATTTGCTCACCAGTCTTTATTATGCGAGTTTATATCAAAATGATGAAGCGGTGGTACAAGAAGTGGCGCTCTATTTCGAATATAAATTATTGAGAGGAAACCGTTGTTTAAAATATTCTGCTGAGAATTTCGATGCGTTTATCAGTCCAAATTACCCTATTTTAGGAGAATCTGGTGTTCACTTGAAGGTGGAAGAAGCCATGCTGTACAGAACGCCTGATCAAGAAGATTTTTCGGTGGATTTACATTTGAATGACAGCATTCTTTTGTGGAGAATTTTCCCTGGAATCAATTTAGAAAGTTTGCCTCAAATTCCTAAAATCAAGGTTTTAATTCTTCAAGTTTTTGGTTCTGGAACAATTTTTAGCAATAAAAAAACGGAAGAAGTGCTTCAAAAAATCAGAAATAACGGAACTGAAATCTTAGTGATTTCTCAATGTGTTTCTGGTAGAATAAGCATCGGGAAATACAATAACAGTAATATTTTCAAAAAGATAGGCGCAATAAGCGGTCATGACATCACTGCCGAAAGTGCCTTGGCAAAAGCTATGCATTTAATTGACAATCCAAATTACTCAGGTGATTTTGCTGAAAATTTTAAGAAAAATCTGCGCGGAGAAATTTCGGAAATTGAAGAATAAATTCTACCTTTGCCATCTGAAAAAGAAAGGTGTCCGAGTGGTTGAAGGAGCTACCCTGGAAAGGTAGTATACGGGTAACTGTATCGAGGGTTCGAATCCCTTCCTTTCTGCAAAAAATCCGCAAACTATTGCGGATTTTTTATTTTTGAAAAATCATATTTGAAGTATCCATATCATCTGGATTTACATCTCCTATTTCAAATTTAGTGGAAGAAACCTGTTTAAAATAAATGGTTTTCACTTGCCCACCAATTGTAGTTAAAGTTATAGAGTTTCCAGAAATTTTGAACGCATAAGGTGTTCCCCAATTGCTATTTGGATTATTCATTACAGTTAATTTATTCCCTTCATTAAAATCAATTCTTGTTCTACCAGAAACCGGATTTACTTCTGTATAAATTCCAAAATATAGGGAAGCAAATTGGTCTCCATTATCTGTATCTCTACTACATGACAAGACTATTAAGAAAGCTGTTATTAGTTTTAAAGTATTTTTCATTTTTTGTTTTGAACAAATATAATATTTTTATTGAAATCTTTTTAAATCTACTTCTAGATGAATTTCTTCACCGTTTTCTAAATGATGGTAAAGGTTTATGGAGAAATAATTTCCATTGAGAATTCCTCTTGCTCCCAATCCGTTAAACACATATAAATTACCAAATTCTGGATGATTTCCTAAAATCGGCCTTCTATCTTTAACAGTAGGTCTAAAGCCAAACTTCACCTCTTTTACTTCGAAATCATGAGGATAAAACTCTGCTAAAGCATTGGTAAGTTTTTCTACCGCAGCATCATCTATTTTATGATGGATTTGTTCACGGTCATACGTTCCACCGTAATAATAATTCCCATTGTTTAGTGGAAAAATAAAATGCTTCTTTTTAATGGTAAATCCTTCTTCTAAAGGCACAGAAAGTTGAACTTCTAAATGATGACCTTTATTCTGATGTACAGGAATTTCAGCAAAAAATAGGTTTTCTTTGACCGCCATTCCTTCGGCAAAGATTAATTTTTTAAACGAAATATCTTTGTAGGTAGAATCAATTGGTTTCAATAATTTATAATCAAATTTTTCTTTGATAAGATAATTTTGACTTTCTAAAAAGTTCATCATATCTGTGAAAAAACCACTTACATCTAAACGAGCCGATTGATTCACCACTCCACATTCAAATGGATTTTTGACAGAATTTAGTTTTACAAAATCTTTGGAAAGAAAAGGTTTTAAACTTTCGTCATCTGATTTTTTCAGCCATAATTCTTTTTCTTTTTCGTCATGAAAAACTCTTAGAATAGGTTTTTCTATCAAGTAATTTTGACCTGTATATTGTTTTATTTCGGTCATGGTATTTTTAAGAGAATCGATTTGTTCTTGCGCTAACCAAAACGTGGTAAAACGTTTAAGAACCGCAGGATTTATCATTCCAGCAGAAACCATTGATGCACTTTTTTTGCCTTCGGTAAAAAGTAAAAATGATTTGTTATTTTTAATGAACTGATGCGCTAAAAACATTGCTGCATAACCATCTCCTACGATAATATATTCTACGGATTTCGTCATAAATTGTCAATAAAAAAACCTAAGCAAAGATACTTAGGTTTTTGTTTATATAAGGATATTTGGATTAATAATTCCACATATCGTTTTCCATTTCTAGAATTTGATTTTTAATTCTGTCAGATTCTTCTAATTGTTCTTCAGCATCATTAGGAATATAGTCTTTAATGATTCCTGTTCCTAAACCATTGTCTGATTTATAAATAATTGAAGAAAATCTTCTCGCATTAAGAATATCATCATAAGTTAAATCTGAAGATAAGTTTTTGCTATTGAAAACTACTGAGTTCGCAAGAACTTCTCTAGCATCTGGATAATACACCCAGAAAAGATCAATTAATTCATCTTTGTTACCTAAAGAAACACCATCAGCAGTTTTTTCTGCCATCATGGTAGGATCTGGTCCCATCGCAGCAATACCTAGAAGTCTGTATTTCATTTGACCATCTCTTCTGTCTACGTACCACATTCCTTTAACTTTAAGAAGTTTTACGCTTTCAGTTTTAGTTTCAATAACGTCTGTTCCAGCTTTGATATCTTCTGGAGTAAGTTTTTCTCCAGCATTTCTTTTATCAATTAACCAGTCAGATTCTTTAGTTACTGATAATCTTTGCTTAATCGCTTCTGGCGCAAGCTTGGTCATGAACATTTCATCATCATATACTTCTTTAATATCACCACTCATGATGTTGTCAATCAACAATTGATATAAAGATTTATTTTGAGAAACAATTCCATCAGCATTATGATAAAAAGGTTGATTGATTTTTTCATTCATATCAATAATTTCCCAAACAACCATACTTCTTAGCACATCCTTTTCATCTATATAACCATAGCTAATAGGTTTATTTCTAGCAGAAATAACTGAATCACCTTTTTTAACAGTACCAATCTCTCTGTATACTCTGAAAGCTGCAGGAGATTTAGCATTTAATATAGATAGTGAGTTAATAGGCTCTAAATCAGCTTCTGGTTGTGCTGTAGCTGTAACTTCAGTATTAACATTAGGAGTAACAGGAACTGCTTCAACTGCGGGAGCTGGAGTTTCTTGTTTAGCAACTGTAGTTTTTTTAGCAGTTCTCTTCTTCGTAGTTCTTTTCTTTGTCTGCGCGTCTACAGAAAAAACACTTAATGCTAATAGTAAAATTAAAATCTTTTTCATTTTAATGATATGATATGTATATTCTTAATAACTAAATTATTGAACATTTATTACAATAGGACTGATTTTTTTCAGAGTTTGACCTCCTAAACCAGTTGCAGTTGCTTGAATACCTGCAATGTAACAAATATCTCCTGATCTTAGGTTCTTAGTAAGACCTGCTACAGAACTTAATGAGTTACCATTTACAAACATCGCAGCTTTTCCTGGAACCTTAAATTTGAAACCTGTTACTTCAAATGCTACAGGGAAATCGAAATCTGGAATGGCAGCACCAACTGTTTGATTAGCAATAGAAGTTGCTGGCATTGTAACCTCGTTTTCGCCTCTAATTTGTCCTTGAGGAGCTGGAACATTTTTAATTCTAAACTCAAATTTCTGAGAAATAACTTGACCTTTAGGCCCTTTTCCTGAAATGGTTAATGTAGTAGAATTACCTGAACCTGGAGTAATTACCCAAGAACCTCCACCTTTTTTAGTAACTGTTCCACCAGTTGCGGTAAGTGTAGTTTGGCTATTATCAGCACCAAGGATAGAACCAGAAATTGGATTCTGAACACCACGGTATAAAACGTTCATTTTATCAGCAGATAATAAAGCTCCACTTTCGAATGCTACTTCTTTAGCACCAGGAACTACTCTATATGGATGAGAGAATTTGTATTCTAATTTTTTACCATTAGCATCGTTAAATGAAACAATACCATTGAAAGTATATTCTCCTGGAGTAGAAGAAACTAATGATTTATAACCAATTCCGTTTTCTGTTCTGTCTGCACCAGCAACACCAAATCCTGGTAAATTACTGTCATAAGTCCCAATAAATACTTTCGCTTCAGCTGGTTCTCCTTGAATAATTACATCTGGAGCAGCAACTACCGCTTCGAAAGCATCAAACTTGATATCTGCATCTACTTTTTCTCTTAACATTAGAGAAAGAGCGTCTGACTGTAAGTTTCTAGCTTCTGACTGAATTACCTCTAAATTAGAAAGTGCAGCAATTAAAGGCTGATTATAAAATTTGTATTGTATCCAGTTTTTACCTTGTTTTTTATAAGGTGCATCATCAGTTGATAGTCTTTTTTTAGCTCTCTCTACTACAGAAACTAAATCTTTATTGTTTCCAAAATTTTGAATGATGTAGCTTTGAAGCGCAGCCATTTTAGACTTTAAATCCTCAGAATTTTTAGTTGGTAATTCTGCATCTCCACCTTTAAAGAACTTTTTAGTTACAGCATCTGTATTGTTTAAAGAAGAAAAATTATCTTCTACATTTTTGTTAGCATCAAATCCTGCTTCTGTTTTTAATTGTCCTTTTATATTTTCAATAAAATCTACTAACTCATCAGCTTTTGACTTCATTCCTTGGTATTGCTGACTTGCCAACCCAAAGGTTTCAGGTGAATTATCAGCTTTAGCCTTTAAAGTGATTTCAAAGATTTTATTTTTCTCTTCTGCTGATCCTCTAGAATCAGTAAGAGATTGATTAGTATCTTGGTATGATCTGATGATTTCTTGATCTATCTGCATTGCAAGCATCGCAATGAAAACCAGATACATCAGGTTAATCATTTTCTGACGAGGTGTTTGTTTTCCTTTTGCCATTTTAATTCTTTTTTTTAAATTTTTATTGATTAAAATATTGAAAGAAAATTAAGCTTTCATTGCAGAAAGCATACCTCCGTAAACTCTATTAAGATTATTTAAATTAGATGTAAGACCTGCTAATTCATCATTAAATTTCTGAGATTGGTCTGCAGATTTTTGGATATCTTCTACATACTTTTTACTCATTTCGCTTTGTGCTTTACCATGCTCTAATTGTAGTGAATACAATGCATTCATACTTTCTAGGTGACTAGCAGCTAAAGTTAATTGATCATTATATTTAGTAGTAGCTTGTGATACATCTACAGTAGAATTAATTTGTTCTACAGAAGTTGAAAATTTATCAATTCCTGTTTTTAGTCTTTCGAATAATTCTACATCTAGTTTAGCATCAGCTAACATTTTATCTAATTTATTTGACAAGGTAACGTCTAAGTCAGAAGTTTCTACCGCAGCTACTTTTCTAGCTTTTGGCTGTGCGTCTGCATCTAATAATTCTGGATAAACATTTTCCCAAGCATATGAAGCTTCTTCTTTTGGTGCATCAAATGCGAAGATTAAGAAAATTAAAGCTTCTACCCCTAACCCGATTGCTAGAATCCAAGTACCAGTTAATGGCCCAATATTCCAGTGATTTAACTTAAATAATGCTCCCAAAATTACAACAGCAGCACCTGCTGAATAAATAAAATTTAAAGTTGTGTCTTTAGTTTTAAACGGATTCCCAATCATACCTTTGATTTTTTAATAGTTTTTGATAATTTAATTTTTACTTTTTATTTGCTTGATCTTCTCAATCTAGCTGTTCCTGCAGGAACGTCTTGAATAGTTCTAAAACCAATATAACTTCTTGCAGAATCTTTTCTTTCCCAGTCTCTATAGCCTGTCATTAATAAGTAACCTACATCTTTCCAAGAACCACCTCTTACAGATTTTTTAAGTTCTCTGTAGGCTTGGTTTGATAAGTAAGGATTTAAAGTTGACGAGAATTGATACGTAGAGTTGCTGTAAGGAGACTCCGTCCATTCTGCAACGTTTCCAGCCATGTCATATAGACCAAAACCATTTCTATGGAATCTTTTTACTGGAGCTGTATATGGATAAGTTCCTTTCTTTTCGTCTTCTATATAATTACCTCTTTTCGGTTTAAAGTTTGCTAAATAACAACCTCTATCATCTGTAAGATAAGGACCACCCCAAGGATAAGTTGCATTTTCTAGGCCACCTCTTGCTGCGTATTCCCATTCTGCTTCTGTTGGAAGTCTAAATTTCATAGGATTGTCTCCTCTTTTTTTACCAGATTTCACGTAGTCTCTTTTTGCTTTCGTTTTATAATCACAAAAAGCTCTTGCTTGATCCCAAGTTACTCCTACTACTGGATAGTCTTTATAAGCTCTATGCCAAAAATATCTATCAAATAAAGGTTCGTTATACGCATAGTTGAAATCTTTAACCCAAACTGTGGTATCTGGATAAACAGCAATGCTTTCTTTTTTAAGATAACTTGCACTTCTTGTTTTATCTTTTACCGCAGTTGCTATATCTTCCCACTCGTAAGAATATTTTAATTTCTGAGTATCGAGAAGTCTTTCGTTGTTAATTCTTTTAGCTGGTGGTAAGTAAAGAGATTCCATTACTTCTGCATATTTTTCGTCTGGATATTGACCAGTTTTCCAGTATAATGGCACTCTCCAATCTAATTTCCTAGAATCATTGTACCCATCTCTATCACCTTGAGCTTCTAAATATTTTTGATATGCGTTTGCATCATCACCCGCTTTTTTAGCTAAAAAAGCATATCTCCCTATTCCATCTTCATTGGTATCATCACCTGCAGCTTCTGCTAATAATGTTCTTGCAATAGAGTCTCTTACATAGTTTACGAAGAGTCTGTATTCTGAATTGGTTACCTCTGTTTCGTCCATAAAAAATGAAGAAACGGTAACGGTTTTCAGAGGAGCTTTTTCTGGTGTTGCGGTAAAGTCTGCATCAGCCTGCCCCATTACGAAAGAACCACCAGGAATGGCCACCATACCGTAAGGTCTTTGAGCCTCAAAAGATTTTTTACTTTCTTTTGGCACCAATTCTCCTCTAGAGTCTGGTTTTCCAGAGCTTGCTCTTCCTCCACCTTTAGAACATGAAACCACAAAAGATGCTGCAAGCATCAAAAGAAACATTCTTTTCATTATACTATTATAGTTTAAAGCGGTAAATATATAATTAATTTTTTTTTTAACAAATCTTTAAGATTTTTTTTAAACGAAAATTAAAGTAAAATATTTTGTATCTGATTAAAAATTTATTCTACTGTTACAGATTTCGCAAGATTTCTTGGTTGGTCTACATTCGCACCTCTGTAAACCGCAATGTAGTAAGCTAATAATTGCAACGGAATAGATGCTACTATTGGCGAGAAACATTCTGAAGTTTCCGGAATTTCTATTACATAATCTGCCATAGAAGCAACTTGCTCATCTCCGTAATTTACTACAGCGATTACCTTACCTTTTCTTGCTTTAATTTCTTGAACGTTACTTACAATTTTATCATAATGACCTTTTTTAGGAGCAATGATTACAATTGGCATATTTTCGTCTATTAAAGCGATAGGACCGTGTTTCATTTCTGCTGCAGGATAACCTTCTGCATGGATATAAGAAATCTCTTTCAATTTAAGTGCTCCTTCTAATGCTGCAGGGAAATTAAATCCTCTACCTAAGTATAAGAAATTAGTAGAATTCACAAAATCATGCGCAATTTCTTTCACATAATCATGTGTAGATTTTAGAACCTCTTCTACTTTTTTAGGAATATTGTCTAACTCTGTGATGAGTCTCATGAACTCTGCATTACTTAGATTACCATTATGCTTGCCTAATTTAAGGGCGATAAGTGATAAAATAGTTAATTGAGCCGTAAATGCTTTGGTAGAAGCCACTCCAATTTCTGGACCAGCATGAGTATAAGAACCAGCATCTGAGAATCTTGCAATTGATGAATCTACCACATTACAAATTCCATAGATGAATGCTCCTTTTTCTTTAGCCAATTTAATCGCTGCCATTGAATCTGCAGTTTCTCCTGATTGAGAAATGGCTACAACGATATCTTTTTCAGTAATGATAGGATTTCTGTATCTAAATTCTGAAGCATATTCTACTTCTACAGGAATTCTTGCAAATTCTTCGATAAGATATTCTCCGATTAAACCAGCATGCCAAGAAGTTCCACACGCAATGATTATGATTCTTTCTGCTTTATTAATTCTATCAAGGTGATCCCAAATTCCAGCCATTTTAATGATGCCTTCATTCACTAATAGTCTACCTCTCAATGTATCTTGAATAGATTTTGGCTGCTCGAAAATTTCTTTTAACATGAAATGTTCATAACCTCCTTTTTCTATTTGTTCTAATGATAATTTAAGTTCTTGGATAGCAGGTTCTATCTTTTCATTTTCTTTGATGCTTCTAATATCTACACCATTTTCTAATGAAATAGTAGCCATATGTCCATCTTCTAGATAAACCGCTTCTTTAGTAAATTCCACAAACGGTGAAGCATCTGAAGCGATAAAATATTCTTTATCTCCTAAACCAATTGCCAATGGCGAACCTAATCTTCCTACTACTAAAACTCCTGGATAATCCTTGTGCATTACTGTAATTGCATACGCTCCATAAACTTCGTTTAACGCATATCTTACTGCTTGTGGAAAATCTACATTTTGAGTATCTAATATATATTGAATAAGATTAACTAGAACTTCTGTATCAGTTTCAGATAAAAAAGTAAAACCTTTGCCAATAAGCATCGTCTTAATCGTATCATAATTTTCTATAATACCATTGTGTACTAATGCTATTTTACCATCGTTAGAAACATGTGGGTGAGAATTTCTATCGCTTGGAACTCCGTGAGTTGCCCATCTTGTATGTCCCATCCCAATATGAGAAGTTCCTTTTAAGTTTTCTGAAATGTCAACTAAATCAGAAACTTTTCCTTTAGTTTTCTTAACCTCAAAATTATTATTTTTATCTTCAAGTACAATTCCTGCACTGTCATAACCTCTATATTCTAATCTTCTCAAGCCGTTGATAACAATATCATAAGCATCTTGAAAACCTGTATAACCTACAATTCCGCACATAGTTATATTATTTTTTTGAGTAAATTACTTTTAATTGAGCTTTATACTGAGCATTATTAGCATCAGATCCTACTAAAACAATTCTATTTGGAGTATAAGCTTTAGTAGTATAATCTGTTCCTAAAAGAGCTCCTGTAGAACTAGAAGTTTGGAAACTTCCTATATTTATAGATATAGGCTTATTAGCTTCTTCTTTTTCTATAATATTTTTAACAAGTTGAGTAATGCTTATTTCATAATAAGCAGGATTTTTATCTAAATCTACGGCCTTTACCATTTTATAAACTCCAGAATAAGCAAAAATATCTTTATCTGGGAAAAACGAAAATGTTGTACTATTGTCTGTTCCAATCGTTTTAATCAAAGTAGCAAAAGTATCTGGTTTTGCATAAGAATTATTCCACAATGCAAGATCTGAATACAATCTAATTTTAGCAGAAAGTAATCCTATTTTTTCGTTCTTATATAAGTTTTTAAGCTGAGCAATGGCAGCATCTGGAATTACTATTTCAGCACCTGGACCGCCCATTCCTTGGAGGAAAAGTTTAGTGTCACCATTGGTATTAGGTGTGCTTGAAACGTAATTTAAGAAAGTATTGCTACGGCTATATTGTATTTGATTAAAATGAACATTTGCAGAACCTAAATCTAAGGTATAGGATCCATCCGTCCTAGTGGTAGTGTTATTTTCAGTTTTATCATATTTATAATAAATAATCACAGACAACTCATTTGGATTGAAATTAAAAATATATCCATCATCTTCTGTAACTGAAAATTTCAAACCTCTAAAATATCTAATAAAACTTGCAACGTCTTTTAGTTCAAATGAGCCTTTTTTATTAATAATTTTAGATTGAAAAAAGTCTTTATCTAAAGCAATTCTTAAACCGGCATCTCTACTGAATAATTCAGAATTATCAGAGTCTTTGGTAATTTTTATGGCTCTAAGATATCCATCAAATGATTTGGTTCCTAATAAAGCTCCAGTGTTTACTTGTTGGTTAGAATAAAAATTGGTTTCTGTAGAATATAAGAAATCAGTTACTTCATGTACGTTGATGGTAAAATTTCTTTTCGCTTTACCATATTTTTTGATTGGATAACTGGTTACAACTTTTTTTGCTGGAATATTATCTGGGTGTATGTAATCATCATAAGTTTTAGTCACCACAGAATCGGTTGCGGTTTGATAAAACGGTTTCATTTGTAAAACTACTGAATCTACTACAGCATTTGCACCAAAATCTGGATCATAAGAAGATAATCTCACCTGAGTGACATATGATGACTTTTGCATTCCGAAGTTAGACTCGTCAAAAGCACCTAATGTAGCCTCAGACAATCTATTATTATCTGCTTCTACTATGTCATTATTATAAACATTGTAGGCAACTACATCGAAACTTGCTTCTGTTCCTTGAGCTGTCCCGTTTTGGAAAAATTGCATTCCTAATTCGTCTGGCTCTGATTCACAAGCTACTGTAATAGCAGCTCCCGAAAACAAAATAAAAAATAGCCTAAAGATATTCTGAATTTCTTTTATCATTTAAGTAATTATATGTGATTTGTGATTAGTAAATTTCGCTTATAGAACCGCCGTCTACATATTCGTTTTTAGGTGTTTTAGATTCTTCAAAGGCCTTGTCTAATTTTTCTTCTAAAAATTCATCTCCTTTTACAATAGTATCTACCAAATTCATACTTTCTATTACAAAACTTTGGATGGTAGGTTCTTCTAATGCTTTAAGGTTTTCAATATTATCAAACTTTAATTTTTCAGTAATATTGTCACCTAGAGATAAATCTTTTTCATTGTACACAGAAAGAACAAGTTTAGTATCGTTAAAATAAGAATCTGTCTTATAGTAATTTTTAAGGTAAATTGGGATAAATGACGCCATCCATCCATTAAAATGGATAATATCTGGAACCCAATTTAGTTTTTTAATGGTTTCAATTACACCTCTTGCAAAGAAAATTGCTCGCTCATCATTATCTTCGAACGGTTGATTATCTTCATCCTGATAATATTGTTTTCTCTTGAAATACTCTTCATTATCTATGAAATAAACCTGCAATCTTTCTCCTGGCAAAGAAGCTACTTTTATGATTAACGGCTGGTCTAAATCATTGATAATGATATTCATCCCAGATAATCTAATCACTTCATGCAACTGAAACTTTCTCTCGCTGATAAATCCAAATCTCGGCATAAAAACTCTTACGTCATTGCCTTCTTGGTGCATCTTCAGTGCCATCTTGTTCACCATCATCGCCATATTACTATCTTCCTGATATGGAAACATCTCTGTGGTGACGTATAAAATCTTTTGATTCGGCATAATATTTTTTTCTTCTCTATACAAAGACGGTTAATTATGCAAAAATACAAAAAAATAACCGAATTTCTTTTAATTAACAATTTTTTATAACTTTACCCTAAATACAATTTTTATGAAAGTTCTGAAAAGCAAAAAAACACTGATTGATTATGTTGAAAGACAGAGAGAAATGGGCAAAAAAATAGGTTTTGCGCCAACCATGGGCGCTTTACATCAAGGTCACCTTTCTCTTTACAAAGCTGCTAAAAAAGAAAACGACGAGGTTATTTCTTCCATTTTTGTAAATCCTACCCAATTTAATAATCCAGATGATTTTCAAAAATACCCGAAAACCTTAGAAAAAGACATAGAACTTTTAGAAAAAGCAGGAGTAGACGCTGTTTACGTTCCTAATGTAGAAGAAATGTATCCAGATGGACTAAACAGCAAAAAATATGATTTCGACGGACTCGAAAACGAAATGGAAGGCAAATACCGACCAGGTCATTTTGACGGAGTAGGAACCATCGTAGAAGAACTTTTCAGACAAGTACAGCCGCACAATGCTTACTTTGGCGAAAAAGATTATCAACAATTAGCCATTATCAAAAAAATGGTAGAAAAAACAAAACTACCCGTAAAAATTCACGGAGTTCCTACTTTAAGAGAAGAAGATGGACTTGCCATGAGTTCTAGAAATGTAAGACTTACAGAAACCCAAAGAAAAGAAGCAACAATCATCTACGAAACCCTTACAAAAGTAAAAGAATGGTTTAAAGTGATTTCTCTAGAAGAAATTAAACAAAGAGTAACAGATATTTTTAGAAATTCTAATTTCGAATTAGAGTATTTTGTCATTGCAGATGAAGAAACGCTTAAAGAAGCACATGCTATCAATGAAGATAAAAAATACAGAGCATTTATAGTAGCGTATGCAGACACGGTAAGATTAATAGACAATATGCATTTAGGATAAAAAACAAATAAAAAGCCTTCAAGTTACCTTGAAGGCTTTTAAACACCAAATCACAAAATATTAATATGAAAAAAATTTACTTTCGTAAATTGTGACCTGGCTGGGATTCGAACCCAGGACCCATACATTAAAAGTGTATTGCTCTACCAGCTGAGCTACCAGGTCTTTGAAATTTATAAAAATTTCTAAGTTTTTATTTTTTGCTTTTCGTGCCTACGACTGGACTCGAACCAGCACATCCTTAGGAAACCACCCCCTCAAGATGGCGTGTCTACCAATTTCACCACGTAGGCAAAAAAAATCCGTAAAGGGTATACGGAATTTTGTTGTGACCTGGCTGGGATTCGAACCCAGGACCCATACATTAAAAGTGTATTGCTCTACCAGCTGAGCTACCAGGTCTCCTTAACATCTCTGTTAAAAAGTGGTGCAAAGATACGCCTTTTTTTAAATTCTCAAAATTTTTTAAGAACTTTGTGCAAAATAAAATTATGATTATTTCACTTGTAGGCTACATGGGAAGCGGTAAATCTCACATTTCCAAAATATTGGGAGAAAAAATAAATTTTAAAATTTTTGACCTCGACAAAGAAATTTCTAAGAAAAAAAACATGACTATACCCGAATTTTTTGAAAAAAAGGGTGAAATTTACTTTAGAAAGTCAGAAAAAGAAACTTTGGAAGAGCTACTTGCAACCCAAGAAAATTGCATCATCAGTCTAGGTGGTGGCACTCCTGTGTATTATAATAACATGGAAATCCTTAATAATAATTCTATCACCATTTATCTGAGAGCAAATATTGGCACACTGGTTCAAAGATTATCTAAACAAAAAGAAAAAAGGCCTCTTATTGCGAGAATAAGTGACGAAAATTTACCAGAATTTATCGCCAAACACCTTTTTGAGAGAAATATTTTTTATAATAAAGCACAATACGTTGTAGATACCGACCGTAAAACACCAGAAGAAATAGTAGCGGAAATCACTACTATTCTTCAGCTACATCCTTAAAGAAAGAATCCCAATCATCTTCTGTCATAGAAGTTTCATCATGGTCTGTTTCTAAGAAATCATCCATGTCTCTTCTGTCTTTTTTGGTTGGCCTTCCTTCTCCTTTGGTACGGTAATAATCTTGAGACATTTTTCTGAGTTTTAGCAATTCATATTGCTCTTTCTCGGTCATGTCTGCTACATGAAGGGCAACTAATTTGGCTCCTATTCTACTTTTGGGAATTTGTAAAACCTTAATTTTATAGTCAATTTGATTTTTTCTTATCTTGATAATGTCTCCTTCTTTCACTTCTTTGGAAGATTTTACGGTATTTTCTCCTATAGAAACTCTATTTTTCTTAATTTCTTCGGCCGCGATATTTCTTGTTTTGTAAAACCTAATACTCCATAAAAATTTATCAATTCTCATAATTTATTTATACTTTTGCAGTTATTGAAAATATCGAGCAATTTAATTAAACAAATCTAAAGGATAAAAAACTTATGAAAAAAATATTTTTGTTTCTTGCTTTAGCTTCTCTAGCTATCACATCATGTAATAATGATGATGACAATAACAGCACTACAGAAGAAGTGAGTATAGAAACTCAGAATACATATGATGATGAGGCCATTCAAAAATTTTTAAAAGACAACTATTTTGATTCTAGAGGAAATATCGTAGCATTTAGCAGTACTTCTACCACAGATGATAATGAAAAACCTCTATCTGATTACAGTCCTGTAAAACTTAATTCTGGAGTAATTTATATCAGCAGATACACTCCTAATAATGGAAAAGCAATCGCTGCGACTGATAAAATTAGAATCATGCACAATACACAAACTTATGTAGCTGTAAAAGGCAGTGATAATGTAGTGAAATTTGACTCCAAATATCCTTTTAGAACAACTATTATTAGTAGTGGAACACCAGAAATAGACCCTGCTTATTATCATGTAAGAACAAGTGTGTTAAACAAGTATAACACCGATAATAACACTACGAAAACCAGATCATTCTACGAAATGGAAGGTTTTCAAGAAGCCATTAAAAATTTCCAAAGCTGTGAAATTGCAGATGATGCTAATTATAATTTACAAGGTGTTATTATAGTGCCATCTAGAGCAGCTTATGCAAGAGATGAACATTTTGCATTTTCATCTTTTAGTTTCAGAAATAGAACATTTGTTTTCAATTTTCAAGTATATAAAACTGAAACAAGAACATCAGCAGAAGACTAAAAAATATAACCGCCTAATTAGGCGGTTTTTTATTCAAAAACTTCTAAAATTACAGGTAAAGATTTAGGCGAATAAAATTCTGGAAAATGCATTTTATAGTATTGTAAAATAGAATCTAATAAAGATTTTCTGTATTTTTTTTCAATTATAAAATCTTCGTCTATTTCTTGGTTTAAAATTTTCTTCCAAAGAAAAGACAGTTCTTCATCTACTTCTTTTTGAGTAATTTCTTCTTGGAAAACTCCCTTTTCAATATTTAAAAATTTTTCTTCGGACACCAATGGAGAAATACCAAAAAACTGAAGCATCCTAATCAGAAAAAAGTAATGCGCATGCATCTTTTTCTCTAAAATTTTCTGTTTGAAAAATTTAATTTCTTGATAAAGAGCAACGTTCTGACTTTCGTTCTTCAAAATTTGATTGAGAAAATCCGAAAGAAAAAAAATCACCGCGTTCTGATGAACATTTACCTCATCTGGTAACTTCTCATTCAGTTCTATCTTTTTAATCGTTGGAAGGTTGCCGTGATGACTTGAAAAGGTAATTCCCAGCTCATTAAGCGGCGAAAGAAAGGCTTTCTTTTTGTTTTTAGCAGAATATATTCCTCTCATGAAAAACGACTCAAAACCGCTTTCTAATGTATAACAATGCAGAATAGCATCATAATCTCCATATTTAATGTATGAGAGTAAAAATCCTGTGTTTTTATCCATTAATTCACCACTGCAATTTTCGCGGTAGCTTTATCGGTTCCATCTTCATTGGTCATTAAGACAAAATAAATTCCCGAAGCTACTCTTATGCCTTTTTGATTATTGAGATTCCATTCGTAATAACCTCCTCTAGCTACTGCTTGATGCACTACGTTTCCTGCTGCATCTGTAATTCTAATATTGGTTTTTTCGGCAAGTCCTGTAATTTTTACATTTCCTCTGTATTGACTTGTAACGACTGGATTTGGATAAACTTTTATATCTGAAAAATCACTAGAAACATTGATTACATCTCCTTGATACACCACAATTCCATCAAAAGTTACAAAATAAACTTTTCCGGTTTTAGGGTCAACTTTTATATCTGTCACTACATCACTTGGTAATGGTGAATTTACTTTTGTAAAATGAGAAATGGTATTTTCTCCATTAGAACTGAGGTAAAACACGCCTCCTCCTTCTACAGAAACCCATTTTTGATTCCCTGAATCTACTTCTACCTGAAGAATCACCAAATCTTTAAAAAGTTCTTCTGGGATTCCGTTTTGAGTAATAACAATAGGCTCTGCTTTATTATCAGTATTATTAATTGCATTAGAAGCGTTTGGTAAAATTCTAAGACCAAGTCTAGTTCCTAACCAAATGTCATCATTTTTATCTATCGCTGCTGAAATAGTTCCAGAAGCTGCCAATCCATTTTTGGAATTAATCAGTATGGTTTTATCATCTGAAAAACTAAGCGGTGTATTTTTATAATCAGAAATAATCAAACCTCCCGGATTATAATAAGGAGACGGAATAAATAATTTTCCTTCTTTTACAAGTGGCTTCTGCATACTACCCGCAGAAATTAATGAATTAATAACAAACTGATCGGTAGATTTATCATAAACATAGACACCTTCTGTATATTTCTGATTTTGCAAAAGTCCAACGGAACAAAAAAGTTGATTATTCTCATCAAAAACACAACCTGCAGGTCTATTATAAAGACTATTAGCGTCTGTTTGATTATAAGCTTTTATCAAAACATTATTATCCATTTTATAAATCCCTTTTTCTCCTGCTCTAAATGAATAATTGGCAAAGAAAACTTCGGATGGTTTAGAAGGATTAGGAACTACATCTAAAATATTCCAAACGAAAGTAGAACTTTTGAAATAATTAGGATAATTCCATTTATTCCCATCAAAATGATAATACCCTAAACCTGTATAAAACGGAGTATTATAACCATCTCTTCCTCCCGTAGAAACCCATAGTTGATTATCTAAAAGGCTAATCTTGTACGAAATGTTAGAATATGGACCATCTGGTTTATAGGAGTTTTTAGACTCATCATAAATTCCTGAAAGTTTAGTTCCTGTATAAATTTGATTGTTTACAACAAAAGCCGTATTAACTTCTTCTACGAAATCTATTGCTTTTTGCAAAGTTCCAGTAAGTGTATACGCGTATACTTTGGTTTGGTCTGCAACAATAATTTGGGAATCGGTAATTTTAATGTCTTTAATTTTGGTAAAACTTTGCGGAATTGAACTTAAACTTCCCACATTACCATAATACACCGTATTGTTATTAGATAATACCAAAGTTGTTTTAGAATCTATTTGTGTATAATTTCCTGCTGCGGAATTCCAATTGCTGTACACCGAAAAAGTTACGTCTATAGGATGATATTTAAGACTGGTTCCTGTAATCGCATAAACCGTATTGTCTTTTATGGTGGCTTCTAAAACTTTTTCGTAAGAAGTACCATTAAAAAAGAAACAAGTATCCCCAAATTCTTTTTTGGTGATGTTAAAAATAGAAACGCCATAACCTACAGAAATCACGGCTTTGTCTCCATTGATAGAAATATTATTAATCGTTTTACTTCCTGTGTAACTTTGTGAGAGCGGAATATCTACCACATACGTTACACCATCTGCAGTTACCACATCTAAATTACCAGATTTATAACCTATAATAGCTGTATTGGTAGCAGCGTCATAGTCAAAAGCCGAAATTTTCACTTCATGCAAACCATTGGCTTTAGAAAGTTTGGTAATTTCACCTGAAATGGTGTTGTAATAAAAAACTCCATTCTCTGTTGCTGCAATAATTTTCCCGTCTTTTTCTTTGAAAGCCAAAACATTATTGTAAGAGAACAAATCGCTCCACTTACTATTGGTGTTTTGCGAAAACACTGAAAAATACGATAAAAGCAGTAAAAAGACTAATATATTTTTTTTCATCATCAATTTTTAACCTAAAATGCTATCATCTATAACTTGATTATTCCATGAAATATTTTGTAAACTCTTATTTTTGTCAAAATAAAAATCTATTCTTCCTAGAAGCAATCCTGCCCAACCTACTTGATTCACCAAAACGTTTTTGCCACTTTTATTGGTGAAAGATTGTGGTTCTGGTAAAAAAGTATGGGTGTGACCTCCTAAAATTAAATCAACATTATCTGTCTGAGCTGCTAATTTTTTATCAGAAATTTTATCCGCATCATCTCGGTAATCATAACCAATGTGTGATAAACAAATTACCAAATCACAACCTTTTTCTTTTCTCAGAAAATCTGCATAATGCTGTGCAATTTCTACTGGATTCAAATATTTAGTTTCCTGATATTGCTTCTTGCCCACCAATCCATCTAACTCTATTCCCACTCCGAAAAGTCCTACTTTAATTCCATCTTTTTTGAAGATTTTATATTTTTCGGTTTTTCCATCAAGAATGGTATTGCTGAAATCGTAATTAGAAGTGATAAAAGGGAATTTAGCATTCGGTAAAGCCTTCAAGAAACCTTCTAAACCATTATCGAAATCATGATTTCCCATAGTTGCAGCATCATAACCCATCATAGACATTAATTTAAATTCCAATTCACCTCCATAAAAATTAAAATATGGTGTTCCTTGAAAAATATCTCCAGCATCCAACAAAAGAACGTTTTTTTCTTGGTTTCTAATCTGCTGTACTAAAGTAGCACGTCTTGCAAAACCTCCTTGATTAGGATTTCTAGAGTAACTAGAATCAAAAGGTTCTATTCTACTATGTTGGTCATTGGTATGCAAAACGGTCAATTTATAAGCTGAATTTTTATCTAGAATACTTTTTTGACTGGCAAAAACTAAATTAGGCGCTAAAGAAAGTGCTAATGTTCCGCCTCCTACTGTTCTTAAAAATTCTTTTCTGTTCATTAGTTTTTCCCTTTAAAATTTAAACGAATGTCTTTATTAGTTTTTACTTCTGGATTTTTCTTGAAATATTCTAAAAATAAATCTCTTAATTTAATTCCTGTAGAAATGAGTTCTCCTTTGCTGAAAAACTTCATATTATCACCACCTAAAGCAAGATAATCAGACGTAGCGACGTAATACACGTTATCATCTTTTACATTTTCGCCATCGATTAAGGCTTGATTGATTTTACCGTTTTCTGTTTCGATGTAAAGATGAGAAACAGGGTTATTTTTCTGTGTTTCTAGATAATATTGAAATAAACCTCTTAAATCACTACCCTTCATTTTTACAATTACCACTTCATTTTCAAAAGGCATAACTTCGAAAACATGTTTGGTCAAAATATCTCCTGCTCCAATCGTAGAACGAATTCCCCCGATGTTAATTACTGCAGCATCTACATCAATATCATTTTTTTCACCCCATTCTTCTGCTCCTTCATAAGTAAAATCTGCTAAAAGGTTCCCTAAATTAGAATTGTCTCCCGATTTATTAAGGTCTACAGAAGTGTAAGAAATTTTAGAATTCATTTTTTTCTCCAACTCTGCTTTGTAAGGAGCAATAACGGAAACAAAATTCTGATTTTCTGCAATTTCAGAAGTAATAGAAGTATTTTTCTGCGGTTGAACTTGAGCCACTTGAAGCGGAGTTCTGCATGCAGAAGCAGTAAGCGCAACGATGGCCAACAACCAAATTTTATTTTTCATGATTTTATAAAAATTGTAATGCAAATATAATTGATTATGAGTTATGATATTATGAGACTTCACAATTATTTTATTCCAAAATTTTCTTACTTATAAAAACCTAAAATTTAAAGATTTTCACTAATTTTGAACAAATTAATTTTTATAACACAATTTAACAATGAGTAACTTAAAAGGAGTAGGTGTAGCATTAGTAACACCTTTCAACGAAGATTTATCAGTAGATTTTGATTCGCTAACGAGATTAGTAGAATACAACATCGAAAATGGCACCAATTATTTAGTAGTTCTAGGAACCACAGCAGAAGCTGCTACTCTTTCTGCAGCAGAAAAACAAGAAGTTATAAAACACGTTATAAAGATTAATAATAAACGTTTACCATTGGTTTTAGGAATCGGTGGAAACAATACTCTAGAAGTTAAAAAACAAATTGAAGAAGCTGATTTAACTGATTTCGATGCAGTTTTATCGGTATCTCCTTACTATAACAAACCCAACCAAGAAGGACTTTATCAGCATTATAAAATGCTAGCTTCTACAGGAAAACAAATCATTATTTACAACGTTCCAGGAAGAACTGGTCAAAACATAGAAGCTTCTACCACATTGCGTTTAGCGAATGAATTCCCTAATCTTTTTATGATTAAAGAAGCCGCACCAAACATCTTACAATATTTTGATATTTTAAGAAAAAAACCTGCAAATTTCTCTTTAGTTTCTGGAGATGATGAATATACACTTCCGGTAACTTTAGCTGGTGGAGATGGTGTAATTTCTGTAATTGGACAAGGTTATCCTAAGGAATTTTCTACAATGGTACAACTTGCTTTCGAAGGAAAAGTAGAAGAAGCTTATGAAATTCATAACAAATTGGTAGAAATCACCAGACTTATTTTTGCTGAAGGAAATCCTTGCGGAATTAAAACCGTTTTAGCAGAGAAAGGAATCATCAAAAACTACTTAAGACTGCCTCTAGTTGCTGCTTCTGAAGGTTTACAAGCCAAAATAAAAGCAGAAATGGCAAAAATTTAATTGGAAAACCAATTTTTTACTATATTGAGGCGCGATTTTTTCGCGTCTCAACTTTTATAAAAAAACAATCATAACTATATAAACTAAGAAAACTTTTATGGAGAAAACTGACATGAGAAACTACTCTTCTTCTTTCAGAGGAAAAGGTAGCGAATTTTTTGGCGTAGTTGTTATCAACTGGCTATTGACCGTTATTACTTTGGGATTATATTATCCTTGGGCAAAAGAAAGAACCCTAAAATATTTGTACGCAAACACTTACCTAGAAAATGACAGATTTCAATTTTCTGGAACGGGAAAAGAAATGTTCGTAGGTTTTATTAAAGTATTTGGAATGTTTTTATTCCTGTATTTAGCATTTTTATTTGCTGCACAATCACAAAACGCGGCGCTTTCTGTGATAATTCTTCTTTTATTCTATGCATTTATTTTAGGAATTATCCCTTTTGCTATTCACGGATTTTACAGATATAGAATGTCTAGAACCTCTTGGAGAGGAATAAGATTCGGTTACAGAGGAGACAGAAGCACTTTGGTAAAAATGTATTTCAGAGATTTATTTTTGACCATTCTTACCTTCGGAATTTATAGCTCTTGGATGACGATTCACCTTAGAAATTATACCTTGAGCAATGTAAAATTTGGGAGCGCATCATTTAAACATCATGCAAATGGTGATGATTATTTTTTCCTTAATCTTAAAGGAGTAATTTTAACCTATATTACGCTAGGAATTTACAGTTTTTGGTTCCAAAGAGACATCATTAACTTTTATTTTGACCATTTAAGTCTTCATCACAATGATAAAAAGGTTAAATTCAAATCTCATCTTAGTGCAGGAGATATTTTTGAATTATTAATCATCAATTTAATTATTATTGTTTTCACATTAGGTTTAGGTTATGCTTTTGCAGAAGTGAGAACTTTAACTACTATGTTTTCTAAACTTCAGATTTATGGCGATATCGATTTAGATGCGATTCAACAGACTGAAGCAGAATACAAAAACGCTTTCGGAGATGAAGCATTAGATGTAATGGATTTAAGCGGAGTCATCTAAATGAGTTTTACTAAAGCATATGGTAAATATTTTGACGGCCATACTTCTAAACCCTATGATGTAGAGTTAGAAATATGGCCCGAAAAAAAAATTTCCTTTTTTTATAATAATCGAAAACTCAATTGGAATTTCGAGGAGGTTTCTTTTGAAAAAAATAGCGATACACTCTACATTACTAGAAAAGAGAATCATGCAGAGAGTTTGAGAATAGACAATCCTTATGTTATCAATCTTATTTACCAATCTGCTAAAAAATCTCGAAATATTTCTTGGTATCAAAACATTCTAGATTTAGGATTTAAATTTTATGCAATTGCCACCGTTACAGTAGTTGCAGCAATTGCTTTATTTTATGTTTTTGTGATTCCTTGGATGAGTGAGCGTGTTACCGAAATCACGCCTGTAGAGTTTGACAATAAACTAGGAGATTCTCAGTATAATCAGATGGAAAGTATTCTAGAAATTGACCAAAAAAAATCAAGAATTCTTCAAGAATTTGCTTCAAATATCGATTTTGAAACTTCCAGAAAATTGACTTTCAAAGTAGTGAATGACAGTGAAGTCAACGCTTATGCTTTACCCAATGGAACCATCTTGGTGCATTCAGGAATTTTAGATAAAATCTCTAATTATGAGCAGTTAGCGGCACTTCTTGGTCACGAAGCTACTCACGTGAAAGAAAGACACAGCGTCAAAATTCTTTCCAGAGCTATTTCTGGCTACATCATTGTTTCTGCTGTAACTGGCGATGTAAACGGAATTATGTCTACTATTGCAGATAATGCCAATCAATTGAACAATCTCTCGTATTCTAGAGATTTTGAAGAATCATCTGATGCAGGTAGTTATCAGATTCTTAGAAAGAATAAAATCAATCCTAAAGGTTTAGAAGAACTGTTCTCGATTTTAAAAGAAAAAGAAGGTCTAGAAATTCCTAAAATTCTTTCTACTCACCCTATCACGAATGACAGAATAAATTTTGCCAAAAAATTAATTCATCAAAACGAATACAATTCTATTCCGCATCAAGAATTAGAACAACTTTTTACCGAACTTAAAAAATGATAAAAAAATCCATCATAAAAGACATTCCATTAATTCAAGATTTGGCAGAAAAATCTTGGCGAAGTCACTATCCGGGAATTATTTCTCATGAACAAATAGATTTTATGCTGGATTTAATGTATTCGGAAGAAGAAATCACCCGTCAATTTAATAATCCCAATTATCATTATTATCTTTTGGGTGATGCAGAAAATTTCTATGGAATTATGGGCTTCGAAAATCATTATGAACAAAAAACTACTAAACTCCATAGAATCTACATTACCGAAGACGGAAAAGGAAAAGGTCTCGGAAAAGAAGCCATTCAATTTCTAAAAAATCAAATTCTAGAAGTAGGTGACCAAAGAATTATACTTGCCGTAAATAAGCAAAATCCATCTTATCATTTTTATCTTTCTCAAGGCTTCAAAGTCTATGAAGAAGGCGTTTTTGACATTGGAAATGGCTTCGTGATGGATGATTACCTGATGGAATGGAATGCATAAATTATTATATCTTTAACATGTCATAGACATTCTCTATTAATTTTTTCACTAACTTTGTGTAATATTCAGATGAAAAGACATTTTTCAATATTTCTCTTAACAATTTACCTCTTTAGTTTTACAGAGGTAAAAGAAGTATTGAAAATTCCTGCATTAATCGAACATTATCAGGAACATAAATCTGAAAATAAAAACATCAGTATTATTGGGTTTATCGCGCTTCATTATTTAAGTGGTAGCCAAAAAGACAGTGACTATGAAAAAGACATGAAACTGCCTTTTAAAGCCCATGAAATTTCTTCAGTCAGCTTTGCTATCCAAGACTTACCTAAATCTTTTGAGCTGAATTTAACTCAAACTAAAAAGTTTTTTGAAGAAAAAAACCAGAACTTTCATTACGCTGAAAGTTTTATTAATCCACATTTACTTTCATTTTTTCAACCGCCAGAGCTGATTTAATTTATTGGTATAGAAAACTCATTACTATTTGGTTTTGAGACGTTTCACTCTATAAATTAAATTAAAATGCTTAACAAAATCATAGAATTTTCCATCAAGAATAAACTGATTATCGCTTTATTCACGCTTGGATTAATCATTTATGGAATATTTGAGGTAAGAAAATTACCTATCGATGCGGTACCCGATATTACAGACAATCAGGTACAGATTATTACCGTTTCCCCAAGTTTGGGAGCACCAGATGTAGAAAGATTCATCACTTTTCCGCTAGAACAAGCCAATAATAACATTGCAGGAATTAAACAAATGCGTAGTTTTTCGCGTTTCGGGCTTTCTGTAATCACCATTGTTTTTAAAGATGAAGTAGATTTACATTGGGCACGTCAACAAGTTGCAGAAAGGCTTCAGCAAGTTTCTAAAGATATTCCTACCAGTTTAGGAACGCCTTCTATGGCTCCGATTTCTACAGGTTTAGGAGAAATTTATCAATATGTAGTTCGCCCGAAAAAAGGTTATGAACACCGTTACAATGCGATGCAACTCAGAACTATTCAAGATTGGATTGTTCGCAGACAATTACTAGGAACGGAAGGAGTTGCAGATGTAGCGAGTTTTGGTGGAGATTTAAAGCAATATGAAGTTGCCGTAAATCCTTCTCAACTGAAATCTATGGGCGTAACCATGACAGAAGTTTTTGATGCATTACAAAAAAATAATCAAAATACTGGTGGCGCTTATATAGAAAAAGGTCCGAGTGTTCTTTTCATCAGAACAGAAGGATTAATGGGAAAAATTACAGATATTGAGAACACTGTAGTTAAAAATTTAGAAGACGGAACTCCAATCTTGATTAAAAATATTGGAACCGTACAATACGGAAAAGCCATCAGATACGGCGCAATGACCTACAACGGAAAAGGAGAAGTTGCAGGAGCTGTGGTGATGATGATGAAAGGAGAAAACTCAAACGAAGTCATTAAAAAAGTAAAAACAAGAATAGAAGAAATCCAAAAAACTTTACCAGAAGGCGTAAAAATAGATGCATTCTTAGACCGAACCAAAATGGTAAATAATGCCATCGGAACAGTAGAAAAAAACCTTTTAGAAGGTGCACTAATTGTAGTTTTCGTATTGGTATTATTCCTCGGAAATCTGCGTGCTGGATTTTTGGTCGCTTCTGTCATTCCGCTCTCCATGCTTTTTGCCATCATTATGATGAATATTTTTGGAGTTTCAGGGAATTTAATGAGTCTAGGCGCATTAGATTTCGGATTAATTGTAGATGGTGCCGTCATTATTGTAGAAGCTGTTTTGCATAGATTACAACACTTGAAAATCTATCAAAATCAAAGCATTTCTCAGACCATGATGGATGACGAAGTCTATACTTCTTCCAGCAAAATGATGAATTCTGCGGTGTTTGGACAAATTATTATCCTTATCGTTTACTTACCAATTCTCACTTTAGAAGGTGTAGAAGGCAAAATGTTTATTCCGATGGCGCAAACTGTAATTTTTGCACTATTAGGAGCTTTTATTCTTTCTTTGACCTATATCCCGATGATGAGTTCTCTTGTTTTGTCTAAAAAAATTGACAATAAGAAGACCATTTCGGATAAAATGATTGAAAAAATTGAGAAAAACTACGATAAATCATTAGAAAGAGTTTTAAAAATTCCTAACTTAATATTCTTCGGAATTGTTGCAGTATTTTTCTTTGCAGTCTTTATAATGACTAGACTTGGAGGAGAATTTATTCCTAGTCTTCCTGAAGGAGATTTTGCAGTAGACACCAGAGTTTTACCAGGTAGTAATCTGAAAACTTCTACAGATGCTGTTCAAAAGTCATCACAGATTTTGATGAAAAAATTCCCAGAAATTGAAAAAATTGTAGGGAAAACAGGAAGCTCCGAAATCCCAACCGATCCTATGCCAATTGACGCGAGTGATATGATGATTATCTTAAAACCTCGTGCTGAATGGACTTCTGCAACAACTTATGATGAACTTTCGGAAAAAATGTCTGCCGAATTGAAGAAAAATATGATTGGCGTGACTTACTCTTTCCAATATCCTGTTGCAATGCGTTTTAACGAATTAATGACAGGAGCAAGACAAGATGTAGTTTGTAAAATTTTTGGAGAAAATCTTGACACCTTAAAAGTTTATGCTGAAAAGTTAGGTCAAATTTCCAAAAAAATTGAAGGCGCACAAAACATTTATGTAGAACCCGTTTCAGGAATGCCACAGATTGTAATTACTTACAAACGTGAAACCATGTCACAGTTTGGACTTAATGTAAGTGATGTAAATAATATCGTTAATACGGCTTTTGCAGGACAAGCTACAGGCTCTGTATTTGAAGGAGAAAAGAAATTTGATTTGGTCGTTCGTTTAGATGGAAACCAAAGAAAAAATGTAGACGATGTCAATAATCTACTCATCTCTACTCCTTCTGGAATTGAAATTCCACTCAGTACAGTTGCAAATGTGAAATTAAAGGAAAGCATCAACCAAATTCAGCGTGAAAATGCTCAAAGAAGAATTATTGTTGGATTTAATGTAAGAAACAGGGATATACAGTCTACGGTAGAAGATTTACAACAAAATGTAGAAAAACAACTGAAACTTCCTGCTGGTTATTCCATAAAATATGGTGGAACTTTTGAAAATCTTCAACAAGCGAAATCACGTTTAGCAATAGCCGTTCCGGTGAGTTTATTATTAATTTTATTGATGCTGTATTTTGCATTTAATTCCGTAAAATACGGATTGCTCATCTTCTCTGCAATTCCACTTTCCGCTATTGGAGGAATTCTCTCACTTTGGTTAAGAGATATGAATTTCAGTATTTCTGCGGGAGTTGGTTTCATCGCATTATTTGGGGTAGCGGTTTTAAATGGTATTGTTCTTATTTCGGAATTTAACCGCCAAAAAACAATACAACCAGATTTAAAAACTGCAGTAATCATAGGTGGTAGAACGAGATTAAGACCCGTTTTAATGACTGCATTTGTTGCATCTTTAGGATTTTTGCCAATGGCAATTTCTACTGGCGAAGGTGCAGAAGTGCAGAGACCTCTCGCTACAGTTGTAATTGGTGGTTTATTATTAGCCACTTACCTTACACTTTATCTATTACCTGTAATGTACATTTGGTTCGAAAAACACTTCCCAGATACTCGTAGAAATCTACATGAAATGAGTGATGACGAAGATGGTTATCAACTTTAAAAAAGTATCACATGAAAGAAAAATTTTTAAAAATATTCACTTTTCTAATTTTTGGAATAGGATTTTCACAAACTCCTATTTCGTTAGAAAGTGCTATCAATAAAGCTTTGGATAATAATTTAGCCATCAAGGACGGAACATTAAGGGTTCAATACCAGGAAAAAATGCAACGTTCTGCTACAGTTATTGATCCATTGATGATATCTGGAGAAATCGGGCAAATGAATTCAGCTTATGTTGACAATAAATTTTCGGTTTCTCAAACAATTAGATTGCCAAAATTTTACAACAGTCAGAAGAAAGTTTTAGCAGAAGAATATAAAAATTCTATGTTACAATTGGATGTTCATAAGTGGCAAATCAAAAAAGAAATTTCTTTGATTTACAATGAGTTAAAATATCTAGACGAGAAAAAAAAACTGCTCAAAAAAGCAGACAGCATCTTTTCTCAGTACTACAAAAGAGCAGAACTCAGACTGAAAAAAGGAGAAAGCAATCTTCTAGAAAAAGCGACTGCCGAAAACTTGAGAAGTCAAGCAGAACTGCAACTCAATGCACTCGAAAAAGACAGAGAAATTGCTTTGCAGAAATTTAATTTCCTCATCAATGATGGAACTTTTTACCAAAATGATAAAGAAAAATACACGGTTTTAGACGTAAATAACCTTGGCGAAAATTTCTCTGGAAATCCAATTATTTTGAAACAATTGGAGCAAGAAAAAAACATTCAAAACGCTAAACTTTTAGCTGAAAAATCTAAGCTTACTCCTAGTTTTAACATTGGGTATAACAATATGTCGATGTACGGAAATGGTGCAGATGATAAATTCTATGAGCGTTCGGCAAGGTTTCACTCTGGAATGGTAGGAATAGGTTTACCTGTTTTTAATTCAGCACAGAAATCAGTGATTGAAGCTCAGAAAATCAACCAACAAATCGCTGAAAATAATTATCAGCTAGGTTCATTACAACTGAAAAATCAATACACACAGAACTTTAATCTTTATCAAAAACTAACGAATGAGATTTCTTACTATCAGAAAACAGGTTTGGCAAACAGCGAAAGCATCTTAAAAACCGCCAATAACCAGTATTATAACGGAGAAATCAATTATTTAGAATGGACTCTTTTAGTGAATCAAGCATTTGAAATTGAAAACAAATACACAGATCGATTAAAAGAACTCAATGACATTATTATAGAAATCAACGCGCTGAAAAGCGAAAATTAATTAAAAGATGAAAAAATTTACCGCAACACATAGAATTATACATTGGGTTATCGCAATTTCAATGTTCGTATTATTAGCCACTGGATTTTTAAGAATGTATTGGATGGGAAGAAAAACCATTTCTGCTGCTATCAATAACGAACTTACTGCTAAAGGTTTAGCATTACCAGAAGAAAGCGTTCGTGCTATTGCAAAATCCATTATCAATCCAATGTTTGAGTGGCACGTTAACTTTGCTTATATACTGGTTTTTGCTTTTGTTTTAAGGATAATTTATATGTTGGTAAAAGGCATTAAATTCCCTAATCCGTTTTCTAAAACGGCTTCTGGAAAAGAAAAATTCCAAGGAACCATTTATTTTATTTTCTACTTTTTAGTGGCGGTAGAAGCTGCAACTGGTATGATGCTAAAATTTGAATTAGCAGGAGAAGATATTTTAGAAAAAGCCGAAGAAATTCACAAACTAGCCATTTATTGGATGCCAGGATTCATCGTCCTTCATTTTGTAGGAATTACCATTGCCGAATTGACCAACAAAAAAGGAATTGTTTCTAAAATGATTGGAGGAGAATAATCCTTAATCAATTGTAAGTTTTAATTTTTTAAGCAAAAAATGAATCAAAAATGAAAAAAATAATTTCAATTATAACGATAACGCTTCTACTCTTTTCTTGTGGTAAAAAAGAAGAAACTGCCAAAGAAGAATTTGAAGTAGTAGCCGCTGAAAACCAAATTACACTAAACGATAACCAAATCAAAAATGCAGGTATAGAAACAGGAAATTTAGGATACGAAGATATTTCAGCAAAAATAATCCTCAACGGAGCTGTAGATGTTCCGCCACAGAATTTAGCAAGCGTTTCTGCACCAAGTGGTGGCTATGTGCGTTTTATTCGTCATATGCCAGGAATGCACGTAGATAAAGGCGAAACTTTGGCTGTTTTAGAAGATCCACAGATTGTTCAGTTGCAGCAGGATTATCTTTTGGCAAAATCTAATTTAGGTTACGCACAGAAAGATTACGCTAGACAAAGTGAATTAAATAAAAGCAAAGCCGCATCAGATAAAGCAATGCAACTCGCCCAAACTGAAGCTCAAAATCAAAATATTTTGATGAGAGGAATGGCAGAAAAATTGAGAGCTCTAGGAATAAATCCGAATAATCTGAACGCTGGGAACATTAAAAGAAGTGTAGCGGTTACATCGCCAGTTTCTGGTTATATTTCTAGTGTAAATGTGAAAATGGGACAATATGTTTCGCCTACAGAAAGACTTTTTGATGTAGTAAATACAGGTGACATTCATTTAGCATTAAAGGTTTTTGAAAAAGATTTAAATAAAATTGCTTTGAACCAAAGAGTTTTTGCCTATACCAATCAAAATCCTGATAAAAAATACGCCGCTAATGTTATTTTAATCGGTAGAGATTTTCAACCAGACAAATCAGTGATTATTCATTGTCATTTTTTAGAATATGATAAGAGTTTAATTCCTGGAACTTACATGAATGCAGAAGTAGAAACCCAAACTGAAACCGGTAACACTGTTCCAGATGATGCAGTAGTTACTTGGGAAGGCAAACAATATATTTTTGAACAAGTACAACCAAAAACCTATAAAATGTTTCCTGTAACCATAGGAAATTCGGAAAATGGTAGAACAGAAATTTTGAACCTTGACGAAAAGGCTAAAAACAAGAAATTTGTAACGAAAGGAGCATATTATCTATTGATGGGACTTAAAAATGTAGAAGAATAAATATTTTCTAAAACATTTTTATAATAATTACACAATTTACAACGTTACAATTAAAAATTTAAATAAATGAGAACTAAAAAGGTAATATTCAGCATATTACTACTCTTCAGCCTATTCGTTTTTTCACAAGAAAAATTTAGCAAGTTTCAGCAAATTAAAGACGCTGCTCAACAGGAAAACAAAAGTATTCTACTCAAATTTTCAGGCTCAGATTGGTGTATTCCATGTATTAAGCTGCAAAAAAAAGTGATTGATGACCCTGTTTTCCAAGAGTATATTTCTAAAAATCTGGTTTATGTAGAAGCAGACTTCCCTAGAAAAAAAGGGAAATTAAGTGCCGACATCATCACAAGAAATAAAGAATTAGCAGACATTTACAATAAACAAGGAGTTTTTCCTAAAATGGTCTTATTGAATGCTAATGGCAAAATTCTAAAAACTTGGGAAGGTTTTGATAATGCGACTGTAAATATGATGATTCAAGAAATTAATCAATCTACTGGTAAATAGCATGCAAAAAAAACTGACCCAACTTTTGATGGGAAATCGGTTTGAAATTACTGTAGAAGCCAAAACAGATGCAGAAGCAGATTTTTTTCTAAAAAAAGCGGTAGAAGAAATTTCTAGAATAGAAGCGTTACTCTCTACTTATCAATCTACCAGCGAAACCAATCTCATCAATGAAAATGCAGGAATAAAACCTGTGAAAGTGAGCGATGAAACTTTTTCGATTATCGCAAGGTCTAAGAAAATTTCTGAAATTACTCAGGGAGCTTTTGATATTACTTACGGCTCTATTGATAAGCGTTTTTGGAATTTTGACACCGAAATGACATCGCTTCCAGATGAAGATTTGGCTCAAAAAAGCATCGCTTTAATTGATTACAGAAATATAGAACTCAATGCAGAGTACAAAACCGTTTTCCTCAAAAACAAGGGAATGAGAATTGGTTTTGGAGGCATTGGAAAAGGCTATGCTGCAGAAAAAGCCAAAAATCTACTAAAAAGTCTTGGCGTAAAAGCAGGAATCATCAATGCTTCAGGAGATTTATCTTGTTGGGGAATCCCAGAAAACGGAAAATCTTGGACCATAGGAATTGCTCATCCTGATTTTTCGGGAATGCCATTTTCTACCCTTGAAGTAACAGATTTAGCCATCGCAACATCTGGAAATTATGAAAAATTCGTGATGATTGATGGCAAAAAATATTCGCATACCATAGACCCAAAAACAGGATTTCCTATTCATGGAATTAAAAGCGTAACAGTGATTAGTCCAAACGCAGAAATTTCTGATGCTTTCGCAACACCTATTTCGATTATGGGCATAAAAGCTGGACTTTCTTTGATTAATCAAATGAAAGATATAGAATGCATCATCATAGATGATGATAACAATATTTATTACTCAGAAAACATCAAAATCATATAAAAATGAACTCTATTAAAGTATTTTTTGCACTATTCTTCGTCTCGATAATGGTGCAAAACTGCGTTTCTGTAAAAGAATACGAAAAAAACTATGTGAACGATAGTGAAATGCAACTTTCTACCAAAAAATCTGCAAAAACAGAAAATAATTTTCTTTTATACAGAGAAGCAGCTTCTGGTGCAGATGGTGGAAAAAACGGTGGCGGTTGCGGTTGCAACTAAGTAAATTACGAATCTATATAATCATTAACGATGAAAAAAAGCATAGTATCCGTACTTTTACTAGCCATCACTTTTGGTTTCTTTGGAAAATCAAAAGCACAAGAAAAAGACTCACTTTACGAAGCGAGAAAACTGAAAATTGACGAAATTAACTTTGTATCAGGATATTACACTCAAGAAGGTGACCACTCTTCTATTGGTGGGGGAAAAGGTGATGAAGCTTTGACCAATATTTCTAATTCTATACAGGTAAGATTACTTAAAAACAGCCAAAAATATGAACATAGACTAGACGTTGCCGTAGCAGTAGACCATCACACTTCTGCTTCTACCAAATTAATTAATAATGTTCCAGATGGTTCCCCTACCAATATATATTCTGGAAAAATAAGTGCCAAAACTGCTGCTTCTAGTGGAACTAGCGGAGTTACTGGTGCTTCTTCTAAATTTGTAGGTTGGAGAATTTATCCTTCTATTAATTATTTTGCTAAAAATTTAGAACGAAATACTACTTATGGAATTGGAGCTTACTATTCCCGAGAATTTGACTATCAATCCATTGGTGGTGAACTTTCTTTTGTAAAATCGTCTCAGGATAATAATGCTGAGTTCAGTGTAAAAGCAATGGCATTTTTTGACCAAAGATTAGAAATTTTACCAGTAGAACTTAGACCAGTTAATACAGGAGTAAACAACAAAAAAGCTGACGATGACGAAGACGAAGACGAACATGAAGGAAACGATGATAATTATAAACTTTGGAATAAAAATTCTTATAGTGTAAATTTTGCCTATTCTCAAATTATCAATCCAAGATTACAAGTTTCATTGTTGGCAGATTTTGCATTTCAAGATGGTTTGCTTTCTATTCCTTATAACAGAGTTTATTTTACCAATAATACGGTTTCCAGCGAAAAATTGCCCATGCAAAGAATGAAAATCCCATTAGGAATGAGACTCAATTATTTCTTGGGCGAAACATTTATTTTCAGAACCTATTATCGATATTTCTTTGATGATTGGGGAATCAAAGCACATACTGCACAATTAGAAATCCCGATAAAAATTTCGCCATTTGTTTCATTAAGTCCTTTTTACAGATATCATCATCAGACCAGCAATGATTATTTTAAACCTTACGGACAACACAATCCTGGCGAAAAATATTATTCTTCAGACTATGATTTATCTAGTTTTAATAGCCAAAATATTGGGTTAAATCTTCATTATTTACCTTTAGAATCCAAACTATTCAAGAGTGTAGATTTCAGATATAGTTTTTATAAAAGAAGTGAAGGTTTATCAGCACATAATCTTACATTTGCTATAACCTTTAAATAACAATCTCAAAATGAACTTAAAAAACATCCAAACCGAAGTAGACGCTTCTTTTCTGTACGGTTTATTAGCAGAGAAAGAAGAAGACCAAAATGTAAAAGAGATTTTCTCACAAATGTCTGCCATCGAAAAATCTCACGCAGTAGCATTTTTACAGAAAGTAGGACTCACGGAAAAAGACATGCCGAAACCTTCTACAAGAGCAAAAATTCTCAAAAAAATTGGAGGAATTCTAGGATATGATTATGTTTTAGGGGTTTTAATGGATACCGAAAAATCATTATCTAGCTCTATCGGAAAAGCAAGAGCTAATACTAAAACTCAAGCATCTGTATCAGATACTGCTCATGTGAAAATTTTAGAAAATATTCTTCAAAATAATCCTAAAATTGGCGGAAATGCACTTTCTCGTTTTGAAAAAAGACATCGTTCTGTTGGCGGAAATGCACTTAGAGCAGCTGTTTTAGGAGGAAATGACGGTTTAATTTCTAACTTTTCATTAATTATGGGAGTTGCAGGAGCAAGTAGCGGACAAAAAGAAGTACTTCTTGCAGGTTTAGCTGGGCTTTTGGCTGGTTCGCTTTCCATGGCATTAGGAGAATGGATTTCGGTACAGAGTTCCAAAGAATTATACGAAAACCAAATGTCTCTGGAAATGGACGAATTAGAAGTAAACCCTGAAGGAGAATTAAAAGAAATAGAATTGATTTACAGGGCGAAAGGAATTCCTGCGGAACAAGCCGCACAAATGGCAACAGAACTCATGAATGACAAAAATTCTGCACATCAATTTTTGGTAAAAGAAGAATTAGGAATCAACTCCGAAGAACTGAAAGGTTCGGCTATGGAAGCAGCAATTTCTTCGTTTATATTATTTGCAATTGGGGCAATTTTACCACTTTTCCCGTTTTTCTTTTTAGGAGGAACTCCAGCAATTATTGCAAGTGCTATATCAAGTTCGATTGGTTTGTTTTTAATCGGCTCTGCAATTACGCTTTTCACAGGAAAGAGCATTTGGTATTCGGGTTTCAGACAAGTTATTTTCGGATTATTGGCTGCAGCAATCACTTTTGGAATCGGTAAATTAATTGGCGTTTCCGTTATAGGATAATCATAAAATTAAGGGCTAAAGTGAAAATGAATCACTTTATTTTTGATAAAATTTAACTTTAGCCTAATTTTTGTATCTAAAATACTGAGTTGAAAAAATTTATTTCCATATTATTCATTTCTGTTTATCTATTTTCTTTTCAAGAGTTTAGACAAGTTTTCAAATTGCCTACTTTGGTAGAGCATATTGTAAAACATAGGATAGAAAATGGTGAATTTTCATTGGTTAATTTTCTTAACCACCATTATTTCAGTGGAAATGTTATGGATAATGATTATGCTCAAGATCAGAAACTTCCTTTCAAACAAATAGATTTTACTCAATTTTCTACCATCGTTTTTGTGGTAGAATCTCTCAGTGATTTAAAAATTGAAACTCCCAAACGCTTATTTACAGAAAATAATAAATTTTTCATTTATAAAAACGACTTCATTTCTGAGTTTCAATACTCTATTTTTCAACCACCAGAAATTTTAATGTAATTCTTTGATTTACATCAACTTTATCTTTTTTCAAAAGAAAAAGATACTTCTCACATTCCTATTACATTAAAATTTAAGAAAATGAAAACAAAAACTTGGTCTTTGACGACCAGAATCTCGCACTGGCTTTTAGCCATAGGATTTACCGTAGCCTATATCACCGGCGAAAATGAATGGCAAATGAATTACCACTATGCTTTTGGAGCATTAGTTGGTGGAATTTTATTTTTCAGAATTCTTTATGGAATTATCAGTCCAAAATATTCTAATTTTGAAGATTTCCCAATGGGAATTTCTAAACAAATAGATTTCATTAAAAATTATTTCTCTAAAAATCAAACGTATGTAGGTCATAATCCTTTAGCATCTTTAGTGATGTTTTCTATGATGTTTTTAGGAATTTTCACAGCATTTACAGGTTATTTATGGGCTACAGAATCTGCACATTTTTTAGGATTTACTTTTACTGAAGAAATGGTAGAAGAAGGCCACGAAATTGGTGCAAAACTATTCTTAATTCTTGTATTTGCACATTTAGCAGGAATATTTGCTGACACTATTTTTCACAGAAAAACAGGAACTTTGGGTTCTATCTTCACAGGATACAAAAACGTACAAGCAGATGCTTCAAAAACAAATGCTTTTCATAAAATCTTCTCTATAATTTGGTTAGGCGTACCGATGATTTTATTCTACCTTGCTTTCGGTTTACCTGTAAATGAAAGAGGTAATGAAAGAGAAAATGAGGAAGAAGATGAATGGGAATCGCTGCTCTACCCTGACAAAAATTCTGAAAAATCACCAATGAATCTCATTGTGAAATTGACTAAAAACAGAAGCAATGTAGATGGAACCAGTTTGGCTTCTAGCAGTAGACAAACTGAGACTAATACTACTGTGAATACAGAAAGTAATTCTATCCAGAGTTATGCACAAAACTCACAATATTACACCGAAAACAGTAATGATGAGCGTGAATATTATGAACATGAAGAACATTCTAAACATCATCACGTAAAAAGAGAACATCATGATTATGATGAAGATGATGATTAATTTTAAAAAATAATAGAAAATACCGATGAAAATTTCATCGGTATTTTTATTAAGTTTTGGTTAAAAAATTAAGAGATTTTTCCCCATTTATTTTTGCCTTTATATTGTTTTACATAGTAATTTCTAAGGCTTTGATTCTCTGGAAGCTGTAGATTTCCGTCTATTTTTAGCAAATGTTCTACAGTTTCTTTTGCTGCTTTTATGATATTGCCATCATTCACCAAATCTAGGCGTTTAAAATCTACCATTCCGCTTTGTTGAGTTCCTAAAATATCTCCAGGACCGCGCAATTGCATGTCGACTTCAGAAATTTTAAAACCGTCATTGGTTTCGCACATAGTTTTGATGCGTTTTCTGGATTCTGTGGAAAGTTTATCGCCCGTCATCAGAATACAATAGCTTTGTTCTGCTCCTCTTCCTACTCTACCACGAAGCTGGTGCAACTGTGAAAGTCCAAATCTTTCGGCACTTTCTATGACCATTACCGAAGCATTTGGAACATTTACGCCTACTTCTATTACGGTAGTTGCGACCATAATATCTGCTTTTCCTTTGGCAAAATAATTCATGGCTGCATCTTTTTCATCGGGTTTCATTTTCCCGTGAAGCATGGTGGTATTATAATCTGGAAGCGGAAAAATTTCTGAAATATGTTCAAAGCCTTCCATCAAATTTTTATAATCTAGCGTTTCAGATTCTTCAATTAATGGATATACAAAATACACTTGTCTGCCTTTGGCAATTTCTTCTTTAGCAAAACCATAGACAGAATTTCTATCTTTTTCTCTTCTATGAGCAGTGATAATGGGTTTTCTACCAACAGGCATTTCATCAATGACCGAAACATCTAAATCGGAGTAATAACTCATCGCTAGAGTTCTGGGAATTGGAGTTGCCGTCATTACCAAAATATGCGGTGCAATTTTATTTTTAGCCCAAAGTTTTGCTCTTTGCGCTACTCCAAATCGATGCTGTTCATCAATAATCGCCAATCCTAAATTTTTAAACCGAACAATGTCTTCTAAAACCGCATGAGTTCCTACTAAAATCGAAAGTTCGCCGTTTAATAATTCTTCGTGAATGATTTTTCTTTCGGCAGTTTTGGTAGAACCTGTGAGTAATCTTACTTTAACATCCGTTTCCTTTAATAAATCTACAATCGAATTAAAATGTTGAGTTGCCAAAATTTCTGTAGGCGCCATCATACAACTTTGGAAACCATTATCCATGGCTAAAAGCATCGCTAAAAGTGCCACCATCGTTTTACCAGAACCTACATCTCCTTGCAATAATCGGTTCATCTGAATAGGCTTTTTCAAATCATTTCTGATTTCTTTCAGCACTCTTTTTTGAGCATTCGTTAATTCAAAAGGAAGGAAATTTTCGTAGAAATTATTGAAATTTTCGCCTACTATCGGAAAAGGATTCCCAATCGTGAAACTTTTGTTGTAATTTTTTTTGAGACCGTAACCCAACTGAAAAAAGAATGCTTCTTCGAATTTTAATCTTCTGTCTGCATGTTTGGCAAAATCTGCATTTTGTGGAAAATGAATGTTGAGATATGCTTGTTGACGACTCATCAATTTCAGAGATTTCATGAGGGAAACTGGCAAATTCTCTTCTATCAACTGAGGAATCTGCGAAATGATGTTGGCTTGAACCGTTTGAAAAAATTTCTGATTCAATCCTCTTTTCGTCAATTTTTCTGAACTTGGATAAATAGGTCTGAGTCTTTCTTCTGCCGATTTTTTATCTTCTAATTCAATTTCTGGATGTGGCATCGAAAAACTATGGTTAAACTCCTGAACTCTCCCAAAAATATAGATTTCTCGGTTTACGGGAATCTGTTCTTTCATCCAATTAGAATATTGGAACCAAACTACATCCAGTGTTCCTGTTCCGTCTGTAAACTTCCCCGAAAGTCGTTTTTTTCCTTTGGCATAAGTAATTTCCTGCAATTCTGTAATCCGACCTTTGAGTTGAATTTCCAAATTATCTTCCTTAATGTCTGCAATTTTATAGACTTTCGATTTATCTAAATATCTTATCGGAAAAAAATGCAGAAAATCTTCCACCGTTCTAATGTCTAAGACATTAGCAATCAGTTTGGCACGTTCTGTACCAATTCCTTTTAAAAATTCTATGGAAGTGTCTAATGTCAATGGTGAATTTGCTTCGCAGTGAACTGTGAGTTTTACGATGTGAAATTAAGGAAATTTGTTCAAAACTAAAAAAGAAAGACCTTCAATAATGAAAGTCTTTTTATTATGTTTTGGCTAAAGCCAAATTGATTTTTATGATTTCTAAAACGGACTAAAGTCCGTTCCTATTGATAAAAATATTGATAAATCCTGTGAATTGCTTCATTATTTCATTCCTCGCAAATATTTTTCAAAAACCATAACTCGAATTACTCTTTAATCTTTGATTTAAACTTCTTTTGATAATTTTCCCATTGTTCACGGGTTTTGATATTTTTATATTCGCCTTTAGAAAATAGAGTGATATAAGGTTCTAATTCTTTGGCAGAGAAATATCCCATCAAATTGGTTATGGGTTGAGCATTTTCGTCTAAAAATACCAAAGCTGGATATCCATTGACATTCATAAACTTCGCGAACTGGTGCATTGCATTTTTGGGTTTTGCCTTGGTAGCAAAATCAGGATTGGTAAAAACCCTATCATAAAAATTAACCGTCTGATTGCCTTCTGCGTTGAATTTTACAGCATAAAAATTTTCATTGATGTATTTAGAAATAATAGGATGTGAATAGGTCTGTTTATCCATTAATTTACACGGTCCACACCAATCTGCATAAAAATCGATGAGAATCTTTTTTGGATTGGTTTTTTGAGCAGTTAACGCTTGTTCCATCGTCATCCAATTCACTTGTGAAAAGGAAAAACTGAACACCCAAAGAAATAACATCGATAAAGTAGCTTTCATACAGTAGTTTTATGTGGTTAATGAACCTCTTGCATTAATTTTTTCACAAAAGGAGATATCAAAATCAGTACCAAACCAGCTACTAAAGCGTAAATTCCTAACATTTTATAACCCTCAGCATAAGTATTGAGCGCTACTAATTTTGTGGAATTTACAGGAACTTCGGAAAGTGTTTTGCCAATTCTTCCCGCAACATATTGTCCGTAAGCTGAAGCCAAAAACCAAGTTCCCATCATTACACCTTGTAGTTTTTCGGTAGAAAGCTTCGTCATAATAGACAAACCAATTGGCGATAAGCATAATTCGCCAAAAGTAATGACCAATAAAGCAATTGTGAAAATATTTAATGATGTTATCCCTTGAAGACTGGCAAAAAATTTAGTCGCAAAAAGTACATAATATCCTAATCCTAAAAAGATAAATCCTAAACCGAATTTAATGATTGTATTAGGTTCCATCTTTCTTTTGCTTAACCAAAGCCAAATAAAACTGAAAACAAATGCAAAAATAATCACGAAAAATGCACCTCCAGAATTATTAATACCATTAGGATCAGCACTGAAAAAAAGTAATTTTTTATCGAGATGTTCCGCAGCAAAAATACTCAAAGAACCGCCACTCTGCTCATAAATTCCCCAAAAAAGAATAGAGAAAATAATAAAAACCAAAGCCGCCCACAATTTATTTCTTTCGGCAGTAGTAACTTTAGACATTTCATAGAAAAGATAGAGCAAAGTCAATGGACCAATCGTCCACATAAAATAGTCAGTATATTCGGGAACAGAAACCATTTTCATGATTACCGGAACTAGAACTAATGTCAATATATAGGTTCCGTATTCTTTCCATTTTTCTAGAGGCTGATAAATTCCATCAGAGTTTAGTTTTTGAGGCTGTAAACCGATAGGTCCTAAACTTCTTTGAGTAAAAATAAAATTCACTAAGCTAATAATCATTACCAAAGCTGCAAAACCAAAAGCAAAATTCCATCTTTTATCTTCTGGAATAAAGCTAGAAAACATATCGCCTTTTCCTACAGCAATACAAACATATCCACCAATCAAAGCTCCTATATTAATACCTGCATAAAACAATGAAAAACCAGCGTCTGTTCTATTATCATTAGATTTATACAATTGTCCAACCATGGAAGAAATGTTAGGTTTAAAAAAACCTGTTCCTACAACGGTAAAAGAAATACCCAAAAAGAAAAACTGATGAGGATCTATTGCTAAAATTAAGCTCCCAACTATCATCAGTAAACCTCCCCAAAATAGAGATTTTCTAAAGCCAAGTATTTTATCTGCAAAAAGTCCACCCACGAAAGTAAATGCATATACAAAAGCTTGAGTAGCTCCATATTGCAGTTGTGCATCATCTTTTTTCATTAATAATTCGTAAACCATAAAAAAAGTGAGCATTCCGCGCATTCCGTAGAAGCAGAAACGTTCCCACATTTCAGAGAAAAAGAGTGACCAAATCTGGCGAGGATATTTACCTTTAAAATCTTGAATTTGTTCGAGAGTTAATTCCATTGTAAAAATTTATATAACGAAAATAAAAAAAACCTCTGACATTGCAGAGGTTTTAGTGAGTTTTATGATAATTTTAATTTACGCCATGCATTTTCTTTTCTAACCATCTACTCATCACGAATAGAACTGCTGCTGCAACTCCACACATTACGATGAACACTAAGAAGAAATCAAATAAATTAGCAATTTGGAAACCTAAGAAAGAGGTAGTAGCAGCGCCTTCTCCTGCTTCTCCACCTCCAGGAATTAATGCTGAAAGTGTTCCTGCAAATTTATTCGCTGCTGCGTTTGCTAGGAACCAAGTTCCCATCAATAATGATGAAAATCTAGCGGGTGAAAGTTTAGAAACCATTGATAATCCAATTGGTGATAAACAAAGTTCTCCCATAGTGTGAATCACATAAAGACCGATTAACCAGAACATAGATACTTTATCCATTGCTCCTAAACCATAAACTGCAAATGCGATTACTACATAACCAAGAGCTACTAAAGATAAACCAATCGCCATTTTTTTAGGAGAAGTAGGTTCTAATCCTCTGTTTCCTAATCTTAACCAAAGTGAAGAAAATAATGGTGCTAAAAGGATAATTGCTAATGGATTTACAGATTGAAAATAAGAAGCGGGCATTTCCCAACCGAATAAAGTTCTATCTGTTTGTCTGTCTGCAAAAATAGTAAGCGAAGCTCCTGCTTGTTCGAATGCTCCCCAGAAGAAAATCACGAAAAATGCTAGAATGAAGATCACCATAATTCTGTCTCTTTCGTCTTTTGTAAGGGATTTATCTGTTAAGATAATAAGCGGCATTGCAACCATCGCTCCGTAAATTAAATATCCAATAATATCTAATTCGCTGTTGAACATTGTTTTGAAATTCATTAAGAAGAAAATCAAAGCGGTAGAAGCGATTACAATTCCTATTTGTTTTACGCCAAATTTCTGTGTAGGTAAACCAATAGGGTTATTTTCTGCATCTACTAAAAGTTTATTTTTTTGAGCTACGAAAGTGATTAAACCGATAATCATCCCGATTCCAGCTGCTAAAAAGCCCCATTTGAAGTCTATTTTTTCAGCTAAAGTTCCACAAATTAATGGTGAGAAGAATGCTCCTAAGTTAATACCCATGTAGAAAATGGTAAATGCAGCATCTACTCTTCTATCTCCTTTCGGATACAATTGACCTACCATTGTAGAAATATTTGGCTTGAAGAAACCGTTTCCAATAATGAGTAAAGTAAGACCTACCCACATTAATGAAATAGCAGCACCACCTGAAGCTGAAGCACTAAAAAACATCGCAAACTGACCAAGAGCCATTAATATACCTCCAATTTCTATACTTCTTCTGTTTCCTAAAAATCTATCAGAAAGATAACCTCCCAAAAGTGGTGTTAAGTATACCAAACCTGTATAACTTCCGTAGATATTAGAAGCATCAGAATCTGGCATAAGAAGCATTTTCGTCATGTATAAGATAAAAATTGCTCTCATACCGTAGTAAGAGAAACGTTCCCACATTTCAGTCATGAATAAAAGGTATAGTCCTTTAGGATGTCCTTTTTGTTGTGCTGTATCCATATTTTTATTGTTAATTTTTTGTTAAGACTAGCAAATATAGTTTTTTTTTGGTTTAGTCAATAAAAAAGTCAGCACTAAAAGTACTGACTTATATCTTCTTAATTAATGACCTTGGTCTTTCATAATTTTATTCAAACGCTTTAGCATAGCTGCTCCTAGTAAAGTCGCAAAAATGAGTAAAGCAAAATTCACCAAGAAATAATTCATCTTATTATCATAACTGTACCAAGTACTTGCCAAAATTCCGGAAAGTTTGTTTCCTACTGAATTCGCTAAGAAGAAACCGCCCATCATTAATGCGGTAATTCTCGCTGGCGACAGTTTTGACACGAAAGAAAGTCCCATCGGTGATAGACATAATTCCCCAATTGTAATTACTCCATAACTTGCGACTAACCACCACGGTGAAACTTTTACGGCTCCATTATCACCAGCATAAACCGCGAGAACCATCACCAAACAAGAGAGCGCCGAGATAAATAATCCCAAAACAATTTTAGTTGGAGTTAAAGGTTCTTTTCCTTTTCGTCTGAGCATGGCCCAGAATGCTACAATTACTGGCGTTAACGCAATTACCCAAAATGGATTAATGGATTGGAATAATTCTGTATTGTATAAGAACACTTTTTGGGAAGGATTTTGCTCTAATTGTGCTTTTTGTTCAGGTTTAATATTTCTGAAATAAATATCTTTTCCTTGCGTTTTCAATGTTTTTCCTTCTTCATCTTTTTGGGTTTGATATTGGTCATCATACAAAGAAACTTCTTTGTCTTTGAAATCTTTTCCGTCAACCATATAAATGTCTTCCAAAGGTTTCTCTACACTTGCAGGAACACTTCTATCGGTATAATAATTTGCCCAACGTGTTAAAGCCGTTCCGTTTTGCTTGAAAACCGCCCAGAAAAACATCGAAATTAAAAAGATAGACAATAATGCTCCAATAGCAGGTTTTTCTTTCTGATTAGCTTTGAAATAAAGGGAAACATAAAAATAAATAACAGGAATACATGCAAAAATAAACGCATCTGTACTATCACTTCCGAAGATTTCTCCCGGTAAGAACCAACCGATTGCTCCAGCGATAATTGCAGGTAAGAATACTTTAACCAAAATTTCAGAAAGTTTGGTATCTCCTTCCTGTACTGGCTTCATTTCTGCTGCTTGTTTGTAATGTTTCATTCCTACGGTAAACACTACTAAACCAACCAACATCCCGATTCCAGCGGTGATAAATGCTTCTCCCCAACCGAATTTATTACGCATAAACGCAGCAATAATGTTACAGATGAAAGCACCGATATTAATTCCCATGTAGAAAATGTTATAACCAGAATCTTTATTGGCTTTATATTTTTCGTCTGAATAAAGGTTTCCTAAAAGTGTAGAAATGGTAGGTTTAAAGAAACCATTTCCCACAATAATTAATCCTAAAGAAGTATAAAAAAGTGGTAAGTCTTTGAAAATTCCCATCCCAATGTAACCTGCAGCCATCAAAATACCACCCAAATAAATAGATTTTACGTATCCTAGAACTCTATCTGCCAAGAAACCACCAATAAATGGAGTAAGATAAGTAAGAGCAATGTAAGTCCCGAAGATATCATCTGCCATTTTATCAGGAAGACCTAATCCTCCTCTCATTCCTTCTGGCTCGATAAGATATAATACAAAAATTCCTAAAATTAAATAATACCCGAATCTTTCCCACATTTCTGTGAAGAACAAATACGGTAAACCTTTTGGATGTTTATTGTTCATAAAATTTATTTTTCCCAAAAATAAGTTTTTTAAATGGAATGAAAAATTTTTCTAACTTTGATAAAAATAAATTCTAAAAAAAAATGGAAATCACAATAAAAGATTTAGAAAAAAATCTAAAGACACTTCCCAAAGAACTTTTAGGGAATGTGAATGATTATATTGATTTCTTGAAGGAGAAATACATTTCCAAAGAAAGTAAGAGTTCATCAAAAGAAGAAACGTTCAAACTCACTGAAAATCAGAAAAAAATATTAGACAGTCAAGAAAATTTAGATGATTCTGAATTTCAAGACCATGATGAATTTTTAGCTGAATTAAAGAAAGAATATGAACTATAAAATTAGGATTTCGTCTTTAGCAAAATCTCATATTAAAGAAGCTGTTTCATATTATAAAAAAGAAGCTTCTCTAAAAGTTGCACAAAATTTCGTGAAAGATTATGAGCAAACTCTACAAAAAATCAAGCAAAATCCTTTTTTTCAACGGTATTACAAAAATTTCAGAGGTTTACCTCTTAAAAAATATCCTTATATCATTTTCTTTCAAGTTGATGAAAACAGAAAATTAATTAGTATAAATGCTGTTTTCCAAGGGAACCAAGACATTGATAAACGCCCATAAAAAACCGCAAAAGAAATTTTCTTCTGCGGTTTTAATTTATCTTTAAGTGTACAACTTTTTACAAATTCTCCAAAATAAAATCAGTCATTTTTTTATACAATTGAGGTCTAGTTTGTCCACCGTAAATTCCGTGATTTTTGTCTGGATATGCCATAAATTCAAACTGTTTATTGCTTTGAATTAATGCTTCAGAAAATTCCATAGAATTTTGGAAATGTACGTTATCATCTGCTGTTCCGTGAATTAGAAGGAATTTACCTTTTAGTAGTTTCGCAAAAGTTGTAGGTGAATTTTGGTCGTAACCTTCAGGATTTTCCTGTGGAGTTTGTAAAAATCTTTCGGTGTAAATGCTGTCATAATATCTCCAATTGGTAACTGGCGCTACTGCAATTCCTAATTTGAAAACATCAGCCCCTTTTGTCATGGCTAAACTTGCCATATAACCACCATAACTCCATCCGAAAATACCAATTCTAGACTTGTCAATATAAGATTGATTCCCTAACCATTTTGCAGCAGCAATTTGGTCTTCAATTTCGTATTTTCCTAGATTTTTATAGGTTACTTTTTTATACTTCGTACCTCTATAACCTGTTCCTCGACCGTCTACACAAACTACAATATATCCTTTTTGCACCAAATGATTGAACCAAAGTCCATTTCCACCGTCCCAAGAATTAGAAACTTGCTGAGAACCTGGCCCAGAATATTGGAACATGAAAAGTGGATATTTTTTATTTGGGTCAAAATCCTTCGGTTTCATGATGTAAGCATTCATTTGGTCTCCTGCTTCATTCGGAATCATCATAAATTCTTTGGTTACCAAATTATCTGCATTTAATTTGCTTAAAAGCGCCTCATTATTCTGCAATTCTTTCACAAATTTCCCGTTTCCATCTTTTAAAGTATAAGTGAATGGTTTTTTAGCAGTAGAATTAGTCTCAATAAAATATTGGAAATTTTTAGAAAAATCTGCTCTATTATTTCCTTCCGCTTGAGAAAGCAATACAGATTTCCCTGATGAAATATTAAATTTAGAAACTACTTTATTGATGCTTCCTTTCTCGGTTGTTTGTAAGAAAACTTCTTTCGTTTTTGGGTTAAAACCATAATAATCAGTAATTTCCCAGTTTCCTTTGGTTACTTGTTTGTTCAGTTTTCCTTTCGCATCATACCAATACAAATGTCTGAAACCACTTCTCTCTGAAGCCCATAAAAATGAATTATCTTCTAAAAATTCTAACGTAAGATTATCGGTGTCAATCCAAGCTTGGTCTGTTTCGGTTAATAATTTAGAAACGGTTCCAGAAGCAGTATTAATTTTTAAAATTTCAACTTTATTCTGATGTCTGTTGGAAGTGGCAATCGCTACCTCATCATTTTTAGCAGTGCTAAAAACTTGTGGAATGTAATAATTCTCGAAACCCGCCAAATCTAAATGGATGGTTTTACCAGAATTTACCTGATATAAATGAGCAGAAACTTCTGAGTTTTTCTCTCCAGCTTTTGGATATTTAAAACGATAATCTGTAGGATAAAGCGATTTATTATACATCTGCATGTTCATCTCTGGAACTTGTGATTCATCAAATTTTACAAAAATGATGGCGTCACTTCCTTTGTTCCATTGATAGAAATCTGCATGCCCGAATTCTTCTTCATACACCCAATCTCCCAATCCATTAATCACTGAATTTTTCTTACCGTCATTGGTAATTTGAGTGATTTTTCCAGATTCTAAATCTTGATAAAATAAATTATTGTCTGAAATAAAAGCCACTAATTTTCCATTTGGTGAAAATTTAGGCTCTTGAACAAAATTTCCGTTGTTCAGACTGATTATTTTTCCTGAAGTAAGGTCTTTAACATCAAATTTCCCTAAAAATGAATGTCTATAAATAGGCTCAGATTCTTTTTGCAAAAGAATTTTTGATTCATCATCAGAAAAAATATAACTCTCAAAACTTCCATCTACAATATTGCCTACTTTTTCAGTGGTTTTGTAAGAATATTTTGCAATACCGCCTCTCTCGATTACGGCATAGTTTTCTCCATTTTTAAGAGAAGCGATTCCCGCAATGTTTTTGCCGCGGTAGTAACCCGAATAGATTTTTTCTAGAGTAATTTCTTGAGCAAAGCCAAAATGCATCATTCCCAAGAAACCTAATGTTAAAAACAATTTCTTCATTCCTTAATTTTTAAATTTTTCTAAATGTTATTATTCAGAAAAAGCTCCATAATATGCCGCTCCATATAATGCTGTTTTGCTATTTAGGTTTAAATAAATAGGAATTCCAGCTAAAAGCGGTTCCATTTCGTCACATTTTAAGAAGCTTTCTTCTATTTTATCTTTGTTGATAAAGTTATAAATTCTTGGCGGAATTCCACCTGCTAAAATTAATCCACCTGTTGCTTTATAATTCAGCACCATATTATTGGCTCTTCTCGCCATAAAATCTACCAGCATTTCCATTGCCAAAACGCAAGTGGTACATAATCCAGACATTGCAGTTTCACTGATTACGGCAGATTTATCTTTAGCTTCTGCTAATTTTTGGGTAAGCCAAGCTTGTTCTTCGTAGCCTTTTACATCTCTCAAAAATTCGTAGATTTTGTAAATAGCTGGTCCAGAAACCAATCTTTCCCAAACGATGATTTCGCCATAGGTTTTTTGCAAAAATTTCACCAATTCAAATTCTACATCTGTTCTCGGCGCAAACTCACTGTGGCCACCTTCAGAAGGCATTGGTCTTAAATATTTTCCGTCCCAGAAAAGACAAGCTTCGCCTAAACCTGTTCCTGGAGCCAAAATAGCAATATGACCACCGATAGAAGGATTTCCGTTTCTCATGGTCACCATAAATTCATCATCCATCTCTGTCATTCCAAAAGCCGTAGCTTCTAAATCATTAATGAGATAGACTTTATCTATTTGTAGGTCTCTACTGAGTTCTGTTACATCTATTTTAAATTTTATATTAGTAGTGTGGCAAATTCCGTTTACTACAGGACCTGCAGCACCAATAGAAATTCTGTCTGGCTTCTCGAAATTATTTTTTTTGATAAAATCAAGAATAATTTCGGTTAAAGAATTGTATTGATTTGTAGCAAAAGTATCTTCAAAGAGCAGAATCATTTTGCCATTCTCAGATTTGAAATGGGCAATATTGGTTTTGGTTCCACCTACATCTGCTGCTAGAATTGAAAGATTATTGTTTGTTGGATTTTCGATTTGTGGTAAATAAAGCGGAAATTTCATAGTGTGAAAATTTTAAATAATGTGTTGTTTAATTTTAATAAAATTGCTTTGAAAAAAATTCCCCTAAAAGTACGGATTTTCAGCAATTTAAACCTCATAGAAAACGCCCTAAAAACATGATTTTAGTCTTGTTATTTCGTGAAAATCCGCAACCTCTCCTTCTAGAATTGCAGACGAATGAAAGCTCTTTGCATGAGTGAAATTTTTAATCTCAACAAGGTTAGAAGAACGCAAACCTCCACCGCACAAAATATCTATTCTTCCTGCAGAAATTTCCACTAATTTTTGGAGCATTTCTTTGCCTTCTTCTACATTAGATTTTCCACCAGAAGTCAAAACGGTAGAAAAACCACAATTGATAAGCATTTTCAGTGATTTTTCCAGATTTTTTGTTCTGTCAAAAGCACGATGAAAAGTACAAGGTTTTCCTTTTGCAAATTGGATAAGTTCCTTACATTGCTCTTCGTTTACCTCATCATTTTGGTCTAAAATTCCAAAAACAAAACCATCTGCTCCAGCGTTATAAAAATTTTGCAATTGGTGTTTCATCAAACTAAAACCTTCATCTGAATAGAAAAAATTTCCTCCTCTCGGACGAATCATCACGTAAATAGGTACATCTATTTCCTTTTTTAAATTTTTGAAATCTTCTAAATCAGGAGTGGTTCCGCCCAAATGAAAATCTGCACAAAACTCTATTCTATCTGCTGCAGCTTTCGCAGCGATAACGGCAGATTCTTTATTAAAACAAGCTATTTCTAACATTTTACAATTTGTTTACGATTCGGTGAATTCCATCTTTTAATAACTGAGTTTTAAAATTGATTAATAATCCCAATTTTAAACCTGTAAATTTCAAATAAGTATTGGTTTGCGCAAAATGAATAGGATGTAATTCTAATACTGATTTCACTTCTACAATCACTTTTTCTTCAACTAAAATATCAATTCTATAAGCATTGTCTATTTCAATTTCTTTATAATTAAGAGCAAGTGCGTATTGTTGCTTTACCTTTAAACCTAATTTTTGAAGTTCATACACAAGTGCAGTTTCATAAGCACTTTCTAATAGTCCAACTCCGAGGTTTTTGTGCACTTCTAATGCTGCGCCAATTATTTTATAGGAAATTTCATTTTCTGTCATAGGTGTTATTAGTTTTTTATTTTTTAAACGCAAAGTCTTACGAAATTTATTTAAATATTAAGTGAGCAAAGTTCTTATCAACGAGTTGATTTTCAAGCTCTTTCAATTCGCTTGCGAATAAAACTTTGCTTGCTTAAAAAGTTTTAGCTCTTAAAAAACCTTTGCGTTTAAAAAATTAAATAAACTTTAAATGTAAGGTTTTACGAAATTTATTTAAATATTAAGTGAGCAAAGTTCTTATCAACGAGTTGATTTTATTAAGCTCCTGCATAGATTCTCTTAAATATAAAAAATATTTTCAAGCTCTTTCAATTCGCTTGCGAATAAAACTTTGCTTGCTTAAAAAGTTTTAGATGTTAAAAAACCTTTGCGTTTAATCAATTCTAAATTAAGCTTTTGGCATCAATTAAAACATTACTTTCTTGAGTATGAACCGCATAATTGAACCCTTTTTGCAAACAAAACGCTCCTGTTTCACCAAATTTATTGATGGCTATAAAACCAATCTGAGTGTCTTTCACATTTCGGTTTTGATTCACGAAATTCTTATAAATTCTCTTCACCGCTTCTTCACACGCTTGTTGTGGAGATTTTCCTTGTCGCATTAATTCTACCACCAAATGCGAACCGCAAGTTCTAATCACTTCTTCACCATGACCAGTTGCTGTAGCAGCGCCCACTTCATTATCTACAAAAAGTCCTGCTCCAATTATTGGAGAATCTCCCACTCTACTATGCATTTTAAACGCCATTCCAGAAGTAGTACACGCTCCAGAAAGATTTCCGTGTTCATCAAGCGCAATCATACCAATTGTGTCATGGTTTTCTATATTTACCACAGGTTTATATTCTGATGTTTTGAGCCAATCTTTCCATTCTTTTTCAGATTCTGGTGTGAGTAAATTTATTTTTTCAAAACCTTGAGAAACTGCAAATTGCAAAGCTCCATCGCCAACTAACATAACGTGAGGCGTTTTTTCCATCACAGCTCTGGCTACAGAAATTGGATTTTTGATATGTTCTAAAGACGCCACCGAACCAATATTCGCTTTTTCATCCATAATACAGGCGTCTAGCGTAACTCTACCGTCTCTGTCTGGTCTTCCTCCGTAACCTACACTCCTTTCATTCGGGTCATCTTCTACCAATCTCACACCTTTTTCTACAGCATCCAAAGCTTTTCCTCCTTTTGAAAGGACTTTCCACGCTTCTTCATTGGCTTGAATCCCAAATCTCCAAGTCGAAAGCACGACTGGTTTTCTGATTTTTTTATTCTTTGGAAGAATTTCTTCGGCTTTTAAAGGATTCAAAGCCAAGGTTGCAGATAAAATACCTGCATTTTTCAAAAATTTTCTTCTGGTAGTCATTTATTTTAGATTTTTATAAAGTGATCATACTAACTACAAATGAAAATACATACGCTGATAAGGTCAGTTTATGAAAACTGAATTTATAGTCACAAGATAAATTATTTTTTCTAATACTAAATGATTATAGTACTAAAAAATCTGGGGCGCTTCCTTTGGAAGCGCCCCAGACGTAAAAAATATTAATATATGGATTAATTATTAATACATAATTTTGTAATATTCATCAGCCATTCTATCAGAATTGAACTGCTCTTTTACATCATCCATTGCATTTTTCACTACTTGTCTCCATTCATCTGGTCTTTCGTAGTACATTGGTAAAATTTGGTTTTCTAAGATGTCATACAATTGGTTCCTATCATAATTGTCTACATCGAAAACGCTCATATTTGCATAATCTGCTTTTGGAACCACAAAAGAGTTCACACCATTTTTTGCAAATTCTGGAATCCAACCATCATCTGTAGAAAGGTTTACAGAAGCGTTCATAGAAGCCGTCATACCAGAAGTACCAGAAGCTTCTCTAAGAACTCTTGGGTTGATTAACCAAACATCAGAACCTTGTTTTAGAGATTTACTTAATGACAATTCATAACCTGTAAGAACCGCCATGTTTTTATGATTTTTACTTTCTTCAACCAAGTTGTTAAAAGTAGAAATCGCTGCAAAATCTACTGGATAAGGTTTTCCTGCAAAGATAATTTGCACTGGATATTTTTTGTTTTCCAATAATTTTCTGAATCTTTCTTTGTCTTGTAACAATAAATCTGCTCTTTTGTATCCTGCAAATCTTCTTGCCCAAACCATGGTGAATACTTTAGAATCAAATAATTTACCACATTGGTCTGCTACAATTCTGAAAGTTCTCTTTTTAAGATATTTTTTTCTGAAATCGAATTCTTCGTCTTCTCTTTCTTCTCTAGCGTTATACAATGGTTTATCTGCCCAATATTTGAAATCTTGTGCATTGGTAATGGCTTTAATTTCGCATATTCCTGGATATTTACCCCACATTTCGTTAGAAACTACACCGTGTAACTGAGAAACTCCATTCGCAATTCTTGCCATTCTCAAAGCACACAATGAGTGGTTAAATTGGTCGTTATCTTGTCCTTCAATTTTCTTTACTTCTTCTAAGCTTAAGCCAGAGAAATAAGACATTTGGTGACAAGTGTGTACATTGTGTTTTTCGTTTCCTGCTTCTTCTGGAGTGTGCGTAGTGAAAACCAATCTTTCTTTTACTTTTTCTAAATCTCCACCGAATTTTTTCAACAAATAGAATGCTGCTGGTAAACCGTGCGGTTCGTTTAAGTGATATACTTCTCTTTCTAGGTTTAATTCGTCTAAAAGTTTAGCTCCTCCTTTTCCTAGAAGGATGTATTGAGCCAATTTTGTAGATTCATTCGCATCGTATAATCTGTGGCAGATGGTTTTAGAAACGTGGTCATTTTCTGGCACATCTGTAGAAAGTAAAAAGATAGGTGCAGTTTTAAACGTTTCTGGGTTCAGGTACATTACTTTTACCCAAACTGGTGCATCGTGAATGTCAATTTGGAATTTAATTCCTGTATCTTCCAAGAAGCTGTACATTTTCTTAGTCCAAACTGGATTAAGCGTTTGATCGTGATTTCTAGCTTGGTCATAATAACCAAATTTCCACAAAATACCGATTCCGACAGTATCTTGCTTCAGATTATAAACACTTCTCATGTGAGAACCTGCCAAAAATCCTAAACCTCCACTGTATATTTTCAATGCTTGATCAATGGCAAATTCCATCGAAAAATACGCAACTTTCTTGCTGTAATTCGGGTTGATGCTATAAGGCATCTGATAATTTTTAAAATCCATTTTTATCGTTTCTTTAAAATCAGGTGCAAAGGTATTATTTTTTTAGAAAACTGAAGCGGAATGTATGTTAAGAATAGAAAATTTGATAAAAATCATAAATTCTTTTATAAAATCAACAATGTTGCATGATGTAAATCATCTCAAAATCGGTGTCATAAAACACAGTTTTTAATAATTTTACCAACTGAAAATCATGCTTGTAAAAATTATGGAAAAAACAATGACTAAACCCCTAGCCCAAACTTTAGAAGACTTAAAAAATGTCTCGGCAGACTTTAATACCGTTGTAGAAAACCTATTCGAATTCCGTTTCGAAGACTACAACCAAGTTTTCAAAATCAACGAACTAGATGTTCCTGCCAAAACGTATAAAAGATTCCCTGTTTTTAACAATGAAAATGCCGTAGCAATTCTCATGTTATGGGGCGCTGAAAATAAAACAGCGATTCACGACCACAAAAACTACGAGGGAAAAATAAAAGTCCTAAAAGGTGAATTAACCGAAGTATATTACAAAGAAACCAAAGATTTCATAGAATATGAAGGCGCTGGTGTAGCGATAGAAGGCATTTCTTTCGCCGAAGAAATGGGCGGAATTCACAGTATCGTGAACAATAAACCTACGCTATCTGTAAGTTTACATATTTACAAAACCAACCAACTGAACCTAAGTGGAGTTAGAATTTTCGACTTAGAAAATAAAAAATGGGCGGTTCTTAATGACAAAGCACCATCTTGCACTTGGAATTTACCAGAAGAAGCATTTGAAAAAATTTATCAACTATAAAAACGAAACACAAAACCATATAAACTCAAACTATCTTTCCAAAAATCCACAAGTCTACAATTTGTGGATTTTTTATGTTTTAAAACCTCATTGCATCGAAAATTTTGTCCGAAAAACCACTTTTGTTCGAATCATGTTCGAATCAAGCTCGAATCAGCTTCGGAAAACGGGTACTTTTTTCGAACAAAACCCGAACTTGATTCGACTTTGATTGCCACCAAACTCACAAAAGACTCTAATTTCTAACTTAAAATTTTTCCGTAAATTTGCACCCAATTTATTATGGAAAATTTCACTACAAAAACCGCTGCTTTTCACACGCTGGGTTGCAAACTGAACTTTGCAGAAACCTCTACTATTGCCAGACAATTGACTGGTGCAGGTTACCAAAAAGTAAGTTTTGACGATGCTGCAAATGTTTATATTATCAATACTTGTTCTGTAACTGATAATGCAGACAAGGAATGTAAACTTCATGTAAAACGCGCGATGAAAGCCAATCCTGATGGTTTGGTGGTTATTGTGGGTTGTTATGCCCAGTTAAAACCCGAAGAAATTTCTGCGATTGAAGGTGTAGATTTGGTTTTAGGAGCTAAAGAAAAATTCAATATTCTGAGTTACCTTGAAGATTTAGAAAAAACGGAACATCACGCTCAAGTTCACTCTTGCGAAATAGAAGAAACCGACTTTTTCATAGGGAGTTACTCTATTGGCGACAGAACCAGAGCTTTTTTGAAGGTTCAAGACGGTTGCGATTACAAATGTACCTATTGCACGATTCCTTTGGCTAGAGGAATTTCTAGAAGTGATACCGTAGAAAACGTAGTGAAAAATGCCAAAGAAATTGCAGAAAAAGACATCAAAGAAATTGTATTGACGGGCGTAAACATTGGCGATTACGGAAAAGGTGAATTTGGCAATAAAAAACACGAACATACTTTCCTAGATTTGGTGAAAGAACTCAATAAAGTAGAAGGAATTGAAAGAATTAGAATTTCTTCCATAGAACCGAATTTACTGAAAGACGAAACCATAGATTTGGTAGCAGAAAGCAAGAGTTTTGTACCGCATTTCCATATTCCGTTGCAAAGTGGAAGCGATGATTTACTCAAAAAAATGAAGCGAAGATACCTCACCAAATTATACCAAGATAGAGTTTCTAAAATTAGAGAAGTAATGCCCGATGCTGCAATTGGCGTAGATGTAATTGTAGGATTTCCGGGAGAAACCGAAGAGAAATTTTTAGAAACCTATAATTTCATTAATCAACTGCCGATTACGTATTTACACGTTTTCACGTATTCTGAAAGAGAAAATACCGAAGCCGTAGAAATGGAAGGTGTAGTGCCGATTGCTGAACGTAAAAAACGCAACAAAATGCTAAGAATTCTTTCTGAGAAAAAGAAAATGGCATTTTACCAAACCCAACTTGGGAAAACCTTGCCTGTACTTTGGGAACACGAAGAAAAAGACGGAAAAATGTTTGGCTTCACCGAAAATTATGTACGCGTACAGAAACCTTTTGATGCGAGTTCTATCAACCAAATAGAAATGGTAAAACTGGATAAAATTCAACCAGACGGAACCGTTTCTATCTCTCCTATTTTTGAGGAGTTTTTGGCGAAGGTATAAGAAATTTTCATTTCCTCTTATCCTAAAGGATGTGAAAATTCTAAATATAAATTCTAAAATCGTTACAATGATGTGGCGATTTTTTTGTGTGTAATTGCAAATAATAAAATTATCCGTACACTTTGTCATTGACTGCGTCTAATCTTTGATTTCCGAAGGAAACCTAACGAAGTGGTTCGACAAAGTCAATCTAAATTTAACGCAACCATATGTAGAGATTCTTTCAGAATGACAAACGCTGTGGTAAATGATAAAGTAATGTTCTTAGTTTGGTTCCCCTCTTTCAGAGGGGTGGCATTCCGAGAATCGGAATGACGGGGTGTTAAGAAATATTTAGATGATTTTTAGCATTTCATATTTTTCCGTAATGTGGTGTGGGTTTTATTTTTTAATTTAGTGGAATCAATAAAAACTAATAAAGTAGCAAATTGCGTATATTTATTCAAAATTATAATCAAAACACAATACAAAATTTATGGAATTAAAATTTATAAAACCTCACAAATCAATTCAGCAATATAAAACTGTAAATTTAGAGGACTTCACCATATTGACAGGTTATAATGGAAGTGGAAAAAGTCACTTATTAGAAAGTATTAAAAATGGTAGTTCAAGTATCGATAATGTACCATTTAGTGAGGTTATTTTGTTTGATTATAAAACATTTTATTTAGAAAATGAGCAAACTTTTAATAATCAACAAATAAATCAAGAAAAGCAAAATGCTTGGGCTAGATTGAGTGGAACAGTACAAAATCCAAATATTAAAGCCCAATTACAAGTTTTTAAAAATCAATTAGGCACACATAATTATGATGCTATTATACAAATTGCTAATGGAAGACCATTCTTATCTTTACTAAAAAGAGATTTTAACGGAAATGATGTTTTGTTTCAATTTTATAATGCATACAAAAATTCTTTTTATAATTATTTCAACAATACACATAACGTAAAAACACTTCCTGAAATTCAAGGATTAAAATCTTTAGCCCAATCGATATATAAAACACTAGAATTACTCACTGAAGATGAGTTTTATGACAATTATAAACCCATATCTTTAAAGAATGATTTTTTGCCTACTCAAATTGGCAAACTCTTTATTGACTATTGGTACAAATATCAAATTTTTGAATACAGAAAAATAAAAGAAACTGGAACTTATTCAAAAGATAAATTCAAAGAAGAATTTGAAAAATATTATGGTCCTCGACCTTGGGTATTAATCAGCGAAATTTTAGAATCTTTTCAATCATTTAATTATACAATTAATAATCCTGAATCTATTATAATTGAACCAGACAGAATTAAAAATTTTACATTTTCTTTAAAACACAAGAATAGCGGAATAACAATTCCATTTGATCATCTTTCATCTGGTGAAAAGATATTATTTTCTTTAGTTTTGTCAATTTATAAAAGCAAAGGAGATAAAATATTTCCATCAATTCTATTGCTTGATGAGATTGATGCATCTTTACATCCATCACAAATTCAGAATTTATTAAATGTAATAAACGAAATATTTGTTAACCAGAATGCTGTTAAAGTCGTTCTAGTAACACATTCTCCATCAACAATTGCACTTGCAGAAGAAAAAAACATTTATGTAATTAACAATCAAGGAGAAAATAGAATTGAAAAACAAACTAAAAAGACTGCAATGAATATTTTGTCCGAGGGATTTATAACTCTTGAAGAAGGTTTGCAAATTTTAGATGAAGTAGCTAGAAAAGAATTAACAATATTTACTGAAGGGAACAACATTACCTATATAAAACGTGCAATATCACTGATTGCTCCAGAAATTTTAGGAAAAATTGAAATTATTGATAAATTAAAAGACCGAACAGGAAAAACTCAACTTTCCAATCTTTTTGATTTCTTTTCAAAATTACCTCATAAAAATAAGGTTTTATTTGTCTATGATTGTGATGTCCAAACAAAACTTCAAGAATCTAATGAAACTTATGGATTTATTTTTGAAAAGAATTTAAAAAACTCAAAAGTAATTAAAGGCATAGAAAATTTATTCGCTGAAGATTTGTTTACATCAGATTTTTATCCTGCAAAAATTAAGGATGATGGAGGCTATCAAGCATCACTTGACAAAAACAAATTTGAGCAATTTATTTTAGATAGGAATAATATTGAAGATTTCACAAATTTTAAACCACTAATTGAAAAAATAAAAGACATATTATAATGTTTTACAATACTTGATCTCCGAAGTCTCCGACTTCGGAGTATTAATATTTTCTTGTGTTGAGATTCTTTCAGAATGACAAAGTAAATGTAGAAAAATTATATTTTCCAAAAATTTAACCTTTCCGCCAAAATCCTATCAAAGAGCTAAAAATATTTATGAAAATTTTGAGAATTTTACCTTTTTTAGCGTTGCTCCCGTTTTTGGGTTGCAGCAGTAGTGAAGATGAACCTACGCCAACTCCCACAGAAACCATGTATTTCCCTAATAATACAGACAATAATTGGGAAACCAAATCTATTGCAAGTCTCGGTTGGAACCAAAGCGCAGTGCAACCGCTTAAAGATTTCTTGGCAGAAAAACATTCTAAATCTTTTATGATTTTGGTCAACGGTAGAATTGTAATGGAAGAATATTTCAACGGGCATTCTGCTACCGCAACTTGGCCATGGAACAGCGCCGGAAAAACATTGGTTTCTACCACCACAGGAATTGCGCAACAAGAAGGTTTACTGAATATCAATAATAAAGTTTCTCAATATTTAGGAAACGGCTGGACTAGCGAACCTCTGGAAAAAGAAAACCTCATCACGCCGAGACATTTACTCACCATGACTTCGGGCTTAAATGACGAAAGCAATTGGGTAATCAAATCTAACCTCACCTATTTGGCAGATGCCGGTACAAGATGGTCTTACAGCAATGTTTTTCAGAAATTAATAGATGTAGTTGCCGCTTCTAGCAACCAAACTTTTGAGAATTATTTTAATGCTAAACTGAAAAATAAAATCGGGATGGATGGTTTCTGGAATTTCGGGACTATTTTCACCATTTATCATAGCAACACCAGAAGTATGGCGAGATTTGGACTGCTTTTCCTGAACAAAGGAAAATGGAAAAACGAACAAATCATCAATGAAACTTATCTGAACGAAGCCATTTCTACTTCTCAAAATATCAATCCTTCTTACGGTTATCTTTGGTGGCTCAACGGAAAATCTAAATATATGGTTCCGGGTTCGCAAACGGTTTATCCCACTGCTTTAGTTCCTAATGCTCCTGCAGATATGTATGCAGCGATGGGCGCCGAAGATCAAAGAATTTACGTAATTCCGAGTAAAAATATGGTGGTCATCAGAATGGGTGACGCTTCGGATCCGCAAAATCCTAATTTTGCACTGTCTGGTTTTGATGCTGCTCTTTGGGATAAAATTAATGCAGTGGTAAAATAGATGTGAGATGTTAGGGTTTAGGTTTAAGGACTTAGGATTTAGATTTTAGATAAAAAAATTCAAAATTTGCTTTCTTTGAATAGAGGAAAATAAATTTTGAATTTTTAGTTTATACTATTTATTGAGTATCTCATGTCTTGTATCTAGTATCTCACATCTAGAATCTAATGCTCAAACCAAATATCTTGGTATTTCACACCTGCTTCGATTGGTAATTGCAACCAGTTATTCTGAGGAACAATTGGGCAACTGTAATCGGTAGCGTTATAAGCACATAACGGATGATACGCTTTATTGAAATCAATAATCAATTCATCATTTTGAGGAATTCTTAAATCCAAATATCTTCCGCCACCATAAGTATCTTTTCCGTTGGTTTCATCTTTGAAAGGCAAGAACAAATAATCCTGATATTCTGGATCATCTAACAAAGCTAAACTTTGATAAACCGTCAAAACCTGTTCTGCCCCATTCAGCGTGAAATAGGCTTTCCCGAATTCTCTGTATTTTTTGGTTCTTCCAGACGAAGTTGGAATTTCAAAAGGAACCGCGTTTTCAGTTTTTACCAATTTCGCTTTTACACGATAGTTTAAATCAATCGGAAAAAAGGGATGAGACTTGAATTTCTTGAAATTAGAGCCACGCAAAGGTGTTTCTTCTTCTGTTTTGTATTCTCGATTGAGTTCTTTTTGGAAGATTTCGATTTCTAGAATTTCTGCAGGAAATTGTTTTTTATCGGTTTTATTTTTAAGACCTTGACCAAAGGCAAAACTTGAAACTAAGAGTAAAAGTAGGTAAATCTTCTTCATTTAAATTAATTTTATAGTATAAACATCGCTTTCATTTCTATCAATATCAGTCACCAGAAAACCTCCTTCTTGCGGAATTTCTTCCACGAAATCAAAGAGTTTGCAATCTTTAGGCAATCCAGAAAAAATAAGGGTAAACCAATATTCTTTCACAGGTGGAACTTCCGTCCAGTAAGGAAACATCGAGATATTTTCCCAGAATAAAAGTTGGCTTCTATGTCCCGTAAATTTATCCACCAAGAATGTGGTGCGCCAAATTCTTACGAGATTTCCAATCAAATAATTATTCTGAAAACCACAGTGCACGATAACTTGCTTCTCTTCCTCGAATTTCGTGTCGAGTTGTGAGAGCAATTCTGGAGCAATATTGGGTTTGATAATGGTAGCCATTGATAAAAATTCAACGGCACAAGTTAAGAATTTTTAGAAAATAAATGGAGGTTATCTTCCTCAAAATTTCATTAACATTCTGCCACGTTCACGGCAACTGCTAAACCACCTTCAGAAGTTTCTTTGTACTTAGAATTCATGTCTAGCGCAGTTTCCCACATCGATTTAATCACATCATCCAAAGAAACTCTGGCTTTAGAAGGATTACTTTCTAGCGCGATATGACAAGCGGTAATCGCTTTCATGGCGCCCATAGAATTTCTCTCAATACACGGAATCTGAACCAATCCACCAATTGGGTCGCAAGTGAGACCAAGGTGATGTTCCATCGCAATTTCTGCTGCCATCATTACTTGAGCTGGAGTTCCGCCCGAAATTTCCGTCAAACCAGCTGCAGCCATCGCTGAAGAAACACCAATTTCTGCTTGGCAACCTCCCATCGCTGCAGAAATAGTTGCATTTTTCTTGAAAAGCGTACCGATTTCTCCCGCTACTAAAATAAATCTGATGATATTTTCTTCTGAATTGAATTCAGTAAAGGTTTGAGAATACATGAGTACCGCAGGAATTACACCACTCGCTCCATTCGTTGGTGCTGTGATAATTCTACCAAAACTGGCATTTTCTTCGTTTACAGCCAATGCAAAACACGAAATCCAACGGGTAATTTGATTGAAATCTTTAGGAGAATTTTTTACCGCAGCAAACCATTCGTTTATGTTTTTATAAATAACGTCTTCGCCTAATAATTTTCGATTGAAATCTGCAGCTCTTCTCGTTACATTAAGTCCACCCGGTAAAACCCCTTCTTTATTAACGCCTTTGTAAATGCATTCTTTAATTTGTTGCCAAATGTAAAGCGCCTCACTTCTCGTTTCTTCTTTGGTTCTCCAAGTTTCTTCATTGATGTACACTAAATCAGAAAATCTCTGTACTCCTAATTTTTCACAATATTTGGAAATATCTTCACCTTTATGACAAGGATAAGGCGTTCTGATACAGTGACTTTCAATAGAATTATCTTCTTGAGTCGCCACAAAACCGCCACCAACAGAATAGTAGTCTTTTTCTAAAATTTCGCCGTTGTTAAAAACCGCTTTGAAAATCATTCCATTTGGGTGAAAATCTAAAGATTTTTGCATATTCAGCACCAAATGTTTCCCGTAAATAAAAGGAATTTCTTTTTCAGCACCTAAAATCAATTTTCCAGAATTCTTGATTTCGGCAATTTTAGCATCTATTTTATCGGTATCTATTTTTTTGAAATTTTCTCCGCTTAAACCCAGCATTCCGGCAATATCTGTTCCGTGACCAATTCCTGTTTTGGCAAGCGAGCCAAAAAACTCTACATACACTTCTGCCACCTCTGAAATCTGATGATTTCTTCTGATTTCGCTCAGAAACATTTCCGCTGCATTCCAAGGTCCCATCGTATGAGACGAAGACGGCCCAATTCCTACTTTTATGATTTCAAAAACCGAAATACTCTCCATATTGATTATTGATAAATGATTTTTACAAAGATAAAATTATTAGGCAAACCATAAAATATTATTCATCCTTAAAATTTTGAAAATACGCCTTCAAATTTTGTAACAGATAAGCCACTTATTCTCAATTAATTTGCTCTTGAAAAAACAACTCCTTTCCTATGAATATCATTCCCGAAAACCTAAAAAAATACCAGAAATTCATTTCTTTGGTGCTCAAATATAGAAACAGCGACATTTTATCGGCTGCTTCAGACAAAGCGCTTGATGAATTGACAGAAGACCAAGAACTTTCTGAAGAGTCTAATCGCTACACTTCGCCAGAGGAATTGGTAGAAGACCTTAAAAATATGGGTCCGACTTATGTAAAAATCGGGCAAACTCTTTCTACGAGACCAGATTTATTGCCAGAACCTTATTTATTGGCATTGGCAACTTTACAAGATGATGTAGAGGAAATTCCGTATTCTGAAATCCAAAAAATAGTGGAAGAGGAATTAGGAACTAAGATTTCCAAAGCTTTTTTAAGTTTTGAGACCCAACCATTGGCTTCGGCAAGTATTGGGCAAGTTCACAAAGCGGTTTTGCGCTCCGGAAAAGAAGTAGCGGTGAAAATTCAAAGACCGGGAATTCGTAAAAATTTCATCGAAGATTTAGACACGCTGAAAGAATTATCAGACCTTGCTGTAAAACATTCTAAAACCGCCAAAAAATATGGAATAGACGATGTTCTAGACGAGATGAGACATATTCTCATTCACGAGTTAGATTATAGCAGAGAAGCTCAAAATCTGACTGCTCTGGGCAAAAATCTAGAAAAATTTGAGCATATTGTGATTCCTCAACCTGTTTTAGACTACTCTACTTCTAAAATTCTGACGATGGATTTCGTGGAAGGTCAAAAAATCACTTCTGTTCATGGAATTCAAAAAACAGAAACCGATTTTTCGGTACTCATTGATGAATTGGTAGAAGCTTATCTTCAACAAATTATTTTTGATGGTTTTGCGCATGCAGATCCGCATCCGGGAAATGTACACCTGACCAAAGACCGAAAAATTGCCTTAATGGATTTAGGAATGGTGGCGAAATTCAGTCCAAATTTGCAGGAACAAATCTTGAAACTACTCATCGCTATTAGCAAATACAATGGCGAAGAAGTTTCTAAAGTGCTTCTAGAAATCAGTCAAGATGATAAAAACGCAGATATTATTGGTTTCAAAAAAGAAATCAACCGAATTGTGCTGGATTCTCAGAACAGAAATGCCGCAGAAATGCAAACGGGAAAAATGCTCATCAGAATGAATAAAATTGCCGCAGAAAAAGGAATCAGAATTGCGGTAGAACTGAATATTCTTGGGAAAATATTATTGAATTTAGACCAAATTGTAGCGGTTCTCGCTCCTCAATATGATTTGGCTGAAAGTATGAAGAAGATTTTGGAGAAAATGATGGTCAAAAAAATGGCTCACGAAGCCCAACCAGAAAATTTCTTTGCTCAATTGATAGAAACCAAAAAACTAGCCGAAAATCTTCCAGAAAGGCTCAATAAAATCACCGAAAATTTGGCTCAGAACCAGTTTGAGCTCAAAATAGATGCTTTAGACGAAGAACGATTTACCGATGCCTTCCAGAAAGTAGCCAATAGAATTTCCATCGCACTTATTATTGCTGCATTAATCATTGGTTCGTCTCTATTGATGAGAGTTCCTAATTTTCAAATTTTTGGAATTTCTATAGCGATGTTTTTCTTCATCATTGCTTCGGTTTTCGGATTATGGCTCGCTTATAAAATGGTCATAAAAGACGAAGATTTTAAAAGAAAAAAATAATCACCAAAAAAACAAGTCGCAAAATAAAAAATTTTCCGCTGTCATAAAAAATGACCGCGGTTTTTGTTTGTTATCAAATAATTAGTAGGAATTTTAAGGATAAATCAAGAAATTTCAGTAAATTTGATAGAAGTTTAAATGTTTATTATGAAAGTTTTTTATCAAATAGTACAATCTTTAAAAAACTTCATCGTAGAGATAGGCGAAATGAGCTATTTCAGCATAAGATTTTTAAAAGAATTTTATAAAAAACCTTATGAATTTCAAGAATTCCTGAAACAATGTTACAGCATTGGTAACCGCTCACTTTTTCTAGTTTCTGTTACGGGATTTATCATCGGTTTGGTTTTCACTTTACAAACCCGTCCTACTTTAATGGAATTTGGTGCTGTTTCTTGGATGCCTTCCATGGTGAGTATTTCCATTATTAGAGAAATCGGGCCGATTATTACTGGGCTGATTTGTGCAGGAAAAATAGGCTCTGGAATAGGTGCGGAAATAGGTTCTATGCGCGTAACCGAACAAATAGACGCTATGGAAGTTTCGGGAACCAATCCTTTTAAATATTTGGTAGTGACTAGAATTCTTGCGACGACTGCTATGTTACCGATTTTGGTTTTTTACAGTGATTTTATCGCGATTTTCGGGTCTTATTTGGTAGAAAATCTGAAAGGTGACGTTTCTTTTTTACAATATTTTAATCAAGTTTTTGACAATATAGAATTTAGTGATTTGCTTCCTGCAACCATCAAGACTTTTTTCTTTGGTTTTGCCATAGGAATGGTAGGTTGTTTCAAAGGATACCAATGTAAATCAGGAACACGAGGTGTAGGAATTGCCGCCAATTCTGCGGTGGTTTACTCCTCTATGTTATTGTTTGTTATCGATTTTATCGCTGTATTGATTACCAATATTTTTATAGAATAAAATGAATCCGAATGTTGCACATGAACCGATCATCAAAATTGAAAATCTCTATAAAAAATATGGAGACAATGTAGTTTTGGACGGATTTAACTTGAATCTTTATCAAGGTGAAAATTTGGTAATTATGGGAAAATCTGGCTCTGGAAAATCGGTGATGATAAAATGTTTGATTGGTTTAGAAATTCCAGACAGTGGAACGATTGAAATTATGAGCCAAAAATTAGAGCATCTTTCTCTAAAAGCTTTAGATGAAATAAGAGCAGACATTGGATTTTTATTTCAGGGAAGTGCGCTCTATGATTCTATGACAGTGAGAGAAAATCTAGAATTTCCGCTCAGAAGACATATTTCTAAATTGGGAAATGTAAAAGATACTTTGCCTTTGGTAGAAGAAGCGCTGCAAAATGTGGGACTCAAAAATGTAATTGATTTAATGCCGAATGAACTTTCTGGCGGTATGAAAAGAAGAGTTGCATTGGCCAGAACGCTTATCCTAAAACCAAAAATTATCATTTATGATGAACCCACCACTGGTTTAGACCCAATTACTTCAAAAGAAATTATCTTGCTCATGAAATCAGTGCAAGAAAAATATAAAACCTCATCGATCATCATCACGCATGATGTAGACTGTGCTAGAGTTATTGCTAATAGAATGATTTTACTGATTGACGGAAAAAATTATGCAGAAGGAACATTTGCCGAACTTTCCACTTCACAAGACCCAAAAGTAAAAGCATTTTTTAAATAAGTTTTTTAAAAACATGGAAAAATCAGTTGCTCAAAAATTAAGACTCGGAATATTTGTTATCCTCGGAACCATCATTTTTATTATGGCTGTTTATTTTATCGGAAACAGACAGCAATTTTTTGGTAAAACAGAAACCTTAAAATCACATTTCGAAAATGTAAATGGCTTACAAGAAGGGAATAATGTCCGTTTTTCTGGAATTAATGTGGGCTATGTTAAAAAGATAGAAATCATCAACGATACGCTCATTAATGTAGAAATGAATATTGACAAAAGCGCCATGAAATTCATCAAAAAGAATGCAATTGCAAGTATTGCTTCCGATGGTTTGGTAGGAAATATGATTGTCAACATCACACCAAATTCTGAAAAAGCTGCGCTTGCAAAATCTGGTGACATTCTAAAAGCCGAAGAAAGACTCACCACAGAAGATTTGCTCAAAACCCTTAACAAAACCAATAACAATGCTGAACAAATTACGGCTAATATTCTAGAAGTTTCTGAAAAAATCAATAACGGAACAGGAACGCTCAGTATGTTGCTGAATGACAAAACGCTAAGTCAAGATGTGAAATATGGAATTTCTGACCTTAAAAACAGTATTGCCAACATTAAGAAAACCAGCTACGAAACAACTAAAACGATTAATGAAGTGAATAAAATTCTTGCAGGAATTAATGACAAAGAAAACATTGTTGCGGTGCTTAAAGATTCTGCTGTAGCCAATAAAATGCGAAGAGCGCTTACTCATCTCGATGAATCTTCTCAAAATATCAATAAAACTGTAGTCAATCTAAACGAAACCATCAGCAATGCTAAAAACGGAAAAGGCGCCATCAATTACCTTTCTAACGATGCCAATTTGGTGAAAAATATAGATTCTACGATGAATAATCTTAACCAGGCAAGTGTTTTACTGAACCAAAATCTAGAAGCCCTGAAACACAATATCTTCTTCAGAGGTTATTTTAAAAAATTGGAAAAGGAAAAACAAAAAGCTCAGAAAAACCAAAAATAATCAATTGCTGAAAACTTCTTCTAAAATTTTAGAAACTTCCTTGGCTTTAGTTACAGGAAAAAGATGTGTTCCGCCTTTTATGACATAATTGGGTTTAGAATTTTTTACTGGAAAAACAATGTCTTTATCTGCTAAAATTTGGATAACGTTTGAATCTTCTTCATGTTTCCATTCTAAGATTTTATTGATACTCCATTTCAGATAAGTAGGATTTTGCACCTTGAAATATTGCCAAAGTTTAGGATTATTCGGGTCAAATAATTTTCTGAAAAAGGCATAAGATTTTATGGTTTTTTCGGAGAAATAACTTTCAGGAAGTTTCGCAAAAATTCTAGAACTTTTTGCCAAATGAAAGGTGATAGACATTTCTTTATCAGACTTTATACTTCCCAGAATCACTACTTTTTCTGCGGGTTTCAGTTTGTGAATCTCTTGCACCATAATTCCTCCAAAAGAATAACCCAGAAGACAGAATTTTTCGCTCACATCTACTTTTTCGGCCATTCTATTGACATAGTTTTCAAAACTTTCGTTGTAATTAGGGATTAACCAATCGATGTAGATAATTTCGGTAAACTTTTTAGGAAACTGGATGTACTCAAAAATACTTCCATCTGCTCCCAATCCACTGATGACATATAATTTCATGCGATTATTAGCTTAGTAATTCTGTATAAATTTACAGATTAAAAACAAAAAATCCTAAAGAAATTTTCTTTAGGATTCTCTAAAAACACAATTGAAAAAAACTATTTCGCTGTTAGTTTAACAACCAAATCTATATCGTCTTTTACTACTACATCTTGCATAGTAGATTTATAAGCTATGTCCCATTTTTGTCTGTCGATAGTAAATTTATCAGATTCTAAAGTTACTACACCGTTTTTAACTGAAATTTTAGCTGGGAAAGAAACTGCGTTTGTTTTTCCTTTAGCTGTAAGATTTCCTGTAACGATGCTTTTACCATTAGCTCCTTTTTTCACAGAAGTGATTTTGAAAGTAGCAGTAGGATATTTATCAACTTCGAAGAAATCGCCATTTTTAAGGTGACCGTTTAATTTTTGTTGATATTCACCTTGTAAATCAGTAGCGTTAATAGAAGTCATATCTAATACAAAAGTACCACCAACTAGAGCGTTTTTCTTTAAAACAACAGTTCCGTTTTTCACGTTTACCGTTCCATCGTGAGAAGAAGCTTCAGTTTTAGCGATTTTATAACCCCACCAGTGAACGTCAGAAGAAACTACTTTTTTAGCTTGTCCAAAAGCTAGTCCTGATACTAGTACTAATGATAATGCAATTTTTTTAATCATAATCTTTTTATTTTTTTTAATGAGACAAAAGTAGTCTTATTTCTGATACGAAGTCATTGATGTATGTTAAGAAATTTCAATTTCTATATTTAATTTCTTCTATCAATAAAAAACTTCGCTTGAATGGCTCAAGCGAAGTCTAACATAAAAACTTAAAAATTATGAAAATAGTTATAAAATTGAGGCTTTAAAGAAAGCCACCTACATTTTATAAGTTATTATCTTTCATTTCATAAAGTTACAGTTTTTATCTGAAATATTCAAATAATAAACATCTGAGTTTTATCACTAAAAAGCTCCCGAAAGTCAAAATAACATCTCGAGAGCTAAAAAATTAAATAATTGAGAAAACTGATTTATATTGAAACTATAGTGTTATAGCGTAGATTTTACTTGCGGTTTAGATTTCTTGTTCAGAAATCTATTCATCAAATAATTAATAGCAATCGGAGCTACATAAGCTAAAATCGCAGTGAATATTTTTGATCTTACCTTTTTCATAATTTTGTTTTTATATTTTGTGATTGGTGCTTTTTGTTGATACAAAGATTCTACAAATCCATGAAAAATATTTTATAGAATTTCCATAAATATTTACAGAATTTCACAAAAAAACCGACTTTATAAAAAATCGGTTTGTTATTTTATATGGTCTAAAGATTAGCTTAATCCAGTAATTACACCATCTTTGTCTATATTCATTCCTTCTGCTGCTGGAATACTTGGTAAACCAGGCATTCTCATCATATCTCCTAAAATTGGAATAATGAATCCTGCTCCTGCTGCAAATTCAAATTCACGAACGGTAACTTTGAAACCAGTTGGTCTTCCGATTTTTTTCTCATCATCAGTTAAAGATTTTTGAGTTTTTGCCATACAAATCGGTAGCTTATCCAGTCCTAATTCATAAATGGATTTTAGTTGATTTTTAGCTTTCTGAGAAAATACAGCGCTGTCTGCTCCATAAACTTCTTTGGCAATTGTTTCGATTTTGTGCTCCACAGAATCTTCTACACTGTATAAAGGTTTAAAATTATTACCGCAGTTAAATGCACAACTCGCCACTTCTTCTGCAAGTGCTTTCATGCCTTCTCCACCCATTGTAAATTCATCTGCCAAAATAGCTTTTACCCCTAATTTTTCGCATTCTGCTTTTACAAAATTGATTTCTTCTTCAGAATCTGTTGCAAAATGATTAATCGCTACAATTGGTTTTAATTGCCATTTAAATCCGTTTTCAATATGTTTTTTAAGGTTTTCAATGCCTTTTTCTACTGCTGCGAGATTCGGTTTTTCGTATTCGCCCTTTTTAGCACCACCGTGATATCTTAAAGCTCTAATGGTAGCCACCAAAACATAAGCATCTGGTTTTAAATTTCCATAATATCCTTTGATGTGCATGAATTTTTCTGCGCCCAAATCTGCTCCGAAACCTGCTTCTGTTACTACAAAATCCGCTAAAGAAAGTCCCATTTTAGTAGCAATAATCGTATTGGTTCCTTGCGCAATATTCGCAAAAGGCCCACCATGAAGAATCGCTGGATTTCCTTCTAAAGTTTGTACTAAATTCGGACGAATAGCGTCTTTTAATAAAATCGCCATCGCTCCTTGAGCATTTAAATCTCTGGCGTAAATGGGTTTTTTATCAAAAGTATAGCCTACGAAAATATTTCCTAATCTGTTTTTTAAATCTTCGAAATCTTTAGAAAGACAAAGAATCGCCATCACTTCTGATGCTGGTGTAATATTGAAACCTTCTTCACGCGTAATTCCGTTATTAGAACCGCCCAAACCTACTACAATATGACGAAGACTTCTATCATTCATATCCATTACACGTTTCCAAACGATGGTTCTAGGGTCTATATTGAGACTTCTTTTTTTATCTTGAAGATTATTATCAATGAGTGCAGAAAGTAAATTATTGGCTTTTTCTACCGCCGAAAAATCCCCTGTAAAATGCAGATTAATATCTACCATAGGAATAACTTGTGCATAACCACCACCTGCTGCTCCACCTTTTATCCCGAAAACTGGGCCTAAACTTGGCTCACGCAAAACTGCGATGGCTTTTTTCCCGATTTTGTTCAATCCGTCACACAAACCTACAGAAACAGTGGTTTTACCTTCGCCAGCTGGAGTAGGATTAATCGCTGAAACCAAAATCAATTTTGATTTCTTGATATTTTCTTCGTTGATGTATTTTAAAGGGATTTTCGCTTTGTATTTCCCGTAATACTCTAAATCTTCTCTGTCTATACCGATTTTGTCTGCAATTTCTCTAATATGTTTAATATCTGCCGATTGCGCTATTTCTAAGTCTGTAGGAAAGCTCATAATTTTTTAATTTGTTTATTCTCAAAAATACAAGAATTTGACTAAACCATGAAAATTTTACACTTGAGATTTATCAGCCACCAAAAAATGAGAATATTTTTTATGTTTTGAGAGATTTAACTAAATAATATCAATACAATCTAAATAAAAATGACAATCTATGAATACACTCCGAAAAACATTTTTAGATTTTTCTAAAAAATTCCTCAAAAAATCACACAAAAGTGTAATTGAATCACAAAAAGGATACCCCTATTTTTGAACCATCTAAAAAGTAAAAATATGAGAACTATAAAACTACGATTTAAAAAATTTCTCCATAGACTTTTAGAATATTATAGTGTGAAGGAGACGTAAAAAAGCCACCATTTTTGGGTGGTTTTTAATTCTTATATTTATCTAAAATTATTTAACTAATAAAATGAAGACATTCACTTCTCCAGATGGAATTTTTGAAATTGAAATACCATTGGAATGGGACTATAAAAATGAGATTGCTGGAATTGAAAATGAATCACCATATAGTTTTGAGTCGTTTAAAAATTCTATTGGTGCTTTCCAAATTAGTTGTTACCTAAAAACAGATAAGAATATTAAAACCATTTTTAATCAATCTTACATGCAAAGAAATTTAGAATTCAAAAAAAGAATAATATCTGATAATGAATGTTTTAAAACATTTATTTGGTATACAACAGTTGAAGACTATTTTTTCATGGCAAAATTTATTTGTCAACCCTCTAAAGAAAGTGATAATAAAATTAAGATTGAACTAACAAAGGTTGAAAATTGTTTAAAAACCCTAATTTGTCTAAAACCCGATTTGAGAAAAATTGCAGTGGGAATTTATAGGTATGAAAAATTCATTGCTGGTTTAGGAGCAACTTTTGATTTAATGAATAATGCAATTGAAAATAAATCTTTTATAGAATTAACAATATTATTATCAAATCAAATTGATGCTTATCTGAGAGTTTGTATTGTATTAAAATATCAAATAATCGATAAAACAGACCTATTTAGAATTGAATTTTTACATCAAAAAGATTCAGATAAACCCAAATCAGAAAAAACGATATATCAAGAAGCCTTAAATCTTAATATCATTGACAAAAAACTATATGACAAATTATATATTATGTATAATGAAAGAAATAAAGTAGTTCATAGATATATAATTTCAGACATTAAAACGTTTAATTTAATAAACATTGTTTCAAATTATGCAGAAGTTTGTGAAGAAATAAGATTAATACTTGAGCAAATTGAAAAAGAACAATTTAAATTAAAAGTTGGATATTTTCAAAACAAAAAAACCCAAAGTGACAGAGATGAAATTAATATTAAAAAATTACATTCTATGATTAATGAAAAACATTTTATTAAAGATTATTACCGCCCTATAATATAACAAAAAACTCCACTCGAAAGAGTGGAGTTTCTATTTTTATGCTTGTTCTGTTGGTTGTTCTCCTTCTGGTTTTGGAGCGTCTCCTTCAGTTCTAGGCTTTTGTTCTGGTCTTGGAGGTCTTGGTAAAAGAACTTTTCTAGAAAGTCTCATTTTCTTACGATCATCATAACCCATAAATTTCACTTCTACTTCATCACCTTCAGCATAAGGAACTTTATCTAATCTCTTCCATTCGATTTCTGAGATGTGTAGTAAACCTTCGGTTCCTTTAGCAATCGCTACGAAAGCACCAAAATCCATTACTTTTACTACTTTACCTTTATAAACAGTACCTACAACTGGCACGAAAGTAATTTCGTTAATTCTAGCAATTGCAGCATTGATTTTCTCACGGTCAGTTCCAGAGATTTCAATTCTACCAATTTCGCCCATTTCTTCAATAGAGATTACAGTATCTGTATCTTTTTGAAGCTGTTGGATAATTTTACCACCAGGTCCAATTACCGCACCGATGAAATCTTTAGAAATTTCTAAAATTTCCATTTTCGGAGCGTGAGGTTTCACATCTGCTCTTGGTTTATCGATGGTTTTAAGGATTTCTCCTAAAATATGTAATCTACCTTCTCTTGCTTGGTTTAATGCTGTTTCCATGATGTCCATGGTTAAACCTTGGATTTTGATATCCATTTGACAAGCGGTAATTCCGTCTGCAGAACCTGTTACTTTGAAGTCCATATCACCTAAGTGATCTTCGTCTCCTAAAATATCAGAAAGTACAGTGAATTTACCAGATTTCGGGTCAGTAATTAATCCCATTGCAATACCAGAAACTGGTTTTGTAATTTGTACACCAGCATCCATTAATGCAAGAGTTCCTGCACAAACTGTAGCCATAGAAGAAGAACCGTTAGATTCTAAAATATCTGAAACTACTCTGATGGTATAAGGATTTTCGTGAGGAATCATTCCTGCTAAAGCTCTTTGAGCTAAGTTTCCGTGACCAACTTCTCTTCTTGAAGTTCCTCTTAGAGGTCTTGCTTCACCTGTTGAGAATGGTGGGAAATTATAATGTAAGAAGAATTTTTCGTCATAATTAATGGCAACAGAATCTACCATGTTGGCATCTTTTACTGAACCTAAAGTTACCGCTGTAAGAGATTGCGTTTCACCTCTGGTAAAGATTGCAGAACCGTGAGCTCCTGGTAAATAATCAATTTCTGACCAAATCGGACGAATCGTTTTAGGATCTCTACCATCTAATCTAATTCCTTCGTTTAGAATCATTTGACGCATTGCTTCTTTTTCTACATCATGGTAGTAAATTTTAGCAAATGGTTCTACGTCTGCTCTTTCTTCTTCTGAATATTGAGAAAGGAATTCTTCTAAAACTGCAGCAAATTTTTCGTGTCTTTCTTCTTTTGCAGAAGGAGTTTTTGCTACGTTGTAAACTTTATCATAACATTCTGCCCAAACTTTCTCACGAATTTCTTCATTGTGCGTTTCGTGGCAGTATTCTCTTTTGGTTTGAGATGCAGGAATTCTCGCTGCTAATCTTTCTTGTGCTTCGATTTGAACTTTAATTTCTTCGTGAGCGTATTTAATCGCTTCTAGCATTTCTGCTTCAGAAATTTCTTTCATTTCACCTTCTACCATTACGATAGAATCTTTGGTAGCACCTACCATAATATCTAAATCTGCTTTTTTAAGATTTTCGATACTTGGATTGATAGAAAGTTGCCCGTCAATTCTTACAACTCTTACTTCAGACATTGGTCCGTTAAAAGGAATATCTGTAATCGCAATTGCAGCTGAAGCAGCTAGACCAGCTAAAGCTTCTGGCATTACTTCTTTGTCGTAAGAAATTAGGGAAATCATTACCTGAACTTCTGCGTGGAAATCTTCTGGGAAAAGCGGACGAAGTACTCTGTCTACTAATCTCATGGTAAGAACCTCATCATCAGAAGGTTTAGTTTCTCTTCTAAAGAAATTTCCTGGGATTTTACCACCTGCGTAGAATTTTTCTCTGTAATCTACTGTTAGAGGTAAGAAATCTACCCCTGGATTTGCGTCTTTGTTGGCTACAACTGTTGCAAGGAGCATCGTTCCGCCACATTTTACTACTACAGAACCATTAGCTTGTTTGGCTAATCTTCCCGTTTCAATGGAGACTTCTCTCCCGTCTTTAAATTGAAATTTTTCAATAATTGCTTCTGGAGCATTCATAAAATTTACTGTCTTGTGCAATCCGTATGATTGCGTTAATATTTAAACTTTTTAAATTTTCGATGGCAAAGATACGGAATTTAAAAAAGTTATAACAAAAAAGCAACTCAAAATTGAATTGCATCTTACATTTTCTCTTCTGGATTTCTACTGGTATGAAAAATGGAGTAAATAATTATTTCCTCATCATGAATTTCAAATAAGATTACAAAAGGAAATTTTACGATGTATGCTTCTCTTATTTCATTAAATCTACATGAAAAATGTTTTGGATTTTGCTCTATTTTATCAAAATATTTTTGCAGAACAAGGAGAAATTTATTTCCTAAATCTTTAGATTTAGATTCATAATATTCATAAGCATCTTCCATTTCAAAAACTGCTTTATCTCTGAATATTAATTTATATTTCATGAGATTATTTGGTTTTCTCTTGGATTCTTTTTTTTACCTCATCAAAACTAAAGTATTTTCCTTCTCCGCTTAAATATTCTGCTCTTCTTTCTGCCACAATATCATATTGTTCCTGAGAAATATAACCCTGTTCCTCGTTTTTGAAAGCTTCTCTCACCTTTTTTAAAACAGATTCACTTTCTGTCTGTAAAAGCAATTTCATGAGCTCTATTTTTTCTAAACGAATGTCCATTTTTTTATAATTTAATATTCAAATATAAATAAAAAAGCAACTCAAAATTGAGTTGCTTCTAAAATTTTCTTGTATCTGATTATTTTCTGATTCCTAGTTCAGCAATAATTGCTCTATAACGAGAAATTTCAGTTTTCTTAAGATAATCTAACAATCTTTTTCTTTTACCTACTAATTTAACTAGAGATTTCTCAGTAGCATAATCTTTGTGGTTTTTCTTTAAGTGACCAGACAAATGGTTAATTCTGAATGTGAATAAAGCGATTTGTCCTTCTGCAGAACCTGTGTTTGCAGCGTTTCCTCCGTGTTTAGCGAAGATTTCTGATTTTTTTTCTGATGTTAAGTACATGCCAATATTATTTAATGATTATTATGTAACGAGGTGCAAAAGTACAACTTTATTTTTAAACCGAGAAATTTATTATTAGTTTCTAAAGACATTCCCGCAATAATGTTAACAAATTCTTAAATTTTATAAATAACTTACTGAAATTCTGCGTAAATTTGCCTCATCTTTTTGATATGAAAAAAATTCTATTCTGTGGTTTAGCGGCAAGCCTTATCATCATAAGTTGCAAAAATTTAGGAAGCACCTTGGTGAAGCTTAACCATTCTATTAAGCTAAAACACGTAGATAGAATTGTCTATTTCGACCCAGAAGTTTATCCTAATTTCGAAGAAATAAAAGAACCCACCCACAATGTGATTTACAGTGCCGTTTCTGACGAATTGAAAAATTACGGCAATTACAAAATCATGCACATCAATAATGCTAACATTAAATATGACAGCGTAGATGTGAATATGATTAAAGAATCTTGCCTAAATAACGGTGCTGAAATCGCCTTGGTTCCGAAGGTAAAATATTTTAAAGTTGGTCTTGGGAAATACGTTTTTTCTAACCAAGTCATTGTGAGCATGAAAATGTACAATAATGACGGACAATTGGTGATAGAAAACTCTTATGACACTTATAAAGGAAGCGGTAGATTACTCGGCAGTGCAGAAAATTCTATAAAAATAGGCACCGCAAATGTCATTAAAAACATGATTACTGAACTAAGAAGCAGGAATATGACTACTCCTGCTTCTGAATAATTTTCTATTTATAGAATTTTATAAAATCTTTGCCAATTCCGCACACAACCATTCTAGCAATTCTCTATCTTCGTCTGTAAAAGGGTCTTTTTTGTGAGAATCTATATCTATTTGACCAATATTTACACCATCTTTAATAATAGGAACTACAATTTCTGCCTTAGTATCTAGTGAGCAAGCCAAATAATTATCTTGTTCCCAAACATCTGGCACTACAAAAGTTTCGTTTGACACGGCAACTTGCCCACAAATTCCTTTACCAAAAGGAATCACAGTATGATCTGTAGCTGCCCCAACATAAGGTCCTAAAACCAATTCTTCTTTATCGCCGTTTTTAAAATAAAAACCCGTCCAATTAAAATAATCAAACTCTTGGTCTAGAAGATGACAGATCTTTTCTAATTTTTCGGTGGTATTGTGACTTGGGCTTTCAATAATAGATGAAAGTCTTTTTTTAATTTCCATAATTTTTAAATTTTTAATATTCTTCGAATGTAATATCTTCTTTATAACCGAACATTCCTCTTTCTTTAATCATTGCCGCTACTCCATCTGGCAATTGCTCTTCCCAACCTGATTCACTATTCGAAATTTTCTGCAAAATTTCTCTAGAATAAATTTCAGAATGCTCTGGATTATAATCCTTAATATCTACAATTCTTCTGTTATGTTTAAAATATTTATATAACTCTTTAAGATTGTCATTCACTTTTAAGTTTTCTGATGTGAGCAATTCGTGTGTTTTAGGATCTTTATAAGGATACAGATATACTCTCATATCTTTTTTGAAGAACTTACCGAATGCTTCTAATATTCCACCAGAAAGATGTTTGTAATAATCTTCATCAAAAACCATCAATAAATTATTAACGCCCATCGCAATTCCGGTATACCTTACATTATAAGAAGTGAAATAATCTACTAATCTATAATATTCTGAGAAATTAGAAATCATCACGGTATAACCCAATTTCGCCAAAACATCTACTCTATCTAAGAAATCTCTTTCGTCTAGATTTCCGGAAGCTTTGAGATTAGAAACGGTAATTTCGAAAAGAATAACGGTGTCTTCTGGTTTTCCTTCCGTTTCATTGAGGAACATTTTTAGGCCGTTTTCGAACATATCTACATTCACCAAAGTTACTGGTCTGAAACTTCCTCTTACCGCAAAAACATCTTTTCTATACAACAAATCTGCTGGAAGCATATTCTTCCCTTCAGAATTGAAGATTACCGCTTCCGTCATAGAATTTTTAATCAACTGAAGACTCATCAATCGATTATCTACATAAGGAAAAGCAGGCCCCTGAAAATCAATCATGTCTATTTCAATTTTATCCACCGAAATATCATCATACAAGCTTTTAATTAACCTTCTCGGATTGTCATATAGATGAAAAGCTCCATAAACCAAGTTTACCCCAAGATTCCCCAGAGTTTCTTGCTGAAGTGTAGCATCATTTTCTTTAAATTTTACATGCAATACAATTTCGCTGTACTCTTGACCAGGTTGCGCCTGAAACATAATTCCTACCCAACCGTGACCTAAAAAGGTTTTTTGATAATTAATGGTAGTTACTGTATTTGCAAAAGAGAAAAATTTACGATGTGCATTTTCTTCTTTATCTAAACGCTCTTGGATAAGACCTACTTCATGACGAAGCATTTTTTTCAGTCTATTTTGGGTTACATATCTATTTTTATCTTCTTTACCATAAATAGCATCACTGTAATCCTTATCATAAGCAGACATTGCTTTTGCAATCGTTTGAGAAGCAGCTCCTGCTCTAAAGAAATGACGAACCGTCTCTTGTCCCGCACCAATTTCTGCAAAAGTACCATATATATTAGGATCTAAATTGATGGCTAAAGCCTTTTGTTTGGGAGTTAGATATTGCTTAATTACAGACATGAATAAAATTTTGCGTAAATTTACCAAAATCTCACAAAAACCCAAAAATGAAGTTGAAATTTCTAGGAACTGGCACTTCACAAGGCATTCCCGTGATTGGATCTACTCATCCTGTTTGTTTATCTACTAATCCTAAAGACAAAAGACTAAGGTCATCTGTCATGATTACGGATGATGAAGGGAAAAAGATTCTCATTGATTGTGGTCCAGATTTTCGTCAACAAATGCTCACCAACCAAGAAAGCAATGTAGACGCCTTATTAATTACACATGAACATAATGACCATGTTATAGGATTGGATGATTTACGCCCCATTATTTTCCAAAAAAGAAAAGATATTTCTATTTATTGTTTGCCAAGAGTAGGAAAAGAGATTCAAAATAGGTTTCCGTATGCTTTTACAGAAGATAAATATCCAGGCGCTCCGAGTTTTGAAATCACAGAAATAGGAAACGAACCATTCATTATAGAAAACACAGAAATTACTCCAATCCAAGTAATACATTATAAGTTACCAATTCTAGGTTATAAGTTCAAAAACCTCGCTTATATTACTGATGCCAGTTTCATTTCGGAAGAAGAACAAGAAAAATTGAAAAATTTAGATGTTCTTATTATTAACTGCTTAAGAAAAGACGAACCACATGTTGCTCATTATATATTACCAGAAATTCTAGAATTGGTAGAAAAACTACAACCCAAAACCACATACCTTACCCATATCAGCAATAGATTTGGCTTCCATGACGAGATAGAAGCGATGACACCTATAAACATTCATCCTGCATATGATGGACTAGAAATAGAGTTTTAAGAAAATATTTTCTTAAAATTTTCTTTTTTTACATTAAAATTATTTTATATTTGCACCACCAATTTTTAATGCCCAGTTGGCGGAATTGGTAGACGCGCTAGACTCAAACTCTAGTATCGAAAGATGTGCCGGTTCGATTCCGGCACTGGGTACAAAAAGAGAACTCTGTAACAGAGTTCTCTTTTTTTTTGGTAATAATTCATTATTTATTGGTAATTTTCAAATAATCCTTAAAGGTCTTTTAGTTTCTTTATAAATTTAACATTCAATAATCCTTAATAGCATGACAACAATCAGTTTTATAGCTAATTTTATTATGAAATTCATAACAATATAAGCTAATTGATAAATATCATGTAAATATTTTAGAAATATTTAGGAATTATTTAAAATTTAAATATATCTTTGCATTATTAAAATTCAATATTTCATAATAAAATTTTAAAAAAATAAAAATATGAGAAATTTAGCTAAAACAATTATTCGCGTTTTTATCTTACTTTCCCTTTTAACAGTAGCTGTGTTTTATGCACAAAGCATTACTGGAAAATCTTTTAAAGTTTCGGTAAACGGAACTTCTCCAATGCACGATTGGACAATGACTTCTACATCTGCAGTATTCACTGGTACTGTAAATGGTAATACTATTACTAATGTAAAATTTGTAATGGCTAGCAAAAACCTAAAAAGTGAAAAAGGTAAAATGATGGACAATAAAGCTCATAAAGCTTTAAAAGCAGATGCAAATCCTAACATTACTTTCACTGCTGCTTCTTTACCTCTAGGAAAAAGCAACGTAGCTGGTAAATTAAACATTGCAGGCGTTACTAAAAATATTAACCTTACTGTAAACGTAGAAAAAAATGGTAATTCTTATAAAATTACCGGGTCTGAAAGCTTAAAAATGTCTGAATACGGTATGGAAACTCCAGGTTTCTTAGGTGTAACTACAGGTGATGCTGTTACAGTAAATGTAAATATCGTAGCGAACTAAACAATTAATGAATAACAATTAAATAAAAAAAGTATGAAAACTTTATGGATTAAAGCCGCTGTTCTTTCAACTGTATTAACAAGCACAGCTTTCTATGCGCAAGAATCTGATATGAGAGATTATCTTGCACCTGAAAAAACTACAAGAAACGTATTCGAAGACCCTAAAGTAGAAGCTCCTGAATACAATGGAGTAAAAGTATCTGTAGGTGGTGATCAGAAAAATTATAAAAATTGATTTTTTGATTGAGACACGCTCTCTTCAAAAAATCAATTTTCTTTTATAGACGATTCTAAAATATTTGATTTAATGCTGATAATGCTGAAATATTCCTTTATCAGAAGCCGTCCAAAATGCAGCTTTTTGCCCAGAAACTTTCAGAGCTTCATTCGTCCAAGTATTGCAGGTAAATAAGAAACTATAACTGCCTTTTGCTTCATAAAAGGAATCATTTTTACCGTAAACCGCTTTCGTTTTGATGTTGATGTAATTTCCTTCAGCATTTTTATCCATAGCATCATCAATGAACTTTATCAATTTCTGATATTGCTCTGAAGTCATCTCTAATTTCTTACAATCCTCTCCTAGTTTCATTTCTTTATAAAAAGTAGTATGAATCGCACTATTTCCCAGCCAAAAAGCTGCTTTGAAAGCCGTAGAAAATTTTAAATCTGCCCAAGTTGGCGTATCCAGATAGAATCCTTTATCTCCCCAACCAATAGCGATGTATCTCAAAGTAGAATCTTTGGCAACCGTATCTTCGTAAGGAAATTTCAGACTCCAGTCTATTTCTTTTGATTTCACAGGGAAAACCAAATCGGTATGAACTCCATTGGTCAAAATATATGCTTCTACATTTTTGGGTTCATTGGTTTTTTCCGCAGGAATTTCTATAAAAGGCAACAAATAAGCACACAGTAAATATATAGCCACCAATCCAACAATAGAAACAACGGTTTTCAATAAAATTTTTAAGAATTTCTTCATGATATTTTTTTCTCGAAGATAAAGGTAAGCGAAAAATTAAAATTGTAAATGCTCCGAAAAAGCTTTGTAAAAATTTATTTCTTATTTTACAAAACTTACAAAGAATGATCATTCAATAAGTTAATATTACGCATCAATCCAGAAAACTTAGTTCTTTTGACTGCAGATTTTTTAAAAATTTCAGAAAAGAGTTCTTGAGTAAGTTCCTTCCATTCGTTTTTTCTAAAATTTAGTTTTTGGAAATTAGGCGCAAATTTCTCTTGTAAAGTAGGTGCAGAAAATCGGTTCCACGGACAAACATCTTGGCAAACATCACAACCAAACATCCAATCATCCATCTTTCCGTTAAAATAATCTGGAATTTCGTTTTTCAACTCAATCGTAGCATAAGAAATACACTTGCTGCCATCTACAATTCTATCCGAAACAATGGCTTGAGTGGGACAAGCATCTATACATGCTCTACAACTTCCGCAATGATCTGTTACCGCCAAATCATACTCTAGCTCTAAATCACAAATAATTTCTGCTAAAAAATAAAAAGAACCATGCTTTTTGGTAATCAAATTCGCATTTTTTCCTACCCAACCTAAACCAGATTTTCTAGCCCATGCTTTTTCTAAAACAGGAGCAGAATCTACAAAAACCCTGAAACCAAACTCACCAATCTCTTCCTGAAGTTCAGCCACCATATTTTTTAAAATATCTTTAATGACTTCATGATAATCTTCTCCATAAGCATATTTAGAAATTTTAAAATTATTGATTTCATCTATTTTTACTTTAGGAAAATAATTATAAGAAAGCGAAATGACTGATTTTGCACCATCTACCAAAAGTGTAGGATTCAACCTTTTGTCGAAATGATTTTCCATGTATTTCATTTCGCCGTGATAGCCTTTATTAAGCCATGCTTCAAGACGTGGCGCTTCTTCTTCCAGAAATTCTGCTTTAGAAATTCCACAAGATTGAAACCCGAATTTTTCGGCTTTTTGCTTAATCAGTTGAGAATAATTCATTAATTTTTAACGCAAAGGCGCAAATATATTTTTTTTATTTTTACGTTTTTAAGACGCAAAGTTTTAACAAACTTCGTTTGTTTTATTTTGGAAAATCAATGATTTTCTAGTGACTTAAAAAGATTTTATTTTTATAAATTCTTCTATCGACTTTGCGTTTTTATTCAATGATTTTGGTATAATTTTTAGTCTGTAACATAAATTACAGTGCGAAGTTAAGTTTTTTTCTATTTTTGCCCTGTAAAAATGAATGAATAATAATTAAAAAAATAAAAAATGACTTTTGAAGAAATTTTAAATTCAGGTGAATATCACTTAATCGACGTAAGACAACCAGAAGAATTACAGATGGACGGCGCAATAGAAGGCGCTGTAAATATACCTTTAGCAACTGTTCCTTTAAGATTAGACGAAATCAAGGAAATGAAAGGCCCAAAAATCATTTTCTGTAGAAGTGGAGGAAGAAGCGGACAAGCTTGCCAATTTCTAGCTCAAAACGGCTTAGAGAATATCTATAACGGCGGCGGTTTTATGCAATTACATGCTGCATTAGAGCATTATAAAAAATAATAAATCAGAGTTTTCATATTTTTTTGTACAACCAGCGCTCCCAAATTGGGAGCGCTGGTTTTGTTTTGACGAACGCTTTTAGGGTTTAAAACCCTGAAAGCGTTTTTTGTTTCTACCAAAATTTTTAAAATTTAGAAAAATCCGCATCCTCAAACTCTTTCAATAATTTTTGAAAAACTTGTTCTACCGTTAGAATCTCATCGATTAAAGCAGAAGATTGTCCAATTTCCAATTCGCCTTCTTCTAAATCTCCTTCGAACATTCCACCTTTTGCTCTTCGCTTCCCGAGTTTGTCCTGCAAAGCTTCAATATCCTTTCCTTCTTTGTAAATTTCTTCCAGTTCATAGAAAAATTTATTCTTTACGAGACGAACTGGCGCCAACTCTTTTAAAGTCAATTGCGTATCTCCTTCTTGAGTTTCTACAATTTTTTGCTTCCAATTTTCATGAGCGCTTGCTTCTACGGTTGCGGCAAATCTAGAACCAATTTGAACACCATCAGCTCCCAGAATCATCGCAGCTTTCATTTGGCTACCTACGGCAATTCCACCAGCTGCAATGAGTGGAATTTCTATATTTCTTCGAACATTAGGAATCAGAGAAAGTGTAGTGGTTTCTTCTCTTCCGTTATGTCCTCCTGCTTCAAAACCTTCTGCTACAACTGCATCTACTCCTGCTTCTTGGCATTTTTTGGCAAATTTTACAGAAGATACTACATGCGCAACTTTTCTGCCTTCTTTTTTTAGAATTTCAGTATACGTTTTCGGATTTCCAGCTGATGTAAAAACAATAGGAACTTTTTCTTCTAGAATAATTTGAATAATCTCTTCAATATTAGGATACAACATCGGAACATTTACGCCAAAAGGTTTATCCGTAGCGAGTTTACATTTCTGAATATGCTCTCTTAAAACATCTGGATACATGCTTCCTGCGCCGATTAAACCCAATCCACCAGCATTAGAAACCGCAGCAGCCAATTTATAGCCAGAATGCCAAATCATTCCTCCTTGAATAATGGGATATTTAATATTAAAAAGTTGAGTAATTCTGTTCATGAAATTTTTTGTTTAAAGATAATCATTTTAAAACACCCCGTCAAAATCAAAGATTTTGACACCCCTCTAAAAGAGGGGAATAAAAAAATCCCGAAAAGTTTCGGGATTGATATAGTGGGAAATTTTTAAAATTATTTTACGATTGCTGCTTTGTTCCAGTCGGTTTTGAACTGGCAATCTTTGTAACGGTTGTCTAATGAGATAAAAGTATCTGCTAGATTTTCTTTTACCCATTTTTCTAAAGTTTCTCTTTTCTTTTTATCAAGGGCAAAACTTTTAATTCTTTCGAAATCTGTAGCAATATCTAGAGAATGTTCAGGAATTATGTCATTCACTTTCATTAATACTACCGCTTTTTTCTGATTGAGTTCATCCATGAAAACTTCTGTTAAATCTCCTTTATTTACCCCAGCAATTTGATAAGCAACAGTTGCTGGAAGATTAATTTTTTCTTGTCTGTCTGAACCATCTTCCGCTGGAATTACCCCTGCATTAAACTTGGTGTTTTTATCATCAGAATGTTTGTAAGCTGCATCTTTGAAAGTAGTTTTTCCTTCAAGGATATCTTTTCTAATTTGTTCCATTTCTGCTTTTGCAGTGGCAATTTCTTCAGCATTTGGTTCTGCTTTTAAAAGAATATGTCTTGCATCGTACAACTTACCAGATTTTTTCACCAATTGAATGATATGGAAACCAAATTCAGATTCTACAGGATCAGAAATTTCTCCTTCTTGAAGATTAAGCGCAGTAGCTTCGAAAATCTTCACCATTTTTCCTCTCCCAATGTTGGTATACAAACCACCATTTGCAGCTGAACCTGGGTCATCAGAATAGATTCTTGCTTTATTTTCAAAAGTTTCTCCGTTTAAAATATCTTGTTTGATTTTTTTAAGTTTATCGATGATTTCTTGCTTGTGCGCATCTGTAAGTTTAGGAAACATTACAATTTTAGAAAGCACTACCTCATCTTTTACTTGTGGCAACTGATATTTGAAAGCGTTATAAAAATCGGTTACTTCATTAGGCGTGATGTTTACTTTATCTGTAATTAGCGCATATTTAGATTGAGCATAGTAGTTATCAATATCCATTTTCTCAATAATGTTTTTCATTTCGTAAGAAGAACGGAATTTATAAGAATCTAGCATCGCTCTTTCTGATGGAAACTGAGATAAAATCTGATTGTATTTATCACCAGCTTGTGCTCTAATTGCAGCAGTTCTGTCTTGAATAAGAGTATCTTTTTTCGCTTTATAAATCAAAAGTTTATTACTCAAAATCTGCTCCATAAATTCGCATTTATTGGTTTGTGCAGCACCTTGTTGAGCAGCGTAATTTTGTTGTTCTAAAATATCAGATTCTAATACAATTTCGTCTCCTACCACTGCAGAAATTCCATCTACCAAATCTCCTTTTTTCACTTGTGCATTTGCATTAAAAGAAATGAGGGTTACCAAAAAACTCAATGCAAATAAATATTTCATGTTTTTAATCATTGTTAAATTTTTAACTGATTTGCAAAATTATGATTCTCTGCGAGATTTCCTATAATTTTTATTATAATTATTTCTTAAAATTCTTCTCAAGTTCAGCATTAAAACTTGGTTCTAATACAATTTTTGTTTTCTGGCGTTGTTCTGCAATCGTTTTTGCTAAAATGTCTTCTCTCACATCTGCTCTCAATTCTTCCATGGCTTCTTCTTTGGTCATCGGTGAATTCGGTAAAATTCCATCAATAGCAATGATGAGCAATCTCTCTCCCAGTTTCACTTTTTGAATCCCTTTTTCAAAAGGAACTTTATCCACTTGGAAAACATCTGCATTTTCAGACATTTCACCTTTTTCGAAATGCACCATGAGTTGCTGCTTATCATTCAGTTTTCCGTAATATTTTTTATTAAGAGCATCCCAGTTTTTAGCGTCTTTAATTTCTTTGGTGATGTCTTTTTCTATGCTTAAATCGGTTAAAATCGCCACTCTTGCATCAGCTCTTTTTTCCCAAATATATTTTTGTTGATTTTTTTGAAAATAATCATCCAATAATTCTGGCTTGTTGGTAAGTTCCTTTTCAATCCACTCACTGAAAAGAAAATCTGCCAATAAGTTTTGTTGAGTTTTTAACAATTGTTCTTTAATTTCTGGTTTCTTCACAAAATCTCTAGAATAAACGGCAAAAACATCATTTCCTCTTTTAGAATCAAGGAAAGCAGACCATTGTTCTTTCGTTAATTTATCTGCATTTTTAAAATTTTCAGACAACAGCGTTTTCAAATCACCAAAAGTGAAAACATCTTTATTGAATTGATACAAAACTGCTTTATCATTTTTAAAAGCCAAATAATCCTGATATGATTTCTTAATTTTTTTGAAATCTGGGAACTCCTTGTAATCTGTAGATTTAACCAAAGATTCTATCAATTTATTGTACGCTACATCTGCAAAAGGCGAATCCATCATGTCTCTAATGAACATAGGATTGTATTTTTCTGAACTTTGATAAGGAACCACCGAATATAAATTGAACACAAAATATTTTTCGCCGATTAAAATAGGTTCGGTGTATTCTCCTTGCTTTTTATTTTTGAAGGCTTCATAAACTACGTCTGGCAAAACCGGAGAACCCATAACTACGCCTGCATTTTTCTTTTCAGTTTCGGTAGAACCATATAATTGAGCTACTTCCTCGAATTTTTTTCCAGATTTCAGCGCTTCAAAAATTTGAGATTTCATTTTTTCTGATTCCTCATTTTTAGGATAAGAAATCATTCCAAAAATAATATAACCTAATGACGGTCTTCTGTCTACCAACTTCGCAAAAGCCGCAACTGTAGCGCTATTGACCAATTGCGTAAACTGACCAGGCTGCAAAAGTTCTAGTTGCCTATTCAGTTCTACATCTACATTGCCAGATTTTACAAAAAATGGTTCTGGTTTCTGTTTAGTATAATCTATAATCGCTTTTTCTAAAGTGATTTTACCCGATTTTACGTCATTATAAATTTGATTGTAATCATTTTTATCGTCAGCTGTTTTTTCTACATAGAAAACCTGAATTTTCTTCTCAATCAAGTTGGATGAAAAATACTGTTGAAGCGAAGATTGCATGATTTCTTTAGGATAAAAACGCTCTTCTCTAAGTTCTTGCTCTTTTTCGGCCATTGTTTTTTTGAAATAACCCAAAGTGTCTGCTCTTTTTTCTAGAGCAAAATTCTGGAGCAACTTAAAATCTACATACGTTTTCACGGTATTTTCTATCCCAGAATTTTCTAAACCATATTTATTTTCGGTTTTGAATTTATCTACAGAAATACTGTCTTTTCCTATAATAAGATACTGTGATTGATAGCTTAAAAAAGCTAAAAAGAGGACTAAACTTAACGTTTTTTTCATGTTTTCTTCAATTTTCATTTGCTTTTGGAAATCCTAACGTTCATCTTTCCAAAAATTTACAGCCTCAAAGCTAAAAAAAATCCCTTTCAAATAAAATTTAAAAGGGAGTTAATTATTTCTTAAAATTATTTTGCAATCTAAATTTTATGCAACGCAAAGATTTTATTAATCCTATGAACAATTTTAGTGAGCCAAGAATACGAATACATTCGTTTTAAGCGTTCGCTTTATCAATTCGCTAGCGAATCTAACTTTGCTCTCTTGATATTTTATTTCAATTTTATAAACTTTGCGTTTAATAAAAGTTGAAAATTCATGGTAATCTGCGTTTTCAAAACGTTTTTAAAGTTTCACTTCGAAAGTGGTGAGTTCTTTAAATTGTTTTATTCTGCCAATCATTTCGGCTTCTGAAACTTCTTCTAAACGTTGCGTTCCGAATTTTTCTACCGTGAAACTTGCCATTGCAGACCCTACAATTAATGCAGATTTCATTTCTTCGAAAGTAAATTCTTGGTTTTTTGTTAAATACGCTGCAAAACCACCTGCGAAAGTATCTCCAGCTCCAGTTGGATCAAAAACTTCTTCTAATGGCAATGCTGGAATTGCGAAGATTTTTCCATCATTAAATAACAATGCTCCGTGTTCTCCTTTTTTGATAATCACGAATTCTGGTCCCATTTCGTGGATTTTTTGTGCTGCTTTTACCAAAGAATATTCTCCAGAAAGCTGACGCGCTTCTTCATCATTAATGGTAATAACGTCTGTTTTGGCAATTACTTCCAATAATAAATCCCAAGTAAGATCCATCCAGAAGTTCATGGTATCTAAAATTACCAATTTTGGGCGTTTTTCCATTCTATCTAACACAGCTAATTGTACAGCAGGATGCAGATTTCCTAAAAGTAAAACTTCAGCATCTTTTGCAGATTCTGGAATTTTTGGGTCGAAATTTTCTAGAACATTCAGTTCTGTAGCCAAAGTATCTCTAGAATTAAGGTCGTTATGATATTTCCCACTCCAGAAAAATGTTTTCCCGTCCTTAATCATTTCTACTCCATCGACATTGATTCCTTTAGAAGTCATCATATCTAAATAGTGCTGTGGAAAATCTCCACCAATTACAGAAACCAAACTCACGTCTGTTTTCATTACAGAAGCGGCTAAACCTATGTAAGTCGCTGCTCCTCCTAAAATTTTATCAGTTTTACCAAAAGGCGTTTCTATGGCATCAAATGCTACAGTTCCTACTGCTAATAATTTCATATGTAGATATTATTTATTGTTTTTATATATTATTTTTTTCTCTCCCATTCTCCAACTCTCCAACTCTCCCATTCTCCAATTCTCCAATTCTCCAACTCTCCAACTCTCCAACTCTCCAACTCTCCAACTCTCCAACTCTCCAACTCAAACTACTTCCACTGGAAAGTATCAATCATGTGCAGCAAGTCTTTTTTAATATAATCTACTGCAGGTGCGAGTGAATCTGGTTTTGGTCTTGTATTAAAATATAAATTTGCGGTTACAAAATGTCTGGTGCTATCTGTAATAAAAATCTGAATATTAGAAGCACTTTCTCCCTTTAATTCATACACATTTCCATAAATTTTTTTCTCTGGATAAGAAAAAGACTTGGTTTCGATAGCTGAAGCTTTAATGGTATGTCCATAAACCATTTTTTCTACTTCTTTTACATGCGCATCAAAATCATTTTTCACTGGAAAATACGTAATGAAAACATTCGCTTTCATTTTGGGATAACGCAAATTATACCAACATGCTTCTTTAGCATCTGCTATTGCTGCAAAATCTGAATATTCAAAAGTATAAGCACATGGATTAGTAAATGCTTGATAATGAGGCTGTGGATATTCTAGACGCAATTCACCTTTGGGTTTAGGTTTTGCTTCTTCACTACAAGCCAATGCAGAAAACGCTAACAAAATGACTGCTAATTTTTTAAACATTCTGCAAAAGTAAGAATTTTTTGTGGAAGAATTTTCTCGAAAATCAAGTTTAAAGATTTAATTTTCAAACGTTTTCTTCAAATAATTTTCTAAAGGTTTCGGAAAAGACTTTTGATGAGAACTTTCGTAATCTGTAATCTGCAATTGATGCTTCTGAGCGTAGTTTTTAAAAACTTTTTCATCCTGCAAAATCACTTTAGAAATACTGATTTCCAGATTCTTATGCGTGAGTTTATGATGCACTGTTTTTTCCTCTACTATATCATCTTCCAATTCCTGAGAAATACTTTCGGAAAAATCATATAATTTCTTCCAAATAAAGGAATCATCTCGTTGTTTGATGAGGAATTTATCTTCATACATTATATAATAATAGTGTAATTTTAAATCTACCGCTTTTACTTTTTTAGATTTCACAGGAAATTCCAGCACTTTTCCCGTTTCGTAAGCCAGACAATTTTCTTGAATCGGACAAACTTGACATTGTGGATTTTTAGGCTTACAGATTTCTGAACCCAAATCCATAATCGCTTGGTTAAAGTTCCCTGGATTTTCTTCAGGCATAATGAGTAAAGCCAATTCATAGAAATATGCATACGCTTTCGGCGAGGAAACATCAAAATCATCGGCAAAAATTCTGCTCAACACTCGGTAGAAATTTCCATCAATGGCAGGAACTTTTTCATCAAAACAAATGCTGGAAACCGCAGCTGCTGTATATTTTCCTACGCCTTTTAGTTTTAAAATTTCAGAAAATGATTCTGGAAACGCTCCTCCGAAATCTTCCATTACTTGTTGTGCTGCTTTGTGAAGATTAATCGCTCGTGAATAATAACCTAAACCTTTCCAATAAAGTAAAACTTCGTCTATTTCTGCACTGGATAATGATTCTACCGTAGGAAATCTTTCTACAAAATTCAGGTAATGATTCTTGCCTTGCTCTACTCTAGTCTGCTGTAAAACGATTTCGCAGACCCAAATGTGATAAGGACTTTTCGTTTTTCGCCAAGGTAAATCTCTCGCATTCAAATCATACCATTTCAAGAGTTTTAAACCAATGTTTAGAAAATCAGTATATTTGTTCTTCTTTTTCAAAAAATATTTTTTATATTTGCACACCAAAAATAAAAACAAAAAAGGAAATGACAAAGGCAGAATTGGTAAACACCATCTCAAGCAAATTAGGAATAGAAAAAAATGATACACAAAAAGTTATCGAAGCTTTTATGCAGGAAATCAGAACTTCTATGTATAATGGAGATAACGTATATTTAAGAGGTTTCGGTTCTTTCGTAATCAAAACCAGAGCAGCAAAAACAGGTAGAAATATTTCTAAAAATACAGCTATCAACATTCCTGCTCACAACATCCCAGCTTTTAAACCTTCTAAAACTTTCGTAGAAAAAGTTAAAACTAAGGTTGCTGTAAAATAATTTATAAATTAGGTTCAAAAAAAATTCAAATATTAACTTTTAAAAATTTCTAACTATGCCAAGCGGAAAGAAAAGAAAAAGACACAAGGTGGCTACCCACAAAAGAAAGAAAAGAAGAAGAGCAAACAGACATAAGAAAAAATAATCTTTTCTGTTTAGATACAATATAATATAGTTGGTGTTTTTATCTTTATAATGAGCACTAACTATATTTTTGTTTTAATTAAAAACTTTAAAAAGAAATTTTAGAAAATGAAGAAAGAATTAATAATCTCTTATGAAGATGATGCTTCTAAAATTGCCCTTATTGAAGACGGTAGATTATTCGAGCTCCACGAGATAAAGCAAAATACAGATTTTGTAGTAGGCGATATTTTTGTGGGAAAAATTAAAAAATTAGCTCCCAATCTCAATGCTGCTTTCGTAAATATAGGTTACGAGAAAGATGCTTTTTTGCATTATCAGGATCTCGGTCCGCAGTATCTTACCTATCGCAAGTTTTTACAGGATACGGTATCCAAAAGACAACAAACTTCTTCGCTCAAAAACTTCCAAATTCAGCCAGAAATAGACAAGCACGGCACTGTAGACAAAGTGATGGCTGCTCAAGACGAAGTTTTATTGCAAATTACCAAGGAACCTATTTCTACAAAAGGGCCCAGAATTTCTACCCAGATTTCATTAACGGGTAGATTTCTAGTACTTATCCCTTTTGATAATAAGGTTTCTATTTCTAAAAAAGTTAAAAGCATCGAAGAAAAAGCAAGGCTCAAAACGCTTATAGAAAGCATAAAGCCTGAAGGTTTCGGTGTAATCATCAGAACAGTAGCAGAAGGAAAAAAAGTAGCAGAACTCCATAATGACATGAACCAATTGGTTGATAAATGGAACGTTTGCTTCAAAAATATCCAAAAAAATAAAACCCCTGCCAAAGTTCTTAGTGAAGAAGACAAAGCTTCGGCTATTTTGAGAGACAATTTCAATCAAGATTTCGTTTCTATCATTTGTGACGATGAACAAATGGTAAACGATATGAAAAATTACCTTGAAGTCATTGCTCCAGAACGAAAAAACATTGTACAATTTTATGATTCTCACATTCCTCTTCTGGAATATTACAATGTAGAAAAACAGCTGAAACAATCTTTTGGAAAACACGTAAACATCCCAAGTTCTAAAGGTGCTTACCTCGTGATAGAACACACAGAAGCACTGCACGTAGTAGACGTGAACTCGGGGAATAACATTTCTTCTGGCACTGCCAATAAAGAACACGCCCTAAACGTGAACAAAATGGCGGCTACAGAAATTGCAAGACAACTCAGACTGCGAGACATGGGAGGAATTATTGTGGTAGATTTTATAGACATGCCAAATCCTGACCACAGAAAAGAGCTCTACGAACACTTGCGCGAAGAAATGAAACGCGACAAAGCAAAGCACAAAATCCTACCGCCGAGTAAATTTGGTTTGATACAAATCACCAGACAACGTGTAAGACCAGAAAAACAAATAGACACCAAAGAAGAAAACCCGAACAAAGACGGCGAAATCTTGGCTCCTATTTTTGTGGTAGAACGCATGGAAGAAACCATCAAAGATTTCTTTACCAAAAAAAAGGGCAAATTATACCTACACACGCACCCGTTTGTAGAAGCATATCTTACAAAAGGATTGATGAGCCAACAAATGAAATGGTTTATCAAGTACAAAAAATGGGTAACCATTATCCCAAGAGATTCTTTTAAATATCTGGAGTACAGACTCTATGATGCAGACAAAAAAGAACTCGTAAGCTACTCTAATTAATGAGTAATAACAAATGAAATTTTCGGTGCTCTCCTTGAGGAGAGTTAGAGAGGAAGAAAATTTCTAAAAAATTATAAAATCGTTGCAGTAATGCAGCGATTTTTTTGTTTATAAACTGCTCACCATTAAAACATACTCAGGTTCCCCTCTTTTAGAGGGGTGTCTTTAACTTGTTAAAGACGGGGTGTTTTAAATGATTTACATGATTTTTAGCATAGACCAAAACAGATTGTTATATTTAAAAAAAGACCCTAAGATTTTACAACTAAACTTTTCCTAATTATGTTTTATTATACAAAAACTTATAAACACGGCTTATAAATCTCCAATTTTAAAATCAACAGATATTTTTTGTAAATTGCAATCAATTATTGAGAAATTGAATTAATGAAAGTTTTGGAAAAAATATCACTTGAGAAAATTAGAAACGATAAAAAAAATCCTATCGTTGACTTTGATGTAAAAGATGCTGTGATAACCCATTATCTTCATAACAATAAAAACGGAGTATCACAATTTTATAAAAGTGATGCAATTGAATACACTAAAGAAATACTTAAAAACTACGTTTCAGAAGATTATACTAATTATTTAAGTAAAAGTAATTTTCAATTAGAACTTTTCAATAATGAAAATGTTCCTTTTCAACCTATAGAAAATCCAAAATTCAAGTTTATAGATTTATTTGCTGGAATTGGTGGTTTTCGTTTAGCTTTACAAAATCTTGGCGGAAAATGTGTTTTTACGAGCGAATGGGATAAACAAGCGCAAAAAACATATCGTGCTAATTTTGGAGAAACTCCTTTTGGTGATATTACAAAAGAAGAAACTAAACAATATATTCCTGATGGTTTTGATGTGCTTTGTGCAGGTTTTCCTTGTCAAGCTTTTTCAATTGCAGGAAAGCGTGGAGGATTTGAAGATACAAGAGGAACATTATTTTTTGATGTTGCTGAAATCATCAAACGTAAACAGCCAAAAGCATTCTTTTTAGAAAACGTGAAAGGTTTAAGAAGTCACGATAAAGGAAAAACTTTAGAAACAATTTTGAACGTTCTGCGTAATGATTTAGGTTATTTTGTACCTGATCCTCAAATCGTAAATGCTAAAGATTTTGGTGTCCCTCAAAACAGAGAACGTATTTACATTGTTGGCTTTCATCCAAGTTTGAATATTGAAAATTTCAATTATCCAAAACCAACAAATCAAAATTCAACTTTTGCTGATGTAAAAGAAGAAAATATAGTTGAAACTAAATATTACCTTTCTACCCAATATCTTCAAACATTAATCAATCACAAAGCAAGACACGAAAATAAAGGGAATGGTTTTGGTTATGAGATTATCAAAGATAATCAAGCAGCTAATGCTGTTGTTTGTGGCGGAATGGGACGTGAAAGAAATTTAGTTTTAGACGATAGAATTACTGATTTCACTCCAACAACTAAAATCAAAGGAGAAGTAAATCGTGAGGGAATCCGAAAAATGACTCCAAGAGAATGGGCAAGATTACAAGGTTTTCCAGATAACTATATTATTCCAGTTGCTGATGCATCTGCTTACAAGCAGTTCGGCAACTCTGTTGCCGTACCCGCTATTCAAGCAACTGCAAATGAAATTTTAAAACTAATACTGAAAACTAAATGATAACAGGAAATAAAGGAGAATGGAGCGAGGTTTATGCGCTTCTTAAAATTATTGCCGATAAACAATTATTCGCTGGAGATAGTGATTTGAATAAAATCGAATCACTTATTTTTCCAATTATTAAAGTTCTTAGAGATGAATCTAACGGAACTTTTGAATTTTCTTACGAAGATGATATTGTTTTAATAAAAAATAATGAAGAAGAATTTAGAATCTCAATTGCCCAATTTCAAGAAAATGCAAGTATTCTTTTACAAAAATTAAAAGAAAAAACAAATGCTACTTTTTCAATCCCAGAGATTGAAAATTTTATTAATTCTTATCAAAGTCAATCTATCAAAGCTAAATCATCAGTTAAAAGTGATATTAGAATTGTTATACACGACCAAAGAACTGGAACAAAACCAGAATTAGGTTTTAGTATTAAATCCCAATTAGGTGGAGCTTCTACTCTATTGAACGCTGGTAAAACCACTAATTTCATTTATGAAATTGAAAATATCAATTTGACCGACGATCAAATCAATTCGATAAATTCAATTGATACAAGAAGTAAAATCAAAGATAGAATAGAGAAGATTTATTCTTTAGGTGGTTCTCTGAATTTTATTAAAACGGAAAGTTCAATTTTTGGAAATAATTTAATTCTGATAGATTCTGCATTACCAAAAATCGTTTCAGAAACATTAATAAAATTTTTTACTTCGAGTTTATCTAAAAGTGTTGAGTTAATAAATTCATTTAACGAAACTAATCCTTTGAACTTTGATTTAGAGAATAATCATCCATTTTATACATATAAATTCAAACGATTTATAACAGATATTGCTCTTGGAATGATGCCATCAAAGGTTTGGACTGGACAACTTGATGCAACTGGTGGATATTTAGTAGTAAAAGAAAATGGGGAAGTTTTGTGTTATCATATTTACAACCGAAATGAGTTTGAAGATTATCTTTATTCAAATACAAAGTTTGAAACTGCAAGTAGTTCAAGACACGATTTTGGAAGTATTTACAAAGAAAAAGACAAACTTTATTTCAAACTAAACTTACAAATTAGATTTATATAAATAGAGTAAACATCTTAAACCCGATCTCGCGGATTTATAATCCGTGAGTCTCACTTATCCTATAAAAATTAAAACTCAAAAACAAGTTTCACACAAGAACATAATGCAAGCAACCCAATCGCTATATTATAGAAAGACACTTGCAGGATAAAGGCAGGATAGTTGCTCTAACCTCATAACTTCTTTTATTTTTACAACCCAAAAACCTCTGCTTTCGCAGAGGTTTTTCTATAAAAGAACTTCTAATCTAATTCGGGTAAAAGAGCAGTCAAGTTTGGGGTTTGTTCGTGGTTTCTTCGTGTTTCCTTCGAATCAGCCTCGGAAAAGTACCCTAAATCACGAACAAACCACGAACAAATGTAAAAGGAAACTCGACTCAGACTCTAACTTGATTCGGGAAAATCTTATCAACATTTAACAATCCTTTAAAACAAGCTCTGCTAAAAATTCCCTATTTTTGAGCAATGCAAAATTCTTTAGAAATACTATTACAGCAGTTGCAAGATGCAGAGTTGGGTGGTTTTGATGCGCAAAAAGATTATGCGCCACCTTATCGTTCTCTGCTCACGCAAGAAGAAATTTTGGCCAAAAATCCTAAATACGCCGCCGTCAATATTTTACTCTATCCCAAAAACGGAGAATGGCACTTTCCGCTCATCCACAGAACGCACAATGAAAACGACAGACATTCTGGGCAGATTTCGCTTCCTGGTGGTAAAAAAGATGACACCGATGCAGACTTTGTAGAAACCGCCATCCGTGAAACCTGGGAAGAAATTGGCGTAACGATGTCTCAAATCAAAATCGTGAGAGAACTCTCCCCTATTTATATTCCGCCAAGTAATTTTTTCGTGTATGCTTTTTTGTCTTACACCGAAAGTTGGCCAGATTTTAATCACCAACAAACAGAAGTTCAAGAAATTTTAGAAGTTCCACTTTCCGTGATTCGAGATTTGCCAAAACCACCTTTAACCATGGAATTGCCACTAACCAATGGATATAAAGTTCCTTATTTTGATTTCCAAAACCATAAAATTTGGGGCGCCACTTCTATGATTTTGAGTGAATTGAACGAGTTGCTAAAAAATGTTTAAATTTGCAATCTGCATTTTGATGTTTAATTCATTATCAAAAAATTTTTAAACCACAAAAGCCACAAAAGAAAAGCTTGAAAATAAGTCTTTCAAAAGAAGAAAAAGTATTGTTTAATCTTTTTCATTTTTAGGAAACTTTAAAACAAATATAGCTTTTGTCACTTTTTCGGTTAAAAATTAATAGCGCAGAAAAATCATTTGTGTTTAATAAAAATCGAGCTTAATAGCTGCTTGAAAAATGGCGAAGAAAAGCATTTTTACAGATTCTTTCGGGAATATTTACTTTTTAAAGAGATTTATCATCTTCATCTTGGGAATGATTTCCTACAGAAGATTTAATGGGTTCAACAAACTGAAAATTACAGGAACCGAGCATTTGGTAAACCTCCCGAAAAACAATGTGCTATTTGTATCTAATCACCAAACGTATTTTGCTGATGTAGCAGCAATGTACCACGTTTTCTGTGCCGTGAATAACGGATATATGAACACCATCAAAAATCCTGTTTACCTGCTCAATCCAAAAGTAGATTTCTACTACGTAGCCGCAGAAGAAACCATGAATAAAGGAATTTTGACAAGAATTTTTAAATTGGCAGGAGCTGTTACCGTAAAAAGAACTTGGCGCGCCGAAGGAAAAAATGTGAACAGAATGGTAGATTTAAAAGAAGTAGAAAATATTCTGAAAGCGCTAGATAATGGTTGGGTAATTTCTTTTCCGCAAGGAACTACTTCTGCTTTTGCACAAGGTAGAAAAGGAACTGCTAAACTCGTTCAGCAACAGCGTTCTATCGTTATTCCTATCAAAATCAATGGTTTCCGTAGAGCTTTTGACAAAAAAGGATTGAGAGTAAAAGTGACAGGTGTAGAACCTACCATGCAATTTAAAGCGCCACTGGACATAGATTACGACAACGAAAAAGCGGAAGATATTCTTTACAAAATTATGCACGCCATCGAGCAAACACCTGAACATAATGTGTTACACGATTACGACAAAGAATATCAGGAGCGCAAAAAACAAGAGAAAAAAGACGAGTAAACTTATTTTATTAAATTTTACTTGGCTCTTTTCACCTGGCTCTTTTTAATTTAATTGAAATATGAACATTCATTTCATTGCAATTGGCGGTGCTGCGATGCACAATCTTGCCATAGCGCTCAAAAATAAAGGTTACCAAATCACAGGTTCAGATGATGCTATTTTTGAACCTTCTCTTTCTCAATTGCAAAAAAACAGACTTCTTCCTGAAAATTTAGGTTGGTTTCCTGAGAAAATTTCTGAAAATCTAGACGCAGTCATTTTAGGAATGCACGCCAAAAAAGAGAATCCTGAACTCTTGAAAGCTCAAGAATTGGGCATTAAAATTTATTCTTATCCAGAATTTCTATACGAACAGAGCAAAGAAAAAACCAGAGTAGTGATTGCAGGTTCTCACGGGAAAACTACCATTACTTCTATGGTTCTTCATGCGTTGCAATATCATCATTTCGATACAGATTTTATGGTAGGAGCGCCGTTAGAAGGTTTTGAATGCATGGTAAAACTTTCTTCGGAAAATGATTTCATCATCTTGGAAGGAGATGAATATCTTTCTTCGCCGATAGACTCTCGCCCGAAATTCTTACATTATCACCCGAATATTGCTTTGATTTCTGGGATTTCTTGGGATCATATCAATGTTTTCAAAACGGAAGAAGAATATGTAGACGCTTTCAGAAATTTTATTAAAAATATTACTTCTGGTGGAATTTTAGTGTACAATGAAGAAGATGAAAACTTAGCAAAATTGGTAGACGAAGCGGAGAATTATTTCAGAAAAATGCCTTACAAAACGCCCAACTACGAAACCAAAAACGGAAAAACTTCCGTAGAGACAGAAATGGGGCAAATTCCGCTTAAAATTTTCGGAAAGCATAATTTACTGAATTTAGAAGGAGCAAGGCTTATTTGTAATCAATTGGGCATTCTGGACGAAGATTTCTACGAAGCCATGATGAGTTTCTCTGGCGCATCAAAACGTTTAGAAAAGGTAAAAAGAAATGATGATGTGATTTTGTATAGAGATTTTGCACACGCTCCGAGCAAAGTAAAAGCATCTGTTGACGCTTTTGCAGAACAATTTCCCGCGATGAAGAAAATAGGCGTTTTAGAACTTCACACCTACTCTTCTCTGAATCCCGAATTTTTGCCTCAATACAAAAATACTTTAGCTAAACTTGATGAAGCGGTGGTTTTCTATGATTTGGAAGCTTTGAAAATTAAAAACATGACCCCCATTTCTCCTGAATTGATTAAAGAATCTTTCGGGAAGGAAAATTTACAGGTTTTTACCAATGCGGATGATTTGAAAAATTTTTGGCAAAATCTAGAAAAATCAAATGCTGCTTTTCTGATGATGAGTAGCGGAAATCTTGGCGGAATTTCCTTGACCGAAAACTAATATTTTCTCAAAAATTTTAGATTTTTTTTCGCTAACTATTTCATATTCAAAATATTTTATTAATTTTAGAAACACACTAAAACCACATGAATATGAGAACTATAAAACACATTCTTGATAGAAAATCAAGAGAACTCGCCATCATCGAACCTGAAAAAACCGTTTTCGAAGCTTTAAAATTAATGGCAGACAAAAACATAGGCTCTGTTATTGTAATGGATGGAATACGATATCTCGGCATTCTTTCGGAGAGAAATTACGCACGCCAAGTTGTGCTCCTCAACAAAAGTTCTAAGGAACTTGCGGTAAGAGAAATTATGAGAACAGACCTCCCAAAACTTTCTAAAAATGACCCCATTGAAAAATGTATGGAAATCATGGCTCAACTCAATGTGAGATATTTGCCTGTGGTAGAAAATGAAACACTCATCGGTCTAATTTCTGTAAAAGACCTTCTAGACGAAGTTTTATTGCACCAAAAAGACGTCATCGAAAATCTTACCCACTATATCAACACTTAAATTTTTCGACTGAACTAATACCATTTCTCCTCCCGAAATCCATCGGGAGTTTTTTATGGAGTGAAATTTCTAAATTTTATTATATTTGGGAAAATCAGAACACCAGTAGAAATGAGATACACCACATTAGGAAAAATTCCGCAAAAAAGGCACACCATTTTTAAATCCGAGGAAGGGAACTTCTATTACGAACAGCTTTTTGGGACTGAAGGTTTTCACGGAATCTCTTCGTTACTGTATCATATTCACAGACCTACACAGATTAAATCTATTGGAACGCCAAAAGATGTTACTCCAAAAATTGCAGTAGACCGAAACATCACGCCAAGAATGTTTAAAGGTGTACAAATCACTCCAGAAAATGATTATTTAGAAAGTAGAAAAGTTTTGTTGTTAAACAACGATTTAAAAATGGGCTTGGCAAAGCCTAAAAAATCTACGGAATATTTTTACAAAAATGCAGAATGTGACGAACTGCTTTTCGTACACGAAGGAAAAGGCACACTGAAAACCTTTGTAGGAAATTTAGATTTCGAAAAAGGAGATTATCTTGTCATTCCAAGAGGAACGATTTATCAAGTAGAACTAGAAACTACAGAAAATGTATTCTTCTTTTTAGAAGCACACTCCCCGATTTATACGCCAAAAAGATACAGAAATGAGTTCGGACAACTGCTGGAACATTCGCCATTTTGCGAAAGAGATATTATCGCCCCCACTTTTGTAGAACCCAAAGACGAAAAAGGAGAATTTCTCATCAAAGTAAAAAAAGAAAACCTGATTTGGGATTTTATTTACGCTACGCATCCTTTTGATGTGGTAGGTTGGGACGGTTATTTTTATCCTTATAAATTCAATATCAAAAATTTTGAACCGATAACAGGAAGAGTGCATTTACCACCACCGATTCATCAGAATTTTGAAGCGCATAATTTTGTAATTTGTTCTTTTGTGGCGAGAATGTACGATTATCATCCTCAAGCGATTCCTGCACCATATAACCACTCGAATATAGATTCAGACGAGGTTCTTTTCTACACTGAAGGAGATTTTATGAGCCGAAATTACATTGACTTAATGGATTTTACGCTTCATCCTGGCGGAATTGTTCACGGACCTCATCCTGGCGCAATGGAAAGAAGCATTGGCAAAAAATTCACCGAAGAATATGCGGTAATGGTAGATCCTTTCAGACCACTGAAAATTACAGAAGAAGCGATGAAAGTGGAAGATAAATCTTACGCTACCAGTTGGTTAGACACCGAAGAATATTATTTACACGACAGAAGTCAAGAGTAAAAACCCAAATAAACATTTAAAAATTTTATGGGTTAAAAATTCCTATTTTTATGCACTTTAGCACAAAAACAGGTCAATATTATCAAAAAATCAGAACTTTATTTGATAAATCTCATCTTGTACATTCTTCATAAAAATGTAACTTTGGGAAACAGAGAAAATTGAAAAGTTTAGAAACATAAAAACGATTATATTATGTATAATTACGTCACGGCAGAAGAAGCCTTATCACTAGTCCAGAGCAACCAAAGAATATTTTTTCACGGGAGTGCTTGTACTCCTAATTATTTGATTTCGGAATTAGCAAAACAAGCCCATAGATTAAGTGATGTAGAAGTGGTATCTATCACCGTTCAAGGTGAAGTAGAAATAGCAAAACCAGAATATAGAGACAGTTTTTACATCAACTCTCTTTTTGTTTCGGCACCAGTAAGAGAAGCGGTAAACAGTGACAGAGGAGATTTTGTTCCCGTTTTTTTGAGTGAAATTCCTATTTTATTTAAAAATAATATTCTTCCGTTAGATGTAGCTATTATTCAGGTTTCACCACCAGATCAGCACGGTTACTGTTCACTGGGAACTTCTATAGATGTAGCGAGAAGTGCTGTAGATTCTGCAAAATATGTGATTGCCCAAGTAAATCCTAAAATGCCAAGAACGCTAGGAGATTCTATGCTTCATGTAAAAAGAATTGATAAAATGGTTTGGCATGAAACCGATTTATTAACGGTAGATTACGCTGCGAAAGTATCTGATGATGAAAGAACCATCGGAAAATACATTGCCGAAATGGTAGAAGATAAATCTACGCTTCAAATGGGAATTGGTACGATTCCAGATGCGGTTCTAAGTTCTCTACACAATCACAAAGATTTAGGTGTACACACGGAAATGATTAGTGACGGAATCATAGATTTAGTTGCGAATGACGTAGTAAACAATAAATATAAAGGAACACATCTTAACAAAACCATTACTGCATTTTGCTTTGGAACAAAGAAATTATACGATTTTATCGACAATAATCCTTCTTTTCAGTTTATGGATGTAACTCACGTTAATAATCCATCTATCATTAGAAGAAACAAAAAATTAGTAGCCATCAATTCTGCTATAGAAGTAGATTTAACAGGTCAAGTTTGTGCAGATTCTATTGGCACTTATCAATATTCAGGAATTGGCGGACAAATGGATTTCATTCGTGGAGCTGCACTTTCTGAAGGTGGAAAACCTATCATTGCCCTTACTTCTAGAACCAAAAAAGGAGTTCCTAGAATTGTTCCTTACCTAAAAGAAGGAGCTGGTGTAGTAACGACTAGAGGTCATATTCACTATGTGGTAACAGAGTATGGAGTAGCTTATCTTTACGGAAAAAACATGAGACAGCGTGCAAAACTTCTCATAGACATTGCCCATCCTGATGACAGAGAAATGCTCGATAAATTCTGCTTCGAACGATTTAAATCACACGCATTATAACATCATAAAACCTATCTTTTTGATAGGTTTTTTTTATGAGTCATAAAAATTTTATAAATTTAAATACTCAAAAAACACCATGAATAACTCCATTGATTCTTTATTAAAATTTATTAATTCTTCGGTTACACTCAGTTTGGAAGAAGAAAGTTTAATCTCTAAATATTTTGAAATTAAAGAATATCAAAAAAATGAAATTATTTTAAATGCTGGAGAAATCTGCAATTATCTTTATTTTATTGACAAAGGATTGCTCAGAACTTTTCATGTGAATGCTAATGGAAGTGAATTTACTCGACTGATTGTTTCCGAAAATAAATTCTGTACTATTCTGCTGAGTTTTCAAGAAAGAATTGCTTCACCAGCAACCATTCAAGCATTAGAAAACACTATTGTTTTTGCTATTTCTAAAGAAAATTTTGAAAAAATAACTTCTATTTCTGCCAATGCACAATCTTTATATGTAAAAATTTTAGAAGAATTTCAGAATTTTCAAATTAAAAGAATAGAATTTCTGACGTCCTTTTCACCAAAAGAAAAAACTGAAATCTTTTTAAAAGAAAATTCAGAATTAGAACCTAGATTAACTGATAAGGTAATTGCTTCTTATTTGCAGATTGCTCCAGAAACATATTGCAGATGTAAGAAAAATTTGGAATCTTGATTTGAATCAATTTTTATGAGTTTATAACAGCATAACTTTGATGAAAATTTAATGCTATGAAAAACTTATTTCTTTTAATTTTTTTGGTTTGTTCCATAAAATTTTATTCCCAACAAAAAGAAAATGAAAAGATAGTTTCTGATATTTATTTTAACAAGTACAAAAAGCAAAAAAGGAATGCAACCATACTTTCTGTAACGGGAAGTGTTTTACTTTTTACAGGTTTCATCATTTCAAAACAAGAATCAGAAGCTGCAAATCTGGTATTTTCTAAAAACGAAGTTACAGGCTACCAAATTGCTTCTTTAGGTATTATTTCTATTATTGGCTCCATTCCTCTATATATTTCTGCCGAAAAAAATTATAAAAATTCAGTTTCTATTTCACCTAGTGTTCAAACTTATCATTTCTACAACACAAAAAACACAAGTTTAGGATTAAACATTACCTACAGCTTCTAATTTCTTATCGAATGTTTACAATTTTTTTGTGCGCATCACACAATATTTGTAATTTGGCACATAACAAACTCCAAATAAAAAGAGAAAAATGAGCACACTTACTTTTGCCGAAAAAATAGCGCAGGCAGAGAATTTTCTTCCAATAAATGGAACAGATTATATAGAATTTTATGTAGGAAACGCTAAGCAAGCAGCCCATTATTACAAAACTGCTTTCGGTTTTCAGAGCGTAGCTTATGCAGGGCCAGAAACTGGCGTAAGAGACAGAGCTTCTTATGTAGTGCAACAAGGTAAAATAAGATTGGTTCTTACCTCTGGTTTATCTTCAGATTCACCAATTTGTGAACACCAAAAAAAACATGGTGATGGAGTAAAAATTCTTGCACTTTGGGTAGATGATGCCTATAAAGCATTCGAAGAAACCACAAATCGTGGTGCAAAACCTTACATGGAGCCCAAAACACTAAAAGATGAATTCGGTGAAGTAAAAATGTCTGGAATTTATACCTACGGCGAAACCGTTCACATGTTCATCGAAAGAAAAAATTACGACGGGCCGTTTATGCCAGGATACGAAAAATGGGAATCTGATTATAATCCTACAGATTGTGGATTGCTTTATGTAGACCATTGCGTAGGAAATGTAGGTTGGGACAGAATGATTCCAGTGGTAAAATGGTATGAAGAAGTAATGGGATTTGTAAATATTTTAAGTTTTGACGATAAGCAAATTAACACCGAATATTCTGCACTCATGTCAAAAGTAATGAGCAACGGAAACGGATTTGCTAAATTCCCTATTAATGAGCCAGCAGAAGGAAAGAAAAAATCTCAGGTAGAAGAATATTTAGATTTCTACGAAGGAGAAGGGGTTCAGCACATTGCAGTAGCTACCAAAGACATCATAAAAACAGTAACAGAATTGAAATCGAGAGGAGTAGAATTCCTTTCAGCACCACCAGAAGCCTACTACGAAATGGTTCCAGAAAGAGTGGGAACAATTGATGAAGACATTAAAAAACTTCAAGACTTAGGAATTCTAATCGACTGTGACGAAGAAGGTTATCTTTTACAAATTTTCACAAAACCTGTAGAAGACCGCCCTACTCTTTTCTACGAAATTATAGAAAGACATGGTGCGCAAAGCTTCGGAGCTGGTAATTTCAAAGCATTATTTGAAGCATTAGAAAGAGAACAAGCCAGAAGAGGCAACCTATAAATTATGAAAAAAATAATTTTATTTTTCACCATCTTTTTATTCGCTTTTTCATTTTCTCAAAAAACGAATACTAGAGACTACGAAGACATTAATGCTCGACTTGACCGACTTTTACGCGAAAGAGAGGTAGAAAAAAGAGTACTGAATGTAAACTTAGAAGGCAAAACCTTTGTCCTCATTCAGAATAAAGGAACTTTGGTATACAAATACGTTGTAAGTTTTTTAGCAGATAAAAACATCAACATTATAGAGCTCATCAACGATACTTCTGCTCAGAGCAAAACAACCAAATTGTATTCTGGAGATTTCATTAGAAATAACAATTACATTTCTGTAAGAGCAGACGTTTTAGAAGGTCAAAAAATTGGCATTCCGCTTACGTACAACTTCATGATTCAAGAAAGAGACGGTATCCTTTTCTTAATCAATATGAACAACAATGAAAAGTGGATTGACACTGCTTTGGTAAAATAAAAAATAATGAAATATTGCCCGAAATTCTTTTGTTTTCGGGCATTTTTATATCTTTAAAACAAATTTTAAGACATGAAATCTTTTATAAATTATCCTCAAAATTCAGATTTTTCTATTCATAATATTCCTTTTGGTGTAGCGGTGTTTAACAGAGAATACATTGCTTGTTGTACCAGAATTGGCGATTTGGTGATAGACCTTGCTACTTTATACGATTACGGATTTTTTGACGAAATAGAAGGCTTAAATGAAAACGTTTTCGAAGCATACACACTCAATGAATTTATAGAACTCGGAAAACCTGTAACCAATGCAGTTCGTTTAAAAATTCAGGAACTTTTATTAGAAGGTTCATCGCTGTCTCACGACGAAAAAACCATAGAAGAATGTTTCTATGATTTAGATAAAGTACAAATGATGATGCCACTTCACGTACAGAATTACACTGATTTTTACAGCAGTATAGAACACGCTACCAATGTGGGAAAAATGTTTCGTGACCCTGCAAATGCATTGCTCCCGAATTGGAAACATTTACCAGTAGGTTATCACGGTCGTGCTTCGTCAATTGTGGTTTCGGGAATTAACTTTCACAGACCAAAAGGTCAAATGAAACCTGCTGATGCGGAAAAACCAATTTTTGGAGCTTCAAAACAATTAGATTTTGAGTTAGAAATGGCTTTTGTATTGAATAAAAATACAGAAATTGGCGAAAACATCTCTACGCAAGAAGCTGAAGATGCCATTTTCGGAATGGTGATTTTCAACGATTGGAGCGCTAGAGACATTCAGAGTTGGGAATATGTTCCTCTTGGTCCATTTTTAGGGAAAAATTTCTGTTCGTCTATTTCACCTTGGGTGGTGACTTTAGAAGCATTAGAACCCTTTAGAACTGTATCACCAAAACAAGAACCTGAAGTTTTAGATTATCTGAAATTTGAAGGAGATAAAAATTTCGACATCAACTTAGAAGTGTATTTACAACCAGAAAACGGCGAAGAAAACCTCATCTGCAAAAGCAATTACAAATACATGTACTGGAATATGGCGCAACAATTGGCGCATCACACCATCAATGGTTGTAATGTGGAAGTTGGCGATTTATATGCTTCAGGAACGATTTCTGGAAGTGAACCGAATAGTTTTGGTTCAATGCTAGAATTGACTTGGCGCGGACAAAACCCGCTAAAACTTTCAGATGGAACTGAAAGAAAATTTATAAACGACCACGATACCATCATTATGAGAGGTTTCTCTGAAAAAGACGGAATAAGAGTAGGTTTCGGAGAAGTGAGAGGAAAAGTTTTGCCAGCTAAGTAAGTTATGAAAGTGATATCGTTATAAAAGTTAAAAAGTATAGATTTTAGAATAATATATGTCAAAAATAAATTCACATAAAGACTTAAAAGTTTGGCAAGAATCCATGGATTTTGTTGTAGAAATCTATAAACTTTTAGAACAATTTCCAGATGAAGAAAAATTTATACTTACTAATCAAATAAAAAGAGCAGCCATTTCTATTCCTTCTAATATTGCAGAAGGAGCTGGTAGAGAATCAAATCAAGAATTCTTTAGATTTCTTAGTATTTCTCAAGGCTCACTTTCAGAGCTTGAAACTCAATTAGAAATTGCTGAAAAATTAAAATATATCACTTTAAATGATGAAATAAAAAAACAAATAATTTTCATTAGAATAATGCTGACTAATCTCAAAAAATCATTAATCAATAAAAAGTAAAAACTTTCATAACTTGTATAACATTTATAACTTTCATCGCTTTAATATAAAATGAAAACAATTAATCCATCAGAATTATCACCAATGCAAGTGCAAATGATTTTGCAGACAGCTGTTGCTCCGAGACCTATTGCACTGGCTTCTACCATAGACAAAAACGGAAATGTGAATCTTTCGCCGTTTAGTTTTTTTAATTTATTCAGTTCTAATCCACCGATTCTGATTTTTTCTCCTGCGAGAAGAGTTCGAGATAATTCTACAAAAGACACGCTTCATAATGTGCTAGAAGTTTCAGAAGTGGTGATTGGAAACGTGAATTTTGATATGGTTCAGCAAGTTTCTCTTTCATCTACAGAATATGAAACAGGTGTAGATGAATTTATTAAATCTGGATTAACTAAAAAATCAGCAGAATTGGTAAAACCACCACTCATTGCAGAATCACCAGTGAATTTTGAATGCAAAGTCATCGAAGTAAAACCTCTCGGAAACGAAGGTGGCGCTGGAAATTTAGTCATCTGTGAAGTTTTAAAAATTCATATTAGAGAAGAGTTTTTAAATGAAGAAGGAAACCTAGATCAGAAAAAACTAGATTTGGTTTCTAGATTAGGCGGAAACTGGTACGGAAGAACAACTGCAGAAACACTATTCGAAGTTCCAAAACCATTGGTTACCAAAGGAATTGGCTTTGATCAATTGCCTTCAGAAATTAAAAATTCTAAAATTTTCACAGGAAATGATTTAGGAATGTTGGCGAATGTAGAACAACTACCTGAAGGAAATTTCTCCACAGATGAAAAAGTACATGTAGAAGCTCAAAAACTGCTTTTAGAAGGCAAAATAGAGGAAGCTTGGAAAGTTCTTTTAAAATAAGTTTTGGCTAAAGCCAATAGCTTGAAAAAAAATAAGTCGGGCTAAAGCCCGACTCTATTGAAAAATTGATTCCTATTTTTTCAAAAATTTAATACAATCATTCACTACAGCATTCAGCAAAGTAGGTAATTTAAAATCTAACCAAGGTTCTTTGGCACCGAAAGTATGATTGCCTTTCTCAACCAGAATTAATCCTGAGTTGTCTGCCCAATAATGTAAATTTTCGGCAGCTGAAAACGGAACTGCTTCATCTTCTGAACCGTGAATAATTAAGAAATTTTCTTTAAAATTTTTAACAGCATTTTCCACAGAAAATCTATCTTCGTTTGCTAAGTAATCTTCTAAAAACTGAATATGATGAGGCATTTTCTGCTTGGTTCGGCTGTTGTAATTGTAATAAACCCCTTGATTTTTCCATTCTTCTAATTTTTCACCAACAGGAAATCTATTCAATGTGTCTACACTTGCTAATGTGATGAGGTTTTTGATTTTAGAATTTTCAGAGGCAGAAATAATGGAAATTCCTCCACCTCTGGAATGTCCGATTAAAGTAATATGTTCTGCATCTACTTGATTATCTTTGCTAAAATGCTCTATTACGAAATTTAAATCGCTCAATTCCCTAGAATAATTATTGTGTGCGAAACTTTCTAAATCTGCAAAATCACTTGGATGCTCCAATGAAGTTCCATTATGCGAGAAATTAAATTTCACGAAATAAAATCCGTTTTTAGCAAACTTTTCCGCCATCAAATTCCAAACGCCCCAATCTTTATAACCTTTGTAACCATGAGCAAAAATCACGAGTGGTAATTTCCCTTCTTTTTCTGGAACAAAAGCATCAACCAAAAAAGATTTGGTTGCAGGATTTTCTAAAACGATATTTTTTTCTACTGTAAATTTCATAGTTGTAAATTTATAAAAATATGAAGCAACACCCCGTCAAAATTTTGTCAAATTTTGCCACCCCTCTAAAAGAGAGGAACAAAAAACCACCGAAAATTCGGTGGTTTCTGATTATTCTAATCTTTTATTTTTTATGATTTCTAGATTTTTGACGGTTCCAACTGGCGCTATTTTTATGTTTTTATTCCCTTTTGAAAAATAAAAATAATAGACACTATTGTTATCGACCAAGTGAACTACTTCTGATTCTCCAGAGTTATAATTGAGTTTATAATTATATTTTAAATCACCTTTCATGGCATTATTTGCTTCGAATCTACCTTCTGCAAAACCTATTCCCACAAAAAAGGAAGCCATTGTAAAAATCATAATACTCGCTACTTTTTGGTAAAAATCATGGATGGTAAAATCTTCTTTGCGCTTATTTTTACCCATGAAATTTTGGAATAATTTTTCATTTTTTGAATTGTAAACATACTTTAGAAAACCGTAATAGCTTCCAATAAACACGATGAATAATACAAAAATCAGTGGATGAGACATTAAATCTGCAATGGGACTCAAAAGAACGTCCATCAAGGTGGAATATTTCAAAATATTAATCCCCAACTGAAAAAAATGAATACTCTCTTTAATAATTCCAAGAATGACTAAATATAAATAACCTAAAGGCAAATACGTTTGAAGATTTTCAAGATTTTTCATGAGAGAATTGCATTTTTAATATTTCAAATATAATTTTTTTCGTCAGAATAAAAAAACCACCGAAATTTCGGTGGTTTGATTATTTGTATTGATTACCAGATTTTAATTCTGTCTTCTGGTTTTTTGTAATGTTTGTCGCCTTCTTTTACGCCAAATGCTTTATACCAAGCTTCTGTGTTTACTAGTGGACCAACTGCTCTGTACATTCCTGGAGAGTGCGGGTCTGTTTTCACTTGGTTGATGTAGAATTTCTCTGTTCCTTTGGTTCTCCAAACGGTTGCCCAACTTAAGAAAAACCTTTGATTTTGGTCAAATCCACTGATTTTACCTGGATTTCCTTTGTCTTTAAGATACATTTGAAGTGCATCAAAAGCGATATTTACACCACCTAAATCTGCAATATTTTCGCCCATGGTAAATTTACCGTTTACGAAGCTTCCTTTTACTGGTTCGTAAGCAGAATATTGAGCATCTAACTTAGCAGTAGCTGCTTCAAATTTCTTTCTGTCTTCGTCTGTCCACCAATTGTTAAGGTTTCCATCTCCGTCAAATCTAGAGCCACCATCGTCAAATCCGTGAGAAATTTCGTGACCAATTACCGCACCGATTCCTCCGAAATTTACTGCAGGATCTGCTTTGAAATCAAAGAAAGGTGCTTGTAAAATTCCAGCAGGGAAAACGATTTCGTTATTAGAAGCACTGTAATATGCGTTTACGGTTTGAGGAGTCATTCCCCATTTTGTTTTATCTACTTTTTTACCAATTTTTTCTAAATTTTTCTCATAATTCCAAGTCGTGATGTTTTGTCTGTTTTGGAAATATGAATCTGGGCTTACCGTTAATTTAGAATAATCTTCCCATTGGTCAGGATAAGCAATTTTCACTTTGAATTTTGATAATTTATCCAATGCTTTCACTTTAGTCTCATCACTCATCCAATCAAGGTTTGAGATATGGTCATGGTAAGCTTTTTTAAGATAATCTACCATGGTTACCATTTCTTCTTTTGCTTCTGCAGGGAAATATTTTTCTACATATAATTTACCGAAAGCTTCACCCAAAATACCATTGACTACTTCAAGTCCACGCTTGTTCATGGCACGTTGTTCTTTTTGACCTTGAAGGAATTTTCCGTAGAAATCAAAACGCATATCGTCTAGTTTTTTGTCTAAAACTCCTGCGTTTCCAGAAAGCATGTGGTATTTCATATAATCTTTTAACAATGGAAGATTCGCCTCGTTTACGAAAGCATCAAAGTTTTTAAAATATCCTAGTTCACCTAGAATTACTCTATCAGTTTTTACGCCAACTTGATTTAAGTATCCTGCTAAATCTACATTTTTAACCAAACCAGAAAGTTCTGAAACAGTTTTAGGATTGTAACGCTTGTTTGCATCTCTTCCTTCTTCGTTGGTTAATAAAGTTTTAGCTAATCTCTTTTCTAAATCTACAATTTTAGATGCTGTTTCATTTGCATTTTGATAACCCAAAACTGTCAACATGCTCGAAACATATTTGGTGTATTCTGCAAGGGTTTTGGTGTTGGCTTCGTTTTCTTTTTGATAGTAATCTTTTCCTAAACCTAGAGCTGGACCGCCAAGATAAATCGCATTATCATTAGACGCTTTAAGGTCTGCACCTACTCTCCACATGTAGAAAATATTATCACCATTTGGAGTAGCTTCTACCAAATATTTTTGTAAATCTGCTACCGTTTTAATAGCATCAATTTTTGCTAAATCTGCTTTTATTGGATTAATTCCGTCTGCATTTCTCTTGTCCCAATTCATGAAAGAAGAATACAAATCTTGAATTTTTTTGCCTTCTGTTCCTTCTGCATATTTCTCCGTCAAAATATTATTCAAAATGGCTAAAGAGTTTTCATCTGTTTTCTCACGAAGTTCATTAAAACTTCCCCAACTTGCTTTGTCAGAAGGAATTTCTACCGTTTTTACCCAGTTTCCGTTTACATAGGTGAAGAAATCATCTTGTGGACGAACTGAAGTATCCATAAATTGAAGAGCAATTCCGTTTTCTGGTAATTGTTTTTGTGATGCACATGAACTTACTGTAAGCACAGCAGCTGCAGCCATCACTAGAAAAGGTACCTTTTTCATATGAAGTTATTTATTATTTTTTTAAGGTCATATGCAATCGCTGAACATTCGTTGATGTTTGTATTTTTCAGCACGGCGATTACATATATAGTTCATTATTAATTGTTCAAATTTAATAAAATCATCAGTTTTATTATGATTAGTTGATAAAAATTTGAATTTGTTTCAATAGACTTCATAAATAATAAAAAACCACAGAAAATTCTGTGGTTTTGAGGTTTTTATGTTGAGAAAAATTTGGTTTCTTACCAGATTTTGATTCTTTCTTCTGGTTTTTTATAATGCTGGTCGCCTTCTTTCACTTCGAAAGCATTGTAGAATGCTTCTACATTTACCAACGGACCAAAAGCTCTGTATAAACCTGGTGAATGCGGATCTGTTTTCACCTGATTAATCATGTATTTTTCTGTAGATTTAGTTCTCCAAATGGTTCCCCAACTTAAGAAAAATCTTTGGTCTTGATTGTAACCACTGATCAATCCTGGATTTCCTTTGTCTTTAAGATACATTTGTAGTGCGTCATAAGCAATGGCAACTCCACCTAAATCTGCAATATTTTCGCCATTGGTAAATAAACCATTTACAAAAGTTCCTTTTACTGGTTCATATTTGCTGTATTGTTCTGCTAATTTTTTAGTCGCTTCTTCGAAGTTCTTTTTATCAGCATCCGTCCACCAATTTTTAAGGTTTCCGTCTCCATCGAACATTGCTCCAGAATCATCAAATCCGTGAGAAATTTCGTGACCAATTACCGCTCCGATTCCTCCAAAATTCACGGCAGGATCAGCTTTGAAATCAAAGAAAGGCGCTTGTAAAATTGCAGCCGGGAAAACGATTTCGTTATTTACTGGGTTGTAGTAAGCATTTACCGTTTGAGGAGTCATTCCCCATTCTTTTTTATCGACTTTCTTACCTACTTTATCTAATTCTTTTTGATAAGCCCAATCTGCTACGTTTTTAAGATTTCCGTATAATGTTCCACCTTCATTTTTAGAAAGTACTTGTAATTTAGAATAGTCTTTCCACTCATCTGGATAACCTACTTTTACCGTGAATTTTGATAATTTATCTAAAGCTTTCGTTTTGGTTTCATCACTCATCCAAGAAAGATTAGAAATATGCTGAACGTAAGATTTTTTAAGATAATCAATTAAAGTTACCATTTCTGCTTTTGCTTCGGCGGTAAAATATTTTTCTACATATAATTTCCCGAAAGCTTCTCCAAGAACACCATTAATGGTAGAAAGTGCACGTTTATTCATCGCGCGTTGTTCTTTTTGTCCACTCAAAGTTCTTCCGTAGAAATCAAACTGTAAATCGTCTAATTTTTGGTCTAAAACAGAAGCGCTTCCGTTCAATAATTTCACTTTTAAGAAATCTTTGATGAATGGTAAATTTTTAGCATTCAAAAATTTATCTAAATTTTTATAATACTCTAATTCACCGATGATTACTCTGTCTGTATTTACACCAGCGTTTTTAAGATAAGATGGTAAATCTATATTTTTCACTAAAGATTTTAACTCTGACAATGTCTTCGGATTGTATTGAAGATTAGAATCTCTAATTTTTTCATTAGGGATTAAAGTTTGAGCGGCAGTTTTTTCAAAGTCAACTACTTTTTGAGCAGCAACTTCAGGATTTTTATATCCTAAAACTGTATATAATTTGGTTAAATAATCTTTGTATTGACCGATGGTTTTAGTGTTTTCATCATTGGTTTTCTGATAATAATCTCTTCCTAAACCAAGGTTTACATCTCCCATGTAAACGGCATTATCCGTAGAATTTTTAAGGTCTGCGTAAACTCCCCATCCATAAAATGGATTATCTCCAGTTTTGGTAGCTTCTACTAAATATTTTTGTAAATCTGCCATCGTTTTAATGGCGTCAATTTTCGCTAAATCACCTTTAATAGGAGCAATTCCGTCTGCATTACGCTTATCCATATCCATGTAAGTAGCATAAATATCTTGAATTTTTTGACCTTCAGTTCCTTTAGCGTAAGTTTCTTTCAATAAATTGTCTAAAATTTTAAGAGAATTAAGGTCAGTTTTTTCTCTTAATTCATTAAAACTTCCCCAGCTTGCTTTATCCGCAGGAATCTGAGCAGTCTTCATCCAAGTTCCGTTTACATAGTTGTAAAAATCGTCTTGCGGACGAACAGATTTGTCCATCAGTTCAATGGCAATTCCGTTTTCTGGAAGTTCTGCTGGTTTTAACTCTTCGATTGGAGCAGGTGTAGGTTCTGTAGTTGCTTGCTTCTGAGTTCCACAAGAATCTAAAATGAGCATTCCTGAAAAAGCCAACACAGCGATTGATATTTTTTTCATTTCTATATGATTAATTAATGATGAATAAGTACAAATTTATAAGAAATTGTTACGTTTTAAAATCAAAAAAGCCAAAGTTTAAAACTCTGGCTTCGATTTATTTATTTGAAAGTGATCTTTCCGCCTAAAACATTTTTGGTATTTCTGTCTTTGGGAGAACCATAGACGTCTATATTTCCTCCTGCTCTAGTTGTGGCATTAAGGATTTTAGAGGCATTTACTTCTGCAAATCCACCTGCATTTGCAGTGATGGTAACGGTTTCAGAATCTAAATCTCTCCCGTAAAATTGTGCGCCAGAATTCACCAAAACATCTTGAATTTCGGCAGTTCCAGACACATTAATGATACCACCAGAATTGGCTTTAGAATTTAATAAATTCACATCTACTTGTAAATTTAGCGTAGAACCTTCGTTGGAAGTAATGCTGAGCATTTTGCTATCAATAGTTCCATCAGAAGTAATTTTAGAACCTTGACTGGCTTGAATTTCATTTATATCTTCATAAAAAACAGTCACTTCAGCTTTGTCGCCTTGCATAAGCTTAGTAGGAATCATTCTGATTTTGAGTTCCCCATTTTTATTGACAATTTCTACATCTGGATCATCTCCTTTTACCTGAATTTTATTTTCACTGGATTTTACAAGGGTTACATTAATTCTGTCATAAACCTTTACTGCGCTGAAATCTCCAAAATTTTTGGAAGTTTGTGAATAAGCTACCTGAACCAAAAGAACTAGGAAACTAAAAATTATTTTTTTCATAAGTAAATATTTATTTTTTAAGGTCTTATGGAATCGCTGAACATTCATTGACGTTTAAGTTCTTTCAATCATAGCGATTTCATTCTACATTATTTTAAAGATATAACAACTGTTTGCGCCATTTTATTACATGAGAAAGGCGATTTTTAAAGATTTTCTTGAATTAAAATCTGAATTAAATCCTGCAAAACTTTTTGCGAAACAAAATTCATAAAATCTTTGCGCTCTAAATGAGGAAGATACAATCTGAACGTTTTTTCGAAATCCTTTACTCTAATCGAATAAAAAACCGTTCCGATTTCTGAATTAAACTCATCTGAATTCGGGCCAGCAACTCCAGTGGTAGAAAGTGCAATATCTGTTTTAAATAATTGCTGACAACCCAAACTCATCGCTTGCGCAACTTCTGCTGAAACTACCGTTTTCTCTTTGATTAAATCTTCAGAAACACCTAAAATTTCAGTTTTTTTCTGCGTTTGATAAGTGCAAATTCCACCTAAAAAATAATTAGAACTTCCAGAAACTGAAGTAATGAGATGTGATAATTCGCCACCAGTACAACTTTCGGCGGTAGAAATCGTCAAGTTTCTAAAAATTAAAAAATCGTGTAAAATTTCTTCTATTTTGTCGCCATTTTCAGAAATAATATGTGCTTTTAGCAATGGTCTAATTTTAGAAATTTCTTCTTCTAATTGAATTTCTAAAGCGTCTAAATCCTTTCCTGAAGCCGTTAATTTCAACTTCACTCGATTGGCGATTGGCAAATATGAAAGTGAAAAGTTTTTAGGCAAATTCAATTCCCATTCTTCTAAAGCATCAGACAATAAACTCTCAGGATAATTCACCACAGAAACAGTTCTAATTTTCAAAAAATTAGATTCAAATTCTTTTTGTAAATAAGGAATAATTTGGTCTTTAACCAAAGGCTTCACTTCATAAGGAACACCAGGAAGACAAATCGCTATTTTACCGTTATCTTCTACCATCAAACTCGGTGCAGTTCCGTTGTGATTTTGGAAAACTTTAGATTTAGAAAGAATCATGGCTTGTTCTCTGTTTCTTTCGATAATTTCTAACCTTCCAATGCGTTCTAATCTGGTTTTCAGATGCTGAAAAGTTTCTTCGTCATAAACGATTTCATCATTGAAAAATTCACAAAAAGCTTTCTTGGTTTTATCATCTTTAGTCGGGCCAAGTCCGCCTGTTGTAATCACCAAATCAGTCAATTGAAAGGCGTTTTGTAATGTATTTTTAATAATTTCTATTTCATCTGAAATGGTAAAAATCTGCGAAACAGAAATCCCAATTTTTGATAATTCTTTTGCAATAAAATTAGAGTTAGTATCTACTGTAGTTCCAGACAGAACCTCGTTTCCTATCGTAATAAGGACAGCGTTTTTCATTAATCGATTTTTGAAGGATAAATTTAGTTTATTTTCATAAAAAAAGCGGAATAAAATCCGCCAATTTTATTTGAAAATTTTTGCTAAAAAGGTTTTCATTTCCTGCCAAGATTTTACATCTGCAGACTTGTTATAAGCAATATTCATGTTAAACTTTTTGCCAACAGCAGTAGAATTAGGATTGGTAAAAGCGTGAACTGCATCAGGATAATTGATGAATTGATAATCAAACTTATTCTCCGTCATTTCTTTTTTGAACTCCTCAATTTCTTTTTCAGGAACAAAATTATCTGCAGCACCGTTACAAACTAAAATTTTCACATTGTTATGTACTGGTTTTACTCCAGTCATTAAATTCCCGTGAAAACTTACTACGCCTTTCAATTCTGGATTTTGTCTCGCCATATTCAGTACCATTGCTCCACCAAAACAGTATCCAATTGCTGCCACTTTACCAGAATTGGCATTTTTGAACGTTTTAACATGAGCTGTTGCCGCATCAAAATTTTGTTTTGCTAAAACTGCATTCTGATAGAAAGGAGTTGCCAATTCTTGAGCTTCTTGAGGCGTTTCTACAAATTTTCCATCGCCGTACATATCTACAACCATTGCAAAATAACCTAATTCTGCAATTTTTTTGGCTCTGTATTTTGCATAATCATTTACGCCCCACCATTCTGGAACAATCATTACCACAGGTAATTTTCCTTTTTTAGAGGCGTCATAAGCTACATAAGATTTAAAATTTTTTCCTTCTGATGAATAAGTGGTTTCTTTAACCACAATTTTTGATTGAGAAAAAACAAAACCAAATACAAAAAATAACAATAAACTATAACTAAATCTTTTCATAATATATTTTTTCGCTAAGCTATAAAACGAAACGCTGTTTCAAAAAAAATCGCTATCAAAAAAATTGATAACGATTATTTAAAAATATTATGCTTTTCTATTCTTAGTGAATATGTTTTTCTGCATGATAAGAACTTCTCACCAAAGGCGAACTTTCTACATGACGGAAACCTAAGCTTTCTGCGAAAATTCTATATTCTTCGAATTCTTCTAACTCTACAAAACGTTTTACTGGCAAATGTTTTTTAGTTGGCTGAAGATATTGCCCAATCGTAATTACATCTACATTCGCATTTCTCACATCCTGAATGGTTTCAAAAACTTCTTCTTTCGTTTCGCCCAAACCGAGCATAATTCCAGTTTTGGTACGGTTTTGTCCCGCTTCTTTTAAATATCTTAAAACTTCTAAAGAACGCTCGTACTTCGCCTGAATTCTCACTTCTCTGGTTAATCTTTTTACGGTTTCCATGTTGTGAGAAATTACTTCTGGAGCCACTTCTACTAATCTATCAATGTGTTTGTGAATTCCTTGGAAATCTGGAATCAATGTTTCCATAGTTGTTCCCGGAGAAATTCTGCGCACCGCATTTACTGTTTCTGCCCAGATAATAGAACCCATATCTTTCAAATCATCTCGGTCTACAGAAGTTAAAACCGCATGTTTAATTTTCATTAACTTGATAGATCGTGCTACTTTTTCGGGTTCGTCCCAGTTTACATCAAGCGGTTTACCTGTTTTTACACCACAAAATCCACAACTTCTGGTACAGATATTTCCCAAAATCATAAAAGTTGCGGTTCCTTCTCCCCAACATTCGCCCATGTTCGGACAAGAACCACTTTGACAAATGGTGTTCAGTTTATATTTATCAACCAATGTTCTTAATTCTCTGTAATTTTTTCCTGTAGGAAGTTTTACACGAATCCATTTTGGTTTATTGGTAGTGGTATCTTGAATTTGATTTTCCATTATTTAATTTGAGTTTACAAAAATACTGTTTTTTAAACGCAAAGAACGCAAAGATTTTCTTTTACAATTTTTGAAAATATTTTTAAGTTCGCAAAGATTCATCTAAAGATGAATTTGCAAAGTGCGCAAATTTATTAAATTGATTTTGGGAAACCTTCGGACTTCTGTCCTCTAACTTCCGACTTTTCTACTCATTTTCGTTTAACAATTCTGCCAAAACTTTTTTGGCTCTCATAATTCTTACTTTGGTATTGGCAACAGAAAGATTGAGTTCTTCTGCAATTTCTTTGATGCTTTTTTCTTCAAAAAATCTCAAATGGATAATTTTTTGATAATTGTGATCCATTTTGGCAACCGCATCGATGATTTTTTTCTCTTCCTGCACAGAAATCATAATTTCTTCAGGAGATTTTTCGAATTGATTTTTAAAATCCTGAAAACCATCCATTGTTTCTTCGGTTTCACGATTTTTTTTGCGCCAATAATCAATTACTGTGTTTTGAGCGATGGTGAGAACCCACGTTTTGAACTGGAAATTCTCATCATACAAATCTAATTTTGCCAATACTTTAGAAAAAACAGAAACCGTCAATTCATCTGCTACATTTTCATCATGAACTTTTTTCATCACAAAAGAAAAAACGTCTGTCCAAAATTGATTAATCAGTTTCGTTTGCGCTTTCTGATTTTTCTCTTTGGCCAAAAAGATGAGTTGTAGAAGTTCTGGTTTTTCCATTGCAAATGCAAAGATAAGGATTTTGTAAGAGCCAAGTAAAAAGAGCCAAGTAAAAAATGATTAGATTTTGTCTATAAGATTTATGGCGCGAGCATTTAGACAAGCTCAATATAAACTTCACGAGCGGCGATTGTTTCCAAAGTAATTAAACCTTAAAGGATTTAAAATCCTTTAAGGTTTGAATAAACAAACTTTAAGAAAAGTGAATAGAAAAACTGACCGTGAAAAGCAGCCACGATTGTAGTGAAAATCCTTTTTGGGCGACTTCGACAAGCTAAGTCACCCAAAAAGATTGAAACGGAAAGCGTGCCTGAAAGTGAAAAAATACAGAAACGTGTGCTTCTGAAAAACTTCCAGCTTCCAGCTTCCTACTTCCTACAAATTTCCTATCTTTGCCATTCAAAATTTTTAAGAAAATGAACGCTTTTATTGAAGAACTAAAATGGCGCGGTTTGTACGCTGATATGATGCCTGGAACGGATGATCAACTGAATAAGGAAATGACGACTGCTTATATTGGTTTTGATCCTACCGCAGATTCACTTCACATTGGGAGTTTAATTCCGATAAAAGTTTTGGCACATTTTCAACAGCACGGTCACAAACCGATTGCTCTGGTTGGCGGTGCAACTGGTATGATTGGCGACCCTTCTGGTAAATCTTCGGAGAGAAATTTATTAGACGAGGCTACGCTTAATCATTACGTAGATTGCATAAAAGGTCAACTTTCTAGATTTCTAAATTTTGAAGGAAACGAACCCAATAAAGCAGAATTGGTGAACAATTACGATTGGATGAAGACGTTTACGTTTTTAGATTTCGTGCGTGATATTGGGAAGCACCTTACCGTAAATTATATGATGGCAAAAGATTCTGTGAAAAAACGTTTCTCTGGCGAAGCTGGAGTTGACGGAATGAGTTTTACAGAGTTTACCTACCAATTATTACAAGGTTACGACTTCTTACATTTATACAAAAATAACGGAGTAAAATTACAAATGGGAGGTTCTGACCAATGGGGAAACATTACCACAGGTACAGAATTAATCCGTAGAAAAGCGCAAGGTGAAGCCTTTGCTTTAACTGTTCCATTAATCACGAAAGCTGATGGTTCTAAATTCGGGAAATCTGAAGCAGGAGAAAATTATTGGTTAGACGCCAAAAGAACTTCTCCATATAAATTTTACCAATTTTGGTTGAATGCAACAGATGTAGATGCTGAAAGATTCATCAAATTCTACACATTTTTACCTAAAGAAGAAATAGAAGCATTAATTGAAGAACATAAAACAGTTCCTCACGAAAGAAAATTACAGAAAAAATTAGCCGAAGAAGTTACGATTTGGGTTCATGGAAAAGCAGAGTACGAAAAAGCATTAAAAGCTTCCGAAATCCTTTTCGGCAGAAGTACAGCAGAAGATTTGGTAAGTTTAGATGAAGAATTGTTTTTACAAATTTTTGATGGAGTTCCACAAGCTGAAGTCGCTAAATCTGACGTTTTAGGAAGTAACATTATTGATTTATTATCAGAAAAATCTGGTTTCCTAAAATCTAAAGGCGAAGCAAAACGCGAATTGCAAGGAAATGCTATTTCTGTAAACAAAGAAAAAGTAAAAGACGATTTCGTAGCTGCCGAAAAAGATTTAATTGACGGCAAATTTTTACTCCTTCAAAAAGGTAAAAAACAATATTTTATTGTAAAAGCAGTCTAAAATTAAATTTACAACGCTTTGCATAGTTAAATAAATTATAAAAACACGCTCTAGAGCGTGTTTTTTGTTACCATTTGGTTTTCAAATGTCTACATTTGTGCCTTTATAAATTCTTATTAATGGTTATTATTATTTTCATCATCGTCCTATGGTATTCAGGACTATTTTTTCAAACTTTTTTCTTACATCGTTACGCAGCGCATCAAACCTACACTATGTCTAAATTTGGTGAAAAACTGTGTTTTATTCTTACTTGGATTACCCAAGGTTCTAATTATCTATCAGCGTATGGTTATGGTGTAATGCACAGAATGCATCACGCTTTTGCCGATACAGAAAAAGACCCACATTCTCCAAAATACGATCCAAATCCACTGGCAATGATGTGGAGAACGAAAAATGTTTATCAACAAATCAACAAACAAAAAATTGCCATCGAAGAAAAATTCACGAAAAACGTTCCTCAATGGAAAGCCTTTGACAAGTTTGCCAGTTCATGGTATTCTAGAATTGGTTGGGGAGCCTTCTACACCGTCTTCTTTATTATTTTTGCAGAATATTGGTGGCATTGGCTATTATTACCTGTGGCTATTTTAATGGCTCCAATTCACGGAATGATTATCAATTGGTTTGGTCACATTTATGGATACGTAAACTTCAAAGTGAATGACACTTCAAAAAATTTATTCCGTTTTGATTGGTTAATGCTTGGTGAAGGCTACCACAATAATCATCACAAATTCGGTGGAAGAGCTAATTTCGGAGGAGTGAGATGGCACGAAATAGATGTTACGTACATGATTATGTTACTCTTAGAAAAATTAGGTTGGATTAAAATGAACCGAGTGATGGCAACTCCAAAAAGAGAAATCTAAAATTTACAAAATAGAAAACACGCAGATTTGCGTGTTTTTTTTATTAAATTTGAGGAAAATTAATACGCCGAATGAATTCAGATTATAAGCAATTTCAAGTTTTTAACAATATTGAAACCTTAAACACTTTTACCAATCTCTTAAGTGATAATAAAATAGATTTCGAAGTAGAAAATAATAGCAAAATTTTCGACCCTTCCTTTGCTAATAATGATTTTGAAAAAGAATACATTGTAAAAATTCACCCAAATGATTTCGAAAAAGTATATGATTTAGAGGAAGAAATCATCAAAAATGAAATACAAAATACACCAGAAGATTATTATCTATTCGATTATAATAATTCAGAATTATTGGATATTGTAAACAAAAGAGATGAGTGGAATGCTTTTGATTATTATTTGGCGAAAAAAATATTGAATGATAGAGGAAATCTTATTACAGAGGAAAAAATTATTGAAATTAAAAAAGAAAGAATAGAAGAATTAAAAAAACCTACAGAAATTAAATCAATCTGGATTATTTTATTATATTTAATCACAATTTTGGGTATATTTCTTCCTCTATTTATAGGTCTTTCATCAATTATATATGGCTATTTCATAAGAAGCATGAAAAAAACATTGCCTAATGGAGAATCTGTTTATCAGTTTTCTGAAAAAGACAGAAAACATGGAACTGTGTTTTTATTTGGAGGAATTTTCTTTTTTATATTTTGGATTCTGTTTTTTGCGCTAAAATAAAATCTTTAATTAGATGATCTAAACCTCAATCGTAGTGGTATTTTTCACTTCGGCAATCATAAAAGAACTGTGTGTAGAGCCGATATGTTGTAAAGTTGTGAGTTTTTTAACCATAAAATCTCGGTATTCTTCCATGTTTTTTACACAGATTTTTAAGATATAATCGTAATCGCCACTCACGTGGAAACATTCCGTTACTTCTTGCAAAGTCATAATTTCTTTTTCAAACTGTAACACGTATTCTTTCTTATGTTGCGTTAATTTCACATGACAGAGCACAATGAAGTTTTTCTCCACTTTATGTTTATCAATCAGCGCCACATATTTAGAAATGACACCTTGCTTTTCTAATTTTTTGATGCGTTCATAAACCGCAGTCACAGACAAATCTAACTTGTGAGACAATTCTTTAGTTGTTTGTTTGCTATCTTCCTGAAGAAAGTAGAGCAATTTTTTATCAATTGAGTCGAGTTCCATAGATTATTTTTTGGAAAAAGTTTACAAAAATCAAATATAATCATAAATTTTTCTAATAATTTAAATTTAAGTAGATTTATTTTCTATAATTAAAAATAATCATTGTAAAAAAGTTGGAATTATTAGAATTTTATTACCAGAAATTTTCTTTTCCTCAATCCTAAAGGACGGAAAATTTCTTACATTAACATTAAATATTATGGAAAATTTCGATGCAGCAAATGCCATTCAAGACTTACAATATTTCGGGGAATTTGGTGGAGTAAATCCTTCAATTTCTGACAGTTCAACTTATACTTTTTTATCCGCAAAAACCATGTTCGATACTTTCGAAGGCAATGCAGAAGGTTGCTATTTGTACTCAAGACATTCATCTCCGATGAATTTATATTTAGCTCAAGCGTTAGCAAAAATGGAAGGAACAGAAGCGGCGAATGTTACTGCATCTGGAATGGGCGCGATTACTTCTACCCTACTTCAAATTTGTAAAAGTGGCGACCACATTGTTTCAGCAAGAACGATTTATGGTGGAACTTACGCATTCTTAAAAAACTTCCTGCCTCCTTTTAACATTGAGACAAGCTTTGTAGACATTAATAATTTTGAAGCGATAGAAAACGCCATCAAACCTAATACGAAGGTGATTTATTGCGAAAGCGTGAGCAATCCTTTATTGGAAGTAGCAGACCTAAGAAAACTATCTGAAATTTGTAAAAAACATAATTTAAAATTAATTGTAGACAATACGTTTTCTCCGTTGCAGATTTCGCCTATTCAATTAGGTGCAGATATTGTGATTCACAGTTTAACGAAATTCATCAACGGAAGCAGCGATACAGTGGGCGGCGTTTATTGTGCTTCTCAACAATTTATAGACGATACTAAAAATGTAAATAACGGAAGTTGCATGCTTCTCGGTCCAACTATGGACAGTTTTCGTTCGGCAAGTATTTTGAAAAACTTAAGAACTTTGCATATCAGAATGAAAAAACACAGCGAAAATGCAATGTTTCTCGCTGAAAAATTCGAAAAAGATGGTCTGAAAATAAATTATCCTGGATTAAAATCTCACAGAAATCATGAACTTATGAAATCTATGATGCACCAAGAATATGGTTTTGGTGGTTTATTAACCTTGGATGCTGGAACCGTAGACAAAGCCAATAAATTAATGGAAATGATGCAACAGGAAAACTTGGGTTACCTTGCCGTAAGTTTAGGTTTCTACAAAACATTATTCTCTTGCAGCGGAAGTTCTACCTCATCTGAAATTCCTGAAGAAGAAAGAATTTCTATGGGACTTTCTGATGGATTGATTAGATTTTCAATAGGTTTAGACCACGATATTGAAAGAACTTATCAAAAGATGAAAGCTTGTATGGTGAAAGTGGGGATTCTTTAGATTTTAGAATCGAGAGCCAAGAACTGAGATTTTAGATTAACTTTCTTTTACTTTTATAAATTTTTAGTTTTCGGATTAATAAAAACAATTATTAAAATATTTCAAAAACTGACCTTGTGTCAGTTTTTTTTATTTGGCAAAATATTGGTAAAGTGAAAAGAAACGGAAGCAAACTTCTAGCCCAGATTGCAGCGGAAATCCTTTTTTTTCTTGAAAAAAGATTGTAGCGAAAAGCTGGACTGCGTTTGAAAGAATTTACAAAACGTCTTGCTCCTTATCAAATTTTAAAAAATTATCTTTGCAATATGGATTTACAATTTATCGTAAGAGAACCTGAAAATATTACGCCAAATTCTCAACTTTTGGTGATGATTCATGGTTATGGAAGTAATGAAGAAGATTTATTTTCTTTTCGTCATGATTTGCCAGAAGATTGGATTATCGTGAGTTATAGAGCTCCAAAAATGACCGATTACAATGGTTTTTCTTGGTACGACATTGATTTTAACGATGCTGAAAAATTTATAGATGTAGAACAGGCAGTAGATTCTATGAAAGCGATTATGAAATCTATTGACAATCTAAAACATCATTATCAGTTAGAAGGGAAAACCAATATGATGGGATTTTCGCAAGGCGGAATTCTTACGTATGCTATGACGCTTACTTACCCAGAATATTTTCAGAAAATCGCTTGTTTAAGCGCGTATCCAGAACCTAAAATCCTTAAAAATATTAAAGGCAAAAAAGAGATTCAGCATCTTAGATTTTTTATTTCTCATGGAACCGAAGATGCTGTAATTCCATTAGAATGGGGAAGAAAAGCTGCAGATTTCTTGTATGAATTGGGCGCATTTTTCACTTTCAGAGAATACATGAACGGACATGGCGTGAATCAAAAAAATTACATGGATTTAATTAACTTCTTTAAAAACAATTAGTTACAACTACACTTAACATAATAAAATAAACTTAAAGTAAACTTAAGTTCTTTTTCTTTTCATTGGTTTGTTTTTTGTTATTTCAAAACAAACACAAATGATGAAAAGAAAAAACATTGCTTTTTTATTTTCATTTATATCTTTTTTGGCATTATCTCAAAGTTACACCGGAAACGTAGGTGTGAACACAAGTACGCCCACGCAAAATTTGGATATAAATGGAGATGTTGCTGGTAGCAAACTTACCAGCAATCTTTCGGACCTCTCTTCTACAGGATTAGTGGTCTTATCTACATCTGATGGAACATTAAAAGCGGTTCCGAAAAATAAAATTTCTCCATTGGTTACAGAAAACGTTGGAACGATTATTTCTACGGGTTCAGAATTTATTGTAGCTCAGGAATTTTATTCGGATTTATCGGCTGATCAAACCATCAACTCTACAACTCCACAGATTATCACCAACTTAAATGCTGAAGTCTTTGACAACATGGCCTTATATAATAATGGAAGTTTTCAAGTCAAAGAAAATGGCACTTATGTAATTCTCATCAGTTTGCAAATTAGCGCCAACAGTACTCTTACCAATCCATTTATCGGCGTTAGAAATCTCACCAATAATACTTGGATTTGCGGAGTAAATGACAGTTTTACAGCTTCTGGAGGAGGTACAGGAAACAAAACTCAGAATTATTTTATGTATAGTGGTGTAGATTTAGTCAAAGGAATCAATTATGCTTTTGCAGCATTTTCTGCTTCTTCTACCGAATCTTTTACCATAAAAAAAGATGCGATTGATTCTTCAGGTATCGGAATGGTATCATCTGTAATGTTAAGGCGCTTAAAATAACTCTCATGAAAAAGATTATAATATTATTATTTGTATCCATTTTTAATTTTGGAAAATCCCAATACGTAGGAGTTAACAACCAAAATCCTAACGTTGCTTTAGACGTTAAAGGAGATCTAAGAGTGAGAAGTTTAGAGACCGCTAGTTCGTTTAGCCTTTCAGACAATTTTGTTCTATCTGACACCAATAATAAACTGAAAACGGTAAAATTTAATGATTTAAACTTACCTCAGGTTTCAAAAATTGGAACAGTAATGTCCGTTATCAATAATAAGCTAGACATTGCACCAGAAGTTGTAGTTCAAGCAACAGCAAACCAAACCACAAATGGTGTAGGAAATCCGGTAGTGCTAAACGTTTTGAATAAGGAATTGGTAGATAATTACAATGCATATTCTAATGGTGTTTTTACTTGCCCAGTTTCTGGGGTTTATATGGTCATCTTATGTTATCAAACAACTTCTGTTAACACTTCTAATTATTCCGCTAATAATGTAGTGGGAATTTGGGATGACATCGCCAATCGTTGGATTGCAAGAATTAATGACACCAACATGGCAATCAATACAACCAATGCTATTAAAACTGCTAAACTTATGACCGCTATTAACATGACAGAAGGAAATACTTATTCCATGCGATTTATTGCGGGAGTAACAGGTTCTACTACCAATACCGTAACTGTTCTGGGAAATACCAACCTTGTGAATACAGAAAATTCTCCATCTATGTTAAGAATTATAAGAATCAAATAACCATGAAAAATTTATTATATATTTTAATTTTTACTACACTTCAAGTTAATGCTCAAAGTAAATTGGGTATTAACACCAGTGAACCTACTCACGAATTAGATGTAAATGGAACGATGCGTGTTAGAAATTTAGCAAATACTAAACCTTATATAAATTCAGATTTATTAGTGTGGGCGGAAAATGGAGTTTTAAAAACAACAGACAAAGGAAAAGTATTTCCTACTATTCCTACACAAACAGGAACTCTTATTTCTGACGGAAACAAAGTTATGGTCGCTCAAGAATTTGAAATTCAGATGAATAACGACCAATCATTCACCTCAATTACCCCTACTGTAATCAGTAATCTAAATGTAGAAATATTAGATAATTTACAGGAAATAGGACTTTTTGGATTCCAGAATGGAACTTTTCAAATCAATGAAACGGGTTATTATTCAGTATTTTTTAATTTACAAGTGAACAATACCACTAATAATAATCCAGTTTTTGGAATTTGGGATGACAGTGCCAATACTTGGGTAACTGCAACCAATGATTACTACTCTGCCGCAATTACAGACCCAAACTATAGTGCACTAAGACTTCAATCTTACACCCTATACACTTCTGTGAAATTAACCGCTAATAAAACCTATTCAGTAAGAGCAAAAACGAATGGTGGAACAATTACCATAAAAAAACTAAGTGCCGGGAGTACTGGAGAAGGTCCTGTAACTCAATTATCTATCAGAAGAATTTATTGATAGCGTCAAAAATATTTTAATTTTAGATTGAGTATAACTATTAATAACGGATTTTTGGCATAAATATTGTATCTATTAAAAAATATTTTTCCTCCTAAAAACACAAATGAAATCTAAACCTTTGAGGGAAATCGAACACAAATGATGAAACAAAAAATCCTTATTTTCATAAGGATTTTTTTATTTTCAATATTTTAAGAATTCATTAATTCTTCTATTTCTTCTACTTCAATTGGAATGTTTTTCATCAGATTAAAAGCAGGCCCAGAATTCTGAATCACCATATCATCTTCTATTCTCACCCCGAAACCTTCTGCAGGAAGATAAATTCCCGGTTCTACAGTAAACACCATATTTTCCACAAATTTATCTTTTAGGATTCCGTAATCATGGGTATCAAGACCTAAATGGTGAGACGTTCCGTGCATCATGTATTTTTTGTAAGCTGGCCAATTTTTATCTTGGTTTTGAACATCAGCTTTGTCAAGAAGTCCTAATTCTAAGAATTTAGACGTGTAGAATTCTCCACATTCTTTATGATAATCGTACCAGTTATTTCCAGGAACTAAAAGAGAAGTCGCAAAGTTTTTCATGTCTAAAACTGCATTATAAATCTCTTTTTGTCTCGCTGTAAATTTACCATTCACAGGAATCATTCTGGTAAGGTCAGATGAATAATTAGCATATTCTGCACCTACATCTAATAAAATTACATCTCCATCTTTACATTGCATATTATTAGCAATATAATGCAATACATTTGCGTTTTCGCCACTTGCAATAATTGGTGCATAAGCAAAACCTTTACTTCTATTTCTCAAAAATTCGTGCATGAGTTCTGCTTCAATTTCGTACTCCCAAACTCCAGGTTTCACGAAAGAAAGCAATCTTCTCACGCCTTTTTCGGTAATGTTACATGCTTTTTGTAATAATTCTATTTCTTCTGGCTCTTTGATACTTCTCAAATGCTGAAGAATAGGATTACTTCTTAATATTTCATGAAGCGGAAACTCCCTTTTTACTCTTTCGATGAATCTGTCTTCACGAGTTTGCACTTCTAAAACCGCTCTATAATGCTCGTTTCTATTTAGATAAATATTCTCGGCTTCGTTCATCAAATTATAGAAAATTCTATCAAAATCTGATAACCAAAGTACTGTTTTCACTCCAGAAACTTCAGTTGCTTTTTCTTTGGTTAATTTTTCGCCTTCCCAAATAGCGATATGTTCATTGGTTTCTCTTAAGAAAAGAATTTCGCGGTGTTCTTCATTATAAGCATCAGGAAAAATCAATAAAATGCTTTCTTCTTGATCTACTCCACTCAGATAAAAAATATCTCTATGCTGAGCAAAAGGCATCGTAGAATCTGAACTTACTGGATAAATATCATTAGAATTAAAAATAGCCAAAGAATTAGGCTGCATTTTTTCTACAAACTTTTTACGATTTTTGATAAAAAGTGAACTAGAAATTTGTTCGTATTTAGTTGTCATTGTATAAAAATTAGAAAGTGTGGTAAAGTTAATGAATTTTGAAAAAAGCGATAAGGCTTTAGCATCATTAATTTCCGTTAATTTTTATGTTAATTTTTCCGTTAATTTTTTAAATTGTTTTTCAGCATCTTTTCCTTCGTATAAAATACTGAAAACTGTGTTGATGATTGGCGTTTTGAGTTTCTTTTCGTAAGCAATTTCGTAAATTCCGCGAGTGGCGTAGTAACCTTCTGCAACCATGCTCATAGATTGTACCGCAGATTTCACGGTGTAGCCTTTACCGATAAGATTTCCTAAATTTCTATTTCTAGAAAAAAGTGAATAAGCCGTTACCAATAAATCTCCTAAATATGCACTATCATTCACTTCTCTGTGCTCTGGATAGATTGCATCTAAAAACAATTCCATTTCTCTAATCGCATTAGAAACCAAAACCGCATTAAAGTTATCACCATAACCTAATCCACTTGCAATTCCTGCTGCAATAGCATAAATATTCTTAAGAATAGCACTGTATTCATTGCCTAGAATATCTTTGGAACAGCTTACTTTGATATAATCCGAAGTAAAAAGTTCTCTAAGCGTATCAATATGTTCTTTTTCTGCTGCTGCAATGGTAAGATAAGACAATCTTTCCATCGCCACTTCTTCTGCATGACAAGGCCCTGCAATTACCGCTTGACTTCTGAAACCAATTTTAAAAACATCTCTTAAATAATGCGCTACCACATCATTATGTTTAGGAACAATCCCTTTGATTGCAGAAACGAATAATTTTCCTTCGTAATCACAAGTCATTTTTTCTATTGCATCTGCAAGATAGATAGAAGGAGTTGCTAAAACTACGATATCACACGCAGAAACCAACTCATTAATATCTGTAGTGATTTTCAGTTTTTTTACATCAAAAGCAACCGCAGTAAGGTAATTAGGATTATGTCCGCGCAATTCTAGAGCTCCTTTTACAAACTCATTTCTTACGCACCAATGCACCAATTTCGCATTTTCCAATAGCATTTTTACAATTGCCGTAGCGAAACTGCCGCTTCCTACAACCCCAACAGTTGGCAATGTTTTGCCTTTCTTTTTAGCCATTTTAAAAAATTTGGTAGAAAAACAAAGATACAAATTATAGTGAGAAGCTAAACCTTAAAAAAATCATATTAACAAAAATAGATTTCACAGATTGACTTTACCTACTGAGTTTCAAGTATAATAAAAGCAATCATAATCCATTATTTTTAACAATTTTATACTTTTATTAACAATACTTTGGCATAATTTTTATCATAATTCATCGTTTTTGGATGAGCAAAAACATTGATTTAAAATATTTTAATTAATTTTGGCGTCGCTAAAAATTGAAAAACTGAGAAATAAGTAATGAAGAAATTTTTTATAAAAAAGAAGAATGTTCATCTATTTATGGGCGCTCTTCTTTTCGTTATCCTTCTGCAAAGTTTTGTTATTGCAAAATTATATTCAGAAAAAGATGACAAAAACTATCAAGTCAATTTAGTAAAAATCAACACCCAAAAAGACAGCTTAGATTTCTTTAAATTAAAAAATGATTTAGCCGCTGTAGACAATACAGTAAGAACAATCAATAATTATTTAAAGGCAAAAAACGCCTCTAATCTAAGTATAGAAGCCCTCTCTAGAGATAGTTTATCTAGTTCGGTTTATCTTTCTAATCAAAGTTCTAGATATTCTGAATATCTTGTAGAATTAGAAAAACGTTTACAGCAAGTTCCAGTTGGTCATCCTATAAATAACGGTTTTCTTTCTTCTAATTTCGGGATGAGAAAAAATCCTATTCCGTCTAAGAAAATCCTACTCGCTTCTGCAAGACCTCTTGCTATTTCATCTGAAAAAATAGAAAAAGACAGCGCTGGAAATGTAATCAACAAAAGTAACGTAAACGTAGCATCAAAAAACGCTGCTCCTGCTGAAAAAGACCAAATGCAATTCCACAAAGGAATAGATTATGGCGTAAGTTATGGTAGCGATGTAATGTGTACTGCTACTGGAAAAGTGATTTTTGCAGGTCAAAAAAGTGGTTACGGGAGCTGTGTAATCATCAGTCATGGTAATGGTTTAGCAACGCTTTACGCTCACCTTTCTAAAATTAATGTAAAAGCCAACCAAAGTGTAAAAGCAGGAGAAGTAATTGCACAATCTGGCAATTCCGGAAGAAGCACTGGTCCACATTTGCATTACGAAGTTCATAAGAATAATACGCCTGTAAATCCTAAATTATTTCTGAATTTATAAAATCGAAATATAAAATTTGAAGAAAGCATCCACTTGATTGGATGCTTTTTTTATTTAACTTTAATGAAAATTTTGTGGCATGAAAAAAGACAAAGTTCCTAAAAAAGACAAACAGAAGTCTACAAAAAAGAATTCCAAGGAAAAGAAGGAAATCATTATCCATGAAAATTTTTCGCCAGTTTGCTTTGCAAAAAGTAAAGAAATAAGAGACGAATACCAATAAAAAAACTGACTCTAGTGAATCAGTTTCAAAATATTTAATGGATTAATAAGCCGCTGTAAATCTTTGCTTCACAAACTGATTATTTTCTAATTCGTCTACCAAAGCTACCGCTACATCTTCTACAGAAAGTACACTTCTTCCCTCTTCATCAAAAACAGGATTTTCTAGCGCCGTTCTGTAAGTTCCTTTTCTTACACCTGCTGTTCCTTGATGCATTTCTATGGCTGGAGAAAAGAATGTCCAATCTAGATTCTCATTCTTTTTAATGATTTCTAAATATTGTCTGGCTGCTTCTGCGCCTGGTTTAATTTCCGCTGGAAATTCTGGAGTATCTATTAATTGAAGGTTTTCAGCAATGTATAAACTTCCTGCTCCACCAACAGCAATAAATCTTTTTACACCAGATTCTTCTACCGCTTTTTCTATGCTTTCTGCTCCTTTTAAGAAATCTTCGAAAATATTAGGATTCGTCCAACCTGGGTTAAATGCGCTAATCACCGCGTCATTTCCTTTTAATATTTCTGATAATTCAGCGGTATTGTAAATATCTGCAGTTACTGCTTTTACATTTTCTGATTCTTCGATTTTAGAAGTATTTCTAGCCAAAGCATTTACAAAATATCCTCTATTTGCTAATTCTTTTACTACTTGAGTACCAACAAAACCTGTTGCACCAATGACTGCGACTTTTTTCATTTTTATATAATTTAAATTGTAATAATTTTTGTTACATTTATGCTTAAAAAATTTTATTTGAATTTTTCTATAAAATTTTTCAAAGATTTTTCTTTTAAGAAATTCACCACTACCTCATCTGTTTCAGAAAAAAGAAGATTCAAATGCTGATTAATTACTTTTCCTACTTCACATTGCGGATTAGGATGTTGATTTTTTTTACCTAAAACCTCTGAGTTTTTTACGGCACTGTAAATTTCAGCAATTGTAATTTGGTTGAGGTTTTTCCCTAATCTAGTGCCACCTTCTTTACCCTTTTTGCTTTCTACCAAACCTGCTTCTCTCAGTACAGAAATTTCTTTTCTTACGATTACAGGATTTACATTGATGCTTCCAGCTAACCAATCAGAAGTATGCCATTCTTCTGGTTTACTACCAAGAATAGTCATAATATGAAGCGCTGTGGAAAATCGAGTATTGTTCATTTCTGATGCAAAGATATTTAAATTTTTAATTGTAACAAATTTTATTACATTATATTAAAAATCTTAAAAAATGACCTCAATTACTGAGGTCAAAACTATATTATATGAAAAGTTAAAATCAGTTTTTAGATTTTAAATCTGAAAACTCTTTTTTTGCTTTAAAAACAGGTTGTACTTTTTTAACAATAATATTTTGATTCAACTGAAATTCTGCACTTTGTTTTACATCAAAAGAAGATGCGCCAATAGAAATTTTATAAGCTCCAGCTTCAGCAATCCAAGAAGATTGCGCTGTAACGAAAGAAGCCAAATCTTCTGGTTTTAGTTCCATTGTAACAATTTCGCTTTCGCCAGGTTTTAATTCTTTGGTTTTGGCAAAAGCTTTCAATTCTGCATTCGGTTTATCTACCAATTTTTGAGGTGCAGAAAGGTACAATTCTACAATTTCTTTACCTGAAACTTTTCCAGTATTGGTGATTTTAACAGTTACTTTCAAATTATTTTTAAAAGTTGCACTGCTCAATTTCAAATCTGAATAGGAAAAATCTGTGTATGATTTCCCGAAGCCAAATTCATAAGAAGGTTTAACTTTAAATGTATTGAAATAACGGTAACCTACATAAATTCCTTCTTCATAAGTCACTGTTTTTGGATTTTCAGAAGGAGTACCGAGCCAATTTTTAGCAGAAGGCGTATCTTCATATTTCATTGGGAAAGTCATCGTTAATTTACCAGAAGGATTTACTTTTCCTGCCAAAACATCTGCTACAGAATTTCCGCCTTCTTGTCCAGGTTGCCACGCCAAAAGAATAGCATCTACTTTATCTTTCCAAGAAGCAGTTTCTATCACTCCGCCAATATTTAGAATCACCACCACTTTTTTGCCTTTTTCGTGAAAAGCTTTAGAAACTTTGTCAATTAAAGCAATTTCGTCTTTTCCTAGATTGAAATCATTATCTACAACTCTATCACCACCTTCACCAGAATTTCTACCTAAAGTTAAAAACGCAATCGCAGAATTTTCTGCTTGTTTATTGATAAAATCCTCTGTCATTTCCATTTCTGGCAAACGCTTTGGTAAAGCCAAAATTCCTTGAGATTTACGTCTTTCTTTTTCTGCTAAAGCTTCTTTTTCGGCAAAAGGAACGTATAAATTGGCCAATTCTTGGTCTATTTTAAAGCCTGCATTATTCAAACCTTCTAAAAGCGAAACCGTGTGTTTATTGTTTACACTTCCGCTACCAGTTCCGCCCGTGATAAAATCGTAAGAAGTGACTCCAAAAACTGAAACCACCTCATTTTTTGAAGAAAAAGGCAACGCATTATTGTCATTTTTTAGCAATACCATTCCTTCGGAAGCTGCATTTCTGGCTACTTGTGAATTTTGAGTTAAATTTGGCTGATTTGAATATTTATAATCTGTAAAAACTGGAGATTTAAATGCCAATTCCAGAATTCTTTTCACGTTTTTATTGGCTACTTCTTGAGATAATTTCCCTGAATTTAAAGCATCTACTAATTCTTTTTTCTGAATGGAAAGTCCAGGCATCAACAAGTCATTTCCTGCATTCATCTGTGCGACAACATCGCTGCTTTGTTTTTTCATAATTGCTTCAAATCCTTCAAAACCACCGAACCAATCTGTCATTACCAACCCTTTGTAACCCCATTCATCACGTAAAATCGTAGTCAATAAATCTTTACTCGCCGAAGTATAAACGCCATTAATTTTATTGTAAGAAGACATCACCGTCCAAGGTTGAGATTCTTTGACCGCAATTTCAAAATTTTTGAGATAAATCTCTCTCATTGCTCGTTCAGAAATTTGCTCATCGATGGTTAATCTATTGGTTTCTTGATTATTAGCTGCAAAATGTTTAATAGAAGTTCCTACGCCATTTTCTTGAATTCCGTTTACATAAGCAGCAGCAATTTTTCCAGAAATTAAAGGATCTTCTGAATAATATTCGAAATTTCTTCCACACAAAGGATTTCTATGAATGTTGAGAGCAGGAGCCAAAAGTACATCTACACCATATTCTTTCACTTCATTTCCCATTGCTTTTCCCACTTGTTTTATCAAATCAGTATTCCAAGTAGAAGCAAGAGAAGTTCCTACTGGAAAAGCAGTTGCATAATAGGTTTTAGAATCGTTTTCTCTGGTCGCATTAATTCTAAGTCCAGCTGGACCGTCTGCAACAATTATCGAAGGAATCCCAAATCTTTCTAAAGCAAGCGTTCCACCAGCTGCACCGGGAACTTTATTTTTTACAGAATTTCCTACCGTTTGAAAATTTTCTGTAAAACCAGGCATTCCGATTCCGATGAGAAGTGATGCTTTTTCTTCATTAGTCATTTGTTTGATAATGGCATCAATTCTTTTGTCAACAGACAATCTGGTGTCTTCCCAAATATCTAATTTTCCGTTTTTATTTAAATCAATAAAAGTTTTTCCATTATTGGCGATGGTATTTTGAGCGTTGATAGATGAACTTAACAATGAAGCCAAAAGCAGCGCGAAAATTTTAGAATTTTTCATAAAAATTGAGTTAAAGTTTTATTTGAATAATAATGGTAAAAAATCATTAAGGTAAGTTCTCCAATTGCTCCAAGTGTGTCCTCCTGAAGATTCTACATATTGGTATTTGAAGTTCATTCCGTCTAATTTTTGTCTGAAATCTGCCACATTTTTATACAAGAAATCATCTTTACCAATTCCTATCCAATAAAGTTTGAATTGATTATTCAATTGTGCTTTTAGTTTTTCATCTAAATTTTTATAAATCTCAGAAGTAGCATTTTGAGGAGGCATCACCGCTGGAGAAAACAATCCTACATAACCGAAAGTTTTAGGATAATTAGCAGAAATATAAAGCGAATGAAAACCACCCATCGATAAACCTGCAATAGCTCTGCTGTTGACATCAGTTTTCACTCTATAATTACTTTCTGTAAAATCTATAATTTCTTTAAAATAAGTTTCCATATCTGCATTGAAAACATCTGGAGTCATCATCACCGGTTTGTAAAAACCTTTGGCACTTTCTCCAGGAGCTGCTGCATTGCTGGTGTGTCCGTTAGTCATTACCACAATCATAGGTTTCGCTTTTCCTTGCGCAATGAGATTATCTAAAATTTGAGAAGCTCTACCTAGTGTCATCCAAGCTTCTTCGTCACCGCCAACTCCATGTAAAAGATATAAAACTGGCAATTTTTCTTTAGAATTTTCGTAACCAGAAGGTGTATAAACGGTGATTCTTCTGTCGGTTTTCAATCCTTTTGAAGGATACCATCTTTTAGAAATCGTTCCGTGTGGCACATTTTGAACTTTATAATTTTCAGATTTTGGTCCATCTATGTAAACCATATTCATCACATTGGCAATGTCTCTTACCAAATAAACATTATTAGGATCATCTACTTTTACGCCATCTACAATAAATGAATACGTGTATAAATCTGGCTGAAGATTATCTTGAGTTATTTCCCAAACTCCGCCTTCCTTTTTTTGTAAATCAACTGTTCCAGGTTCCCAACCTTTTGGCGGAAGCCAATTCCCCATCAATTTTACAGATTTTGCTTCGGGAGCTTTTAACCGAAAAGTGATGCTACTGCCATTAACTTCTGGCGAAACGAGTTCTTTTTTACCAGAAAAATCTAAACTCTCTTGTGCATTAACTACAGCGAAACTCAGAATTAGAGCTACTGTAATGGTTTTTAATATTTTCATTGGACTAAAGTTTCAATTATTCATTGCTTCATTTAGAAGCATATCAATATTACACTGATTTTCTGAACCAACAAAGAAAAAAATGAAAAAAATTTTAATTTGATTTATTTTATGATTTAATATTACATTTGTAAAGAGAAACGAACTATGGATTTTAAAGAAATCATTATCAATAATTCTAAGAAAGCGTATGAAATGTATGTTCCGCACATTTCTGTGGATACCGTAATTTTTGGCTTTAACGGAGATCAACTGAAAGTTTTACTTCTTAAAATGAAGTTTAACCATCAATATTTTTTACCAGGCGGTTATATGAAAAAGGATGAAAATTTAGAATCTGCAGCTATTAGAATTTTGCGAGAAAGAACTCAATTGGATAAAATTTTTCTTCAAGAATTTGCTGTTTTCAGTGAATTGAATAGAAGCGAAGAAACTTTCAAAGATTTTCCTGATGATTTGTGGCACAAAAAAAGATTTATTTCTGTAGGCTATTATGCGTTGGTAAATCATAAGGATGTTTCGCCAATTGGTGATGAATTAAGTGAATCTTGCGACTGGATTATTCTAGATGAATTAGAAAGTCAGAATATCACAATGGATCACAAAAAAATCATAGAAAAAGCACTCAACACTCTCAGAGAACAAATTTCTTATAAACCCATCGGATTGAATTTGTTACCCCAAAAATTTACACTTTCAGAACTTCAAAAATTGTATGAAGCCATTCTTGGAAGAACCTTAAATCGTGGAAATTTTTACAGAAAAATTAAAAATATAGGAATTCTTAAAAAATTAGACGAAAAAAGAAAAGGTGGCGCCCATAAAGCACCAGATTTATATACATTCGACCAAGAAAATTATTTCAAAATTCTAGAAAACGGTATTAATAATTGGTAAAAAGACAACTCAATTGATAAAAAAACAAAATCCTCAGAAATTCTGAGGATTTTGTGGCCCAGCTTGGGCTCGAACCAAGGACTTGCTGATTATGAGTCAGCTACTCTAACCAACTGAGTTACAAGGCCAAATATTTATGATAAAATATCTTTATTTCAATTGGGTGTGCAAATGTAAGATTTTTTCGGAAAATTCAAAAAAAAATTAAGGTTTTTCTTGACACAATTCTACCAAAACTCCATTTGTAGACTTAGGATGTAAGAAAACCACCAACTTATTATCTGCGCCATCTTTTGGTTCTTCCGAAATAAAAACAAAACCTTCTGCTTTTAATCTTTCTATTTCTGCTCTAATATCTTCTACTCCGAAAGCAATATGGTGAATCCCTTCTCCTTTTTTGTCGATAAATTTAGCAATTGGACTTTCTGGATTGGTTGCTTCCAAAAGTTCTATTTTACTTTCTCCTAATTGATAAAAAGAAGTAGTTACGCCTTCTCTTTCTACGGATTCTTGTTTGTAATTGCTTTTCCCAAGAAGTTTTGCAAAAAGATTGTCTGATGTTTCTAAACTTTTGATGGCGATTCCTAAGTGCTCTATTTTCATGATGATGTGGTAATTGTTTTCTTAATTTCTATTAAAATCTTAGTTTGCGTGAGGGAGTAGGCGGAACTCTTTTTCTAAATTTTTATGCAAGGGCATAGGTTTTGATAAAAAATTTAGAAAAAAGTGGGAGCCGAATACCGACCTTTTCTTTTTAAGGTCAAGACCTTGCGATTGGCAAAAAGAAGAGGACACGCCCAAAATCTCAAACAAAAATACTAAATTTGCAACATGAATGAAAGTAACAGACAAAGAAAAGTAGCACAGATTATTCAAGAAGATTTTGCTGAACTCTTTAGAAAACTCGCTTCAGAGAGCAAACAAAATTTTCTAATCACCGTTTCTGATGTAAAGGTAACGGCTGATTTAAGCATTGCTAAAATTTATTTGAGCATCTTTCCGCAAGAATTTAGAACGCCAATTATGAAGGAGATAGACGAAAATAAGTCTTTCTACAGAAATTTTATTGGTCAGAAAATGGCAAAACAAGTGCGAATTATTCCTGAACTTAATTTCTATTTAGATACTACATTAGATGATGTAGAACGTATAGAAAAAGAACTAAAAGGTCTGGGAGACAATCCTATTTTATAAAAAATGGCCAAAGGAAATACCGCTTTTTATATCGCGAGAAGATATCTCATTGCTAAAAAAGGAAGCCAAGCTGTAAGCTTCATTACAGGATTGGCTGCTTTTGCTATGATGGTAGCGGTAGCCGCTATGTTTATTATTATTTCGGTTTTTTCTGGATTAGAAGACCTCAACAAAGATTTTATTTCTAACCTTCATGCCGATCTTACACTGAAAAGCTCTCAAGGAAAAGTTATTCCCAATATTCAAAAAGTAACTTCTACCCTGAAATCTGAAAATGAAATCAGTCATTTTTCTAAATTGATTGAAGAAAAAGTCTATATCGATTACAAAAACACGGGAGAAATTGCTTACATAAGAGGCGTAGACTCTGCTTATGTAAAAGTGAATCCTATTGACAAAAATATTTTCTACGGAAGTTATCCTTCATTTAAATTTATGAATGAAGTGATTATGGAAGCTCAACTGAACAACAGATTGGCAATTCCCGTAGCTAATGATGTAAATGTAGCAACTCTTTTCATGCCAAAACCAGGCAAAGGAATCATCAATAAAGAAGAAGATATTTTCAATAAAAGAGACATTTACGTTACTGGAATTTTCCCTGGAAATGACCAGCTGAATAATTATATTATCGCTCCGCTGGAACTGACCTCGGAGTTACTGAACTTGCCTAAAAATTCAGCTTACGAGATTGCCATAAAACTAAAAAATCCTGAAAAAGCAGACGCTGTAAAAGAAGATTTACAAAATAAAATCGGCAATCAAGTCACCATAAAAACAAAAGCAGAAGAAAACGCTGCCTTCTGGAAAATGATTAACACCGAAAAACTGATGATTTACCTCATCTTTGCTTTGGTGATTTTTATTACTACGTTTAACCTTGCTGGTGCTATTATTATTCTTCAATTGGATAAAAAAGACCAAGCTAAATCATTGATTTCTTTAGGTTTTACAATTAGTGATTTAAGAAAGACTTATTTCAACACTGGTTTACTTATTGTACTGTTTGGGGTAATCTCTGGTTTGATTTTGGGGACGATAATTTGTGTAGTTCAGATACAAACTGGCATTTTCAAAGCTACTGAAACATTACCTTTTCCTGTAAAAATTTTCTGGCCTAATTATTTCTATGTGTCTTTAATAGGACTTTTCTTTGGAATTTCAGTTTCTTGGATCTTCTCAAAAATTAATAAAGAGAACATTATTGAAAATAATTAATTATCCTATTGATAATTATGTTAACTTTGTGTCCCTTTTTATTACTTTAACATTATGAAGATTAAAACTTTACTTATTGTAGGACTTCTATTTTCTGTAGCAAATATCTTTGCTCAAATCCCTACTGGTTACTATGACGGAACGGCTGGTTTAACTGGCGCTGCTCTTAAAACAAAATTAAGCCAAATTATAACAAGTGGTCACCAAGCAAAATCTTATGACAATTTATACAATGGCTACCCAAACACTGATAAAGATAAATACTACGAAAACGATGGTTCTGTATTAGATATGTATTCAGAAAATCCTTCTGGAGCAGACCCTTATGTTTACCAACATGGTGTAAAAAAATGTGGTAGCTATAGCACAGAAGGTGATTGTTATAATAGAGAACACTTAGTTCCTCAGAGTTTCTTTGGTTCTGCTTCTCCTATGGTTTCAGATATTCACCACATTCCACCAACTGATGGTAAAGTAAACGGAATGAGAAGTAACAATCCTTTTGGCGTAGTTACATCTCCTACTTTCACTTCTAAAAACGGCTCTAAATTGGGTAAAAATACAACTGCTGGTTATAGCGGTGTAGTTTTCGAACCAATAGATGCTTTTAAAGGAGATATTGCGAGAATGGTATTTTATTTCGTAACAAGATATGAATCTAAACTTTCTTCATTCTCTACAGGAAATATGTTAGGCGGTTCTGCTTATCCAGGTTTACAAAACTGGGAATTACAAGTATTATTAGCTTGGAATGCGGCTGACCCCGTTTCTCAAAGAGAAATTGATAGAAATAATGCAGCTTACACCTATCAAGGAAATAGAAATCCATATATTGACAATCCTAGTTTCGTAAATTTAGTTTGGGGCGGTTCTACTCCTTCAGTTGATACTGAAGCTCCATCTCAACCTACTAATTTATCTGTTACTGGTTCTACTTCTAGTACCGTTTCTCTTTCTTGGACAGCATCTTCAGATAACGTAGGCGTTTCTGCTTATGAAATCTATGTAAACGGAAATTATGTAACAACAGTAACTTCTACATCTGCTGTAATAAGTGGATTAGCTCCTACTACTACTTATGCTTTTTATGTAATTGCTAGAGATGCAGCAGGAAATTTATCTACACAAAGTAATAGTGTAAATGGAACTACTACCGCATCAAGTGGTGGCGAAACTCCTCCAACTTCTTGCGGCACTGAAAATTTTGAAAGCATTCCCGCCGCTTCGTCTTCCTACGCTACTAATACTTGGACAAATAATGGAATCACATGGACTGCAGTAGATTCTAGAACAGATCAGACAATCAATGGTAAAGCCATTACTATTGAAGACGGAAGCCTTAGTTCATCTACCATTTCTGGAGGGATTTCTAGTTTAACCGTTACTACACAAATGAAATTTACTGGAAACCCTGGAACATTCAATCTTTATATTAATGGAGATATGATTGGAACCATTCCTTATTCATCTACAGTTACCACCACTACAATTCCTAATATTAATATTGCCGGAAATACTACAATCAGCATTACAGATAACAGTGCAACGGGTTCTGGCTCTAGAGGTAGAGTTGCTTTTGATGATCTTTCTTGGACTTGCTACACTAACTTAGCAACTGCTGAAAATAACATTCAAGCATTTAACATTTATCCTAATCCTGTTAAAAATAATACCCTTTATGTAACAGGAAAAAATATTGAAAAAATAAAAAGAGTAGAAATTTATAATGTAAATGGAATTTTAGTTCAAGTAATTGAAAAGCCTTTTAGCAATAAAAATTTCATTTCCCTTAAAAATGCTACTAAAGGAATATATTTTTTAAAATTTGATAATAACTCATACAAATTTTTAGTAGAATAATTATTAGATTTCATCATAAAAATAAATCACATACAAGCCAAAGCAACTGCTTTGGTTTTTTTTATTATCCATAAACATTTTATATTATATATTTTTTCTTAAAGAAAGTCAAAATGTTATGTAATATTTAAAAATCATTAAAAAATTAAGCAATTGTTAATTTATGTTAAAAATAAATTTGTTAACTTAGAAAGACTAAAAATCAAAGTCATATGAAGACAAAAAATTACCTATTCATGGTGCTTTGCTTAATAAGCACCACTCTATTTTCTCAAATCCCAACTGGATATTATGACAGTGCAGCCGGTTTATCGGGAGCTGCACTCAAAACTAAACTATCAACAATCATTACCAATGGGCACGTAGACAAAGGATATGCAGGATTATGGACTGGTTACAAAACTACGGACATTGACAAAAATTACGAAAATGACGGAAGCATTTTAGACATGTATTCAGAAAATCCATCTGGAACAGACCCTTACAAGTTCATTGTCACTACAGATCAATGTGGAACTTATTCAGTAGAAGGAGATTGTTATAACAGAGAACACGTAGTTCCTCAAAGTTTATTTAACCAGGCTTCTCCTATGGTTTCGGATTTACACCATATTAGAGCTACAGATGGAAAAGTAAACGGAATGAGAAGCAATTATCCTTTCGGTAAAGTAGGAACTGCAACTTTCACTTCTAGAAATGGAAGTAAACTAGGGAATTCTGTTTCTGCAGGTTATACAGGAACTGTTTTCGAACCAATTGACGAATTTAAAGGAGATATCGCGAGAATGATTTTCTACTTTGTAACAAGATATGAATCTAAACTTTCTGGGTTCAGTACTGGTAATATGCTAGGAACATCTACCTATCCAGGTTTACAAACTTGGGAAAGAGACGTACTTTTAGCTTGGCATAATTTAGACCCAGTTTCTCAAGCAGAAATTAATAGAAATAATGCATCTTACACTTTTCAAGGAAACAGAAATCCTTTTATTGATAAACCTGAATATGTAGGTTTAATCTGGGGTGGAACTTCTACAGATACTACTGCTCCTACAATTCCTACTAATTTAACAGCAAGTTCTATCACCACCACTTCTGCTACAGTTTCTTGGACCGCTTCTACTGATAATGTAGGAGTAACTGGTTATAAAGTTTTCAGAAACGGAACTCAAGTTGGAACTTCTACTTCTACGTCTTATAACCTAACTGGCTTAACAGCAGGAACTACCTATTCTATTACTGCTCAAGCTTATGATGCAGCAGGAAATTCTTCTGCAAGTTCTACCGCTTTATCTTTAACCACTACAAACAATACAGCTGATACCACTGCACCATCTGTACCTTCTGGATTAACTTCAAGCAGCATTACCCAAACTTCGGCTACGGTTTCTTGGGCAGCTTCTACTGATAATGTTGGTGTAACAGGTTATAAAATTTTTAGAAACGGAACTCAAGTTGGAACTTCTACTTCTACATCTTATGGTTTAACTGGTTTAACAGCTGGAACTACTTATTCTATTACCGTTCAAGCTTATGATGCTGCTGGAAATTCATCAGCAAGTTCTACAACTTTATCTTTAACTACTACAGCCGCTGCAACTTTTACAGAATTATATTTTTCAGAATATTTAGAAGGAAGCAGTAATAACAAAGCTATTGAAATAAGCAACAGAACTGGTTCTTCAATCGCATTATCTGCTTACTCTATCAAAAAACAAGTAAACGGTTCTACATCTTGGACTGCAGTTGCTACATTATCTGGAACTTTGGCCAACAATAACACTTATGTAGTGGCTCATAGTTCTTACGCGCTTACATGTGGTGGAACCATCAATTTAAAAACTACAAATTTAGATTTCAATGGAAATGATACAGTGGGTTTATTCAAAAATAATGTTTTGATAGACATTATCGGAACTTCTGGTTCATCTGCAAACTTTGCATTAGATGTAACGTTAAGAAGAAATGTTTCTAAACCTAGAACTACTTATTTGGCTTCTGAGTGGACTTCTTATTCGGTAGATACTTGCACCAACATTGGAACTGTAAACCCAACAGGAACTGCGAGAATGATACCTAATGAAAATCTAAATTCAGAAATCAGCATTTATCCAAATCCTGTTCAAAATAAAGAAGTTTTCTTTAAAGGAAACATTCAAGGAGTGGAAAATGTAAAAGTGTATGACATGAACGGGAAATTAGTTTACGAAGCCGTAAAACCTTTTGCTAAAATCAATAAACTTACTCTTAAAAACTTACCAAAAGGCAACTACATTATCACCTACGATAATCAAAGCCAAAAGTTAATCATAGAATAAACTTGATACAAATCATTGCAAGGCTGGAAAAATTTCCAGCCTTTTTTATTACCTTTGAATTATGGAAAAATCAGTAAAATTAGGTTTGGTAGGAAGAAATATTTCCTACTCGTTTTCAAAAAAAAATTTCGAACAGAAATTTCAAAAACTTTTCTTGAAAAACCATTCCTATGAAGTATTTGACATCGAAAATCTTCAGAATATTCCTGAAATTTTTCAGACTGAAAATCTTGTAGGACTTAATGTGACCATTCCATACAAAGAACAAATCATTCCTTATCTAGACGAACTGAGCGAAGAAGCCCAAGAAATAGGCGCCATCAATTGTATTTCCATCAAAAACGGAAAAACAAAAGGTTTCAATACCGATGCATTTGGCTTTGAAAAAACACTTCTTCTGCACAAAAAACCTCACCAAAAATCTGCCATTGTCTTAGGAAATGGCGGTGCTGCAAAAGCCATTCAATTTGTGTTAAAAAAGAATAATATTCCGTTTATTACCGTTTCTAGAACTACGGAAATCAATTATCAGAATCTCACTGCAAATCAAGTTTTAGAAAACCTCATCATCATACAATGTACACCTGTAGGAACTTTTCCTAATGTTGAAGAAACGCTTCACTTCCCATTTGAAAACATAACTGAAAATCATCTCGTTATCGATTTAATTTACAACCCTACTCTTTCTAAATTTCTAAAAAACGCTGCCGAAAAAGGCGCAAAAACCATTAACGGTTATTTCATGCTAGAACAACAAGCCGAAAAAGCTTGGGAAATTTGGAATGAAGAACTGTAAACACTTCTGAGCCATCACAGATTTAGACTGATGTATTTTTTGAAAGTGAGCACAATTATCGCTTTCAAAAAAATTGCATATTTCATAAAAAACCCTTAATTTAGTGCCGAAATGCGTTCAAACATTCAAAAAAAGTGTTTGAAAAAGCATATTACTTTTAAAATTAATTTGCTATGATTACAGATAACCCTAATTCTGAAGCTCAAGAGAACTTTGTAAATCCAAACGAAGAAACTGCTAATCAATCTGTTGCTCCTCAAGAAAGCCATGATTCAGAAGTTCATGAAGAAGAAACTCATGATATGGTAGAACACCACGAACATGAAAAAATGACTTCGGGTGAATTAATGACCAAGTTAGAAGCACTGATTAATGCTGAAGATGCAGGAGCTAATCATAAAAAATTTAATGCAGTAAAAGAAATGCTTCTTCACAAAATAAACCTAGAAAGTGAAGACCAAAAAGAAGCAGATGCACATTATGAACATCCTCTTCAATCAAAAGTTTCTGCACTGAGCAATATTTTCAAAGAAAAATATGATGTTTTCCACAGAAAACAAGAATCTGAGCAAAAAGACAATCTCGAAAAGAGAATCTCAATCATAGAAAAATTAAAAAATCTTTACACGCATTCTGAACCAAACACCAATCTTTTCCGCGCCATCAGAGAAATTAAAGAAGAATGGAGCAACGCTGGACAAGTAGCAAAATCAGAATTCAAAAACCTTAACAATAATTATTTCTACCATTTGAATAATTTCTATCAAATGTTAGACTTAAATAAAGAATACAGAGAGCAAGAATATGCACATAATCTAGAAAAAAGACAGCATATTATTGCCAGAGCCAAAGAATTACAAAACGAACCTGTAGTACAAAAAGCATTAAACGAATTACAGTTTTTGCACAAACTTTGGAAAGAAGAAGCAGAACCAGTTGCTGAAGAATTCCGTGATAAAACTTGGGAAGAATTCAAAGAAATTTCGAACAAAATTCACGAAAGAAAATCAGAATTATTAGCTGTAATCGAAGGTGAACAACAAGCTAATCTTGAGAAGAAAAATCAAATCATCGAAACGATTAAAAAACTGACTTCTCCAGATAAAGCTCCGAATCATAATTATTGGCAAAACGCCATCAACACCGTAGAAAGTTTAAGAGCAGATTTCTTAAAATTAGGAAGCGTTCCTAGAAAAATTTCTAACCAGAACTGGAACGAATTCAAATTAGCGCTTAGAGCTTTCAACGCACAGAAAAATGAATTCTACAAAGGCCTTAAAAACTCTCAGCACACCAATTTAGAGGAAAAACTGAAGCTTATACAAACCGCTCAGGATAATATGAATTCTGAAGATTGGGAAATTGCAGTTCCATTGTTCAAAAAATTACAAGAAGACTGGAAAAAAATAGGTCACGTTCCTAGAAGTATGACCAATAAAGTTTGGGATGATTTCCGTGAAGCTTGCAACACGTTTTTTAACAATTACAGAACTAAAAACAATGCTGTAACAGACGACTGGAAAGAAAATTACAAACAAAAACGCGCACTTTTAGATGAATTAAAAGAAATTGGCGACGAAGAAGGAAGCGTAGAAAAAATTGAAAACATTAAAACTGCTTGGAACAACATCGGAAAAGTACCAAGAGATAAAATGGCTATCAATACTGAGTTTAATAAAACGATGAGAGAGAAATTAAGACTCAACAAAATCAATGAATTTGATTTGAAAGAAGAAGGTCTTACTGAATCTCAATTAACTGATAAAGCTAGAAAAATCAAAAATCAAGTGGCTGATTTAGAAGCAGAAATTGTAAAATTAGAAAACAACTTAGGCTTCTTTGGCAAAGTATCTCGTGATAATCCTTTATTGAAAGATACTTTTGATAAAATTGATGACAAAAAAACTCAATTAGAAATGTTAAAACAAAGCCTTCACCACATTATTTCTGGAGAATAAGATGATTCGTAAACTGTTTTCAATTGTTGTACTTTTACTATTTTCGGGGATTTTTTATTCACAAAACACCGAAGACTTAATTGGCGTGCCAGAACTTACCTTTAACGAAAGTAAATATGTTTTGGCTTCTGCACAACAAAAATCTAAAGTCCAATTTGTACAAGAATACATTTTAGAAGACGAAAGAATAGAAGATGCTTCTGCGGTCATTACCATTTATTTTTTCAACAAAAATATAGACGCTAAAGAAGCTACTTATCAAAAAACCGAAGAACTCGACCGAAGAGCCGAAACTGACAAGTATTGCACTTACAATGTTACCGAAAACCCTAATGGAACGGAGTTTATAGTCGATTTTATCACCACCAATGTTCCAAAAGATAAAAAAACGGAAGCTCCAGAACAAGAATTGGCAGATTATAACATCTATAGATTTAGAAACACTCTGTTAGGCGAGGAAAGTACATTTATGATTATTGCCTACAAAGAAAAATCTACTGGCGATGCTAAAGGTTTTCAAAAAACAATAGGTAAAAAAAGAAATAAACTTTTAGAAGGAATCATCACCATGACCATTCCTTCTGTAACTCTAAAAACTAACTAATTCCGGAATTTTTTTCGGAATTTTTTTTCAAATAAAATGAATCACGAAACTTACATAAAACGCTGTATAGAACTTGCCAAAAAAGCGACTGGAAAAACCTATCCAAATCCTTTAGTTGGCGCAGTAATTGTTCATAACGATGTCATCATCGGCGAAGGTTTTCACCAAAAAGCGGGTGAAGCTCATGCAGAAATCAATGCGATTAATTCTGTGAAAAATCCAGAACTTTTGCCAGAATCTACCATTTACGTTTCCCTTGAACCTTGTGCACATTTCGGGAAAACGCCGCCGTGTTCATTGAAATTAAAAGAAATTGGTTTTAAGAAAGTAGTGATTGGTGCAATGGACAGTCATGATAAAGTAAACGGAAAAGGCAAAAAAATCCTTATGGATGCAGGAATAGAAACCATTTCTGGAATTTTGGAAGAAGAATGCAGAGATTTAAACAAAAGATTTTTCACTTTCCATGAGAAAAAACGTCCTTATCTGATTCTAAAATGGGCTGAAAGCAAAGACGGTTTTATCGACCAAGATTTTAAACCTACTAAAATATCTAATGAATTGGCTTCTCAATTTGTACATCAAATCAGAAGCGAGGAGCATGCTATTTTAGTAGGAACTCAAACAGCATTGAATGACAATCCTAGCTTAACTACTCGACTAGTAGAAGGTAGAAATCCTGTGAGAATTTTGATTGATTTTGATTTAAAAGTTCCCAGAAATTTTAAAATTTATAATGATGAAGCGCCTACTTTGGTTTTCAATCAAGAAAAAGAGACAGAAGAAGGAAATGTAAAATTCATCAAAATTTCTAAAGAAAATTTCATGGAAGAACTCATGCAGAAACTTTACGAAAATCAGATTCAATCGGTTTTAGTAGAAGGTGGAAGCAGAACTTTACAAACTTTTATTGACCAAAATCTTTGGGATGAAGTCATTATCATTAAAAACGAAAACCTCCTATTAGAAAATGGCACAAAAGCTCCTAAATTTAATGGAAAACTGACTCAAGAAAAGACAATGAGAGATAATGTAGTTTCTTTTTTTTCATAATTTAATATTGAGAAAAAACTATTAATTACCTATTTCAACAACTGTATTGTTAATCTCTTTACAAGCTCTAATAGAAACGGAATCTACACTAATATTTCAAAATTAATAATAGAATTAACATTATTTTTAAAAAACTTTAATAAAAATGAGTTATTTTTGTTGAGTAACCAAAAACTTTTTTACTCATGAAAAAAATTCTATTATTTTTTGTAGTTGTATTTTTCAGCAGTACAACTACTGTAAAAGCACAAATGGAGCCTTATATCGGGCAAATTTCCATTTATGCATTCAACTTTGCACCTAGAGGTTGGATGCCATGCGATGGAAGACTTTTACCCATCGCTCAATACACTGCCTTATTCTCTCTTATAGGAACTACCTATGGTGGAGATGGCAGAACTACTTTTGCATTACCAGATTTAAGAGGCAGAATTGTAGTAGGAGCAGGAAATGGTCCCGGCTTAACACCTAGAACAATAGGAGAAATGTCTGGTACAGAAACAAACACCTTGTCTATTTCTAATCTACCTCCCCATAATCATAGTATAAATGCGGTAAGTACAGAAGGAAATCAAAATTCTCCGACCGGAAATTTACCTGCAGACACTAAAACATTAGATAAAGAATATTCTAATGCTGCAGCAAATACCACCATGAAAACTTCTATGGTTGGAAATACAGGAAACGGAACCCCAGTAAATAATATGCAACCATATTTATCCATTGGATATTACATTGCAACAGAAGGCATTTTCCCATCTAGAGATTAAAAAGCAGAAACATGAAAAAACTATTAATCTTTCTATTATTTACATCTTTGACTTATTCACAAACGATAACATTTTCGGGATGTGTTAACTTATTTGACAATCAAACTTTTGTTTTCAATAAAATAAGCACTGATGTTCACGGGCGAAACGTTTACCAAACCACTCCAATAGATGGTACACAAGAATGTGGCGGTTTAGGAACTTGCGAATTCCAAATTTCTTGGAATAATACCAGTAACAGATGGGAATTTTTAGCGGATACTGGAAATGGAGATTTTGTTAATCCATATCTCATTTACCACAATACATCTGCTTCTATTCCTAATCCACCAAATTTAACATTAGGAGTTTGGACAGAAAACACCGCTGTTACAGAAGGAAATTGTGGAGGGAATCTCACTTCAGGAAACGGCACTCTAACAGGCGCTGTACAAAGCAGTACATTGGGTACAGATGAACTATCAAAAAATAAACTTTTACTAACTTCTAATCCGGTAAAAAATTCTCTTGATATCCTTTCCCCTCTCAGTCAAGATGCTGAACTTTATGATTCTCAAGGAAAATTAGTTAAAAAGTTTAACCTTAAAAAAGGACAAAACAACTTTGATGTTTCTAGCCTTAATACTGGAATTTATTTACTAAAAACCAGCACAGAAACATTAAAATTGATTAAAAACTAAAATTAAATTTTATAAAACAAAAAACATCTCATACTTTTGAGGTGTTTTTTTATGCAATACAATTACACCACCATAAAATCTGAAGTTCGAGATATTTTGCTCAAAGAAAAAGGGAGCAAATTTATCGGCTTTGCATTTCCTGTCAATAACGAAAAGGAACTCAAAACTGCTCTAGAAAATTTAAAAGAAGAACATCCAAAAGCTACACATCATTGTTATGCTTTCAGAATAGGAATTAATGGTGAAAATTACCGAGCAAATGATGACGGAGAACCTTCAGGAAGCGCTGGTCTACCTATTTATAATCAACTTCTCGCTCACAATCTTACCAATATTTTGGTGGTAATCATTCGTTATTATGGCGGAACCAAATTAGGCGTTTCTGGCTTGGTAAAAACCTACAAAGAAAGCACCAAATATACTTTGGAACACGCAGAAATTATCACCAAAGAATTAGAAACCGAACTAGAAATTCAATTCAAATTTTCTCAACAAAACATCATTTTTTCTCTTCTCAATAAATTTGATGCAAAAGTCTTGAATTTTGATGCACAAGAAGACTGTACAATTACAGCAAAGCTCAATCTGTCCGAAAAAGAAAAAATCTCGGAACTTTTGTCCGAGATTCAATATGTAAATTTTAAATTTTTAGACTAAGATTACTCTCTTCTTCCTCCGAAAAGCATTGATGCCCAATAAAGCAATTGTGCTAATGAACCTAGCGCTGCCACTACATAAGTTCTCGCTGCCCATTTTAGAGAATCTTCTGCTGCTGCATGCTCTTCTCTGCCTAATGTTCCTGAATTTTCTAACCAAGCTAGCGCTCTTTTACTCGCGTCATACTCTACTGGTAAAGTGATGAACGCAAAAAGTGTAGTTACCGCAAAAAGTAAAACACCAATTGCCAAAACCGTAGTATTTCCTTGTGGATTCTGCATACTTCTAGAAGCAATCATCACAGAAATCCCCGCAAAAATTACAAACTGAGAAAGCGTAGAACTAATATTTACTACCGGAACCAGTTTAGAACGAAGCTGTAACATAGAATAGCCAACCGCATGTTGCACAGCGTGACCACATTCGTGAGCGGCAACCGCTGCTGCAGCTGCATTTCTCTGCATGTAAACTCCTTCTGATAAATTTACTGTTTTATTTACTGGATTATAATGATCAGTTAATTGACCAGGAACCGAAATCACTTGTACATCATGAATTCCATTATCGCGAAGCATTTTTTCGGCAATTTCTTTCCCAGACATTCCATTTCTAAGATGAAGTTTAGAATAATGTTCGAATTTCGACTTCAATCTGGCCGAAACTAACCAACTCACGAGCATTAACGCTCCTAAAATTAAATAATAACCTGTCATATTTTTATTTTCTTTTTTATTTTTATTTACCCTTTTTGAAGTAAAAACTGTGCCAAACTTGGGCATTGTTATCTTTTACGCTATCTTTGTTTTTCTAATTTTTTATCAACATGTCTGAAGTAAAAATCATTCAAGTTACTACCGAAAAACAATTATCAGATTTTATCAAATTTCCGATGAATCTGTACAAAAATAATCAAAATTATGTACCATCTTTAATCAAAGATGAGAAAAGCATTTGGAATAAAGAAGAAAATCCCGCTCTTGCCTATTCTGAAGCCAAGCAATTTTTGGCTTACAGAGATCATGAAATCGTAGGAAGAATTGCCGTGATGATTAATCACAAAGAAGCACAAGAACTCGGCATAGAAAAAGTAAGATTTGGGTGGTTAGATTTTATAGATGATGAAGCCGTTTCTAAAGCTCTCATTGATACTGCTATAGCTTATGCTAAAGAAAAAAACATCAAAAAAATAGAAGGACCGATGGGTTTTACCAATCTAGACAAGGCAGGAATGCTCACTTTCGGGTTTGACAGATTGGCAACGATGATTGGAATTTACAATTTCAGCTATTATCCAAAACATTTAGAAAAATTAGGATTGGTGAAAGAAAAAGAATGGGTAGAATTCGAAATTATGTTCCCGGATGTTTTACCAGATAAAGTTGAAAAATTTAGCCAACTCATCGCAGAAAAATATCAACTAAAAACTATAAAATTCAATTCTAAAGAAGAAATTCTTCCTTTAGTAGAACCGATGTTTAAGTTACTAGACGAAACATACAAAAATCTTTCGACTTACACCCCTATTACCGACGAGCAAATTCAGCATTACAAAGAAAAATACTTCGGTTTTATTGACAAAGATTACATTATCTGCATAACTGACAAGGATGACAAGTTGATTTCCTTTGCGATTACCATGCCTTCGTATTCCAGAGCTTTGCAAAAAGCCAATGGAAGTTTATTACCATTCGGATGGTATCATTTACTAAACGCTGGCAGAAAAAACGAGAGAGCGAACTTTTATTTGATTGGGATTCATCCAGAATACCAAAGAAGAGGAGTTACGGCGATTATTTTCAAAGAAATCTGGAAAACCTTTAAGAAAAAAGGGGTGAAATTTTTAGAGACCAATCCAGAATTAGAAGAGAACAAAAACATCCAGTTACTTTGGCAAGATTACAATCCTGTAAACCACAAGAGGCGAAGAACTTACACTTTAGAATTTTAAAAATTTAAAAATGAAAACTCAACTTTATTATTACATTGGCATTATCATCATGTACGTGATGTACAATCAGTTTTTCCAAGTAAAAGATGAGAAAACTAACGCTATAATTAATATTTTGTTTGCGAGTTTTCTTTTTGGGTACATTGCATTCATTGCTTTTAAGGTTTTAAAAAATCTTAAAAATAAATAGTTATTTTTATTAATTCTAAATTGTGAAAAACCCTTTTTTATCAACAAAAGTCATAAAAAATACTTCTCTTTTCTATTTATATTTCGTAAATTTGCCTGTTAGAAATACTTAATAGAGATGAATTTACCTGATAATTATATCCCTGTTCTTATTCAGGCGGCAGTAGGTTTAGGTTTTGTGTTATTTACTTTATACGCATCACACAATTGGGGTCCTAAAAGACACACTTCTGGAGCTACTAAAGATGACACTTTCGAGTGTGGAATTGAAGTAGAAGGAAATGCAAGAACTCCGTTTTCTGTAAAATATTTTCTTACCGCTATTTTATTCGTTTTATTCGACATAGAAATTGTTTTTTTCTATCCTTACGCTGTAAATTTTAAAGAATTAGGATTTGAAGGATTCCTTGCTGTAACTACGTTTATAGCAATCTTCTTCATAGGATTTTTCTATGTACTAAAACGTGGAGCTTTAGATTGGAATAAGTAAATTTATACCGCTAAAGTGTTTTACACATTAGAGTAAGATTTTTCAAAAAAACTTTAAAAAAATTAAAAATGTCAGATAATAAACCTGTAATCAATACTAATGCACCTGCGCCTCCAGGAATTGAAGGTGAAGGTTTTTTCGCAGGAAAATTAAGCGATATTATTGGTATGGCTCGTAAGTTTTCGCTTTGGCCATTACCATTTGCTACTTCTTGTTGTGGTATCGAATTTATGGCAACTATGGCTCCAAACTATGATTTATCTAGATTCGGGGCAGAGAGGATGAGTTTCTCGCCAAGACAAGCAGATATCCTACTGGTTTGTGGTACTATTTCTAAAAAATTAGCTCCAGTTCTTAAACAAGTATATACACAGATGGCAGAACCAAGATGGGTAGTTGCTGTAGGTGCTTGTGCAAGTAGCGGTGGTATTTTTGACACTTATTCTGTTTTACAAGGAATTGATAAAATTATTCCTGTAGATGTATATGTTCCAGGATGCCCTCCAAGACCAGAACAAATTCTAGAAGGCTACATGCAAGTACAAGCTTTGGCAGAAAACGAAAGCTTAAGAAGAAGAGATTTACCAGAATACAAAGCTTTATTAGAAAGCTACGGAATTAAGTAATTTGAAAATGTAAAGATTTGAATTTCAAGTCTTGCGTTTATCAAAAATAAATTTGAAACAATAATAGAAACAAATTTTTGAAGGCGATGTAATTTACCTCGATTTCAAATTTTCAAATTAATAATATGACAAGCGAATTTGTTTTAGAAGCCATCAATAGAGAATTTCCAGAAGCAGTCATTTCTTCGTCTGAACCTTATGGATTTCTTACTGTAGAAGTAAAAAAAGAAGAGCTTAAAAAAGTGATTCATCACCTTAAAGAGTCTTCTCTTAATTTTATGTTCCTTACAGATATTTGTGGTATTCATTATCCAGACCATAAGGAGAAGGAACTTGGAGTAATCTATCACCTTCATAATTTACAAGAAAATTTTAGAATAAGAATCAAAAGCTTTTTCCCAAAAGATAATGCCGAGGTAGATTCTATTACAGACTTGTATTCAGGAGCCAATTGGATGGAAAGAGAAACATATGATTTCTACGGAATTACGTTTAAAGGTCACCCAGATTTAAGAGTTATTCTAAACATGGAAGAACTAGGGTATCACCCTCTTCTAAAAGAATATGCACTAGAAGATGGATCAAGAACTGACAAAGACGACTCTATGTTCGGTAGATAAAAATTCTGAAATCTAAATTATTATGAAAGACAATCAATTATCAAATATACTTAGCCAATACGATGCTCAAGAGCAAGTAGATGGTCAATTATATACACTGAACCTCGGTCCTACTCACCCTGCTACACACGGAATTTTCCAAAACGTGTTAACTATGGATGGTGAGAGAATTCTTCATTCTGAACAAACCGTAGGTTATATTCACAGAGCTTTTGAAAAAATCGCAGAACGCAGAAATTATAGTCAAATTACCACTCTTACAGACCGTTTAAACTATTGTTCATCTCCTATCAATAACATTGGTTGGCACATGACTGTAGAAAAACTTCTAGGGATTGAAATCCCAAAAAGAGTAGATTACATGCGTGTTATCATGATGGAATTGGCTCGTATTGCAGACCACTTGGTTTGTAACTCCGTTATTGCTGTAGACACAGGAGCTTTAACTGGTTTCACCTACGTTTTCCAAGACAGAGAAAAAATTTACGATATCTATGAACAAGTTTGTGGCGCTAGAATGACTACAAACATGGGTAGAATTGGTGGTTTCGACAGAGATTTCACTCCTAAATTCCACGAATTATTAAAAGATTTCTTAAAAACTTTCCCTGCAAGATTCCAAGAATTTTCAAATTTAATAGAAAGAAACAGAATCTTCATGGACAGAACCATTGGTGCTGGTCCTATCAGTGCAGAACGTGCATTAAACTACAGTTTTGTAGGCCCTAACTTAAGAGCTGCTGGTGTAGATTATGACGTGAGAGTCGCAAGTCCTTATTCATCATACCAAGATTTTGATTTCAATATTCCTATTGGTACTGCTGGAGATACTTATGATAGATTCATGGTTCGTCAACAGGAAATTTGGGAAAGTTTGAAAATCATTAACCAAGCTTATAACAATCTTCCAGAAGGAGATTTCCATGCAGATGTACCAGAATTTTTCTTACCAGAAAAAGCAGAAGTGTACAATAATATGGAAGCATTAATCTATCACTTCAAAATCGTGATGGGCGAAACTGATATTCCTGCTGGTGAAGTTTATCATTCTGTAGAGGGTGGAAACGGTGAACTTGGTTTCTATTTAGTAAGTGATGGCGGTAGAACTCCATACAGATTGCACTTTAGAAGACCTTGTTTCATCTATTACCAAGCGTATCCAGAAATGATTAAAGGTGCCGTAATCTCTGATGCAATCGTTACGATGAGCAGCATGAACGTGATTGCTGGAGAATTAGACGGATAAAAAGATGATCAATTTTAGATTATAAAATTTAAAATTATTAATCTAAAAAATCCATAGTTAATTATTTGAATTAAAGATATTTAAAATCTAAAATTCAGAATTTAAAATTTAAAATTTTAAAGAAGTGAGCGAAACAATTGCTTTTAAACCAGAAACTTTAGAAAAAGTAAAACAAATCATTGCAAGATATCCAGAAGGAAAACAAAAATCTGCATTAATTCCTGTGCTTCACTTAGCGCAGAAGGAATTTGGAGGTTGGTTAGACGTTCCTGTGATGGATTATGTAGCAAGTGTTTTAGAAATTACTCCAATAGAAGTGTATGAAGTAGCTACTTTCTACACCATGTTTAATATGCAACCTGTAGGAAAATACGTTTTAGAAGTTTGCGTTACAGGACCTTGTATGTTAAGAGGAAGTGATGATATCGTAAATTATATCAAAGAAAAATTAGGCATTAAAGCTGGCGAAACTACTGCAGATGGTTTATTTACTCTAAAACCTGCAGAATGTCTTGGAGCTTGCGGTTATGCACCAATGATGCAACTTGGAAAATTCTATCACGAAAATTTAACTAAAGAAAAAGTAGACGAAATCCTTGAACTTTGCAGACAAGGACAAATCGCTCTTGATTAATAAATAACAGTTATGAGTAAAAAACTTTTACTTAAAAACGCACACATAGAAGGTATCAGATATTTTGATACTTACAGAGAACATGGAGGTTACCAGTCTGTAGAAAAAGCATTGAAAATGACTCCAGACCAAATTGTAGAAGAAGTAAAAACTTCTGGTCTTAGAGGTCGTGGTGGTGCTGGTTTCCCTACAGGAATGAAATGGAGCTTCCTAGCAAAACCAGAAGGTGTGCCTAGATATTTGGTTGTAAATGCAGACGAATCAGAACCTGGAACTTTTAAAGACAGATATTTGATGGAGTTTATTCCTCATCTTTTGATTGAAGGAATGATTATCGCATCTTATGCATTAGGATCTAACACTTCTTATATCTACATCAGAGGAGAATATGCATGGATTCCAGATATTTTAGAACAAGCGATTGACGAAGCTAAAAAAGCAGGTTTCCTTGGTAAAAATATTTTAGGCAGTGGTTTCGATTTAGAAATTTATGTTCAAAGAGGAGCTGGTGCTTACATCTGTGGAGAAGAAACTGCACTTCTAGAATCACTAGAAGGAAAACGTGGAAATCCTAGATTAAAACCACCTTTCCCTGCGGTAAAAGGTCTTTGGCAGTGTCCAACTGTGGTAAATAACGTAGAAACCATCGCTGCAGTAGTTCCAATTATAGATATTACAGGAGCAGAATACGCTAAAATTGGCGTAGGTCGTTCTACAGGAACTAAATTAATTTCCGCTTGTGGAAATATCAATAAACCAGGAGTTTACGAAATAGATATGACCATCACTGTAGAAGAATTTATCTACTCTGATGAATATTGTGGAGGAATTCCGAACGGTAAAAAATTAAAAGCATGTATTCCTGGAGGTTCTTCAGTTCCAATTGTTCCAGCAAATTTATTGCTTAAAACAGCTTCAGGCGAACCAAGATACATGAACTACGAATCACTTTCTGATGGTGGTTTCGCTACAGGAACTATGATGGGTTCTGGTGGTTTCATTGTTTTAGATGAGGACCAATGTGTGGTAAAACACACCATGACCTTAGCACATTTCTACAACCACGAAAGTTGCGGACAATGTACACCATGTCGTGAAGGAACTGGATGGATGTATAAAATTCTGAAAAAAATAGAATCAGGACAAGGCGAAATGAAAGACATCGACTTGCTATGGGATATTCAGAGAAAAATTGAAGGAAATACCATTTGTCCATTAGGTGATGCCGCAGCTTGGCCTGTAGCAGCAGCAATTCGTCATTTTAGAGATGAATTCGAATGGCATATCAATAATCCAGAATGCTTAACCAGAAATTATGGAATTGCACATTATGCAGATCCACTTCCGGTAGTTGAAAAACAATAATATTAGACATTAATAAAGCTAAAGCTTAATTCATAATACATAGAAATGAGCGAAGAAATTAAAAAATTTAAAGTAACCATTGACGGACAAACTACGGAAGTAGAACCAGGAACTACCATTCTAAACGCAGCGCGCCAGATTGGTGGAAAATCTGTACCTCCAGCAATGTGTTATTACAGCAAATTAGAAAACAGTGGCGGTAGATGCAGAACTTGCTTAGTAGAAGTTTCTAAAGGCTCTGAAGCAGATCCTCGTCCTATGCCAAAATTGGTAGCAAGCTGTAGAACTACAGTAATGGACGGTATGGAAGTGAAAAACCTTACTTCTGAAAAAACTCAAGAAGCGAGAAAAGCCGTTACCGAATTCCTTTTACTCAATCACCCACTAGATTGCCCTATTTGTGACCAAGCTGGTGAATGTCACCTTCAAGATTTAGGTTACGAACATGGTCTTCAGCAAACCAGAAATGATTTTGAAAAAAATACGTATGATGCTGATGATTTAGGACCAAACATTAAGCTAAACATGAACAGATGTATCTTGTGTGCAAGATGCGTTTTGGTAGCTAACCAATTGACGAATACTCGTGAACACGGAATTCTTTTCAGAGGTGAACATGCAGAAATCTCTACTTATCTTAATAAAGCTTTAGATAATGATTTTATTGGAAACGTGATAGACGTTTGTCCAGTTGGAGCATTAACAGATAGAACAGCAAGATTTGCAAGCAGAGTTTGGTTTACAAAACCGGTTGATGCTACTTGTACTTGTTCTAAATGTTCTGGCAAAGCAGTTCTTTGGATGAAAGGAGACGAAATCGTAAGAGTAACTGCCAGAAAAGACCAATACGGAGAAGTAGAAGAATTTATCTGCAACGAATGTAGATTCGAGAAAAAAGATGTAAAACATTGGAACATAGAAGGACCAAGACACATCAGCAGACATTCTGTAATTTCTCTTAACCACTATCAGAAACCAGAAGATGCTGAAGTGGAAAAATTAGAATATGAAAACGCTAAAGAAATTAGCAAAAAAGATAATTTAGAATAATTTGGAGAAAGATGAATGGTTAAAGATTCTCAAAATCTAAAATCTAAAATCTAAAATCTAAAATCTCATAAAGAAATGGATTTAATACTTTTCAAAACAATACTTGTAGTATCACTTTTCGCCCTATCTATGGCTGTAGCAGCCTACTCTACTTGGGCAGAGAGAAAGGTGGCTGCCATTATGCAAGACAGAATTGGTCCCAACAGAAGCTGGAAATTCGGTTTACTTCAACCATTAGCTGACGGTGGAAAATTCTTCTTCAAAGAAGACTTTATCCCAGAAAAAGCAGAAAAATTCTTATTTTTCTTCGGGCCTGGTTTAGTAATGTTTATTTCACTTATTACCGGAGCTGTAATTCCTTGGGGAAAATCTCTAAATATTGGCGGAGAATCTTTTGATTTACAAGTAGCCAATCTAGATGTAGGTGTTCTCTATTTAATGGGAATGGTTTCTATCGGTGTTTACGGAATTATGATTGGAGGCTGGGCTTCTAACAATAAATATTCATTAATCGGAGCAATTAGAGCTTCATCTCAAATGATTTCTTACGAATTAGCAATGGGGTTATCTCTATTAGCTATCATCATGATGAACAGTTCTCTAGACCTTAAGGTAATTGCAGAATCTCAAAGTGGATGGTATGGTATGAAATGGAATATCTTCTTCCAACCATTAGCTTTTATCATCTTCTTTGTAGCAGCATTAGCAGAAACCAATAGAGCTCCTTTTGATTTACCAGAATGTGAAACAGAATTAGTAGGAGGTTTCCATACAGAATATTCTGCGATGAAACTCGGACTTTTCTTATTCGGTGAATATGTAAACTTATTTATTTCTTCAGCATTAATCACTACCCTTTTCTTAGGAAGTTACAATTTCCCAGGATTAGCATGGATTGGTGAAAACTGGGGAGAAAACGCTGCTGGAATTGCAAGTATTTTAGCATTCTTGGCTAAAACCATTGCCGTAATCCTTACCTTTATGTGGATTAGATGGACTTTACCAAGATTTAGATATGACCAATTAATGCACCTTGGCTGGAAATCATTAATTCCGCTTGCATTAGTAAACTTGTTGGTAACTGGAGCTTTAGTTCTTCTGAACCAACATTATCAATGGATTTAATCATTTGAAATTGATTATTTGAAATTTGAAATTATAAAAAAATTAAAAATTTAAGATCAAGTTTGAGTAGAGAAAAACCTCACATCTCAAATCTCACATCTCAAATCTAATTTATATGAAACTAACCAATAGATCAAAGGTAGCTTCTAACAAAAAGATGACTTTTGCAGAGAAAATTTACCTCCCTGCAATCATCAAAGGAATGGGAATTACCGGAAAACATGCGATAATGACTCTTACTGGGAAATTACCTACGGTAAGCTATCCTGAAGAGCAAAGAGAATTTTCTAAAATTTATCGTGGCTTACACGTTCTGAAGCGTGATGATGAAGGCAGAGAAAGATGTACTGCTTGTGGATTATGTGCGGTAGCTTGCCCGGCAGAAGCCATTACCATGACTGCGGGAGAACGTACCAAAGAGCAAAAACATCTTTACAGAGAAGAAAAATATGCCGAAGTATATGAAATCAATATGCTAAGATGTATCTTCTGTGGATTATGTGAAGAAGCTTGTCCTAAATCTGCAATTTATCTTACCGATAGAATTGTAAAACCAGAACAAAACAGAGGTTCATTTATCTACGGCAAAGATCTTTTGGTAGAAAGCATGGAAAACAGAATAGATATTTCTGAAAGACAAACAGAATCACAAAAAAAAGCTCTTAAATAAATGGAACAGTTCTTATTCTTTTTTATCGCTTTAGTAGCGGTTGCAAGTGCTGTTTACTTTGTATTTGCAAGAAATCCTTTGTATGCAATTTTATCATTAATTGTTACTTTCTTTAGCATTGCCGCATTATATGTTTTACTGAATGCGCAGTTCTTAGGAATTGTACAAATTATCGTGTACACAGGAGCCATCATGGTGTTATTCCTTTATGTATTAATGATGCTTAATCTTAATGCTAAAGACGAAAGCAAAAAACAAAACCTCACGAAATTTATCGGTATTTTTTCTGCCGGAATCCTTTTCGTAGGAATGTTAGGAGCTTATAAAGGTCTTTCTCAATCGAATGTTGTTCAAAATATTGATAGCAGCATCGGTTTGACTAAAAACCTTGGAAAATTATTGTTTAACGAATATGTATTACCATTCGAACTCGCTTCTATCCTGATTTTAGCAGGTATTGTAAGCGCAGTATTAATTGGTAAAAAAGATTTATAGAATTATGGAAGTCAATTCATTTTTACAAAACATACCGCTCAATTGGTACATCATTTTAAGTACTACATTGTTTTGTTTAGGAGTTTTAGGAGTTCTCGTTCGTAAAAATGCCATCATCATTTTAGGATGTGTAGAATTAATGCTTAATTCTGTAAATCTACTTTTGGCTGCATTTTCTGCTTATAAAGGAGATGGACACGGACAAATTTTGGTATTCTTTATCATGGTAGTGGCCGCTGCAGAAGTTGCGGTAGGTCTAGCGATTATCACTATGATGTATAGAAATACCAGAAATGTAGATGTAAGTATTTTTAACAAATTAAAAGGATAATGCAGATGGAAAATTTAGTTTACGCAATCGTTTTACTTCCTTTAATTGGATTTGTAATCAACGGATTATTCGGAAAGCGCTTACCAAAAGCTTTGGTTGGTGGATTAGCTACCTTAGTTGTATTCGCGGCTTTTCTAATTTCTGTAAGTATTTTTATAGGTTTTCCTACAGACGGAACACCAGTTATTGTAAAAGCATTTGAATGGTTCACCATCGGCGGAATTCAAGTGAATTTCGGGTTCCAAATAGACCAATTATCATTAATGATGATGATGATTGTTACAGGAATTGGTTCTTTAATTCACTTGTACTCTATTGGTTACATGAGCCATGACAAAGGTTTCTACAAATTTTTTACTTATTTGAATTTATTTATTTTCTCCATGCTTCTTTTGGTAATGGGAAGCAATTACCTTATTCTTTTCATCGGTTGGGAAGGTGTAGGTCTTTGTTCTTACTTACTGATTGGTTTCTGGTATGAAAATACAGAATATGGTAAAGCTGCTAGAAAAGCTTTCATTATGAACAGAATTGGTGACCTTGGTTTATTGATTGGTATTTTCCTAATCGCTTCACAAACCAATGCACTAGATTATCTTTCTGTAGCACAAAACGCTTCAAAATTTGAATTTGACGGAGTAGTGATTATGTTTATCACACTTAGTTTATTCATTGGAGCTATGGGTAAATCTGCACAGATTCCTTTATTTACATGGCTACCAGATGCGATGGCTGGTCCTACTCCAGTTTCTGCGTTAATTCATGCGGCAACCATGGTTACGGCTGGTATTTATTTAGTTGTACGTTCTAATTTCTTATATCATCTTTCACCGAGTACTTTAGACTTTATTCTTGTAATTGGTCTTGCAACTTCATTAATTGCAGCATTCATCGGTTTAAGACAAAATGACATCAAAAAAGTGTTAGCATATTCTACTGTTTCTCAGTTAGGTCTTATGTTTATAGCACTAGGTGTAGAAGCTTATACTTCTGCTATGTTCCACTTAATGACGCACGCTTTCTTCAAAGCATTGTTATTCTTAGGAGCTGGTTCGGTAATTCACGCCATGAGTGGAGAACAAGACATGAGATTTATGGGAGGCTTAAAATCTAAAATTCCTGTAACGTATTGGACTTTCTTAATCGGAACATTAGCCATTGCTGGAATTCCACCATTGTCTGGTATGATTTCTAAAGACGAAATTTTAGTGGCACTATGGGCAAAATCTCCAGTAATTTGGGGTTTAACATTGTTCAGTGCTGCATTAACTGGAATTTATATGTTCAGATTGTTATTCTTAACCTTCTTTGGAAATTTCAGAGGAACAGAAGAACAAAAACATCATTTACACGAAAGTCCTATCTCTATGACTTTACCATTAGTAGTATTAGCTGTATTATCAGTGGTTGGAGGTTTTATTAATTTACCTCATTTCATAGGTCATGGAGAATATCAAAATTTAGCACATTGGTTAGAACCACTTTACGTATATGGAGCGAAACATGCAGAAGTTCCATTTAATATTGAAATGATTCTTTTGGCAATTACATTAGTAATGGTAGCAGCGGTATTCTTCATCGTAAGAAATATCTATGTTACTAAAAACAAAATGGCTCAACCAGAAGAAAATTATAAAGGCTGGGAAAGACTTTCAGCTAAAAAATTATTAATAGACGAACTTTATAATGCTACGGTAGTGAAACCTGTAGAAGGTCTTGGAAAAGGCACCAGAATGTTTGATAAACTGATGGATAGATTCTTCAATTTTGTAGGTTTCGGAGCAGTAGATTCTGGAAGAGCGTTTAAAAAATTCCAAAATGGTAATGTAGAAAATTATGTTCTCATTATGTCTTTGGCAATCGGTTTAATTTTAATTGTTAACTTTTTATTACAATAGCAAATGTTAGAAGCACTGTTACTTTTACCTTTAATTGGTTCAGGATTAGTTTTTGCGTTTAGAAACTCTAATAGCAAATATTTAGCAGTAGGAATTGCTTTCGTGCAGATGTTTTTAACATTCTACATGCTATCACTATTTAATAATGTACCTACGGTAGACTCTCCATTACAATTTGAGATTATCAAACCGTGGTCATCATATATTAAAAGCACATTACACTTCGGTGTAGACGGAATGAGTATGCTTTTGTTATTATTAACAAACATTTTAGTTCCATTAATTATTCTTTCTTCTTTTAATGAAAACAAGAAATACAATAATAATTTCTACGCGTTAATTCTATTAATGCAGTTTGGTTTAGTAGGTGTTTTCACTGCTCTAGACGGATTATTATTCTACGTTTTTTGGGAAGTAACGCTAATCCCAATTTGGTTCATCGCTGGACTTTGGGGAGACGAAGAAAAGAGAATTAAAGTTACCACCAAGTTTTTCGTATATACTTTTGTAGGTTCATTATTTATGTTCATTGGTTTGATTTATGTTTACAACCATGCTGCATCTTTTGAACTAACAGATTTATACAACGCTAACTTAAACGAAGTACAACAAGTAGTGGTTTTCTGGTTAATTTTCTTAGCTTTTGCTGTAAAATTACCAATTTTCCCACTTCACAATTGGCAACCAGATACTTACACCTTCTCTCCTACTCAAGGAACAATGCTACTTTCTGGTATCATGCTTAAAATGGCGATTTATGGTGTTTTAAGATATTTATTACCAATTGCGCCAACTGCTTTACTCGGAACTTCAGGGCAAGTAGTGATGATTCTTTCTATTCTTGGAGTGGTTTACGGAGCGCTTATTGCGATTGTACACCATGATATTAAGAAAATTATCGCTTACTCATCGCTTTCGCACGTTGGATTAATGGTGGCAGGTATTTTTGCTTCTGCTATTCTTACCGCTCAAGGAAATTTCACTTTCGAAGGTGCACAAGGAGCTTTAGTTCAAACTTTTGCACACGGTATTAACGTAGTAGGTTTATTCTACTGTGCTGATATTTTAATCAAACAATTTAAAACAAGAGACATCAGACAAATGGGAGGTTACGCTAAAGCGGCTCCTAAATTTGCTACACTTTTCATGATTTTATTACTTGGTTCTATGGGAGTTCCATTAACGAATGGATTCATCGGCGAATTTATTTTATTAAAATCTATTTTTGATTATGATAAAGTGGTAGTCGTTTTTGCAGGTCTTACTATTATTCTAGCCGCAGTTTATCTGCTAAGAATGTATGGGAAAGCCATGTTTGGAACCGGTGATGAAAGAGTGGTAAGTACCTTAAAAGACATTTCTAATGTAGAATTTGTAGTATTGGCAAGTTTGGCTGTAGTGGTAATCGTATTAGGAGTTTTCCCAAGCGGTGTTTTAGAAATGGTGAATAGTTCGTTGAAGTTTATCTACTCTTCTATTAAGGGTTAAAAAAATAATAAATTTTAGAATTTGTTTTTTGAGAATCTCAAATCTCAAATCTTAAATCTCAAATCTATAAATAATGAGTGTTTTAGTAGTTTTATTCCTTACGGCAGTATTAGCATTATTTTCTGGAGTTTATAATCAAGGAAAATTTGCAAGATATATCGGAATTTTGGGACTTTTGGTTGCACTTTGTGTAAGCTTCTCTCCTGATTTAGCATTTTTTAATCAATACAAATCTATGTTTGATTTTAATGAAAATGCGGCTTTATTTACCAAAATTTCTTTAGTGGTTACATTGTTAATTTTCTTCTTAGGAGGTTTTGCATTTAACAATCACCGTAGTCACCAATCAGAATTATATTCGTTAATGTTGTTTTCATTAATCGGAGCAGTAATTCTTTTCAGTTTTACAAATTTAGTAACACTATTCTTAGGAATCGAAATCTTATCTATTCCGCTATATGTAATGGCTGGAAGTAACAAGACTGATTTACGCTCAAACGAAGCTTCAATTAAGTATTTCTTAATGGGAGCATTTGCTACAGGATTCCTTCTTTTCGGGATTGCATTAATTTATGGAAGCACAGGTAGTTTTGATGTTCATGTAATCAATACTTTCAGCGTAGCAAATCCTAAAGACTTAATGTTTGTAATGGGAATCATGTTAATGTTGGTAGCAATGGCATTTAAGGTTTCTCTAGCTCCTTTTCACATGTGGAGTCCAGATGTTTACCAAGGTGCTCCATCATTGATTACAGCATTCATGGCTTCTGTAGTAAAAATTGCTGCATTCTTTGCCTTCTTCAAGGTTATGAATCTTGCTTTTGCAGGAAGCATTAAAGAATGGATTAACATTCTAGGCGTTTTAGTCATCATCACGCTTTTATTAGCCAATGCAATGGGATTAGCACAAACCAATGCTAAGAGAATGTTGGCTTATTCATCTGTTTCTCATGCAGGTTATTTAGGTTTAATTTTCTTCGGAGCAAACAGCTTATCTGTATATAATTTAGCATTTTACTTATTCGCTTATTCACTCGCTACAGTTGGAGTATTTATGACTTTAATTTGGGTAGAAAAACTAAAAAGAGAAACTTCAATTGAAGCCTTCAAAGGATTGGCAAAATCTGAACCTTTATTAGCAGTTGTAACAGCAGTTTCATTATTATCAATGGCAGGAATTCCATTAACAGCAGGATTCGTAGCGAAATTTAACATTTTTGCTCAAGCGATGAATGGAGCTGCTTTCCTAGTTTTGATTGCTGTAATTGGTTCTGCACTAAGTATCGCTTATTATTTAAAACTGATTATTTCAATGTTTTTCCATACAGAAACTACATTTAAAAGTTCAGAAAAAGTAAGCATTACGTATAATATTATTGCAGTTTTCATCATTGTAGCAATTCTTGCAATAGGTATTTATCCAGACCTTTTCAAAGTACAATTCGGACTTTAATTAGCAAGTCTTAATCATAAAATAAACACAATTCAGAAATGGGTTGTGTTTTTGTTTTAATTTTATTAATATTAAAGTAAATAAAAAACTCTATCGTATCAATATTTATATGAAATTCTTAAAAAAAATGATAATTACATTTACCATACTCATTGCAACTATTGCAATAGGAACATATCTTTTTATGCAAAGCAAACAATTTGGAGAGTTACCTTCTGGAAAAAGATTAGAAAGAATTCTAAAATCACCTCATTACAAAAACGGAAAATTCCAAAACCTGAATCCTACTCCACAATTGGCAGAAGGAACTTCTATGACACAAGTTCTATTCAATTTTTTCTTTTCTAAAGTTGAAAATGCGGTACCAAAAAAGAAATTACATTTCACCAAAACGGATTTAAAAAATTTAAAACCAAACGAAAACATCTACGTTTGGATGGGACATTCCTCTTATTTTCTACAAATCGATGGCAAAAAAATATTAGTTGATCCTGTTTTCAGCGGTAGCGTTTCTCCTTTAAAAATCACCAATAAAGCTTTTGGCGGAACAGATATTTACACCGCAAATGATATTCCTGAATTAGACTATTTGGTGATTACACATGATCATTGGGACCATTTAGACTACGAAACGGTTAATAAAATTCGTCCGAAAGTAAAACAAGTCATCACAGGTTTAGGAACTGGCGCGCATTTAGAATCTTGGGATTATGAACCATCCAAAATTATAGAATTAGACTGGTTCGAAAGTTCTAACTTAGGAAACGGTTTTAAAATTAATGCAGAACCAGCCAGACATTTTTCTGGTAGAGGATTCAAAAGAGACCAAGCAATTTGGGCAAGTTTTGTTTTGGAAACACCAAATTCTAAAATTTATATCGGTGGAGATTCTGGTTATGACAATCACTTCAAAAAAATTGGAGAAAAATACGGAAAACTTGACTTAGCAATCCTAGAAACTGGACAATATAATGCTGCTTGGAAATACATTCACATGCTTCCTGGTGAGCAATTACAAGCAATGAAAGATTTAAATGCCGACAGAATGATTGCAGTTCATAATTCTAAGTTCAAACTAGCGCTTCATTCTTGGTATGAACCTATGGAAAAACTCCACGAACTCAACAGAGAGAATTTACGAGTGATTACTCCAAAAATTGGTGAGAAAGTTATTTGGCAAGATGATGAAAAAATTTATCCTAAGTGGTGGGAAGAATATAAATAAAAGCAACGCAATTCAGCTATGAGTTGCGTTTTTCTTTGAAAACAATTAACGCTCGCTTCGCTCGCGCCAAAATTCAAAATATATTTTAATCATTTGATTAAATAATTTGTTTAAATCAAATTTTTAATTGTACATTTGTTTTATGAAAAGTGAAAAACAGATGATTGAACAAGAACAAACCACTGAAGAAAAAATTTTAGAAGCAGCTTCAGAAGTCTTTACCGAAAAAGGATTTGCAGGAACCAGAACCAGAGATATTGCCGAAAAAGCAGGAATAAATTTGGCGCTACTTAATTACTATTTCCGAAGTAAAGAAAAACTTTTTGAACAAGTGATGAAGATAAAAGTAGTGCTACTCTTCGGGAAGATTTTCCCTATTTTAAGCAACGAGAAAACATCTTTAGAAGAAAAAATAGACTTAGCTTCAGAAAAATATTTCGAAATTTTGTCTAAAAATCCTAATCTTCCTCTTTTTGTAATCAGTGAAATTCAGAAAAAAAATTCTAACATCACGAAAATTATTCCTGTCAATAAAATTTTTGAAAATTCTGTCATCATCAAACAAATCAAAGAAAAAAGACCAGAAATCAATCCATTGCATTATCTGGTAAACTTTTTGGCGATGACCATTTTTCCTTTCGTAGCAAAACCCGTTTTTACTGCTTTTGAACTGACTAATGAGGATGAATACCACCAATTCATTAGCGAAAGAAGAAAACTCGTTCCAATCTGGATGAAACAACTTTTAGAAATAAAAACTGAAAATCTTTAAAACGATGGAAAACCTTAAATACATTTTCCTCTTTTTCATAGGGCTTATCAATGCCCAAGAAACCATTACCATTGAACAATGTTACCAATGGTCACGAGAAAATTATCCTTTAATCAAAAAGCAAGAATTGATTAAAAAAGCAGAGCAATACACTACAGAAAATGCACTGAAAGGCTGGCTTCCTCAAGTCAACATTACAGCACAAGCTACTTACCAAAATGATGTGACTCAATTTCCCGTAAAATTACCAAACGTGAATGTAGAACCACTCAGCAAAGACCAATACAAAGTTTATGCAGACGTTTCTCAAACCATTTACGATGGCGGAAACATTAGAAATCAGAAAAATTTAGCAAAAATCCAGTCCGAAGTTCAAACCATACAAACTGAAGTGGAATTAGACAAACTGAAAGAGCGAATTAATCAACTGTATTTTGGGATTCTTCAAACCAATAAACAATGGATTCAACTGCAATTCACAAAACTCGACATCAAAGAAGGTCTCAAAAAAGCAGAAGCTCAATTGAAAAATGGGGTTATTTTCAGAAGTAATTTAGATGTTTTAAAAGCAGAATTGGTAAAAATTGAACAAAAAGAAATTGAACTCCATGCCATAAAGCAAAATTTCGTGCAAATGCTTTCTTACTTCATCAAGAAAAATATCGACGAAAATACTCAACTCGAAATTCCTAAAAAAATTCTATTAACGAAGAATAATAACCGTTCAGAACTAAAACTTTTTGATGCACAGAAACAACTCCTCGAAACGCAAAGAAAAATCATCAACACTAAAAACACTCCAAAATTAGGAGCATTTTTCCAAGGTGGATACGGAAAACCGGGCTTCAATATGCTGAAAAATGAGTTTGACCTCTTCTATATTGGTGGAATTAGACTTAATATCCCAATTTCTGGATTTTACACTCAGAAAAACGATTTGGCTTTGTTAGAAAATCAGTCACAAGAAATCGAAATCCAAAAAGAAAACTTCTTGTTTAATCAAAATTTTATTGAAATCCAACAAAGAAATGACCTTGAAAAGATTCAAAATTTAATTGACAAAGACAATGAACTGATTGAACTAAGAAAAAGCATCAAAACAGCAAGTCTTGCTCAATTAGAAAATGGCGTTATCAATACTAATGATTATCTGCGAGAAGTAACCGCCGAAGAACAAGCAATTCTCACAAAAATTACCCACGAAATTCAATATTTATTGACCCAATATAATTTGAAAGCTCAACTAAATAATTGAAAATGGAAAGGGGAAATTAAACTTCTTAACAACTTCACGATTCTACAACTTTACAAAAAATAAAAAATGAAAAAATATATTCTTCCTCTCCTAGTTTTGACCATTTTCTCTTGCAAAAGAGCAGACCAAGATTATGATGCTTCTGGAACTTTCGAAGCAGATGAAATCATCGTTACAGCGGAAGCTACAGGAAAAATCCTCGAACTTAATTTAAATGAAGGAGATGCATTAACAGCCAATCAAAACGTAGGTTTAATCGACGGAAAAGGCGTAGAATTACAAAAAGAACAAGTTTTGGCTTCTATCAATGCCATCGAACAAAAAACCAATGATGCAGCACCTCAAATTGCAGTTCTACAGTCTCAGTTGGCTACACAAAATGCTCAAATTGCTGTGCTTCAAGAACAATTAAACAATGCAGTGAGAGAAAGAAACAGAACCTCAAATCTAGTAAAATCAGATGCTGCAACTCGCAAGCAATTAGATGATTTAAACGGAAATGTTGTGGTGATTCAAAAACAAATTGCAACGGCAAAATCACAATCAGAAATTTTAAAACAACAGATTTCTTCTACACTAGAACAAGTAAAAATTCAGAATAGAGCTATTTTAAGTGAGAAAAATCCTACCGAGAAGAAAGTTTTGCAAATAGATGAACAGCTAAAACATAATGTTATTTCTTCGCCCATTAAAGGAATTGTACTTACAAAATACATGAATAAAGGTGAGTTTGCCACCATCGGAAAACCAATTTATAAAATGGCGAATTTAGATGAAATGACTCTAAGAGCTTACATTACAGGAGATCAATTGGCAAAAGTAAAAGTTGGTCAAAATGTTAAAATACTTGTAGATGCAGGTGACGAAAACACCAAAGAACTTACTGGGAAAATCTACTGGATTTCACAAAAATCTGAATTCACTCCCAAAACCATTCAAACCAAAGATGAGAGAGCCAATCTAGTATACGCTACCAAAATACATGTTAAAAATGATGGCTTTCTAAAAATTGGAATGTACGGAGAAGTGAAATTATAGGATGAAAGATGTTGGATGATTTAAAATCTAAAATGTTGTGGACTTTGCAAATCATTTATGATGATTCTTTGCGAACTTAAAAAACCTTTTCAAAGTTGTAAAAAAAATCTTTGCGCACTTTGCGTTAAAAACAATGATTAAAGTAGAAAACATATCAAAATCTTACGGCGAAAAAAAACAAAAAATTCTGGCGGTAGATAACATTTCCTTTTCGGTAGAAAATGGAGAAATTTTCGGGTTAATTGGTCCTGATGGAAGTGGCAAAACCTCTATTTTCCGAATGCTGACTACCCTTCTTCATCCAGATTCTGGTTCTGCAGAAATTGAAGGACTTGATGTGGTTAAAGACTACAAAAAAATCCGTCAAATTCTTGGTTATATGCCAGGAAAATTTTCTTTGTACCAAGATTTAACTGTAGAAGAAAATCTAGAATTTTTCGCTAGTGTGTTCAATACAAGCATACAAGAAAATTACGATTTAATCAAAGATATTTATCAGCAGATTGAACCATTTAAAGACAGAAAAGCAGGGAAACTTTCTGGCGGAATGAAGCAGAAATTAGCCCTTTCTTGCGCTCTGATTCATAAGCCAAAAGTTTTATTTCTAGATGAACCTACAACAGGAGTAGATCCTGTTTCGAGAAAAGAATTTTGGGAGATGCTGAAACGCTTAAAACAACAAGGCATCACCATCGTGGTAGCAACCCCTTACATGGATGAAGCCACACTCTGTGACAGAGTTGCTCTCATGCAAAACGGGAAAATTTTAAAAATTGACACTCCTCAAAACATTTGCGATAGCTTCCCTGAAGATTTATACGAAGTAAAAACTGAAAATATTCCTGCTCTCATCAAAATCCTCAAAGAATACGAAACCACTAAAAATACATATGCCTTTGGCGAATTTGTACATGTGGTGATTAAAAAAGAAAAAGATTTTAAAAAGGAAACTTTGGAGAAATTTTTACAAGAAAAAAGATTTAACAAAATTGAAATCAACAAAATAGAAGCTACCATAGAAGATAGTTTTATATTACTATTATCACAATAAATTGCTGTATGTCATTCTGAACGAAATGAGGAACGAATGAAGTGAAGAATCTGTTAAATGAAATAAATGAAAACTTTAGGAACACATAATTATTATGTTTATATACTTACAAATCTTAATAAAACCGTTTTATACATCGGTTTTACAAATGATTTGAAAGCAAGATTGTATTGGCATCAAAATCCAGATGTTATGAATAAACATTTTACTTCAAAATACAAATGTTTCTTTTTAGTTTATTATGAACATTTTCAAGATGTTGAAATTGCAATAGCAAGAGAAAAACAACTCAAAGGTTGGACAAGATTAAAAAAAGAAAATTTGATAAAAGACTTTAATCCTGATTGGAAATTTTTAAATAAAGAAATAGAATAGATTCTTCATTACGCTAGGCTCCATTCAGAATGACAAAATGAACTCTCAAATCATGAATAAAGAAATCGCCATACAAGCCCAACAAATCACTAAAACATTTGGAGATTTCACTGCGGTAGACCATATTTCCTTTGAAGTAAAAAAAGGAGAGATTTTCGGATTTCTAGGAGCAAATGGAGCTGGAAAAACCACCGCAATGCGCATGTTTTGCGGACTTTCTACACCCACTTCTGGTAAAGCAATGGTTGCTGGATTTGATGTCTACAAAAACGCTGAAGAAATCAAAAAAAACATTGGTTACATGAGTCAAAAGTTTTCTTTGTATGAAAACTTATCTATTTTAGAAAATTTAGAATTCTTTGGCGGAATCTATGGATTAAGCATGAAGGAAATCAAACAAAAAAGCAAAGAACTCATTGAGAAATTAGGTTTAGAACAAGAAAAAAACAAAATGGTTTCTGAACTTCCGCTGGGTTGGAAACAGAAACTGGCATTTTCAGTCGCTATTTTTCATCAGCCCGAAATCGTTTTTCTAGACGAACCAACTGGTGGTGTAGACCCCATTACCAGAAGACAATTTTGGGACTTAATTTATGATGCTTCAGAACAAGGAATTACCATTTTTGTCACTACGCATTATATGGACGAAGCCGAATACTGCAACCGAGTTTCCATCATGGTTGACGGAAAAATTGCGGCAATTGACACTCCCGAAAATTTGAAAAAAAGTTTTCAAGCCAAAACCATGGACGAAGTATTTTATCAATTAGCCAGAGGCGCAAAAAGAAGTGCTGATTAAAATGAAACAGTTATTCCCTTTTATCCGAAAAGAATTTTATCACCTTCTGCGTGATCGAAGAACTTTACTCATACTTCTCGCAATGCCAATTATACAAGTATTGCTGTTCGGTTTTGCGCTTTCTACGGAGATTAAAAACACCAAAGTAGCTGTTTTTGACCAAGATAAAAGCATCATTTCAGCACAATTGATTTCTAAAATTCATAAAAATCAATATTTTGACATTGAAAAAAATCTGACTTCTAACAAAGACTTTGAAAACGCTTTTAAAGACGGAAAAACAAAGCTACTTCTCGTTATTCCTTCTGATTTCTCAGAAAATTTAACGCAAGGGAAAAAAGCAAAATTGCAGATTTTAGTTGACGGAACAGATGTAAACCTAGGAAATCAAATCGCGAATTATTTCCAAAATATTGTCCTAGACTTTTATCAAAGTCAACAAAAGGAAACATCGCAAACGTTCTCGGTTTCTCCCGAAATTAGAATGCTCTATAATCCTCAACTTAAAGGAGCTCCTAATTTCGTTCCGGGAGTTGTTGCACTCGTTTTATTGATTGTTTGTGTGATGATGACTGCAATTGCCATCGTAAAAGAAAAAGAAACAGGAACGATGGAAATTCTATTGGTTTCGCCTATGAAACCCCAATTTATTATTATTTCTAAGGCAATTCCATACTTTATTTTAGCGATGGGAATTCTTGGAGTAATTCTACTTTTAAGTTATTTTTTACTGGATTTACCCATAAAAGGAAGCATCATTTTGCTGTTTTTTGTGAGCACTATTTTCATCATCACCAATTTACTTATCGGGATTTTAATTTCTATTTTTTCAAAAACTCAACAACAAGCTATGCTTTTTTCGATGATGGGAACTATGCTTCCCACACTCATGTTGAGCGGATTTATGTTTCCTATCGAAAATATGCCCATTCCATTACAAGTGATGTCTAATATTATCCCTGCAAAATGGTATTATATCATGATTAAAAATATTATGATCAAAGGAACAGGACTCGCCGTAATCTGGAAATCCCTTTTAATTTTAACAGGAATGATGATGGTTCTTTTCACGATTGCTGTGAAAAAATTTAAAATAAGGTTAGAATGATGATTCACATGCATCGCAAAATTGAAAAACTATGAAACAGCTACTCTTCTTACTTCGTAAAGAATTCCGACAAATTTTTCGGAACAAATCTATATTGGCCATTATTTTTGTTGCACCGATGATGCAGCTCATCATCTTGCCTTTAGCTGCAAGTTATGAGATAAAAAACATCAATCTATCTGTGGTAGACCATGATCACTCTAGTTTTTCAAGGGAATTAATTCAAAAAATTACCGCAAGTAACTATTTCAAATTACAATATTACGGCGAAGACTACCAAAAAGCTTTTGAAACCATAGAAAGCGAAAAATCAGATATTATTCTAGAAATTCCACCAAAATTTGAACAAAATTTAGTGAGGGAAAATCAACAAAAAGTATTGGTTGCTATTAATGCAATAAACGGCACTAAAGCAGGATTGGGAGGAAGTTATCTATCACAAATTTTACAAGATTATAACCAAAATATCCAAATGAAACTCTCCCCACAATTGGTAGAATTTCAAAAAAATGCAGGATTAGAACTCAATGCTACCCTTTGGTTCAATAGATTTTACAACTACAGATTGGCTCTTGTTCCCGGTATTTTGGCATTTCTTGTGACACTAGTTGGCGGAATGCTTTCGGCGCTAAACATTGTCTCTGAGAAAGAAATTGGCACGATTGAACAAATTAATGTTTCTCCCATCAAAAAATCTACTTTCATCCTAGGGAAACTTATTCCGTTTTGGATTTTGGCAAATGTAGCTTTTACCATGGGACTTATGGTTTCTAGATTTGTCTATGGAATAGAAATTTACGGGAGTTTACCACTACTTTATTTCTTTGTAGGAGTTTACCTTTTAGCCATTTTAGGATTCGGCTTATTGATTTCCACCTATAGTGAAACGCAGCAACAGGCGATGTTTACCATATTTTTCTTCATGATGATTTTTATAATGATGAGCGGCTTATACACGCCCATTGAAAGCATGCCAGAATGGTCTCAAAAACTGACGCTTCTTAATCCGCTTACGTATTTAATAGAAGTGATTCGATTAATTATGCTCAAAAATTCTGGATTCAAAGATTTAATTCCTCAGTTTATCTCCATTTTAGGAATGGCAGTTTTCTTTAACACTTGGGCCGTTTGGAATTACAGAAAGACGTCATAGTTTGGGAAAAAATCTAGATTTTCTTACTATTTTTCATTTTTTGAGGTTAAAGAATTCATCTTTTTAAAATAAAATCTAGTTTTAACAATCATAATGACGATTAATTATTATTTTTGTTAAAATTTATTTGGTTTATGAAGAAAATACTTGCGCTTTTAGCAATTTTTAGTATTGTTTGGCTTTCTGCTCAAAACACTTTTGTAAAAGACAATTACACCAAAAAAGAAGTGTATATTACCATGAGAGATGGTGTAAAATTATTCACCTCCATCTACATTCCTAAAGATATTTCGCCCCAAAAAAAGTATCCTATTTTAATGCAAAGAACTTGTTATTCTGTTGCGCCTTATGGCGAAGATCAATACAGAAAAAATGTAGGTCCTAACAAATTTCTACAAAATGAGAAATATATTTTCGTGTATCAAGACGTTCGTGGAAGATATATGAGTGAAGGTATTTTTACCAATATGACTCCGCAAGTTGAACATAAAACCAAAAAAGATATCGACGAAAGTACAGATACTTATGATACCATAGATTGGTTGGTTAAAAACATCCAAAATAACAACGGAAACGTAGGTCAATACGGAACTTCTTATCCTGGTTTTTATACTACTGTAGGAACTTTGGCAAACCACCCTGCTTTGAAAGCTTCTTCGCCACAAGCTCCCATTTCGGATGTTTGGTATGATGATTTTCACCACAACGGAGCATTTATGATGGGATATTTTCGCACTTTCCCTGTGTTTGGAGTACAAAAAAATAAAGCAGAAAATGCAGCGTGGTACACAGATCAAAGTAAAAAAATGGCTTCAACTTCTGAAGATGGTTCACTTTTTTACAATGAAATGGGAACTCTGAAAGAAGGTATCGAAAAATATTACGGAAGAGAAAACTTCTTTATTAATGAAATTGTTGACCATCCTAATTACGATGATTTCTGGAAAAAAAGAGATCTTTTACCTCATCTTAAAAATATAAAACATGCGGTAATGACGGTTGGCGGTTGGTTTGATGCGGAAGATTTACGTGGACCGCTACAGATTTATAAAACCATAGAAAAAACCAGTCCGAAAGCCAAAAATATACTCGTTATGGGACCATTTTCTCATGGTGGTTGGTCTAGAGAAATGGGGAAACATTTTCATAATGATATTTATTTTGGTGATAGCATTGCTACTTTTTATCAAAAAAATATAGAAGCTCCGTTTTTTAATCATTATTTAAAAAATGAAAAATCAGCAATTAATTTACCTGAAGCTTATTTATTTGACACGGGTAAAAAAGAATGGAAACAATTTGCAGAATGGCCTCCAAAAGCAACACAAAAAACAAGTTTTTATTTAAGAGAAAACGGTAAATTTACTATTGAAACTCCTTCTTCTGCTTCATATACAGAATATTTTTCAGACCCGAATAAACCTGTTCCGAGCAGTACCAATTTGAAAGACTTCAATGGTTTTACGCCTAGAAATTACATGAGTGAAGACCAAAGATTTGCGGAAAATAGACCAGATGTAGCTTCTTTTACCACAGAAATCCTTGCAGAAGACCTTACTTTGGCTGGAGAAATTAAAGTAAAATTAAAAATAGCGACTACAGGAACAGATGCAGATTTCTTCGTGAAACTGATTGATATTTATCCTGCAGACGAAAAAGGAATGAAAGAAAAGCCTGGCGTAATCTACGGAAATTATCACCAAATGGTAAGAAGCGAAATTATGCCTGCGAGATTTAGAAATTCTTTTGAAAAACCAGAAGCATTGGTTCCTAATCAAGAAACAGAAGTAATTTTTAACCTTCAAGATGTATTACACACTTTCAAAAAAGGTCACAAAATCCAAATTCAAGTGCAGAGTACAGCTTATCCATTATTTGCCGTAAATCCTCAGAAATTTTTAGAAAATCCTTACAAAGCAGAAAAATCTGATTATACTAAAGCTTTCCAAAAAATCTTTAACAACTCAGTAATTGAAGTGGAGATTTTAAAATAAGAAAAATGTAGAATTGGCAGAAGAAATCTTCTGCCAATTTATTTTCAATCAAAAAATAATACTTAAATTGTCAAGAAAAATTGGTTATGCAACCCGAAAAACCTAAAAACCTTAATGACCACCTTGCTAATGAAAGAACTTTTTTAGCATGGTTAAGAACGGGAATTGGAGTGATGGCGTTTGGTTTTGTAGTGGTGAAATTCTCTCTTTTTCTGAAACAACTTTCACTGATATTTGGAAACCAAAACATCATTCACAATAAAAGTTATTCAGCAGAAATTGGGATTTTACTGGTCGTTTTTGGACTTATAATTTCCATTTTTGGATACTTCCGTTATAAAAAAACCGAAAAACAAATTAATGAAGATTCATTTAAAAACAATTCTTTTTTAATCGGGCTTTCAACCATTATATTGATTGTTTTCACCTTGATTCTCATTTGGTATTTGATTACCAGCGTAGAATCTTATGCGAAATAATTAAACCGTTTTCTTGGCTTCTTCCCAAAGAATATCCATTTCTTCTAAAGACATTTCTGCAAGGTTAAAATTCTTTTCTAAAGCCAATTTTTCTAGCGTTTGGAAACGCTTGATGAATTTAAGATTGGTTCGTTCCAAAGCAGAATCCGCATTAAGCCCAGAAATTCTAGCATAATTAATCAGCGAAAAGAAAACATCTCCTAATTCTTGTTCCTTTTTTTTGGGATTGGTTTCGGCATGAAATTCGGCTAGTTCTTCATCTACTTTTTTCCAAGCATCTTCGGCAGAAGCAAATTCAAAACCAATTCCTTTTACTTTTTCCTGAATTCTATAAGCTTTAATAATCGGTGGCAAACTTTTCGGAACTCCTGCTAAAATAGACTTGTTTCCTTCTTTTAGCTTAAGTTTTTCCCAATTTTGCTTCACTTCTTCTTCGTCTTTCACTTCCACATTTCCATAAATGTGAGGATGACGGAAAATGAGTTTCTCGTTAAGTGAATTAATCACATCTGCAATATCAAAACTGTTCTTTTCTGAACCAATTTTAGCATAAAAAACCAAATGCAACAAAACATCGCCCAATTCTTTTTTAATTTCGGTGAGATTTTCTTCGAGCAAAGCATCAGAAAGTTCGTAGACTTCTTCTAGCGTCAAATGTCTCAAAGATTGCAAATCTTGCTTTTTATCCCAAGGACATTTTTCTCTCAAATCGTCCATAATATCGAGTAATTTAGAGAAAGCTTCTAGTTTTTGTTCTTTGGAATTCATGATGATGTGTGGATGTGATTATGTGATAAAAAAAACTTTGTCAAAGTTCGGAACTTTGACAAAGCTATGCAAATTACTTATTGCTAAAAGCAAAAAGTGAGATTATCCTTGTTTTCTTTGCGTAGATTTTACGGTAGTTTTAGCAGATGAAGATGCTTTCGCTTTTGGCGCAGCTGGTTTTTCTGCTTTTGGAGCCGCTTTTTTAGCTGCTGCTTTCTTTTCTACAGATTTTTCTTCTACTATTTCAGCGTCTTCTACTGCTGGTTCTTCTGCTTTTACAAAAGCTTCTGGCTTAATATATCCTGCTTTTTGTAATAAATTATACCATTGTACCAATTTCTTGATATCTGAACCGTAAACTCTATCTACGTCATAGTTTGGTAAAACTGAAGACATGAATGCTTTTAGTTCATTATCAGAAGATTTGTGATTAATGGCTTCTTTATAGTCAAATTTTTCAGCAATGTTTTTCATTACTTCAAAAAGTGGAACTTCTTGGTCAAAAGTATAAATCGCAATATTGTCTAATAAACTTACTTGAGAAGTATTAGAAATGCTTGCTTTTTTTCCTGTAGAAATATCTTCTACGATAAAACCTGATCTTAATTGCGTTACTAGGGTAAACAAACCTGGTTTCCCAGAAATCGAAATTATTTTTTCTAACTGCATTTTATTTTTATTTTTTTAAGTTCAATAGAGTTGTGTTCAAGATTTTTTGGTGATTCTATAAGTCTCGAACTTGAAGCGTTTGTTACTTTGGAAATCTCATTTTATATCCTACATGAATATCTCCTGAAGTAATTTTAGTCAATTTTCCTTTGATGATTTTTTTCTTTAGAGGACTGAGTTTATCCGTAAAAAGTATGCCTTCTATATGGTCATACTCATGCTGAATTACTCTGGCTCTAATGTCTGAAAACGTTTCGGTATGTTTAACGAAATTTTCGTCAAAATATTCTATCAATATCGTTTCTTTTCTGCTTACATCTTCTCTCACATCTGGAATCGAAAGACAACCTTCATTAAATTTCCATTCATTACCGCTTTCTTCTAAAATTCTAGCGTTAATGAATACTTTTTTGAAATCTTTCAATTCATCTGCAATATCTTCATAGTCTTCATCATCAGCTAATGGAGTTACATCTACGATGAAAAGACGAATATCTAAGCCAATTTGAGGCGCAGCAAGACCTATTCCATGTGCTGCGTTCATGGTTTCGAACATATTGTCTATAAGTTCTTTAAGCTCAGGATAATCTGGCGAAATATCATGGGCTTTTTTTCTTAAAACTGTGTCTCCGTATGCTCTGATTGGTAAAATCATCTTTGTTTTTGTTCTAAAAAATTCTGTAAAATTATGGTAGCACTCACTTTATCGATGAGCGCTTTTTCTTGTCTCTGTTTTTTATTTTTCCCACTTTGAGAGATAAAAAACGAAGCCATTTTTGAGGTAAAACGTTCATCAAACCGATGAATTTCTACTTCGGGAAAAAGTTCTTTCACTTTTTCTATAAATTTTAAAATATCCGTCTCAATTTCTGATAAATTCCCCTTCAAATCAGTAGGTAAACCTATTACCAGCGTTTCAACTTTATTTTCTGAAAAATATTTTTCTAAAAAAGAAAATATATTTTTGGTTTCTACAGTAGTTAATGCACTAGCAATCAACTGCATATCATCTGTAGCTGCAATTCCGCAACGCACTTTTCCGTAATCAATGGCAACTACTTGACTCATAGTTTGCAAATTTACTAAAATTTTTCAGCTTGTAGAAATTCAAATTTTTGCTAATTTTAAACTCAGAAACTTTTCTACCCTATGAAAACACTTCTTTTAGTAAGACATGCCAAAAGTGATTGGCCAACGAACATAGATGATTTTGACCGACCACTGAATGAGCGCGGACACAAAGATGCCCCTAAAATGGCGAAATTCCTCAAAGAAATTTCTGTAGCCATAGATGCATTTGTGACCAGTCCTGCAAAAAGAGCATTGACTACTTGCAGATATTTTGCCGAAGTGTTCGAGAATAAAAACATTCAAAAAATAGAAGAATTATACAATGCTTCGCCTACAGAATTTCTAGAAGTGATAGAACATCTTAACGATTCTTTAGATCATGTTGCCATTTTTTCTCACAATAACGGTATTACTTATTTTGCTAATTCTTTAACTAATGAAAATATAGAACACATGCCAACTTGTTCTGTGGTAGCTTTTAAAATTTCTGCCGAAAGTTGGAAAGAGTTTAAAAACGCAGAGAAAAATTTCTTATTCTTCCACAAGCCAAAAGAAATATAAAACATGAAAATTGCAGCAATAGACATCGGGAGTAATGCAGCAAGATTGCTCATCAATGAAGTAAAAGAACCTAAAAAAGGAAAGCCAGAATTCGTAAAACTGAATCTTCTGAGAATTCCTTTCAGATTGGGAATAGATGTTTTTACCACTGGCGAAATTGGCAAAGAAAGAAAGGAAATGGTCATTAAATCTATGAAAGTTTTCTCTCAATTGATGGAAATTTATGGCGTAGAACATTACCGAGCTTGTGCTACCAGTGCAATGCGTGATGCTAAAAATGGTAAAGAAATTATAGATTTGGTCAAAAAGGAATCTGGGATACAAATAGAAATTATTTCTGGCGATGAAGAAGCTACGCTTATCTACGAAAATCACGTAGCAGAAGGACTTGACAAGAATTTTGGATATTTATACATTGATGTTGGTGGTGGTTCTACAGAATTGACATACTACGAAAATGGCAAAATGAAATACGAACATTCTTTCAATATTGGTACGATTAGATTGCTCAATAATCTAGTGACCAAAGAAAATTGGGAAGAAATGAAAAGCGAAATCAAAACCAAAATCGTGAGCAAAAAACCTATGGTTGCAATTGGTTCTGGTGGAAATATCAACAAAATTTTTAGCATGAGCAAAACTAAAGACGGAAAACCAATGTCTGCAAACATGCTTAAAACTTTTTATAAAGATTTAAAAGAACTTTCGGTAGAAGAAAGAATGCTGAAACATAATTTGAGAGAAGACAGAGCAGATGTAATTGTTCCAGCGCTAGAGATTTTCAATAAAGTATTAGGTTGGGCAGAAATTTCACAAATTTTCGTTCCTAAAATTTCTGTTGCAGATGGATTAATTCACAGTATTTATGATAAAGTGAAAAAGAAATAGTTATAATTTTGCTAAATTAATATACATTTCAAAAATCATTTAAGAATTCTTTATACCTTTATTCTACCTTTCTGAAAAGAAAGTTTTTTTTTCTTACAAAAATATAAAGAATGAATACTCAATTATCCTATGTTCACGGCGATTCTTCTATTCCACTTTTAGGAGAAACTATTGGCGAAAATCTAAAGAAAACAGTAGAAAAATTTCCTAAAAATGATGCTTTGATTTGTTCACATCAAAATTATCGAGCTACCTACGAAGAATTTTATGAGCAAACTTCGCAAGTTGCCAAAGCAATTCTACATCTAGGTGCAAAACCAGGTGATAGAGTTGGAATTTGGTCTCCCAATCGTTATGAATGGGTTTTATTGCAATATGCAACTGCCAGAATTGGGGTGATTTTGGTTAATATCAATCCTGCTTACAGAACCAGTGAACTTATTTTTGTATTGAATCAATCTCAAATCAAATATATGTTTGCGTCTTTGAGTTTCAAAACCAGCAATTATAAAAAAATGGTAGACGATGCTCGAGAATTTACCTCCACGTTAGTAGATGAAGTCTTTTTCGATGAAAATTGGGATGATTTTCTAAAAGGAGCGACTCACATTTCTGATGAAGAACTTCAAAATTATGAAAGCCAAATTCAGTTTGACGACCCTGTAAATATTCAATATACTTCTGGAACTACAGGTTTCCCAAAAGGAGTTACACTGTCTCACCATAACATTTTGAATAACGGATATTTCATTGGCATCAGACTTCATTATACCGAAAAAGACAGGGTTTGTATTCCTGTTCCTTTTTATCATTGCTTCGGAATGGTCATCGGAAATTTATGTTGTACCGCTCACGGTTCTACCATGGTGATTCCAAATGATAGTTTTGACCCAAAACTTACGTTAGAAGCAGTAGAAAAAGAAAAATGCACTTCACTTTATGGCGTTCCTACGATGTTTATCGCTACTTTGCATGAACTGGATTTAAAAAATTATGATCTTTCGAGTCTTAGAACGGGTGTGATGGCAGGAGCAGTTTGTCCGCCAGAAGTAATGAAAAGAGTAGAAAACCAAATGAACATGAAAGAAGTGACCATTTGCTATGGAATGACGGAAACATCGCCGGTTTCTACTCAGACTAAAATAGGAACTCCTTTTGAAAAACAAATTCACTCGGTAGGAACCATTCATGATCATTTAGAAATTAAAATCATCAATCCAGAAACGGGTAAAATCGTGAACAGAGGTGAAAATGGAGAACTCTGTACCAGAGGTTACTCTGTAATGCTGAAATATTGGGATAATCCAGAAGCAACCCATCAAGTTTTAGACAGCGCAAGATGGATGCATACTGGCGATTTAGCCATGATGGACGAAGAAGGCTACATTCATATTTCTGGAAGAATTAAAGACTTGATTATCCGAGGCGGAGAAAACATTTCTCCTAAAGAAATTGAAGATTTTTTATATCAATATCCTAATGTTTTAGACGCTCAAGTGATTGGCGTTCCGAGTGAAAAATTCGGGGAGGAAGTAATGGCTTGGATTAAAGTAAGAGAAGGATTTTCTTTAACCGAAGAAGAACTTGTCAACTTCTGCAAAGGACAAATTGCCCATTATAAAGTTCCCAAATACTGGAAATTCGTGCAAGAATTCCCAATGACGATTTCAGGAAAAGTAAGAAAAGTAGAAATGCGCGAAATGGCGATTAAAGAACTCGGTTTAGGCAAAAAATAAATCGAAATATTCAAAAACAAAAGGCTGCAAAATTGCAGCCTTCGTTTATTTTATTGTAAAAAAGATTAGTCTACACTCACCACTTCTTTGATGCTTGGTACAAATTGTTTGATGGTATTTTCCACACCTAGTTTCATGGTAGAAAAACTCATAGGACAACCAGAACAGTTTCCTTGCAGTTTTACCATTACTCTATTGTCAATAACATCTACCAATTCTATATCACCACCATCATTATTTAGAAACGGACGAATACTTTCCAAAGCTTCCATTACTTTGGTTACTATTTCTTCGTGAGTGAGTTTATCTTTATTCATAATTTATTCAAAATTTGTATTCAAAAATTGTAATTGCTCCAATTATTTCTTAGGCGAACAACCTGCCATTGTTGTAATTTTCACCGCTTCAGTTGGTGGTAGATTTTTATTTCTTTCTACTAAACTTTCTATCATTTTTTGTGCAGTTTCTTTATAGATTTCTGCAATTTTAGAACCTTCTTGCAATGCAACTGGTCTACCAACATCTCCCGCTTCTCTGATGCTTTGAATTAAAGGAATTTCACCTAAAACAGGAATTCCTAAATCTTCCGCCATAAACTGAGCGCCTTGTTTTCCGAAGATGTAATATTTATTTTCTGGCAATTCTTCTGGTGTAAAATACGCCATATTTTCAATTAAACCTAAAACTGGAATATTAATGCTTTCCATCGTAAACATAGCGATTCCTTTTTTCACGTCTGCTAAAGCTACATGTTGTGGTGTAGAAACAATTACAGCACCCGTTACAGGAACTTCTTGAATAATAGAAAGGTGAATATCTCCTGTTCCTGGAGGAAGATCAATCAATAAGAAATCTAGATTTCCCCAAGCTGCATCACGAAGCATTTGATTCAAAGCTTTACTTGCCATAGGTCCTCTCCACACTACTGCTTGATTCGCTCCAGAGAAATAACCAATCGAAAGCATTTTCACGCCGTAATTTTCGATAGGTTTCATCATATTTTTACCATCTACTTCTACAGAAATAGGTTTTTCTGCTTCGGTGTCAAACATGGTAGGAACAGATGGACCATAAATATCAGCATCAAGAACACCAACAGAGAATCCCATTTTTTGTAAAGTCACGGCTAAGTTTGCAGTAACTGTAGATTTTCCTACGCCACCTTTACCAGAAGCAATGGCGATAATATTTTGAATTCCTGGAATTTCTTTTCCTTTGATTTGGTTTTGTTGAACTTGCGAAGGTTCAGGCGAAGTAATTTTAAGTTTCAGCACCACTTGGTCACCAAATTCCGTAGCAAAAGCCTGCTTCATGGCTGCTTCTAGCTTCTTTTTTTCGTGCATTGCTGGGGAATGTGCAATCATATCAATGTACACATCATCACCCATTACTTGGAAGTTTTGTACTAAATCATCTACTTCTATTTCTTTCAGAAACTCCTGAACTCTAGTTTTCGTCAACATAATTTATTGAAATTTTTTGAGATACAAATTTACGTAAAAATAATTAATTTGGAATGAATAAAAATAAGTATCTCAATGATTGATAGAATTGATTTTGAATGAAAATAATTCAAAATCAATATGCCCACCTAGAAATGTTTAAAACGAAAATCCAAGAATTTTCCTGTTTTTGATATAAACGAATTTCTCCACCATTATTTCCGTGACTTATACCAATTATCAAGTGTTTTTTATCTTCTGAATAAATAGGTTCAGAAATCATTAAAGGAAAATTTCTAAATTGATTAACATTAGCATTATACTTTTTTATTTCCCTTATAAGTTGTTTTTGTTTTTCAACTGAATAATTTAACTTTTTTGAGAAAATTTTAATGCTATCAAAATTTAGTTTTTCATTAAAACTAGTTAAATATGCAGAATTTTCGAAATCAAAATCATTCCAAAAACCATTTCTCTCATTTTTTAGTTTTGATTTAAATTCTTTAAAAAGATTTTTATCTAAATCCTTAAGTTCATTATCTTGATTATAATATTCTAAAACATCTTCATAATCAATATGATCCAAATGATTTTTGATTAATAATTTTTCTTTAATTACAATGTAATTCTCTTTCAAAACAATTTCATTCAAAATATTTTGAGAAAAAAAGTTAAGACTTAAGATTGAAAAAATAAATATGAAAAATTTTTTATCCATTTTTATAACTCACCACCGTGGTTATCAAGCTGTCCTTCCCACTTAGAAACGGCTGAAGTAGCGAGTGCATTTCCTAAAACATTGGTCATACTTCTTCCCATATCGCAGAAATGGTCAATCGGTAAAATTAATGCAATTCCTTCTGGTGGAATTCCAAACATAGAACAAGTCGCTACAATAATCACCAAACTCGCTCTTGGAACTCCTGCAATTCCTTTTGAAGTCAACATTAACACCAAAAGCATCGTAATTTGTTGACCAACCGTCATATCGATTCCATAAATCTGAGCAATGAAAATAGAGGCAAAAGTCATGTACATCATGCTTCCATCTAAATTGAAAGAATATCCTAATGGTAAAATGAATGATACTATTCTGTTATTACAACCGAAACGCTCTAATTCTGTTACCAATTTCGGGAAAACTGCTTCTGAACTGGTGGTAGAAAAGGCAATAAGCAAAGGTTCTTTGATTCTTCTTAATAATTCGAACAATCTATTTCCTAAAATGAGGTAACCTACAATACATAAAATCAACCATAAAATAGCTAGTGCAAAGAAGAAATCTCGAAGATAAATTGCGTAAACTTTAAAAATTTCAAAACCATTGGTTGCCACAACTGCTGCTATAGCTCCCAAAACACCAAGTGGAGCAAACCACATGATATAACCTACCATTTTTAGAATAGCATGTGCACAAACATCTAAAAATTTGATTACAGGTTTAGAATATTCATCACCCAAATGAGAAAGGGCAATCCCAAACATAATAGAAAACAATACAATTTGTAGAACTTCATTTGTAGCAAAAGCTTCGAAAACGCTTTTTGGAACTACGTGTTTTACAAAATCTTCCAGAGAAAATCCTTTGGAATTATCCAAGATTTCTTTAGCAGAATTAGCATCTTGAATGGGCAATTTGGTAACGTGACCAGGCTCTAACCAGTTTACCAAAACCAAACCTAACATGAGCGAAACCAAAGAAGCAGTAATAAACCATAGCATGGCTTTACCTCCTACTCTACCAATCATAGCAGTATCTCCCATTTTTGCAATTCCCACAACCAATGTTGTAAAAACCAATGGTGCGATAATCATCTGTACTAATCTGATGAAAATGGTTCCGAGAAGTTTTATATTTTTAGAAAAAGATTCTGTATTTTCTGGAAACTGAGTGTGTACTACTCCACCAATAATTACCCCTAAAACTAAAGCAATGATAATGGCAAAGAAAAGTTTGTTTTGTCCTTTCATATATTGATTTTCTATAGAATACAAATATAGTTTTTTTAATGAAATATTGGTAATTGTTTTGAAGCGGTATTTCTGGACAAGCGATAGCAGTGGAAATCCTTTTTCGGTGGCGGCAGCAAAGCTGCCGCCACCGAAAAAGATTGAAACGAATAGCGCGGTCCCGAAAATTTCTTGATTGGCAAAAGCTTTGGAGAAATTTTCGGGATGGCCCAAAATAAAAAATCCCGAAAAATTCGGGACTGTAAATATATTTTTGAGACTTGGAATTATGCTTTTAAATATCTGGAATAAGCGAAACCTTCTTCTCCGTCTTGAGTTTTAATTTTCCACCAATCGCTAGAAGATTGTTCTACTAGAGTTACTACTTCACCTTTTGCCGCTTTTCCTAAAATTACTCCTTCTATAGAAGGTTCTTGTCTGATGTTTAAATTAGAATTTTCTGTATCTACAGTTAATGGAGTTCCTTTAGCTAAACCTGTAATTTGTATATCTATATTAATATCAGAAGCTGAATAAGAGGCATCTATCTCTCCAAAAGCATCCCAAACTTTATTTTTTGCAGCGCTTGTAGAAGTATTTCCAGAAATGTAAAGAATGCCATCTTGCTCTACTACCTTTAAACCATTAATTTCAGCCGACTGCGCAGCCGAAACTACCTTTAAGTATTTATCTTGTAATGACATGGTAATTATTTTTTAACGTTATAATCATAATTTACTTTTCCTACTTTCAGGGCATCTACAGACATTTTAATTTTTCTTGCCTGTTCTGCTGTAACTTCTCCAGTTAAAGTAAGTTCGCCATTCACCACGTCCATTTTTACCGATGGAAAATCCTTAATAGCATCTGCTACTTTTTGTTGAGTTTCTTGGTCAATCGCAGTAATCGTCTCCATTACAGGATCAGCAGCTTCTACACTTGCCATATCCATTACATCTCTTACTCCTTTAATATTTTTAATCTCAGCAATGGCAGCATCTTTATCTCCTTGAGAAGCAAAAGTTCCGCTTAAATGTGCCACTCCATCTTTTACCTCAACGGAAGTTTCAGGATACGCAGAGATAGCTGTAGTAGATTGTGTAGTCAGTTCTGCATCTGAAACAGATTTTTGACATGAGATGGCTGCAAAAGAAAACACAAAAGCTAAAACAGTGATTTTAATCGTTTTTTTCATAATGAGAGGATTTTAATGATTATTGTTTCCAAATGTAAAGATAAAAACCAGGTCTGCTTTATACAATTTTTATAAAGTTTTATTAAATTTTTAAAAATTCAAATGAGATTCCAACAAAAAAGCACCAGAATTCTGATGCTTTTTAAATTTATTTTGAATAAATCAATTTTTTATTTTTTTGTTTAAATGATATGATAGTAAACAAACATTTTATAGTACAACTTAGCTGCTAAAAACGCAGTATGTTTCACGTAAGGAGAATCCATTGATTTAACAACATCAAAACTCTGTTTACCAATTATTTATACCCTAAAAGATGCAATACATCTTCTGGTTTTTGCTCTTCGCTGAAAACTTCGTATTGTAATTTTCCGTTTTTAGCTTTTTGGATGAGAATATGTTTCGGCTGAGGCAATAAACAGTGATGAACACCACCAAAACCAGCAATACTCTCTTGATAAGCTCCTGTGTTAAAGAAACCGATGTACAAAGGCTTGGTATCGCTGAACACTGGCAAATAAATCGCATTGGCATGTTGCTCAGAATTGTAATAATCATCTGAATCACAAGTTAATCCGCCCAAGAAAACTCTTTCATAAGAATCTTCCCAACGATTCAGCGGAAACATGATAAATCGCTTAGAAATTGCCCAAGAATCTGGAAGTGTAGTCATGAAAGAAGAGTCTATCATGTTCCATTTTTCTCTGTCGTTTTGGCGTTTTTGAGAAATGATTTTGTATAAATTTCCAGCACTTTCACCTACGGTAAAACTACCAAATTCAGTATAAATGTTTGGTTCTTCTACCCCTTCTTCTTCACAGAATTTTTTGATTTGATACACAATTTCATTTGCCATATATTCATAATCATAATCAAATTGAAGAGAATTTTTAATTGGGAAACCTCCACCAATATTTAGTGAATCTACTTCAGGAGCAATTTTTTTCAATCTTGCATACACTCTCAAACATTTGAAAAGCTCATTCCAATAGTACGCAGTATCTTTAATTCCGGTATTGATGAAAAAGTGAAGCATTTTCAACCTTGCATTTGGGTGTTCTGCAATTTTTTGGCTGTAATAAGGGATAATATCCTTGTACCCAATTCCTAATCTGCTGGTATAAAATTCGAATTTCGGCTCTTCTTCCGAAGCAATTCTAATCCCAATGTCAAAGGTAGTATCTATACTTTCGGTTAATTTATCTAATTCTCTGTAATTATCTAAAACAGGAATCACATTTTCAAAACCATTATTGATTAAATCTGAAATTTTAGCCAAATAATCATCGGTTTTGAAACCATTACAAACCACTTCTATTGTCTTGTCAATTTTCCCTGTTTCGAATAGATTTTTAACAATATTCATGTCAAAAGCAGAAGACGTTTCGATAGAAATATCATTCTTAAGCGCTTCTTCTAATACGAAAGAAAAGTGCGAAGATTTGGTACAGTAACAGTATCTGTAAGAATTTTTATATTCATTCTTTTTGATGGCATCTTTAAACCACGTTTTTGCACGCTGAATGTTTTGCGAAATCTTAGGTAAATAACTGAACTTCAACGGAGTTCCGAATTTTTCTACCAAGTCCATCAAAGGAATATCATGAAAGTACAACTGTTGATCCTCATACTTAAATTCCTCTTGCGGAAAGTAAAGTGTTTGGTCAATAAGTTCAGCATATTTTATCTTCATTTATTGCAAAAATTTAAGATTACAAAAATGCGAAAAAAGATTGAATTTTTTAAGTTAAAAAATCACAAATTTAGTTTCCGATAAAAATCAATACATCACCGTTTTCATACGTGATTTCTACAGTGTTTTCTCGGGCAAAATTTCGGGTTCCTACTCTTTTGGTTAAACTCAATTCTTCGTTAAAGAGTTCCCAATTAAGCCCTTTAGTCAAAATTTTTTCTGCAAAAGGAAATGGCAAAAGAGAAATCATCTTTCCTTCTACCTCGTGAATTTTAAAATTTTTGGGAATAAAAAAATATCTGGAAAACTCGTCAAAAAAAGTGATTTCCATTTCGTTTTTAAAGAGAAAAGCTACGTGAAGATTCCCGAGAAAGTGGTCTTGTTCACCACCGCTTCCTCCGTAAACGTCTACTTTTTGTACACCATGATTTTTGAGAATATCTAAAGCTTTTTGAAAATCTGTAAAATCTTGATCTGGAGTATGAATGAATTTTTCGTGGTAAATATTTTCGTCACTGCCTTCATGAGAATCAAAATCTCCTGAAATAAAATCAAGTTTATCCAGAGGGAAATTTTTATCTTTTAAATAATGAAAAGCCCCATCACTACAAGCAATCACATCATAAGCTTCTGTTTCGGGAAGGTTTACTGGTGGAGTTCCGTTGATGAAAAGGAGTGCGTTCATATTTTCTCGCTGATTTGGCAAATTAAGCAGATGATAAAAAGCAAAATGAAAATCTGCAATCTGCGGGATTATCTTTCTGAAGGATTCCAATAATCTTCTTTTTCTCCAGAAATTTTAGAAATATATCTTGCCAAAATAAACAGATAATCAGACAATCTATTGAGATATTTGATGAGTTCTGGTCTTACTTCTTCGGTTTCATTGAGATGAACCATAGCGCGTTCTGCTCTTCTGCAAACCGTTCTACAAACATGAACAGATGCAGCAGCTTTGCCACCGCTTGGTAAAATAAAGAATTGCAAAGGTTCTAATTCTGCATCTAAATCATCCACCCAATGTTCTAATTCTGATATTTCCTTTTCGGAAATCATTAAATCTAGACGATTTTTACCATTGGCTAAAATCAGTTTATCTGTTGGCGTAGCAGCTTCTGAACCTACAGTAAACAAATCAAATTGAATTTTTTGTAATTGACTTAAAACTTTTTCGTCAGAAATTTCTGCTTTTGCCAAACCAATGAAAGCATTGAGCTCGTCTAAAGTTCCGTAAGATTCTACTCTTGCAGCAGCTTTAGAAACTCTAGTTCCTCCGTATAAAGAAGTTTCGCCTTTATCGCCAGTTTTGGTGTAGATTTTCATAAAATTGATGGATGTTGGAAGTTAGATGATGGATGTTTAGAATTTTTCAAATCTAAAATTCTCACCCAAATAAGCTTGTCTTACTTGTGGATCATTGGCTAAATCTTCTGGAATACCTTCTTTTAAGATGTTTCCTTCAAACATAATGTAAGTTTTATTGGTAATCGCCAAAGTTTGTTGAACATTGTGGTCGGTTATCAAAACACCGATGTCTTTTTTCACCAAACTTCTGATAATTTTCTGAATATCTTCTACCGCAATTGGGTCTACTCCTGCAAAAGGTTCATCCAAAAGAATGAAATCTGGGTCTGTAGCAAGGCAACGCGCAATTTCGGTTCTACGTCTTTCTCCACCAGAAAGTAAATCTCCACGGTTTTTGCGAACATGTTCTAAAGAAAATTCTTCAATCAGTTCGTTGGTTCTGCGGATTTGTTCTTCTTTAGATTTATTGGTGAGTTGTAAAACTCCTAAAATATTATCTTCTACCGACAGCTTTCTAAAAACAGAAGCTTCCTGAGCCAAATAACCAATTCCTTTTTGCGCACGTTTATACATGGCATCATTGGTAATATCTTTTCCGTCAAGCGTAATTTTGCCAGAAGTAGGTTTTACCAATCCCACAATCATGTAGAAAGTAGTAGTTTTTCCTGCACCATTTGGTCCAAGTAAACCTACAATTTCTCCTTTTTTTACTTCTACGGAAACGCCTTTTACTACTTTTTTGGGTCCGTATTCTTTAATTAAATTTTCGCCACGTAAAATCATAGAGACAAAGATATGAAAAATGTTGGATGTTGGATGTTGGATGTTGGATGTTGGATGTTGGAAGTCTTAAAATTGCAAATCTTAAGTTAAAAAAATGGAAGTTTTCAAATTACGAAACCCTTTCTGCGTTTTATGCACATAAAAAAACGCAGAAAGGGTTGGTTATATTTTTTCTGTAAGTTATTTTTAGAAAAATAGGTTCTAAAAATTCCTGAACTTGCGCCCCAGATTGAGCGGCATGTTTGAGCTCTTTTTTCTGCGGCGGCTTCGCCGCCGCAGAAAAAAAGCGAGTAGCGAAAGCTGGAATTTGGCGCCCTAATTATTTAATAAAATAGCAGCTTCTTTGGCAGCATAGGTGAAAATCATATCTGCACCCGCTCTTTTAATACAAGTAAGGCTTTCTATAATGGCTTTGTCATTATCTAACCAACCGTTTTGTGCAGCGGCTTTTAGCATGGCATATTCTCCGCTTACATTGTAAACTGCGATTGGCAAATCTATTTCCTGGCGAACTTTTGCTACAATATCCAAATACGGAAGACCTGGTTTTATCATAATAATGTCTGCACCTTCTTCAATGTCTTTGTAAACTTCATTTAAGGCCTCTCTAGAATTATGAAAATCCATTTGGTAAGTCTTTTTATCTTTTGGAATTTCCTGAAAATCTTTCGGAGCAGAATCTAACGCACTTCTGAAAGGTCCGTAAAATGAACTTGCATATTTTGCAGCGTAGCTCAAAATTCCTACGCTGGTATGACCTGTTTCTTCTAAAGCTTGACGAATTGCAGCAACTCTACCATCCATCATATCACTTGGCGCTACAACATCTGCACCTGCTTCTGCGTGAGAAACCGACATTCTTGCCAAAGCATCATTAGTCGCATCATTGTCAACCTGTCCGTTGGTAATAATTCCGTCGTGACCATAGATTGAATAAGGGTCTAAAGCAACATCTGGCATTACAATCATTTCTGGAATAGCATTTTTAATTTCTCTGATGGTTCTTTGCATCAAACCATGCGGATTCCAAGCTTCGGTTCCGAGATTGTCTTTTAAATTTTCTGGAACTTTCATGTATATGTTCACCGCTTTCACTCCCAGTGAAAAAAGTTCTTTACATTCTTTCACCGTTAAATCTACTGTTCTGCGGAAAATTCCCGGCATTGATGGAATAGCTTCCTGTGCGTTTTCGCCTTCCATTACGAACATTGGCATTACAAAATCATTGGTAGTGAGTACTGTTTCTCTCACAAGACTTCTGATGCTTTCGTTAGTACGTAATCTTCTATTTCTTGAAAAAATTATCATTTTTGGAACAATGTTTGTTTTATACGCTGCAAATTTAGTTATTTATAACTATTGTGTATATCAATTCGTTTAAATAAATTTGTATATTCTTTGAGATAAGAATGAATTAAGTAAAATGAAAAGAACTTTATATTTTATATTATTTTCGGTAGGTTTATTAATGTTTTCGGGCGAAGCAAAAGCTCAACAAACATTAAGAGAACCGCTTTCTGATTCTCAAAAATCTGATGATGGAGTTTTAGTCGCTTATCCTAATCCTACAAGAGACTTTATCATTGTAAAAGCTAAAAACCCAATGCTAAAGGTAAAATCCGTAACTTTTTACTCTATTATTGGGACTCAAGTTTCAGAAACCATGGTGAATATGAACACCGCCGAAATTAGATTAGACAAACTGAAACCTGGCAAATATTTAATGAAATACACTTTATCAGACAATACCCAAAAGGTAACGCAAGTGGTAAAACAGCAATAATTTTTAAATCATAAAAAAGAAAAACCATCGAAGTTCGATGGTTTTTTATTTTTGGAAATTTCTAAAGATTAGTAACCTCCGGAAAATTCTTCGTTTTTAATTAAAGCTTTTGCAGAAGATGTTCCTATTCTTTTTACGCCTAGGCTAATCATATATTCTGCTTCTTCTGGTGTTCTTACACCACCTGCAGCTTTTACAGGAAGTGAACCTGCGTTTTCTAGCATGATTTTAATTCCTTCTACAGTTGCTCCATTTGGTTTTCCTCCTTCAGTTTGGTAGAAACCTGTAGATGATTTCACAAATATTCTGTGTAAATCTTCAGCTTTGAAGTTTTCTTCAGCCCAAGATGAGATTTTTTTGGTAATATCTGCAATTTGCTCATCGGTAAGCGCTGCGATTTCTATAATCCATTTTGCGATTTTACCATTATCTAAGCAAAGTTTTGTACAATCTACAAATTCTGATTTCACAGCATCTACTTCACCATTTTTGTACGCTTCATAATTGATTACGAAATCTAATTCATCTACTCCGTCTTCGATTGCTTTTTGAGCTTCAGCTAATTTATGTTCTTTAGAATAAGTTCCTTCGTGGAACCCGATTACAGTACCGATTACTACATTAGAATTTTGTTCTGTAAGGAATTGCTTCATTTTTTTAACATAATCAGGTCTTATCATTACTGCAAAAATGTCATTTTCGATGGCTTCTTTGGCAAGATTAATTACCGTTTCTAGCGTTTGTTCTTCGGTAAGACCAGATTGAGCTGGAGTTTTTAGATAAGTAGAATCTAAATAAGTGTTGATTTTCATAATGTTACACTTTTAATTGTCTGTTAATACTTTGCTCCAAAGATATGAAAGTTTCTGTTCTTGTAACGCCTTTTAGCTTCTGTATTTTGCTTAAAATTTGCATGAGATGATCATTATCAATACAAAGTACTTTAAGGAAAACCGTCCAGTTTCCTGTAGTATAGTGAGCTTCTACGATTTCATTAATTTCGTTCAGAGATTTAATCAGTTCTTGGAAATGGCTTGGTTGATCCATGTAAACGCCGATGTAAGAAACTACTTTGTAACCTATTTTTCTTGGATTAAGAAAAGATACAGAATTTTCTATTACGCCTGCGGTTTCTAGTTTTTTTATTCTCTGATGTACAGCAGTGGTAGAAATACCAATGTTTTTAGAAATTTGAGCCAAAGATGTTTTGGCATTGTCCATGAGCATATAGATTATTTTTTTATCTATTGCATCTAGCTTGTAACCTACTTCTGTAACGCTTTTCATTTTTAATTTAATTGTCTTTTGTTTCTAAAATTGTATAAACGGGATAATGATCACTATACCCACCAAGATATCTGGTCCCTGCAAAAGTTCTAAAAGGTCTTCCTTTAAACTTTTTGTCCCAATTACTTAATTTTTCTGAATTAAAGACTACAGCACTTTTAAATGCTAATGAAGAAATAGACAAAAAGAAATGATTAGAAAATAGAATCTGATCGAACAACAATCCTTGGTTGTAGTGAAACGTAGAATAGATTTTATTATTGTATAATTCTATGTATGGATTCACTAAGATTTTATCAACTCCATTGTCATATAATAAATTATTTAGATTTTCTTCAATCGGGTCATCGTTAAAATCTCCACAAATTATTACGGGTTCTTCTTTTTCTAATAATGTGAGAACTCTTTCTTTAATTGAATGAAGAATGTAATCTCTTTTGGGTTTGTTTACATCTTTTTCTCTTTTTGAAGGAAGATGCGCCACAAAAACATTGAGCAATTCATCATTATATTTCAATTTACAAAAAAGAACATCTCTGGTTGTATCATAATACTCATCTTGCTCTTCATTCACTCCCTCGAAAATAAAAGAAATAGCTTCAGAATCTACTAATTCTATTTTTCTCTTATCGTACAGAAGCGCTGTATCTACGCCTCTTTCATCTAAAGAATTATAATGAACAAAATCATAATTTTGAAGGGGTTCTTGTTGAATTAAGTCTTGTAAAACCTCTTCATTATTCACTTCGCATAAACCTACAATCATCGGAAGCACCTCTTCTTTTTCTTCGATTAGCCTAAAAACATTGGCAATTTTTCGAAGTTTATTCTGATACTTTCTTTCGTCCCAATTCCTTAATCCAGAAATGGTAGGATCTAAAAAATGTGTTGGTTTAGGGTCTGGAGAAAACAAGTTTTCTACATTATAGAACATGACAAGTTCTTTTTTCAAAAAATTCTCCATAGCCTTGCCTCAATTTTTCGGATTGTAAATTTAGTAAAAATAATTTATTATGATTAGAAATCTTTTAATAAATCTGGTCTTTTCTGCTGGGTAATTTCTATTGCTTTCTGATGTCTCCATTCTTCAATTTTCCCAAAATTACCGCTTAAAAGGACTTCTGGAACTCGCATTCCTTTATAAACTTCTGGTTTGGTATAAATAGGTGGAGAAAGTAAATCATCTTGAAAACTATCCGTCAAAGCAGATTGTTCATCATTTAAAACGCCTGGCAAAAGACGAATAATCGCATCAGCAACTACACAAGCTGCCAGTTCGCCACCAGTGAGCACAAAATCACCAATCGAAATCTCTCTGGTAATGTGTAAATCTCTAATTCTTTGGTCTATTCCTTTGTAATGACCACAAAGCAGAATTAAATTTTTCTTCAGCGAGTAAGAATTCGCTATTTTTTGGTTAAAAGTTTCTCCATCTGGAGTTAAGTAAATAATATCATCATAATCTCTCTCAGATTTTAACTGAGAAATACATAAATCTAATGGTTCACACATCATCACCATTCCAGCGCCACCACCATAAACAGTATCATCTATTTGACGATGTTTGTTAAATGCAAAATCACGAACATGATGAAAATGAACTTCTGCTAAACCTTTTTCCATTGCTCTTTTCAAGATGGAAGTTTTGAAAGGACTTTCTAATAAATCAGGAACTGCACTTATAATATCTATTCTCATTGTTCGGTTTTATTTTTTTTATTCGGGATGATGATTAAGCGAAGCGAAGAATCTCTATTAATGTAACTCCACATCCAATTGAAGAAAATGGCGAGTTTATTTCTTACACTTAAAATCAACATTAAATGAAGAAACATCCAAAAATACCACGCAAAAATCCCTTGAAATTTAAATTTCGGTAAATCTACTACTGCTCTATGTTTCCCGATGGTTGCCATGCTTCCTTTGTCATCATATTCGTATGGTTGCCATTCATTCTCTGATTTTTTCAAGAAATTTTTAGCCAAATTTTTTCCTTGATTAATCGCTACATTCGCCACTTGAGGATGACCATTTGGATATTTCGGGGTTTCCATGTAGGCAATATCTCCTATCGCATAAATATCATCAAATCCTACTATTTTATTATATCGGTCTACAATGTACCTGTTGTTTTTAATGGAATTTTCGGTTAATCCTTCAATAATATTACCAGTAACACCTGCTGCCCAAATCACATTATTGCTCGGAATGATATTCCCAGAACTTAGATAAACTCTATCACCATCATAATCCGTAACTCTATCATTTGAGATAAATCTCACGCCCAAATCTTTCAAATATTTTTCTGATTTTTCTTGAGATTCTTCGCTCATTACCGCCAAAGGTTTTTCGGTAGAACTCACCAGAATAATTTCTAAATCATCAAAATTCATTCTAGGATAATCTCTCGGCAAGATTTCTCTTTTCATTTCGGCAAAAGCACCCGCCAATTCCACACCAGTTGGTCCAGAACCTACGATTACGATGTTCCAATTGCCATCATCACTTCTGCTTTTTTCAATGATGAGCTTTTCGAAAGTAAGCAAAACATGGTTTCTTATAGAAATCGCTTCCTGAGTATTTTTCATCCCAAAAGCCAAATTTTCCATTTTTTGATTTCCAAAGAAATTCGTTTTACAGCCAGTTGCAATCACCAATTTATCATAGTGAAAAACATGGTCTTCTGTAATAATTTTATTTTCTGAAGGAATAATCTGTTTCACTTCCGTCATTCTAAATTGAATATTTTTAGAACGCTGAAAAATCTTTCTAAACGGAAACGAAATATTAGAAGGCTCAATTCTTCCGCAAGCTACTTGATAAAATAATGGCTGAAACATATGATGATTCGCTTTGTCAATCATCACCAATTTCTTGGTACGATTGCCATTAAGTTTTTTAGCGAATTGCAATCCTGCAAAACCACCACCGATGACGATTATTTTATCTCTAATTTCCATAAGATTCTGGCAAAATTACTGAATTTATTTTCTAAAAATTTTACTTTTGCAAAACTTATGTCAAAAACCAATCCAAAAGCTACCAAAAGAAAAAAAATCCATAAAACCAGACGAAAAAATTATCTTTTTCGCAGATATATTTTGTTGGCTATTTTAGGATTAACCTTGCTAGGAACTGGGCTTTACCTCAGAGACAAAGTGGCGTTTTATTACGCCATGTATTTTGAGAAATTTGTACATAAAAACCTAAAAAATTCGGAAGAAGAAACCGCAAGAATCAACAAAATCGTCACTGAATATAATGACAAAATTTTCGGTTTCGATATTTCTCATTATCAGCACAAACGAGACATAAAATGGGACAGCCTTACCATTGCCAATGGTTCGATTCCATTGGAATTTGTGATTATGAGAGCTTCTATGGGAAATCGAAAAAAAGATAAACATTTTGATGATTTTTGGGAATTAGCCAAAGAAAATAATCTTACAAGAGGTGCTTATCATTTTTATCGTGCAGACGAAGACCCGATTTTACAAGCCAATAATTTCTTAGAAAGTGTAAATTTAGAAAGCGGAGATTTACGACCTGTTTTAGACATCGAAAGAATTCCCAAAAGAAAATCTAAGGAAAAACTGATAGAAGACCTGAAGGTTTGGTGCAAAATTATAGAAGAAAAATACGGCGAAAAGCCCATTATCTATACTTACTACCATTATTATAAAGATTATTTGCGTGGCGAGTTTGACGATTATCCACTTTGGTTAGCCAATTACAATGATGTTCTAGTTCCTTCGGAAGAAGACTCATGGAAAATGTGGCAATTCACGGAAAAAGGCATCGTAAAAGGAATTAATGTAAAAGTAGACCTTAATATTTACAACGGAAATTCTTGGAGTTTCAGCGAATTAAAACTTGATTAAAGAAAAATAAAATGATAATAGAACAATTAAAAAACACACCAGAAGAAATGGTTTTCAGCAACGTAATTGCTTATATAGATGAATATTACGAATTTACACCCACTAAATTCACCAATGGAAATACGGTAAACGAAGCCAATCAAAATAATGGCTCTTGCAAAGTCTTCAGTTTTGCCAAAATCAACCAACTTTCTCCAGAAGAGACGCTTTTATTATTTAGCGAGTTTTACAGAGAAGATGTTTTGAAAAATCCAGAAGGAATAGACCACCAAAATATTAGAAATTTCATGAAATTTGGCTGGGAAGGAATTGTTTTCGAAGGAGAAGCTTTGAAGAAAAAATAAATCTTTCCCCAATAAAATTTATTCCCATTTCATTTTTTGTACTTTCGCAATCTCAACCTTAACCTTTTCCTCAACCTAACATGAACTACGTTTCCGCAGAAAATCTGACCAAATCTTACGGCATCAAAACGCTTTTTAAGAATATTTCTTTCCATATCAATGAAGGAGACAAAATCGCGATTGTCGCCAAAAACGGCACTGGAAAATCTACGCTTTTAAAAATCCTTTTAGGAAAAGAAATTGCAGATTCTGGCGAAGTAGTGATTAATAAAGATGTTCAGGTAGTTTTGTTCGACCAAGAAATTGAGTTTGACTCTCAACTTACTGTGGAAGAATTCATGATGACACTAGATTCTAAGCCTATTCAAGCGCTTAAAAACTATCATCAGTCGCTTCATTCTACTGACCAAAAATTCATAGAGAAAGCTTTGGCAGAAATGGAAATTCACAAAGCTTGGGATTTAGAAACCGAAATGAAACAAATTCTTTCGCAGCTAAAAATCACCAATTTAGAGGCGAAAATGGGAACGCTTTCTGGAGGACAAATCAAAAGAGTTGCCCTTGCAAAACTCCTTACCGAAACCAGAGCAGAACACCGACACGTCTTGCTGATTATGGACGAACCTACCAATCACTTAGACGTAGAAATGGTAGAATGGTTAGAAAATTATCTTTCTAAAGCCATGATTACGTTACTTTTGGTAACACACGACCGTTATTTTCTGGATTCTGTCTGCGACACCGTTTGGGAAATGGAAGACCAAAATCTGTATGTTCATAACGGAAGTTATGCGACTTATCTGGAAAACAAGATGATTCGTGAGGATAATTTGAACGCTACGATTGACAAAGCCAACAATCTTTACCGAAAAGAATTAGAATGGATGCGCCGTCAACCAAAAGCGAGAACCACCAAATCAAAATCTAGAATTGATGCGTTCTACGACACCGAAAAAGTTGCGAAAACCAATACCAAAAAGCAATCTCTGGAACTCGATTTTGAAATGAAAAGATTGGGAAAAAAGATTTTGGAACTCAAAAACATCAACAAAAGTTATGGAGATTTGGTTTTGCTCAAAGATTTTTCATATTCATTTCAGCGAGGTGAAAAAGTAGGAATTGTAGGAAAAAATGGAGCAGGAAAATCTACACTTCTCAATATTATTCAAGGTTTAGAACCCAAAAATTCTGGAGAAATAGAAACGGGAGAAACCATCAAATTTGGGTATTTTTCACAAAAAGGTTTGCAATATAACGAGGAAGAAAGAGTCATAGATTTCATCAAAAATATTTCTGAAAATTTCCCTTTAGCGAACGGAAGAACCATTTCTGCATCGCAGTTTTTAAGAATTTTCTTGTTTGACGACCAAACGCAATATTCGCCGATTTCTAAACTTTCTGGCGGCGAAAAACGAAGATTGCACTTAATGTATGTGTTGTATCAAAATCCTAACTTCTTGATTTTTGATGAACCTACCAATGATTTAGACTTGCCAACATTGACGGTTTTGGAAAACTTTTTACAGAATTTCGCAGGTTGTCTCATCATTGTTTCTCACGACCGTTATTTTATGGATAGAATTGTAGACCATGTTTTGGCGTTTGAAGGTGATGGAAAAATCAAAGATTTTGTTGGGAATTTTTCGGAATATAGAGAATGGAAAAAGACTGAAATTGGAAGTCCAAAGTCTGACACTTCGACTCCGCTCAGTGTGACAAACCAACAACCAACAACCAACAACCAGCAACCAAAAAAGAAACTCTCTTTCAAAGAACAGCGAGAACTGGAAACGATAGAAAAAGAAATGCCCGAATTAGAAAAAAAACGTGCTGAAATTCTAGAAAAACTCAATAATGAAGCTGATTATGAGAAAATCGCAACACTTTCTGCTGAGTTGGAAAAGGCTTCTGAAAAACTAGAAGAACATGAGATGCGTTGGCTAGAATTACAGGAAATAATGAGTTAACCATTCAATTCTTTAGCTCTATTTTCTGCAGATAAAATTCCGTTTTCTAAAATTTCTTTTAGTGAATTTTCATTAAAAACTTTTAGTGCAGCTTCTGTAGTTCCACCTTTTGACGCTACTTCTTTAATGAGTTCATCTAAATTTTTATCAGAATTATTGATGAGATGATATGCACCAATCATGGTTTGCTTTACAAAAAGTTTTGAAAGATTTTCATCAATTCCCATTTTAATTCCTGCCTTAATCATAGCATCTACAATGTAATAAAAATACGCAGGTCCGCTTCCGCTTAAAGCGGTAACAGAATCTAATAAATTCTCATCTTCCAAATAAACTGCTCTTCCTGAACTATTTAAGAGACGTTCTATTTGGAGAATTTGGTTAAAAGAAATTCCTTCTGCTGCAGTATAACCTGTAATTCCCATTCCTATTAAAGTAGGAGAATTTGGCATGGCTCTTACTACATTTTTATGATGCAAAAGTTTCTGAATTTTTTCGATTTTTACACCTGCCATTATTGAAAGAACCATTTGATTTTCTTGAAGTTTAAAAGGCAGGTTTTCTGCAACAAATTGAAAATCTTGTGGTTTCACAGAAATAATTACTACATCTGCTTCTTCTATATTAGCCTCTGCAAAATAAGAAATGTTTACTTCTGGAAACTCTTTTTTTATTTTACTTACTTTCTTTTCATTTCTAATGATGAGTTGCAAATCATGTGGTTTCACTAATTCATATTTTAAAAAAGAACGTGAGAAAGCAACTCCCATATTTCCTGCTCCTAAAATGGCTATTTTCATAATTTGTGTTTTTTATTTTTGAAAAAATTCTGCAATAATCTGATTTCGTGAAATTCAAAATCTTTTGGCAAAACTTTTAACCAATCTTTCAATTCTTCTTGTGGATTTTCATCAAAAACTTTCTTGAATGTTTCTATTTTTTCGATAGGATAAATTCTTTTCATATCTTCAAAATCCAGAACTCCCTGTTGTGCAATTTTTGCCATGTGTGAAAAAATAGTAGATACTAGAACTCCTTTTGACAAAGCAATTTCGTTAAGTGTTTTTCCTTGTTCAAATAATTGATAAGACAAAACATGAGAAGGAACTTTGGCAATTTTCACCGAAATTTTTTCGTCATTTTTTTCGTCAAAAAGAGGTTTTTCTAACAAGTGAACCTGCTTTAAATCGTTCAAATAATCTTCTAAATCATCCAGAAAAACTCGCGTGTCTTCATTGTATTGTTTCATTCCTTTTACGCCTTTTGTTTCAGCATAAAATTCTCTAAATGGTTTAAAAATCTCTTCATTTACCTTGGTAAAAAAGAAATTTACCGCTCCTGATGATTTGGTTTCTATTTCTTCCCAATTTTCTTGCGTTTGAATAAATTTTCTGGTTTTTGGCCAAATAAATTTTTCAAATTTCAGGTAAATATCCGTGAGATTTTCCACCGATTTTTTGATGAGAAAATATAAATTTTGCGTTTTTTCTTTGTCTACAAATTTGCTTTCTTTAGAAGCCTTATTCCAAGTTTCCAAAGATTCTTTAGCCCAAGAAATATCTAAATAACGAAGCACTTTTCTGATGCTGTAATCATATTTTTCGGCATGCAAAATTTCTTCTAATCGGTCATTTGCATGAGTAGCATCTTGAAATTCTGCCACTCTTCTATCACTGAAAATCACATCGCTAGAAATTTTAGATTTCAAAACAATTCCTTCTAAAGTTCTACAGCGCGAAAGTGCCACGTAAACCTGACCAGAAGCGAAAGATTTCCCCGCATCTACAATTAATCGGTCAAAAGTAAGCCCCTGAGATTTATGAATCGTCACCGCCCAAGCCAAACGAATGGGATACTGCTCGAAACTTCCCAATACTTCTTCTTCGATGTTTTTTTCTGCATCAAGAGAGTATTTTTTCTGTTCCCAGTTTTCTTTTTTCAGTTTATAATCTTCATCATCTCCATCTATTCTCACCCAAATTTCATCAGCAGACAAGTCTACCACTTCTGCTAATTTTCCGTTGAAATATTTTTTTTCTTGAGTAGCATCATTTCTGATGAACATGACTTGCGCGCCTACTTTGAGCTCTAGAACTTCTTCATTTGGAAATTGAGATTCCTTGAAATCACCAACAATTCTAGCTTTAAACTGATAGGTTTTACCTCCTAATTCACTGAGCTTTTTCGTGTTAATATCATCTGCAATTCTATTATGAGAAGTGAGATAAACGTAGGCTTCTTCTTTTGGCTCAAAATCTGGAATGTATCTTTCGTGAAGCTTTTCGTAATGTTCTCTGGAGAGATTTCCGTCTCTTATTTCATTTAAAATTTCTAGAAAATCTTCATCTTTTTGTCTGAAAACTTCGGTAAGTTCTACCGTGAGAAGATTGGTGTTTTTTAAAACAAAAGCATCGAAAAAAAATGGAGAAGCATAAAATTGCTTCATAATGTATTCATTTTCGTCTCTTACCACAGGCGGAAGTTGGTACAAATCCCCAATAAAAAGCATCTGAACACCTCCGAATTTTTCTTGATTTCTGCGAATATGACGCAGCGAAAAATCCATCATATCCAACACATCTGCTCTTAGCATAGAAACCTCATCCACAATGATGACTTCTACTTCTCTTAGCAATTTTAGTTTATCTTTTCTGTACTTGAAATGCTGCATTAAATCTGGAATATTCATCGCCAGATTTTCATTAATTCGCTCTAAAGTTGGGATAAAAGTTCTGAGCGGAAACCCGAACATAGAATGAATGGTAACACCACCTGCATTGATAGCAGCAATTCCAGTTGGCGCTACTACAATGTGTTTTTTACGTGTTTTTTTAACGAAATTATTCAGAAAAGTGGTTTTACCAGTTCCTGCTTTCCCTGTGAGGAAAATATTTCGTGAAGTGTTTTCTACAAGGTCAAAAAGTTGGTTATTCATTCTAGGTTCAAAAATAGTGAAAAAAAAATCAAGATGTGGTGATTTGAAAATTTAGCATTCTGAAGATTTAAAATCTAATTTTTTAAAATTATTGATGTAAAAAATGGAGAAAGATTTAACGATATATAAAAACTATCAAGTTAATAGATGACATAAATCATAAAAAAGATATTGACCAAGAAATTAACTTTGCACCAGAATTTTTAAGAAAAATCTTATGAAATCGCCATGATTAGAAAACACCAATTCTAATAATGATTAAGCGATTGCATATGACCTCTAAAAAAACAATAAATATCTACATATGAAAAAGATATGGATTTTTTTGACGCTCTTTTTTGCGTTTGCCACATATTCTTCTTGGATTTATACAGGCGCAACAGACTACGGAACCGTAATGACTACCCGACAACAATTGGGTAAAAAAATATATCAAGAGTACAATTGTCAATCTTGCCATCAGATTTTTGGCTTAGGAGGATATTTAGGTCCAGAACTTACTACTGCGATTTCAGATAAAACTCGTGGAGAAGCCTATGTAAAAGCTTTTATAGAAAATGGTGGCGGAACCAGAATGCCTAATTTTCATTTTAGTAAAGAACAAACAGAAGCATTGGTAGATTATTTAAAATATGTAGACGCAAATGCTTTTTCTTATAAAAACACTACACCAAATGAAACTGAAAAATAACATCATCGGAAGCTGGTTTATTATCATTGCCATTTTTTCGCTTTTTTTAGGACTTGTTTTTGGAGTTTTAGGAGGATTGCAACATCTTTATCCTAATTTATTGAAAGATACATTGTCTTTCCAAAAAATGAGACCGCTTCATACTTATCTTTCTATCAACTGGATTTTTACAGCAGCTACAGGAATTATTTATTATTATTTACCAGAAGTTTCGGGTAGAAAAATTTATTCTGAAAAACTGGCAAAATTACAAATCGCTTTACAAATTTTAATACTAGTTTTGGTAACGGTTTTCTTTGTACTAGGAAAATTCGGAGGAAGAGAATATTTAGAATTCCCGCCATATATCGTGATTTTGATTGTGAGTTCTTGGTTGATTTTCATGTATAATTTCTTCATGACGGTAAAACCCAATTACAAGACCGTTCCTGTTTACATTTGGAGTTGGAGTACAGGTTTAATTTTCTTTTTGATTACTACAATAGAAGCTCAACTTTGGCAATTATCATTTTTTAATGACAATATCATTCGAGATGTAACCATTCAATGGAAAGCAATGGGTTCTATGGTAGGTTCTTGGAATATGCTGGTCTACGGAACCGCTATGTTTGCTATGGAAAAAATCTCTGGAGACAAAAAAATCAATCAATCTAAAATTGCATTTTTCTTTTATTTTCTTGGCTTAACGAATCTTATGTTCAACTGGGGACATCATACTTACATTGTTCCTGCTTCACCAACGGTGAAACTGATTGCTTACAGCATTAGTATGACGGAATTGCTTATTTTGACTAACATTATTTACTCTTTTAGAAAAACTTATCTTAAAGCGAACCACCAAAATCACAAGCTTTCGTTTAAGATTCTTACTTATGCGGAAATTTGGATTTTGCTCAACTTGGTTCTTTCTATTTCTATATCTATCCCTGCTATAAATTTCTATACGCACGGAACACATATTACAGTGGCGCATGCAATGGGTTCTACAATTGGCATCAATACTTTACTGTTATTAGCTTCAATCACTTTAATTGTAGATGATGTGGCGCCGCATTTTTTAAATTGGAAAAGATACAATTGGAGTCTTTTAGTCTTCAATTTATCATTGGTTATATTTTGGGTTTGTTTAGTCGGAATGGGACTACAAAAAATTTCTGAAAAATTGCAAAACAAGAGTTTTTATGACATAATTAACGCCTTGAGCATTTATTTCAAAATTTTCACCAGTTCCGGCGCTGTACTTCTTTTGGCACTGATAGCGCTACTCTATCCTTTGTTCAAATTTAGTTGGCACTCTGTGACAAAGAAAATACAGTAAAAAAAGCCTGATTCTCCACGAGTCAGGCTTTTGATTTATTGTTCTGAATTTAAATATTTTCTTGAAAAATAGCATATCGGTGTAAATCTAAAAATTGACCATTTTTAAGAACTTCTTGCTTCAAAATTCCTTCAAATTCAAAACCGTTTTTCTGCAAAACTTTTCCCGAAGCAGGATTGTGCGGAAAATGAGAAGCATACATTTTATTAAGATGCAACTCTTTGAAGCCAAATTGTAGAATTATTTGCAAAGCTTCTGTTACATAGCCTTTGCTCCAAAAAGATTTCCCGAGCCAATATCCAATTTCTGCTTTTCGATTTGCCAAATCTAGATGAAGGCCAATCGCACCAATTAGTTTTAAATTTTCTTTTTCACGAATAGCAAAAATGTAAGCATCTTTTTTCGCAAAACCGTCTTCAGCCATTTTTAGCCAAAAATGAGCATGCTTTTCTTCATAAGGATAAGGAAAAGTAATCGTATTTTCTGCAATTTCAGAAGTAGAATTGGCATGAAAAACAATGTCCTCCAAATCTGAAATCGTAGGCAAAGAAAGCACTAATCTTGCAGTAGAAAGTGTGGGGAAATTTTGCATTTTTAGTTCCGAGTTCCGATTTTTTTAATATTTTAACAAATTGTAGCATGATGAAGATTCTCTATTTTTCTACCATTCTCCAACTCTACCACTCTATTTCTCCTCTTTATACCAAGAAGAATATTTCACGTAATTATTTGCAATTCTGTCTATTTCACCAGAAATCAGTTCTTGCGAAACGTCTTTAATTTTTTTTGCAGGAACTCCTCCCCATAATTCACCTGCTCTAATGTGAGTTCCTTGCGTAACTACAGAACCTGCCGCCACAATAGAATTGCTTTCTATCACACAATTGTCCATTACTACAGAGCTCATCCCAATCAATACATTATCATGAATCGTACAACCATGAACACAAGCGTTATGCCCAATAGAAACATTATTGCCAATCACTAAAGGAAATTTTTCATACGTACAATGCAGCATAACATTATCCTGCACATTTACTTTGTTTCCTAATTTTATATAATGTACATCTCCTCTGATAACCGCATTATACCAAATACTACAATCTTTTCCCATTTCTACATCACCGATGATTACTGCAGTTTCTGCTAAAAAAGTATTTTCCCCTATTTTTGGAGTTTTTCCTAAAAGTTCTCTTACTAAAGCCATATTTTAATTGAAAATTAAAAGTTGAAAATTGAAAATGTATTTAAAAAATTCCATAGATAGAGAAAATCTAACATCTGATTCTTAAAACCTAAAACCTAATCCCTATTTTTGTACTCTCAAATTTAAGTAAAAAATGCATACAATTATTATAGAACCTACTGCAAACCCAAATGTAATGAAGTTTGTAGCTGATTATACCCTGATTCCAGGTTCATTAGAACTGGATAGAACTTCTGATATTTCTGAAATTCCATTGGCTCAAGAACTTTTCAATTATCCTTTTGTTTCTAAGGTTTTTATCTCTGCTAATTTTGTAGCAGTTGCTAAAGAAGACCATGTAGAATGGGAGCACATTGCAGAAAGTCTTAAAAATGTCATCGAAGACGAGCTTCTAGCAAATCCTAGAATTTATAGACAAAAACCTCAACAGAGATATGAAATCTTTGCTGAAATGACTCCGAATCCTTCGGTAATGAAGTTCGGTGGAAACAGATTATTATTAGACGGTTTCGTAGAAGTAAAATCTAAAGAAGAAGCAGACGAAGTTCCTTTAGCAAAAGTACTTTATGATGAATTCAAATTTGTAAAAGAAGTTTTTGTTTCAGAAAATTTCGTGGCAGTAACCAAAGATGATTCTGTACAATGGCATGAGGTGATGACTGTAGTGAGAAATGTGATTGCCGAGTTTTTACAAAATGGCCACAAAATCACCAACAAAGAACCTCAGAAACACGAAAGTCCTGTAGAAAAAATTATCAATAGAGAATATACAGATGTTGAGCAAAAAATTTCTGATATTTTAACTGAATATGTTTCACCAGCTGTAGAAAACGATGGTGGAAAAATCTCACTTTTAGAATATGATGCAGAAAATAAAACCGCGAAAATGCTTTTACAAGGTGCTTGCAGCGGTTGCCCAAGTTCTACAGCTACGTTAAAAGGAGGAATAGAACAAGTGCTTAAAAATTTCTTGCCAGATTTAGTAGAAAAAGTAGAAGCTGTAAACGGATAATTAGTTTTTAGTGGATAGTTGTCAGTTGATAGTATTTACACTGATAACTTTCGATAATATAAAAAAATCAAAGTTTTGAATACCAACAACCAACAACCAACAACCAACAACATAAAAAAAGGAATACTCCTCGTAAATCTTGGTTCGCCGAAATCTACAAAAGTAGAAGACGTAAAAGAATATCTAGATGAATTCTTGATGGACGAACGTGTGATAGACTACCCATGGTTCTTTAGAGCGCTTTTAGTAAAAGGAATTATCCTCAATACTCGCCCTAAAAAGTCTGCGGCAGCTTACAAAACTGTATGGACTAATGAAGGTTCGCCATTAATTGTAATCACGAAACAGATTCAACAAAAATTGCAGAAATTAGTGGATATTCCTGTAGAAATAGGGATGAGATACGCTGAACCAAGCATTGAAACCGGGATTAGAAACTTGGTAGAAAAAGGCGTAGAAGAAATTGTACTTTTCCCACTTTATCCGCAATATGCGATGAGTACCACAGAAACTGTAGTTGAAAAAGCGAAAGAAGTTCAAGCGAAATTTTTCCCAAATATCAAAATCAATTATGTAAAACCTTTCTATAATAGAGACCTTTACATCAATTGTTTGGCTGAAAGTATTAAAGAAAAATTGCCAGAAAATTTTGATTTGCTTCAGTTTTCGTATCATGGAGTTCCAGAAAGACATATTTACAAAACAGACCCTACCAAAACTTGTAAAATAGGCGATTGTTGCTTCAAAGAAGATCATCCTTCACATCAATATTGCTATAGACACCAATGTCTGAAAACTACCGAATTGGTTAGACAAAAATTAGGTTTGGAAGACAATCAAGTGAAATCTACTTTCCAGTCTAGATTAGGAAAAGACAAATGGATAGAGCCTTATACAGATGAAACTTTAGAAAATCTACCTAAAAATGGCGTGAAAAATCTAGCGATTGTTTGTCCAGCTTTTGTAAGCGATTGCTTAGAAACACTAGAGGAGATTTCCGTAGAAGGAAAAGAAGAGTTTTTACATGCAGGTGGAGAAAACTTCCACTACGTTCCTTGTCTGAACGACGAAGACAGATGGATAGAAGTCGTAAGACAACTTTGCGAAGAAGAATTATAAAAAATAAATATATTTTTTAACAAATACCCCTAAAAAAATAGGGGTATTTTTATTTTATTACATTTTTTATTCCTAATTTTGACTAAAAATAAGGGGTAATAAAAAAAATAATAAAAATGGAAAATAATTTAGATTCTTTAAAAAGCAAAATCAACTCACTTCCTGCTGAGTTTTTAGAAATGATTTCAAATTACTTTGAAAACCTAGAACCTAAAAAAAATTCAGGAATTTGCAATTACCAAATAGACGAAGTAAAAGAAAGGTTAGAATTTCATAGAGAAAACCCTAAAAGTAGACTAGATTTTTTTGAAAACATAAAAGAACTAGAACATTCTCTTTACGCATCATTATGAAAATACAACTTTCATCTATCGCCAAAAACGATATTTTACTTTACGCCAGAAAATATAAATCTGATGATTCTTCATTAGGTCAAAAATTTTTGGAAGAAATAAAACTAAAAGCCATCCAAATTTCTGAAAATCCAGAACAATCTGAAATCATCTACGAAAACATCAGAATCACAGCACTAGACAGCTTCCCTATCAATTTACATTACACATTCGAAAAAGAAACAGAGACTATTTTCATCACCGCTGTTTTCAAAAAAAATATCGCCCCGAAATAAATTTCGAGGCAATATAAAAAGGCTTTCAAAAAGCTATTTTGGGGCTTATTTCTTGATAAAAGAACCTACTTTTTGTCCATTTACTAATACGTAATACACTCCTGGTTGTGCCTGAGCTGGAATATTCATTTCTACATTATTAGCACCTTGAACCACTTTTGCAGATTTAGCAGCAACTTTCTTACCTGTAATGCTTACCAATTCTACATTTCTCATTTCTGCATTTTCACTTTCAAAGTTCACATATACTCTATCTACATTCGCAGCAACTTTATACACTGGCGCAGTAGTAGCATCTGCAGCAACTCTTCCAGCAGGAGAAGTTCCACCACCTACACCTACAGCATTCCAAGCATTGGTTGTTTGAGTAACCTCAGCACTTCCCGCTCCATATAAATCCGCAGCAGCTTGAAGCGAATATGTTCTAGCATTAGCATAAGTAGAAGTAGAAGTTAAATAAGTGGTAAGTGTTCTGTACGCAATTTGAGCAGCTTTATCTAAACCAACTCCGGTAACATTATAAGCAAAACCTTTATCATTAGTACCAGAACCTCCATTTACCAATAAATAATACCAGAAGTTAAGAACTCCAGAATTAGTATGAACACCACAGTAATCATTAGTAGAGGATGGTGTACAGTTAGGATTTACCCAATATGTACCTCCATAAGTATCTGGATCTCCATAAGCATTAGGATTTGCCATATCTCTAATTACATAGCTAAAATCTTCTCCCAATTTCCAAGAAGCCTGAGTTGGTCTTGCCCAAAACTCCACAGAATTTCCTAAGATATCAGAAAACGCTTCATTTAGCGCTCCAGATTCTTTCTGATAAACCAAATTTGCTGTTTTAGAAGTCATTCCGTGACCAATTTCGTGAGCACAAACATCTAAGGCTGTTAAAGGTTTATTCCCATTAGTAGAACTTCCATCTCCATAAGTCATTCTAGAACCATCCCAAAATGCATTGAAATAATTTCTAGAATAATGTGCGTAAGATTTAATTGCAAAATGATTATTATCTATACTATTTCTATTGAATTGAGCTTTAAGATAATCCACCGTTTTTTCAGCTCCCCAATGCGCATCTGTAGCATATTGGTCTTTGGCTGTATTTACGTTATTCCAAGTATTATCCGTATCTGTAAAATCAGTTGCTCTAGAATAATTGGTTCCTTGCTTTAAGTTATAAGTTTCAATAGCAGTACCACCATTTCTACCGGTTTCTCTTAATCTATAAGAAGTAGCACTTACTTGATCTGCCACAATTGCTTGATTCCCACTGTAAGCCGTAACTGCAGTTCCTGGAGCATTAGTTTCTAAAATTAATGCGTTTGTTCCTAAAACTTTCCCAGTTTTTGCATCTACATAAACCTCTTGTCTACTTACTGGTTCAGAAGCATAAACATCAAACTTATAAGCCAGCGTAAGTTTTTTCGCATTTACATCCGCTGGATCATTATAATACACCAATTTTCCTTTTGGATAAAAAGTAGCATTTGCATCTTTAGTGTCATTTTTAAGAAAAGCTTCTTCTTCAGCATTTTGCCATTTGTAAGAAGTAGCACCTACATAAGCTAAAGCACTATTTAAAGCGTTCGCTTCAGAAATACCTGCTCTTTTCTCAACAGTAGCTGGAACATTTTTAAACCAAACTCCATTCTGACTTACTACCTTCCCTTTCTTCACCAACATATTAATCATTCCATACTCTACAGGAATTCCATTAACTGTTTGTTGAAATTTGTGATTTTCAAAACCTAAAGCATCTTTATCAGAACTTAATTTAAGACCTGAAACTTCTTTCATTTGCTTAGCCGTTTCATCATAAACCATTGGCTTACCTTTGAAATCAGGAGCTTTTGAAGCATCAAATCTTACATGTTCTGCAAACATGTCTGACTTACCAGAAATTAGTTTTGAAGGGGTGTTTTGCGCAAACGCAAAAGAGACAGCTAGAAAGCTAGCCGCAAGAGTAATTTTAGACTTCATATTTCTATATTTTTAATTAACAGTACGAATATAGAAATATTTCACAAATAAATTTATTTTTTTTTAACAATTATTTAATTTATTTTTATTTTCACCCCAATAATGATTATTAAAAACAAACCAAAACAACGACCAATAAAAGATTTTAACAAATATTTAGAAAAATTCTAAATTTCTTAAAATAAAAAAAATCCTTTCGCAAGGATTTTACATTTTTCGCACTTATTTTAGACAATAAGCAATTATTATCTTTTTCTGGTTTCTCCGTAGCCAATTAAACCGTCATAATTTCTATCAAATGGAGCGTAATATAAAAATGCCTGATATAAATTTTCGGTTTGCCAAAAATTACCATTAATTTCACCTAAATCAATGAAGCCTGTCGCATCTTTGGTAGCCAAAATATAATTGTAAAAACCTTGTTTCAAATAAATTCTGGCAATGTATTTTTTAGCATTTTCATCATAAGACATTCTATTTTCTTCTGAAGGAATAAAATCATTAAAAGCGCCTAAAACATAAATTTCCTTTTCTGTTTTTTCTGAATCCAAAGAAAAATACACCCAAGAATAATCCGCTTCCGTATCTGCATTCCTCTCAATTCCCAAATCATTTCTTCTGAAATAAAATGCACCGTTTACATCTGGCTGATATTGATAGTTAAGCGGAAAAGCCCAAACCGAATGCAAATACGTATGATTTCCTTCTTCATTATTGTTTGTTGCAGCCACCATATCAAAAGGTTGATTCATATTTTTATTATCAAAGTAATAAAACTCATTATTTCCCGGGAAAACCAAATTCATCTGCTGAAAAAGCAATTTATTTCCCATCGAAGCATTAGGTTTCTGATTATAAATTCCCAGTCCAAAATTATTATTTTGAATCACATTCAGACTAATGGAATTGAGATTAGAAAACAAACTTGCTTGATTAGAAATCGCAGAAACTTCTATTCTTTGATTAAGATTTGGCGCTTTACTATCTGCAAATCTGGTTACATTAATCCCTAAATTCGCGCCATTTTCTACTACACAAAATCTTTTCTTAAAAAGTGGTTTATTCACCGATTCATCAAAAACGATGATTTCATAATTTCCAGATATTTTCAGTTGAGTTTTTTCATTCGGGAATTTTAAAGTGTAGTGTGTATACTTTTGAACCGTATTAAAAGAGTATTTAAAATCTTGAATATAAGAATTCACAGGACCTTTAGCATATTCCGTAAAAAACAAACCGTCATCTTTCCAATTCCTATCAAAATGTTTAAATGTATATCGATAAACGGTAGATTTATTTTCTAAATCATCAAAATTCAAAACCAATTGTTCCCCAAATTTAATGACAGGTGTTTCATCATTGGTTTGAGGATTAAAAAGCTGAACACTTTTAATTTTTTGACCAAAAACCAAAACAGAAAGCAATAAAAAAGTAAATTTTAGAAATTTCATATCACGAAGATAACGAAAATCGAGCCAAAATATTGAAATTTAAAACGCTGAAAATGATTAAATTTGAAAACTTAAAATCTAAACTTCAAAACATGCTCCATATTCATATTTTTCGATTCAATCCTTTTTCAGAAAACACTTATGTTTTGTTTAATGACCAAAAAAATGGCGTCATTATAGACCCGGGAAACTGGAATGAAAAAGAAAATGAAATTCTAGAAAATTTCATCAAAGAAAAAGAGATTTCTATCAAAAATATTTTACTGACTCATGCTCACATAGACCATGTTTTAGGCTTACAGTGGGCTTTTGACACCTATAAAGTCGCCATAAAAATGCACGAAGAAGAAAAAGATGTACTCGACAGAAATCCGATGTCTGCCAGAAATTATGGATTTGACTTCAAACCTTTTGTTGGCGACATCGAACTTTTAAACGAAGGCGAAAAATATTTTATAGACGATGATTGTTTTGAAATTTTCCATGTTCCGGGACATTCGCCAGGAAGCATAGCTTTCTACAATGAAGCGCAGAAATTTGTAATTTCTGGTGATGCACTTTTCCAAGGAAGCATTGGGAGAACAGATTTATACAGAGGAAATCATGAGCAATTGCTAGAAAGCATTCGCACGAAACTTTTTACTTTACCAGAAGAAACAGAAGTTTATAGCGGTCACGGAAACGCAACACAAATCGGCTTTGAGAAAAATCACAATCCGTTTTTCTAAAAAATAAAAAAGAGTCAAGTTTAATGCTTGACTCTTTGCTTTTTAAGAGGTAATTTTAATTATTTCCATTTGATATTACATCCCATGCTTGGTTTTTGTAATTCTTCCTGTGGATTTCCTGACAATAGATTTTCGAAAGCGATAATTAAGTCTTCACCTGTGATTTCTTTTTGATTTCCTGGTCTAGAATCATCCATTTGACCACGGTAAACCAAGTCTAATTTTTCATCAAAAAAATAAAAATCTGGCGTACAAGCTGCGTCATAAGCTTTTGCCACTGCTTGACTTTCGTCAAATAAATAAGGGAATTCAAATTTTCTTTCGATTTGAAATTCTATCATTTTTTCTGGAGAATCTGCTGGATATTTTTCTACATCATTCGCATTAATAGCGATAAATTCTATTCCTTGCGTATGATAATCTTCGTATAATTCCGTCAATTTATCAATAACGTGTAACACAAACGGACAGTGATTGCACATGAAAATCACCAACGTTCCTTTTTCACCTTTTAAATCTTCTAAAGATTGAATTTCGTTGCTATGAGAAGGATTTGGGAGCTCAAAAAAAGGAGCTCTAGTTCCTAAAGCGAGCATATTGGAAGGTGTATTTGCCATAACTATTGATTTATCATTAATTTATTGACTGCAAAATTACGGAATTTATTTTTCTATCTTCGATAAAATCTCATGAAGCTGCTCTTCTGAATAATCATACGGAAGCCAAGTCACATTTTCTACTTTTCTATTCCAAGTTTCTTGGCGTTTTGCATATCTACGAGAGTTTTTCTTGATTTCTTCAATAGCAAAATCTAAATCCCAAGTCCCTTCTAAATATTTAAAAATTTCGGTGTAACCTACGGTTTGTAGCGGAACAAGTTTTTGATATTCCGTCAAAGATTTTACCTCATCTATCAACCCTTTTTCCAGCATTTTATCTACTCGAAGATTAATTCTTTCGTACATAATTTCTCTGGGCGCGGTAACTCCTATTCGCATTACTTTAAAATCTCTTTTATGTTTGGGTTCTGCAATAATTTCAGAATATTTTCTACCTGTTTGCCAAATCACATCTATGGCTCGTAATAATCTTCTGGGATTTTCTTTGTGAACTACATTATAATATTCTTCGTCTAGATTTTTGAGAATTTCTTGGAGTTTTCCCAGACCTTCTTCGTCCAAAATTCTTTGTAAGTTTTTTTGGTTTTCAGCGTTGGCTTCTGGCAAATCGTTCAGTCCTTCTACAACTGCTTTTTCATACATCATACTTCCTCCAACCAAAACTGCAAAATCATTTTTCTCAAAAATTTCTTCAATCTTTTCCAAAGCATCTTCTTCATATTGACCTATGGAATAGTAATCTTGAACTGAAAGATGACCAATAAAATGATGTTTAGCTTGTGCTAATTCTTCATCTGTAGGAGTTGCAGTTCCTATTTTCATTTCTTTGAAAAACTGTCTAGAATCACAAGAAATAATCTCTGTACCGAAATGTTTTGCAATTTCTATGGCCAGTTTTGTCTTGCCAATTCCTGTAGAACCAATGATAGAAATGAGTGTTTTCTGCATAGTGCAAATTTATTCAAAAAAAATCGTCCCAAGAAAATCTCGGAACGATTTAAAAAAACACAAATGAAATTATTTTATTTACTCTATTATTTCTGCATCGATAACTTTATTATCTTTCTTTACCGCATTTTTCTCGTTTTCCCAAATGATGAATCGGTCTACTTCTTTTAAAACCATTGGTAAAACCAATGCTAGAATTCCTAAATCATCTAAGAAAATTCCTGGTAAAAAATCTAATGGCGAAATGATATATACAAATGCTGCCAGTGGAATGATTACATTCTTAAGGTCCATTTGAAATTCGCCTTTTTTGTACGCTTTAAACATTTTTAAAATTTTAGGAAACTTAGAAAGCAATCCGTCTTTTTTAAATGCTTGAAACAACAATGCTATTTTTTTCATTTTTATATTTTGAGTTTTTAGGTGTGTTGTAATTTAGATTTCAAAATCTTTGCCAATTTAAATTAAAAACTCTTTGCTTATTTTATTTTAATAGATTTTAACTTTATTTAATATTTCTTAAGGAGCTACAGAATCTAAAAACTGATGCACAGACTCAGAATTCCAATCTTTTGCAGCATCTTCTTTCATCAAAATCCTTCCATTTTTGCCCAAAATAAAAGTCGTAGGAAATACTTTTGGCAGCATTTTTTCAGAAAGTGGCGATGTCGCAAAATAAACCGGCGTAGTATAATTGTTATCTGCTAAGAATTTTTTCACTTTTTCCTCCTCATCCTGCATAGCAATCAGTACGAAAGCCACTTTATTTTTTTTGGCTTCGTACAATTTTTGTATACTCGGATATTCTGCTCTACAAGGCTGACACCAACTTCCCCAAAAATTTAAGAAAACGACTTTGTCCTTAAAATCTGCCAAATTCGCATCAGGAACATTCACTCCTTTTAGTTGAATATTCATTTCCTCAGCTGTAAAAGTGACATCTTTTTCTACTTTTTCTAAAGAAGGTTTCATCAGAATTTGTCGCTGAACAAACGCTCTAAAATCTGGAAACAGAAACATAGAAACCAGAAACACCGAAAGCAATAACGTGAGCCAATTTTTTCTTAAAAAGTTCATTTTCTTAATGTGTTGATGTGATAATTTGTTGATGTGATAATGTTTTTTTTAACACCCCGTCAAAAATTTTTAAAATTTTTGACACCCCTCTGAAAGAGGGGAACCCTTCTAACTACAGTAGTTCTAAGATTTCTTGAATTGCGTCTTTACCTTTATTTTTAGCGTAATACACTTGTAAATCGTTATAAAACTCTTCACGAGGATATGTTTCTGGATTTTCCTTGAATTTTTTCAACAATTCTGTTCCATATTGTGGTCTTGGTCCCCAAACATTTTTCAGAGAAAAATCTTCATTCAAGATTAAAATTTTAGGAATAGATTGCGTTCCGTTCGTTAGGAATTGGTCAATTAAAGAAGTATCAGAATCACGATAGAAAATTCTCACATCATTATGTCCTTCAAAAAATTTAGAAACCGCAGGAACGGTTGCGCTTGCATCTCCACACCAAGGTTCTGTGATGATAAGGATTTTACCATTGAAATTTTTAGATTTCAGCGTTTCTAATTGCTCTTCATCTACTTTATAGGTTTTCAAAGTTCTGTTCATTCTCTGAAGCCCCAATTCATAATATTCATTATGGTCATCTTCAGGATTTTGAACTTCAATTCTACGTTCCGTTTCTTTAATATATTCGTCAAAAGTGACTGCGTTTTGCCAGTAATTTTTCATTTTTAAGTTTTAAATTTTTCTAATCTGATTCATCAAAAATAAGTCCGCAAGAACAAATGCTGCCAAATTTTCCACTACGGGAACTGCTCTTGGCAAAACACAAGGGTCATGTCTTCCTTTTCCTTCTACAATAACTAAATTTCCGTCTTTATCTACACTTTCTTGAGGTCTAAGAATTGTAGCAATCGGTTTAAAAGCGACACGGAAATAAATGTCCATCCCGTTGGAAATTCCACCTTGAATTCCGCCAGAAAGATTAGTTTTCGTAGTAAAATCTTCATTGAACAAATCATTATGCTCTTTTCCAGTCATGGTTGCTCCACAAAATCCGCTTCCATATTCAAAACCTTTTGCAGCATTGATATTCATCATCGCTTTTGCCAATTCTGCTTGCAATTTTAGGAAAACAGGTTCGCCAATTCCTACAGGAAGATTTTTGATGACACAAGTAATCGTTCCACCGATGGTATTTCCTTCTTTTTTGATTTCCTTGATTTTAGAAATCATCTTTTCGGCGGTTTCTTCATCTGGACAACGAACGTCATTGCTTTCAATTTTAGAAAAATCTAAATCCTGATAAGGTTTCATGCAAAAAATATCTCCCACCGAAGAAACATAAGCATGAATTTCTATAGTTGAGGGTAAAATATGTTTCGCCAAAGCTCCTGCTGCAACCCAATTGATGGTTTCTCGCGCTGAAGATTTTCCACCACCTCTGTAATCACGAATTCCAAATTTTTGGTCGTAGGTAAAATCTGCATGAGAAGGTCTGTAAGCTGCGGCAATATGTTCGTAATCTTTCGATTTTTGATTTTCATTATAAATCACAAATCCAATCGGAGTTCCTGTAGATTTCCCCTCAAAAGTTCCCGAAAGAAACTGTACAGTATCACTTTCTTTTCTTTGGGTAACGATAGAACTTTGACCAGGTTTTCTGCGGTCAAGTTGATGCTGAATTTCTTCAAAATTAATTTCAATTCCTGCTGGAAAATTGGTGATAATTCCACCATAAGCTATTCCGTGACTTTCGCCAAAGGTAGAAAGCGTGAGAAAATTTCCTAAATTGTTCATAAAAGCAAAGTTAGTGAAAAGGTTCGAGTTGCGAGTTGCGAGTTGCGAGATTTTTGCAACGTAAGAACTCGTATCACGTAACTCGTATCAAAATTTAGAGATAATCTTTTTCAATTCTTCCTTTTCTTCGGGCGATAGTTTTTTCCAAACGAAACCATCTTGTACGTTCTCTGAGATTTTTTGAGGAAAAATTCCAGCCTCGTAATATTTTCTCACAGAATAAGGCGAAAGTGAAGGTTGAGGCGTGTCAAAACTCAAATCGTAATTCGGAACATTGAAGTCCAAATTTCCAATTTTGAAAGTTTGATAAGAATTCAGTTTAAAAACCGCTGGTTTATAGAGTTGCGTAACGGTAAAACCTTGCATATAATGTCCAAGTTTGAAAGTACGGACTTGAGATTGCAAAATTTTAGGAAAACTCATCAAAAACAAAACAATTACAGCGCCCAAACTGAAACTCAATAATGATATTTTTTCTTTTACTTTTGAACCAACCATCACTACAAATGCTACGAAAAAAACATCAATAAAAAATCTGAATTGTGCTGAAAAATAGAGCACAAAAATCGTTTTCAACATTATGGCAATCCATAATAAATAAAGGGTTTTTTGTTTTTTAACAAAAGTAAAAATTGTGTAAATCACCATCAATAAAACAAAGGCAATATGTATATATATTTTGTATGAATGGAGTGTGAACCAATGGTAAATGTAATCCCAAGTCGTGAATTGTTGAATCTCTGAAATGGTAAATTTCAAATCATAGGTTTTCAAAATAGCTACTTCTGAAGATTGTTTTAGAATCTCTGAATTAGGCAACCAAGAAACTCCAAAATCAAACAGCTGAACTGGAAAAAAAGGATAGCCAAAAACCCAAATATTTTTGAAAGTATAAATTCCTAAAACCACAAGTCCTAATCCCAAAAATTTGAAGTGCTCTCTTTTTAAAAAATATAAAAAAACAAAAATAGGCAACCACACCATCGTAGGTTTTATACTGAAAACAAAAACCGAAAACGCAAAAAGTAGTTTAGCATTTTGATTTCCTTTGAGAATTTCATTTAAAATAATGAGCGAAAGCGCAATTGCTGGTAAATCTGGACTAGAAGATTGAACAAAAAGCAGGAAAATAGGTGAAATAAAAAGTAAACTCCAAGCCTTTTTTTCAAAAATATAGAGCAGATAAATCACCAGAAAAACAACGTTTACTCTTAAAAAAATATCCAAAATATTAGAAAACCCAGCCTGAAAAATATGCCAAACCGACATTTGCGCATAAATCAAATTTAAATTAGCCAAACCTTTGGTTAAACCAAATTCATGGAGCCAATTCACACTCGGAACATAATAACCAAAATGGTCTAAAATAAAAGGATAATAACTCCCTGCGAAAGCAACAAGTATGGTAAATGATAATAATTTAAAAATCTCTTTTTTAGTAAATGAAGTAAAATTTTGGTAGCTTTTAAAATAAAAAAATACCAATATTCCTATTCCTAAACTGATACCTTCTATCCAAATATTCAGCGGAATAAAAAAAGCAAAAACTTGCCAAATCATTGCCAAGAAAAACACCCCTGAAAACAACTGTGCAGAAACTCCTGACCAGATTTTCCCAAAAATTCTTTGAAAAATTTCGCCAAAACCTGCTAAAACAGGAATAATAATGATAATGGAGAGTATAATGATTAACATTAAGTAAATATAAGAATAATGTTCTTTTGTCTTGAAACAAAAGAACCAAAAGTTCAAGACTGCACTTTCTTCGGCTAAAATTGAAATTAAAATTCTAAAATCCCTGAAACTCGCTTCGCTCAAACAGCAGGAATTTTTTAACGAATTTTATTTTCAATTTTTTAACGCCTACGAAACTGATGTCAGAAAAAACAATAATTTTTTTTTTTAGATTTTCCCATAAAAAAATCCTGAAATTTTAAAATTTCAGGATTTTGAGGTACCTAGCGGATTCGAACCGCTGTAGATGGTGTTGCAGACCACTGCCTAGCCGCTCGGCCAAAGTACCATGTGTTTCGGAGTGCAAATATAGGGATTTTTCAGATTTTTAAAAATTTTAGAAATAGATTTTTTAAAAATTTTCTTCAAATTCTACACTTACGCCTTTCATTTCGCCTTTCATTGGCGGTTTTGTTTTGGTTATTTTTACTTTAACCTTCTGAACTTGAGCAAATTCTGATTTTATTTTTCTAATAATTCTTCCTGCAACGTGTTCTAATAACTCTGAAGAAATTTTCATCTCAGCATGAATAATATCGTTAATCAAAGCATAATTAATGGTATCATTCAAATTATCGGTCTCTGCAGCTTTGGTAATATCTGCTACAATCTCTGCATTCACAATGTAATACGTTCCCAAAATTTTCTCTTCTGGCAAAACTCCGTGATAAGCGTAGATTTTAATATCTTCTAAAAGGATTTTACTTTTCATACTAACTATATAGAAGTTCATTTCTAAAGAAATAAATTGTGATTAAAATTAAAATTATTTGAACAATAAATTTTAAAATTGAATTTTTAACAAAATTTTCTATGATAAAATCTAAAAAAATTAACGATAAAGAAATGAAGAAAGTAATAATTAAAGTCAAAAAAATCCATCCTTCTTCATCAGGATCTTTTATAGCTATAAATGCAAAATATAAAAATAGTATAATTGCAAAAACATTTAAAAAAGATAATTTTAATTTCATTTTAATAAGTTTTGGCTAAAGCCAATTAGATTTTCGTTTTTTCTAAAACGGACTAAAGTCCGTTCCTATTGATCATTCAAAAACTATTAACAAATGTAATAAAAAAACGTCCAGAAAAATTCTGAACGTTCATTCTTTAAAATTTTTAAATTACTTAATAGTTTTACTTAACTCTAGCATCGCTTCGATTGGTTTCAAAGCTTTTAAGCGAAGTTCTTCGTCCATAGTGATTTCTGGCAATTCGTATTTCATGCACAAATACAACTTTTCTAGTGTATTTCTCTTCATGAAGAAACATTCTGAACAGTTGCAACTTTCGTCAAAAACCAAAGCCAGAATCAATTCTTTATGAGGAGCACGTTTTTTCATTTCGTGAAGAATTCCTTCTTCTGTAGCGATGATAAACTTCTGACAATCATCTTTTTCCACATAATTTAGCAAAGCTGAGGTAGAACCAATAAAATGCGCCAATTCTAACACTGGAGTTTCAGATTCTGGGTGTGCAATCAATTTAGCATCAGGATTTTCTGCCAATTGTTTTGCAATTCTTTCCATAGAAAATGCTTCATGAACGATGCAACTTCCGTCCCACAAAATCATGTCTCTTCCCGTTTTTTTCATCAAATATCTTCCCAAATTTTTATCTGGCGCGAAAATAATCGGTTGATCTTTTGGCAATGCATTGATAATCGTTTCTGCATTAGAACTGGTAACAATAATATCAGATTCTGCCTTGGTTTCTGCGTTACAATTAATATAAGTCGCCACCAAAGCTCCAGGATGCTGTTCACGCATTTTTCTAAGACCTTCTCCACTGCAACCATCTGCAAGTGAACAACCTGCCAAAGTATCTGGAAGAACCACTTTTTTTGTAGGATTAAGGATTTTTGCCGCTTCAGCCATAAAATGTACCCCACAAAACGCAATCATATCTGCATCTGTATCTTTTGCAGCTCTGGCTAATTGCAAAGAATCTCCTAAGTAATCTGCAATATCTTGAATTTCTCCTGGCTGATAATAATGCGCCAAAATCACGGCATTTTTTTCTTTTTTGAGCTTTAAAATCGCATCAATTAAATCTTGACCTTGCGGAATTTGAATATCTTTCAAATCCAAAAATCCTTTTACTGGAAGGTTATTTTTTGCTATATCTAATGTTTTCTCCATAATGTAATCGTATTTGGTGTTGGTTTTATTCTTCAATAAAATTTCTTACAATTCGCTCAATTTCTTTCTGAGCGGTTTCTAAATCATCATTAATGATAATTTGGTCAAATTCTTCAGCATACGTCATTTCTTCTTTGGCTTTTGCTACTCTGGTTTTGATGGTTTCTAAATCATCTGTAGCTCTAGAGATCAATCTTCGTTCCAATTCGTCTATAGAAGGCGGTGCAATAAAAATAGAAAGGGCATTTTCTCCGAAAATCTTCTTCAGATTTACGCCACCTTTTACATCTACATCGAAGATGACCACTTTTCCTTCTTGCCAAATTCTTTCCACTTCAGATTTTAAGGTTCCGTAGAATTTATCTTGATAAACTTCTTCGTATTCTACAAAAGCATCTTCTGCAATCAGTTTTTTAAATTCTTCTACCGAAAGAAAAAAATAGTCTTTCCCATGAATTTCCTCACCTCTCAATGCTCTGGTTGTAGCAGAAATAGAAAATTGTAGTTCAGGAAAAACGCCTAAACAATATTTTACCAAAGTGGTTTTTCCACTTCCTGAAGGTGCTGAAAATATAATTACTTTGTTCATTTTTAATAGTTATGAGTGATGAATTATGAATGATGAGTTATTTAGAGACTAAAAAACAACTTATAACTCATGACTTATAACTCATCATTACAATACGTTTAACGTTTGTTCTTTAATTTTTTCTAAATCGTCTTTCATCATCACTACCAGTTTTTGGATTTCGTGGTGATTGGCTTTAGAACCTAATGTATTGATTTCTCTACCGATTTCTTGAGAGATAAATCCTAATTTTTTCCCGTTGAAGGTTTCGTTTTGCATCACTTCAAGATAATATTTCAAGTGCTGAGTTAAACGTACTTTTTCTTCGGAAATGTCTAATTTTTCGGTATAATAAGCCAGTTCTTGATAGAATCTGGTTTCGTCTACATTCTCAAATTCTTTCAAAGTATTCTGATAACGTTCTTTTACCGCTACCATTCTATCGTCTTCGTAAGGAATGACTTTGAGAAGATTTTCTTCAATATTTTTAAGATTTTTTGCCAGTTCTTCGTGTAAAATTGTGCCTTCTGTCTTTCTGAAATCTACAAATTTTGCTAAAGCTTCTTTAATCAAATTTTCCAAAGATTTCCACTCCTCTTCATTTAATTCTGCAGGTTTCCCGTTAATTGCTTCAGGCATTCTGATGGCCATTTTCAGGTATTCAAACTCTTCTGCATTGGGAGAAATCTCACGCAACTGATTCATGTATGCTTTTACAATGTCTTGGTTGATTTTTACATCATTGCAGTCATCGATGGTTTCGCAATTGATATAGCAATCTACTTTTCCTCTGAGAATGGTGTCATTTAACAATTTTCTTACTTCGAATTCTTTCTCTTTATAACGAAGCGGAATTCTTAGATTCAAGTCAAATGATTTGCTGTTAAGCGATTTGAGTTCGATGCTAATTTTTTTTCCTTCAAAAATACCTTCGGCTCTTCCGAAGCCTGTCATTGATAAAATCATAATGTGTATATGTAAGCACAAAGATAAGAAAAGATGCTGAAAGTTAATTTTTTCTTAAAACTTAAAACCGCTAAGACTTCTTATTGTTAATAATTAGATGAAATAGTCCCAAAAAATCCTTAAAAATTTCGTAAATTTGCCCCTTTATTAAATGGCGAATTTTAGTCGTCAGAAAGAAAATTTATTGCATGAAAAGATGGTATCTCTACCCTTTTTCCTTGGTTTATCATTTTGTTACTGCCCTCAGAAACAGAATGTACGATTGGGGAATTTTTTCTTCTACGAAATTTAAAACTCCTATGATTGGCGTAGGAAATTTATCTGTAGGTGGCAGTGGAAAATCGCCTATGGTAATGTATTTGGCAGATTATCTTGCTAAAAATTTTAGAACAGGCGTTCTATCTCGTGGTTACGGAAGAAAAACCAAAGGTTATGGTATTGTAAATTACGACAGTAATTTTAAAATGGTGGGTGATGAAGCCATGCAACTCTTCGAAAGATTTAAAAACAGATTTGTCATCGGCGTTTGCGAAGACCGCGTTTTTGGAGCAAAAAAAATCATCGAAGACATGGATTTAGATGTACTTCTATTAGATGACAGCTACCAACACCGTAGAATAAAACCAGGTTTTAATATTCTGTTGACAGATTATAATGACCCGTATTTTAAAGATTTTGTTTTACCTGCAGGTAATCTTAGAGAGTCAAGACGTGGCGCAAAACGTGCTAACATTATTGTAGTGACCAAGTGTCCAGAAAATATTACCGAAGAAAAAAAACAATTCTATATTTCTAGAATTAAACCTAGATATTACCAAAAAGTGTTCTTCTCTACCATCAATTATGATGAAGAAATTTTCTGTTTTGACCCAAAATTGAAACTTCCAGATAATAACATGAGTTATTATGACATTCTCCTGATTACAGGAATTGCCAACCCCAAAACTTTTGTGGAAGAAGTAAAAAGATACAGTTCCAATGTAAAACACTTGCGATTCAAAGATCATCACAGTTTCACAACAGAAGACATTTCTCTCATCAAAAAAGAATATGAAAAACTTGGAGAATATAAATTGATTTTAACCACAGAAAAAGATTATGTTCGCTTAAAGGGTTTCGATTATTTAAGAGAAAAATTATATTATTGGCCGATTAATGTAGAAATAGACCGCGCAGAAGAATTTAATCAAATCATTCAAGATTATGTTAGAAAAAATTAAACAAACCGCCGAATTCATCCAAAATATCATTCAAGAAACTCCTGATTTCGCCATCGTTTTGGGTTCTGGTTTAGGCAAATTACAAGAAGAAGTAGAGGCCATTCACACTTTAGAATATCACGAAATTCCTAATTTCCCGCAAACTACAGTAGTAGGACACGGTGGAAAATTGATTTACGGGATTTTAGAAGGCAAAAAAGTATTGATGATGAGCGGTAGATTTCATTACTATGAAGGTCATTCTATGGAAACAGTAACTTTTCCTTTCAGAGTTTTTAAACTGTTGGGAATTCAGAATTTAATCGTTTCTAATGCTTCTGGAGGAGTAAATCCTAATTTCAGAGTGGCAGATATTATGATTATCGAAGACCATATCAATATGATGCCAGAACATCCGCTTCGTGGCAAAAACATTGATGAACTAGGGCCAAGATTCGTAGATATGAGCGAACCTTACAACCGAAAAATGATTGCAGTAGCAGAAGAAACCGCTAAAAATTTAGAAATTAAAGTGCACAAAGGTTGTTATCTTGCGCTACAAGGTCCTACTTTCGAAACGCCTGCGGAATACGGAATGGTAAGAGCCATTGGTGGTGATGCAGTAGGAATGAGTACCGTTCCAGAAGTGATTGTAGCAAAACACATGGGAATGGATTGTTTCGGTATTTCTATCATTACGGATGTTGGCGGCCCAGAAATCGCTTTCACCGTTTCTCATGAAGAGGTTTTACAAGCTGCCAATAAAGCAATGCCAAATGTGATTAAAATTGTAAAAGGCTTGGTGAAAAATTATCAATAAATGAATTTTTGCTTCGCAGTAAATTTTTAAAATATCACGCTTCATTTTTTTGAAGCGTTTTTTTTATGAAAATTCTATAACGTTACTATAAAATTCTGTAAAGACTTAATGGCAGTCTTAGCCTAATTTTGCTTCAAAGTAAAAAAGGAAAAAAATGAATACGTTTAGATTAGTTGCCTTTAAAGTAGCCTCTTTCCTTCTCAGAAGGAAAGATAACTATACCTAATCTAAATATTTTTCATAGGAAGCACCTCGATTTTCGAGGTGTTTTTTTTTGTTTCTAAGTTTTTAAAAAAAATTTACATACATAAGAAAATTATGTATATATTTGTAATGCATAATTTATATAGGTATGAAGAAAAACGCATTATATAAAGGAACTTTACAAAATATTATTCTGAAACTTCTCGCTTCAGAAGTAAAAATGTATGGTTATCAGTTGACGCAACGTGCTAAAGAACTTACAAAAGGTGAGCTGGAAATGACAGAAGGTGCACTTTATCCTTTGTTACACAAATTAGAAAATGAAGGAGTTATTTATTCTGAAATGCAACAAGTAAATGGTAGAGATAGAAAATATTATTTACTGACCGAAAAAGGCAAAAAACAACAAGCCTTACAAGAAGAAGAAATGAAATCTTACCTATTTAATCTGAATGCAATTTTTAATATTTAAAAACAACAACCATGATTACCAAAGAACAAAAACAAAAAATCATTTACGATTTATTGGCAAAAAATCTTCCATTAGATTTATTGGTAGAAATAAAAGACCACATGGAAGAGCAGCTAGAACACAAAATAGATATTGAAGAAAAGTCTTTTGAAATTGCTTATGATGAAGTTAAAAAATCTTGGGAAAAAGATTTGAAAATGGTTTACACTCTAAGTATTCCAAGAAAAAAAACTACAGTTTTTCATAAAAAAATAGTGAATAAAACAGAAAAAGAAATATTATTAAAAAGCTTAAAATATTTTTTACCATTTTTAGCCATAACTTTATTATTATCTCTCTATAGTAAAGAACTTACCCAAAACATATTTTTAGCTGTCTATTCTATCATAGGAATATCTGGTATCGTAACTGCTTTCTACTTTAATAACATATTAAAAACCGCTGGTCAAAGTGAAAAGAGAAATATTAGTATTTATCAGCGAGGTTCATTCTTGTTTTACTTTGGAGGTTTATATGTTTTTATTTTTAATCTTGTTGATTTCTATGAAAGATTCGATAGGTTTTACAGAGCTATAAGTGATCTATATTTTTTAGATTTTAAAAACTTTGAATTTTTTCCAATATTTTCTACCTATATATTTGTTTTTTTCTGGCTTTTCGGTTTATTCTATTTCTTAAACTATAGAAAAACAATTAAAGAACTTCAACAAAAAATAAATCTAAAACTCTAGAAATGTCTGCTTTTATCTTATACATTGTATTTTTTTTTTTGAAATTTTCCTAAAAAACTAATAAAATGACCGAATCACAACTCACAGAAATCCGTAATTATCTGCTCTCCAAAAAACTACCGATTGATATTCTCATCGAAGTAAATGACCATTTTATTTCTCAAATTTCAGATTTGCAGAGAGAAGAAAATTTGAGTTTTGAAGAGGCTTTTTTAAAAGTAAAAACAAGATGGAATTTTGAATTTATTATGGTTAGAAAAAACTTTTTTTCTTCAAAAAAAATCCCAAAAATAATTTACGAAATCAATAAAACTCAAAATATTAATAACTTTAAAAAGAGTTTTTATATTGTTCTCTCTTTTATTGCTTTAGAATTCATTACAGCAAAACTTTTCCCAGAAAATATTTATCTTCTTATCTTGTCATTATTATTCATAGTAATAGCGATTTACCCTTTAAGAATGATATCTCTATACATAAAACAGCAAAGATTGCTTTTTGAAAACAGAAGAAAAAATCCGATTATCAATAATTTTATACATCCTTTGCTTTCATTTGTTATTGGTTTTTCTTTAGATCAAATGATGCATTATCCAAAAAATACCAAACATCTTATTTATGATTTTATAAATTTTGGAGCTGATGAAAAAGTAAGCACAGCAATGTTTGTTTCTAACCTATTTTTTGGAATAATAATTCTTACATTTTATGTTTATGCCTTTCTTTCACTTGAAAAAAATGTAAAAAAACTTGAAAAATATAACCAATTTGTTTTATAAAATGTTTACAGATTCTCAACTCACAGAAATCCGCAATTATCTGCTCTCAAAAAAACTGCCGATTGATATTTTAATAGAAGTAAATGACCATTTTATTTCCCAGATTTCTGATATGCAAAGAGAAGAAAATTTGAGTTTTGAAGAGGCTTTTGAGAAAACTAAATTAATTTGGGATAAAGAATTGAAACCATATTATAATGGAGATTTGGATTTACTAGATAAAAGCAAATTATTAAGAACAATCAACCGAAACAATTTTTACTCTTTGGCAAAGAAAAGTTTTCTTTATACTATGTCAATTATTATAGCACTTATTTTTTTGTCTCTCATTCTAAAGTTTGAGATTTATAAATACGTTTTTGTAACAACAATTTGGATAGTAATCTCCAATCCGCTAATAAATTATTTTAGAAAAAGAGCAGATTTTGACCTTCATAAAAAATACACAAAAAATATTCTCATTTCAATACAAGAATACACTATGTTAAGCATCGGCGGAATTTATTTTTATTTTAAATTTTTAGTTGATGGATTCAAAGTAGCAGAGATGTTTAAAGAATTTTTCTACATTCAAAATTTTGAAAACTTCATATTTGGACTTTTTATCACATTTACTTTACTGTTTGTTAGTTTTTTATCTATTTTTTCTCAAAAAATCTATCTTTCAAAAATCGAAAAAGTAAAACCTTTCTTAAAGTATTTATAATATTCTCAAACCTTAAAGGATTTAAAATCCTTTAAGGTTTCATTTTTATAATAATTTTTTAAAATCCCCAATTCCTTATCTTTGTGTATGCAAATTCCACAGAGAAAAATCATACATGTAGATATGGATGCGTTTTACGCTTCTGTGGAACAGCACGATAATCCTGAACTTAAAGGAAAACCCATTGCAGTAGGCGGTGAACATAGAGGTGTAGTTGCCGCAGCAAGTTACGAAGCCCGAAAATTTGGCGTTCGTTCTGCCATGTCTAGCAAAATTGCCAAAGAAAAATGTCCGCATCTGATTTTTGTAAAGCCAAGATTTCATCGTTACAAAGAAATTTCACAAAAAATCAGAGAAATTTTTCATGAATATACTGATTTGGTAGAACCGCTTTCTCTAGACGAAGCCTATTTAGATGTTACCGAAAACAAAAAAAACATAGAATCTGCCAATGAAATAGCAAGAGAAATTCGTCAAAAAATTTTTGAAGAAACAGGACTCACTGCTTCTGCGGGAATTTCGGTGAATAAATTTTTGGCTAAAGTAGCTTCGGATATCAATAAACCCAACGGACAAAAAACCATTCATCCTACTCAAATTTTAGATTTTTTAGAAGAACTTCCGATTGAAAAATTCTACGGAATCGGGAAAGTCACAGCCAATAAAATGTACAGTTTACAGATTTTCAAAGGCAAAGATTTGAAGGCAAAATCTATGGAAGAACTGGCAAGACTTTTCGGGAAATCTGGAATTTACTACTATAACGTAGTTCGCGGAATCCATCACGGAGAAGTAAAACCTCACCGAATTCAAAAAAGTGTAGGTGTAGAACATACTTTTTGGGATGACATCAACGAAGATGAAGAACTTCACCAAAAACTAAAATCGCTAAGCGAAGAACTAGAATCTAGACTTTCAAAAAGAGAAATTAAAGGCAAAACCTTGACTTTAAAAATAAAATACAAGGATTTTTCTCAATACACCCGAAGCAAAACACAAGAAGTGTATTATGAAAACGCTGAAGATTTCTACGAAACTGCCCAAAAACTTTGGGAATTAAGACCTTACAATAAAGCTATTCGTTTATTAGGTTTATCACTTTCTAACCTCAACACAGAAGAGAAAAAACAAATTTCTGTACAACTCAAAATTCCTTTTGAAGAATTCGAAAAAGAATAATTATAAAATAATTCCCTGAAAATCTGTAAATTAATTTCGCTTCATCGTTCTAATTTTGCAATATCAAAAACAGAAATGATGAACGGAACCATGATTCAATATTTCCATTGGTACACAGAAGGCGATGGAAAACTTTGGGAAGAAGTACAACAAAACCCAGAATATTTAGCAGAACTTGGCATTACAATGGTTTGGTTACCACCTGCTTACAAAGCTAATGGTGGCGGATTTTCTGTGGGTTATGATCCCTATGATTTATTTGATTTGGGAGAATTTGACCAAAAAGGTGGAATTCCCACCAAATATGGAACCAAGAAACAATATATTTCTGCCATAAATGCACTTCGTGAAAAAGGAATTGGAACAATTGTAGATATTGTGCTGAATCACAAAGCTGGCGGTGATGAAAAAGAACGTTTCCAAGTGTACAAAGTAGACCCAAACAATCGACAGAACTTCATTTCTGAACCTTTTGAAATAGAAAGTTACACCAAATTCACTTTTCCGGGAAGAAATAAAAAATATTCAGATTTCGAATGGAATTTCACTTGTTTTACAGGCGTAGATTTTGCCGAAGGTGAAGAAGGAGATTTCATTTATCAAATTATTACCGAACATGGTGATGGTTGGGAAGAAATGACCAGCGATGAAAAAGGAAATTACGATTTTTTGATGTACAATGACATCGAACATCGCAATCCTCATGTAAGAGAAGAGCTGAATTATTGGGGAAAATGGTATCATGAAACCGTCGGTTTTAAAGGCGTTCGTTTAGATGCAGTGAAACATCAATCTCCAGAATTTTATAAAGAATGGCTTCAGTTATTACGAGCCAATACTGGTAAAAACCTCTTTGCAGTAGGAGAATTTTGGGCTCCTGGTGAATTGCCACTTTTAGAAAAATATATTGAAGAAACCGAAGGTTGTATGAGCCTTTTTGATGCTTCTTTGCATCATAATTTGCATACTGCTTCACAATCGGGAAGCGAATTTGATTTGCGAACTATTTTCGACAACACTTTGGTTCAATCTCAACCCAATTTATCAGTTACGGTGGTTGATAACCATGATACTCAACCTTTGCAAGCTTTAGAAGCTCCTGTAGAATCTTGGTTTAAACTGATTGCTTATGCATTAATTTTGCTGAGACAAGAAGGTTTTCCTTGTGTTTTTTACCCAGATTTATTTGGAGCCACTTACAAAGATTATGGAAGTGATGGCAATGAACACGAAATTTTTTTAGAAAAAGTAGACCGAATAGAAGAACTTTTGAAGTTGAGAAAAAATAATGCTTACGGAATGCAGAGAGATTATTTCGAAGATGCTAATTGCATCGGTTGGACTCGAGAAGGTGATGGCAAACATAATGGTTGTGCAGTAGTCATCAGCAATAAAGACCAATACGAAAAACCTATGGAAATGGGAACGCAATATGCTGGTCAGTATTTTTATGATGCATTAGGAAGTTTCGAACATACTGTTGAAATTGATGAAAATGGCTGGGGAAATTTTACCGTTCCCGCAGGAAATGTAAGCGTTTGGATTCCTGAATAGTCTATTTCAAAGCTTTTTTAACCTCTGAAAATTTCCCATCAATAGGTTCTGAAATTTTTAAACCGAGAATTTCCGCAACCAAAGGATAAACACATACATTCTGAAATTCATTGATTTCTGTTTGGTTTCTGAAAACATTTCCCCAAGCGTAAAAAGCAGCTTTCATTTCTGGTATTTTTCTAGGATTGTAGCCATGTTTTCCCGCAGAAGTAGATTTTCCTTTTTCTAAAAATATTTTTGGCGCATTTGGCACTAATAAAATCTGACCGATGCGGTTATATTTATCATCTTTCGTTCTATAATGTAGTTTTCTAGGAAATTTTTTGGTCAAAAAAACTTGGTAATCTTCAGTTTTTGAGTTTTTCAATTCACGATATGCTGATTTTACCTCATCAGGATTTTTAACCACCACTCTGAGTAAGGTTTGAGAATTATAAATATCAAATCTTTCTTTATTGAGAAGCATTTCTGGAATAGAAAGCGGATTTTCTTTATCAACTTTAATCATTCCGTGGTCTGAAACGAAGATGAAATTCACGTTTTTCAAACCCAATTGATTCACTTTTTTCACCAAATTTCCGATGGCGTTATCTACCAATTGTACAGATTTTTCGGCTTCTGGAGAATCTGGTCCAAATCGATGACCTGCTCCATCTACTTCTGGAAAATACAGTGAAATAAAGTGCGGACGAACATTTTCTGGCAATTTTAACCAGTTCACTACTTTATTAATTTTTTCTTCAGGTGAAAATTTTTCGTGGTAGTGATAATAGTATGTTGGTCTTGTTTTTCCAGCGTCACTTGCAGAACCAACCCATTGCAGAGAAGCGGTAACCATTCCTTGTTGCTCTGCCAAACTCCAAAGCGGAATTCCGCCGTACCAAGAACCATCTTCTGCATTTTCTTTTTTATTCATTGCATACGTTTCTTTTCTGGAGTAATCATAGAAAAAATTATCTACCAAACCGTGATGAGAAGGATATAAACCTGTAATAATAGACCAGTGATTTGGGAAAGTGATGCTTGGGTAACTTGGCAACATAGCTTTTGCTTTTACGCCTTCATTTGAAAATTTTTGAAGATTTTGAGCATTATATTTTTCGGTATAATCATATCTGTAACCGTCTGCAGAAATAAAAATAAGATATGGCTTTTCTAGTGCTTCTTTTGAATTAAATCTATTAGGAGTAATAACTTGGGCTGTATCAACCGCGAGATTTTGTTGAGCAAAAAAGAGAGAAAACAGAAAAATAGTGAAACCCGAAAATATTTTTTTCATTACAGATGATTTGCTACAAAAATACTCAGATTTGTCGAAATTCCATTGAACTAGAAATTAAAAAACCACTTCGAAAAGTGGTTTCATAATTTATAAATGATATTTTAAATTCAATCCGAAGAAAAAGTAAGCTTTTTTAGGTCCAGGATTTACATCTGCGTAATTAAGCAAATTGGTCGCTTTGTTATCATTATTATTATTTCCTACAAATAAAAAAGTATAGTTTTTTTGGTTCGTAAGATTATTTCCGATGGCAAAAACATCTACATCATATTTCCCGAATGTTTTTTTGTAACCTAATTTCATGTTCAGTAATGAATAATCTTTAACCAAATTTTCATTAGCAAAATCCGAATAAACTTTGCCTAAATAATTGAAAGTATTATTCAAATAAATTCCATATTTAGTATTGAAATCAATTCCGATGGCATATTTATCATCAGGAACTCCAACTACTTTTTTGCCCGAAAAATCAGTTCCGCTATTTACAAAATCAGTGTATTTAAAATCATAATGTGAATAATTGACAAATGGTGTAATTTTAGAAATAAAAGCAGATTCATTAGTATAATTATATCCTAAACTAAGTTCTAAACCTTTGTTTTTTTGATTTCCTGTATTAGCCCAATAACTGTACACATTATTGCTAGAATCTGTTCCGTTTAACTGTGTGAGTTTATTATTAACATTGATATTAAACAATGAAATTTGATAATCAAATTTGGTTTTCATCAATAAACCATGTACACTGAAATCCCACATTTTAGCTTTTTCGGCTTCTAAATCATCATTTATGGTGTTAATAGTTCCGCCAGAAACAAAAGAAGTAGAAGCAGTAGGTGCATTATAACCTTCGCTGTAACTCAAATTAAAAATCTGATTTTTCCATCTTTTTTGAACGGCAAAATGAGGAGTTGCCACCACTTTGTAATCTTTACTGAAAGATAAATCTTTATTATATCCAGGAACTAAACCGCCAAAAGCCAAAAGATCTTCTCGGTCATAATTTATTCTGTTCAAACTTACTCCAGCCAAAAACGTAAAATCCCAAGGTTTGTAGGTGAGTCTTTCGATTGCGAAATAATTGCTTTGGTTATTGTTATATTTAAAATAAGAACCTTTAGAAAGAGGCGACATTTCTAGTGGATTATTGGGATTGGTTCCTGTAAAACGATAATTAGAAATCTGTGAGCGAGAATTTTGAACTTCTGCTCCAAAATCTAATTGATTTGAAAAATTTCTCCATGTGTAAGAATGTTGGAAAGTCGTTCTAAAACCTACATTAGGACTGCTAGAAACCTCGAAAGCTTTATCTGCAATTCTGTCTTGATTGATGGAAGAATAGAAAACAGTAGTGGAATTTTTAAAATTTTTAGAAATTTCCCAAATGTGACCTAATCCTACTCTAGTAGAGTGAATTTTACTGCCAGAACCTTTGATTATGTAAGAAGGATTTCCGTTATCAATTCCTGCATAGTAATCGTTATAGGAAATTTGTCCAGACACTTTTTCATTGGAAAAGCCTTGACTTGCGAATAAAGTTATGCGCTGTTTCGGGTTTAATTTATATTCACCATTAATATTCACGAAATTTTTCAAGCCATTTCCACTTGGTCTGTAACCGTCAGTTTCTATGTGACCATAGTTTACATTCAAAGAATAGTTGGCGTCAGAAGAATTGAGCTGTGTTATCGACTGAAAATATTTGTGAGAACCCAACATGGTATTTTGGGCAATAGAAGTTCCTTTTTCGAAACTTGGTCTTGTATAAAATTTTACAGTTCCGCCAATTCCGCCTCCGTAAAAGGTAGAAGCAGGACCTTTAATCACTTCAATATTATTGACGTAAGAAAAATCTACATCATCTAATAATGTAACTCCTTCTGCATTGGTCAATGGCATATTGTTCCAATAAACTTTTACGCCCCAATTATTAAATTTTTGGTCATTCCCAAATCCTCTGATGACAATTCTCTGTCCGCCAATGTTTGTTCTTTTATCTACTTGAACACCCGAAATGGTAGAAAGAGATTGTTCTATAAGCGCAGAATTATTTCTATTAAGGTCTTCATCTGAGAGAATTTCTGTGGCTTGAGCATTTTTAGCGAATTCATTTCGCTCTTGATTTACTTTTTTACGTGCTTTTAAAGTAATTTGTTCGATGTTTTTTTCTGTAGCAGAAGTTTGTCCATAACTATATTGTGCAAACAATACAATCACTGCTAATAAAGTCTTTTTCATTAAAATCTATCGGTTAAAACTGATTAAAATATTGGATATAATATTGATTATTTCTTTGAATCTTGATAAAAGAAATAAAGAGAGGCTTTAAAACCTCTCTTTATGATTTATGAAACTTTATCTTGTTGATTAGTACGGGGTTTATATTGTAATTTTTTCAACTTAAAAATTTTTGTTTTCTTAGTCTTTGTATTATAATATTCTATCCCAAAACTATTTTTCTCAATAGGATTCTTGAGTTCAATTTCTTTGTCTATTCCTTCAGAAATTCTGGATTTTAATTCTATTGTTTTTTCTTTTTCTTCTACTTCTACATTGAATTTTTTATCATTAATCAAAAAATGTTTTATCTGTAGATTTTTAGAAGTTTCTTTGTCAATTACCATCATAAAATCCTTTCCTCTAACGTCTTTTACTCCACCAAACCAATTGGTGTAATAAGCTTCTACGATGATGATATCCTTTTTACAAGAAAAAGAAAAGAATAGACTGATCAAAAGAAATAAAAATAGCTTTTTCAAGTTCTAATTTTTTTTTAAAATTTATCTTACAATAAGTTTAGAAGAGAAAATGTGTTCACCTTCTTTTTCAACTTTTACGATGTAATGTCCTTTCGGTAGACTTGGTGAGATTTTTTCTTCTGCATTCACTCCATTTTTAGTGAAAACTAATTTCCCTGAAATATCAAAAACATTTACGGTAACGTTCTTGTGTTTTGCATTAATTTTCAAGTAGAAATCTCCTCTTGTAGGATTAGGATATACTCTGTAGATTTCTTCTACTGAAGTTTCTGTAGTTGCGAGATTGGTATCATTCATAGTTGTGAATATACCTCTACCATAAGTAGAAGCTAAGACAGTTCTCGTACTTGGTCTATAGTCTAAATTGGTGATTCTTACGTTTCCTAAACCATTTGTATATTGAGACCAAGTTGGCGTAGCACTTAGGAAATTGGTAGTTCCCCAAACTCCTAATTCTGTACCTAGAATCACTTCATTTTTATTTTCTGGATTCATCAAAGCACTTCTAATTGGCATATCTGGTAGATTTCCTTCTTTGCTATTCCAAGTTGTCCCTCCATCTGTAGTATAGAAAACACTATCAGTATTATAATTAGAAATGGTAACGATGATTTCATTATCATTGGTCCCGTACTGAATATCAGAAATTGCTCCTACGAAAGGAACTGTGAGTTCTGAAATTTGATAAATTCCTGTATTAGCATAAGTAATTTTAAAAAGTCTACCATTATCAAATCCTACCATAAGTGTTGTATATGCTGTTTGATAAGGTGAAGTAGCTAAATAAGAAACATCTTCATCTGTAAAATTACCTAATATAATTTTACTTCTTCCTAAATTAATTGGATTAGTTGATAAACCATCAACTCTATTTAATGTAATCTCTTTTGTAGTATTATCTTTATTTCCGTAAGAATAAAATATATCTAAATTTCTATCTAATGCAGCTTCATTTATAAAATGTCCTAAATCATTATCTGGAGTTAATAATAGGTCAACGTAGCTGTTACTTGCAGCGTGATATAGATAATGATTATTATAAACATAGCTATTAATTTTATAAAGGTTATTATCATCAAACTCTACAAATGCACCATCTCCACCATCATAATAAGCATCTGAGTAAAGATTATTTGCTAATGGAGCTCCTGTAAATCTTCTTGTTCCGTTATCTTGAGCACCTGCTAAAATTTCTTCTGAGGAATTGGTCTTTGTAGGGTTCATTTTTGCATCATAGAATTGGGTAACATTGTATCTGTTATTTCTTACTGAAATTCCTGTATTAGTGGCAATATTAGTTTTATTAGCACAGAAATATATTCCACCATCATTTCCAAATGCAATCTGGCTACTATTTTTAGGATTGAAAACTATAGCATGCTGGTCAGCATGAACTTGAGAAACCAAAAGGGTAGCCAATTGATTATTATTAGACCATTTAGAAATTTGAGTCCACGTAGAACCAGAATTGGTACTTCTAAATAAATCAATACCTCCTACATAAACCGTAGCATCATTGGTTGGATCTGTTACAATTACCAAATCATAGAAACTTTGGCCTCTGGTAAAATCATTGGCAGGAATTCCTGTATCTTTATCTTGTGGAAGAGTAACACCAGAATTCACTACATTACTAGCTGCCCATGTAGCACCTGTATTTGTAGTTTTAATGATTCTCACAGGTTCTGTAGTCCCACTTCCCTGAAGTAAACCATAAGCTACAGCACCGTTTGTCTTAGAAAGTGCAATTTGTACTCTAGAACCTTGCAAGTTTGCATTATAAACATTGGTAAAATTTACACCATCAGTAGATCTATATATTCTACCTCCAGTTGGTAAAGAAGTTCCAAATAAAGAACCTCTTGTAGAAACCCAAACAGAATTATCTGCTCCAATTTCTATCTGTTGAATATTATATCCAATATTAGCTCCGGTGTGTGCAATTAAATTGCCTCCTACTTTAGTAAAATTAGCTCCTGCATCAGTAGATTTATAAAGCCCTGATTGATATAGCCCATGAAATCCTTCATTATAACCTCCACTTACTCCCGCATAAACTTCGGATACACCTCCATTGTTTCTTACTTTAATGTCATTCACATAGAAATAACCATTTCTAATTCCTTGTGAGTTATAAGTAATTGCTGGTGCAAAAATTTGTGTCCAAGTTGCACCTCCATTTGTAGTTTTCCAAATACCAGCTCCTACATTATCTTGTGTAGAAGATTCACCAGTTCCCACATACATAATTTGTGGATTATTAGGATCTGCAGCAATACATACTACAGAAAGATTTGCCCAAAAATCATTAATTGGTGACCATTCAGAAGAGGCATTGGTAATATCATTATTCACCCATAATCCTCCTGAAACACCACCAGCAAAAACTCTTTTTCCAGTAGCATCATTTGGATCAAATAAAATTGCCCTAGTTCTTCCTCCTACACTATATGGCCCTCTCTCAAACCATTGCGTGTTATTAATAGAGTTCATTCTTTGATTGGAATTAGAAATAATATTTCCTAGAAAAGAGATATTTTGTTTTGGGGCATATTTTCCAGATTTAATTTCATTATTTAGTTTCACTAAACTCTGAAACTTATTTTCGCCAGTTACTGGATCAATCGTATTTTTTAAATCTCTGATGTTATATTCTTTTGGTGGAACTTGTCCATCAGATTTTAATTTGCTGGCATTATTTTCTATATTCTTAATGTGACTTTCGAGAGTAGCTCTTCTTTCATTAAGAGTTTGCGAATAAACATTACTTACAAATAGTAAAAGTAAAAAAGGAAATAAGTATATTTTTTTCATTTGAAATTTTTTACGAATATAAAGACTTTTTTTTCAAAAAAAAATCCTAGCCATTTTAAAATGACTAGGATTTAGAATATTTTATTAAGTTTTGATTATGCTTGAGCATTACCAGCACCTACTACGAAAGGCTCTACTTCTTTGATTTCTCCGAATTGAGCTTCATAGTTTTGGATATTTTGTTGAAGAGCAGCTAAAACTCTTTTTGCATGAAGAGGAGCAAGTATTACTCTGCTTCTTACTTGAGCCTGCTGAACTCCTGGCATTAATTGAATGAAATCTAATACAAACTCAGATGGAGAGTGGTTTACTAATGCAAGGTTGCAATAAGCTCCAGCTGCTACCATTTCGTTTAATTGAATATTAATGTTTTGATCTTGGTTTTGGTTGTTATCCATTTGTATAAGTTTTAATAAGTTAATATTTTACATTCAAAAAAAAAGAAGGTTTAAAGAACAGTAAAACTGTCTTTAAACCTTACATTCATATTAATTTAAATCTTCGAATTCTTTTTTAGAACCCACGATTACACTTTGATAATCTTTAAGACCTGTACCTGCAGGAATTCTGTGACCTACGATTACATTTTCTTTAAGACCGTTTAGTTCGTCTACTTTACCAGACACTGCTGCTTCGTTTAGAACTTTAGTAGTCTCTTGGAATGATGCTGCAGACATGAAAGACTTAGTCTGTAAAGCTGCTCTGGTAATACCTTGTAATACAGGCGTTGCAGTTGCAGTAAGTGCTTCACGAACTTCTACTAATTGAAGGTCTTCTCTCTTCAGTTTAGAATTTTCGTCTCTCAATTCTCTAGCGGTAATCATTTGACCAGCTTTGAAAATTTTAGAATCTCCTGGTTCAGTTACAACTTTCAATCCGAAAACTCTGTTGTTTTCTTCAAGGAAATCATATTTATGTTCTAGACTGTTTTCAAGGAATTGGGTATCACCTCCGTCTACAATTTCTACTTTAGTCATCATCTGTCTTACGATGATTTCGAAATGCTTATCGTCAATTTTTACCCCTTGTAAACGGTAAACTTCTTGAATTTCGTTTACTAAGTACTCTTGAACAGCTGTTGGACCTTTGATTCTTAAGATATCATCTGGTGTTACAGAACCGTCAGAAAGTGGCGAGCCAGCTCTCACGAAGTCGTTTTCTTGAACTAAGATTTGATTAGAAAGTTTTACTAAATATTTCTTAATCTCACCCGTTTTAGATTCTACGATTAATTCACGGTTACCTCTCTTAATTTTACCATAAGAAACTACCCCGTCAATTTCTGTAACTACAGCAGGATTAGAAGGATTTCTCGCTTCGAATAATTCGGTTACTCTTGGTAAACCTCCTGTGATATCCCCTGCTTTTGCAGATTTTCTAGGAATTTTGATTAAGACTTTACCCGCCTTAATTTTTTCACCATCATTTACCATTAAGTGAGCTCCTACTGGTAAGTTGTATGCTTTTTGCTCAACTCCTTTAGAATCTACCACTTTCAAGGTAGGAATGGCTTTCTTATTTCTAGATTCTGAGATTACTTTTTCTTCGAAACCTGTTTGTTCGTCGATTTCCAATTGGAAAGAAACCCCTTGAATAATATCTTCGTATTCTACTTTACCAGCAGTTTCTGCGATGATAACCGCGTTATATGGATCCCATTTTGCAATAAGGTCTCCTTTTTTCACTTTATCACCAGGTTTTACAGAAAGTGCAGAACCATAAGGTACGTTTGCTACCATTAATGGAGTTCTCGCTGCATTATCTGCTACTAAACGGAATTCTGTAGAACGAGAAATTACGATATCTGCTTCATTACCGTTTTCATCTTCAGAAATAATGGTTCTTAATTCGTCAAATTCTACGATACCATCTCTCTTAGCAACGATAGTAGGATTTTCTGAAACGTTTCCTGCAGTTCCCCCTTGGTGGAAAGTTCTCAGTGTAAGCTGAGTACCTGGTTCCCCAATTGATTGTGCCGCAATTACACCTACAGCTTCTCCCATGTGAATCATCTTACCTGTAGCTAGGTTTCTACCGTAACATTTAGCACAGATACCTTTTTTAGCTTCACAAGTTAATGGTGAACGAACTTCTACGGTTTCTATACCCGCTTCTTCTACTTTTTTAGCAAGCTCTTCGTTAATTAACTCATCTGCATGAACTAAAATTTCGTCGTTTTCTGGGTTATAGATGTCGTGAAGAGAAACTCTACCAAGAATTCTTTCTGATAGTTTTTCTACGATTTCATCATTTTTCTTCAATGCAGCTACTTCTGTACCTCTTAATGTACCACAATCATCTTCTGTAATGATTACGTCTTGAGCTACGTCTACTAATCTTCTTGTTAAGTAACCAGCATCCGCAGTTTTAAGAGCGGTATCCGCAAGACCTTTACGAGCACCGTGGGTAGAGATAAAGTATTCCAAAATTGATAAACCTTCTTTAAAGTTCGCAATAATTGGGTTTTCGATGATCTCTGCTCCTACTGCACCAGCTTTTTGTGGTTTTGCCATCAAACCTCTCATACCAGATAACTGACGAATCTGTTCTTTAGAACCCCTCGCTCCAGAATCTAGCATCATATATACAGAGTTGAATCCACCTTGGTCAGATTTCATTCTGCTCATAATCATCTCAGTAAGACCAGCATTGGTATTGGTCCAAACGTCAATTACTTGGTTATAACGTTCTGTATCTGTGATAAGACCCATGTTATAGTTCCCTTTAATCTCGTCTACTGTTTCAATTGCTTGAGCAATCATTGTTTTCTTTTCTGCTGGTACTACAATATCAGCTAATGAGAAAGATAGACCGCCTTTGAAAGCGTTCATATAACCAAGATTTTTCATATCATCAAGGAACTTCACGGTAGTTGGGAAATCTGTATCTGCTAAGATTTTACCAATTACGTTTCTTAATGATTTTTTAGTCAATAATTCATCAATATAACCTACTTGTTTAGGAACAATTTGGTTAAATAAAATTCTACCAACTGTAGTATCTTGAAGTTTAGTTACGATTTCTCCTTCTTCTGTTTTAAATGGAAGTCTACATCTTACTTTAGCGTTAAGAGAAACTTGACCTTCAGAGTAAGCAATTTCTACTTCTTCTGGAGAATAGAATACTAAACCTTCACCTTTTACCTTGTGCGTTTCTGTAGAATGCGCTTCTTTGGTCATGAAATATAGACCAAGAACCATGTCCTGAGAAGGTACGGTAATAGGAGAACCATTAGCTGGGTTCAAGATATTCTGAGAACCTAACATTAATAACTGAGCTTCTAGAATTGCTTCTGGGCCTAATGGTAAGTGTACCGCCATCTGGTCACCATCGAAGTCGGCGTTGAATGCCGTAGTTACTAACGGGTGAAGTTGGATAGCTTTACCTTCAATCATTTTAGGCTGGAACGCTTGGATACCCAATCTGTGAAGGGTAGGTGCACGGTTCAATAGAACTGGGTGACCTTTCATCACGTTTTCTAGAATATCATAAACTACTGGTTCTTTTCTATCAATAATTCTTTTAGCAGATTTTACTGTTTTTACAATACCTCTTTCAATTAGCTTTCTAATGATAAATGGTTTGTAAAGTTCTGCTGCCATATCTTTAGGGATACCACACTCGTGTAATTGTAAGTTAGGACCTACAACAATAACCGAACGTGCAGAATAGTCTACCCTTTTCCCTAATAAGTTCTGACGGAAACGACCTTGTTTACCTTTTAATGAATCTGAAAGGGATTTCAATGGTCTGTTAGATTCTGATTTTACAGCAGATGATTTTCTAGTGTTATCAAATAATGAATCTACCGCTTCCTGAAGCATACGCTTCTCATTTCTCAAAATAACTTCTGGAGCTTTAATCTCTAAAAGTCTCTTTAGACGGTTGTTTCTAATGATAACTCTTCTGTATAAATCATTTAAATCTGATGTAGCGAATCTACCACCATCTAGTGGAACTAATGGTCTTAATTCTGGTGGAATTACAGGAAGAACACGCATTACCATCCATTCTGGGCGGTTAATCATTCTGGTATTAGCACCTCTAAGAGCTTCTACTACAGATAATCTTTTTAATGCTTCAGTTCTTCTTTGTTTAGAAGATTCATTGTGAGCTTTGTGACGAAGATCGTAAGAAAGAGCATCTAAATCAATTCTCTTTAACAATTCTTCCACAGCTTCAGCACCCATTTTAGCAACAAATTTGTTAGGGTCTGTATCTTCTAAATATTGATTTTCGATAGGAAGGGTTTCTAAAACATCTAGATATTCTTCTTCTGTTAAGAATTCTTTGTCTTCGAAATCAGAACCGTCTGCTTTTTTAGCGATACCTTGTTGGATTACTACATATCTTTCGTAGTAGATAATCATATCTAATTTCTTAGAAGGTAATCCTAAAAGGTAACCAATTTTGTTTGGAAGTGAGCGGAAATACCAGATGTGAGCAACTGGAACCACTAAATTAATGTGTCCAATTCTCTCTCTACGTACTTTTTTCTCGGTAACTTCTACACCACAACGGTCACAAACGATGCCTTTGTATCGAATTCTCTTATATTTTCCACAAGCACATTCGTAATCCTTTACAGGACCGAAGATTTTTTCGCAGAATAAACCATCTCTTTCTGGTTTGTGAGTTCTATAGTTAATCGTTTCTGGTTTTAGTACCTCTCCTTTTGACTCTTGAAGAATGATTTCAGGAGAAGCTAAACCGATGGTGATTTTACTAAATCTACTTGTTTTATTTTTTGACATAATCTGTTCAAATAAAAATTAAAAAAATGAGGATTACTCTTCCAATCTTATATCAAGACCTAGACCTTGTAATTCGTGTAACAATACGTTGAAAGATTCTGGAATACCAGGTTCTGGCATAGCCTCACCTTTTGCGATTGCTTCATACGTTTTCGCTCTACCGATTACGTCGTCTGATTTCACGGTTAAGATTTCTCTCAAGATGTTAGACGCTCCGAATGCTTCTAGAGCCCAAACCTCCATCTCTCCGAATCTCTGACCACCGAATTGTGCTTTACCTCCTAATGGTTGCTGAGTAATTAATGAATAAGGACCGATAGAACGTGCGTGCATTTTATCATCTACCATGTGTCCTAGTTTCAACATATAAATTACCCCAACTGTAGCAGGCTGAGTAAATCTCTCACCAGTACCACCATCATATAAATAAGTACTTCCGTAGATAGGAAGACCTGCTTTTTCGGTGTATTCTGTGATTTGTTCTAAGCTTGCACCATCAAAGATAGGAGTAGCAAATTTTAATCCTAATTTTTTACCAGCCCATCCTAAAACGGTTTCGTAAATCTGACCGATGTTCATACGAGAAGGTACACCTAGTGGATTCAATACGATATCTACTGGAGTTCCGTCTTCTAAGAATGGCATATCTTCTTCTCTTACGATTCTAGACACGATACCTTTGTTACCGTGACGACCTGCCATTTTATCACCTACGTTTAATTTACGTTTTTTAGCGATGTATACTTTAGCTAGTTTAATGATACCTGCTGGTAGTTCGTCTCCGATAGAAATAGCATATTTCTCACGGTTTTTAACCCCTTGAATATCATTATATTTAATTTTATAATTATGAATTAATTGTTTAATTAAATCATTTTTATCAGCATCTACAGTCCAATCTGCACCACTTACGTTTACATAATCTTCTACAGATTGAAGAAGTTTAAGCGTAAACTTAGCTCCTTTTGGAATGATTTCTTCTTCTAAGTCGTTATTTACACCTTGAGAAGTTTTACCATTAACAAGAGTATTTAATTTTTCAAGAAGGGTATTTCTTAATTCATCGAATTGAGCTTTGTATCTGTTTTCGATTTCTTCAAGTTTTAACTTCTCTTCAGTTCTTTTCTTCTTGTCTTTGATGTTTCTTGAGAATAATTTTTTGTTGATAACAACACCTCTTAGTGAAGAGTCTGCTTTTAATGAAGCATCTTTTACATCACCAGCTTTGTCACCAAAGATTGCTCTCAATAGTTTTTCTTCTGGTGTAGGATCTGATTCACCTTTTGGAGTAATTTTACCAATTAAGATATCACCAGGTTTCACTTCTGCACCAATTCTAATCATACCGTTTTCATCAAGGTCTTTCGTAGCCTCTTCAGAAACGTTAGGAATATCTGCAGTCAATTCTTCCATACCTAGTTTGGTATCTCTTACCTCTAGTGAATACTCATCTACGTGTATAGAAGTAAACCAGTCTTCTCTTACTACTTTCTCGTTGATTACAATCGCATCCTCGAAATTATACCCTTTCCAAGGCATGAAGGCTACAGTAAGGTTTCTACCAATAGCTAATTCTCCTTTTTCGGTAGCGTAACCATCACAAAGCACTTGTCCTTTTACTACGGTATCACCCACTCTTACGTTTGGTCTAAGAGTAATGGTAGTAGATTGGTTGGTTTTTCTGAACTTAGTTAAGTTATATGTTTTAGTAGCAGATTCGAATTGTACTAAATCCTCATCTTCACTTCTTTCGTATTTAATTACGATTTTGTCTGCATCTACATATTCTACTACACCATTTCCTTCAGCATTAATTAAGATTCTAGAATCTGTAGCCACTTGTTTTTCTAAACCTGTACCTACGATTGGAGCTTCTGGTTTTAACAATGGAACAGCCTGACGCATCATGTTAGATCCCATCAATGCACGGTTCGCATCATCATGCTCCAAGAAAGGAATTAAAGATGCAGAAATACCAGCAATCTGGTTAGGTGCAATATCTAATAAGTCTACTTGACTAGGCTCTACTACTGGATAGTCACCATCTAAACGAGCAATAACTCTCTCTGTATTAAATGTTCCATCGTCTGCTAAATCTACGTTTGCCTGTGCAATTACTTTACCTTCTTCGTCTTCTGCATTTAAGAAAATTGGAGCAGCAGAGAAATCTACTTTACCATTTTCTACTTTTCTATAAGGTGTTTCAATGAAACCTAAAGTATTGATTTTAGCATAACAACCTAATGAAGAAATCAAACCGATATTTGGTCCTTCTGGAGTTTCAATCGGGCAAATTCTTCCGTAGTGAGTATGGTGAACGTCACGAACCTCGAAACCTGCTCTTTCTCTTGATAAACCACCAGGTCCTAAAGCTGAAAGTCTTCTCTTGTTAGTGATTTCAGACAATGGGTTGGTTTGGTCCATAAACTGAGAAAGCTGGTTGGTACCAAAGAATGAATTGATTACCGAAGTTAACGTTTTAGCATTTACTAAATCTAGTGGCGTAAAGATTTCGTTATCTCTTACGTTCATTCTTTCTTTAATTGTTCTCGCAATTCTAGAAAGACCTACACCAAATTGCCCTGCTAATTGCTCACCAACAGTTTTAATTCTTCTGTTTGATAAGTGGTCTATATCATCTACTTCAGTTTTAGAATTAGCTAATTCTATTAAGTGTCTTACGATAGAGATAATATCTTCTTTAGTAAGAACTTCTGTAGTAGTAGGGATATTAAGTCCTAATTTTTTGTTCAATCTGTAACGACCAACTTCACCTAATGAATATCTTTGTTCAGAGAAAAATAATTTTTCGATAATTCCTCTTGCGGTTTCTTCATCTGGTGGATCTGCGTTACGTAACTGACGATAAATGTATTCTACCGCTTCTTTTTCTGAGTTGGTAGGGTCTTTTTGTAATGTATTTTGAATGATAGAGAACTCACCGCTATTTTCGTTGTGGATTAAGATAGACTTAACACCAGCATCCAAAATAAGGTCAAGATGTTCTTTTTCAAGAATCGTTTCTCTATCAAGAATAATTTCATTTCTTTCGATAGAAACTACCTCACCAGTATCTTCATCTACGAAATCTTCGAACCAAGTATTCAATACTCTCGCTGCTAAAGTTCTACCTTGAACTTTTTTAAGATTCGCTTTAGACACTTTTACTTCTTCTGCTAAGTCGAAAATCTGAAGAATTTCTTTATCAGACTCATAACCGATTGCTCTAAGTAATGTAGTTAAAGGTAATTTCTTTTTACGGTCAATATACGCATACATTACGTTGTTGATATCCGTAGTAAATTCCATCCAAGATCCTTTGAAAGGGATAATTCTTGAATAGTACAATTTAGTTCCATTAGCGTGATAAGTTTGCCCGAAGAAAACACCTGGAGATCTATGCAACTGTGTTACAATTACACGTTCTGCACCATTAATGATGAATGAACCAGAAGGCGTCATATAAGGAACTGGACCTAAATATACATCTTGAATTACAGTTTGGAAATCTTCGTGTTCCGGGTCTGTACAGTATAGTTTAAGTCTTGCTTTTAGAGGAACTGAATAGGTAAGTCCTCTTTCCACGCATTCGTCAATAGAATAACGAGGAGAATCTACCAAATAATCTAGAAATTCTAAAACGAATTGGTTTCTAGAGTCTGTGATAGGAAAATTTTCTTGAAAAGTCTTGTAAAGACCTTCATTCAATCTGTCCTCAGGAAGTGTATCTAACTGAAAAAACTCTTTGAAAGATTGTAACTGGATATCTAAGAAATCTGGTGTTACAACGTTACCTTTCGCAGAAGAAAAGTTAATTCTTTGATTTTCCTGAGCGCTTGTAATAGCTTTTGATTTACTCATAAAATGGTAAGAAAAGTTGGGTTAAAAAATATTTTACTTTATTTTAAAAAATATCAGAATAGTTGGGTGTTTGATGTTGGATGTCAGATGTTTTACATCTAGCCTCCCGCATCTAGCTTCCTACATTTCTAACTGCAACACTGGTATATCTTTTCACAGTGTAGTGCAAAATATTTTTATTTTAGAAATTAATAATTTTCAAATAATTGAAAATCAACAAGTTAAATGTTTTGAAAAATTTAACTCTTAAAATAGACATAGACCTACCCAATTCTGGGAAGGTCTAAGTCTTATTTGGTGTAAATAGATTATTTTAATTCTACTTCTGCACCAGCTTCTTCTAATTGTTTCTTAAGAGCTTCAGCTTCGTCTTTAGAAGCACCTTCTTTAATAGCAGTTGGAGCACCATCTACCATATCTTTAGCTTCTTTAAGACCAGCACCAGTTAAATCTTTTACTAATTTAACGATAGCTAATTTAGAAGCACCAGCTGATTTAAGGATTACGTCGAATTCAGTTTTTTCTTCAGCAGCATCAGCAGCTCCACCAGCAGCTACAACTACAGCAGCAGCAGCAGGCTCAATTCCGTACTCATCCTTAAGGATAGCAGCAAGTTCGTTTACGTCTTTTACAGTTAAGTTTACTAGCGTTTCAGCTAAATTTTTTAAATCTGACATTGTATTAATGTTTAAATTGTTGAACGATTTATGTTATTTTTTTGAGTGTCTATTGAGACGGTTTAATTATTCAGCAGCAGGAGCTTCACCTTCAGCTGCAGGAGCTTCTGGAGTTTCTTCTGTTGCAGGAGCTTCTACTTCTGGAGCAGCTTCTACAGCTGGAGCTTCTTCAGTTTTAGCACCTTTTGCTTCTTCTTTATTTTCTAAAGCAGAAATTAATCTTTGGATAGGAGATTGAAGTAATCCGATGATTTCACCAATCATTTCTTCTCTAGACTTGATATTTGCAAGAGTATCTAGGTTGTTATCTCCAACGTAGAACGTTTCTTGTAAATAAGCAGACTTAAGAGCTGGGAAAGCTTCTTTCTTTCTGAATCCTTGAATTAATTTAGCAGGAGCGTTTGCAGTTTCTGCGATCATTACAGCAGTATTCCCTTTGAAAGTTGGGAACATTTCTGAATAATCTACACCTTCAATTTGCTCCATAGCCTTTTGTAATAAAGTATTCTTTACTACTTTAAGCTTAATATTATTTTTAAATGCTTGTCTTCTAAAATCTGAAGTCTGAGCAGCATTCAATCCTTCAAGATTTGCTACATACACTACTTTAGCGTCTTGTAACATATCTTTAATCTCTTGTATTACTAATACTTTTTCTTCTTTTGTCATTGTCTTTCAGATTTTAGTTAACAGATTTAGTATCAATTGCAATCCCCGGACTCATTGTAGAAGAAAGATAGATAGATTTTACGTAAGTACCTTTAGCAGCAGTAGGCTTAAGCTTAATTAATGTATGAATTAATTCAGCAGCGTTTTCTTTCAATTGTTCTGGAGAGAAAGAAACTTTACCAATACCAGCGTGTACAATACCGTATTTATCTACTTTGAAATCAATTTTACCAGCTTTTACTTCTGCAACAGCTTTACCTACTTCCATAGTTACAGTACCTGATTTAGGGTTTGGCATTAAACCTCTAGGACCTAAAATTCTTCCTAATGGACCTAATTTACCCATTACAGCAGGCATAGTAACAATTACGTCTACATCTGTCCAACCGTCTTTGATTTTTTGTAAATATTCATCAAGACCTACATAATCAGCACCAGCTTCTTTAGCTTCTGCTTCTTTATCTGGAGTTACTAACGCTAATACTTTAACATCTTTACCAGTTCCGTGAGGAAGAGATACTACACCTCTTACCATTTGGTTTGCTTTTCTAGGATCTACCCCTAATCTAACTGCAAGGTCAACAGAAGCATCAAACTTAGCATAGTTTAATTCTTTTACTAATGCAGAAGCTTCATCAAGGTTATACACCTTGTTTTTCTCTACTTTGCTCGCAACTTCTTTTTGCTTTTTCGTTAATTTTGCCATTTCAATAAGTTTTAAGCGTTAGACGGTTTAGTTCCAGTTACTCTCAATCCCATAGATCTTGCAGTTCCTGCAACCATTGATAATGCAGAATCCATTGTAAAGCAGTTCAAATCAGCCATTTTATCTTCAGCGATTTTTTTCACTTGTTCCCAAGATACTGAACCTACTTTTACTCTGTTTGGTTCTCCAGAACCTCCTTTTACCTTAGCAGCTTCCATTAATTGGATTGCAGCTGGTGGAGTTTTAATTACGAATTCGAAAGACTTATCTTCGTAAACAGTAATTAGAACCGGTAAAACTTGCCCTGGCTTGTCTTGTGTTCTTCCATTAAATTGTTTACAAAACTCCATAATGTTTACCCCAGCAGAACCTAAAGCAGGACCAACTGGTGGTGAAGGGTTAGCAGCGCCACCTTTCACTTGGAGTTTCACCATTTTAAAGACTTTTTTAGCCATTTTTTAATTTTTAAAAATTTTTAATTTATGAATGTGGAAGCATTTATAAATCAGCAAGTTAGATTATCTCACCTTCCTAACTTACTTTTTGTGGGTGCAAAATTAAGATTTTTTTTTGAATCTGCAAGTGTAAATTGCTGAAATTTAAAAAGATAATTGGAATTTCAATCAAACAGTTAAGATGGGATTACTTTTTATTATTTGTCTTTTTCTTTTAATTTAAAAAATTAATACCCAATATTTTGTTCTGCTGAAAAATAAAAATGTGAAACGATTACTTTTTTATCGCTTTAATCAACTCAATTCTACCATCTAATGACTTAACCAATATCATATAAACGCCTGAGTCTAAATTATGAACATCAAATACATCAGAAATAGTTTTCCCTAACCATTCTTTTAGTCTTTTCCCATTTAAATCATACAAAGTTACAGAATGAATTTTTGCATTATTATAATTCATTATTTTAAAACTGTCAACAACAGGATTAGGATATATTTTAAACAATGGATTCTTGTCATTATTAACAAAGTTAATTTCATTTAACCCCAAATTTAAATTGGAAAGATCTGCAACGTATAATTCTTGTCCCGAGTTTCTAATATTTGGTATTTCAGAAAAACTTGATGAAAAAAAGAGTTTTGAATCAGTAGTTGCTATATCATTAAGATAGCTTGTTCCTTCTGCAGAAATACCATTCACATATATACTTAAAGGTCTTGTTCCCATGCTTGTTCCATTACTAATCCATATTTTATTATTTTGATATTCTTTACCAGCAAAGAAAATATTTTTATTTAAGCATTTAAGACTTCCAAAATTGGAATTAGGACTATTAAGAATTTCCTCTAAATTTCTTCCATCTGTAGTGATGAAAATCTTATTTCCATTTTTTATAAATAACTTATCATCACATATTGTAAACTCCAAATTCGAAGATGAATAATTGTTTAAAAGATTGGAAAAAAGTTTCGTGCCTTCAATTGTTCCATCTGTAGAATAAAGTTTAAAAAGATTATCTCCCACTAATTTTGCATAAAAATATAATTTGTCTTTATATACCCCTACATACTTTGTACTATACTCGTTTTGATATATTGGCTCAATGCTTATTTCTGATATATTAGTAAGAGTAATATCAGTATTAGGATTATTTCCATCCGAGGACATCAGTTTTGAATATGCAGAAGTCCCCCAATAGTTACTATAACGATAAACATAAATCAACCTATTATTTACACTCCCAATAACATTAGGAAAAACATTAACATTTGCTTCATTATATATGGTTTTGAATAATTTGGTTCCTGAAGCTGTTCCATCAGTTTTTGCAATGGAATATGTATAAGTATTGTTGACTAGATTATTATAAGTTGAATAAAAAATTTCATTATTTACTTTTGCATAATTTGGTGACTCTACATTAATTTCGCTTAAGTGTTTGGTTCCTCCTTCAGTACCATCACTAATCCATAAATTAGATCTCGAAAAAGTGACAGGATTTAATGCTGCAAATAAAACTCTTTGATTATCTAGCCTCATGTAGTAAGGATCAAAATTTAATGACTCATTATAATTAGATATATTTTTAAGTATTTTAGTACCCTCTTTTGTTCCATCTGTTACGCATGGTTCATATCCCGCTCCATCAGTACATCTGTAATAAATTTTGTCATTGTTTTTAAAAAATTTATTATTATCACCATTATAAGCAGTATCTCCTCCCATATTAACATTTTTCAATGCATACGTTCCATCAATAGTACCATCAGAAGTGAAAATTTCAAAACCGTTCGTATTGTCAGTACCGAAATAAATAAGTTTTCCATTTAGAGTCTCCGTGGTAAAATAATTGATACTATTACCCAAATGATTCAGATCCTCAAATAATGTTGTTTTATTATTGTAAAAATCATAGTTGTATAATTCAACACCATAATAAGCGGTCTTTGCATTCATCAATAATTTATTATCATAATCTAATAAATTATAATTATAACCAGTGTAATTTGTTATTAAAGTAACATCGTTTAATTTCTTAGTCCCCGTTAAAGTTCCGTCAGTAAAATAACTACTATCACCTGTTTGAAATAAAAGATAATTTCCTTCTGAAGACTTTTTTTTCATAACAGCATTTGAAAGGTCAGGAATTTCCGAACTTAATTTCATCCCTTGATCTTGTTCATTGAAACGCCACACATTAGTTTCAAAAAAATTGTTATTTATATTTAAATATATTTTGTTTTTAAATATTACAAAGTTTTCTAAACTAACTTTATCAGAAATATCTCCATTTGATACCTTTATGGTGCCATTTGCCGTTCCATTGGTCTTCCACAGGTTGCCATAACCCGTACCTCCTCCTATTACCGCATATACACTTCCATTATAATTAGCAGCAAAGAAAATAGGATTATATGTTACTTGCAAATTTTGTATTAATGTTGCTTCATTATTATCTATATTGAAGCTCCATAACCCAGAAAGACTATTTGATTGTTTACCATAAAATATTAATTTATCATTAAAAACAATAGGCTTATTTACTATTCCATTTGAGCTTCCTGAAAAAAAATCTTTAACCATTACAGTACCACCTTCAGTACCGTCTGTTTTCCATAGTTCAGTTCCGTGAACCCCATCATTTGCAGTAAAAAATATCTGATTTCTATAAATAAAAATATTATCAACATTTGAATTACCTGATGAATTTATTTTTTTTATTTGATAAGTACCATCAGTTGTACCATCAGTGACCCAAATCTCTGAACTATTATTAATGTAAGTAGAAAAATACAACTTTCGATTCAATATTGTTGCATTTCTAATATTGGTATCATAATTTGAATTTATGGTTTTAATTAAATAGGTTCCATTTGAAGTACCATCACTTCTCCATAATTGCTTATATGAGTTATTACTTGATCTAGCAGTGAAAAGCAAAACCCCATTAAAATCAATAAAAAAAGAGTCTGTATCAATAGAACTCCCCCCCGAATTAATATCCTTGACAATTCTAGATTTTGAATTTGGATTATCTTTAATCCATAATTCCCTTCCATTCCCATCATAAAACAGACTTACATTAGCTGAAAAGAGTAATTTTTCTCCAACCAATGTTAAATGATCAGGCTCACTATCTCCACCCCAATTTGTTTCTAATAAAGTAGAGTTGATAGTTGTCTGTGAAAAAAAAGAGATATAAGCAAATAAAAATATAGAGTAATATTTTTTCATAGATTAATTAGTTTTATACAAATGTATAAATTTATTTTTTTATGAAATTTGATTTTGTTTCTTTTTTATAGGTATTTATAATTTTTAGATTCTAATGAAACCTAAAATTAGCTTCGGGTAAAGTATTGCTTTTCAGAAATTCTTCATATTCTTTTGATAGCAGTTTTCTTTCGTAGGTAGGTTTTCCGTTTTGTGAGGCCAATCGTATTTTATTTTTGCCATATTTCTTGTTCAGAGAATCTATGGCTTTCATAATCGGAAGGTGTTTATTTTCTACATCTTCTTCAAAAATATTAATCAGTCGTTGATTTTCTGGCACAAAATCAGATACCATTACACCAGCCTTTTTATACAAAAAACCGTCTTTATAAATGGCTTCAAAAATAGCATTTGCGGCTTTAGATAAAACAATGGAAGAACTACTTGGGTTAGGCAAAACAACAGAAAACCCGTTTTTGTATTCTGGTAAATCTTTTCTAAATCTATTCGTTTGCAGAAATACGGAGATCTCTTTACAGCAACTGTTTTGTTTCCTTAACTTTTCGGCACAAGAGAAAGCAAAGGTTTCTACACGTTCTCTCAGCATTTCTTTATCCGAAATCATCTCCATAAAGCTTCTGGTAGTAGCAATGGATTGTTTTTTAGAAGGAGAATCAAGTTCTAATTGTTTAATTCCTTTTAATTCATTAATCATTCTCACGCCGTGAATTCCCATCAATTTTCTAACCCAAATTTCTGGTTTCTTAAGCAAATCTGCCGCTTTATAAACGCCAGCATCTTTCATCTTATTCCCCAATCTTCTGCCAATTCCCCAAACATCACCAATCTCTAACCACTGAAGTGCTTTTTCTATTTTTTCTGGAGTATCAAGTGTGCAAACTCCTTGAAATTTTTCTGGATATTTCTTGGCAATTCTATTGGCTACTTTTGCCAATGTTTTGGTAGGCGCAATTCCTATACTCACGGGAATTTTTGTTTTCTGTAAAATAAGGTCTTTGATATTTTGAGAGTACTCTTCCAAATTAAAATATTTGAACCCATGAAAATCTAGAAATAGTTCATCTATACTGTAAATTTCAAAATTGGGAGAAAACTCACTGGCAATCGCAGAAACTTGTTGACTTTTGAAATTGTAATATTCAAATTTAGCGGAGAAGCATTTCACTCCATGTTGCTCAAACAATTCTCTATATTTAAAAACTGGCGCTCCCATAGGAATTCCTAAAGCTTTTGCCTCGTTACTTCTAGAAACTACACAACCATCATTATTAGACAAAACCACCACTGGAACCTCCTGTAAAGAAGGGTCTAAAACTCTTTCGCAACTCACAAAAAAATTATTACAGTCTAATAGCGCAAACATAATAGAAGAAATTTAGAAGAATTAAACGCTAAAAATGAGAACGTAAAATTAGAAAGATTGTACGACAAAAGAGGGCGTTTTTAGAAAGACTTATCCACAAAAAAAACCACTCTGTTTAGAGTGGCTCATTATATTGTATGATAAATTTTACAATTTTTCTACTTGCATGTAAGAAAGTTCCATAGGAGTTTTTCTACCGAAAATCATAACAGAAACTTCTAATTTCTTCTTGTCTTCTAAGATTTTTTCTACAGTACCATTAAATCCATTGAAAGGACCATCGATTACTTTTACACTTTCTCCTACTACGAAAGGAATTTCCATTTCTGTAGCAAATTCAGAAAGTTCATCCATTTTACCAAGCATTCTGTTTACTTCAGATTTACGCATCGGAACAGGATCGCCTCCTTTTGTAAGACTTAAAAAAGAAATTACACCAGGTAAATTTTTAATAATATGTGGGATTTCTCCTATTAGATTAGCTTCTACCATTAAGTAACCAGGATAAAAAGGCTTTTCTTTAGGCACTTTTTTACCATTTCTTACTTGGATTACTTTTTCCATAGGAATAACTACTTGAGTAACGTAAGCTTCAAGATTTAATCTTTTAACTTCGCTCTCAATGTAGGCCTTAACTTTATTTTCCTGGCCACTAATAGCTTTTAATACATACCATTTTAAATCGCTCATGGAAAAATTTTTAATTAAAGAAACCTATGAAAATTGCTAATATATTTTTAATAGCTGTGCTAAATAATGAATCTACTCCGAAAGTAAACAATGCTAATATAACAGTAGCTACAGCCACTACTATTGTAGAAGATTGTAAATCAGCCCACTTTGGCCATTCTACTTTATATCTAAATTCTGAATAAGAATCTTTTAAAAAATTGATAAGTGAGTTCATAATTTATATTTGCACGGGCACAAGGATTCGAACCCTGATCAACGGTTTTGGAGACCGGTATCCTACCATTGGACGATGCCCGTAGTTAAAAAAGCTCCGTAAGTTTCCTTACGGAAGCTTTATTTATTTAAGATGATTAATCTAAGATTTCAGTAACCTGACCAGCACCTACTGTTCTACCACCTTCTCTGATCGCAAATCTAAGACCTACGTTAAGAGCGATTGGTTGTAACAATTCTACTGTGATCGTTAAGTTATCACCAGGCATTACCATCTCTACACCTTCTGGTAAGAAGATTTCACCTGTTACGTCAGTAGTTCTTACATAGAACTGAGGACGATATTTGTTGTGGAATGGAGTGTGTCTACCACCTTCTTCTTTAGAAAGAACGTAAACCTCAGCTTTGAATTTCTTGTGTGGTTTCACAGAATCTTTCTTAGCGATTACCATACCTCTCTTGATGTCAGTTTTCTCGATACCTCTTAATAATAGACCTACGTTATCACCAGCTTCACCTCTATCTAAGATTTTTCTAAACATCTCAACACCAGTGATAGTAGAAGTTAACTTCTCATCACCCATACCTACGATGTCTACTGGATCACCAGTATTGATAACACCTGATTCAATTCTACCAGTTGCTACAGTACCTCTACCTGTAATAGAGAATACGTCTTCGATTGGCATTAAGAATGGCTTATCTTGATCTCTAACTGGTAATTCAATCCAGTTATCAACAGCATCCATAAGAGCTTCTACAGTTTCAACCCATTTTGGTTCACCGTTAAGTGCACCTAGAGCAGAACCTTGAATTACTGGAGAGTTATCACCATCATATTCGTAAGAAGATAATAAATCTCTTACTTCTAATTCTACTAATTCTAATAATTCAGCATCGTCTACCATGTCAACTTTGTTCATGAAAACAACGATTCTTGGTACGTTTACCTGACGGCAAAGTAGGATGTGCTCTCTAGTTTGTGGCATTGGACCATCAGTAGCAGCAACTACTAAGATAGCTCCATCCATTTGAGCAGCACCAGTAACCATGTTTTTAACATAATCGGCGTGACCTGGACAGTCTACGTGAGCATAGTGTCTATTTACAGTTTCATACTCTACGTGAGCAGTATTAATAGTAATACCTCTTTCTTTTTCTTCTGGAGCAGAGTCAATTGAAGAGAAGTCTTTCATTTCAGCTAATCCTTTCTCAGCTAATACTTTAGTAATAGCAGCAGTAAGGGTAGTTTTACCATGGTCAACGTGACCAATAGTACCAATGTTTAAGTGTGGTTTGTTACGATTAAACGTTTCCTTTGCCATGATTTTAATATTTAATTTATTAACTATTGAAATTTTCAGTGCGCAAATATAGTGATTTTTTGAATATCAAAATCTTTTTATTAAAAAAAATTTCAACATTCAGTTTCAATACGTTTGACGCTATGATATTATCTTATTTTTGAGGGTACAAATTTAAGAATTTATTTTAAATAAAAAAGTCTCTCAAAATATTTTGAGAGACTTTTATTTTGAGCCAACTATGAGATTTGAACTCACGACCTCTTCCTTACCAAGGAAGCGCTCTACCCCTGAGCTAAGTCGGCTTGGAAAAAAAAATCACATACCGCTTATTTGGAATGTGATTTTTTTAGAGCGGAAGACGGGGGTCGAACCCGCGACATTCAGCTTGGAAGGCTGACGCTCTACCAACTGAGCTACTTCCGCAATTTGTGTTTACAAATTATTGTTGGTAAACGGTGTGCAAATTTATAAAATTTTTGCTAAACCTGCAAATTAAATTTATAAAAAAGTGGGGAGAGCAGGATTCGAACCTGCGAAGTCGTAAGACAGCAGAGTTACAGTCTGATCCATTTGGCCACTCTGGAATCTCCCCGCTTGTTTTTTATAAATTATGAGCCTCCAGAGGGATTCGAACCCACGACCCCGAGATTACAAATCACGTGCTCTGGCCAACTGAGCTATGGAGGCAAAATTTGAGATTTCAAAAGAACTGTTATTCCCTTTTTGCGAGTGCAAATATAATACAGTTTTTTTGAAATCCACAAATATTTTTTAAAAAATTTTTAATTATTTTTCTATGCCATTTCTTTTTTCTTGATTAACAGTTTCTTAGCAGTATCATAACACTGGTCTAAACTTTCTTCAAAACTAGCACTTGTCTTCTTTACCACAATATCATCACCAGGAACATGTAATCTTATCTCAGCAGTCTTGTTTTCTTTTTCAGAAGAATTCTCTACTTTTAAGAAAACTTCGCACTCGATAATTTTATCATAAAAGGTTTCTAACTTATTTAATTTTTTGTCTAAATGTTCTTCTAGTGGTGCATGTGGTGTTAAACCGATTGATTGTACTGTAATTTTCATAACGCTAACATTTTTTTTTAATTAAAAAAGAAAAACTAATCTTCTTTTTTATAGGCTCTGGGATGAGCCTGATTAAACACTCTTTTTAATTGCTCTATATTGCCATTCGTGTAAACTTGTGTAGAAGCTAAACTAGAATGACCTAATATTTTTTTAACTTTAGAAATTTCCGCACCATTATTCAAAACATGAGTAGCAAAGCTATGCCTTAAAATATGTGGACTCTTTTTTTTCTTTAAAGTTATAAGACTAAGATAGCTATTTACCACTGAATACACAAATTTTTCGGATAGTTTTTTTCCATTTTCACGAACGAAAAAATAAATACCAGAATCTTCATTAGGCTTTCTAATTGCTATGTATTCCCGCATCTGTTTTAGTAGATTTTCAGAAACAGGAACTACTCTTTGCTTATTTCCTTTCCCTTTGACAAAGATTTCAGATTTAGAAAAATCTACTTGCTCTAATAATATATTGCAGAGTTCCGATTTTCTCATTCCAGTTTGGTAAAGCGTTTCTATAATAAGCTTTTCTAAAGAATTCTCTGATTCACTTTCTAAAATCTCTCCTAAATTTTTCATTTCCTCTTCAGAAATAGGAATTTGTTTTTCGGCATAAAATTTAAGAGAAGGAATGGTTTCTAATGGTGAAACTTTAATTTCACCTATTTTCAGAAGATATAAATAAAAACTCCTTAAGCTAGAAAGTTTACGGTTAATGCTTCTTTTTTGGATTTTTTTCTCAGAAAGTGAGACAATGAAATTACGAATGATTTTTTTATCTACCTTTTTTAAATCTTCCGTTCCTTCTGTTTCTGAAATGAACAGCAGCAAGTCTTCTAAATCTTTTTTATAACTCACCAGCGTATTCTGAGAATAGCGCTTCTCTACAGAAATATAATCTAGAAACTTGTCAATCATGAATTAATAGGTATATAAAACAAAAATCACTTCTCAAATATAAGAATTTGAAAAGTGATTTTGATATTTTTTAAAGAAAAACTAATTAAGCTTGTTCTTCTTTGCTTAATTCTCTTTGCTTATGAGCTGCTTTAAGTTTTGATTGTCTTAAAGTCACAGAAGGTTTTGTAAACTGTTGTCTAGATCTTAACGCTCTTACAACACCAGTTTTATCAAATTTTCTTTTATACTTCTTAAGTGCTCTGTCGATAGACTCTCCGTCTTTTACTGGAATTATTAACATATATTACATCTCATTTTGTGGTTGCAAAAGTATAAAAATTTTTAAACTCCACAAAATTTAATTACAAAAATTAAAAAATTTCTTTGTGGAGCTGTGCTTTATACAAATTTGCATAATATCCATTTTTCGCCAATAGTTCTTCATGTTTGCCTTCTTCTACTACTTTACCAGAATCCATCACGAGAATTTTGTCGGCTTTTTCTATGGTTGACAATCTATGCGCAATGATAATTGAAGTTCTGTTTTGAGTAATTTTCTCAGTAGCTTTCTGTATCAATTTTTCACTTTCTGGGTCTATAGAAGAAGTGGCTTCGTCTAAAATCAAAATCTTAGGATCAGAAAGATAAGCTCTTAAGAAAGATAACAATTGTCGCTGACCAAGAGAAATACTACTTCCTCTCTCGCTTACAACAAAGTCATAACCTCCCGGTAATCGCTCAATAAATTCATCTACTTCTATATCTTGGGCAACTTTTTTAATTTTTTCAAGCGGAATAGTATCTCCTAAAGTAAGATTTTCATAAATACTCCCATGGAAAAGGAAAACATCTTGTAGAACTACTCCTACTTTGCTTCGCAAATCGTACAATTCATAATCTCTGATATCAATATCATCCAGTAAAATTTTACCTGAGTTAATATCATAAAATCTTGTAATCAACTGAATAATGGTAGATTTTCCAGCACCAGTCGCTCCAACTATTGCTACTGTTTCGCCTGGATTTACTTTAAAATCGACTCCTTTCAGAACTTCTTGCTTTTCGTCATAAGAAAATCTCACATTTTGGAATTCTATTTTTCCTTCGATGTGGTCTTTTTTGATGGTTCCGAGATTCGGCATCGAATTTTCTTCGTCCATAATTCCTAAAACTCTTTCTGCACCTACCAAACCACGCTGAATATTATTAAATCTATCTGCAATCTGACGAAGCGGACGAATCAACATATTGATATAAGAAATAAACGCAATCACTTGTCCCGGAGAAATATCTCTCGCCGTCAATGCATTATATCCTGCCACAAAAAGAATCAACCCTATAAAAACAGAAGAAATCAGTTCCACCACAGGAAAAAACAATGAAAAATAGAAAACCGTTTTCAGTAAAGCTGCCTTTAAATTGACATTAATATCATCAAATTTCTTAAATTCTGCTTCTTGTCTATTAAAAACTTGAATGAGTGACATTCCAGAAAGTCTTTCTTGCACGAAACTGTTTTGAGTAGAAGTCCACGCTCTTTCGTCACCAAATGCTTTTCTTAATTTTTTCTGGAAAAACCTTGTAATCAACAACATGATAGGTAAAATGGTAAGCGAAATATAACTTAGCTCAGTATTTACCTGAAACATCGCTACCAAAACGAAAACCACTTTCAAAATATCTCCGAAAACCATCAAGAATCCATCTGTATAAACCGTAGCAATGGTTTCTACATCACCTACTGCTCTGGTCACCAAATTTCCGATGGCAGTTTTATCAAAGAAAGCAGTTTTAAAATAAATTAGTTTATGATACAGCCTTTCTCTAATGTCTCTAATTACATTTTGAGCGATATAATTAGAAAGAAAAACAAGAAAGAAATTCAAAATAGTTTCTGCTACTACCAAGCCAATTAAGAAATAAATATCCTTCATCAAGACGTTATTGTCTTTCAGTTTCAGGATATCAATATCTACGATCTGCTGAGTAAGAATAGGTCTATACACCGAAACTATCGCTAAAATAATAGAAATAATTAGGGCTAAAATAAACCACGTTCTAAATTTCATTCCTATGAAAAAAAGACGCTGAATGATATTGCTGGTGGTTGGTTTTTTGTTCATAATTTTTTAAAAATCGTATCCTACATCTACCAAAAATAATGCATGAGCTGGTGCAGAAGTTCCTGCAACACCTCTATTTTTAGCTTCTATCACATTTCTTAAATCGGCAGGTTTTAGTTTCCCACTGCCTATTTCTACCATAGTTCCTACAATCGCACGAACCATATTTCTGAGAAATCTATCTGCTGAGATGGTAAATTTAAGTTCATTTCCGTTTTGTTCCCAATTTGCGTGATAGATTTTACAAATATTGGTTTTATTATCTGCTCCCACTTTTGCAAAACTTCCGAAATCTTCGTACTCAAAAAGAATTTTGCACGCTTCATTCATTTTTTCCACATCCAAAGATTTTCTCCAGTGTTGCCACGCAAATTTTTCAGAAAAAGGATTTTTCTCTAGCGAAATATAATATTCATACGTTCTGTATTTTGCTGAAAATCTCGCGTGAAAATCTTCTTTCACCTCAAAAATCTTCTTCACAGCAATACTTGGTGGAAGAAAAGAATTCAGTTGATGAACTAATTTCTCAGAAATTTCTCCATCAAAATCAAAATGTGCGAACATTTTCTTGGCGTGAACTCCAGTATCTGTTCTTCCTGCTCCCGTAGTTTTAATTTCAATTCGTAAAATTGTAGAAAGTGCTTTTTCTAATTCTTCTTGCACAGATATCTCATTTGGCTGAATTTGATAGCCAAAAAACGTAGAACCATTATAGGAAAACTCAATAAAGTAGCGCAATTTTTATATTTTTGTAGAATTCAACTGCAAAAATACATTTTTTTGAAAAGAATCCTTCTACTTTCCGACACCCATTCTTATATAGACGATAGAATTTTAGAATATGCCAAAAATGCTGATGAAATTTGGCATGCTGGTGATTTTGGAAATTTAGAAGTGATAGACGAACTGAAAAAAGCAGGAACATTACGTGGTGTTTTCGGGAATATTGATGAAGCAAAAATAAGAGCTGAATTCCCAGAAATAAATATTTTCGAATGCGAAAAAGTAAAAGTAGTGATGATTCACATTGGCGGATATCCAAATAAATATGCACCACGAGTAAAACAAATATTAAAGGAAGAAAAACCTCAAATTTTTATTTCAGGACATTCTCACATATTAAAAGTAATGTATGATAAAGAGTTAGAAATCTTGCATCTCAATCCTGGCGCTGCTGGAAAACATGGTTGGCATAAAATGAGAACTATGTTGAGATTTGAAATCAATGGTGAGAAAATTGAAAATTTAGAAGTGGTGGAGTTAGGAATTAGGTAAAAGGATTTAGGAATTAGTTTTTAAAAATAAAACAATCAAAGATTGTGAAAATAGGCGATTTGGTTTCGGTGATAGATGACGATTTGAAAGGGAAAATTTCTGCTTTCAAAGGAAATTTGGTGCAAATAGAAGACGAACATGGTTTTCATTATGACATTGAAAAAAGCAAAGTCGTACTCCACAATCATAATATTTATGATGATATTTCTATCACTGCAAAAAAGGAAACCTCTACCAAAATTTCTAAAAAAAATCAAACTCAACCGCAGTCCATCGATTTACATTTCGAAAAATTGGTGAATAATCCTCAAGATTTTGAATCTTGGGAAAGATTGATGATTCAGCGTGAAAAACTCATTGAAAAACTAGAGTATTGCAGAAGCAATAACATGAAAAAACTAAACATCATCCACGGAATTGGGGATGGCGTTTTGCAAAATATGGTGCACGAAGTTTTACAAGGTTTCGCGGGAATAGAATATGAAGACCATGATTTTTTCTATCACAGCACTGGAAATGTCTTGGTTACTTTTTTGTAGAATTAGGCAGTAATTTGAAATAACTTACCACAAATTTTCCATCCTTCACTTCACCGATGACTTCTGCTTTTTTGATTGCATTGCAAAAACCGTCATCAGCATGTGCGTCACCGTGTTCATCTATTTTAGTACCTTCTACGAAATAACTTTTTCCGTCAATTCTTACCGCTAAATCACAACCTTTTTTATCTTTCATTTTGAACTGACATTGTCCGCAAGCTGCTTCTACGACTTGCTTCTTTTTCTCTTGAGAAAATCCAAAAGTGAAACTCAAAAGTACAATAAATAAAACGAGATTTTTCATATTACCTTAACTATCTTTCAAAAATAGTTTAAAAATCAATACCTTTGCATTTATTGGTAAAAAACTATGAAAAAACTTTCTTTACTTTTCACCAAAGATGGTTTACAATGGCACATTTCTAAAGGAAAAACAGTGCTAGAAGAAGCATTTCATTTCGTGACAGAAGAAACTTCGCCTCATTTAGTAGAAGAAAAACTAGATGATGTGTTAAAATTTGATGACTACAAAGAAATAGAAGTGATTTCTGCACTCAATCATTTTTCCCTTACTCCAGATACTTTTGCAGAGCACGAATTAGGCTATAAACTGATTTCTTATAACGCTCCTGTAGATGAAGCCAATGAAGAATTGATGCTTTCTGTGAACAAAAAATTTGCGGTGCAATTTTACTACACTTTTCCAAAGCATTTTTACCAAAAAATTAAAGCAAAAAAATTGCCTACGAAATTTAATTTCTCTGGCGAAAAATTTTTAAATGCTTTAACTGTTAAAAACCACAAAGAAATCCACATCAATCTATATCATCATCAAGTAGAGTTTTTCGCTTTTGAAAATAAAAAAGTGGTGCTTTACAACAACTTAGATGCTGATTCTGAAGTAGATTTTTTGTATTTTATTATGTTTTCTTTGAGCAAAATAAATTTTGGAACCGCAGAAACGCATTTTCATATTTATGGAGAAACTCACGAAAACGAAACCTTTATTTCAGAATTGAGAAAGTTTGTTAAAAATATTAAAGTTCATTTTGACAACGCTCCGAAAAAGAATTTTGTTCTTTCTTAAAAATCATTTATCAAAAATCAACCATGTATAGAATTATCTCTGGCAAATGGAAAGCAAAAAGAATTGCTGCGCCGAAAAATTTCGATGTAAGACCTACCACAGACTTTGCTAAAGAAGCACTTTTCAGCATTTTGGCGAATCGTCACGAAGTAGAATTTTGCTCAGTTTTAGACCTTTTTGCAGGAATTGGCTCTATCAGTTTAGAATTTGCTTCTAGAGATTGTAAAGACGTTACTGCTGTAGAAATGAATCCTAAACATGCTGCTTTCATTAATTCTACTGCTGCAGAACTAGAAATGGCGCTTCAAATTAATGTACAGCGTGGTGATGTTTTCGAATGGTTAAAGAAAAACAGAACCAAGAAAACTTTTGACATTGTTTTTGCAGATCCGCCTTTTGAATTAGAAGAAAAAAAATACAATGAACTGATTTCTTTGGTTCTCAATAATAATTTCTTAAAAGAAAACGGAACTTTTGTTTTAGAACATCAGTCTAAAATGAAATTAGAGCATCCTCAATTAATTGAAACCAGAAAATACGGAAATGTGAGTTTTTCTTTCTTTGAAGCAAAAGAAAATGAGAAAACGTCTGAAGCTTAATTTTAGATTCTAAAGTTTTTTTAGCTCCAAACTAATTTTATTTCCAAAGAATTTTTTCGAAATTTTCTCGAAGTTTTTCGTGATATCCGAAAGGTAAAAATCGGTATTTCCTTCTTCGTGTTGAGGGTTAAGCAGGTCATTTTTACTCAAAATATCCCTTACATAACTCGCCACAATTTTAGGAGAATCAATTACTCTTACTCTGGTTCCGTAATATTTTTTGATTTCTTCAATCAGAAGCGGATAATGCGTACAACCTAGAATAAGTGTTTCTATATTTTTTAACTTTTTGTCGCTCAAATAGTTATAAATAATCGCGTGTGTAATTGGGTGATTCACAAAACCTTCTTCGATGGCAGGAACCAATAAAGGCGTTGCCAATTCATCTACTTGAATATATTTATTCAGTTTTCGGATGGATTTTCTGTACAAGCCAGAATTTACCGTTGCTTTAGTGGCAATAACTCCTACATTTTGGTGAATTTCGAAAGCTACTTTTTCTGCAACCGGATTAATCACATCAAAAACCAAAGCCTGATTTCCCACCAATTCTTTCACCTCTTGCAAAGCATTTGCAGTAGCCGTATTACAAGCAATAACGATGGCTTTACAGTTATTTTCTAATAAAAATTGGGTGATTTTTAAAGAAAAACCGATAATCGCTTCTCTAGATTTTTCGCCATAAGGTAAATGAGCAGTGTCACCGAAATAAATAAAATTTTCGTGCGGCATTAATCGTTTTATTTCTTTGGCTACGGTAAGTCCACCAACACCGGAATCAAAAATCCCTATCGGTTGTGATGATGAAAGATGAGAATAATCTGGTTTCAAAGGCTTGAAATTTTTACAAAAATACTAAAGATTTTAGATTTTAGATTTTAGATTTTAGATTTTTTAAAGAATAAAGAGATCTGAAGCAATTCCATCGGCTAAAAACCAATGTTTTTCTGGAATTTTTAAGTAATTTTCTTCTATCACAAGAATTCCTTCTTCTAATTTTGGCTGAATGCTGTTTTTAAAAATTTCTAAAATTTCACCAGAAAATTTTTCGTTAAGTTTTTCTAAATCTACGCCCCAAATTGTTCTGAGTCCAATCATGAGCATTTCATTGTACTGGTCTTTTTCAGAAAGTTTTTCGGTTTCTTTTGGAAGAATATTTTCTGCTAAATCTTTAATATAAATGGTGTTATTCGCAACATTCCAACTGCGCTCGTTTCTACCGTTATAAGAATGTGCAGAAGGTCCGATTCCTAAATATTCTCTGTATTTCCAATACGCGGAATTATGCTTCGATTCAAAATCTTTTTTAGCAAAATTAGAAATCTCGTAATGTATAAAACCGTTGTCTTTTAGAAAATCAGACATATAATAGAACTCTTTATTTTGCTCTGTTTCTTTCGGTTCTGCGATTTTATTTTTCTTAATCCAAGCATTCAAAGCTGTTTTGGGCTCAATGGTCAATGCGTAAGAAGAAACGTGAGGAACTTGAAGCTCTATGGTTTTCTGAAGATTTTCTTTCCAGATTTCAAAATTGGAAGTTGGCGAACCATAAATTAAATCAATACTCAGATTTTCAAAGCCAAAATCTTGCGCTCTTTTAATAGAACTTTCGGCTTCAGAAGCATTATGAGCACGATTCATGAGCTTTAAATCTTCTTCAAAAAAACTTTGTGTCCCTATAGAAAGTCGATTGACTTCAGTTTTGGCTAAATCTTTCAGAAAATTTTTATCCAAATCGTCAGGATTAGCTTCTAGTGTGATTTCAATATTTTTTTCAAAGTCAAAATACTTCAAAACCTCATCTATTAAAGATTTGATTTCGTCCACAGAAAGAATAGACGGAGTTCCACCACCAAAATACAGAGATGAAAGTGTTTTATTTTCCAGTTCCTCTTTTCTTAGAAAAATTTCTTTTTTTATTGCCAAAATCATTTCGTCTTTCTGCTTCAATGAAGTAGAAAAATGAAAATTGCAATAACTGCATTTCTGCTTGCAAAAAGGAATATGAAGGTAAATCAATTTTGTTGGGTGTTAGATGTTTGATAGACGATTTACTAATAAATCGTAAGTCTGAAATCGTAATTCTAAAATTCGTTAACGATATCTAAATCCTCTTTGATTGATGAAATTAGGAATATCATAGCCTAAACTGAGCATGAAAGAATTTCCGCCGTATTCTTGAATATCAGACAATCCTAAATTATAAGAAGCTCCGAAATGGAGTTTATTAAGCTTAAATTTAATAATAGGCGACATGCTTAACTGTTGGCTTCCCACAGCACTTTTCGCAGTTCTGTAATTGATTCCCGCAGCAAAATAGTCACTTTCACCATACAATTTCATGAGAACATTGATGTCAAACATTCTAGATGAATTGGTATTCAAATTCATCATCACAGAAGGTTCTACCGAAAATCCTTCGGTAATTTCCCAGTCATATCCTGCATTAAGGTAAAATCTGGTTGGCGACGGTTCTATACCATTTACCACTGGTGTACTGTTACTCAATGGAATATCTGCAACAGAAATTCCCGCAAAAGCTCTGCTATAAGTAGCTTGTAACCCTAAATTAGCATAAGCAATGAAAATACTGTTGTTATTTTCGTAAAGCAAAGGATCATTTGGATCTTGCGCATTTACTTTAGAAACATCAAAGTTCTGATTGTAAAAATTAACTGAAGTTCCGAAAGAAAATTGGTCTTTTCTGCCATCTTCATCACTGAGTGGAACAAAGTAAGAAGCACCAATTGCAATTCCGTTTGCAGAAATTGGTCCGTTTTGGTCACGGAAAAAATAAGCACCTATTCCTACTCTATCAAAAGCATTGGCATGAATTCCCACTGATTGTACATTGGGAGATTCATCAAATTTTGAAAATTGTTTTTGATAGTTGGCAACCAAATTTACATCATCTGTTTTACCAATATGCGCTGGATTAAAGAGAAATTCACTATCAAATAAATACTGCTGATACATAGGAATAGTCTCTTGAGCATAGCTCAATCCTGAAAAAGCAGCAAAAAATGTGAATAATATTTTTTTCATGGTCGTGAATTTCTAAACGTCAAATTTAAGTAAAAAGTATGGAATTGAAAATTTCTTTGTCTTAAACCTGACCGAAAACGATTGGAATTAAGAATTTTGCAAGTAATTTCTCCATTTTTCTACCGCATCTTGCATATCTTTTGGCATCGGTGACTCAAAATACATTTCTTGTTTTGTTGTGGGATGAATGAAGCCTAAAGTATGAGCGTGTAAAGCATGTCTAGGCAAAACTTCGAAGACATTTTTTACAAATTGCTTGTATTTTGGTAAGTTTAAACCACGCAAAATTTGATGACCTTCATATCTTTCATCGTTAAAAAGTGTATGACCAATATGCTTAAAATGCGCTCTAATTTGGTGAGTTCTTCCCGTTTCTAGTTTACATTCCACCCAAGTCATGTATTTGAATCTTTCTAGAACTTTGTAATGCGTTACGGCATGTTTTCCTTGGCTTCCATCTTCATAAACTGCCATTTGCATTCGATTTTTCTGATGTCTTCCGATGTGTCCTCTGATTGTTCCTTCGTCATTTTCTAAATTTCCCCAAACAAAAGCCCAATACAAACGTTTGGTTTTTCGGTCAAAAAATTGCTTGGCCAAAAAGCTCAGTGCATATTCATTTTTGGCTAAAACGATCAACCCAGAAGTGTCTTTATCAATTCTATGAACCAAGCCTACTCTATCTAAATCTGAGGTAAATCCATTTTTCTGAAAATGAAACGCAACCGCATTCACCAAAGTTCCTTGCCAATTCCCAAAACCTGGATGCACTACCATTCCTGGCTCTTTGTCTACCACCAAAACATCATCGTCTTCATAGACAATTTTAAATGGAATATCTTCAGGAATAATAACATTTTCACGAGGAGGATGCGCTAATAAGACCGAAATTTCATCTCCCGGCTTTACACGATAATTTTGCTTTACAGGATTACCATTTACGATAACGTTTCCTGCTCTACACGTTTGCGAAATCTTATTTCTAGAAGAATTTTGGCGATAAATTAAAAGAAATTTATCTATTCTCAAAGGTTCTTGTTTTTTATCCACGGTAATATTGAGATGTTCAAACAACCCTGAGTTTTCTTCGTCATTAGAATTTTCGTCTTCTAACAATAAATCTTCTTCTAAAAAATCTTCTTTTTCGCTCATATTATTCAAAAAAACTTTGCCAAAAAATTTTCGGCAAAGTTCTATAAATTATTTTAATTTCTAAAAAACTACTCTACAATTACCTTTTTTGCAGGTTTTTCTTCTGCCGGTTTTGTTTCTGAAGGTTTTGTATTATTTGTATTGGTAGTGGTTTTAGGTTTTTCTACAGTTGGTTTTGGAGTATTATTTACTGGCTCCTCACTTGGAACTGGGATAAACTCATTATCAGAAGGTTCTGGCATGGTATTAATATCCGTAGTTTTATAAATGCTATTCAGTTTTTGAATTTTAGACTGCATTTCGGCAGGTGTTTTTTTACTTGCCCACAAATCTATTTGCATTCCTTGATCCCTTACAGAACCACTTGCTGGATCTTGATAGTAAATAATATCAGAATCATCACTTAATCCATCTTCATGTTCTACCAATCCTACTTCAAAGTAATTTTGAGCAATAATTGCTTTCGCTTCTGCCACAGTTCTTCCTACCAAATTAGGAATCACCACGTTTCTCATCGGTCCAGAACCAATGACTAAATCTAGAGTAGAATACATCGGTACTTTTTCTCCCGGTTTGATCACTCTGCCATTAAACATCATTCTAATGACCGCATCTTTCTGAATATTAGGCTCATAAATAGTATCTCCTACTTTCAAACCCAATAAGTCAAACTTCCTGAAAGCCAAATACTTATATCTATCTAAAACATCTGGAATCGCAACTGGTGCATAAGTTTTAGGATTTACTTTTAAGAGAATTGTTCTACCGTCTTTTACTCTAGAACCCGGATTTGGATAGATTTTAAGAACTTGTAATGGTTTAAATTTTGGATCGTATTTAAAACTATCTACTTCATATTCTAAGCCTTGGTCATCCAAAACCTCTATTGCTTGTTGTACCTTCATGTTGACAACATTCGGAACCTGAATTTCTTCACCGTGATTGGTGTGAAATTCTAGCCATCGAAAGGTAAGCCAAACTACTCCTACAAAAATTACAAGTGCTACTATTAAGTTTACAAAAACTTTCCAGTGGAAAAAAGATCGAAGCATAAATTTTTTATTTATTCGAAATATAAACGCAAATATAAATATAAAATTATGAAATATTTAAGTTGAAAAATAATTACATTTGCGTTTATTAGTTTTTTAAAAAGTATGAGCAAGAAAAATGTAGCCGTAGTAATGGGTGGCTTCTCTGATGAATACAAGGTTTCTCTGAAAAGCGGCCAATTGATTTATGACTCTCTAGACAGAGATTTATATAATGTTTATAAAGTAGTAGTTCTAAAAGAAGAATGGTACTTTTTAAACGAAAATGAAGAAAAACTTCCCATTAACAAAGGAGATTTTTCGGTAACGCTTTCAGACGGAGCAATTTTAAAATTTGACGTTTGTTTCAACATTATTCACGGTGCTCCTGGCGAAAATGGTGAATTACAAGGCTATTGGAACGCTATTGGTCAAAAATATACAGGCTGTGATTTCTACAAAAGCGCTCTTACTTTCAACAAAAAAGATACTCTTGCCGTTTTAGCAAAATACGGAATTCCTTCTGCAAAAAGTTTTTACCTGAGAAAAGGAGAAAATATTAATGAAGAAAAAATTGTAGAAGAATTAGGACTTCCTTTATTTGTAAAACCCAATCAAAGTGGCTCTTCACTTGGGATTTCTAAAGTTAAAGCCAAATCTGAATTGGCAGCAGCGATAGAATTTGCCTTCAAAGAAGATGATGAAATTTTAATAGAATCTTTCTTAAACGGAATGGAAGTTTCTGTAGGTGTTATCGATTACAAAGGCGAAACCATTGTTCTTGGAATTACAGAAATTGTTCCACACAAAGAATTTTTCGATTACGAAGCGAAATATGAAGGTGCTTCCGAAGAAATTACACCAGCAAGATTAGACGAAGAAACCAGATACAAAGTAGAAAAAATCGCAAAACATGCCTATGAATCTTTGGGAATGAGCGGTTTTTCTAGAAGTGAATACATCATTATGGATGGAACACCTTACATGCTAGAAATGAATACCAATCCTGGATTTTCACCAGCTTCAATCTTACCTCAACAAGCAAAAATTTACGGAATTTCCATCAAAGACCTTTGTGGAAACGAAGTAGAAAAAGCATTAGCTAAATAATTATTAAATGATAAAGTTTAGATTTTAAATGATGTTTCCAAAAAATTTAAAATCTAAAATCTAAAATCTAAAATTTAGAAATGAAAATCGCTGTATTCCCAGGATCTTTTGACCCGATTACTTTAGGACATCTTGACATTATTGAAAGAGCTGTTCCTCTGTTTGATAAACTCATCATCGCTATCGGACAGAATTCTCAGAAAAAATATATGTTTCCGCTAGAAAAACGCATGGAATTTATTCAAAAATCTGTAGCGCATTTCCCCAATGTAGAAGTAGATTATTTTGAAGGATTAACCATCGATTATTGCATCAAAAAAGAAGCTCAATTTATTCTGAGAGGTCTCAGAAATCCTGCCGATTTTGAATTTGAAAAAGCAATTGCTCATACTAACAGAACTTTGGCGAGAAGAAAATTAGAAACCGTTTTCTTACTTACCTCTTCTGGAAAATCATTTATCAGCAGCAGTATTGTAAGAGAAATTATTTCTAACAAAGGAGAATATCAATTATTTGTTCCTGATGCAGTGAGAGTTTAGAATTTTTTAATTTTCACTCGATTTTTTAAACCTTTTTCAACCCATGCTTCCAGATTTTACCTTTTTAATAGAAGTGCTTGGTACGATATCTTTTGCGATGTCGGGAAGTTTTGCGGCTATGCAAAAGCGTTTCGATCCTTTTGGCGTTCTTATTATTGCATTTGTAACTTCTGTAGGTGGCGGAACAGTAAGAGATTTATTACTAGATGTCCCTGTTTTTTGGATGCACGATTTATTAGCCGTGAGTTTGATTTTTTTCACTGCTATTTTTACGATGATATTCAAATTAATTGAGAAAAAATTTCAAGTAACGCTATTTATTTTTGATAGTCTTGGATTGGGACTTTTTACAATTATTGGGGTTCAAAAAGGATTAAATGCCGATTTACATCCCGTTATTGGAGTAGTTTTAGGCACAATTACTGGTTGTTTTGGAGGAATTATCCGAGATATTTTACTGAACAGAATTCCTTTGATTTTCAGAAAAGAAATTTATGCGACTGCAGCAATTGTAGGTGGAATAGTCTACATCCTTCTGAGAAATTTCAGTGGTTTATCAGAAGAAATTAATCAAATCTTAACCATTCTTCTTATTGTAAGCATTAGAACTCTTGCTGTAAAATACCATTGGCAAATGCCAAAATTCTACGGAAATTTCAATGATGCAGAAATGTAGGAAGTTTGGAATTCCGAAGTCGGAAGTAAAAAACCTATATCTCGCAACTCTTTGAAGGACAAGACAAACCATAAAAAAACTTCTGAAAGATTTCTCAGAAGTTTTATTTATAATATGCCAATTTCTTGGCTCTTTTTACTTTTAAGTTGGCTCTCTTTAGAAGAATTTTCCTCTGTGTCTCATTTGTGGATTATGCATGTGTTTCTGCATAGAAGGCATTTTCAATTGGTCTTTCATCATTTTTATTTGATCCGCCATCATTCCTTGATCGTCTAATCTTTTAGCTTCTTCTAATAATTTTTGAGCTTCTGCTTTTCTTCCTTTAGAAAGTGCTGCTGCAGCTATATTTAAGGTAGCCATTGCTCTATCGTGCTTCATATTTAATCCGTATTCTAAAGCTTTTTTCATCAATGGTTCTACTTTTGCGGGATGTTCTTGCGCCAAAGTTAGACCTTGTAAATAATGGAAATAACCATATTGAGATTTGTGCAACTGAGATTGGTAATTTTTAATGTAAGTTAACCAATGTGCAGCTTTTACAAAATTCTGTTTTCTCATTTGCCAAAAAGCCAATAAGATGTATTCATTTTTGAAAAATAATAAAATAGGACTCAGCGAAAAGAATATTACTACAATTCCCCATCCTATTTGACGGTTCATCATCAGGTAAACTCCCGCAGCAATCATTAAGCCAGCAATTAAAAATTTTATGTATTTATTCATCTCTTAAAATTAAGTGTGCAAATATAAAAATTAGATGTTAGATTTCAGACATTAGACGCTAGTCTTTTTTGTAAAAGTTTGAAAACAAAAATCATATTGATTTTTTTCGTCTTTTTCATGGCAAGTTTCTTGAGTTTTCTGCCAAATTTTCTCGTCTATTTTTGGAAAATAAGTATCCGCATTTAGCGTAGCATCTACTACTGTAACCTCTAATTGGTCTGCCAAATCTATTGTTTGTTCATAAATAGTACCTCCACCAATCACAAAAACATTTTCGTCTATTTTTTTGGCAAATTTCAGTGCTTCTTTAATACTTCCTACGATAAGAATTCCTTCTTCGAACCAATCATTTTTTCTACTAATCACAATATTAGTGCGATTAGGAAGCGGTTTACCAATACTTTCGTATGTTTTTCTGCCCATAATAATAGGGTGACCACTTGTAAGTTCTTTAAAATGTTTTAAATCTTTAGGTAAATGCCAAAGCAACTGGTTATCAACACCAATTTCTCTGTTTTTTCCCATTGCTACTACTATTGTAATCATTTCAAGGTATATTTTACAAAATTAGCATAATATTTGTATATTTGGTTTACAGAATCACTTAATACACAATTAAAAAAAATTAAACTATGAACAACAAAGGATGTTTTGGCATTGGAACAATAGGTTTGGTGCTAATTGGCGCAATTGCATTGGTAATATTTTGGGGAATTGGCATTAGAAATGGTTTTGTAGGAAGCGAACAAAACGTAAACGAAAAATGGGCTAATGTAGAAACCGTTTACCAAAAAAGAGCAAACCTTATTCCTAACTTAGAAAGAACCGTAAAATCTTATGCTAAATTCGAGCAAGAAACCTTAACCAAAGTAATCGAAGCACGTTCTAAAGCAACTCAAGTAACCATCGACCCAACTAATATGACCGAAGCAGATTTGGCAAAATTCCAAGCAGCACAAGGTGAATTATCTGGTGCTTTGAGCAGATTAATGGCAGTGGTAGAACAATATCCTAATCTAAAAGCTGACCAACAATTTATCGATTTCCAAAGAGAATATACAGCGATAGAAAACAGCATAAGAGCAGAAACCGTAAATTATAACGCTGCGGTGAAAGAATACAATACTTCTATTAAAGTTTTCCCGAATAACATCATCGCAAATTTCTCTAATTTCAAAGAAAAACCTTTATTTAAAGCAGATGCAGGTGCTGAAAAAGCTCCTGAAGTTTTCACTGAATAATGAGTAATTTTTTAAACAATATTCAAATGGCTTCCCTTGTGGAAGCCATTCAACAAGCGGAAGACCATTCTACCGGAGAGATTCGTGTGCATATAGATCAAAACTCAGATGATAATAATGCCAAAATTGCTTTTGACGTTTTTAAATCTCTAGGAATGGACAAAACCAAAGAAAGAAATGCCGTACTTTTTCATGTAAATTTTGAACAAAAATACTTAACCATTATTGGCGACAAAGGTATTCATGAAAAAGTGCATCAAAAATTTTGGAATGATTTGCATGACAAAATAACCTCAGCTTTCTCTCAAGGTCAATATTTCGAAGGTTTGCGAGATGCTATTTTAGAAACCGGATTAGAATTGAAAAAATTCTTCCCTATTGACGGAGAAAATCACAATGAATTACCTAATGAAATTACCTTCTCTTAAAAATTTCTTCGTTTTAGTTTTACTGAGCTGTTATAGTTTTATTTCAGCACAATATAACGTTCCAGAACCTCCTAGTAAAATTTATCCTGTCTATGACGAAGTAGGATTACTGAATGCTACGGAAACAGAAGAAATCAACCAAAAACTCATCAAATTTGCAGATTCTTCTTCTACAGAAATTCTGGTAGTCATCATTCCTACCACCAATGGAGAAGATGTAAATTTTGTAGCGACACAATGGGGAGAAAAATGGAAAATCGGAGAAAAAGAACAAGATAACGGCGTTGTTTTCCTTATTGCAACCGAAGACAGAAAAATGTCTATTCAGCAAGGCCGAGGTGTAGAACAATATCTTACCGCTTCAGTTTCTGGGCAAATTCTTGATTATTTGGTAACACCAAATTTCAAAAAAGGTCAATGGTTTGCAGGAATAAATGCTGGAACTTCTGCAATAATGGATGCCGTAAGAGGTAAATTTAAACCGCTTTCTGAATCAGAACCTCAACCGATTGATATTTCACTGAAACACATTCTAATTTTTGCACTTATTCTGTTCTTCATTATTTATATATTGTCAAAAAATAATAATGGTGGCGGTTTTGGTAATGATGACGGAGATGTGATTATTACCAGAAGAGGAAGAAGAGTCTATCCAGGTGGTTTCTTCCCAGGAAGTTTTGGAGGTGGTTTCGGTGGCGGAAGTTCAGGCGGTGGATTTGGAGGTTTCGGTGGTGGCGGAAGTTTTGGCGGAGGTGGCGCTTCTGGAGGTTGGTAGAAAATTAAAATTTAACAAAATAACCATGAAAAACTTAATGTACATTTCCAGTCTTTTATTAATTACTATTTCTATTTTTTTACTTATTGAATATCCAAATTCAAATAGAACTAGCTTGATTTCTGGATTTTTCTTATCAATAGGATTTATGCTAAACCTTGCCTCATACCTAATTATTAAAAATCAAAAAGAATAAGAATTTATTTAAATTTATTTTGTCATTCTGAATGAAATTTTGCGAAGCATTATGAAATGAAGAATCTATTTAAAATTATTTCTAAAAGATTTTTCGGCTCCACTTCGTTCCTCTCAAAATGACAAATGAAATAGTTTTAAACAGACTCTAAAACATTAAAAATCAAATAAAAAGCAACTCAAAATAGAGTTGCTTTTTCGGTTTAATAAAATTGGAATATGAAGAAAAATGAATTTTAATTTACATTTACGCTTCCACTACTGCTTTCAGAAGAAGAAATAACAGGATTTCCCAGTTTTTTAAGATTTACATCTCCACTAGAAGAAGCTTGTGCTGAAGCTTTTTGAGAAACCATCGCAGAAATACTTCCTGAAGAGGAAGCGTGAAACTCTCCTTCTTTTACTTCTAAATTTCTCCCGTTAAAATCACCAGAAGAACTCGCGTGAATGCTACCGTGTTGCACTTTTCCATCTACAGAAAAATCACCACTAGAAGAAACTTCGAAACGAGCATAATCTGCCCAAACTTTTCCAGAAAAACTGCCACTACTTCCCACAGAAATATCCAATTGATTGGCTTCTAAATGTCCATCAATATCAGCAGAGCTGGAAACATCTACTTTCAGTTTATCTTGCATAAAAGTATCTTTCACCTTTACAGAAGCACTAAAATTCGCTCTCAATTCATCAAAATCTTTAGCATAAACAACGGCTTTTACTCTTTCTGTAGAAATAGGATTTCTATAATCAGAATCCACATAAATTCTTACGTTTTGTCCGTTTTGTTCTACTTTCACAAATTCTAAAATATCTGAAGGCGCAGAAATAACTACTTTTTCAACATCAGATTTTACAATATCTGCATGAATAGAAGTAGAAACTTCTATGTTATTGAAATCTCCCGAAAATACTTTTTCAGTCATCGGTCCATTTCCTTTTTTGCCTGTGAAAATATCACCAATGCTTCCATCATCAGATTTCACATTGATACAAGAAGCTAATGATAAGCTTAAAAGAAAGACAGGAATCGTTTTTTGCATGATTAATATTTTAATAATTAGACGTTTAGATTTATTTTTTGTTACAAAATTGCTTTTGGCAGAATACTGAATCGCTTTCTACAAATTTTGTATCTTTAACCCTATAAATATTCAACAATTTAACAATGAAAAATATTACATCAATTTTGCTGATGTCTGCATTAGGTTTCAGCATTTCTTGTTCTACCATGAAAGAAAATACCACAAAAATTGATGATACTGCTGTTTTAAACAATCCTTTTTATAAGAAAAGTACATTGCAGTATCAGGCTCCAGAATTTGACAAAATTAAAGACGAACATTATGCTCCAGCTTTTGACTACGGTTTAAAAGTAAACGAAGCAGAAATTGCTGCAATCGTTAATAATAAAGAAGCAGCAACATTTGAAAACACTATTTTGGCACTTGAAAAAAGCGGTGAAGTACTGAAACGTGCGCAAATTGTTTTCTACAACCTTACTGGTTCTAATACCAATCCTACTCTACAGAAAATAGAAGAACAATACGCTCCTATTTTTGCATCTCATGCAGATAAAATTTATTTAAATTCTGCTCTTTATAATAGAATTAAAGCCATTAAAACAGATGGTTTAGATGCAGAAGATCAAAGATTATTAGAAGTATACAAGCAACGTTTTGAATTGGCTGGTGCTAATCTTTCTGATGCCGACAAAGAGCAAATGAAAAAAATAAACGCAGAATTGGCAACACTTTCTACTCAATTTTCTAGTAAATTATTAGAAGCGAGAAAAAAAGGAGCTGTTTTAATTTCAGACGTTAAGGAATTAGACGGATTATCTGCTGATGAAATCGCTGCTGCAGCTACAGATGCTAAAAATGCTGGTTATGAAGGCAAATATCTTTTGACTTTGCTCAATACCACGCAACAACCGCTTCTTCAAAATCTTAAAAACAGAGCGACCAGAGAAAAATTATTCAAAGCTTCTTGGTACAGAGCAGAAAAAGGAGACGAAAACGATACTAGAGCGATTCTCGAAAGACAGGCGAAACTGAGAATGGAGAAAGCTCATCTTATGGGAAAATCTTCTTACGCTGAACTGAATTTGGTAGACCAAATGGCAAAAAAACCAGAAAACGCAATGGATCTACTTTACCAATTAGGAAAACCTGCAGTAGAGCAAGCGAAAAGAGAAATTGTGGATATTCAAGCGCTAATTGATGCTCAAAAAGGCGGCTTCGAACTCGCACCTTGGGATTGGAATTTCTATGCAGAACAAGTACGTAAAGCAAAATATGACTTAGACGAAAACCAAATCAAACCTTATTTTGAAGTGTCTACCGTTTTAGAAAAAGGCGTTTTCTATGCTGCAGAAAAATTCTACGGAATTACCTTCAAAGAAAGAAAAGATTTACCAGTTTATCATCCAGATGTAGTAGCTTATGAAGTTTTTGATAGAGACGGAAAATCTTTAGCGATTTATTACTTAGATTTTTATACCAGAGATAATAAAAATGGTGGCGCTTGGATGAGCAACTTCGTAGAACAATCATTCATGACGGGAACTAAACCTGTAATCGTAAATGTTTTCAACTACCAAAAACCCGCTCCAGGAAAACCTTCATTAATTTCTTATGATGATGTTTCTACTATGTTCCACGAGTTTGGGCATACTTTACACGGACTTTTTGCCAACCAAAAATACATTACCATTTCTGGAACCAATGTTCCTAGAGATTTTGTAGAATTCCCTTCTCAAATCAATGAATTTTTTGCGCTAGAGCCTTCAGTTCTTAAAAATTATGCGCTACACTATGAAACCAAACAACCAATGCCTCAAACTTTGGTAGATAAAATTAAAAAAGCGGCAACTTTTAACCAAGGTTATGCCACTACAGAATTGGTTTCTGCGGCAACATTAGATATGGCTTGGCATTCTGTAAAATCTGAAGCTGAAATAAAACCTACTTTAGATTTTGAAAAAGAAGTCTTAACCAAATACGGATTTACTTTGCCACAAGTTCCACCAAGATATCATTCTCCTTATTTTGCTCACATTTGGGGAGGCGGTTATTCTGCAGGCTATTACGCTTATATGTGGAGCGATGTTCTGAATGCAGATGCTTGGAAATGGATTACGGACAATGGTGGAATGACCAGAGAAAACGGCGATCGTTTCAGAAAATATATTCTATCTGTAGGAAATTCTGTAGACTTGAATCAAGCGTTCAAAGATTTTACAGGAAGAACTCCAGACATTAAACCACTTTTACAAAACAAAGGATTTGTGAAATAGTAGAGACCGATGTTAGAAGTCCCGATAGCTATCGGGAGAAGTCAGAAGATAATAATAAACCGTAGAATTTTTTCTGCGGTTTTTTTATAACAATTTAACAAATATTATTGAAATTTTAACTACATATTTTTTTAGTTCAATTTTTATTAATTATACTTTTATAAAATCAAAACTTTAATAATCATCCCATGAAAAAAATCACTATTCTCTTATTAACAATATGCATTTCACAAATTATTGTTGCACAATCTAGAACACTTACCAATGAACAAAAAGAATATTTATTAAAATTTATTTATCCCATTAAAACGTTTGAACCCGAAGAAAAAAACACAGAAGATTTATTAATATTAGACAAATTTATTGGGAATGCAAAAATTGTTGGTTTAGGAGAATCAACACATGGCTCTTCTGAAATTTATAAAATGAAAGATAGAATTAGTAGATACTTAATAAATAATAAAAAATTTAACGTTTTTTCTCTGGAAGCCAATATGCCAGAAAGTTATTTAATGAATAATTATATTTTAAATAATCAAGGTAATCCAAAAGAGATATTGAAAGGAATGTATTTTTGGATATGGCAAACACAAGAGACGTTAAATTTTATTGAATGGATGAAAGAATACAATCAAAATCATAACTCTAAAGCATATTTTGATGGTTTTGATTTACAATTCCAATTTGGAGCACTAAAGCAAATAAAAGAAATTTACACGAAAAACAATTTAAATATCGAAGAGTATAAAAATCTTGTAAATATTTTAAAAGAAAACAATAGAGGCCAAAGAAGCTACAAACAAAAACAACAAAAGATAATTAATGAATTGTTAGAAAAAACAAAAGAAAAAGTTGTTTATATACAAGATAATGAAAGTAAAAAAAGATTTATTCAAAATATAAGAATTATTGAGCAAAATATTCAAGTTGGAAATGCTATAAAAAGAGACAAATTTATGGCAGAAAATATAAAGTGGATGTATCATAATTATGAGAATCCAAAAATTATAGTTTCTGCACATAATTTTCATATTTCAAAATGGAATAAAATAATGATGGGAAATCATCTGAATGAAGAGTTTGGAGAAAATTATGTAAATTTTGGTTTTGCCTTTTATAATGGGAGTTATACTGGTAGTATTCAAAAACAAATTCAAACTCTAATTGCACAAACTGCATATGAAGGAACATTAGAATACTATTTAAATTCTTTAAATATTCCTATTTTTATTCTTGACTTAAAATCCATAAAAAAAGAAAATAATAAATTGATTAAAGATTTATTTACAAATATTTTAGCAAGAAAAACTGGCTCTGGTCCAAGTGGTAATGAATTCAGAAAAACAAATGTTTTAGATTCATTTGATTATTTAATTTTCATAAATAGATCAACAAATTCAATTCTATTAAATTAAGTAGATAATTATTTCTTGAATAGTAAATTTTCTTTTTTCAAAGATTAAAATTTTTAGATTTGTGACATGAACAAATTCCAATTACACTTATTTCTGTTTTTAAAAATCCCAATTTCTTGGATTGCAGGTGTGCGTCTAAAAGAAATGAATGATGAAATCTGCATCACCAAAGTAAAATTCGGTTGGCTGAACCAAAACCCTTTCAATTCTATGTTTTGGGCAGTTCAAGGAATGGCTGCAGAATTTTCTACGGGTTTCCTTTGTGCTGAAAAAATTAGAAAATCAGGCAAAAAAATATCTATGTTGGTGGTTCATAACCAAGCTGAATTCACCAAAAAAGCAGTGGGTAGAGTTACTTTTTCTTGTCTTCAAGGAAAAGAACTGGATGCCGTTTTACAAAAAGCCATCGAAACTGGAGAAGGACAAACTTTAACCATGTTTTCTGAAGGAAAAGACCAAAAAGGCGATTTGGTTTCTAAATTTGCTTTTACCTGGAGTTTTAAAGTGAAAAAATAGAGAAACTTTTGCTAATAAAGCAGATTTAGCAGATAAAATCAGCATAATCAGCCAAATATGTGATAGGAATAAACCTATTCAAAATCATTTATTTAAAAACGAAAGGTTTGTTTTTTTTCACTAATTTAGTTTTCTAAAACTAAAACCATTCTTTATGCTTCTGGATTTACTGTTCCCGAACAGATGTCTGCATTGTAACACCATCATTTCAAAAGATGAGTTAGTTTGCCATGTATGTTTCCCTCAAATTAAGTTTTCTCATTTTAATTTCTACGAAGAAAATCCTCTAAAACAGAGATGTAAACTTTTATTCCCTGTGAAAAATGCTTATGCTGTGATGGAATTTCAAGAAGAAGCATTGAGCCAGAAAATCATTCACCAACTCAAATATCGTTCTCAGGAAAAAGTTGGAAAAATCATGGCTGAATGGACTTTTGAAAGAATTTACCTTTCAGAAAAACCAGATGTTTTAATTACTGTTCCGCTTCATCCTAAAAAATTAAAAAAACGAGGTTATAATCAGTTGCATCTTTTTGCCGATATCCTTTCTAAAAATTGGGAAATCCCACATCATAAAGAAGCGCTCAAAAGAAATTCTTACCAAAAAGCACAAGCCCAAAAAGACAAATCTCACCGCGCCGAAACGAAATACGATTTCTCGATCACCGAAGAAATTTCCGGGAAACATGTTTTGTTAATAGACGATGTTTTCACCACGGGAAATACAATAAGCGCCATTGCTTGGGAAATTTTAAAAAATCCAAGGAATGAAGTGAGTGTTTTGGTGATGGCTTTTGATTCGTAGTGATTATCTCTGTAATTTTTGTCCGTAAGACAAATCTCCAGCATCTCCTAATCCTGGAGAAATATAACCTTTTGACGTAAGATTTTCATCGATGGCTCCTACCCAAATATGCGCATCTGGAAATGCATTGGAAAGTGTTTCTACACCTTGTTTACTTGCAATAACGGCTACAATGTGGAGTTGAGAAGGTGTTCCGTGGTTTAATAAATCTTTCAGCGCTTCAATTAAACTCGCTCCTGTTGCTAACATGGGATCTGCAACGATTAATGGTCTTCCGTCTACACTAGGACAAGTAAGATAATCTTGTTTTATGGAGAAATAATCATTGGCATCGTGTTTTCTGTAGGCTGCCACAAAACCACAGTCTGCTTTGTCAAAATAATTAAGAATTCCTTCAAAAAGTGGAACTCCTGCTCTCAAAATAGTCGTAATTACAGGTTGAACTGCAATTTCTTTCACCATAATTTTGTCTAATGGAGTAGAAATTTCTATTTCTTTGAATTCTAAACCTTTAGAAATTTCAAAAGCTGCAATTTCGCCGATTCTTTCCATGCTTTTACGGAAATTGGCTCTATTGGTTTGAGTTTCTACGTTTCTTAGTTCGTTGATCCAAGAATTGACTAATGAGAAATTTTCTGATAATACGGTAACCATGTTGTGCAGATTTGTTTAATTGAATATTTTACAAATTTATTGATATTTTTTTTCTGTTTAAAATGATTTTGAACATCAATTCGATTTTAATTAAAAAACCCTTTCAGAATTTAGAATTCTAAAAGGGTTGGTAAATTATTTTTGTCTGAAATATACATCAATAGGAACTCCCGTAAAATCAAATTGCTTACGCAATTGATTTTCGATGAATCTTCTGTATGGTTCTTTAACATACTGTGGTAGATTACAGAAAAACGCAAATTGCGGAACTGGAGTTGGCAATTGGGTAATATATTTAATTTTCACATATTTCCCTTTGATTGCAGGTGGTGGAGTTTGCTCAATAATGGGTAATAAAATTTCGTTAAGCTTAGAAGTTTTGATTCTTTTCTTACGATTTTCATAAACCATCATGGCAGTTTCTACCGCTTTTAAGATTCTTTGTTTCGTTAATGCAGAAACAAAAAGAATAGGAACGTCATTAAACTGAGCGATTTTTTCTTTGATTTTATTCTCAAAATCTCTCATGGTATTGGTTTCTTTTTCTACCAAATCCCACTTATTCACTACAATTACGATTCCTTTTCTATTTTTTTGAGCCAAAGAAAAGATATTCATATCCTGAGATTCCCAACCTAAAGTAGCATCTACCATGATAATCACCACATCAGAATGCTCAATGGCTCTAATAGAGCGCATTACTGAATAGAATTCTAAGTCTTCAGAAACTTTAGATTTTCTACGCATTCCGGCAGTATCTACCAACACGAACTCATGTCCGAATTTATTATATAACGTTTCGATGGAATCTCTGGTTGTACCTGCGATATCAGTAACGATGTTTCTGTTATCATCAAGAAGTGCATTGGTAAGTGTAGATTTTCCTACGTTTGGTCTTCCTGCAATGGTAATTTTAGGTAAACCTTCGAAAGGATCTTTGTATTCTGTAGTTGGGAAATCTGCAACCAAGTCATCTAATAATTCACCAGTTCCAGAACCTGTAGCAGAAGAAAGCGTATAATATTTTTCTACTCCTAACTGATAAAATTCTGTAGCAGCAAGCATTTCTTTAGCAGAGTCTACTTTGTTTACCACTAAATATAGAGGTTTATTGGCTTTTCTTAAAAGATTATAGATTTCGTGGTCTATATCTTGGAGTCCTTCTTCTACGTTTACCATAAAAATGATAGAAGTGGCTTCATCTACTGCCAACTGAACTTGTTTACGGATTTCTTCTTCGAAGATATCATCACTACCTACATCATAACCACCAGTATCTATTACGGTAAAGTCTACTCCATTCCAGTCAGATTTACCATAATGACGGTCTCTGGTTACACCAGCTGTAGAATCTACGATGGCTTCTCTTCTCTCTAATAAACGATTAAATAATGTGGATTTTCCTACGTTGGGACGACCAACGATTGCAACGATATTACTCATAAAAATTGTATTAATAATCCCTAAAAATTATAAAATAGGATTAAGTTATTAATTAGGTATCTCCCACTTTGGGAGCCTTAAAATTTTTGCAAAGATAAGATTTATATTTATTTATAACGAGTATAAATTTCACATCCATTGCATAAATATCAGAAAATCAATTATTATATAGATATTTTTTGTAATTTTGCCTCTGGTTCTAAAAACACAAACGAAGAAAAAATTGAAGAAACTTTACTTAGATAAATGTTCTTCGGGACTACTATTACCCAAATCTATTCTTAATGCTTCTAGCATTAAGATATTTTATGTTTTTATATACTTTCTTTCTATTGGTTTTTCCACACAAATGTCTGCTCAGGAATCAATCATTACTGGGTTAGAAAATATTCACATTTCAGAAGGAGCTACCATAGTAACCGTAGAAAAAGGTGAATCTAAAATCAATTATTCTTCTATTTCTGCTCCAATTAATCAAAAAAACACAAAAACTTCTACTTCTCCCCAAAAAGAAATAAAAGAAAAAATTACATTTTCTCATAAGAAAAAAACGGCCAAAGCAATTGATGAAAAACTCATCAAAAAAATGGCGCAAAAAAGAGAAGTGAAAATTATTTATAATACTGATGCTCAATCGGAAGAAAGTTTATCTAGTAATTACGGAACTTTTAAATCAGGCATTAACAACCAAGATCAAAGCCAAAAACTATACAAAGCATTATTTACAGAAAATAAACTTATAGTGTTTTTGTTTATCTACCAAGAAAAACAAAATGTGCTTTTTCAGTTTTACCATTCTCTAAAAGTAGAAAACCATCTTTTTACTAGGCCTCCTCCTACTTTTATTTAATCTAAAAGAAACATAACTTTTTTATAACCTATTCATCTATAGGTAAATATCTTATACAATATTCTAAAAATCGAAAATAGAGAACATGAACAAAACTCTAAATTTTAAAACATTCAAAACTTTTTTACAACTAATTTTATTGGTTGTAAGCGTTTTTGGATTTTCGCAAACACCCGTTACATATACGGCTAATCCTACCAATGCACAAATTAATACTGCCTTAATTGGAAATAATATTAATATTACCGGAGGCACATTAAATTTTGGCGATAGAAACACACAAATAGCAACTTTTACAAATGGTACGGCAGCAGCTCTTCAAATGAATAATGGTGTATTTTTTGGCACAGGTACTGTTGCAAAATTACTCACTACAAATAATGCGACAAAAAGTACTGATGACATCCCTACTACAGCTACTTTTACCGATGCAGATTTGACGGCAATTGACGCTACTGCTACCAGAGATGTAGTTTCATATTCATTTACGGTTACATTAGGCCCAAAAGCTACTACATTAAATATTAGATATCAATTTGGTTCAGAAGAATATCCTGATTATGTAGGAACAAATTTTGATGACGCATTTGGATTTTTTGTTACTGGACCGGGCATTTCGGGAACCGCCAATCTTGCAAGGTTACCTAATAATAACCCCACTTCCATCAATAAAGTTAATTTTGGAACCCCAGGATTTAATACCGCTGTTGGAGGACCTGTTGCTGCTTATGACGGAAGTCAAAGTGCTTTATACATTAATAATGGGCATAACACAACTGTTTCTGGGGGCAAATTAGTTCAAAACACCAACCCTGGTCCTTTTCCAGTTGCAGTACAGTTTAATGGGATTACTAGATTAATAACTTATTCACTCTCTGGTCTAACACCAGGAGGTACTTATACATTTAAAATTGTAATTGCAGATGCAGGAGACGCATCTTTAGATTCTGGTGTTTTTATTAACAACATTTATGCGACTGCTACTCTAGTTGCAAACAATGATACTTATACTATTGTTTCTGGATCTTCATCTACTAATTCTGTATTAAACAATGATTCTGTAAATGGAACCGCGCCTGCATCATTGTCAGACGTGCTATTAAGCCAAGTATCTACAACTAACACTGGTGTAAACCTAGATCCTTTAACTGGAAAAATAAACGTAGCAGCTGGAACTCCTGCGGGAACTTATACTGTTACCTATCAAATTTGTGATCAGACCTTTACATCAAATTGTAAAACAGCAACCGCTACAATTACAGTTCAACTAAATGATAGTGACAATGACGGAATAGACAATTATTATGACCTAGATGATGACAATGATGGAATTTTAGATACTGATGAAAACAGCTGTCTTACAAGTAGTAAAGTAGAAGGAACGCCAATTTTCATCAATGATTTTGGAACAGGCGCTACTACTACAGACCCTTATGTTCTTAATCATACATATACCACTGGTGATGCTAATGACGGTTTTTATAACGTGAGAACTTCAGGAACTACGGGAGTAACCTATACCAGAACCAACCTCACTGGAGACAAGGACGCTGGAAACCCTACTATTACCAATGGTACTACCACTGGTAGATATTTAATGATAAACATAGACTCTCCTAATAATACTAACAAAGCAATTTATAGAGTTTCAGGAATTAATACACAAGTTGGCCAAAGTTATAGATTTAGAATTGACATGGCAGGATTAGCTGATGGCTTAACAGACGTTCCTAACTTAAAAATTGCAATCAAAGACGCCTCTAACAATGAACTTGCATCTGCCACTTCTACTTCTATTGGAATGGTAAATGATGACGTATGGAGAAGACTAAACCTAGAATTCACAGCAACTACATCTAGTGTTACATTAGAAATTATCAATCAACAAGCTACTGGTTCCAATGGAAATGATGTAGGAATTGACAACATCATTTTCACCCCTTTATTTTGTGACGCAGACAATGATGGTACGCCTAATCAATTTGACCTAGACTCAGACAACGACGGCTGTCCAGATGCCATTGAAGGAGACGAAAATGTTACCGCTTCTCAGCTTACCGCAAATAGAATTTCTGGAACAGTAAACGCAAATGGAGTTCCTAACTTAGTAAACTCTGGAGGCGCTGCTGACATCGGTGGTGACCAAGGTCAAGGTGCTGGTCAAGCCTATACCGTAAATCCTGCTGCAGTAGGAGGTACCGCTTCTAGCAACCAAACCATCTGTTGGAATACTACACCTACAGCACTTACCTTATCTGGTAGCACTGGTAGCATACAATGGCAGTCATCTACTGATAATGTTACTTTTAATAATATATCAGGAGCCACTTCTGCTACTTATGCACCAGGAGCACTTACTGCGACTACTTACTATAGAGCTATACTTACAAGTGCAGGAGGCTGTACAGCTACCTCTACTACTGTAACTATCACTGTAAATAACTGTATTGATGCGGTAAATGACACTTACGCTACTGTTACTCCTGGTACTTCTACAACCAGTGTAATCACTAATGATAAAAACAATTCTGGTACCGCTGCTGTTATTGGTGCTGCTGCTGGACAAGTTTCTATTAGAACTGCTACTGATGCTGCGGGTACTACTGGAGCTTGGTCTACTGGTTTTACCCTTAATGCAACTGGCACTATTACTGTTGCGAGTGGGACTGCGGCGGGTACTTATACTCTATATTATACCATTTGTAACCAAACTGCAGGTTCGCCATGTGATACTGCGGCGGTCACTCTTACCGTTCCGCCTACCATTGATGCAATTAACGGTTCTCAAACGGTTAACTCTGGGTCTACTGGTACTTCTGTAATTAATAATGATACAATCCAAAATGGAACCGCGGGGTCGGTTACCCTTGGCGCGTCTGGTAACTCTACTATTTCACAAGTAAGTACTACTAACGCAGGGGTAAATATTGATGCTAATGGAAATATTGTTGTAAATGCTGGTACGCCATCAGGAACTTACACTGTTACTTATCAAATTTGTACCAAAGCTACTCCTGTTACTTGTGATACTGCTACTGAAACAGTAACGGTTCCTAATCTTCTAGATGCAGTAAATGACACTTACGCTTCTGTTAATGCAGGAAGTTCTACAACTAGTGTAATTAATAATGACAAAAACATTGCTGGTACGGCTGCCGTTATTGGTGCTGCTGCCGGGCAAGTTTCTATTAGAACTGCTACCGATGCTGCAGGTACTACTGGAGCTTGGCCTACTGGTTTTACCCTTAATGCGGATGGTACAATTACTGTTGCTGCTGGGACTGCTGCAGGTACTTACACCTTATATTATACTATTTGTAACCAAACCGCTGGGTCTCCTTGTGATACAACAAGTGTGACTATAACTGTTCAAGTGGATACAGATGGAGACGGAATCACAGATAATTTAGACCTAGATGATGATAATGATGGGATTTTAGATACAAATGAAGGACTTTGCAACATTTCTTCTACAAGTTCTATTGACGGATTCGACTCTCCTGTTGTTCCAACTATAAATGGTAATAACATTCAAAGTACTAATCCTTACAATGGCTGGAAAACTGAAACTGGAGGAGTAACTGATTTTAATGTCATCAGAGTAAACGGAGCTGGATATGCTAGTGGACCAGATAATGCACAATCGGGCAACCAATATATTGATATTGCCGGAACAAGTGCATATGTGTATAAAAATATTACACTTACTTCTCCTGCAGTATTTTCTGGTTCAGCTTGGTTTGCAAACAGAGAATCTTCTAATGGAGGATATGCACCATGGTCTACCAAAATAGAAATTAGAAACGAAACAACAGGGATAACTGTTGCACAAGGAAACACTATCAACTTCACATCTAGTATTTCGGATGAAATTTGGAACAATAGCTCTATTAATTCAGTTGCTTTGCCAGCAGGAACTTATAGAATAAGAATGTATGTAGGAGATTTTGGACACCTAGACTCAATTTCATATTGTTTCTCTAAAGACACTGACGGAGATGGAACACCTGACCACTTAGACTTAGATTCAGACAATGACGGTTGTGCAGATGCTCTTGAAGGAGACGAAAACGTTATTGCTTCTCAACTTACATCTAATAGAATCTCAGGAACTGTAGATGCTAATGGCGTTCCTAATTTGGTAAATGCTGGAGGTGCTGCAGATATTGGTTCTGACCAAGGACAAGGCATAGGAGAAGCATATAATGCTGCAATTCAATCAGGTTGCTTCTGTTACAAACCTGCTCAAACTACGGGAACAGCATTAAATACCAATCATGGAATTACAGCTCTTGGTAGAGCTGGAGATGATAACAGCAATTGGCCTATGGTTAGAAAAGGAGCTTGGACAGTTCTTGAAGCTAAAACAAAAGGTTTCGTAGTCAATAGACTTACTGATGCTCAAATATCTGCTATTCCTAGTGCTGATCTTAGAGAAGGAATGATGGTGTATAACATTACCCAAGACTGTCTCCAAATCAACATTGATGGAACTGCGACGGGATGGAAATGTTTCAATAATCAAACTTGTCCTGATTAATTTTTAAAATTTGAGATAACATGAAAAATATATTTTTAACATTAACCTTATTTTTTGCTACCGCTCTTTCGGCTCAAGTAGCAATAGGAAAAACTTCAATTTCTTCCCCTGCAGTATCATTAGAATTTTATGATAATGCAGATAACACCAGAGGAATTATTCTTCCATGGGTTACCAATACAGCAGCTGTAACAGGAGCAGTAAACGGAACGCTTGTTTACAATACTGCTGATAAAAAAATCTATGTAAAGTATGCTTCTGGATGGAGAGACCTTAGCGTAGATACCACTGGAACCGTAACCACTACTTTACAGGATGCTCTCTCAGATTTAGATACTGCAAAAGTGCTTATCGGTGGAGATCCTGCTACTGATACCACCCCGGGAATTTTAGTCTTAGCAGACACTAATAAAGCGATGGTTTTGCCTAAAGTAGCCTCTCCTCACCTCAACATTGTAAATCCATCTCCAGGAATGATGGTTTACGACACTACCAAAAAACAATTGGCAGTGTTCAATGGTACTGTTTGGAGTTTCTGGAAACCTTAATAATTCTAAACAATTTAATACTAAAAAAGTCCGATGTTTCTCATCGGACTTTTTGATTTTAGGACGACACAATCAGCAGAATAATCGTAGGACACTTGCTAGAATCTTGCTACATATTATTTTAAAAAAGTATGAATCATTACTTTCAACTCAACGCTTCTAATCTCCTAAATAGAAACAAATAATTTTTCTATTTCAAAAACAAAAAGCATTATAGCCAAACAATAAATTTATTTTGTAACTTCACACATCAAATAAAAACCTATCATGAAAAAACTATTTTTTCTTTTATTTCTGGCTTTTGCGTTATTACAATTCTTCCAAATTGATAAAACCAATCCACCAGTAGACAAAAACATGGATTTTTTAACCATTAAAAAAACACCTGAAGACGTAGCTCAACTCATCAAAACAAGTTGCTATGATTGTCACTCAAACGAATCTGTATATCCTTGGTACACCAATATTCAGCCATTCGGTTGGTTGGTAAAAGACCACATAGAAGAAGGAAGAAAAGAACTTAATTTTTCTACATTTGCCACTTACGAACCATTAAGACAAGCCAAAAAACTCAAAAAATCTGCCCACGAAATAGAGGAAGGCAAAATGCCATTAGAATCTTACCTTCTCATTCATCAAGATGCAAAACTTACTCCTGAACAAAAACAAAAACTACAGGCGTATTTCATTTCTATCAAAGAAGTAACTGCCATGATGAACAATCTAACAGACGAGCAACTAAAAATTAAGGAAGAATAATTTGATAGACCAAAATAAATTTTACCTCTTTTACGACGGAGACTGTGGTTTCTGCAATTTTTGGGTACATTGGATTTTAAAAAACGACTCCAAAGACCAATTCCTATTTGCTTCATTACAAGGAAAATTTGGACAAGAATTTCTAAAACAAAGAGGTTTAGAACAAGAAAATCTCAACACTATTTATCTCTGGAAGCCAGAAAAATATTATCTCTATAAATCTAATGCAGCCATCACCATTGCAGAAAAATTAGGTGGAATATACTCATTAGCATCAATTTTTAGAATCATTCCTAGATTTATGAGAGATTGGGTTTATGATTGTTTTGCAAGAAATCGCCATCGATTAATAAAGAATTCTTGCGCAATACTCACTCCAGAACAACAGAAAAAATTCATAGACTAATTACCGAAATTAGTGCTTTATCATTCTAATCACTATCTTTGCAATTATGGAATACAATACACAAAGAACTCGTCTCCATTTACCAGAATATGGTCGTAATATTCAGCAGCTCGTAGAACGTTGCAAGGAACTTCCTACCAAAGAAGAACGAAACGAAATGGCTGCCGCAATTGTAGATTTCATGGGGCAGAGAAATCCGCACCTTCGTGACGAGGAAAATTATAAACATAAACTTTGGGATCATCTTTTTATATTAGCAGAGTATGACTTAGATGTAGATGCTCCCTATCCTTTCCCTACCAGAGAAGAATTGGCACAGAAACCCAATAAAATGGAGTACCCAAAACTTCAGGGAGATTATAAATTTTATGGCAAAAGTATCCTTCAATTAATAGACAAAGCCATAGAACTAGAAGATGGAGAAGAAAAAGAAGCTTTGATAGAAGTAATTGCCAATAACATGAAGAAATCTTATAATGTGTACAACAAAGAACACGTACAAGATGAGGTAATCTTCCGTCATTTAAAGGAACTATCAGAAAACAGATTAGACCTTACCAGTCTAGATTCTCTCGAAAAAAGCAGAATTTATTACTCTACCAACAAGAATAAAAACCAAAAAAACAACCCTAAAAAACGTTTCAACAACCATAATAAAAACCGAAAAAGATAATGAGTGAAGCATTTCAAATAAGAGGAGGAAAAAAATTACACGGCGAAATCACACCACAAGGTGCAAAAAATGAAGCGTTGCAAATTCTTTGTGCAGTGCTTTTAACTGACGAAGAAGTGAGAATTAAAAATATTCCAGATATTCATGACGTAAACCGTCTTATCGAAATTCTGGGAGATTTTGGGGTGAAGATTACTAAAAATGCGCACGGTGATTATACTTTCAAAGCAGACCACGTTAATTTTGATTACATAAAATCTAAAGAATTTAAAAAAGATGGAGCCAAATTACGTGGTTCTATCATGATTCTTGGACCTATGCTTGCTAGATTTGGCGAAGCATATATGCCAACTCCAGGTGGTGACAAAATTGGAAGAAGAAGATTAGACACTCACTTTCAGGGATTTGTAGAACTCGGCGCAGAATTTCATTATGACGAAACTGAATATTTCTATACTTTAAAGGCTAAAGAACTTCGTGGTAAATTTATTTTATTAGAAGAAGCTTCTGTAACGGGAACTGCCAATATCATTATGGCTGCAGTTTTAGCCAAAGGAAAAACCAGAATCTACAATGCAGCGTGTGAACCTTACCTTCAACAATTATGCAGAATGCTCAATAGAATGGGCGCAAAAATTGAAGGAATTGGTTCTAACTTATTAACCATCGAAGGCGTTTCTCATCTTCATGGAACAGAGCACACCATGCTACCAGATATGGTAGAAATTGGTTCTTGGATTGGTCTTGCAGCAATGACACGTTCTGAAATGACCATTAAAAATGTACATTGGAACCAATTAGGAATCATCCCGAATGTTTTCAGAAAATTAGGAATTCAATTGGAACAAAGCGGTGATGACATCTACATTCCAGAACAAGAACATTATAAAATTCAAAAATTTATTGACGGTTCTATTTTGACAGTTTCAGATGCACCTTGGCCAGGATTTACACCAGATTTATTGTCTATCGTTTTGGTAGTGGCTACTCAAGCCAAAGGAACTGTTTTGATTCACCAAAAAATGTTTGAATCGAGATTATTCTTTGTAGATAAATTAATTGATATGGGCGCTCAGATTATTCTGTGTGATCCTCACAGAGCAACTGTAGTAGGTCTTAACCATGAATTCCCATTGCGTGGAACCAACATGACTTCGCCAGATATTAGAGCAGGAAATGCACTTCTTATCGCGGCACTTTCTGCAGAAGGAAAATCAATTATTCATAACATTGAGCAAATTGACAGAGGTTATGAAAACATCGATGGAAGACTAAAAGCTCTAGGAGCAGATATCGAAAGAATTCAATTATAAAACAAGGCGCAACTTTTTCAAGTTGCGTTTTTTATTTCTTCACAAAAGCATTTTCATACTTTTCAATCCAATCTTGTGGAGTCATTTTTCGAGCCAATTCTCCTATCAATTCATAAGGAATATCTTCAGGTTTTTTAAAACGCATACAAGATTTCCCCATATCAAGTTTCTTTTTAGAATATTTCGGAAACTCTTCTTGAAACCAATTCAACAGTTTTTCGTCTGCATAAATTCCCATGTGATAAAGATTGATAGAATTTTTCTGCGAAGCTATACTAAGAAATGGCAATGGCAATTCTTGAGTACAATGATAACCTTTAGGATAAATACTTTTCGGAACTACGTAACCAATCATTCCATAGCTCAACTGTTCTTCGAAACCATTGGGTAAATTTTCAGAAATAATTTTTCTTAATTTTTCTATGGGTTCTTTTCGCTCTTCGGGAAGATTTTCTAAATATTCTTGAACAGATTGGGCTTCTATTTTCATTTTCAATTTTTATCAAATTTAAAAATAAATCAATACATTACCTATTCAAGATACCACTACTTCATCAAAAAATTTCATTACTTTTGTGCTACAAAATTTCAGATATGCCAAAAACATCAGTAAGAGCAGGAAGAATGCCTGCTTCACCAATTAGAAAGTTAGTTCCTTATGCAATTGCTGCTAAAGCAAAAGGCACAAAAGTGTATCACCTGAACATTGGTCAACCAGACATCGAAACACCAAAAACCGCTCTTGATGCACTGAAAAATATCGATTTAAAAGTTCTAGAATATGCTCTTTCTGAAGGAAATTTAGAGTATAGAAAACAATTAGAAAAATACTACCATTCTCTTGGTTTTACCGATTTAACTACGGATAATTTCATTGTAACCAATGGTGGTTCTGAAGCACTAAATTTTGCACTTTCTGTATTGTGTGATGACGGAGACGAAATCATTATCCCAGAACCTTATTACGCAAATTATAACGGATTTACCAATGCTATTGGCGTAAAAGTGGTAGCCGTTCCTTCTACTATTGATACTGGTTTTGCTTTACCTTCTATTGAAGAATTTGAAAAGAAAATTACAGCTAAAACCAGAGCTATTATCGTTTGTAATCCTGGAAATCCTACTGGTTATCTTTATACCAGAGAAGAGTTACAAAAATTAGCAGAAATTGCTTTAAAACACGATATCGTTATCATTTCAGACGAAGTATACAGAGAATATGTTTATGATGGTGAGAAGCAAGTTTCTATGCTAGAATTTCCAGAAATTGCGGAACATTCTATCATCATTGATTCAGAATCTAAGCGTTATTCTATGTGTGGCGTAAGAATTGGCTGTTTGGTTACTCGTTCTAAAACGCTTCATGATGCTGCCATGAAATTTGCTCAGGCAAGACTTTCTCCAGTGCTTATTGGTCAGATTTTAGCAACTGCAGCGCATGATAATGATGCAGAGTACATTCAGTCGGTTCGCGAAGAATATACCAAACGTAGAAATCTTTTGGTAGAATTATTAAATGAAATCCCTGGTGTGAAATGCCCAACTCCAAAAGGTGCTTTTTACTGTGTAGCAGAATTACCAGTAGAAGATGCAGATGATTTTGCACAATGGTTACTCGAACATTTTTCTGACAATGGCGAAACCGTAATGGTAGCTCCAGCTTCAGGTTTTTATTCGGTTCCAGAACTCGGGAAAAAGCAAGTAAGAATTGCTTACGTTCTAAAAGAAGAAGACTTGCGAAGAAGCGTAGAATTAATCAAAATCGCTTTAGAGCAATACAAAAAATAAAAATTTTTAAAACGGACTTCGGTTCGTTTTTTTTTTTTGATTCTATCAATTTCCTTTTCGCAAAACTTATTTTCAGTAAATTTGTAAAAATTAGAAACTGAAGGCTTCGCAAATACTTTGCAGTCAAAAAGACTTTTGAAAAAAAATGAAAATTCAAGAAAATATCTCTTTAAAGAATTACAATACTTTTGGTGTAGAAGCAAAAGCACATTATTTTGCCGAAGTACATGATTTACACGAGCTAAAATATGCCACAGAATTTGCCAAAATCAATCATTTTAAAATCCTTTTTTTAGGTGGCGGAAGCAATTTGCTCTTCACCCAAGATTTTGATGGATTAGTGATTAAACTAAATTTAAAAGGGATTTCCGAAGAAATTTTAGACGAAAATCACGTGCTCGTTTCTGCAAAAGCAGGAGAAAACTGGCATGAATTTGTACTCTATACGCTTTCTAAAAATTATGGGGGATTAGAAAATCTTTCGCTTATTCCGGGAAATGTGGGAACTTGTCCTATTCAGAATATTGGCGCTTATGGAACTGAGATCAAAGACCATTTCGTTTCTTGCAAAGCTCTAAATTTAGAAACTTCAGAAATTGAGGAATTATCATTGGAAGATTGCAAATTCGGTTACAGAGATTCTATCTTTAAAACTTCTGCCAAAGGAAAATATGTAATTGTAGAAGTCACGTTTAAACTGACTACCCAAAACCATCACATCAAAACAGAATATGGAGCAATTTCTACAGAATTAAAAAATTTAGGAATTGAAAATCCTACTATTCAAGAGGTTTCTAAAGCTGTAATTAATATCAGACAAAGCAAACTGCCCAATCCTGCCGAAATTGGAAACGCTGGAAGTTTCTTCAAAAACCCAAGCATTCCTTTGACACAATTTGAAAATTTAAAGGAAAAATTTCCTGAAATTCAAGGATATGCAAATGGTGACTGGGTAAAAGTTCCTGCAGGTTGGCTCATAGAAAATGCAGGCTGGAAAGGCAAACAAATAGGAAATGTAGCTTCTCATAAATTACAAGCCTTGGTCATCATTAACGCTACTGGAAACGCATCAGGAAAAGAAATTTACGATTTCTCTACCCAGATTATTGACTCTGTTAAAGAAAAATACGGAATAGAACTCGAAAGAGAAGTCAATATTTTATAGAATTATCAATAAAATCAATTGATTAATTCGTCACATTGAATCTCAGAAAACTAATCACTAATGCTTATATTTGCGCAAAATTAAAAGTAAAAATGTCTGAAATTAAACTCAATACAATTCCTGAAGCAATAGAAGACCTTAAAAATGGTAAAGTAATCATCGTAGTAGATGATGAAAACCGCGAAAATGAAGGCGATTTTCTTTCTGCTGCCGAACTTACTACTCCAGAAATCATCAATTTTATGACCATTCATGGGCGTGGTCTTATTTGTACTCCACTTCCTGAAAAAAGATGTGACGAACTAGGTCTTGAAGCCATGGTTTCTAGAAGTACAGACCCGAAAGAAACTGCTTTTACGGTTTCTATTGATTTATTAGGAGACGGTGTTTCTACAGGTATTTCGGCTAGTGATAGAGCAAAAACTATCCTTGCTTTGATGGATGAAAAAACCAAGCCAACAGATTTTATGCGTCCTGGACATATTTTTCCGCTTCGTGCAAAAACGGGTGGCGTTCTAAAAAGAGCTGGTCATACAGAAGCTGCAATTGATTTAACCAAATTAGCTGGACTGAAAGAAGGTGGTGTCATCTGCGAAATTATGAACGAAGATGGAACCATGGCAAGATTACCAGAATTAATGGTTTTGGCTAAAAAATTAGACCTTAAAATCATTTCTATCGAAGATTTAATCAATTACCAATTGAAAAAAGGTGATTTGGTAAACGAAATAGAGTCTAGAAAAGTAAAAACCGCTTTCGGTGAGTTTGATTTCCATGCTTTCCAAGAAAAACATACAGACCAAATTCACTTTGCATTAACCAAAGGAAATTGGGAAATAGATGAACCTGTTTTGGTGAGAGTTCAATCTTCTAGTGCTTATTTTGATGTTTTAAGCAGATTGATTAACGGTGAAAATCCTCAACTGGAAAAAGTAACCAATATGATTAATGCGGAAGGAAAAGGAGCGCTTATTTTCATCAATAATGTATCTAATGCAGAACTCACGATGAGAAAATTGCAACAATTCCTGAATTATCAAGACGGACAAGTTGCAAGACCTACGCTTACTGCTAATTTCATAGAATATGGAATTGGAACTCAAATTCTTAAAAAATTAGGTATTACTAAATTCCGAGTGATTACTCAAAATCCTAATCAGAAACCACTTGTTGCTGGTTATGGTGTAGAAATTACCGAAATGGTACAGATGTAAAATCTTAAAAATATTAATCGAAAATAGCGTAGAAATTTCTACGCTATTTTTATATCATCAAAACTGTGAAATCCGTTTAAGAAATCTTTCACATTCATTCGTTTTTTTCCTTCTAACTGAACTTCTGTTGGCTGATAAAAGCCATCTTTGGTATAAATTCTAAAAATATTTTTAGAAATTTCTAAAGTTCCAGCCGTTTTCTGATGTTCTGAAACTTCAAAAGTTCCTGCATAAATCTTCAAACCTTTTGTTTCTTCACCGATTTTCAAAGTGGTAAAAGCGCAAGGATAAGGCGACATTCCTCTGATGAAATTGTGAACCTTAACCGTTTCTTGATTCCAATGAATTCTCGTGTCTTCTTTGAAAATTTTGAAAGCATTTTTAGGTTCTGCAACTTGTGGTTGGGGTTGTTCTGTGATAGAATTTTCGGCTAAACCATCTAATGTTTTCACTACCAGTTTTGCGCCCATTCCCATCAATCTATCGTGTAAACTTCCTGCATTTTCATCTGGTGAAATAGGCAATTCTTCTTGCAAAAGAATGTTTCCTTCATCTATTTTTTCGTTGATAAAAAATGTAGTTGCTCCCGTTTTTTCTTCGCCGTTAATAATCGCAAAATTGATTGGAGCTGCACCTCTATAATCTGGTAATAAACTTGCGTGAAGATTGAAAGTTCCCAATTTTGGCACTTCAAATAATACTTTTGGCATCATTCTAAAGGCAACCACTACGAAAACATCTGCCTCTAGTTTTCTCATTTCTTCCAAAAATTCTGGATTTCTCAATTTTTCTGGTTGAAAAACTGGCAAATTATTTTCTACAGCGTATTTTTTAACTGGAGATTCGGTAAGTTTTTGTCCACGACCTGAAGGTTTATCTGCAACGGTAACTACTCCCACAACTTCGTGATGAGAATGATGAATCGCTTCTAAAGATTTAGCCGCAAAATCTGGCGTCCCGAAAAAAACAACTTTTAAATTTTTCATATTTTGTATCGCTCCTACGGAGCTTTTCTCTTTTTTAAAAAATTTCTACAAACCTTTCGCTCCTATGAAGCGAAACATATTATCGTATAGTATAAGTTCTAAAATCTAACATTCTAATTTTTCCTAAATCAAGCAAAAAGATAAGCACTTCTTGAATTTTCTCTCTGGAAAATTCTAACAAAATCGCATTTAGATCATCTAAAGTAGCTGGTTTTTGCTGTAGAATATCTAGAATTTGTCTTTCTGCACTAATAGGATTGGTTTTAGGATTTTTGGCGGTGCAAACATAGCAATTTCCACAGTTTTTCGGCTCTTTTTCGCCAAAATAAGTAAGAATAAGTTTCATTTTACAGCAATCATGATTTCTGGTATAAAACTTCATTTCTTCCCATTTCTGCAATTTATTTTTCTGAATTTGCTCGAAAAGATTCCACCATTTTCCAGAAAAAGTTCTGTCTTCTCTAGGTTTCAAAAATCTGATAGAATCTAAACTTCCGTCTAGATAATCCAGGTATCCTTTTTGGTGAATTTCTTTCAGTCTTTCTTTAAGTTCTTGCGCACCAACTCCCAATTTTTTGCAAGTATTCGCTTCGCTAAACTGAACTCTGTGCGTGGATAAACCGTCAACACTTCTGAGCAATAATTCTATAAAATAGCTGTCTTTTCTCTGCAAATTTTCTAAATCACTTACCTCAAATTTCAATTCTAAAGTGGATAAATTCTTAGAAGTATTGAGATAAATTAACTCTTGATTATGCAGAAAATTTAGTACATTTCTAATCTTGGCTTGAGATATTTTAGTAAAGTTCTGAATTTTAGAAATGCTCAGTTCAAAAATATTTTCTGGCAATTCATTTTCGGCAATCATAAAAGTAGAATACAGATAAGAAATAACCTTAAGAAATTCTGATTTAGAAGGAGTTTGATTATAAAAAACATCGTCTAAATTTAGTAATTCTTGCTCATTCCAAAGTAAAAAAGCATAACTTTTCTCGCCATCTCTACCTGCTCTTCCGATTTCTTGATAGTAGTTTTCTAAAGATGGCGCTGGTGAAAGATGTATCACAAATCTCACATTTTCTTTATCAATTCCCATCCCAAAAGCATTGGTAGAAATCAAAACATTCTGGTTGCTTTTGAGCCATTTTTCTTGCTTCTGATGTTTTTCTTTCACAGAAAGTCCTGCGTGAAAAAAATCTACATTTTTGAGTTTATTTTTTTGTAAAAATTCCGTTAAATTTTCGGCTTCTTTTCTGGTTCTGGTGTAAATAATCCCTGAATTTTGGTTGTGTTTTAGCAAATCTAAAACTCTCTGGTATTTATCTGCTACCTCATCATTAAAAATGCTGATATTCTCTCTTTTAAAACTTTTTCTGAAAATTTGATATTGAGTAAATCCTAATTTTAGTTTAATATCTTCTAAAACTTTTGGAGTCGCTGTAGCGGTAAGTGCAAGACAAGGAACATTCTTAAAAAGCGTTCTAAAATTTTTAATATTTTGATAACTCGGTCTGAAATCTTGTCCCCATTCAGAAATACAATGTGCTTCGTCTACTGCAATAAAAGAAATCTGAATTTCTTCTATTCTTTCTAAAAATTGGCGATTCTGAAGCCTTTCTGGAGAAATATAAAGCAATTTGGTAATTCCTTCTATGCACCTACCATAAATTTCTTCTTGTTGCAATTCATCTAATTCAGAACTTAAATATTCTGCTTCTATTCCTCTTAATTTCAACTGCTGAACTTGGTCTTTCATTAAAGCCAAAAGTGGAGAAATCACCAAACAAGTGCCTTCTAAAACCAAAGCTGGAAGCTGATAACAAAGAGATTTACCACCACCAGTAGGTAAAAGTGCAATGGTATCTTTACCTGCAATAACCGCATGAATAATGTCTTGTTGTGAATCTCTGAAATCTTGATACCCCCAAAAATGAGTAAGGGTTTTCTGTGTGAGTTCAGCTAAATGATGAGAAGATTGCATTTGGTAAATTTAAGAATTTAGTTTAAAATTTTGCATAAAAAAAGCTGCGATAAACGCAGCTTTTAGTATTGATTTTAAAAATTATTTTTTAATAATTAATTTAGTAGGAATATCATTTTTTGGGATAGAATTCCATTCAGAATCTAAAACATATCTTACTTCTACTTTTCTGTCTTGTAATCTTGCTTCATCAGATGCTGATTCTGCTACTTTAGCTTCAGATTCACCCACTCCTTTTGATTTAATTTGAGATGGGTTTACTCCTCTTTTTTCTAATTCTTTCACTACTTCTGCAGCTCTAGCTCTAGAAAGTGCTAAATTATAAGCATCTGAACCTTTTTTATCAGTATGACCGATTAATAAATAAGTACCACCTTGAGAACTTTTGATAATCTGAGCAGCTAAATCTAATTTAGAACTTGACTCTGGTCTTACTGTAGCTTTATTGAAATTAAATAAAACATCTCTTAACGCAAGTTCTATATCTGTAGCTAATTTACTTTTATCAACTGCTACTACTTTAGGACAACCATTATTTTCTACAGGACCAGGAACGGTAACACATTTATCATTTAAGTCTATTACTCCGTCTAAATCAGCATCTAATGCAACACCAGCACCATCTACTCTTGCTCCCATTGGTGTATCTAATTGTCTATCCCAATCATCACAAACTCCATCATTATCAGTATCACCTTTTTTACAAACTTCTACATCTACATTTTTGTTATCTAAAACATCTAGTTTATAATAAATTTCTTGTAATGGATCATGCCACATTAAATGAGATTGATGCTTTCCTAGTTTTAAGGAAATACCTAAAGTTGCATTGAAAAAATTATCAGAAACTTGATCTTCTCTTAAGTTTACAGGACTATCATAACCATTATAACCTAGGTCTTCGCTTCCTAGATAATTACCTCCTCCATCAAAAGAATCATCTCCAGTTACTACATACATTACTCTACCCTCGATATCAATTCTTCTGTTAACTTTGAATTTAACACCAGCTCCAGCTTGTCCGAAAAGTGAACCTACTGAAAATCCATTATCAGTAATTAATGGCGCAGAAGAAGAACCTTCATCTTGTCTGTATGCTTTATAAGATAAAGCACCAATACCTGCATAACCATGTAACGCCCATCTGTATGGAGAATGATTATCTACTCTTCTTAGTAAATTAGAGAAGTTAATATCTCCGATTAAAGATATCGATTGATACTTAGTTTTAGCACCTACATTAGTAGCCACTGTACCTTCATCTATCTTAGCTAAACCTTGTTTAGTTTCTCCCAAATCATATTGAAGATTTAAACCAAAAGCATGGGTAATGGCTTTATCAATACTTAAATATGCAGAGTAGCCAAATAGGTTTTTACCTGCTCCATTTTTTATTGAAGTTAAATCTCCTGATTGAATTAATGGAACTCCAAAACCCGCAGAGATTGACCAATCATTAAATTTTTTATCTTTTTGTGTAAAAGGTTTATTTTGATCTCCTACATAAAAGTTATCTTTTTGTTGTGCTGTAACTGACAAAGGCAAAAGCATAGCTAATGTGAAAGTTGCAAAATTTATTTTCATGATGTTGTATTTTTAAATTGAAAGATTAAAATTATTGAGCCGCTTTGAAATAAACTCTTCTGTTGGCTTCATTTTTCCATTCTGGACACTTAGTAGCAGGGTTACATTCTGGATATTTAAGGTCTTTTTCACCTCTACCTTCAGTAATAAGAATGTCTGGATTTACCCCTTTACTAACTAAATAATTCTTCACTGCATTTGCTCTTCTTTGAGATAAATCAAAGTTATAGCTATCAGACGCTCTAGTATCAGTACCACCGATTACGTAGAACTTAACTGTAGAATTCAGCTTTTTAATGACTTCTGCAGCATTGTCTAACTTAGCATAAGACTGAACTCTGATTACGTCTTTATTCAATTCAAATTCAATTCCTTCAAATCTATTAATTTCTTCAATAATTTCAAGAGTTTCGTCTACTAAGTAAGGACATCCTTTATTTTTAGCAAGACCTGGAACCGTTACACAAGCATCATTTAAGTCTATTACTCCATCTAAGTCCATATCTAGTGCTTTACCTGCACCATCTACTCTAGCTCCTATTGGTGTATCTAACTCACGATCCCAATCATCACAAACGCCATCTTTATCAGCATCTCCTCTTTCACAAATGATAGGTTCTACTGATCTACTATCTAGAGCAACTATTTTTCTAAGCGCTTCATTTTGGGCATCATACCAAGATAAATGGGTATTATGCTTTCCTAATTTTATAGTCACCCCTACATTTGCTACAATCATGTTATCTGAGAAATTTCTCTTGATTTGATTGTAAACGCCATCTGCGGTCTCACCACCTCCATCGAATTCATCATCACCAGAAATGATATACATAACTCTAGTATCAATATCAATTCTTCTAGAAAGATTATATTTTACGCCAGCTCCTCCTTGATAAAAGAATGAATCTATTCCAAAGGACTGCTTAAACTTTTGATAATTTTCATCTATGGTATTTCCGTTTGGCAATGTAGACAAAGGCTTATCATCATCTCTTTCGAATTCATAACCTTGTAAACCAATACCTGCGTAACCATGCAAGGACCATCTAAAAGATGATTTATTGTCTGTTCTTCTAAAAAAATTAGAAAAATTAACGTCTCCTAGTAAACTAACTTGATTATATCTGGTTGTAGCAACTCCTAAACCATAAGAAGGTCTCGTTACAATTCTACCAGTTTGCTTTGTTTTACCTGTTTGGTATTGTAGTTCAAAACCAAACTTATCACTCACTTGTTTTGCAAGCCCTACATAAGCATTCCATCCGAAATTTTTTCCATCTTGGTTGAGAGAAGTTAAATCGCCGTGGTGCATAATAGATGTACCACCTCCTAAAGTGATTGCCCAATCATTATACCTTTTAGCTTTGTTGTCAAATTTTGACACTTTAGCAGAGCCAGAGGTGAACGTGTTGGGATACACACTATTTTCCTTGTTATCTTGAGCTAAGAATAAGCTAGGAAAAGATAACAATAGTGTTAATAAACCTAATTTCATATTTGTGTTTTTATTTTATATTCAAACTATCTAGTAGAGCCTTAGAAAATTCCCTTTCACATAAATGCTTATGATGAGGGATTTTCAGTTTCTTAGATTCAAAATTAATATTGTTAAATGTTACAATATCAATATCTATTATCCTATCAATATAACCTCCTACTGCAGATGAATCAAGCTCTCTTCCCATATCTTTTTCTATAGATTTCACAGCATTTAGGAAATTATAGGGCGAGATTGTGGTAGTTAAGCCTATTGCAATATTACGAAAAATATTTGTACTTTCAAACTCTATTGGTTGAGTTTCTATCATTTCTGATGATTTTATGATATTTCCCAAGCAATTTTCTATTTTTGCAATCGCTTGGTTTAAATTAGACTTGGTATTTCCTAAATTGCTACCGAGTAACAAAACCACATAATGTAACGACATATTATTGAATAATTAAGTTTTCAAAAATTATTATGAAAGATTTTATAAAAAATGTATTTGCAAATATAGTAGCCATTCTTTTAATCGGAGCCGTTTTGTTAGGAATAATGATCATGATTTTCGTAGTAAGTGCTATGAGTGGCGACCAAAAGCCTTTTGTAGAAAACAACTCGGTTCTTACTATTAATTTCAAAGGAAACATTCTAGACTCTTACACCGAAAAAGAAGAAAGCATTTTCGATTTTGGGCAAAACAAAGACGTACTCCTTTTAGACGTAGTAAATGCCATTAACAATGCAAAAAAAGATGAAAAAATCAAAGGTATTAGCATAGAAGTTGACAATTTACCTGCAGGAATCACTCAAGTTGATGATATAAGAGCTGCCATCGAAGATTTTAAAAAATCAGGAAAGTTTGTGTATGCTTATGGTAATAATATGTCTCAAGGTTCATATTATCTTGCTTCTGTTGCGGATAAACTATATCTAAATCCTGTGGGAATGGTGGAATTAAAAGGATTGTCTACAGAAGTAACATTCCTAAAAGATTTTGCAGCAAAATATGGAATTGGCGTAGATGTCATCAGACACGGAAAATTCAAAGCTGCAGTAGAACCATTTATCAGAAATGATATTTCTCCAGAAAACAAAGAGCAACTTTCTACACTTCTTAATGACATTTGGGGAAATATATCTACTAAAATTAAAGCTTCTAGAAAATTAGATGATGCTACTTTCAAAACCGCAGTAGACAGTTTATATGGCTTTATGCCAGAATTAGTCGTGAAAAATAAATTGGCAGACCAACTCTTACAGAAATCAGAATACGAAAACCTAATTAAAAAACAACTTAAGCTAAAGTCAGACGAAAAAATCAATAGAATTTCTGTAAATAAATACATCGATGCCTTAGATGAAGAGGAAAGTAGTGACAACAAAATTGCAGTTCTTTATGCTGCTGGAGAAATTTTCAATGGTGACGAATATCAAAATATTCACTCTGAAAAATATGTAAAATACATCAAAGATTTAGCAGAAGATGATGACATAAAAGCAGTAGTTTTGCGCGTAAATTCACCTGGTGGAAGCGGAAATGCTTCAGACGAAATCTTATTTGAATTACAACAACTTAAACTTAAAAAACCTCTAGTGGTTTCTTTTGGTGATTATGCAGCTTCTGGTGGTTATTATATCTCCATGGCTGCTGATAAAATCTATTCTTCACCTAATACTTTAACGGGTTCTATCGGCGTTTTTGGCATGATTATGAATTTTAAAGATTTAGCCAATAGAAACGGAATTCGCTCTGACATTGTTTCCACTAATGCGAATTCGCAAGTTTATTCGCCACTTTCAGGAGCAGCTCCTGGAACTATTCCTATTTTAACCAGAAGCGTGGAAAGCACTTATAAAAGATTTGTATATTTTGTAACTCAAAACAGAAAAAAATCTTTTGAACAGATTGATGCAATTGGCGGTGGTAGAGTTTGGAGCGGAACCAGAGCAAAGCAATTAGGCTTGGTAGATGAGTTAGGCTCGCTTCAACAAGCAATTAATTACGCTGCTACCAAAGCAAAATTGAAAGACTATTCTTTAGACAGCTATCCTAGAAAATCTAGTCCGCTAGAAGAATTCTTCAAACAAACAGAGGAAGATGAAATCGCTGCAAGAGTAATTTCTAAAAAAGTAGGAAAAGAAAACTATGAGCTCTTCCAAAAAATAACCAATCCGAAACTGAATAACGGAGTACAAATGGCACTCCCTTATCAGATTACGATTAAATAGCAAAACATTTCCATCCATATTAAAACGAAATCGCCGTTTCAAAATTTTTGAAACGGCGATTTTAATTTTTATAAAATATATCTTATGATCTCTTTTTAAAGAAAGAATCTACAAATTCTTCACCATTAAATAATTGCAAATCTTCCATCTTTTCTCCTACTCCAATGTATTTTACAGGAATCTGAAACTGGTCTGAAATTCCAATGACTACACCACCTTTTGCCGTTCCATCTAGCTTTGTCACCGCAAGAGCTGTAACTTCTGTAGCTGCAGTAAATTGTTTTGCCTGCTCAAAAGCGTTTTGACCAGTAGAACCATCTAAAACCAATAAAACTTCGTGAGGCGATTCTGGCAAAACCTTCTGCATAACACGTTTAATTTTAGAAAGCTCATTCATTAAATTGATTTTATTATGCAATCTTCCCGCAGTATCAATGATGACTACATCTGCATTTTGTGCTACAGCACTTTGAACCGTGTCAAAAGCCACTGAAGCAGGATCAGAACCCATATTTTGCTTTACAATAGGAACACCTACTCTTTCACTCCAAATCACCAATTGATCTACTGCTGCGGCTCTAAATGTGTCTGCAGCTCCCAAAACTACGTTTAAACCTTGAGATTTAAATTGATTAGCTAGTTTACCAATTGTAGTGGTTTTTCCTACTCCATTTACTCCAACCACCATAATTACATATGGTTTTTTAGTTTCGTCTATATTTTTGGTTTGAGAATGTGGATTTTCTAAAAGCAAAGCAGAAATTTCTTCACGAAGAATTTTATCCAATTCAGACGTGTTTACATATTTATCTCTTTCTACTCTAGCTTCTATTCTTTCGATGATTTTTACAGTGGTATTTACACCTACATCAGAAGCAATAAGGACTTCTTCTAGCTCATCTAGAACCTCATCATCTACTTTAGACTTTCCGACTACTGCTCTAGAAATTTTATCAAAAAAACCTTGACTCGATTTTTCTAAACCTTTGTCTAAAGATTCTTTTTCCTCTTTTTTAAATATATTTTTAAACCAACTCATACGTAAGATTTGAGATTTGAGATTTACTCACGAAATTTTTATTATAATTTTGGAGTTCGTGAATGCTCCGCATTTGAGATTTGAGATTTCTAAACCCAATCTTTAAAATTGTTTTTAAAATTTTAGGTTCACAAAGATAACAAAAAAACTACCCAAAAAATTGAGTAGTTTTATATGTTTATACAAGACGTAGAATTATTTTTTCAAATAAGCCTCTACATCGTCTGCATTCATTACTTTTTCTTCGAAAACGTAAGCTCCAGTCTTAGGAGATTTTACCATTTTCACAACTTTGGTCATTTTTTTAGACTGACCTGATTGAAGCGTTGCAACAACTTTCTTTGCCATCTTTTAATATTTTTAAAGATTACTTGATTTCTTTGTGAACTGTATATTTCTTAAGAACCGGATTGTACTTTTTAAGCTCTAATCTTTCCGTAGTGTTCTTTTTATTTTTTGTGGTGATGTATCTAGACATTCCAGCCACACCTGTTTCTTTGTGCTCTGTGCACTCAAGAATTACTTGAACTCTATTTCCTTTCTTAGCCATTTCTTATTATTTTAAAAATCCGTTTCTTGTTGCTCTTTCTATCGCCTCCTCGATACCAATTTTATTGATAACTCTCAAACCATGAGCAGAAACTCTTAATGTTACGCTTTTTTCTTGCTCTGGAAGATAAAATGTCTTCTCTAATAAATTAATTTCAAAACGTCTTTTCGTTTTGTTATTTGCGTGAGAAACGTTGTTTCCTACCATTGCACGCTTACCTGTTATTTGGCAAATTCTTGACATATCTCGATGTTCTTTTTTACTACTATGTATTTTGAGTGTGCAAAATTATAGATATTTTTTTGAACTCACAAATTTTCAAACAAATAAATTTGTAATTTTTTCAAAAAAACTTAATCTAAATTTTGATAAATTATTTTTTAGAGGCTATTCTTTCTCCGAAGTGGTAAATAATTAAAAATCCGAGCACAAATATAGCAATTCTTGAGATTAAATCACCTATTTTTGTGTAAATAGATTTTTCTTCGAGCAAATTAGCCTTTACCAATAGCGCTGTTCTATCGTCATAAAAGGTGTCTTGTAGAATATCTCCTCTTGCATTAATATGCGCGGAAATTCCGCTATTGGCAGCACGTACAATCTCTCTTCTGGTTTCTATAGCTCTTAGTCTGGCATAAGAAAGCAATTGTTTGTGACCTTCTGTATTATCCCACCAAGAATCATTGGTCATAATTGCGAGAAGATTCGCTCCATTTTTTACATAATCGGTTACGTATTCTCCATAAATACTTTCATAACAGATAATAGGAGCCATTTTAGCCTTGTTAAATGTATTGCTGAAAACTTTTCTTTCTTTATCAATTCCAAGAGATGAATTAGCTCCACCGAAATCCAGCATCGCATCTCCCAAAATAGGCTTTAGATATCTAATGTATGGGAAGATTTCCACTCCTGGAACCAATTTGGCTTTATGATAAACCTCCACTTCTTGATTTGGAATAATTTGCATTGCAGAATTATAAGAATTTACCCAAACTCCTTCTTGAACTTCTGTAGAATAATCCTCAGTATCCGCTTCGTCAAACAAAAATTTATGCGTGGAAGCTCCTGTTAAAAATATAGATTGTGGGTGTTTTCCCAAAAATTCTTTGGCAATTGCAATAGAAGTACTTTTATTAAAACCATTTTCGCTCAAACTTCCGTTCCCGGGAAATGCAGTTTCGGGCGCAATGAAAAAATCTACTTTTGTTTTAGAATTTTCTTCGGCTAAATTTAAAAGTTCTTCTAATATTTGTAAAGAATCTTTGCTGTATTTTTCGGTATAGGGATCTAATTTTGGCTGAAGCAAAAGCGTAGTTACTTCTCCTATTGGTTTTTCTTGATAAGAATTGTATTTATAAATAGAAATCAGAAGAGGCAGAACTATAATCGCTGTTAAAATAGAAATATTCTTCACCAAATCTTTTCTTATTCTTCCTGCTTGCCAAATTCTCAATGTATAAAAAGCAAAAACATTAATCAGCAAAATCCAAAAACTACCGCCAGTTGCACCAATCGTGTCGTACCATTGAATCAATTGAGGATATTCTGAAAAGGCATTTCCTAGATTAAGCCAAGGCCAAGTAAATTCCCAATTGAGATGAAATCTTTCGAAACTTAACCAAATTGCTACAAAAAATACTAGCCCAAAATAAGTTCCTCTTACCTTCTTATACCAATAATACAGTTGAAAAACCAAACTCATCAATAAAGAATTGACAATAACAGGAATTGCAACTGCCAAAAGAGAGTTATTCCCGTCTGGATTTTTAGCATGATACAACCAACCTGTAGTTACTACATTCCAAATGAAAAAAGCAAGGTAAGTTAACCCAAAAACAGTCCACCCTTTTTTATTGATTTTTGAAAATTTAGAAATTTCTTGCTCCATTAATAATAAGGGAACGAAAGCAAAAAATATAAAAAACGGAATTCCGTAAGTAGGCCAAGAAATAGATAATAATAGTGCTGATATTAATGATAGAAAAATATATTTCATAAGTAAAACCTATTGGTGAAGGGCAAATTTAAGGTTTTTACATGGGGTAAAAAAGAGAAACATGACAAAAGTCATATTTTATAAATAACTGAAAACCAGAGCCTATTAAAATATTTTTATTCTTATTTAAAATTATTCTAAATAAATTTTGCTAATTAAACATACATTTTTATTTTTGCATTGTTATTTTTAATCATTCTAAATAAACTTAAATGAGAAATCAAATACTTCCCCTTTTAATAGTTGCTGCATCAATTACGGCAAATGCTCAACAAAAAAAAGATAGTTTATATACCAGAACCATAGAAGATGTAAAGCTTCACAAGACAGGAAATCCTAATAATGCTAGAGTTTCTACTATAAAATCTCAACTAGATGTAATGGAAACTCCACAAGCGATTGCCATCGTAACTCATGAAGTTATAGAACAGCAACAAGCACAACAACTTTCTGATGTAGTAAAAAATGTAAACGGTGTTTATATTACATCTGCGAGAGGTGCTTCTCAAGACAGTTTTGGAGCGAGAGGTTACACTTTTGGCAATGAAAATATCTACAAAAACGGAAGTAGAGTAAACTCAGGAATTTTCCCAGAAGTTTCTGGTCTAGAACGTGTAGAAGTTCTAAAAGGTAGTGCAGCAATTCTTTATGGAAACGTAGCTCCTGGTGGAATCTTAAACATGGTGACCAAAAAACCTCTTTTTAACTTCGGTGGAAATATCGCTTTAAATTATGGAAGCTGGAACAATGTAAAACCCACTATTGACATTTATGGCGGATTGACCAAAAATTCAGCTTTTAGAGTAAACGGAAGCTATGAAAATAAAGAAAGTTTCAGAGATATTGTACAATCAGAAAAGCACTATTTCAATCCAAGTTTCCTTTATAACATTTCAGATAAAACACAAATCATCATAGAAGCAGATTATCTTAAACATCACTTCACTCCAGATTTTGGTTTAGGCGGGTTAGTATTAAACACAACCACTAATGAATCAAAACTCAACACACTTCTTGGAATCAATAAATTCCCTGGTGCAACTTGGCAATATCAAACCAATGAAATGCTTACTTCTACAGTAACATTAAACCACGAAATTAATTCTAATTGGAATTTTAATACGGTTGCATTTTTTCAAGATTATACCAGGGATTTTTACGGAACTGAAAGAATTCAATGGAATTTGCAAACCAATGGAGATTATGTTTGGAAGAGAACTTTAAACAAACAACTTCAAGAACAAAAATACGGAAGCCTTCAGTTTAATTTAAATGGTCAGTTCAATACTGGAAAATTAAACCATAAGCTTTTAGTTGGTGCAGATGCTGATTATTTACAAGCAGACACTTATGCTTATCAGCTGCAAAAACAAGATGGTACTTTCGCAGATGCTGGAAATAACTTTGTCTATGGAACTAACGGAAATACCAGCAATGGAAACATTCTTTTATCCGACGAAAACACTTGGAAATCTGGAGAAATGCTTAATTCAAGACAAAAAGACCTTAACAGAATTCCTACAAGAAGAGTTGGTATTTATGCTCAAGATTTAATTGCTATTACAGATAAATTTAAAGTTCTAGCAGGTTTAAGATGGTCTTACTTAGAAAACAAACACACTATCGTAGAAAATTATTTAAACAATACTAAAACATATAAAGCAAGTTCAGGTAATCCTAAAGAAAGCGCATTTTCTCCAAGAGTAGGATTAGTTTATCAGATTAATGATAGCTTCAGCACATTTGCAAGTTATAGCAACTCTTTCAATCCTAACTCTGGTAGAGATATTAACAATTTACCATTGCCTTCTTCATTGATTGACCAATATGAAATTGGTTTAAAGAAAAATTTATGGAAAAATACTTTAGCGTTTAATATTACTGCTTATCAAATTGAAAACAGCAATTTAGCACAAACAGCTGCTTTGGATAAAAATGGAAATATAAACGGCGACACTAACATAAAAGAAATGACGGGAGCTACCAGAAGCCGCGGTATAGAGCTAGACGTTACAGGAAATCCTACCCCAAATCTTTCAATCAACGCTGGTTACGCATATAACAATATGATTTACACAGACACACCAGACTCTGAAGGAAGTTTCGTAGAAGGAGAAAGATTGGTAAGAACACCTGCAAATACTGCGAACGCTTCAATCTTCTATACCTTACCAAAATATGTAAAAGGATTAAAATTAGGATTCACCGCATTCTACACAGGAGAAAGATTAGCTGGTTGGAATAATCTAAAAGACAAAAATGGAAACCCAAAAACCAACAGAATGTATGAAATTGGAGATTTCACTACTGTAGATTTCACTATTGGATACCAATTTAAGAAATTCAATGTTCAAGGAAGATTAGGAAACATTTTCGATGTGGTAGATTACAACGTACACGAAAATTACTCTGTAAATCCTATTACTCCAAGAAACTTTTACTTAACATTTAATTATAAGTTTTAACCTATCATATCAAATTTAATCAAAAAGTGGAGAACTCGTTTTCCACTTTTACCTTTTAAACTAACTTAATAAACTATACTTTTAGAACATGAAGAGCACAAGAACTACAATGAGACTTTTACACCGCTACATCGGTTATTTTATGGCAGGAATTATGGCGGTTTACGCGATTAGTGGGGTATTATTAATCTACAGAGACACAGATTTCCTTAAAAAAGAAAAGAAAATTGAAAAAAAAATAGAAGCCAATATTCCTGCAGATAAATTAGGAAAAGAACTTAAAATAAAAGGTTTCGAAGTGAAAGAGCAAAAAGGAGACCTTATCCTATTCAAAGAAGGAACTTATAACGCGAAAACAGGAGAAGCGAAATATACTAAAAAAGAACTTCCTTACGTTTTAAAGAAAATGACAGAATTGCATAAATCAGATTCTAAACATAAATTTTATTTATTGAATACGATTTTTGGAATTTCATTATTCTTTTTTGTGATTTCATCATTTTGGATGTTTAATCCAAAATCTCAAATTTTCAGAAAAGGAATGATTGCCACCATAATAGGTTTAGTTTTGGCATTATTTTTGACATTAGCTTAATTATAGAAAAAAACTATTTAAATAAATTTTATTGATTATTAAATAATAATTTGTAAATTTGCAAAATAAATGATTATTAATCATAAATCATTGATTAAGCGCATGTTACATATTTAAAAGTTATTAAAAAATCAACTTAACGTTCGTTAGGCAATTATTAAATAATTAGATATAATCTAAATAAATTAACATTTTTTCATTTGTGTTTTTAGGCGGGATAAAATATTTTATATTTTGTCTCGCCGTTTTTTTATTTTTGAAGTATGAAAAATATAGAGGTTATCCAAGAGAAACTTTCCACTTGGTGGAATATTATCGTAAGCTTAGTTCCGAATATCGTTTTGTTAATCGTATTCGTTATTCTTTTTTCTTTTTTAAGCAAATACCTCATCAGAATTATCACGAAAATTCTGTACCGCATTTTCCCTGAAAACGCAAACAAAAACACGCCTCTTCTTTTGGCTAAATTTGCCAAATACATTCTCTATGCTTTAGGAATTTACATCGCCTTAGAAATTATGCATCTAGGCAGTTTCATGGTGAAATTTATCGGCAGTTTAGGAATTGCCGGTGTTATTGCTGGTGTTGCGTTAAAAGATGTAGTTTCTGGAATTTTTGCAGGCGCAGCTGTAAATTTTGAGAAAACTTTTCAAATTGGAGATTTAGTAACCATCAGTAATATAAAAGGAACTGTAGAAGACATCAGTATGCTCACTACCAAACTGAGAACAGAAAACGGCGAAACCGTCTATGTTCCCAATCAGTTAATTTTCAACACTCCTTTTATCAATCACAGTAAAAAATATTAGCCTAATTTCTCAGCAATATCTTCCCATTCTTGCATGGTAGAAGCTAATTCGTCTTGTAAATCCTGATATTTTTTCAGTTCTGCATCAGAAGGATTAGACTTCGCAAAAATGCTTTCTAGTTGAGCAATTTCTTTTTCGTAGTCTGCAATTTTTTCTTCAATTTTTTTGAGTTTATTTTGAAGATTCTTTTGTTCCTTGCTTACGAAAGTATTAGCATTTTGCTGAGATTTCGCTTCGTTAGTAGCAGATTCTTTCTTTTCTTCTGCTTTTATTTCAGCTTCCTGACTTAATTTAGATTTTTCAGCAGAGATTTCTCTTAAAGATTCTTTTTGACGGTATTCTAGATATTCATTAATATTTCCTAAAAACTCCTTCATACTACCATCTCTGAACTCGAAAATTTTATCACACAATCCTTGTAAAAATTCTCTGTCGTGAGAAATCACAATAATGGTTCCTTCAAATTTCTGTAAAGCCAACTTGATAATCTCCTTCGATTGAATATCTAAGTGGTTCGTAGGTTCGTCCATAATCAACGTATTGAAAGGACGAAGCAATAATTTACAAAGCGCCAATCTGTTTCTTTCGCCTCCAGAAAGCACTTTTGTTTTTTTAGTCACATCTTCACCAGAAAAAAGGAAACTTCCCAGTAAATCACGAACTTTGGTTCTGGTTTCTTCAGTCGCAGCATCTTCTGCTTCTTGTAAAACTGTTTTTTCGGGACTTAGAACTTCTTCTTGGTTCTGTGCAAAATATCCTATGTTTACATTATGCCCAAGATTCCATTCTCCTGAATAATCTTTGATTTCACCTGCCAAAATTTTAGCTAAAGTGGTTTTCCCTTGTCCGTTTTGTCCTAAAAGTGCAATTCTATCACCACGCTGAACAAAGAAATCTACATGGTCAAAAACCTGATGATTTCCGTATTTTTTGCCTAAGTTTTGCGCTTCGAAAATCACTTTTCCTGGCACTACACTTTGCACAAAACGAATATTGAATTTAGAAACATCTTCATTCTCTACTTCAATTCTCTCAATTTTTTCTAATTTTTTAATGAGAGATTGCGCGAAAGAAGCTTTAGAAGCAGAAGCACGGAAGCGATTGATGTTATCTTCCATTTGCTTAATTTCTGTATCTTGATTTTTCTTCGCTTGAATCAGTTTTTCTTTTCTGTCTTTTCTAAGTTCTAGATATTTGGTATAATTAGCTTTGTAATCGTCAACTTTCTTATTATTAATATCAAAAGTTCTGTTGCAAACCGAAGTCATAAACTGCTTGTCGTGACTTACCAAAACGATAGCGCCATTATAATCTTTCAAGAAATTTTCTAGCCAGATGATGGATTCCATATCTAAGTGATTGGTAGGCTCATCCAGAAGCAAAAGGTCATTATTCTGAAGTAATAATTTAGCGAGTTCTATTCTCATTCTCCAACCTCCAGAAAATTCATCGGTAAGTCTATGAAAATCTGCAGCTTTGAAACCAAGACCTAATAAAACTTTTTCTATATCTCCTTCCAGATTATACGCATCATGATGATGAAGATAATCATTAAGATCTGTCATTTTATGGATTAAATCATGATAAGCATCTGATTCATAATCAGTTCTAGTTGCTAATTGATGATTCACCTCTTCCAATTCTTTTTTCCATGCATTAATTTGCTCGAAGGCTTGAAGTGTCTCATTCCAAACGGTTCTTCCTTTTACGAAATCTAAATCCTGTTTTAAGAAACCGATTGTAATATTTCCGTCTGGAACTATATTTCCTTCGTAGAAGTTAATATCGCCGGAAATCATTTTGAGAAGTGTAGATTTTCCTGCACCATTTTTCCCTACCAAACCTATCTTATCATCTTTTTTGATGGTAAAATTTACATCTCTAAAAAGATAATTTCCCGAATGATGAAGACCAAGACCTTGAACTGAAAGCATAATGAATTGTTATTTTTTGAGATTGCAAAAATAACGCTTTAAAAATAAAAAAACTGCACCTTATAAAAAGATACAGTTTTTTTTGGTTAAAAAGAGAAATATAAATGATGATAAAAAAATTATTTACTATTTCCTCCTCTTGCAACTAATGCAATTAGAATAATGAGAACTAGAGCGCCGATTACCCAAATTAATGGATTCTGCATCCAGTTTCCAGACATATCCGTACCTTTATTCATGTCTACGTCTACGTCTAATTGTGCTGCTTTTTCTTGTGCCCAAACTAATCCTCCGATTAGAGTAGCCATTACAGCCATTGCAAAAGTTTGCAATCTTCTAGCGATGTTAGATCTTTCCATAATTTTATGTTTTTATGTTTATTTTGGTGTGTTTAAATTATAGTTCTACTGGGATATTCATATGAACTACAGAAGCCATATTTTTTCCCTTGTATTTAGCAGGAACAAATCCTTGGTTGAGGTCATAAATCGCTAAAATAGTTGCTAAGTTCAGAGATTCATTATTTCCTGAGGCTTTCACGTCTGAAATTTTACCGGTTTCTGTCACCAAGAAACTTACGTGTGTGTATTGAGTACCAGAACCTGTAACTGCGTTTTTATCAATTTTAGCATTTACAGCATCGATAAAATCTTGTTTGCTTTGTCCGAAACTTGGTCTTTCTGTTCCTGGTAAAAGTGGAACTTGAGAATACGGAGCTACATTTTCTTTAGCTTTAATTGCTTTGATTTTCGCTTGCATTTTAGAAGGCTCATCATCTGGAGCTTTTACTAAAAATGCTACATTATTTTCGTCTTGAGCGATATAAGCTCTATGAAATTTTGAAATATTTACACCCTGTGAAAACACGAGTGAGAATGCACCAATAGATAGTGCGGTTGCTAACTTTTTCATAATTTATTGTTTTTGGTGTTTATGTGATGTGTGTGTGTGGTTTATGCCTTTCTAGAAAGTGCATTATAAGCGTAGAGTACGATAATGGCTCCTACTACAGACATGGCTAAGCTATAAAAGCTAAAAACATCATTTGTTACGTCTGCTCCGAAGAAAATTCTTCCTAAAAAGCCTCCTAATACGCTACCTACAATACCAATGATAATGGTAGTAATCCAACCAGCTGCGTCATTTCCTGGTTTTAAAAATCTTGCGATTGCTCCAGCGATTAAGCCGAAAATAATCCATGCGATAATATTGATCATAATTTTGTGATTTAGTGTTAATATTTATTTGGTGTGTGTGTGTTTATGTGTTTATCTAAGAGCATCTAGTTCTGTTTCTACTTCCTTAGTCACGCTCTTTGCAGAAGATAAAATCTGCTCTTTGTTTGCTTTTACTTTTTCTGAAATTTGGTTTGAAATAGTATTGTATTTGCTTTTTGCCTTTTCAGAAAGTTGATTCATCGTTTCTTTGGTTTTAGATTGAGCATTTTTTGCTTGTGTTCTCAGTTTTGCTCTGGTGTCTTTTCCTTTTGCTGGTGCAAATAAAATTCCTGCTACTGCGCCTACTGCTGTTGCGCCTAATACTCCTAATGTTCTTTTTGCTGTGGTGTTCATAATTTTACTGTTTATTGTTAATATCGTCTTTTATAATTTCATAAATCATAATACAAAGCGCCAAGACAAATAATATGTTAATCAGTATACTTGTTTCGAAGAAGAAAAATCCAATTGCCCATATTATTATTAACAATGTAACCGTGAAATAGGTAAATTTATTCATAACTCAATTTCGTTTATATCATCTCTTTAATCTGCAAATTTTTAAAAATTACCTATTTTTCTCGTTACATAATTTTAATGCTTTGTTATATAATTGCTACTTCTCCGTTTCAATGAAGATTAAAATCTGTTGTTTCATTTTAACAATACAAAGATTTAAATTTTTGATTTACAATTTATTACATCATTTTAATTAAAATTTTTAGAATTTTAAGATGTTATAAAATTTCAATTTTTTAATCCTTATTTAAAAAAGCAGAAGTAAAAATATTGTAGAATAAAATGAACAACTTTTCTGAAAAATTTTTTTCGCTTTCTACATGACAAAGATGTGACAATTGCGAAGCAATCTCATTACAAAAAATTGAGTTATTGTTATAGAATTTGCATAAAAAAACACGCTCAAAAAGCGTGTTTTAATATTTAATGATTTTTATTTAAACTTCTGGCAAATAGACGGTAAATGTAGCACCTTCATTTGGTTTTCCTTCAGCGAAGATAAAGCCTTTGTGATTGTCTACAATTTTTTTACAAATAGCTAAACCAATTCCGGTTCCTGCGATTTCGTCTTTATTGTGTAATCTGCTGAAAAGTTCGAATATTCTATCCGAATATTCTGGTGAAAATCCAATGCCATTATCTGTAAAAGTAAACTTGTGGAAAATTCTCTTCGCAGAGAAAGTTACATTTCCTACTTTTTCAAAAGATGCTTTTTCGTAATCTATTTTGATTTCTGGAGCAACGTCTGGCTTAGAATATTTAATAGAATTCCCCAATAAATTGATAAACAACTGCTGAATCTGGAAAGGAATTACTTTCATTTTCGGAAGATGAGCGGTATGAATCACTGCTTTTTTCTCTTCTATAGGTTCTGCAATTTCGTGTTTTGCGTTTTCCAACAAATCATTAAGGTCTGCTTTTTCGAAAACTTGTTCAGATTTATTGGTTCTAGAAAATTGCAGTAAATCTTTGATGAGCAATCTCATTCTTCCTGCTGCAACTTTTATCCTATCAAAGTACTGTTGACCAGTTTCCGTAAGATTTTGATAATCTTTGGCTTCCAACCTAGAGATAAACGTTTCAATTTTTCTTAACGGCTCTTGCAAATCGTGACTCGCTACATAGTTGAATGCCTGTAATTCTTTGTTAGACGCTTCTAGTTCTCTATTTTTTTGGTTGGTTTCTATATTTTTATTGACTTCTTCGGTAATATCTTGCGTAATCATCAGATAATAAAACCCTTCATCTGAATCTTCAATCGGCTTATGAGAAACTCTAATGTATCTTATTTCGCCAGTATCTTTTTTTACAATTCTATGTTCGTAAGGTTTTGCGTTTTTATCTTTATTCTGTAATTTCTGAAGATTTTCTAAAACATACTCTAAATCTTCTGGATATACATACGGAATAAAATTATCTACTTTAGGATCAAAATTTTCTTTTTCTACTCCAAAAAGTCTGAAAATATTATCCGAAAACTCAAACTCAGTTTTGTCTACATTCCATTTCCAGAATCCATATTTCCCGATAATTTCTGCCTCTTTACTACTTTCATTGTAATATTTAAGTTCTTCGAAAGCTTTTTGAAGAGTATGACTTCTTTTAACTTCTTCTGAAATATTAACTACAACTCCTGCCAAAAATTTATTTCCATTAGAATCATAAGTAGGTGTTCCTACTCCTTTTACATGAAGAATTTCTCCAGAAGGTCTTAAAATTCTATAAGTAAATGCTGGAAGATTTTCTTCTTCTTCCATTTTTGCCATTACACTTTTAAAATATTCTAAATCTTCTGGATGTACATAGTTATAATAGTTATCTAAATTAGACTCAAAAGATTTTGGTTCGGCTCCTAATAATTTATATAAATTGTCTGAAAAGTACCAACTATCTTCTTTGATATTCCAACTCCAATTGCCATAACCGCCAATTTCTTCACCAAATTTCAATGCATTATTCGAGAGCAACATTTCGTTATTGATTTTTTCGAGTTCTTTATTTCTCTCTAAAATGGTGTTCTGTGCTTTGAAAATTTCGGTAACATCTAGAGAAATAATGAGCACATATTCTTCATAACTGTCATCTTTTATATGTTTATTGTTAATCGACAGATATTTGATTTCTTGGTTATCTGCTCTAATAATTCTGATGATATATGGATTAAAAGATCTTTTTTCTGCCATTTCATCTAATGTAGCATCTACCATTGCTTTATCATCTGGATGCACTTGTTTAAATAAATCAGAAAACTCTGGTTTATCTTTAGGATTTAGACCAAATAAGCGGTAAATATTATCAGAAAATATAAATCTATTATCTTTTACAAACCATTGCGCAGTACCATAATTCCCCGCTATTTCTGCTTCTTTATTGGTTTCATTGGCTAAGAAAAGGGTCCTGTTTTTCTTTTCTAGTTCTCTATTTTTTTCTGAAATATTTTTTTGATTTTCTATCTCTTCTGTTACATCACTAGTAATTCCTAATAAGATTTTTTCGTTTCTAAGATTTTTTATCATTTTACCAGAAGCACGCAGATATCTTATTTCACCATCATTTCTAATGATTCTGTAAGTGAATGGTGATAAGGTTTCATGATTAATCATCTCGGAGACAATTCCTTGTACGTAATACAAGTCTTCAGGATGAATTCTATTCATAAATCCTTCATAATTATCTTCTAAAGAATTAGGCTCATAACCTAAAAGACGATATTCATTTTCGGAAAAAGTATATTTTTTTATATCTACATTAAGTTGCCATGTTCCGTAATTACCGATTTGTTCGGCAAGATTCGCGGTTTCATTTGCAAGAATTAGCTTTTCATTATTGATATTAGCTTCTTTTAGGTCTCTATTGATTTTTATAATGGCAAGAATTAAGAGAATAATTGTAACAAAGAAGGTTAATAAATTCACGAGTGGTGTGTATTTATTGACTTGATCACTTTTTAAAGACCTCGTTTCTAGAAGATGAGTCTCAGAGTTTCTTAGATTTCTAATAATAACTGAAATTTCTGCCATCACTGCTTTTCCTCTGTAGATATTATCCTTAACTTTATCAATATTTTTTAAATCAAAGTTAGGATCTAAGACTTCGTCTACTACTTTCAGTTTTTTTTCTATTAAAAATTCTAGTTTTTTAGTCGTTTGAAAACGATCTGGATTATCCGAAGTTATTTCTCTGAGTTGTTCTAGATTTTGTTTAATTTCTTCTTTATCAAACTCAATTTGACGGAGTAATTTTTTGTCATGAGTCAATAAATAGTTTCTTCTGTCTATTTCTACATTTTTAATTTTAGTAAATACATGCTCTATTTTTATCAGAACACGATAGGTGTGTTCTACAATTTCATTAGAATCATGCAATGCTCTAATATGTTTGAAGGAAACAGAAGAAATAAAAAGTATAATTGCTATGGTAATCGCAAAAATAATTTTAAGAAAAAGAGGTCTGTTCGTAAATTTCATATAAAATTACATTCTCAGTAAAAAATTATCTTTATTAAGACCAGAAGTATGGTATTGCCAATTAATAGCCACTACATCTGATAAAACTTTTTTAAGGGTATCAAAATCATTTGGTTTTTTGATGTAAATATTCGCGCCACTTACGAAGGTTTCTTCTATATGCTCTTCTGAAGAAGAGGTAGAATAAATGGCAATGGCAATATCATCAAATTTTTTATTGGATTTTATTTCGTGGAGACATTCTATCCCATTCTTTTTAGGCATATTCAAGTCTAGGAAAAGTACTTGTGGTAAAACCGCATCGTCTGAATTAAGATAATTCATGAGTTCTACTCCATCATTATAGGTATGAACTTTGGTATTGATTTTCAGTTCAGAAAAAGCATCGGTGAAGAATAATCTGTCATCTTCGTCGTCATCTGCCAAGATGATGTGAATGTAATCTGTTTGCATAGTTTTCTTATTTAGATTTATTTTTTATTCGCAATTTCTCTACGTTTGGTAATAATTCTCTGGAACTGAGATGGTGTAATTCCTGTAATATTTTTGAACTGTGTGCTTAAATGCGCTACACTGCTGTAATTTAATCGATAAGCCACTTCGGTTAAAGTAAGATTGTCTTTAATGATTAAATTTTTGGCGTGTTCTATTTTCTGCATCATAATATAGTTCTCTATAGAACTAAACGTAACTTCTGAAAATAAATTGGACAGATAACCATAACTGTGATTAAGTTTATCGGTAAGATAAACAGAAGCTTTTACATTAATAGGCTCTTCAGAATGAACCATTTCTAAGATTGCTTCTTTAATTTTTTCAATCAAAACGGTCTTTTGATTTTCGATAATGGTAATGCCGTACTCTTCTAATTCTGCACGGAATTCTTTCATCTTTTCGGCAGGAATTTTTTCTAAAAATTCTACTTCACCAAAAGCAACTACTCTATATTTAGCACCTAATTGGTCTAATTTTTCTTCTAATACTTTTTTACAAACTGCGTTATAGTCGAATTTTGTAAATATTTTCATTGTGTTATTATTTAGTTTATAAAGTTAGTAAAAAAAGTAAGCCTTCATTATTTTTGTCTAAAATCTTAAAAAACTCTCACAAATAACAAATAAATCCGTACTTGTGAGAGCTAACTAAATAATAAACTATATGAAGAGAAAACTACTTTTTTAACTGTTAGTTTTTGTGGATGAAATTATTCACCTAAAGGAATGTTATAAGAAACACCTAAACCTAGAGAAGCTGCATTAAAATCTTGTCCTGGTAAGTCTCCTTTAGAACCTGTGAATACTTTAGTATATTGTAATGCTACATTCCAATGTCTGTTATGCCATCCTAACTCTGGCTTGATATAGAAACCACCATCAGGTCTTGCAACAGGAGCATTAGCTGCTACGTTTTCATCACCAGTGATAAATGCATATCCTAAATCTGTTCCGAAATAAAATCCTGTTTGTTTAGGATAAACTCTTATTAAACCTGCTACTGGAACTACTCCGAAATCATTATTTTCGATTCCATCATTATCTTTTCCGAAGAAGTGATTATAACCTGTAGCAATCCCTAATCCAAATCCTGGAGTTACTAAATGTTGATAAGCAACATCTAAACCTAAATTTGCAGAAGCATTGGTAGATGGAGCAGCTATTCCTACATTTCCTCCAATTTTTAGCATGTTATTCATTTCGGCACTTTGTGCGCTTAATAAACCTGCTGATAAAATTCCTATTCCTAAAATAGCTTTTTTTACGTTTTTCATAATTTTAAATTTTTTGTGTTAAGTTTTATGTTGTTTTTATGTTATTGCAAAGTTGCACAGAACTGAAATCTTTTGTTTTATATGATTTTCTGAAACTGTTACAGAATTTTATTTTTATTCACTTACGATAGATTTCAAAAAATAAGTGGTAATTATAGATGTTACAATTCCACTGAAAAGAAGCGTTCCGTCAAATAAATCTGTAAATAGATTTTTATCTAAAACATAAGCGCTTATTCCACTAGCGAGAAATGCTACTAAAAAAGAGAATAAGATAACTTTTACAATATTCAGTTTGGTTCTACTTTCATGGAAGGTTTCTATAGAATATCCAATAAAAATGGCTGCGAGTATTAATAATAAAATGTTCATGACTTTCTAATTTTTAAATTACGTTAACTAAATAATTATTGTTTACATCTTTTCTTATTTTTAAAGAAAAGCCCTTTTGTAATTCATCATAAATCATGGAGCAATGATCTACGAGATTTTCAAATTCCTCATCAAAAGCTTCAGAAGCGAAAACCAATTGTTTCATATTGCTTTCGTCTAGTTCTAATCTTCTGTTCTGGTAAGACAATTCAGAAATACCAAAACTTCTATGAAGCTTTATAAAATAATCTTCTATGTGTTTTAAATTATTCATAGTTTCGTTTTTTTGGTGTTAGATAATTTTATGTAGGATTTTCTTAGATTCTATAATTAATGCCATGATAATAAAATCCGCAGTTAAATATTGTGCAGATAATTGAACATATTCATTTTGTAAAATAGTCTGTACTATTTTGTATCCAGAAGTAGTTGCACTATGTATTATCGTTGTCATTTTCTTAATCTTTGATGTTTACATTGCAAAGATTCAACAATAACATTAACAGAGCATTATAGAATTTTTTTGGAATTTTATAGAATTTTTAGAAACAAAAAAACCTCCTGAAAAATCAGAAGGTTTCTTTATAAGTGTAGACTCACAGGGATTCGAACCCCGACAGACGGTACCAAAAACCGTAGTGCTACCGTTACACCATGAGTCTATACCGTTTTTGGTGGTGCAAATTTAATACAAATTTTTCTATTTGCAATAGCTAAAACAAAAAAAATTACAAAAAATCTCTATTTACTTGAAATTCAAACTGTTTTTTTTATCACTTTCTCTCATAGTTTATTTGTAAAAACACTACTCTAGTCTTCTTCTTCAAATTTTGTATCTTTGGAAGGTAAAAAAACAATTCTATGAATCATAAACCAATTGAAGGCTTTTCTAAACTTTCGAAACAACACAAAATTGATTGGTTAATAAACGAATATTTACAAGGAAACCAAGAATACCAAAAGATTCTTCAGCAATATTGGAACAATAATCCAGACTTACAAAAACTTCACGAAGAATTCTCAGAAAATACCATTACCAACTTTTACATGCCTTACGGAATTGCGCCAAATTTCCTCATTGATGGAAAATTGATGGCTTTACCAATGGCTGTAGAAGAAAGTTCTGTAGTTGCGGCAGCTTCTAAATCTGCAAAATTCTGGTTAGAAAGAGGCGGTTTCAAAACCACGATTATTAACACCGAGAAATTAGGACACACACACTTTATCTTCAAAGTAGAAGCGCATAAATTATTGCATTTTTTCAATTTTACTTTAAAGAAAAAACTCTTTGAAGCTACAGAAGACATCACCGCAAACATGAGAAATCGTGGTGGCGGAATTCTTGACATTAAATTGATAGACAAAACCTCTGAACTAGAAAATTATTATCAACTCAAGGCTAGTTTCAACACGGTAGATTCTATGGGTGCTAATTTCATCAATTCTTGTCTGGAACAGTTCGGAAAAACGTTAAAAGAAGAAGTGGCTCAATCTGATGCTTTCTCAGAAGACGAGAAGAACTCGCTTCAGATTGTGATGAATATTTTGTCTAACTTCACTCCAGATTGTATCGTAAGAGCAGAAGTTTCTTGTAAAATTGATGATTTAAAAGACGACAGCGGAATTTCTAATGAAGAATTCGCTTGGAAATTTAAACAAGCCGTTACCATTGCAGAAATTGAACCTTACAGAGCAACTACACACAATAAAGGTGTTATGAACGGTATAGATGCTGTAGTAATCGCTACTGGAAATGATTTCCGTGCTACAGAAGCTTGTGCGCATGCTTATGCAAGTAAAGATGGCAAATACAAATCTCTTACGCATTGTACTACAGACAACGGAATTTTCAGATTTTGGATAGATTTACCGATTTCTGTTGGTGTAGTAGGTGGTTTAACCAATCTTCATCCTTTAGTGAAATTTTCTTTAGCATTACTTGGAAAACCATCTGCTCAAGAATTAATGAGTATTTTGGCTGTTTCTGGTCTGGCTCAGAATTTTGCTGCACTTCGTTCATTGGTGACTACAGGAATCCAAAAAGGACATATGAAAATGCATTTGTTCAATATTTTAAATCAATTTGGCGCTACAGAAGAGGAAAAACAATATTTTGTCAACTATTTTAAAGATAAAACCGTAAGTCACCACGAAGTAATCTCAGAATTAAATAAACTTAGAAATAAATAATGAAAACATTAACATTAATAATAGGAGCAGTTTACGGATTAACTTCTGTAATTTTAGGAGCATTCGGTGCGCATGCTTTAAAGAAAGTTCTTTCTGTAGAAAGATTGACCAGTTTTGAAACAGGTGTAAAATACCAAATGTATCATGCTTTGCTCCTTCTCATTATAGGATTTTTCTTAAAATTTGAAACAGGAATAGAAAAAACTACCGCTTGGTTCATTATTTTGGGAACTTTTCTGTTCTCGGTAAGCATTTATTTCTTGAGTTTTCAAGACGTTTTAAAGACGAATCTTAAATTTTTAGGACCTATCACTCCAATTGGTGGTTTGTTTATGATTTTAGGTTGGGCTTTATTAATCTATGTTTTCGCCAAGACTAAGTTTTAAAATAAATTATCATTAAAAATTAGGCAAAAAACTTGATGGGTTTTCCTTTCTACTTGCCTCTTTTTTTATATTTTTGTGAAAACTAACTTTTAAATAAAAATTTTAGAAATATTATGAATCTTCACGAGTATCAATCAAAAGAGATTTTAGCTTCTTACGGCGTTAGAATCCAACGTGGTTTTGTAGCAAACAACGTAGAGGAAGCTGTAGAAGCAGCTGATAAATTAAAAGAATTAACCGGAAGCGAAGGTTGGGTAGTAAAAGCTCAAGTTCACGCTGGTGGTAGAGGTAAAGGTGGCGGTGTAAAATTCTCACCAAATTATGATAAACTAAAAGAAAATGCTCAGAACATCATTGGGATGAGATTAGTTACCCCTCAAACTTCAGCAGAAGGTAAATTGGTAAACTCTGTTTTGGTTGCAGAAGATGTATATTATCCTGGCGAAACTGAAACTAAAGAATTCTACGTTTCTATACTTTTAGATAGAGCTTTAGGTAAAAATACTGTGGTTTATTCTACCGAAGGTGGTATGGATATTGAGCACGTAGCAGAAGTTACTCCTCATTTAATTCACAAAGAAGTCATCGACCCAACTTTAGGGTTACAAGGTTTCCAAGCTAGAAAAATAGCTTTCAACTTAGGTTTATCAGGTGAGTCTTTCAAAGAATTCGTAAAATTCATTGATGCACTTTACAAAGCTTATGTAGGAATTGACGCTTCTTTATTCGAAATCAATCCTGTTCTTAAAACTTCAGACAATAAAATTGTAGCTGTAGATGCTAAAGTAACTTTAGATGACAATTCACTTTTCCGTCACAAAGATTTAGCTGCATTAAGAGATACTAGAGAAGAAGATCCAATGGATGTAGAAGCTGGCGAAGCTGGTCTTAATTTCGTTAAATTAGACGGTAACGTAGCTTGTATGGTAAACGGTGCTGGTCTTGCAATGGCTACGATGGATATCATCAAACTTTCTGGTGGTAATCCTGCAAACTTCTTAGATGTAGGTGGTACTGCAGATGCTCAGAGAGTACAAACTGCTTTCGGAATTATCCTAAGAGATCCAAATGTAAAAGCAATTTTGATTAATATCTTCGGAGGAATTGTACGTTGCGACAGAGTAGCTCAAGGTGTAGTAGATGCTTACAAAGCAATGGGAAGCCTTCCTGTTCCTTTAATTGTACGTCTTCAAGGTACAAACGCTGTAGAAGCGAAGCAATTAATAGACGATGCTGGTTTACCAATTCACTCAGCAATCACACTAGAAGAAGCTGCAAACAAAGTATCAGAAGTTTTAGCATAATAAAACAAACTTCCTTCAAATAATCAAATCCGTTCTATTTTAGGACGGATTTTTTTTGGGCAATTCCTCATTCCAAAGCAAGACCCAACGCATATTCGGGTCGGGCTATCCGTTACAATCTTTTTTTGCCAATGCTTACATATTAAATAATAAATTAGCCTAACAAAAAAAGGATTTCCACTACTATCCCTATTGCAATAGACAATTTATCTAATTAATACTAATTAATTTATTATAAGCATATTTATTCCTAAATATTATAATAATACATCATCATTTAACCACATAGAAATTATACTCTAAAAATCCAAGTCTAAACAATAAAAAAACAATCTAAAAAAAACTTTATTCTAAAATATGAATAAAGGTTTTTTGTATTTGTATCACTTATTTTAAGATAGATTTAGAGATTTATTTTCATTTCAAGGTCATAAACTGATAAGATGGGTAGGAATAGTGATAAAACAAAAAATCCTCATCATTTACATGATGAGGATTTAAAAATA